>LNAP01000045.1_pt3 | contig 140625 bp, 126 predicted proteins | sample 602601 | NCBI WGS metagenome assembly LNAP01 (sample SAMN02440304, study PRJNA202911) | soil metagenome | biome: Subtropical and temperate rainforests or woodlands; isolation source: soil samples (1 kg each in a 20% v/v slurry with milli Q water) were... ...
GCGTCAAGCAAAAACTTCCTGTGCCCGCAGAGCGAACAGCCTTGCTTTTACCGGCAGGGATTTCTGTCCTTATCTTGCCAATGGCAGCTTGCTGCCTGCAATAGCGCGCTCTTGCAAGACATCGCCGCGAAACTGGAACAGCTTCGCGGGCCGCCCACTCGCGCCCTGAGTCATCCGGCCGCTTTCTTCGACCAAAGCCTGTTGCTCGATAAATCGGCGAAAGTTCTGCTTGTGCAGGCGGCGCCCAGCCACCGCCTCGAATGCCTGCTGCAACTGCAAAAGCGTAAAGAATGGCGGCATCAATTCGAAAACGACGGGTCGATACCGTATTTTGGTGCGTAAGCGCGCCATTGCCGTCGCCAGAATCCGGCGATGGTCATGCAGCATGGAATGGCCGGGCAGGGACGTGCCTAGCGGCAAGCCGGATCGTCGAACCGCTTCCGGAATCAGGCCAGCTTCGAAAAGCAATTCATAACGCTGCAGCACCGCATCGTCACTCCAGGATGCGGCATCCAGGTCGAAAATGCAGTCGACCCTGCGGCGACGCTGACGCTTGTCGGTAGTCGTTGATGCATCGCTGCACCAGCGATGCAAAGCCGGCAGGATTTGTTGCGCAACAATCGCGGGACATCCATCGCGCCAATCCTCCCAGGGAAAATAGCGATACCAGTCCTGCCATCCCACCGTATCGATATCGGGATTCTCGAGCTCTCGCGTCAGGCCCAGATAGCTGACTGAAATAATGCGCTGTCCCTGTTGGTCGGCTCGGTCGCTGTCAGCAAATGTATAGAGCTGCTCGACATATCCGATGGGATGATGCGTCTGCGCCTCCACCCAGGCGCGCAAGCCCGTTTGCAGCGAGCGGTGCGACGATTCAAACGGCCCCGCCGGCAAAGCATGGCCGCGATCCCGGGTCAGTACGCGAGGCTGCCCCTGCGTCACCGCGACCAGCACGGCGACGAGCTCGGTAGCGACCGTGTGGGCGGGCAATGCGTAGGTATGGTCTTGGGCTGTTGACATGGCAGGCGCGAAAACCGTCATTATAGGAATAGTAGCGGGCAACCCTTGTGCCTCAGTGTGCGAAGTACAAATCGTGCAAGTGTTCCATATCGACGTCGCCCGCCCTTTGCGACAGAACCACCTTGCCGCTTTGCATGAGGTAAACATGGTCGGCGACGCCGACCGCCCTGTGCGTGCTTTGTTCGACGAGGATGATCGTGCGACCCTCGCTTTTCAGGCGCGCCAGCGTCTCGAAGAGCTCGTTGACCACGACGGGAGCCAAGCCCAGCGACGGTTCGTCGATGAGCAGCACGTCAGGGTCGGACATCAGGCCGCGGCTCATGGCCAGCATCTGGGCTTCACCGCCCGATAGCGTGCCCGCAAGTTTGCCGCGGCGCTCGCCCAGCCGTGGAAACATCTCATAGGCCCGGTCACATTGGCGCCGTGAGCCGGCGCGGTGGCTTTTTGAGAACGCACCCAGCATGAGATTCTCTTCTATGGTCATGTCCTTGAAGATCATGCGTCCTTCAGGGATCATCACCATGCCCAGTTCCGGCATTTTCCAGGTTGGCGTACCGTCGAGAACCTTGCCGTCCAGGCGCACGCTTCCCTTATCCAGGGGTATCAATCCCATGATGGCGCGTAATAAGGTCGTTTTCCCCGCGCCATTGGGACCGATTATGGTGGTCAGTTCTCCCTTGCGGGCGGAAACCGAGACATCCCACAATATATTGATGGCGCCGTAGCCGGCACGCACTCCTTCGACGTCGATCATGCCTGCACTCCGGTGTAGCTCTTGACGACATCGGGATCGCTAAATACTTCATGCGGAGTGCCTAACGCAATAAGCCTGCCAAAATCCAGTGCGATCACCCGGTCACATAACTGTGTGATGGTTTCGATATCGTGTTCAATGATGAGTATTCCTACTGAGAAGCGTTTGTGCATGTCCTGGAGCATCTTCATGAAACGCCGCTTGCCGCTGGTCTCAAGGCCGGCAAGCACCTCGTCCAGCAGCAACAGCTTCGGGTCCGTGCATAGCGCCTTGGCGATTTCGAGCGCCTTGAGTTCGGTCAGCGCCAACTCCGTCGCCGCATTGCGTTGTGCCCGTCCTGCCAGGTTGGTGAAGTCCAGTACCTCGTCGATGCGCACTTCGTCAACACGTCCAGTCCCGAATCGCTGGGCAACGACCAGGTTTTCGCGCACTGTCAGCTCGTGCAGAGGCTGAGGGATCTGGAACGTCCTTCCTATTCCCATGCGGGCGCGCCGGTGCAAGGGAATATTCAATAGATTGACCGATTCGAACGTGATTCGACCGCTCGTCGGCCTGACCAGTCCCGACACCGCATTGAACAAGGTGGTCTTGCCAGCGCCGTTCGGGCCGACCAACCCAAGGACTTCATCTTTTTCGGCCGTGAAGGTTACAGCATCGACGGCGGTGAGTCCCCCAAAACGAACCGTCAGCGCATCAAGCTGCAGCATGTTTTCTCCTGAAGGTTTTCGACAACAAGGGAAGCAGGCCGCGTGGACTGAAAATGATCATGGCGACCAGGATGCCGCCGAGAATCAATTGATGTCCGGAAGGAATCAGGTTCTTGAACACCAGTTGGTCGACCAGGTAAACCGTCAGCGCACCCATCAGCGGGCCCATGATGGTTCGATACCCCCCAAAAATAGCCGCAATGATCGGCAAGGTCACCCATACGCCGTTGAACGCATAATCCGGCTCAAGAAAGCTGATGTAATGCACGTTGAATGCCCCCACCATGCCCGTCATGAACGCCGAAACGAATAACATCATGGCTTTGAGCAGCGTACTGTTCACCCCGACCACTCGTGTGGCGTCCTCGCTGTCGTGCATGGCTTTGAGGGCAATGCCGTAGTAGCTGGATCGTATGGCCTGATAGCACAGGGCGAACACGAGGATAATGGTAAGAATGATGAGATAGCTACCCGTTTTCCCCGCGAAATCCACGCCGAATACGATGGGGAAGGAACTAATGGTGGACAGGCCTCCGGAGCCGCCCGTGACCGACGACCATTCGACCGCGATGATCTTGAAAATATGCGCGTAGGCAAGAATTGCCAGGGCAAAATAGGGTCCGCGCAGTCGCAACACCGGCAGCATTGCGATGGATGCGATGACGGCTCCCACTCCGCCCAGCAGCAACCCTACAGCCACCGGTACGCCGGCTTGCGCCGTGACAATGGCAGATACATAGGCGCCCACGCCAAAGAACGCCGAATGGCCAAAGCTGACCATGCCTCCGAGATTCCCAAGCAAGGCCCATGCCATTGCCACGCCCCCTATCACCAGCGCGGCAATGACCAGGCTCATGACATAGTTGTTGCCACCCAGGATGAGCGGCACTCCAATATAGGCGACCAGTATCGCCGCCAGCATAATTTTGCCGTTCTTCATCCTCGCCTCCTGGCCGCGCCGAACAAGCCGTTCGGCAACACAAAAAGTACCAGCAGAAATAGCAACATTCCGACTAGCTCCTGCAGGGCCGAACTGGCCAAGGTAATGGTGAGCGCCTCGGCCAGCCCCAGCAGTACGGCGCCCACCAGCACGCCCGGGATGGATCCTATACCCGCTAGCACGGTAATGACGAAAGCCTTGATCGTCAGGACATGGCCCAGGGAAGGCTGGATCACGCCGTAGCTGTATATGGCGACCCCCGCAAATGAAGCCAGGATACCCGCGATCACGAACGAGATAAGTTCAGTGCGCCGCGGGTTTATGCCCATCAGGCGTGCGGCGTCGCGATTGCCCGCCACGGCGCGCACGGCACGCCCATACCAACTGCGGGAAAGCCACCACCACAGCGCGCCCATTAATAGAACACTGACCAGGAAGAACAACGGTTCGCTGCGCATACTGTAGAGAGGTCCGATGACGATGGCCTCCTGCAACCACGAGGAAGACGTCGACCGTATGTCGGCCGACCAGATGAGCAGGATGGCGTTGGTCAGGATGACGCCTATGCCATACGTGAGAATCAGGGAATTGAGTTCACGATCCGTCTTGATAAGGTCGACCAGAAAATACATGATGACCGCCGACAGGCAGACGACGACCAGCGCGACTGGAATGGCCAGTGCTGGATTCCAGCCGAATGACGATTCGACGGTATAAGCGACATAGGCGGCCAGCAGCACAAGCTCTCCGTGCGCCAGGTTGATGATTTTCATCGTACCGAATACCAGCGCCAGGCCAAGGGCGATCAGTGCATAGGACCCCCCTTGGAGCAGACCCGAATAGACCGCCTGCAGTATCAGTTCATTCATGTCGCGCTACCACGGCACGCCCGGGAATTTCATTTCTGCCGTTGCGCCATCGGCGGGCCACACAATATCGATCCGTGCGCCCTGATGCTGGCCCATGTGATGAACAAAGTTAAGGTTATCGCCATCGGTGAACTGCACGCGGCCTATCAGGGTATTGCGGTCGGTTGCAGCCAATTCCTGGGCGATGCCGCCATTCTTGATAGTGCCTTTGTCCGCCGCCCTGGCAATCGCCTCGAACAATATCATGGACTGTACGTATCCGAACTGCCCCAGATAATCCGGCTCTTTGTTGTAGAGCTTCTTGTAGGCCTCGGCAAACAATTTTCCTTCTTCTGTCTTGAACGTGGTCGGATACGGCAACAGGGCCGTGCCGTACACGTTGGACATCAAGTCGGGAAAGTCTGCCGCCATTTTTGGCGTGGCAAGTGACCACACCCCTATCATCGCCTTCACGTCGGGCTTTAAAACTTTGGCGGCGCGCAAAATGCCGACATAATCGTTCTCGTAACCCACCATCAATATGGTTTCAGACTTATCGCGCAGCCGGACCTTGTTCACGATAGGCTTGAAGTCGGAGATACCAGGGTCGAAAGGGTGCATGGCGACTTCCATGCCCTTACCGGCCAAGTCCTGCTGCACATCTTTGGCCAGATGCGCGGTCGCCTCTTTGGTCGAATAGATGATCGATGCAGACTTCACCTTCATGTCGCCCAGTATCCCGACCATGGCCTTCTGGTAGCCAGACGTATTGTTGATGCGAAAGAACGTCTTATAGCCGCGTTGGGTCAAGCTGTTATCGACGCCGCCCGAAGTAATGTAGGGCAAGCCAAGCTTATTGGCGGCATCGGAAGCCGGCCCGATATTATTGGAACCATAGCCGCCCGTGAATGCGACTACCCCCTGGGATGCCAGTTTCTCGACCGCCGCGATGGCCTTGGCCGGAGAGGACTCGTCGTCCTGGGTCAACACCTTGATGGTGTGTTTGCCGTTAGTCTTGTTAAAAACTTCGACGGCCACCGAAATGCCCTCATGCATGCCCGTGCCGACGCGGGCCAAGGGACCGGTCAAGGGCTCTTCCTCGCCAACCAGGAACTCTTCGGCCCACGCGTTGCTGCCATGCAGGGACAGTGTCAGGGCGAGCAGCCCGATACCTTTGTATAGTGTTCTCATTGTCTCTTTCCTCTTTGGGATGTTATGGGCCCCCGGGTGGAGCCGCTTTACTTGGTTCATCAATACCTGATGCGCCACTGCGCTATATCGAGCTTTCCGGCGCATCGTGTAACCGTTGCGCCAACTGCTTTAGTTCTCCCTTCAAAATCTTGCCGGTCGCCGCCGCCGGCATGGCGTCCATCACGATGATCTGTGCGGGTCGCTTGTAAGCCGCCAGGATCGGCTCAAGGTAAGCCATCAAATCGGCAGGGCCGATATGGTGGTGGGCCGGGTCAAGCTCCACGAATGCTACGACCTCCTCGTTGCCACCAACCAGGAAACGCCCCACCACCGCAGACTGCACGACTGCCGGGTGCGAATTCAAGGCGGATTCCACTTCAACTGGATAGACATTGAATCCCGAACGTATGATCAATTCCTTCGTGCGCCCCACAATGAACAGTGCGCCATCTGGACTGCATCGCGCAATATCACCGGTGTTGAGCCATCCGTCTGGATTTATGGTGGCAGCCGTCAGTTCAGGGTCCCGGTAATAGCCCTTCATGACGTTGGGGCCGCGCACCCAAAGCTCACCGGCCTCGCCCGCCGCAAGATCCACACCCGCGACATCGACGATGCGGATGTCGACGCCGGGGATCACCGAGCCGACCGAGGTATCGCGACGCGGCGCGTCAACGCGGGTCTGACTGATCGTCGGCGAACTTTCCGTCATTCCGTAACCGTTATGCAGAGGCAGCTTAAACAAGCGTTCGACATTGTCCTTGAGCGTGGCGTCCAATGGAGACCCGCCGGCATAAATGAAGCGCAATGCGGATGTAGACGGATCCCAGCCGGCGCGGTCATGCTCGAGCAGCCGTGCATACATGGCCGGAACTCCTTGTAATATGGTGAGGCTATCGTTGCGCACGGAAGCAATCAATGCAGCCGGCGAATAACGCGCAGCCAGATAAAGCGACGCCCCGGCGTACAAGGTGCCCAATGCGACGGAAGCCAACCCAAATACATGGGTGATCGGCAGTACGCCGTAAGCGCGGTCAGTATTGATCAGACCGCGCACATGGCCGGATACGGCGGCAATGAAAAGCAGATTCCGGTGCGTCAGCATCACTCCTTTGGGTTGGCCCGTCGTTCCCGTTGTGTAGAGAAGCACTGCAACTTGTTTCGACCCTTCGGCATCGACGGGTTCGGGTTCGCAGGCGGGGTTGATCGGCCCGATGGTGATGTCGCCAATATCGCCCAGCGATACCTTGCTGGCACCACCGCGTTGCGCGTGTGCGTGGGCTTCGGCGGACGAGCCATGGGTGTACACCACCCGCCTCGCTCCACAGTGCTTGCCTATGGCGTCGATCTCGGAAAGCGACAAGCGGGCATTGACATTTACCGCCCAAGTATCCATGCGCGCCGCTGCAAAGACCAGTACCAGCTGAGCCATGCAGTTCTCGGCCACAATCATCAGTCTGTCGCCGGGCCTGACGCCTAGGTCGACGAGAAGCACAACCGCCTCGTCAACGGCCTCATTCAATCGGCGATAGCTGATCTGCCGCCCGTTTTCCGACAACGCGACGGCGTCGGGCGTGCGCCTTGCCCAATAGCTAGGGATATCGCTTAATCGCCGCGGCAAAGCAGATATCAATGCCTCTACATCTATTGTTGTCATCCTGGTCGCCCCATGGTCTTTTCGACATTGCGTACGAGGGCGAGCAAGCGCGGCCCGAGATCTGTCTCCAGCTTGTCATGCGCTAATAGATAAGCCGGTCCGCCACAATTGAAGGCCATCTGCTTTTCGCCGCCCACGCCTAACAAGGGCACGCCGACAGCCCGGATCTCCGGCTGCCACTCGCCCATTGCCACACAGAAACCATGCTGTTCATAATGCTCGAACGCCCTTTCAATATCTGACTTGATACGCGGCCAGCTCTCTTTGTCGGCCCGGCGTATCTGATCAAGCATTTCGTCGCGTTCACCCTGCGGCATGCCGCAGAGCAAAGCCTTGCCCATGGAGGTGGTGGCAATGGGGATGCGCGAACCGACATCCAGGCGCAGCGTTACACGTGCACTGCTTCGGCATGTTTCGACGTAGATCATGCCAAGACGGTCACGTACGCCGATAGCGACTGACACACGGGAGTATTCCGCCAATTCCTGCATGGCCGGCCGCGCAACATTGCGCACATCCAGGTTGGCCAGCATGGAATATCCCAGTCCCAGCACGCCAGAAGCAAGCAGATACTTGCCCATACTTTCAGAATATTCAAGGTAACCCAGCTTCTTAAGGGTGTAGGTGAGCCGCGACACCGTCGGTTTGGGGAGTCCGGTTTCGCGCGCCAGATCGGCGTTGGTCAGATACGCCTTGCCCGGCTGAAAGCAACGCAAAAGCTCCAGCCCGCGCGCCAACGCATTGACGAACTGGCGATCAATGTCCGTTTCTGCGCCGTTTGTCGCATGTTTATCCTCACCCATTCCTGTCTCCCGGCCCGGGCATATCGTCGCAACGACGGCTGTAGTCCAAAGGCGATGTCATTCTGTCACGGACGAAATCCGGCGGTCAATTTTTTCGAAACAATCGTTCGCTGTGCGAAATAATGGGCAGTGGCACGCAGCTGCCACTGCTTATCGGGCCGCCATCGTCGTAACCGGACTGGCTTTTTTCAAGAAAGGAAACTCGTTTGGTACACCTTAAACATAATTTGATATATATTTCACCAACTGTTTCAAGGACTTTCCATGACAAATTTGCATAGAAGCTGGACCGCGCACCAATCCTTCGTTCCGGATCAGTTGCCTTAAGGAAGACCATGCGGCTACGGCTTTCGTCGGTCAGTCTTCGTATCCGGCTGTTGGTGCTGATCCTGGTGGCATTGCTTCCATCAGCCACCATGTTGATTCATGAATACGTCGAGGATTACACGCAAGCGCACCAGAGGCTAGAGCGTGAGGCAGAATATGTCGCCCAGCAAGTCGTTACCTTTTCCAAAGAAGCCTTTCCCCGACCGGATCGGTACTTGGCTAACCTGGCCTCCATGCACGAACTCCAACGTCAGGGACCGGCGTGCGATCAATTCCTTGCCTCAACCCTGAAAAGCTCTTACTCGCTCGATAACGTGCTGGTGATCCAGCCCGACGGAATGGTTGCGTGCTCTGGCGTACCGCTAAAAGGCACTATGGATCTGTCTGCACGTTCCTATTTCAAGCGCGCGATGGATAGTAAGGTCTTCGCTATCGGGGATTTGCAACATAGCCGAACAGGAACTCAGCCGCTGGTTGTATTCGCCTACCCCATTCTTGATGACAAAGGAAACGTGACCCGTGTCCTGGCGCTCGCGGCTGACCTATCCTGGCTTGATGACTCGCTGAAGCGGGCATTGAACAGCTCCAGCCGCTTCAAGGACGTCGTTGCCGGCGTCGTGGACTCCAATGGTTCCCTTATGGCGGCGGCACCACATATGCAATACGTGGGCCAAACCATTGCTAATTGGGCGCCAACGATCCTGCGCTTGGGTAGCTCGCAGGGCCTAACAAAAAACGAGATGTGGCTTGACAAGGTACGTCGGACGACTGCCTACGTGCCTTTGTACGAATCCCAGACTTCCACCTTGTATTTAAAGGTTGGTCTGCCGCTGGACGGCCCGCTGGCCGAAGTACGAGCCAGCAGCCTGCGTAATTTTGCTCTGGTGGGGTTAGGATCTTTGCTGGCGCTTCTGGCCGCGTGGTCACTCAGTAACTGGCTGGTGTTGAAACCCTTGGGAATCCTTAACCGTACGGCGGCGAAATTGGGCGAAGGCGTGATGAGTGCTCGTACGGGGCTGGGCAGTGCCGGCGGGGAAATCGGTGCATTGGCCCATCGATTCGATACCATGGCAGAACAGCTGCAGCACCAGCACGATGCCTTACGCCGGACCTCAAGGGTACAGGCCGTCCGCAGCGCCACCAACAGCGCGATGTTGCGCGCGCATAGCGAGCAAGACCTCCTGAGCGACATATGTCATGTCGTTCATAAAATCGGCGGCTACGAGCTGGCATGGGTGGGCTATGTGCCGGAAAACCCCTCGGACACCCTGACTGCCCAGGCCTGCCGCGGTGTCAGCGACGAACTGATGGCTGGCTTCTGTACAACCCCGTGGAATGTCAAATCGTCCGACCCGGGCCCGGTCACACTTGCAATACGTAGCGGCACGGTGCACGTCATCCAGAATCTTCACACGACTGGACCATGCGGCTTATGGAGAGCGCAAACCTTGGCCCAGGGCTATGCCTCTTCCATAGGGCTACCCATATGGGTGGAAAATCGGGTGATCGGCGCCTTGGGTATCTTCTCCAGCGATCCCCGAGCGTTTGGACCGGACGAGATCGAGTTATTGACCGCTACCGCGAATGACGTATCGTTCGGAATATCGGCATTGCGCAATACCAATGAAGTGCGCCGAAGCCAGGAGTTTCTGGAACTGATCGTCAACAACATGCCAAGCATGGTCTACGTAAAAGATGCGGTCGACCTGCACTTCGTTAGCATGAATCCCGCAGGCGTAGCCCTTACCGGCTTTCGCGAACAAGATCTTATCGGCAAGTCGGACTATGATTTCTTTCCAAAGTCGGAAGCCGATATTTTTACCGCTAAAGACCGCGAGACCCTGGCGGGCACTAGTCGTATTACTGTAGCAGACGAGCGTATTACGACTCGGTCCGGCGAAATAAGGACACTGCAGACTCGGAAGTTGCCACTCTTGGATAGAGATGGTCGACCAAAGTACCTGTTGGGCATTTCCGAAGACATTACGGAGCAAAAGAAGAACAACGAGCAGCTCGTTTACCTGGCCACCCACGATTTACTTACCGGCCTGCCTAAACGCGTGCACCTGATGGAATGGTTGGAGCAAAGCCTCAAGCGGGCAAAGCTTGAAGGACGCACTCTGGCCCTGCTATACCTGGACCTCGATGGCTTCAAGGACATCAACGACAGCTTCGGTCACTTTACCGGGGATGAAACACTGAAATCCGTAGGACGCTTGCTGTTGGAAAAAATGCCCGACGCCGGAATAATCGCGCGGATTGCAGGCGACGAATTCGTCATCGTGTTGGAACACACAAAGTCGACGTCGCAAACGATCGCGGCGGCGAAGAGACTGGGGAAACATTTTGAGGCACCCGTCATCGTTGCCGGCCAGGAGATCTTTCTGACGCCGGGAATCGGCATCAGCGTTTATCCCGGCGATGCCGATACGCCTGAGGGACTGTTGCGAGCAGCTGACTTTGCGATGTATCAGGCCAAGTCCGGAGGAGGCGGGAACTATGCCTTTTACTCGCCGGACATGGAAAAAAGGACGAGCGCCCGGCTCGAAATGCGCAATCTTCTGCGCCATGCCATCGACAGGGACGAACTGGTTCTTCACTACCAGCCAAAAGTATCGATAGAGACCGGGAAAATTATTGGAGCCGAAGCGCTGTTGCGCTGGAACAGCCACGAGCGCGGCCCGGTATCGCCGGCTCAGTTCATACCTCTTGCAGAGGAAAGCGGACTCATCGTGCCGATAGGAGAATGGGTACTGCGCAATGCCTGCGAGCAGGCCGCAACGTGGCAAAAACTGGGATTTCCAATAATCATCGCGGTCAACCTTTCGCCACGTCAGTTCCGGCAGGCCGATCTGCTCGAACGCATAACATCAATACTCGAAGAGACCGGCCTGCCGCCGGAATCCCTGGAGCTGGAGGTGACCGAATCCGCCATCATGGACAATGCGGCGAGCGCAATCCGTTTGCTCACCAGCATTCATGACATGGGCGTCCATCTTTCAATCGATGATTTTGGCACCGGTTATTCGAGCCTGGCCTATCTGAAGCAATTGCCAGTGAGCAAACTGAAGATCGATCAATCATTCGTCAAGGGACTCACCATCGAAGCCGACGACGCCGCCATTGTGACGGCGGTCATTGCCATGGCGAAGTCCTTGCATCTGGGCGTCACGGCCGAAGGTGTTGAGACGGCGGAGCAGCTTGACGCTCTGGTCAAATTGGGCTGCGATAACTATCAGGGTTTTTGGTTCAGCAGGCCAATTCCAGCAGATGCTTTCGTTGACCTGCTTGGAACAGCACATTAATTCTGGGCGTCGAGCTTTTTCTGTATGTCATCCAGAGGCATGGCGCCGTTCACGCGGCTGCCATCGGCAAATATGATAGCCGGCGTGCCTTGCACCATCAGTTTCTTGCCCAGTGCCAACACGGTATCCACGGGTGTCGCACAATTGGCGTCCGGAGGCGTTTTACCGTCCAGCATCCACGCACGCCAAGTAGCCGCCTGGTCAGGGGCGCACCAGATGTTGCGTGCCTTGACTTCCGAGTCGGGCGACAGGATGGGAAACAGGAAGGTGTAGATCGTGGTGTTGTCGACGTCTTTCAATGTTTGGTGCAGGCGTTTGCAATAACCGCAATTTGGATCTTCAAAAATGGCCATCTTGCGGGCGCCGTTGCCCTTCACTTGCTTGATGGCAAGTTCCAACGGCAAGGCATCGAAAGATACCTGAGATAATTTTTCAAGCCGCTGGGCAGTGAGGTCTTTGCGTGTTTTGGCATCGACCAGTGACCCTTGCAATATATAGTCGACGTTCACGTCCGTATATAACAGATCCATGCCGATCCGCACTTCGAAGAGGCCCGGAAACGGTGTGGAGTTCACTTCCGCAATTTCAATACCCGGGAAGCGCTCGGCAAAGCCCTTGCGTATGCTCTCCGTTGAAAGCACTGTTGCCTCGCTAGAACTGCTGCCCGATTGCGTTGACAAGACGTTGGCTTGCGCCATCACCGGACCGCCAAGAAAGGGCATGCTGGCAAGCAACGCGGCGCCAAGCAAGCCTGTAAAATTGAAACGCATAGATACTCCTGATAATGACTTTAGTGGCTCGAAAGCCATTTATTTTCCGGACGCGCCGCCGATTAGCATACGCTTCATGAACGGTAGGCGGTCGACAAACCGCATGCCTGCATTGCGCCCCCAGACTACGGGCGCGGCTTGTGACGCAAACAAACCATGCAAGCCGTGCGTGGCGATACGCATGGCCATGATAGGTTCGGCTCGGGCACGCCTGTAACGACTCAGCACACGAAGATCACCGATTGAGCGAAACGCCTCTTTGTCGCGCACTGCTTGTATTAGTCCGTCCACGTCCGCCAACCCCAGGTTAAGCCCCTGCCCAGCCAGCGGGTGGACCCGATGGGCCGCGTCGCTGACCAACGCCACGCCGGGAGCGACCATACCGCTATGCTCGAGAAACAAGGGGAATCCGGACAAGGTGCTGCGCACCTTGAGGACACCCAGGCGTCCTCCCGTGGCGGCCGCCAACCGCGTTTCAAGCACGATGTTGCGCTGCAGCTCGGGCATCGCCATTAGCTCCCTGGCGTCATCTTGCGGCATGGACCATACCATCGATACTTGATGCCCCTGGCTCGTATCCGGTAAAGGCAACAGCGCCAGGACCGAATCACCTGTAAACCACTGCAGTGCTATATGTTGATGCGGCAGCTCTGCGGTAAGGTGAGCCACAAGACCAATGTCGCCATACGGTCTGGATTCATGATGAATACCCGCGGCCGTACGCACCGGCGACTTGGCGCCGTCGGCACCGACAAGCAAGTCGGCTTTCAGCGAACGCCCTGTATCAGTGAATATTGTCCGGGACTCCATGCGCTGGAACTTCTCCGGGTGCCAGCTGATGCCGAACACTTGCACGGCCTGCTGGAGGGCGCGCTCCATTTCGCTGGCTTCGACGATCCAGGCCAGTGTGGTTTGAGCCGCCTGCCATGCATGCAGATGCAAAGCGCCCCCGCCGTCACCGTAAACCTCCATGGTCTCGACCGGCGTCAGTCGGCGGCTGTCCATCATGGTCCATACGCCCAGCCGGTCCAGGAAGCTTTGACTGGCGGCTGAAATTGCATACACCCGGGGACAATAGGTTTCAGAAGATACGGGTGCTGGCACCACTTGCGGACCAATCAGGGAAACATCAAGTCCTGCCCTCGTAAGCCCCAGCGTCGCGGCCAGGCCAGCGATTCCGCTGCCACATACCAAAACAGATTCTTTACTCATCGCGCGGAAGGTGCTCCTGCCTGTTTCGGCCATAACACCCACATGTCGCCACGTTGCTTCATGCGGCCCGCCATGGCGCCCGCCTCGTCTCCAGTTCCCCAATAAAAGTCTGTGCGCGCAGCGCCCTTGATGGCGGCCCCGGTATCCTGAGCAAAAACAAGACGCTCTAAAGGTTTGGTCGAGGCCGGATAGTCGGTAGCCAGGTACAGGGGTGAGCCCAGGGGAACGAAGGCCGTGTCTATCGCGACGGATCGTTGGCCTATCAATGGTATGCCGTAGGCTCCTTTGGGTCCCAATTCCGGGTCGGTGATTGTTTCTTCGTTGAAGAACACCATGGCCGGATTGGCATTCAACATTTCCTGGACGCGTGCGGGATTGCGCCGCGCCCACGCCTTGATATTTTGCATGGACGTCTGAGCCAATGGCAACTCGCCTTTACTTGCCAGCCACTGTCCAATGGATGCATATGGGCGTCCATTGTGATCGGCATAGGCGAGGCGTATTGTTTCGCCGTTATCCAGCATGGCCCTACCAGAACCCTGTATCTGCAGGAAGAACGCCTCGACCGGATCGTTGACCCACACGATGGCTGGTGGCTGCCTGGCAGTCGATGCGGCGATCTCAGCTCGCGTATCGTACGGTACCACCCGCTTGCCAACCAGCTTGCCCCGTACCCGTTTGCCCGCAAGCTCGGGATAAACCGTACCCAGGTCGATGGTAAGCAGGTCTTCGGGTGGAGCATACAGCGGCCATTGATATTCGCCGTGGCGCTTGCGCGACGCGCGAATCAAAGGCTCGTAGTAGCCAGTGACGGTGTTCTGAGCGGCCTTGCCGGACGCATCCAGCACCCGCCATGGCTGCAGATGGGTCTGCAGAAATTGGCGGACGGACGCCGGCGACGCGGTGTCGGCAGTCATGCCGCCCTGGGCCGCCGCCTGGCATACGGGTTGCCATGCACGAGGAGTGGCGCGCGCCTGCATGGCCAGGGAACCGGAAATGGGTCGCATCAGGCCCTTGCAATTATTGATGAAGCCTTTCCAGACCTGACGCAAGTCGTCGCTCTGCCAGCCGGGCAATGCGGTCCATGCGGCTTGCTGAAATTTTCCTGCCAAGACACGAGGCGCAGTGTCCCGCATGTTGGTCAGCGGTGGCACCACCAACGGCTGGTCAGCAATATTCTGCGCAGAGGCCGCGACGTCATCGGGAAGAGTACTCGGTGGAATAGTGCCGCAAGCCGCGAGGAGCGCCAACAGCATCGAAGAAAGCAGGATTCTTTTCATAAATGGCCAGGCTAGGGTTAATGCAGGGTACGCGGCACTGCCAGAACAAACTCTTGGATGGGCACTTCGAACGGGATGCCATTTTCGCCCACGCAATGATACGTACCGCGCATGGTTCCGACCGGCGTAGGCAAGGGACAGCCGCTGGTGTATTCAAACGTTTCGCCCGGATTCAACAAGGGCTGTTGGCCCACGATTCCTAACCCCCGCACTTCCTGCGTATGTTGTTGGCCATCGGTGATGATCCAATGCCGGCTTATTACCTGAGCGGCATGCTCGCCTTTGTTGGTAATGCGCACGGTGTAGGCAAACACAAACTGCTCTTCGCTGGGCTCGGACTGGTCGGGAAGGTATTGGGGCGTCACGGTTACAGCAATGTCGTAAGGTTTCATGTCAGATTCCTGATTAAATGGTAGCCGCGATATTTAAAAGGAGAGTTGGCACTAACCTGTAATAATGGCATATTCGTTATTTTGATGCTTCCTTGACAACCGGTGACCTCCAATGCCATTTGCTCAACCTACCCGTATTGCCCCCAGCCTGTTGGCAGCAGATTTCGCCCGCCTGGGCGAAGAAGTAAAAAACGTCGTGGCTGGCGGTGCCGATTGGATCCATTTCGACGTCATGGATAATCATTTCGTACCGAATCTGACCATGGGACCAATGGTGTGCGAAGCTCTGCGCCCCCACACCGATGCGCCCATCGACGTACACCTGATGGTCGAACCCGTCGACGCCATTATCCCGCAATTCGCCAAGGCAGGCGCCAATATTATTACTTTTCACCCGGAAGCATCACGCCATCCCGACCGGACCTTGGCGCTGATCCGCGAACATGGCTGCAAGGCGGGCCTGGTATTCAATCCCGCCACACCGCTGGACTGGATGGATCATGTCATGGACAAGCTCGACGTGGTGCTGCTGATGTCGGTCAATCCCGGTTTCGGCGGCCAGGCCTTCATACCGGAAACGTTGCGCAAGCTTGCGCTGGCCCGGGGCAGGATCGACGCCTGGAGGAATTCCGGAGGACAAGGTATTGCACTTGAGGTCGACGGGGGCGTAAAGGTCGACAACATCGGAGCCATACGGGCCGCCGGCGCCGACACATTCGTGGCAGGATCGGCCATTTTTGGTAAACCTGATTACAAAGCGGTCATCGATGCCTTGCGCGCGGAAATCGTCAAAGCCGAATCAATTTCGGCTTAAGACTGCGATCGCCGTTCCACAAATAGCGAATTGCCCGGAATTTTCTTCGCTTCAGTTTTAACGGAGGCCGCCAATTCAGCGATCTGATGGCCTGAATAAGGCATATCGACGTCAACCTCCACGACCCCCAGCGAAATGCTGATAAGGCCATGAAACACTTGGCTGCCTTGCCGATTCTCGGCAAAATAGCCACCCTGCGCCAGATGGGCTGACTTGTACAACGAGGCGGTTGCCGCAAAGAAACGGTCCAGAATGTTCTCGCAGCGCGCGCGCCAGTCGGGGCTCCTGAATATGACAATGAAATCGTCGCCACCGATATGCCCCACAAAATCGGCAGCCGGATCAATATATTCGCGCAACAGGTTTGCCGTTATCTGTATGACTTCATCGCCCTTGCGGTAACTGTATAGGTCGTTGAATGCCTTGAAGTGATCCAGATCGCAGTAACAGACGGCGAACGGATCGCCATTCTGCAATAACTCCTCAATATGCTCGTTGATCGGCACATTGCCCGGAAGCTGAGTCAATGGGTTCGCGTATCGGGCAGCGTGGATCTGCATCTGCGTGATTTCGCGTATCAAATCGAAGCCAGTACCCACCCCTAGAAACTTCTCGTGCTCGGTAATGATGAAGCCGTCTGCCAGGTGGTGCGGATTCTCTTCGGTGAACAGATAGCCCAAGTCTTGCAGACTGGTACGGTGATCGACAATCAGGGGAAGATTTTCGATGAAATGGCTGCAAGGCTTATTCCCATATACTTCCCGGTGATATGGACGGGCCAGTCGATCCAGCAGCCGCAGCCTGTGTATCAAGCCTACCGGCAAGCCGTCGTGCAATACAGCCACCACCTGCAGTTCAGGCTGCTTTTTAAAAATATCGTAAACATCATTGGTCAGCGCCGAGTCCGTAACAGCTGGCACTGCGCGAAGAATCTTCCGGGCAGTCGCCACGCTTTTGTAGGCGTCGTTCATGAGCGGCCGCTTGCCAATGGGCGTTCGCGTCAACTGGCTCAACGTTGCGGCAGGCAAAACGGTCACCGGTTCCGATGACGGCCGCGCGAGTAAATAACCTTGGCCATATCGAATACCCAGCCGTTGCACCGCATCGAGCTCGGCTTCTGTTTCAATGCCTTCCGCAATGACTTCCGACCTGGATTGCTGTGCCATCTCGGCAATGGACCTTACGAACTGGCGCTTGACGGCATCACTGTCGATTCCCTGTACAAAGTACTTGTCTATCTTGACATACTCCGGGCGAAGTTCCGACCACAGCCGCAAACTCGAAAAACCTTCGCCAAGATCATCGATGGCGATCTGCAGACCCGATCCCCGGTACTCCTGAACAGCCTGGCGCAAAAGCGAGTAGTTCGACGTAGCTTCCGATTCGGTCAGCTCAATCACAATGTTGCCGGGCAGCATACCGGCCCCTTGCATGTGCGCCAAGCAATCCTGCAACTCAAAAGCGGGCATGAGCAGCGCATCAGGACTCATGTTGAGGAATAATTTTCCCGCCAGACCCAAGGTCTGGAACTTTTCGACGTGTATGCATCGACACATGCGTTCGAGTTCTATGGTGTGTCCGTGCTGCCGGGCAAGACCGAAGAGTCTGGTCGGCGCATGCAGTGGCGAGTCAGAGGGCCCGCGAATAAGACCTTCGTAACCAATAATATGACCGGACTGCAGGTCGACGATGGGCTGATATAACGGCGTCAGCGCCCTGTCGGTCAATACCTTGTGAAAACTTGCCAGCATTTGCGCGCTCTCGAGCTGTGTCCCGCGGGGCGAGTTTTCCACACACTCAGTAAGTGTTTCCATCATCTGCATTCGGTCTGCCTGTGCCTAGACCCTAATACGGTCTTTCCGACCCGGATCGGGATCAGCAGGCACGTTACCAGGAAATCATGACAGGAAAATGTCCGTGGACATCTTACAATATACCTCTGCTCAACCACAGGGAAGCCCCATGTCATTTTCCGCCGTACTCCTGGACCTCGATGGCACCTTGATCGATACCATACCTGACCTGGCCAATGCAGCAAACGCCATGCGGCTTGAAATGGACCTGGCACCCCTGTCCCAGGACGTCATCGCACGCTATGTAGGCAAAGGGACCGAAAACCTGGTGTTGCGCACGCTGTCGAACAATCCGAAAGGTTCGGTGCCCGCCGCGGACGAGGTCAAGCATGGGCTCGAAATCTTCGGCCGTCACTATCATGCGGTGAACGGCGACGAGGCGGTGGTGTATCCGGGCGTCGTCTCGGGCCTGGAAGCGTTCAGAACAGCGGGGGTGAAAATGGCCGTGGTCACCAACAAGCCCACGGAGTTCACATTGCCACTGCTTGAACGTGCCGGCCTTGCCCATTTTTTTGAACATGTGGTGTGCGGCGACACCTGCACCCGCAAGAAACCCGATCCCATGCCTCTGCTGCACGCCTGCGAGCTGCTGCAGGCAGACCCCCAAGATGCACTGGCCATCGGCGACTCGATCAACGATGCGCTGGCGGCCCGCGCTGCCGGCATGACCGTCCTTGCAGTCCCCTACGGCTACAACGAAGGAATGGACGTGCGAACTCTGGAAGTAGATGATATAGTTATGTCCATCAGTGAGGCTGCCCAGTGGGCCTTTCGCCAACCCATCAACAACAATCCATGATCGCTACCGCCTATTTGTACATTACGCCTTGCGCCAACTGGCGCTGGTGGCGTTTGTGTTCAGGGTAGCGGTAATCCACTCCCGGCACCAAAGACCCCAGTCTTCCGCGTGTCGTCAGCATTACTAAAAGCAAAGCCCGGAACCGAATAATGGCCGGGCTTTCTTGATTTCTGTCCCGGCCTCTATGTAAACACTTCACAGAGACCACTATGACGGAAATAGAATTCAGCTACAACCGTATCCCCCTGATCGCGGAAACTTACGCCGACCTCGACACACCTCTGGCCATTTACCTGAAACTGGCGCATAACGGTCCTGAAGGCGGGCGTAACAGCTGCCTGCTTGAATCGGTCGTCGGCGGCGAGCGCTTTGGACGTTATTCGTTCATCGGCCTGCCCGCCAAGACCATCATCCGTTCCAGTGGATCCACCACCGAAATCGTGCACTTGGGCAAAGTGGTCGAAACACATGAAGGCGACCCATTAAGCTTTATCGAGTCCTACCAGCAACGTTTCAAGGTCGCGATACGGCCAGGCATGCCACGCTTTGCGGGCGGTTTTGCCGGCTATTTCGGCTATGACACCGTACGCAACATCGAGCCACGGCTCGGGCCCGCGGTCAAGCCTTTCCCAGCCGGACAGGATGAAGGCACGCCCGACATCATGCTTCTGCACATCGACGAGCTGGTCATTGTCGATAACCTGGCTGGCCGCACTTATCTGATCGTGTATGCCGACCCGGCACAGGCAGAAAGCTATGCCCTGGCCAAGCGCCGCTTGAAAGAGTTGCGTGAAAAGCTGCGCACGCCTGTGGTGATACCTTACGCGTATGCCAGCATGCAAACCACCAGCCGTCGCGATTTTGCGAAAGAAGACTATATCGCCGCGGTATTGAAAGCGAAGGAATACATCGCTGCCGGCGATTTGATGCAGGTCCAGATCGGCCAGGTTATCGCCAAGCCATTCCGCGACTCGCCGCTGTCCCTGTATCGGTCTCTGCGTTCGCTGAACCCGTCTCCCTATATGTACTTCTGGAATTTCGACGACTTCCAGGTGGTGGGCTCTTCGCCTGAAATCCTGGTTCGCCAGGAAATCGTGACCGAGGCAGAGAAAAAAAAGACCGTGGTCACGATACGTCCTCTGGCAGGTACCCGCCGGCGCGGCGCCACCCCCGAAGAAGACGCCCAACTGGCAGAAGAATTGATGGCCGACCCAAAAGAACGCGCCGAGCACGTCATGCTTATCGACCTGGCTCGCAACGACGTAGGACGGGTAGCCAAGACCGGCTCAGTCAAGGTGACCGACACAATGACCATCGAACGCTATTCTCATGTAATGCACCTGGTGTCGAACGTATGCGGCGAGCTGAACGATGGCATGAGCAATATGGACGTACTGCGCGCAGCTTTTCCGGCCGGCACGCTCACGGGCGCTCCCAAGGTGCGCGCCATGGAGATCATTGATGAGCTCGAGCCCGTGCGCCGCGGCATATACGGAGGCGCCGCCGGCTATCTGAGCTACGGGGGCGAAATGGATGTCGCCATTGCGATCCGCACCGGCATCATCAAGGACGGCATGCTTTACGTGCAGGCCGCTGCCGGCATCGTGGCCGATTCCGACCCCGAAAAGGAATGGCAGGAAACTGAAGCCAAGGCCCGTGCTGTCTTGCGGGCGGCCGAACAGGTCCAGTTCGGCCTCGACGAACCCATTTGACGCCCGGCCTTAGCCCAGGAGAAATACATGCTATTGATGCTCGATAACTACGATTCGTTTACCTATAACCTGGTCCAGTACTTTGGTGAATTGGGTGAAGACGTCCAGGTGCGTCGCAATGATCAGGTCAGCGTGGCCGATATCGCCGCCATGAAACCCGGCCGCATATGTGTGTCGCCCGGCCCATGCTCTCCGGCCGAGGCAGGCATTTCAGTCGAACTGATTCGGCACTTTGCGGGCAAGGTGCCGATCCTGGGGGTGTGCCTGGGCCACCAGGCTATCGGCGCGGCCTATGGCGGCGATATTATCCGGGCCCAGCAACTCATGCATGGCAAGGTTTCGGACATTACGCACACTGGCTCCGATGTTTTCACCGGCCTGCCGTCGCCCTTTGTCGTCACGCGCTACCACTCGCTGGCCGTTGATCGCAGCACGCTTCCCGACTGCCTCGAAGTAACGGCTGAAACGGCGGATGGCGAGATCATGGGTTTGCGCCACAAGACCTTGCCCGTATACGGGGTGCAGTTCCATCCCGAATCCGTGTTGAGCGAGCACGGCCATGCCCTGTTGAAAAATTTCCTGAATATCTAAAAGAGGAACAAGAATGACAATCACCCCCACCGAAGCGCTATCACGTTGCATCGAACATCGTGAGATTTTCCACGATGAAATGCTGCACTTGATGCGCATGCTGATGCGTGGCGAAATATCGCCCCAAATAGCAAGCGCACTGATCATGGGCCTGCGGGTCAAGAAAGAAACAGTGGGTGAAATTACTGCCGCGGCCCAAGTCATGCGGGAATTTGCGCTGCCAGTAAACATTCCCGACACCGACGAACTGCTCGACATGTGCGGCACCGGTGGCGACGGGTCCAACACCTTCAACATTTCCACTGCGTCCATGTTTGTGGCGGCATCGGCCGGCGTGAAAATTGCCAAGCATGGCAACCGCAGTGCGTCGTCATCCTCGGGCAGCGCCGACGTTCTCGAGGCGCTGGGCGTCAGCGTCATGCTCTCGCCTGAACAGGTAGCCGAAAGCATTAGCCAAACCGGCATAGGCTTCATGTTCGCGCCTTCGCACCACGCCGCCATGAAAAACGTTGCCGCCGTGCGCAAAGAGCTGGCCGTCAAGACCATTTTCAATATTCTGGGACCACTTACCAATCCGGCCAATGCGGCCAATCAGCTGATGGGTGTATTTCATCCCGATCTGGTCGGCATCCAGGTGCGGGTACTGCAAAGGTTGGGCTCCAAGCACGTGTTGATCGTCCACGGCAAAGACGGCATGGACGAGGCATCTCTGGGAGCCGCCACTCTGGTCGGCGAACTCAAGGACGGACAGGTGAGCGAATACGAAATCCATCCGGAAGACTTTGGCATGGCAATGGTGTCTAATCGATCTATCAAGGTCAATAATCGTGAAGAATCGGCCAAGATGGTTCTTGAAGCACTGAACAACATCAACGGTCCGGCCCGTGATATCGTTGGCTTCAACGCAGGCTTGGCCATTTACGCGGGCAACAAGGCAACATCCATCGACGAGGGACTAAAGCTGGCTTTTGAATCCTTGGCCAACGGCGCTGCGCGAGCCAAGCTTGACGAATTCTGCACCTTTACCCGGACGCTTACCGCATGAACGACATTCTGGCAAAAATACTTGACATCAAGAAAATCGAGATCGCCACCGCGCGGCAGATGCGCAGCGAGGCGGACATGCTGCGCGAGGCCAAAAGCCGAAAAGATTTACGCGGCTTTGCGCGCGCAATCGAAGAAAAGATTGCCCAAGGCAAACCCGGTGTCATCGCCGAGGTGAAAAAAGCGTCGCCGTCCAAAGGCGTTATCCGCGAGAACTTCAATCCTGTCGAAATCGCCACATCGTATGCCGCGCATGGTGCTGCCTGCCTGTCTGTCCTGACTGACGTACAGTTTTTCCAGGGTTCATACGACTACCTGCGCCAGGCGCGCGCTGCTTGCACACTTCCTGTATTGCGCAAGGACTTCATGATCGATCCGTACCAGATCGTCCATGCGCGCGCCATTGGCGCCGATTGCATTCTGCTGATCGTGGCCGCCCTGTCACCTCCACAGTTGCGAGAGCTGGAAAGCGTCGCCGCCGAGCTCGGCATGGATGTACTGGTCGAAGTCCATGATCGCGCCGAACTCGATATTGCACTGGAACTGAACACATCGCTGATCGGCATCAATAACCGCAACCTGCGCACATTCGAGACATCCCTGCAAACAACACTGGACTTGCTGCCCGCCGTTCCCGAGGGTAAGCGGGTCATCACCGAAAGTGGCATCCTGACCGCCGCGGACGTCAAGCTCATGCGCGATAATAATGTGGATGCATTCCTTGTCGGCGAAGCATTCATGCGGGCGCCTGAACCCGGCGAGGCCTTGCAGGAACTGTTCTTCAACCGCTAGAAGTGACAGCCGATGGCACGGCGATCCGGCGACCCGGCGACCCGGCGCTCTCCGGCGGTCGCATCGAACCCTGGCTTCAGGCACATACGACGATCTCTGATAATGAATTTATTCGACGCAGCCGAATCCGATCCCCAGCTTGCCGGCGACCAGGCAAAGCCCCTGGAAGCCAAGTTGCGCGCCGCGCTGCTGAAGGCGCAGTATGAGCGCGTGCAGAAAGCGGACCGATCCTTGATCATCGTGATGGCTGGCATACCGGGCGCTGGTAAAGGCGCTGCGGCAAGCCTGCTTAACGAGTGGATGGACGCGCGCCACATCCGAACCGTTGCCCTTGGGGAACCCTCGGAAGAGGACAAGGCCTTTCCTTATTTCCGGCGTTACTGGCAAACGCTCCCCGCGCACGGAAATATCAGCATAATCTTTGAGTCCTGGCATCAGCGCTTGTTCGATGAAGCCGCCAGGAAAAAGCCCGACCAGGCGGTGATACAAGCGCACGCCGAGGCCATACGCCACTTCGAAGCCATGCTCGTGCGCGAGGGCATACAGATTGTCAAACTGTGGTACCACCTGTCGCGGGGCGCACAGAAGCAAAGGACAGACGAACTGCTCGCCAATCCGGATACGGCCTGGCAGGTCGGTCCGGAAGACACCAAGGTACGGAAAAAATTCAGCCGTTTGCGCGATGCGGCGGCGCTGGGCATATCCCTGACCAACGCCGACCACGCCCCGTGGTGCATCATTCCCAGCGCCGATGTATCGCTACGCGCCATCACTACGGGCCAGGCTGTGCTGTCGGCACTGCGTCGCCATTCGCGTGTTCAGAGCAACCCTTCTGCCGGTACAGAGGAGGCCCCCACCGTCCGCCCCGCGATTCGCTTGGAAAACCTCAAGTATGACGCAACACTCGACGACCAGGAGTACGACGAGCAGCTGGCCGGATGGCAAGCCCGCCTTGCCAACCTCGCACGCAGCAAGAAATTTCAGAGACTACCGCTCATACTTGTGTTCGAAGGCCAGGATGCGGCCGGAAAAGGCGGCGCAATCAGGCGCATAACGCACACTCTCGATGCCCGGCAATTCCATGCCATCCCGATCTCGGCCCCGACTGCCGAAGAGCGTGCACACCCCTATTTATGGCGTTTCTGGCAATGCATTCCCAAACCGGGGCACATCACTATTTTCGACAGATCCTGGTATGGTCGCGTTCTGGTCGAACGGGTGGAAAAATACGCAAAACCGGATCAATGGCAACGCGCGTATGCAGAAATCAATCACTTTGAAGCGCAGCTGCACGACAGTGGCGCCCTGGTATTGAAGTTCTGGCTCGCCATTACTCCAGAGGAACAGCTGAAGCGATTCCGCGAACGCGAGGCATCCCCATTCAAGTCGTTCAAAATCACACCCGAGGACTGGCGTAATCGCAAACAATGGGATGCGTACGCAGTGGCCGCCAACGACATGTTCGCCCGCACCGATACGCCTACGTGCCCATGGCATGTGTTGGCGGCCAACGACAAAAAACACGCCCGTGTTGCTGTGCTTGAACATATCGTCAAGGCAGTGGAACAAGCACTATGAGCACCCAGGAAACCTGTCCCCTGTGCATGCCCGCCAACGAAACAGTACTCTGGAGCAACGACACGCTGCGGGTCATTGCTGTGGAGGATTCTTCACATCCGGGCTTTACACGCGTCATCTGGCGTGACCATGTCAGAGAAATGACCGAATTGCCCGCCGCAGCCCGCAACCAGATCATGGATGCCGTCTGGCTTGTCGAACAATGCCAACGCGGCGTTCTTCAGCCCGATAAAGTCAATCTGGCGCAATTCGGCAATATGGTGCCACACGTTCATTGGCACATCATCCCGCGCTGGTCCTGCGACAGCCATTTTCCGGAAGCGATCTGGGCGCCTGCACCCTTGCGCTCTATCGTCGAAAAGCAACGGTGGGATGCCAGGAAGGCGCAGATCGACGCCGTGTTGCCTCACTATCACGCGGCACTGACCAAGGCTCTTTCCGCCTTATGATCCATGAGCCCGCACCCAAAGAGAATCCATGGAACAAAGATCCTTGTTGGCAACGACTGACAATAGCCTCCTGCAAACACCCTTGGATCAGCTGGATCGATTATCGCCAACGTGGCGGCAAGTGCTCGATTCCAGCGATACCCAGCCAGTGCTGGTGAGCCTGTCCGGCTTTCTTGCGGACAGGCTGGCTGCGGGCACCGTCATTTACCCCCGGTTCATCTTCCGGGCGTTGGAGCATCTCGAGCCGGAGTCCGTGCGGGTGGTGATCCTGGGACAGGATCCCTACCATGGCCCCAACCAGGCGCAGGGCCTGGCGTTCTCGGTGCCGGACCAATGTCCAACACCGCCCAGCCTGCGAAATATTTTCAAGGAGTTGTCCCGCGAGTATCCCGATGCGCCGCTACGCCGGCGCAACGAACTGAGCGACTGGGCGCGCCAGGGGGTGTTGCTGCTCAACACCGCCCTTACCGTTGAGCACGCCAGCCCGGCGTCGCACGCCAGGAGAGGCTGGGAACAAATCACCGACGCGATTATCCGGCGTGTAGCCCAAGCGCCGCAACCAAAGGTATTCATGCTGTGGGGCGCACATGCACAAAGCAAGCGGGGTTTGCTGGCGCAAAGCAAAGGAGGTCCCATGCATATATTGACGGCCAACCACCCTTCCCCCTTGTCCGCCACGCGTCCGCCACTGCCCTTCATGGGTTGCGACCATTTCGTGCAAGCCAACGACTGGCTCGAGGACCATGGTCAGACGCCAATAAACTGGCCGGGCGCCACCAGTCGAACCGAAGGGTCGTAGCCATATTCGTGTTTTTTCGAGCTTTGTTGCACTGCGACAACGATAGGGGTTTCCCCGAATGCGGAAATAAGGTTATACTTCTGGCACTGCATTAATCAATGCGTCGACATTTTCACACGGCCTCATGCTGTGTCATAGCAGTTGACTGATCTCTCAGCACCCATGTCGAACGCCATCGCTCCCTGACCCCCGAGCCTTTCGCTGCGTCTTCCAAGACACTACGCTGCAGGTCGGCACGATGCTCCAATCAACCAGCGCTTCGGGCTCACTTATCTGCCCGCGCTAGTGTATGCCGTTTACGCGGCAAAGGATCACGCATGTCTTTTGAAAATCTAGGTCTTACCCCCACGCTGTTGTCTGCCGTTCTGAAAGCCGGCTTTACCGAGCCGACTCCCGTCCAGGCAGCTTCCATCCCGAAAGCGTTGGCAGGTAGCGACCTGATGGTATCCGCACAAACGGGCAGTGGCAAAACCGCCGCCTTCATGCTCCCAGCCCTGAACCGCATCTCGACAATGCCGGCCAACAAGGGTACGGGCGTTCAAGTGCTGGTACTGACTCCCACCCGCGAACTGGCCATGCAGGTTGCAGAAGCCACCAAGCTCTACGGCGCGCATCTTAAAGACCTGCGCATTGCCGTGGTCGTGGGCGGTATGCCTTACGGCGCCCAGCTCAAGGCTCTGTCACGTCGCGTGGACGTGCTGGTTGCAACGCCCGGCCGCCTTATCGACCACTTGCAAGCCAAGCGTGTCAACCTGTCGACCGTTCATACGCTGATACTTGACGAAGCGGACCGCATGCTGGACATGGGCTTCATCGAAGATATCGAAACCATCGTTGCCAGTACACCGAAAGAACGCCAGACCTTGCTGTTCTCGGCAACACTGGACGGCACCATTGCACGCCTTGCGGCCAAGATGATGCGCAGCCCGGAACAAATCCAGCTGTCCAGCCAGAAAGAAAAGCACACCAACATTACACAAAGCTTGTTGTATGCCGATGACAACGGCCACAAGATGCGTCTGCTGGACCACCTGCTGCGTGACGCCAGCCTGGACCAAGCCATCGTCTTCACCTCGACCAAACGCGGTGCCGACGATCTGGCCGAACGCCTGGCCGACCAGGGCTTTGCCGCCGCCGCATTGCATGGTGATATGAACCAGCGTCAACGCACCCGCACATTGGGCATGCTGCAAAAAGGCCAACTGCGCATTTTGGTGGCAACCGACGTGGCAGCACGTGGTATTGACGTACAAAGCATCACGCACGCCGTGAATTACGACCTGCCCATGCAAGCTGAAGACTATGTTCACCGTATCGGTCGTACTGGTCGCGCCGGCCGCAGCGGCTTGGCATTCACGCTGGCAACTCATTCGGAACGCCATAAAGTGCGTCGTATTGAACACTTCATCGGCCAGCCGATTCCATCGCAGGAAATCGAAGGCCTCGAGCCCAAGAAAACTGCGCGTCCTACGTATACTGACCGCAAAGGCAGTGGCAAAAGCTTTGCGCCACGCGCCGGTTACGGTGCTGGCAAGCCAAGCAGCAGCTATGCCCGCAAACCAGGCGCCGACCGCGGCAGCTTTGGTGGTGACAAGCCCGCCTACGAAGGCAAGCCGCGCTTTGGCGACAAGCCCGCGTATGAAGGCCGCCCCGCCCGTAGCAGCGATCGCCCCGCTTTTGAAGGTCGGCCTGCATATGACCGTGGCGCCGATAGCCGCAAGTCTTTTGGCACTGAGGAGCGCAGCGGCGGCTACAAAGGTCGTAATGAGAATGCAAGTTTCGAAGCGCGTCCTGCCCGTACAGAACGTCCGCATGCCGATCGCCCTGTATTCAGCGACCGTCCGGCATTTGGCGATCGTCCTGCCCGTACAGCCCGTCCCGATTTTGCCCATAAGGCCCCTGCTGGTGTAAAACCCAGCACGCGTCCCTCGACCCGCCCCGGCTTTGCTGGCAAGCCGACATCGACGCGTGGAAAAAGCGCAGCTCGTCGCGAATTCGCTTCGTAAGCAAGCCTATGCTGTACCCCGGCCAGCATGATACGTGTGCCTGACCTGAAGACCCCGCCGCCGTGCGGGGTTTTTTTTACCGCCGGGCCGCCCCAAGGTAAAAAGTGTCCCCTTGGGGGATGAGCCTGGACACAGGACAGTCCCTGCGGACTGTCCCGTGCCTGGCGAATCCGAGCGGCATGCAGGCCGCGAGGTGGGCAGCAAGCCTAAGGCGCAGCGTGGGGGCCTTTTTACCGCCGGGCCGTCCCAAGGTAAAAAGCACCCCCTTTGGGGGCAGCAAGCCGAAGGCGCAGCGTGGGGGCCTTTTTTCCGCCTGCACTGGCTACAATAGCGTGTTGCCTTTCCACTATGGGTTCCCTCGGGACGCCCTTGCCAGGACACCATGAAACAGCTTGCCAGCAAGCCCTTCTTCCTTGCCTTGTTGATGTCAGTTCCGCTATGGATCGTCTTCAATAATTTCATCGTCGCGGTCATGGTCGCCCTGCTTGTCGCCTTTCTCATTTCCATGTGCTATTCGCTGTATACGATCAAGCAGGGAAAGCCTGCCGCCGATGAACGCGACTCGTCCATTCCTCCTTCGAAATAGCGATCAGCCTGTCCATGCCGATATCCACCACAACACCCTCGGGACTGCCCGACCTCAACCCTGAATCCGCGGCACATGCCAGGGCCGTCGCGGCCTATCTGGCAGACCGGATTCAAGCATGTGAAGACGGGTTCATGCCATTCGAACATTGGATGAATCTGGCGTTGTACGCGCCAGGCCTGGGCTACTATGCCGCTGGCAACACCAAGTTTGGCGCCGCGCTGCCCACCGGCGACTTCACTACGGCACCTGAAATGACGCCGCTTTTTGGACAGACATTGGCCGGGCAAGTAGTCCAGATACTCAATGAAAGCCGTTCTGTCCAGGTGCTCGAGTTTGGTGCGGGTTCCGGCGCGCTCGCGGCGGCCATAATCCCGGCCCTGCGCCAATCAGGCATAGAGCCCCACTACCAGATCCTCGAAGTATCGGCCGATTTGCGCGCGCGCCAGCAACAGCGTCTTGCTGGATTCGGTGCGGCAGTAAGCTGGCTCAGCGAGTTGCCGCAGGCGTTTACGGGCTGCATTGTTGCAAACGAAGTTCTGGATGCCATGCCCGCGACGCTGTTTCGCTGGAATGACGATGGTGGGTTCATGGAGATCGGTGTGCGCCTGGCGCGACCATTGAACGGCATCGATGACCTTGCCGCCTTTGAATTTGCGCAGCGCCCAGCCAGCGCTGCGTTACAGGAAATGATTAACAGCCGTATGCCGCCGCTGCCCGGGTATCAATCCGAAATCAACAGGCAGGCCGAAGCATGGATCACGCAAATGGGATCGTGGCTCAAGCACGGTGCCGCTCTGCTGATCGACTACGGATTTCCGCAACGCGAGTACTTTCATCCCCAGCGCAATGAAGGCACGCTGATGTGTCACTTTCGCCATCACGCCCATGGCCAGCCCCTGATCCACGCGGGTTTGCAGGACATCACTACTCATGTGGACTTCACGGCCATGGCCGATGCGGCGCTGGCAGGGGGGCTGGATGTGCTGGGCTACACCTCGCAAGCCAGATTCCTCATGAATGCCGGCCTGCCGGAGTTGCTTGCTCAGTCCGGAGCGATAGCCCAGCCGCACACCATATCGGCGGTGCAGAAGCTGCTATCTGAAGCCGAAATGGGAGAACTGTTCAAGGTGCTGGCGATCGGCCGCGATATCGGACAGCCCCTGATCGGCTTCGATCAAGGCGACCGGCGCGGTCGACTATGAGTTGAGTCACGTCCGGGCGTAGCAGGCAAGTCAGGATAATGCCGGGCGCAGCAAGGCTTGCAAGCGGGCCCTGCGCAGTGCGTGCTTGATCCCGGCGGGATCGCCGGGCAATGTTCGCGCAATAGCGCCGGCGTCGATACTGCGGATCGCGTCGACACGTGCCGCCCAAGCTTCCTGATCGATGCCTGGCCGACAAATACCGGCCGCGCCGAGGAGTTCGATAAAACGGCCCGGCTTGCGCAACGCATCACAGCGCTCCATAAGATCCAGACATAATTCCGCCTCGGCCGCCGATGTACCGGGCGTCGAAACGCCGGGCGTCGAAACGTCGGGCGTCGGGACGCCGGGTTCGGCCGTGCCCAGCGCGTCGAGGCCATCCAGCACGACAGGAAGCAGTCTGGCGTAGTCCTGGCAATCGCGCGGTGCGCGAACATGCAGGACAACACGTTCAGGTTCCTGGGAAAACCGACATAGTATGGCCAAGCGTGCTGGCAGGCCCAAGCCGGCCTGCGCGGCACGGGCCAATTCATCACCTGTCGTTGCGCCAAACCGCAAGCCTGGCAACACGCGCCCCAAGGCTCCGCTGTCGGCCAATACATCGAACATCCTGCCTGGCTTGTCTGCCATCAGTCCTTTGGCCATTTCACGCCATACACGCTCGGGAACCAGTTGGTCGACCTCGCCGTCGTCGACCAGCCTGCGCGCCAGGTCCAACGTTTCAGGTGCGATGGAGAAATCGTGGAATCGGGCGGCGAATCGGGCGAGACGCAGCAGCCGCACGGGGTCTTCCGCAAATGCCTGGCCGACATGTCTCAATATCTTGTTTCTGACGTCATCTTGGCCGCCCAACGGATCGACCAGGCCCCCATCGGGCCTTTTGGCGATCGCGTTCACGGTCAGGTCGCGTCTTTGCAGGTCGTCTTCCAGGGTAACGTCTGTGCCGGTATAGAAGGTGAAGCCTTTGTAGCCACGCCCGGATTTGCGTTCGGTGCGGGCCAGCGCGTATTCCTCTTTTGTTTTCGGATGCAGGAACACCGGGAAATCGCCACCTACGGGAATGAAACCGCGCCTGGCCATTTCTTCAGGGGTCGTGCCTACGACAACCCAGTCGCGGTCGCCAGCCGACAAGCCAAGCAGCTCGTCGCGGACCGCGCCGCCAACGATATAGACGTCAAGTCCTTCTATGGCCGGATCGGTCATGGCAGGGCAATGCGCTTTTCCGGCTCTGGCGATACAGTGCCCAGGCGTTCTTTCAACGATTGCGGCTTGCCCGTGAACATCATTGCGTAATACGTGGCATTGGACATGACGTTCTTCACATACATCCGCGTCTCGGTAAACGGGATCGTCTCAGCAAATATGGCGCCTTCTACGGGCCCTGCCAGCTTTGCACGCCACTGCACAGGTCGCCCAGGACCGGCGTTGTAGCCCGCCGTGGCCAGTACTTGCGATCCATTGAGCTTGCTCAGGACCATGCTGAGATAATTGGTGCCCAGCACCGTATTGGTGTCGAAATCATTGACGGACGAAGGCGTGAAGTTCGTCATGCCAATTTTCTTGGCCACCCATCGGGCCGTGGCAGGCATCAACTGCATCAGACCGGAGGCGCCGACGTGCGATCTGGCATCGGTGATAAAACGCGATTCCTGGCGGATCAGGCCGTAAACCCAAGCTGGATCCAGGTTTATCAGGCGCGCCTTCTCGGTGACACGGCCTTCGAACGGGGCGACAAAGCGTTGAGTGAAATCCACTTCGCTCTCGGTAAGCAATGACGTGTTTACCACGCGATCGAATATCTGCTCCCGCCGCGCGAGCTCCGCGGCAGCCAATAATCGGCGGTCATCCATGCCGCGTAGCGCAAAGTTCCATTCCGGTACAGCTTCGGGACGCCAACCGAGTTCGAACAACTGGATAGCGCGTTGCAATCCGGCATTGGATCTTGCAGCTTGCAGTTCCGCAGCCGTCACCGGAGCGGGTGCCGGTGGCAAGGATGGTGTCTTGCCCAGCTCTTCACTGGCCAATTGGCCATAAAAATTCAGTTCGTGCGCAATGGATTCGTAATGCTTGGTGGCTGCCGCTTTCTGGCCCTGAGCCGCCAACGCTCTGGCGTACCAGTAGACCCAGACAGGCTCGGCGGCCTGGCTAGCCGACATCCTGCGTATTGAGTTGGCGACCAGGTCCCAGTTTATGGGCGCCTGCCGGAGTTCCGAGCGAACCTGCCAGGCGTGGTTATAGTCGGTGAGCCGCTGATTGCCCGAACGCCTGTACCAGCCCGCCGCATCGGGAGCCACATTCAGCGCGGCAACCAGACCGAACTGACTCCATACCCATTCAATATCGGATTTTGGAATGGCTTTGGACCAGGCGCTCTCGACGTAGACGGCATTGGTTTCGCGCTCTTTCCCATAGGCCAGGCGAGATAGCGCGATGGCCACTAGCTCGGTTTCGGCGCGCGACCTGGGCGGCGTGCGCCCCGCGAGCCATTTCCTGGGATTGTTCATGAGCGCGGCATAATCGACCATCTGCCTGGCATCGAACATCACGGCGGCCATACGCTGTGCGTTGCCCGTCTTGTTGCTTTCCAGCGTGGCGCGAAGCAATGGCTGGAGTTCTTTCCAACCGACCACTTTGCTGTCGGCCATCTGGTCGAGCATGCTCCAGCACGATCGGTTGGGACTGAATGCCGCCACAACCTGCGCCGGCTTGACGCGCTGTCCTGTCATATGCTGCGCCAAAAGGCGCGAACATTCTACATGGGCATTACTGTTGGTGACCGGCCCCAACTGATTCACCAAGGCATAGTTGCCGGCCCGGGCCGCCGCAATGATCCAGTCGGCTTTCAGGCGGTCAGCCAGATAGGCATCCTGATTTTCCTGCATGAATTTCTGCAATAGCGCATCGGGCACTGGTCGCGTACTGTCCTGCAATTGCTGGCGTAAAAGCCAGTAGTCCGCGTAGCTGCCGAGCACTGGATCGCTCTTGGCCAGCGGCGCCAGCGTCTGCAGCCGTGCCCATTGACTTTTTTTCATGGCGTCGCGCGCATCGACCACGGCTTGGCGTGCGGCAGGCGGTGTAATCAGCGTGACAGTACCGGTGCTAGAGCGGGAATCGTTAATTTCCTCGAGCAAGGCTTCCACTTTCGATCCTAGCGGCGCAGGCACGAGAGACTGTCGCAAGTCGACCTGAGCGTCGGTGGCCGTGGCGGAATGTACCGGGCGCTCGGCGCCGGCACATCCGGTCAAACCCACCATCAGGGCCAGCCAAATACCGGCCCGTGAACGCCTGGCTCGCACCAATGCAGAAAAGTTCCAGGTTTTCTGATACCGTTGCCTATTGGACACCATCTTGTATTGACCCCACATAACACCGTCATGAATAACAGCACAGAGAATAACGCAGTCCCACTTCGCGTGCGACTAAAACAACTGAGAGCCGCACAGAATCCCGTCGATCGGAGCCGCGGCGGCCTGCTGATACGGGGGCGCCTGTTTACGTGGCTGGCAACCAATCGCAGCAAGCTGCTGGAAGCAGGCAAACCCGTGCCAAGCAATATTGCGGCATTCTGGTCGACCGAGGACGAGCCCCAATTGGAACCGTTGCTGCGGCAATGGGCGCAGGAAGAGGGATATCGTGTATCGCTGCCGGTTGTGGCAGCGCCCGATGGCCCCCTGGAGTTCAGGCTATGGGACCCCGAAACCGTAATGCAGGCAGGGGCCTACGGAATACAGGAACCCGTCGGCGAGCCCGCTCCACTACCCGATATCATATTGGTCCCGACTCTGGGGTACACGCGTCAAGGCGACCGCATTGGCTATGGCAAAGGATACTATGACCGGACACTGGCAGCCATGAAAGCGCAGAACCACCCGTATATCAGTATTGGCATCGCCTGGGCTACCGGCGATCTATCCGGCGAAGCGCATGTTCCGGCACCCCACGACATCCGACTGGATTCCATCCTGACCGACAAAGGATGGGCTGTACCGGCGCCTAAATTGGCGTGACAGTAGTGAAGCGCCCCTTCCGGGATTGTTAAGCCAGTCGCAACTGCCGCCAGATCGCCATGGTCACCTCGGCGTTATTGAGCGTGTAAAAATGCAGGCCGGGCGCTCCATTGTCGAGCAGGTCTTGAGACAAACGGGTAATTACATCGATGCCAAACGCTTTGATCGAGGCCTTGTCATCGCCAAAATCGGCAAGCCGCAACCGTATCCACCGTGGAATCTCAGCCCCGCACATCGTCGAGAAACGTGCCAACTGCGTGTAGTTGGTAATCGGCATGATGCCTGGCACCACCGGGATATCGACGCCCTTGGCATTCATGCGATCCACAAAATCGAAATACGCGTCGGCGTTGAAGAAATACTGGGTGATTGCGCTGTCGGCGCCCGCCTTAACCTTATGGATGAAATGCGCCAGATCCGCCTCAGCGCTGGTCGACTGGGGATGCATTTCGGGGTACCCAGCCACCTCGATATGAAACCAGTCGCCGCTGTGCTGGCGAATGAATGCAACGAGTTCGCTGGCGTAGTGCAATTCGCCCTGGTCGCCGCCCATGCCCGAAGGCATGTCGCCACGCAACGCCACAATCCGCTTGATGCCCTGTTCGCGATACGAGTCCAGGATATCGCCAAGAACGGCCCGGGTCGCCCCTATGCAGGACAAATGAGGGGCGGCATCGCACCCCAGGTTCTGCAGCAGGCGAACCGTGTCGGCGGTACCGGTGCGCGTCGAGCCACCCGCCCCGAAAGTGACGCTGACATACGCCGGTTCCAGAGCCAGCAGCTGCTTGGCTGAACGCACCAGTTTTTCTTGGGCGGCGGTATCACGGGGTGGAAAGAACTCCAGACTGATTGCCTTGTTCGGATTCATTGGACCAGCAACCTCGACAGCAGCCCCGATACCACGCTATAGATCAAAGCGCCCAGCAAGGCCCACCAGAAACCACTGACCTGAAATCCTTTCAATACCGAACCGGCAAACCAGAACACCAGCGCATTAAGCACAAGCAAAAATAGTCCCAGCGTGACGATCGTGATGGGCAGGGTCAATAGAATAAGCAGGGGCTTGACCAGCGTGTTGAGCAAACCCAGCACCAGGGCCGCAATAAGCGCCGACCCGAACGAGGCCACCGTGATGCCCGGCAATAGATAGGCCACCACCAGCAGGGCGACGGCGTTTAAGATCCAGACAAGAATTAGTTCCATAGCGTAGCGCTCCTTTGTGAATTAGACCCGTGGATGTGTATCAGTAGCGGTAGTGGTCGGGCTTGTAGGGCCCGCTGACCGGTACATTGATGTAGTCGGCCTGGTCGGGACGCAATTGTGTCAACTGCACTCCCAGCTTCTTCAGGTGTAGCCGCGCCACTTTTTCATCGAGATGCTTGGGCAGGACATAGACCTGACCGGTCTTGTAGGCGTCGCCACGCGTGAATAGCTCGATCTGCGCGATGGTCTGGTTGGTGAACGATGCCGACATCACAAACGAAGGGTGGCCCGTGGCGCATCCCAGGTTCACCAGGCGGCCCTTGGCCAACAGGATGATGCGTTTGCCGTCGGGGAAAATCACGTGGTCTACCTGGGGCTTGACCTCTTCCCATTGCAGGTCTTCGATGGATGCGACGTCGATTTCATTGTCGAAGTGTCCGATGTTGCAGACGATGGCCTGGTCCTTCATGGCGTCCATGTGGTCGCGCGTGATGACATGGTAGTTGCCAGTAGCGGTAACGAAGATGTCGGCCTTGTCGGCGGCTTCCTCGATGGTAACGACCCGGTATCCTTCCATGGAAGCCTGCAAGGCGCAGATCGGATCGACTTCGGTCACCCACACCTGGGCGCGCAGGGCGGACAAGGCTTGCGCGCATCCTTTGCCCACATCACCGAAACCGCAAACCACGGCGATCTTGCCGGCGACCATGACATCGGTCGCACGCTTGATACCGTCCACCAACGACTCGCGGCAGCCGTACAGGTTGTCGAACTTGGACTTCGTGACGGAATCGTTGACATTGATGGCGGGAAAGGCGAGCTCGCCTTTCCTGGCCATTTGATACAGGCGGTGCACACCCGTTGTGGTTTCCTCGGTCACACCCTTGATCTGTGCCAAGCGGGTCGAGTACCACTTTGAATCACGGGCCAATTGAGCCTTGATCGAAGCGAACAGGACACGCTCTTCTTCGCTTGCGGGCTTGTCCAGTACCGAGATGTCTTTTTCGGCCTTGGCACCCAGATGCAGCAAGACGGTGGCATCGCCGCCATCATCGAGAATCATGTTGGCATGCTCGCCATTGGGCCACTGGAATATCTGATGCGTGTACTGCCAGTAATCCTCAAGCGTTTCACCCTTGATGGCAAATACCGGTGTGCCCGAGGCCGCAATGGCGGCGGCGGCATGGTCCTGGGTCGAAAATATATTGCACGATGCCCAGCGAACTTCGGCGCCCAGGGCTCTCAGCGTTTCGATGAGCACGGCCGTTTGTATGGTCATGTGCAGGCTGCCCGCGATGCGCGCGCCCTTGAGCGGCTGCGAGGCGGCAAATTCTTCACGGGTGGACATCAGGCCCGGCATCTCGGTCTCGGCGATCGCGATTTCGCGGCGGCCCCAACCCGAGAGGGCAATATCGGCAATTTTGTAATCAGTGAAAGCGGCGTCAGCAACAGTATTCATGGTTGTATCCCAATAAAACTGTACTGGCAAAGATTCTGCAACAAGTGCTCATCGTTGCCCGTACAGGGAATGATGAGCGCCGTTGAGACTAAAGAAGATCCTGAGCCTAGCGGATGACACTGAAAAGCCCACAGGCTTCAGTCCGTTCCGTCGCAGCGCTCCTCAGGAAGACCAGATTTTAGCGTAAAACTCCGAGGTGGGCTTCAGCCTTTGCGCCGCGGGTATCCTTGGGCCTTGATACGTTGCCACACCTGCAGTTTTTCCTCATCGTCCAGGAACACCCAATTGGCGACTTCCATGGCAGTACGACCGCAACCGCGGCATATCTCATCGTACAGGGTGGAGCATATGGCGACACATGGAGAGTCGGAGGGAACGAGACTGCGCATGTTGACGTCGCCGGCGTCGTGAGCGACCACGCCGCTTTCGCGGCGCACTTCGGCAACGTCCAGGCGACGCCTGGCCGTTGCGAATGAAGACTCCGAGTCGGTATTTTCTTTGCGATGTGGCATAGTCTGGACTCCCCCCGGGCGCCAGCCATGGCCCCTGGGGCTGTGGACATCAGGCGATCAGGCCGCCTTTTTAAGAACTTGCACCTTGTCGGACGCTTCCCAGCTGAACTCCGGCTCGCTGCGGCCAAAGTGACCATAGGCAGCCGTTTTCGCGTAGATGGGACGCAGCAGGTCGAGCATGTTGATGATGCCCTTGGGCCGCAAATCGAAGTTTTCGCGCACCAGCCGGGCGATCTGGTCGTCGGGTATGACGCCGGTGCCCTCGGTGTAGACCGTGATATTGATGGGCTCGGCGACACCGATGGCATAGCTGACCTGTACCTGGCACTGGCGTGCCAACCCTGCCGCCACGATATTCTTGGCCACATAGCGCGCTGCATAGGCAGCGGAACGGTCGACCTTTGAGGGGTCCTTGCCCGAGAATGCGCCGCCGCCATGAGGGCATGCGCCACCGTAGGTATCGACGATGATCTTGCGCCCGGTAAGGCCGCAATCGCCTTGCGGCCCTCCAATGATGAATACACCGGTGGGGTTGATCATGAACCGGGTTTGCGGAGTAAGCAGGCCATCGGGAAAACTGGGCTTGATGATGTGTTCGATGACGGCGTCCCGGATGTCGCTCTGCGATATTTCGGGAGCGTGCTGAGTCGAGAGCACCACCGTATCGACTTCCACCGGCTTGCCATTGACATAACGGAATGTGACCTGCGACTTGGCATCGGGACGCAACCACGGCAGGCGGCCGTCTTTGCGCAGCTCGCTTTGGCGCTGCACCAGGCGGTGCGCGTACCAGATGGGAGCGGGCATGAGGTCGGGGGTTTCGTCGCAGGCATAGCCAAACATCAATCCCTGGTCGCCGGCACCCTGATTCAGGATTTCTTCCTCGGAGCGGTCAACACCTTGTGCAATATCGGGGGACTGCTTGTCGTAGGCAACCAATACGGCGCAACCTTTGTAATCGATCCCGTATTCGGTGTTGTCGTAGCCAATGCGTTGTATCGTGTCGCGCGCAACCTGGATGTAATCGACATTGGCCGTCGTGGTTATTTCGCCGGCCAGTACGACCAGACCGGTATTGCACAGCGTTTCGGCGGCAACGCGGGCGGTCGGGTCCTGGGTGAGGATGGCGTCGAGAATGGAATCGGAGATCTGGTCGGCCACCTTGTCGGGATGACCTTCGGATACGGATTCGGATGTGAATAGAAAATCGTTATTTGCCACGGCGATGCGTCCTGTAAATATACTGGCTGAGGCCAGCATGGGGGTGGAACGAAACGCGTTGCACCTCGGATGCCTGCATAGCAGTAATTCTCAGGGCGCGACGCTTTAGCGGTTTTTTATGCACTCTGTTTGATATAACAGGGTGCGATCGCTCCGCAAGTTGTCGGTTAACTCAGCGATAAAGGTTATTTTAAGCGAAAATAGTCAAACACATCTCTTCACACTTCTTGCACGAGGGTTATTGCCCGCTCATGGTCCTGGCTTTATTTCGATTTCTGGCGTGGATACCGCTGCCGATACTGCACGGTATAGGTAAGTTCGCAGGGCGCGCCCTGTATGCCTGGCCAGGCAGATACCGCAATCGTCTCCGGGCCAATGCCAGGCAAGCCGGCTATACCGATCCCGCCTTTGCCCGCCAATCCGCAGGCCAGACTGGCGCCATGATTTTTGAAACTCCCAAGGTTTGGCTGCGAAATGAAGAGTGCCTGCAAAAAGTCGTCAGCGATGACAATGACGTGGTGCGGGACGCCTTGGCGGAAGGCCGGGGCATACTTTACTTGACACCGCATCTGGGATGCTTCGAGATCACGGCAAGATATCTCATCCAGCACGGCCCTATCACAGTCATGTACCGCCCGCCTCGCCAGGCCTTTCTGGAACCCATCATGGAACAGGCGCGCAACACGTCGGGATTGCGAGCCGTGCCCGCGACAATGCAGGGTGTGCGCGAATTCGTGCGAGCCCTCAAGCGCGGAGAGGCGGTGGGAATGTTGCCGGACCAGGTTCCCGGCGGCGGCGAAGGAGTGTGGGCGCCATTCTTCGGAAAACCCGCCTACACCATGACTCTCGCCGGAAAACTGGCCGTGCAGACCGGAGTCGCTGTCATCCTGACCGCGGGTGAACGACTGGCTGCCGGCCAGGGTTGGCGCATTCACTACGTAAGGTTGCCAGAACCCCTGCCGACGGAGCCCCACGCCTTGGCCAACGCCATCAACGGGGCCATGGAGACCTTGATCAGGCGGTTTCCCCAGCAATATTTGTGGAGCTATAACCGTTATAAGGTTCCCAAAGGAGCGCCCTTGCGTCCATCGGATACAGAATAAATGAAGTTCAATAAACTGCCTCTGCTTCGCTCCTTTTTCTCCTATCTCGGCCGCAGTCCGCTCCGGACCCGCAAACGCTGGGCCGGAATCCTTGGCTGGCTGGCATCAAGGCTGATGCGATCGCGCGCGCATATCGTGCGCAGCAATCTGGCGTTGTGCTTTCCAGAGCGGTCGGCGCAGGATCGCGAAGTATGGCTGCGCCAGCATTTCCGGCTGTTGGCCCATTCCGTCGTGGACCGCGGCCTGTTCTGGTTTGGCCAGCCTTCGACCATCCTGGCAACCACACCGATCACCGGACTCGAATACCTGGACGAACTGCTCAAGGCCAAGCGCAAGATCATCCTGCTGGCACCACACTTTATCGGGCTCGATGCGGCCGCCACGCGCCTGACGATGTTCCTTCAGGATTCGGCCACCATGTACACCCGACAAAGCGATCCGGACGTCGACCAGGTTGTGCGCGAGGGTCGCGGCCGCTTCAATCACGTGAACCTGGTCAGCCGTCACGACGGCATACGCGGACTGATACGTCACTTGCGCAATGGCATACCCGTCTACTATTTGCCCGATATGGATTTCGGCATTGCCGGTGCAGCGTTCGTACCATTCTTCGGCGTACCGGCTGCCACGCTGCTGGCCACCGCGCAAATCGCAAAGACCTGGGACGCCGCCGTCGTTCCTATCATCAGCCGGCTCGATATCGCTACGGGGAAATACCATATCAGTGTCCTGCCGCCATTACAGGATTTTCCGGGTGCGCAAACACCGGAAGAAGCCACTGCCCGGTTGAACCGCCTTATTGAAGACTGGGTCCGGACCGACCCGGCGCAGTACTATTGGGTACACCGCCGTTTCAAAACACGCCCGCAAGGCGAGGCCCGCATTTACTGACATCACGTCGGTGTCCGCCCCCGGGTCCGTGGCCGCGCGCCCCATCCAGCGCGGCGTACGGGTTCGCGTGTTTCGAAAATCGCACGGACAAACCACCTGTAATCCGGGATAATCAACCTATGATCTGGAACTTCGCAAAAATGCAGGGCGCCGGCAACGACTTCGTTGTCCTCGATGGCGTGCGGCAATCAATACAAATGACGCCGCAGCGCGCACGTGCGCTGGCGGACCGGCACTTCGGCATCGGCGCCGACCAGCTCCTGCTGGTCGAGACGCCATCACATCCCGAAGCCGACTTCCGCTACCGCATCTTCAATGCTGATGGCACCGAGGTCGAGCACTGCGGTAATGGTGCGCGGTGCTTCGTTCAATTCGTACACGAGCAGGGCTTGTCCGGGCGCAACCCGCTGCGTGCCGAAATCTGCACAGGGCTAATCACCCTGACCCAATCGGAATTTGGCGATGTCTCTGTCGAAATGGGACAAACCCGATTCGAACCGGAAGCACTCGGATTCGATGCCCAGGGCTTGCTATCAAGGCCTTGCGGTGAAGACACGCTATGGACTTTGCCGCTTGCCGGCCACGACGATGTCGAACTGTCCCTGGTCGCCATTTCCAACCCGCATGCGGTACAGGTGGTCGACAATGTCGACACCGCGGCCGTTGTGGACACAGGCCCTCTTATCGAGTCACATCCACGCTTCACGCAACGCGTCAATGCCGGCTTCATGCAGGTCGTCGACCGCCACACCATTAAGCTGCGGGTGTACGAGCGCGGCGCTGGCGAAACCCTGGCATGCGGCACTGGCGCCTGCGCGGCAGTGGTCGCGGGCATCCGGCGCGGACTGCTCGACAGCCCCGTTACAGTGAACACGCGCGGCGGCCAGCTTACGGTAGGTTGGGACAACACTATTCTGCGCATGAGCGGACCCGCCGTAACAGTATTTACCGGCCAGGTCGACATCGACGCGCTCACCAATCAGTTCAACACCAAGGATCCAACCCTCAAATGACCGCAAGCAGCTTCTCCGCCGACAATATCGCGCACTTCTTGAAAGAGCACCCTGAATTTTTTCAGAACCATGCCGAGTTGTTTTCCAGTCTGCGGGTACCCCACCCCAATGAAACGCGGGCGATTTCGCTTGGCGAACGGCAGATACTGACGCTGCGCGCCCGGACCAAGGATCTGGAGTGGAAACTCTCCGGCCTGGTCAGCAATGCCAGTGGCAATGAGAGAATCAGCAAGACGCTCATGCAGTGGTGTTGTCGCATGCTGGCCGAAGACGACGCCTTGCAGATTCCGGCACACATCGTTCGCAGCCTTGGTGACTTGTTCGACCTTCCTACCATTGCCTTGCGGGTCTGGAATCTGACCAGGCTCGAGGACAGCGAGTTTGCACAAGATGTCACGGATACGATCCGGACCTACGCGCGCGATCTCGCCAAGCCGTTTTGCGGTCCTCTCGCAGACCAGGAGGCCGCCAGCTGGTTGGGTACCCCACCCGCTTCGCTGGCCATTATTGCTCTGCGTCCGGCGGGCCGGGTCGAACCTATCGGCTTGCTGGTGCTGGGTTCTGACGATCCAGAGCGTTTCACGCCGGACATGGGCACCGCCTTTCTTGACACCATCAACGAATTGGCCAGCGCCAGCTTGTTGCGTCTGCAAGGTCCCGATCACCAGGAATACGCGTAGGTATCCAGCATGCATGCCTTGCCTACCCCCATGGAGCAATGGCTCGCGCACTTGCAGTCCAACCGGCGGTACTCCATGCACACCCTGGCAGGGTACCGGCAAGATCTTTGGCACTTGATACAGTGCCACCCGGATACCGCGCTGGATGGCCTGACCGAGAGCCACATCCGGCATGCGGTCGCCCGCCTGCATAGCCGGGGGCTCAAGCCAAGAAGTCTTGCGCGCGCACTCGCCGCTTGGCGCGGTTTTTTCCAGTGGCAAGCCACGGCTGCGGGGCTCGAGTTCAATCCGGTTGCCGGTGTGCGTGCACCGAAGGCTCCTCGCAGCCTGCCCAAGGCCCTCTCGGTCGAGCAGGCGCAGGTGTTGCTCGACCGTCCCGGCCTGCCCGCCCCGCACACGGCGATCGATTGCCGCGACCAGGCCATGTTCGAGATCCTGTACGCCAGCGGTTTGCGGTTGGCCGAACTGGTGAGCCTGGACTGGCGCTACTGCCGCCAAGACCGGTACGAATCGGAAAGCTGGATACTGCTGTCGGAGCAGGAAGCGATTGTGAAAGGCAAAGGCAACAAGACGCGCAGCGTTCCGCTGGGACGCAAAGCCGTCGATGCGATAGAGCGCTGGCTGGAACTACGACATCAATTGCACGCCGGCGCGTCCACAGACGCCGATTCTGCGGCGGCACTCTTCCTGGGCGTTCGCGGCAAGCGTATCAGTCCCCGCGTCGTTCAAATGCAATTGAATAAGCTGGCCGCGCTTGTCGGATTGCCCGTCCATGTGCACCCACATAGCCTGCGCCATAGCTTTGCCAGCCATATGCTCCAATCAGCGCAGGATCTTCGCGCGGTGCAAGAGCTGCTGGGACACGCCAATATTTCCACCACGCAAATCTATACGCGGCTCGACTTCCAGCACCTGGCCCAGGTGTATGACAAGGCCCATCCCCGGGCAAACCGCAAGCGTTGACTGCCTGGAGCTCTGTCAGCTATTTCGCCGGTTGCAGCGCGTAGAGCAGCTGGCCCGCATTCCAGGTAAACATGCCCAGGTATGTTGAAGCAGGCTGATCGGCAGGTGCAAGCGCATCGGAATATAAGGTACCGCCCACTTTCGCCTTGGTTTCACGCGCGACCTGCTCAACCAACTTGGCATTCGTAGTATTTTCGATGAACACGCCCGCAATGCCTTCCTTCTTGGCCAGGTCAACGATGACAGCCACATCGCGAGCGGAAGGCTCCGCCTGGCTCGAGAAGCCCGCCACTGACAAAAACCGTATGCCATAGTCCTGCGCAAAATACCCGAATGCATCATGCGACGTGATTACCTTGCGTCTTTCGGGGGGAATGGCATCGAGCGCTTGCCTGATTTCCGCATCAAGATCCTTCATTTTTTTTATGTACGCGTCGGCGCGTTTCCTGTAACTCGACCGGTGCTCCGGATCGGCCAGCGATAGGCCCTCTGCAATGTTTTCGGCATAGATCATGCCATTGGTCAGGCTTTGCCATGCGTGAGGATCGACGTCGCCGTGATCGTGGCCAGCCCCGGCATCGCCATCTTTGTCATGTTCGAGCCCCTCGTGCGGCGGTTCACCATGCTCGTTATCGTTTAAGTGCCTGGGAGCGACACCCTTGGAAGCCAGTACCTGGGCACCCTCGAAACCCGCAGCCTTTATAAGGCGGGGCAGCCATCCTTCGAAATCCATGCCATTTATGACCAGCACCTGTGCTTGCGACAAGGCCTGGACATCGCGTGGCGTCGGTTCGAACGAGTGCGCATCGCCATTTGGACCCACGATGGTGGTCAACGCGACGTGTTCCCCGCCGATTTCCTTGACCATGTCGCCGATAATCGAAAAACTGGCAACCACGCGCAGGGGACTATTCGCCGCCCAGGCGAAGGGAGTCGCAATGACCAGGGCGCCGCCTGCAAGCGCGGCGAGGATCCTGCGCCGGCTGAGTAATGGATATCGTTGACCGTCAAGGGTTTTCATCATTAAGGTCGCTCCGAAATTTGAGAAAGTCGATGATGCCTGGCATAGGCCTGCGTCGCGGCCTGCAACAGCCCCCCGAGCGGCCCAAACAACACGGAAATAAAGTACACCGCTCCCGCCGAGAGAATGATCGACGGCGACGCCGGCACATTTGCGTAATAGGAAAACAAGAGCCCGGTATATGAGGCGACACTGCCGATGACTGCGGCCAATACCATCTGGCGTCCCACTGACCGCACCCAGAACCGGGCTGCGGTGGCCGGCAGCATCATGATCCCCACGACCATCAGCGTTCCCAGTACCTGGAACCCCGCCACCAGCGTCATGACCAACAGCACGAGGAAAACCATGTGTATCAGGGAACCCGTCCTACCCTCGCCGCGCAGGAATAAAGGATCCAGGCATTCCACCACCAGCGGCCTGAAGATCAGGGCCAACATGAGCAGAGTAATGGACGATGTCGTGCTCACGAGCAGTAAGGACCCGTCGTCCAAGCCAAGCACGGTTCCAAACAGCACATGGATAAGGTCCATGTTGGAGCCTCGCAGAGAGACCAGCAACACACCGAGCCCGAGTGAAACAAGATAGAACGCGGCAAAGCTGGCATCTTCACGTTGTGGTGTCAGCCGGGCGACAGCGCCAGCAAGCAAGGCCACGACCAGGCCAGTAATCATGCCGCCTATCGTCATGGCGCTCAAGGACAGCCCCGCGGTCAGGAAACCCACCGCAACCCCCGGCAAAATGGCGTGAGCCATGGCGTCGCCCATCAGGCTCATGCGCCGCAGGACGAGGAATACGCCCAAAGGTCCAGCAGCGAAAGCCAGGGCCAGCGCTCCCGCAAGAGCGCGGCGCATGAAACCATAATCAATGAACGGGCCGAACATAAGATCGAAGAGCCACATCAGAGATAGTCTCCCGCACATAAATGCCGTGCCAAGTGCAGATTTTCGGGCGTCAGTACGTCCTGGGTCGGCCCCCAGGCGACAGCTTGTCCCGCCATAAGCAGGGCTTGCGGAAAATGACTACGCACCATATCAAGATCGTGCAACACGGCGATGACAGTACGGCCTTCCCGATGCCAGGATTCCAGCAATACCATGAGATCCTCGGTCGTATTGCGATCAACCGCGGCAAATGGTTCGTCCAGCAATAGCGTATGGGCATCGTGCAGCAACAAGCGTGCGAACAAAGCGCGCTGCAATTGTCCTCCGGACAGCGTGCCGATGATACGCGGACCGAAATCGGCCAGTCCCACCATGTCGAGCGCGGCCTTTACCCTTTCGTGCTCGGATGAGTCAAACTTTTTCCAAGCACCGACGCGCCGCCAGGCGCCCATGGCAACGAGGTCATAAGTGCTGATGGGGAAGCTACGATCAAGCTCGCCCAATTGCGGCAGGCAGGCAATCTGGTTACGCGAGTCGCCCGCCAGTCGTATTCGTCCGCGCAAAGGACTGACCAATCCCATGATCCCCTTGATCAGGGTGGACTTGCCGGCCCCATTCGGACCAACGATGGCGGTCAGCGAACCGCGCGCAAAAGAACCAGTGACATCGCGCACTGCCACGCGATCACGCCAGCCCAGAGAGACCTGATCCAATTCAATTACAGCGCTTGTCATTGTGTGATCACGGCCACCACCCCATTGCCCAGGCAGTCATCATCCATAGAAATGCCACGGCCAGGGATACGCGGGCCAGGCGCTGGACAGCGGACGCCAGCAGTCCGGAACCACGATAGTGGCCAGGCTTTCTTAACGAGGCAGAAAAGTTTCGATGCATGGGGCGGGACCGCACAGGAAGGAAAGTGACTGATATGTTATAACATACCCGGGCTCTCTGCACAGCCCAGCTTGCGAGTCCGGAAGCAATCGTGCATCCACAGACCGTTATTGTCTTGCGCCATGCCCGTAAAAAAACCATCTTCCGCCGCTGCCATTGCAGCGACATTGAGCACCGCCGAATCGCTGTGTATGCAGCGTGGCAAACGCCTTACGCCCATACGACGCAAAGTGCTCGAGACCCTTCTGGTGCAACAACGCAGCGTCAAGGCCTACGAGTTGCTGGAACTCATACGCGGCGACCAACAGGGTGCGGCACCTCCGACCGTGTATCGTGCGCTGGATTTCCTGGTCGAAGAAGGCCTTGTGCACCGACTGGATGCGATCAATGCCTGGACAGCATGTCTTGATGCGGCGGGAGAGCCCCACGACCTGCTGGTCGTATGCACGCAATGCGGATCCGTCGCCGAATTGAGCGATCCCGAACTAAGCCGTCAGCTGGCCCGAAAGGTGGCTGAATCCGGGTTCATGTTGTCCGGTCACGAAACCGAACTGCGAGCGCTATGCCGGGAATGCCGGCGCCTGGCGCCGTCCCATGCCCTTGGACATGGGGCATGAATGGAGGTTTCTCATTCCAGGTTTGCTCTAAAGCGTATGCTGTGATGTAATCGCTCGTTATGTATTTTTTGCGCGGTAAGAAGTTCCTGTATGGCCGCCAATTTCCTGGCGGAATACGTATTTGACCGCGCGGCGCGAGGCCTAGAATGAAACCCGCTGTTAGTCCTGACAAAATGGTACCGGTAACCATTCTTACCGGATTCCTGGGGGCTGGTAAAACCACCCTGCTCAAACGCATCCTGTCCGAATACCATGGGCGCCGAATTGCAGTCATCGAAAACGAATTCGGACCCGAAAGCATCGATAACGAGTTGCTGGTTCAGGACAGCGAAGAAGAAATCATCGAGCTAAGCAATGGCTGCGTCTGCTGCACGGTCCGGGGCGATCTCATGCGCACCATGAACGAGCTGCGCGTAAAGCGCCAGGCTGGGGAACTGAACTTCGAACGCGTCATTATCGAGACCACGGGCATGGCCAACCCTGGCCCGGTCTGCCAGACATTCTTCATGGATGACGAAATTGCCGAATACTATCGGCTGGATGCCGTCATTACCGTTGTCGATGCCAAGCACGGAATGGAGACGCTCGACAAACAGGAAGAAGCCCAGAAGCAAGTCGGCTTTGCCGATCGCATACTGATTTCCAAGAAAGACCTGGTCAACGACGTCGATTACCAGGCCTTGCGGGCGCGCCTTGTTCGCATCAATCCGCGCGCATCCATCACGCCAGTCGATTTCGGCGTCACGGACTTGAAGGTGCTGCTGGACATCAGCGGATTCAATCTGAACACCATACTCGACATCGACCCGGATTTCCTGTTGGACGAACATCCCGATGCCGCACATGACCACGATCATAGTCACGGCCATGAACACCATGAGCACGAGCATGAGCACGAAGGCGATTGCAATGACCACTGCGGCCATCAAAATCATCATCATGCGCACCACGACGATGAAATCGGGGCCTTCGTATTCCGCTCCAAGAAAGCTTTCGATCCTGAACGGCTCGAAGAATTCCTCGGAGGAATCGTCCAGGTATACGGACCCGACCTGCTCCGCTATAAAGGTATTTTGTACCTGAAAGGAATCAACCGGCGCATGCTCTTTCAGGGCGTGCACATGATGATGGGTGCTGAACCGGGAAAACCCTGGCTATCGGGCGAAAAGCCTAATACCAAAATGGTATTCATTGGACGTAAACTACCCCAGGAAATTTTTACCCGGGGCCTGGAACAATGCTTGGTCTAACAACGAACTCAGCCGTCCAGCAATACGGCCATGGTTCGTCACCAGTACGAAAATAAAAGGACATACCATCATGGCAAGCAAATCAGCAGCCGCAAAGAGTCAGACGCACTTGCCGACAGAGAAAGAGCTGTTAGCAATGCCTGAGTCCGACTACATGAACGAAATCCAGCTGGCGTTCTTCAGAAACCGCCTGAAAGATCTCGAACAGGAAATCCTCAACAATGCCGACGCGACCACCGAGAACTTGCGCGAAACCCAGTTCGTGCCCGATCCCGCAGACCGTGCAACGATCGAAGAAGAGCACGCTCTTGAGCTGCGCACACGAGATCGCGAACGCAAGCTGTTGAAGAAAGTGCAACAGTCGATCACCCGTATCGATGCAGGCGACTATGGCTGGTGTGAAGAAACAGGCGAGCCCATCGGCATTCCGCGTCTTTTGGCACGCCCAACGGCAACATTGTCGCTTGAAGCGCAAGAGCGGCGCGAGATGCGCCAAAAGCTATACGGCGATTGACAAAACCGTCCCCGAAGACGGCATTATCGTTACTCGGGCGCGGTGCCGCGCGCCCGCAGCGAACCCGCATGATGCGCGTCCAGCTCTGTGGCCGTTGCGCCAGCTACCGCGCCGAACGATACACCTGGCCCGCTGTGATTCCCCTTGAACTATCCGGCATTGCCCCCAGCTAATGTCCTCAAAGGAAGAATCCATGGAACAATTTCACGCCACCACCATCATTTGTGCTCGTCGCGGCGACCAGGTCGCCCTGGGCGGGGACGGCCAGGTAACCCTGGGCAATATCATCATCAAAGGTACGGCACGCAAGATTCGGCGCCTGTACAACGACAAGATCCTTGCTGGCTTCGCCGGCGCAACCGCAGATGCGTTTACGCTGCAAGAGCGTTTTGAAGAAAAGCTGGAAAAGTATCAAGGCAATCTCATGCGTTCCGCAGTGGAACTCACCAAAGACTGGCGCACCGACCGCGTATTGCGCCGCCTGGAGGCCATGCTTATCGTGGCTGACCGCGAACATACTCTGGTCCTTACCGGCAACGGCGATGTGCTTGAGCCCGAGAATGGCCTTGCCGCCATCGGCTCGGGCGGGGCGTATGCTCAATCGGCCGCCTTGGCCCTGCTGCAGAATACCGACTTGTCGCCTGCGGAAGTCGTCAAAAAGTCGCTCGAAATCGCCGGCGATCTGTGCATCTACACCAACCAGAATCACATCGTCGAAACGCTTTAGCCTGCGCCCCGCGCCGAATGCGCGTCTCCTGCCGCATAACTCATAGATCAATATGTCAGCTCTCAATATGACCCCTGGAGAAATTGTCTCCGAACTGGACAAGAACATTGTTGGGCAGAACCGCGCCAAGCGTTCGGTGGCCGTGGCCCTGCGTAATCGCTGGCGCCGCCAGCAAGTGCCGGAGCCTTTGCGCAACGAAATCGTACCCAAGAATATTCTGATGATAGGGCCCACCGGAGTGGGCAAGACTGAAATCGCCCGTCGCCTGGCCAAGCTGGCCAATGCCCCGTTCATCAAGATCGAGGCGACCAAGTTCACCGAGGTCGGCTATGTAGGCCGCGATGTGGACACCATCGTCCGTGATCTCGTGGAAATCTCCGTCAAGCAGACCCGCGACGTCGAAATGCGACGTGTCCGCACGCAGGCTGAAGACGCCGCCGAAGACCGCATCCTGGACGTCCTGGTGTCACCGCCACGAAATGCGCAAGGCGAGCCGCAGCGAGAAGAAAACAACGCCAGACAGACATTTCGCAAACGCCTGCGCGAAGGTACCATCGACGACCTGCAAATCGAAATCGAGATCGCCCAGGCGGCGCCCCAGATGGAAATAATGGCACCTCCAGGCATGGAGGAAATGACCGAACAACTCAAGGGCATGTTTGCCGGACTCGGCCAGGACAAGAAAAAGCGGCGCAAGATGTCAGTGAAAGAAGCCTTCAAGCTTCTCACTGAAGAGGAAGCGGGTCGACGCATCAACGAAGAAGATCTGCGCACGGCCGCCGTGTTCAATGCCGAACAGAACGGCATCGTTTTCCTGGATGAAATCGACAAGATAGCAACGCGCCAGGAGCATCAGGGTGGTGACGTATCGCGCCAAGGCGTGCAGCGCGACTTGCTTCCCCTGGTAGAAGGCACCACGGTGAATACCAAGTATGGTGTCGTACGCACCGACCATATCTTGTTCATTGCCTCGGGCGCGTTCCACCTTTCGCGGCCTTCAGACCTCATTCCCGAATTGCAAGGTCGCTTCCCGATACGTGTCGAGCTTGATTCGTTGACGGCCGAAGATTTCGTGCGCATTCTGTGCGACACCGATTCATCCCTCACCAAACAATATCGCGCGCTGCTCTCGACCGAGGATGTGACGCTGGACTTCACCGACGAAGGCATACAACGCATGGCCCAGTTGGCATTCGAGGTCAACGAGCGCACCGAAAACATCGGGGCGCGCCGCCTTTACACGGTAATGGAAAAACTGCTGGAAGACTTGTCGTTCGACGCCTCGGGCAGCAGCGGCCAAACCGTCGTCATAGACGCCGCCTACGTCAATGCCAAGCTGGAAGAAGCTGCCGGGAATCAGGATCTTTCACGCTACGTGCTTTGATGCCGCGACTTCCGACGGCGCATCGTCTACTTTGATATTTGCGTGACGACATAGTGGCCATCCTCGCGCCTGGCGGTGAAAGCAACTTCATCGCCGGGCGCGATGCCTTTCAGCAAGGCAGGGTCTATCCTGTACACCAGGGTCATGGCCGGTAATTGAAGCTCGGAAATCTCGCCGTGCTTGATGGTAATCTTGCCGGACGCCGCATCGATACGGCGCACCTCGCCAGTCGCATTAGCCTCTTGGGCAACAGCGCTGACTGAATAAAATGACGTCAAGGCGAACAGCCCCCCAAGGGCCTGCTGCAGACGATAGTTGGCCAAAGCCATAAGCTACACTCCTGCTGGATTCAAATCCGGTCGTGAACATCCACCGATACCCCAGCATAACGCCAAACGAGAGATAGGACGTGACTGACCCCAGCATACGTTACCAATTGCGGCCCGCAACACGGCAAGACATCCCCCACATACATGGGCTGATGCTTGAGATGGCGAGGTTCGAAAAGCTGACCGATATCTTCAAGGCGACCGAAGCCAGCCTGAAAGACAGCTTCTTCGGCGAACGCCCGGCCGCGAACTGCCTGGTGGCTCACCCCGTGGAAGATGAGGCCACCCCTGTGGCCTACATCATTTGGTTCCACAACTATTCCAGCTTTCTGGACAAGCAGGGGCTGTACCTGGAAGACGTCTACGTCCAACCCGCACATCGCGGCAAAGGCGTGGGAAAGATGGTGCTCAAGCACCTGGCCAAATTGGCACTGGACCTGGATTGCGGCCGTTTCGAGTGGACCGTGCTGGACTGGAACCAGAACGCCATCGATTTCTACAAACACCACGGGGCCGACATACTGCCGGAATGGCGTATCGTACGCGTCACCGGCGACGCCTTGCAGCGACTCGCTCAATAACAGGGAACACCATCATGGCCACACGCCTTTCAGTCATTACCACCCGCACCGGCGATACCGGCACCACCGGCCTGGGCGACGGCAGCCGCATCGATAAAGACGCCCCCCGTATCGCCGCAATGGGCGATGTCGATGAATTGAACAGCACCATCGGCGTCTTGCGCGCCGAGCCGCTGCCTCACGCCATCGATATGCTGTTGGGCCGCATTCAGAACGACCTGTTCGACATGGGCGCGGAGCTTTGCATTCCGGGCCATGCGGCGGTCAACACCGACCACGTCCTGTACCTCGAAGAAGCCCTCGCTGAACATAATGCCACGCTGGGCAAGCTGGAAGAGTTCATCTTGCCGGGCGGTACGCGGGCCGCGGCGTTGGCCCATGTCGCACGCACCATCTGCCGCCGGGCGGAACGCACCGTCATCGGACTGAATCGTAGCGAGACGGTCAATGCGCCTGTCATCCAATATTTGAACCGTTTATCGGACCTGTGTTTCGTGCTGGCCCGGGTGCTGAACCGCGCCGAGGACAAGCGTGACGTATTATGGGGACGCTAGCCGACGCCTTCAGGCTTTACGTGCGTCGCCGGAATGGATTTGCAACGCCTCCAGAAAACGCGAGACCATGTTGTAGGTGGCAACCGTTGCGGTAAGCTCGACCAGCTGACGTGGCTCGAAGTATGACCTGACATTGGCGAAAACCTCGTCGGACACCTGGACATTGCGGGTCATGGCGTCGGTGTAAGCCAGTACGGCTCTTTCCTTGTCATCGAACAGACTTGAAGATTCCCACGCCGTCAAGTCATCCAGCTGCGCCTGGGTCATCCCTTCTTTCAAGGCAATAGGCGCATGCTGCTCGGCCTCGTAAGGCGCGCCATTGATGATCGCGACACGCATGATGACCATTTCGCGCAAGTCGCCGGCCAGCGAACTGTTTTGTCGTATTCCGGTCAGGTGATTCAGCCAGCCGCGGGCGACGGGCGGGCTTTGCAACAGCATCTGGTACAGATGCAACACGCTGCCGCGCTCAGCGACAATTTGCTCGACAAGAGGGCTGACCTCCGGGTGAGTCAGGTCTGCATAAGGTAGACGGGCCATCGATGAATTTCCTTGGAATTAGGCAGGCAGAACCTGGACTACGGTGCGGGTGAAGCGCGTAACGATTTCACTGATATCGGAATCACTGCAAATGAACGGAGGAGCCAACAAGACGTGATCACCATGCACGCCGTCGATGGTACCGCCCATGGGGTACATCAGCAGGCCATTTTGCATTGCCTGCTTTTTCAAGCTGGCGTGGGTTTTCAGGACTGGATCCAGCGTCGCCTTTGTGTCTTTATTCTGGACGAACTCCACGCCCACGAACAAGCCCCTGCCGCGAATGTCGCCCACATTCGGATGATCCGCCAGCGCAGAACGCAACTCGGCGCGTAATTGTTCGCCGCGCGCCAAAACGTTATTCAGCAAGCGCTCTTGTTCGATCACCTGCTGCACGGCCAGCGCCGCTGCACATGCGGTTGCGTGGCCCATGTAAGTATGGCCATGCTGGAAAAAGCCGCTGCCTGCCAGTATGGCGTCATAGATTCTGCTGCTGGCCAGCATTGCCCCGATAGGTTGGTAGCCGGCTCCGAGCCCCTTGGCGATGGTGATGATATCGGGAACCACCTGGTCTTCGGCGCAGGCGAACAAATGCCCTGTGCGACCCATTCCGGACATGACCTCATCCAGGATCAACAGCACGCCATGGCGGTCGCAGACCTCTCTGATCCGTTTAAGATAGGTCTTCACAGGCGCCACTGCGCCAGCCGTGGCTCCCACGACGGTTTCCGCGACGAAGGCCGCCACGTTCTCCGCACCCAGCTCTTGTATTTTTTGGTCGAGCTCCTGTGCCAGGCGCTCGGCATAGTGCTCCTGGCTTTCACCCTCCCGCTGATCGCGGTAGGCATAACAAGGCGATACGTGATACGCCGGCACCAGCAAAGGCAGAAAGGGCTCGCGGCGCCAGGCGTTGCCGCCTATGGCCAGCGCACCCAGCGTGTTGCCGTGATAGCTTTGACGACGCGCAATGAAATGACGGCGCGTGGGCTGGCCGACTTCCACGAAATACTGGCGCGCAAGCTTCAAGGCCGCTTCGACGGCCTCCGACCCACCTGACAGGAAATAGACGTGATTGAGGTCCCCGGGCGAGCGCTGTGCGAGGAAATCGGCAAGATCTTCTGCCGCCCGCGTGGTGAAAAAAGAGGAATGCGCGTATGCGATCTGGTCGAGCTGGTCTTTGATGGACTGGATAACCACAGGATGACCATGTCCCAGGCATGAAACCGCCGCGCCGCCTGAAGCGTCGATATAAGCCTTATTGTTCTGGTCGAATAGTTCGATGCCCTGGCCGCGTACGGCGAAGTCGAGTTGCTGCTTGGGGTTGCGATGAAAGACATGGGACATGGCGTCAGGGCCTTGCTGGAATTCAACAAATGGATCTTGTATGATATACCATGCAACAAATAAATCAACATGCGAGACCGCAATTCGCATCCCCCACCGTTGCATTTTTCGCACATCCAATGACAGCCAAACATCACGACCCCGCGGCGCCCCCCGACCTGGAAAGCCTGATCGAGCGCATACAGCGTGATTTTCCTGAAATGAGCACGCAGTTTCAGGTGGCTGCGCGCTACCTCATGGATTTTCCCGCAGAGGTCCCCATTGCGTCGATGCGGCAAATCGCCATACAGGCGGGCGTACAGCCAGCTACACTGGTACGGCTTGCGCAGTCACTGGGCTACGACGGCTGGAATGCGCTGAAAGGCGTCTTTATCCAGTCATTGCGTCGCACGCCCAAGCGCTATGCAGAACAGGCCCGTCACGTCATACGCAGCAAGAATCCACGCGAGGTGCTAAGCATCGCTGTCGCTACTCAGACCGGAAATTTGCGTCTGCTCGAAGAATTAAACCGCGACAGGCTTGCTCCGGCAGTAAGCCTGTTATCCAAATCCCGCCATGTGCATGTCGCTGGCTTTCGTGCCTCGTTCGGACCGGCATACACCATGCACTACCTATACCGCCTGTTCCGGGCATCGGTAAGCATGCTGCGAGGGGATGCCGGTTCGCTCGAAATGGAACTCAGGTCCATGCGCAAAGACGACGTCGTCGTAATTGTCGGCTTTGCTCCTTATTCTAATGAATCTCTGCGGGTGGTCCAGGCGGCGCGTCAGGCTGGCGCACACGTCATTGCGCTATGCGATAGCATCGTGTCTCCCATCGCGCACGAAGCCGATTGCATTCTGCTGTTCCCGACTGAGTCAACGTCGTTCTTTCCCTCCAGTGCCGCAGCGGTGGCCCTTGTGGAAATCCTGGTCGAACGCTTGCTGGCGAAGGCGGGCAAGCATGCCGTGGAGGGTATAAAGATAGCTGAGGACCAATTGCATCAGACCGGTGCATACTTGAACATAAAATAGGGTTGCAATGCTGTCATTGATCGAACTGTCTGGCTCTTCATTTCAAACAGGCTGGGCACTGGGCCGCTTTGGCGCACAGGCTGCACATTCTTATCTGGTGTCGTCACCATCGTGGAAATTCGCGATGGCATGGCGTGGAACCGATATATCGCTCGCGATGCAAGCGCTGGTGCAACGGCATTTTCCCCGGGTATACCAGGAATTGCAGGGCTTGGCCGCCGGCCTGGATCTACCGCCCGAGGACGTCTTCCTTTGGAACTGCCGGGGCGACCTTTTCTCCACGGCGCCCGACGGTTGCACAACCGTGCAGTTGCCGGGCACGGACGGCCCCCGTATCACACACAATGAAGATGGCGACCCCGGCTTTGCTGGCTATTGTGGTATCGCCACGTTCGCCAATGACGACGGCCCGGATTTCGCATCGTTTGTGTATCCCGCATCCATCCCAGGGCATACCTTTGCCGTCAATGAGCACGGACTGGCAATGACTGTTAATAACTTGCGGTCACGCCAGGCGGGGCTCGGAATCCCCCGCATGGTGCTGACTCGGGCCCTGCTGGACTGTTCATCAATGAAACAAGCCGTGGACCTGTTGTTCAGCACACCCCGATCCGGCGGATTCCACTTAAGCCTTGCACAACAGGGGCATGCTGACCTGATGAGCATCGAGTTCAATGCCTTGCACGTGTCAACCCAGTTCGTCCGCGTGCCCAGCGTGCATGCCAACCATGCCCTGCATGCGTCCATGCGCAACCAGCCCGAAATCGTTACCGAATCTTCCAGGCGTCGCCAGCATCGAGGCAACGAGCTGCTGCAGCATGGCGCTGCGAGCAGCGGCGCCATCGACCCCATGTCCATCCTGGCCGATCAAGAAAACCGCGAGTTTCCGATATATCGGGATCAAGCGGATGACAGCGATGCCGAAAACACGATGGCAACGGCAGATATTCGAGCAGGCGCCGAAACAGTAAAATGGGCGGTTCATGAACGTCCCAGCCAGTCAGCTCGATTCCATCTCGTCGACGCCAAGCTGGTCTGACAATCCTGCACGGACCACCATCAGAGCAGCGACTTTACGAAGCCCGCCACCCTGACACTCAGTTGTGCCAGGTCGCCCTGCAATGCCTTGAAACTGGCGGCCTTTTCGTAAGTCTCCTCGTTCATGTAGAGCGCGCGGTTGACCTCGATCTGCAAGCTGTGGCGATTTTGCTGCGGGCGCCCTATCCGGGCAATCAGCGCCACACCCTTGAAAGGATCGTTGCGCGCCACGGTATAGCCGCGTTCGAGCAGGAAGTCTTCGATGATTCCAGTCAGTGTCGGATCACACGTCGTGCCATCGCGGTCGCCCAGGACGAAATCGGCCAAAGGCTTGTCGGTGTCGATTTGCAATACCGCATACGAATCTGCCGGCATGGAATGCAGGTTCAAGTGCCACACGCCGCCAAATCGCTCATGAGCCAACTCGATCTGGCGACTGAGCGCCTCATGATAGGGCTGATGGTACGTGGCGATACGATTCAGGACTTCGGCCGCCCAAAGCTTGCGGTCATAAATCGGCTGATCGCGCGCCATGCTCCATACCAGGCCATGACCCAGGCGGGATTTTTCGGTGGGATGCAGTTCGGTCGTCCATGGTTCGGCCAGGATATTGGGGTCGATGTCGTCGATATCGCGATTCGGGTCTATGTAGGTGCGGGGAAAGTTGGCGGCCAGCAAGGTCGCCCCCACTGAAGGCAGCGTCGCCCAGAGCTCGTCCACATAAGCATCCTCGCCCGTACGCAACACCGACAAGGCCAGGCAGCTTTGAAAGTCCGCCGGATAAATACATCCACTATGAGGTGAATCGCAAATCAGCGGAATGGGCTCGGTGGTCGGCAAATTAAGCACATAGGGTTCAAACGAATCGTCGGCGAATTTCATTTAGTCTCCGTGGGACAAGTATCATTCAGATGACAGGCGCTTTGCTGCGTATTTCGCGGTTCCCGGGGCGAGCCAAATGGTCTTTCGGGCCCCTCAATTGGCTTGAGCAGCGGGCGTTCGATCAGGCACCGATCCATGACATGAGGACAACGCGGATGGAAGGGACACCCTGAAGGAGGGTCGATTGGCGACGGCAACTCGCCCCTGATCGGGTCGAATTGGCGACGGTCGGTGCGCAACACCGGAAGTTCTTTGATAAGGGCCTGCGTGTAGGGATGATTGGCGCGGCTGAAGATCGTATCGGTATCGGCAATCTCGACAATGCGTCCCAGATACATGATCGCCACGCGATCGGCGATATGGCTGACCACACCCAGGTTATGGCTGATGAAGAAATAGGTCAGTCCGAGTTCACGGCGCAGCCGGATGAACAGATTGAGCACTTGTGCCTGAATAGACACGTCGAGCGCCGCCACGGCTTCGTCACACACGATCAGTGCCGGCTTGAGCGCCAGGGCGCGCGCAACGCCGATGCGCTGGCGCTGCCCTCCGGAGAACTGATGGGGATAGCGGAAGCGATACGCCGGGTCCAGCCCGACTTTCTGCATGAGCTCGGCCACGTACGTTTCCATCTTTGCCCGCCCGACCAGGCGATGCACGACCGCTGCCTCGCCAATGATATCCACGACACGCATGCGCGGATTGAGCGATGAAAATGGATCCTGGAAAATCATCTGCACGCCCAACTGGTACTCGCGCCTTGTGCCCGCATCCAGCTGTGCCACAGGCCTGCCCTTGTAGCGTATCTCACCCGACGTGGGCGGCAGAATACCTGCGATCATGCGCCCCAACGTCGATTTTCCGCAGCCCGACTCGCCCACGATGCCGATGACCTCACCGGCATGCACGTCGATGTCAATACCAGCCACGGCGCGCAGGCTTTGAGGCTGATGTCGTCTCTTGATGAAATTCCCGGCGCGTTGCAGGAGATCGATGGGCTGCGTAAAGTGACGCTGCAAGTCGCGTACGCTCAAAAGCGGGGCTTCGTGCTGCCCGTTTGCCGCACCGTCTGCCTGTTCGAAGGGAAGGCCGTTCTGTTGGCTCATGCCTGTACTCCCTTGTGCCAACAGCTTGCCTCGTGTCCTGGCGCCACTGCTTCCAACGCGGGGTCGAGTTCACATTGCGCGGTGGCACGATAGCAACGCGTCCTGAACGGGCAGCCTTTCGGCAAATTCAGCAGAGACGGCGTTGAACCCGGGATCTGGAAAAGATCGTGGCCGCGCGTATGAACCGATGGAATCGACGATATCAGGCCATGGGTGTAAGGATGCTGAGCGGCGCCGATGATCTGGGAGGCCATTCCGGTTTCAACGATGCGCCCCGCATACATCACCGCTATCCTGTCGGCCAGACCAGAGACGATTGCCAGATCGTGGGTGATCCAGATCAGGGCCGTTCCGGTTTCGCGACACAGCTTCTGCACTTCATACAGGATCTGTCCTTGTATGGTCACGTCCAGCGCCGTGGTGGGCTCATCGGCAATGATCAGCTTCGGCGAGTTAAGCAACGCCATCGCAATGGCAATGCGCTGGCGCATGCCGCCCGACAAATGGTGCGGATACACCGTCAGGCGCTCTTCGGGCGAAGGGATGCCCACCTTCTTCAACACGTCCAGCGACCGGGCGCGCGCGGCCTGCCGCGAGACCCGATTATGAGCTTGCACCGCCTCGATCATTTGCGTGTCGATGCGCAGCACGGGATTCAAGGTGGTGGAAGGATCCTGGAAGATCATTGCCATATCGCGGCCCCGCAGCTGTCGATATTCGTCTGGCGACAGTTTCTGCAGATCCAGGCCATTGAAATAGAGCCGGTCAGCCTGCATGCGTCCCGGTTCGTCGACCAGCTTCATGAGCGAAAAACCGGTAATGCTTTTGCCTGATCCCGATTCGCCCACCAGTCCAAGGATTTCGCCCTGCCTGATCTCCAGCGATATGCCGTCGACTGCCTTGACCACCCCTTCACGCGTATGAAAATAAGTCTTCAGGCCCTGGACATCGAGCAGCAGGTCACTGGCCGGCATGGCGCGTACCGAGTTCATAATGAGACCCCCTGGATCTCATTGCGGGGATTGAGAATGTCGCGAAGATGGTCGCCCACCAGGTTGATGGCGACAACAATCATGGCCAACGCTATGCCAGGGAAAAACGATATCCAGTAATTGCCTGACAACAGGAACTCGAAACCATTGGATATCAGCATGCCCAGCGACGGTTCCGTCACCGGGACACCGACGCCCAGGAAAGAAAGCGTAGCTTCCAGCGCGATGGCATGCGCCAGGTCGATGGTGGCAATGACCATGAGAGGCGGAATACAGTTGGGAAATATATGGCGCCACAGGATTCGATGCCATGACAGCGAGACGCAGCGGGCTGCCTCGACATACTCTTTATTGCGCTCCACGATGGCGGCCGCACGGGCGGCACGGGCGAAATAAGCCCACTGCACGGCGATCAACGCATAAATGACCTTGTCGACACCCTTGCCCAAAACCGCCAACAGGATTAGCGCGACCAGAATGGCGGGAAATGAGAGCTGGATATCCACCATACGCATGAGCACGGCATCGATACGCCCACCGAAATAGGCAGAAACAAGCCCTGCCGTGGTGCCGATGAGAAACGCTGCCGACACGGATACCAACCCTACAAACAGGCTGGTGCGCATGCCGTACAGTATGGCCGAAAACACGTCGCGTGCCTGACCGTCGGTGCCAAGCCAATAGGTAGTGCTTTCATCAAAGGTGGTGCTGCCGGGCGGCATCTTCGAATCCATGATGTCCAGGGTGGCGATATCGAACGGGTTCTGGGGCGCAATCCATGGCGCAAAGATGGCCAATAATACAAATGCGGCGAGCAGCACCAGGCCAACCACGGCAAGCTTGCTGGCCAGGAACTGTGCAACGAACACGCGCCAAAGGCTTTCATGGGCCGCCAGGGTGGGCGCGGTTGTCGGCCGAACGATCATGTAGGCGCTCCCAGACGCACACGCGGATCCAGTACGGTATAGGCAATATCGACCAGCAAATTCAGCAGGGCAAGAAATACCACTGTCAGCATCAGATAGGCCACCACGACCGGCCGGTCCAGCGTAATGATGGAATCGATCAAAAGCTTGCCCATGCCAGGCCAGGAAAAAACAGTTTCGGTGACCACGGCAAACGCGATGACCTGGCCGTACTCCAGTCCGCCTATGGTGACGATGGGAATAAGTATGTTTTTCAGCAAGTGAACGGAGAGCACGCGCCGGTTGCTCAAGCCCTTGGCGCGTGCATACTTGATGTAATCCTGAGGAAGGGATTCGCGCGTTGCTGCCCGCGTTACACGAATGATCAAGGCGCATTTGGCCACGGCAATGGTTGCCGCCGGAAGAATGAGATTCTGCAAGCCCTGCCAATTGAATACGCTAAGCTCAATGGGCCCGAAAGACTGGACCGGCCCGCGCCCGCCTGCGGGAAACCAGCCCAGGATCACGGCAAACAGCATGATCAGCATCAGCCCCACCCAGAAGTTCGGTAGAGAGAACCCCAGCACTGAACCGGTCATGATCGATCGTGCGCTGATGCTTCGGGGCTTGAGACCGGCGTAGATCCCCAATGGTACCCCGATCACCATGGAGGCGAAAATAGCAAGTGTAGCCAGTTCAAGCGTGGCCGGCATGCGCTCGATAATAAGCTGCATGGCCGGTTCGCCCGTGAGGAAACTGTTGCCGAAATCGAGGTGGACCGCCTTGCTGATGAAGATGAAGTACTGGTGCCACAAGGGTAAATCGAGGCCCAGGCTGCGTCGCAAGGCCTCTCGCTGAGCGTCGCTGGCCTCGGGACTGGCAAGCATCGCCACCGGGTCGCCGACCAGGTAAAGCCCGGCAAAGACCAGGGCCGACATGACCAAGACAACCAGCACCGTCTGCAATAGACGGCGGATGATAGTCAGCAACACCGGAATGTCACCGCTTACTTGGCGAGCGTCATGTCTTGCGCGAGAGTCATCTGGTCGGTGCGTCCGCCATAGCGGATGTCCTTCTTCATGGCCCAGACCGACATTTCGAATTGCAAGGGAAGAATGCCGTAGTCTTCCATGACCTTGCTTCCCGCTTTCTGCAGCATCTCGGAACGCTTGGCGTCGTCAAGGGTGCGGGACGCCTCGATGATGAGTTTGTCGAGTTCCGGGTTGGAGTACTTGCTCCAGTTGGTGGTACCAAGGCCCAGTTCCGGCTTCTTGGTATGGACCAGAGCCGTCAGGGGATTAAGCATCTCGCCCGAGCTGGCTGCCCAACCGGCCAGGTAAGTACTGAATGCAAAGCTATCGCGCTTCTTGAAGAATACCGGAGGTGCCATGGTTTCGACGTTGGCCTTCACACCTATGCGTGCCCACATGGACGCCACGGCTTGCGCAATACGTTGGTCGTTCGTATAGCGCCCTGCCGGAGAACCCAGGCTGACCGTGAAGCCCTCGGGATAGCCAGCCTCGGCCAACAGTTTTTTTGCCCTGGCAGGATCGGCAGCCACCGCTTTTGAGAGTTTCTCGGATGTTCCGAAACCAGGATACGCCAGCAAATTGCCGGCAGGCTGGGCTGAGCCCCCCATGATGCGTTCCACGATAGCCTGGCGGTCTATGGCGAGCGACAGTGCCTCGCGCACGCGCTTGTCGGTCAGCGGGTTCTTGTCGTTTGTGCCCGACATGCCTGGGGGCACTTCCTTGCCTTGGTTAAGCGCAATGTAAATCACGCGTACCGAAGGTGTTTCCTGCACGTACAGGTTCTTGTCGCTCTTGAGCTTGGGGAGGTCGTCAGTTGGTGGGTCCTCGATAAGGTCGACATCTCCCGCCAGAAGCGCGGCTACACGCGCCGCTGAATTGGAGATGGGCCTGTAGATGACCCGGTCCCATTCGGGCTTTTCGCCCCAATACAGGTCATTGCGTTCGAACACGATTTCGGCACCGCGCTTCCAGGAAACAAACTTGTAGGGTCCGGTACCCACCAGCCCGTCACCACGATTGAGCTCGACCGTGGTCTTGCCTTCAGGCGCCGGGCCGGAGGCGGCCTTTCTGGACATGATTGGAATCATGGACAGGTTGGCCAACAGCACCGGCGATGGTCCCTTGGTAGTGATTTTGACGGTCAAGGGGTCGGGCGCCTCGACTTTCTCGACGGCACTGAGGTAGAGCGAATAGGATGATGGACTATTGGGTACCAGGGGCACGCGGGCATAGGTAAACAATACGTCGTCCGATGTGAATGGCGAGCCGTCCGCAAACTTTACATTGGAGCGCAGCTTGAACGTCCAGACGTTGCCGTCGATTGTCCATGATTCTGCCAGGCTGGCGACCGGTTGAGCCTTGGCGTCAGTGCGCACCAACGGGTCGAAAAGGGTTTCCGACATCTGCGTATTGGGCGTCAGCGAGTGGAACTGAGGGTCCATGGAACTGGGCTCGGAACGCAAGGCTAAGGTGAGGTCGCGCGCCTGCGTGATGCCTGCCATAGTGAAAAAGCTGGCCGCAATGGCGGAAAGAATCAGTGTTTTACGTATCGACGTCATGTTTATGCTGCCCTCTTCTGGATGGATACGGGGGTAGGCGAATAAAACAAGGCAATGCGAAAAAGCCCCACGCCTATCGGCATGGAGCCAGTGTATATAGCTGTTCTGGTTTAAATATCGGTATTTTCCCGAGGAACGATGACATACGTCGTTTATGGGAAACCACAGCGTAACCGGCTGTGTGGGGGGGCAGCAAGCCCTTAGCGGGATGCGTACACCATGTATTCGACGGCGGCTTTCAGCGTGGTGTCGTCGGCCGACGAGGCGCCCCGTGGCGGCATCGCGCCCTTGCCTTTCAAGGCGATCGCCATCATGGAATCCATGCCTTTGGCAATAAGCGGCGCCCAGGCATCTTTGTTGCCTACCTTGGGGGCATTGGCCACGCCAGTGCTGTGACACGCTATGCACGCTGTCTTGTAGAGCTTCTCGCCGGCCGGGTTCACCGTCTCGGCGGCAACAGTGGCGGCAACAGGCGCCAGGCCGGCCGAAATGGCGAGAGCCAGGGCAACATGAACGGACTTCAACATATTCATCTCCAAGAGCGGGTTTAGCCGGCCTGCACGCTGCAGACCGCTTTCGTAGAGTTACTTTGCAGGCTGACCGTTTCGATGGCCAACCTGCATGGCGACATCGCCATTTGAATGATCAGGCAACAATGGGACCAGGTGCCTTGATCTGCTTCATCAAATCGTCGTTCCACTTTCCTTCGACCACGATATGGCCGGCGGCGCCCAGCTCAAATGCTTCGATCAGGTTGTGGTTGAGGTAGGCATAGACACCAGGCTGTTTGAATGTGTAGAGCGCAGCGCCTGCGGACCCGCCACGAATGAACCAGGTTTCCAAGTCTTTTTCCGGCGGATTGGCAAACTTGCCGGTTTCCCAGACCCAGTCGCCATGGCCACCGATCAAGTGTGGACGCGTATCACGATTTGCCTGGGAATGGATAAGCAGGATAGTTTCACCAACCTTTGCCTTCAGGGCGCCTTCACCGGTCAGTGCGCCAACCTTGCCATTGAATACGATATGGGAAGGGACAAGTTTGCGCATGACCTCCACCGTATCGCCATAGCTTTCGGACAGGGTTTTGTAGTCTTTGTACTTTCCGTTCTCGTCTTTCGGGATGTACAGGTCGAACTCACCTATGGTGTAAACAGTGTCGTAGCGCAATGGATTGCCAGCCGGATCTTTCAGACCGTCGCGCGGCAACACCATCAGGGTGCCGCTCATGCCGGCCACCACATGCCAAGGCACCATACCTTCCGGTGCGCAGTGGTAAACGAAGGTGCCGGGCCGGTCGGCCTTGAAACGCAGAGTGACTTGCTCTCCGGGATTGACATTCGTCAGCTTGGCGCCGCCCAGGGCTCCGGTTGCAGCGTGGAAATCCACATTGTGCGGCATGGCATTGCTGGCCTTGTTGACCAAGGTCAATTCAACATAGTCGCCGGCGCTGACCACCAAGGTGGGGCCGGGCATGGATCCGTTGAAGGTCATCGCTTGCAAGGTGGTTCCCTTGTCGTCGATCACCATCTTCTTCTCTTCGATCTCCATGCGGAATTCGACGATGCGCGGCGCGCCGCTGGCGACTTGCTCGTGCTTGTGCACCATGGGCGGTGCGACAAGGTCTACCTTCACGCGTTTGAGCTTCGCAATTTCGGGCTCTGACAGAAACTTTTCGGCGACGGGGGCGGACTTGCCTTTGGCCATTGCTGGAGCCACCATTGCGGCTGTACCTGCCATAGCGCCCAGGCTGGCTGTTTTTAGAAATGAACGACGTTCCATGATGAAGCTCCGCTTACGATAAATGTTCGACTGCTGGCGAACGGGAATTCAGTACTCTTGATCTATGTTTCCATTTGAAACCTTTACCTGAGGCCGTTCTTTGCTGCAGCGCAAACTCGCAAGCACATTTCTGCGGGTTTTCACTAATAAGTGATTTCTGTCATTTATCTCGCCGACTGACGCCAATGGTAGAATCGAATTCCCCTATCCTTCGCATGGACAGTCAATGCCGTCAAATCTGAATAGGTCTCTTATAAAGAATCTGGATCTGTTCAAGTCTTTGTCTGATGCCGCCCTGGACTCAATACTCGAGACGGCGCAGGTGTACCGTCTCCTTACCGGCGACGCCGCCTTCCGCCAGGGCGAGGTGGCCGACCGCTTCTTCGTCCTGCTGCATGGCCACCTGAAAGTGGTGCAGGTCACGCCAGACGGCGAACAAGTCGTAGTCCGGTATGTCAATCCCGGAGATGTATTCGGGATCGCCAGGGCCATGCGGCGCCCCAACTATCCGGCATCGACACTTGCCGTGCAGGAAAGCCTGGCTCTCAGCTGGCCGTCGACTGAATGGGATGATTTCACCGCGACCAATCCGCACTTCGCTTCGAATGCCTTGCAAACAGTCGGACAGCGATTGCACGATGCACACGCACGAATACAGGAACTTTCCACTGAAGAGGTGGAACAGCGGGTGGCACGCGCCATATTGCGACTGGTGGATCAATCCGGGCGACAAACGCCCGAAGGCATCGTTATCGACTTCCCCATCACGCGCCAGGATATTGCCGAGATGACCGGAACGACTCTTCATACCGTAAGCCGCCTGCTGAGTGCCTGGAAGGATCGAGGGCTTGTCATCAGCGGACGAAAGCGGATTGTGGTGTGCGCGGTGGACAACCTGATACGGCTGGCCGAGGGTCCCCATACATCAACGCCACAACCCACCGACGCCAAGGTCTAGCCCCGGGAGAATGCCGGAACGCGTACGAGGCGAAAGCCCAGGTTGCTGGGTGGCACGCCTACCGAGCATGCCCCGCCCTTGGGGTCCCTGATGAAGTCGGAAATATAGCTGCGGTGTCTTCCCGCAACTGCCCGTATGCCGCAGTTCTCCGCCGGTGGCAATAGGCCGGCACCGTTTTGGTCGACATGCTGGCGGGTGTGGCAGGTATCGGTCCAGTCCCACACATTACCTACCATGTCTGAAACGCCTGCGGCATTGCTGCCAAAGCTGCCGAAAGGTCGCGGGGTGCCATCGACCGTGGATTTGCGCTGGGTCTCGAGCTTGTACTCCATTAACCACCGTTGAGCCGGGTCGCCAGGATCGGAACTGTCGACAATGACGTCTTCCTTATACATGGAGCCTGCGGCATACACCCATTCCGCGTAGGTGGGCAAACGATAGGTATAGCCCTTGACGGCAGAATACCAGGCGGCGTAATCAGTGGCATCGCGCCAGCTTATGCCCACGGCGGGCAAATTCGGCGCAACGGCGCCGCGCTGCGCCTTGTCGAGTTTTTTGCAGGCACCCGCGAGGACGCATTGCTGGTACTCCGCCTGGCTGACCTGTCGCTTCATGATTTCGAAATCGCGATCGAATCGCAAGATGGTCATTGCAGGGCTTACGGGGTTGCCGTTACGCAGGAAATCGCCGGCTGGAAAATAGCTGAGTTCGCCTGCCTTGATGAGCGCGATATCGTCTTGATCCGTCTTTGCGGATTTCGGTTCTTCGCTCACCATGCCGCAGCCGGCTATGAGTGTAGTCAAGACAAAGGCAGCGATTCGATTAGGTTTCTTCATGTTCAATACCCTGTATGTATGCCGGCAGACCGGTGGCCGGCAATCCGGTGGCCGGCAGACCGGTGGCCGGCAATCCGGTGGCCGGCAGACCGGTGGCCGGCCACCGGTGCTACATGGGTATTGAACGCCTACTTGAAGAAAAGATCGTTGTTCCAGCGCAAGGATCAGGGACAACCACAGACCGGCTTCAGGCGACTCCGGCGGCGTGCGCCTGTTCATCGGCATGATAGGACGAGCGCACCATGGCGCCGACCGCGGCATGACTGAATCCCATGGCATACGCTTCGCGCTCCAGCATGGCGAAGATGTCGGGATGCGCATAACGAAGCACCGGCAGATGATGCGAGGAAGGCTGCAGATATTGCCCTATGGTAAGCATGTCCACGTTGTGGGCACGTAGATCGCGCATGACGTCGAGGATTTCTTCATCGGTTTCCCCGAGGCCGAGCATCAGGCCGGACTTGGTTGACACGCCGGGATGCAAAGCCTTGAAGTCGGACAGCAACTTGAGCGAATGGTGATAATCGGAGCCGGGACGCGCCTGCTTGTACAGACGTGGCACGGTTTCGAGGTTGTGGTTCATGACGTCTGGCGGGTTCTCGTTGAGTATGCCCAATGCGCGATCCAGCCGGCCACGGAAATCGGGAACGAGCACTTCGATTCGGGTCGTCGGCGACAATTCACGCACCTTGCGTATGCACTCTACGAAATGAGCGGCGCCGCCGTCGCGTAAATCGTCGCGATCGACGGAGGTGATCACCACATAGGAAAGTTTCATGGCGGCGATGCTGCGCGCCAGGTTGACCGGCTCTTCGGTATCGAGCGGATCGGGGCGGCCATGACCGACATCACAGAATGGGCAGCGTCGCGTGCATTTATCGCCCATGATCATGAAGGTGGCCGTGCCCTTTCCGAAACATTCGCCGATATTCGGACACGATGCTTCTTCGCAGACGGTGTGCAGATTATGCTCGCGAAGAATACGCTTGATATCGTGAAAACGCGAGCCGGGCGCAGCCGCCTTGACGCGTATCCACTCGGGTTTCTTCAAGCGTTCTGTCTGCACGACCTTGATGGGAATGCGCGACGTTTTCTCGGCCGACTTTTGCTTTTGCGTTGGGTCGTAGGGAGCGGGACGCACAGTAGGCTTGCGTTCTGTTGCCTGATCAAGCGGAGTAGTCATACGGTTTCCTGCAATGAAGCGCAGGGCTTCATGCTCAAGAGCCGTGGCGTGCTTCACGCCACTGGCCTTCGGGTGAAAAGATCAGCGCGTGCCCCGCGGTGCAAGCGACTTGCGCCAGGCCAAGACACGACTGTAAGACGGCATTTTACCCCTCTGCGGGCGAGGCTGCCTAATCCCCCTGTTGCGTCAACGGCCTTTCCAGACCGGTTTGCGCTTCTGCATGAACGCATCGATGCCTTCGGAGACATCATCGGCCATCATGTTTTCCGCCATGACCCGTCCCGCGAAATCGTAGGCGTCGCCAAGGCTCATACCGCGCTGGCGGTGATACATGGCCTTGCCGGTACGCACCGCCACCGGACTCTTGGAACAAATGGCCTGGACGAGGGAATGCACCGCGACGTCCAGCTGGTCGGCGGCGACAGCATGATTGATCAAGCCATACCCCACGGCATCATCCGCACTGATGAACTGGCCTGTAATGAGCATTTCAAACGCTTTCTTGGCTGGAACGTTTCGGGTCAACGCGACGGCCGGCGTGGAGCAGAACAGGCCCACGTTGATGCCAGACACGGCGAACTTTGCTGAATCCGATGCGATGGCAAGATCGCAGCTGGCCACGAGCTGACAACCCGCCGCGGTCGCCGTGCCGTGAACCTTGGCGATTACCGGCACCGGCAGATTCACGATAGTCTGCATGACACGGCCGCACTGTTCAAACAATCGCTGGTAATACTGCTGATCCGGTGTGGCGCGCATCTGTTTGAGATCATGGCCCGCGCAGAATGCGCGACCGGCAGCGGCCAGCACAACGCAGCGCAGCGCTTCGTCCCGCGCAGCAGCGTCGAGCTGAGTCTGCAACGCACCGAGCAGTTCTTCCGACAAGGCATTGAACTGGTCTGGACGATTCAATGTCAGCGTCAGGACGCCGTCAGTTCGATCCGACAATAGAATGGGGCTTTCTGCAGTCATTGTTCGTCTCCGGTTGGTCCGGACCGGTATCAGGCCGGTACGGTTTGATGATAGCCACTGAAAGCCTGTACGAGGCGCACGGCCAGCAGATTCCCTGCCGTCACTACGTCAGCCGCTACTCCGCACCCTATCACATCGATGGTCTGCAATCCTTCATACCCACAAGGATTGATGCCGGCGAATGGTGCGAGGTCCATGTCGACGTTCAAGGCCAGTCCATGATACGCGTAGCCATTGCGTATCTTTATACCCAGGGCCGCGATCTTGGCCAGTTGGTTATTGTCTCCTGGTACATACACACCGGGCGCGCCAGGCTTAAGGCTGGCACCGTTTACGCCCAATTCATTCAGCACCTGGATGGCCACGCTTTCCAGTAAGGACACATACTCTTTGGCGAAAATACCCAACCGGCGAAGGTCGATAAGGCAATAGGCTACGACCTGTCCGGGACCATGATAGGTGACCTGCCCGCCTCGATCACACTTGACCACCGGAATGGCCCCGCTATTGAGGATATGTTCGGGCTTGCCCGCCTGGCCCAGCGTATATACAGGGGTGTGCTCGACGAGCCAGATTTCGTCCGGCGTTTGCGAGTCGCGCGCCTCAGTGTATTGGCGCATGGCCTCCCATACTTCCAGGTAAGTAGCGGGGCGCGGCCACCATTTCGATTCGTTCATTGCGGCGGACGATGCCTATAAAACAATGGAAACCATAGGATGCGCATGCAGCGCACGGTACAACTCGTCAAGCTGCTGGCGCGAAGTCGCGCGCACCGTGAAGGTGAGCCCGAGGTAATTGCCCGCCTTGCTGGGGCGCATCTCGATGGTGGCAGGGTTGAAACCGGGGTCGAACTCCAGGACTACCGCCGTCAAGGTTTGGGCGAAATCAGGATGGGTCTTTCCCATGACCTTGATGGGAAAGTCGCTGGGATACTCGATGAGAGAGTCTTCAGGTGGGATTTCGCGGTTCATGGCCTTGACATCAAAGTGCCGCGATGGCCTTGTCGTAGCCGGCCCGCAGCAATGCATAAATATTGCCTGGCTTTCCCGTACCAACAGGCTTGCCGTTATAGGACGTGATGGGCAGAATCTCTTTGGTGGCCGACGACAACATGAGTTCATCGGCGTTCTCGACTTCGTGCTGGGAAACCGGACGCGCATTGAACTGGATGCCCGCAGCGGCCGCGAGTTCTTCGATCAGGCCATAGCGTATGCCTTCCAGAATAAGGTTGCTGCGTGGCGGCGCGAACAGCACGCCGTCTTTGACCACCCATATATTGCAGGACGCGCCTTCGGACAGATAACCGTCACGAAACTGCACGACTTCATCGACGCCTGCCTCGACCGCCTGCTGCTTGGCCAGTACGTTACCCAGTAAGGAAATCGACTTGATTTCACAGCGCAGCCAGCGCACATCGGGGATGCCGATTACGCTGAGGCCCTGTTCGCGCGCCGCCGCGCCGGGCCGAATGAATGGCGAAACCATGCAAAAAACGGTGGGGGTCGCATTTTTGGGGAAACCGTGATCCCGCTTGGCCACGCCCCGCGTAAGCTGGATGTAAACCATGCAGTCGCCCAGACCGGAGCGGTCGATCAGATTCTGGACGATTTGTTCCCAATCGCTGCTCCCGAGGTCTACCTTGATGTCGATGGCGGCCAAGCTGCGTTCAAGGCGTGCCAGGTGCCCATCCATGCGAAAAGGCTTGCCATCATAGGCAGGCACCACATCATAAATACCATCGCCGAAAATGAATCCGCGATCAAGCACGGAGATCTTGGCGTCTTCCAGACGAACATAGTCGCCATTCAAGTAAACGATACTATTGCCATCGACATCGGGAATCATTAATCAGCCTTATTATTCAAACATCAAACGAACTTTGTCGTACATCCGGCCGAAGAAGCCTGCTTCGGGGACGTCGTCAAGTACATACAGGGATTCCTGACGCAGCAATTTGCCGTCGAGCGACAACGATACGGTGCCGACCTTGGCGCCGTTCTTCAGCGGAGCAATCAACGGCTGTGTGTATTGAGCAACCGGCTTGACCTCGGGGCCCTTGCCTCGGGGCACCGTGACCCACATCGGCTCCAGGCCACCCAGGCCCACTGTCTCGGCCTGGCCTTCCCAAACACGGGCCATCACCGCGGGCTTGGTGTTGTCGAACAACTTGATGGTGTCGAAGTTCTGGAAGCTCCAGTTCAATAACTTCAGGCTGTTCTCGATGCGCGCGCCATCACTGCTTGCCCCCACAATGACCGATACGACACGGCGGCCATCGCGCAGGGCGGTAGCGACCAGGCAATAGCCGGCCGACGAGGTATGCCCGGTCTTCAGGCCGTCGACCGTAGGATCAGTCCAAAGTAGCCGGTTGCGGTTATTTTGCTTGATCTTGTTGTAGGTGAATTCTTTTTGGCTGTAATAGTGCAGATGTTGCGGGTGCTTGGTGACGATGTTCTTGGCCATGACGGCAAGATCGCGCACCGTTGTCAGGTGGGCAGGATCTGGCAAGCCCGTGGAGTTGACGAAATGGGTATCCTTCAGGCCCTGCTTTGCAGCTTCTTCGTTCATCAAGGCAACAAAAGCGGTTTCGCTTCCGGCAACCGCTTCGGCAAGTGCAACGGTAGCATCGTTGCCCGATTGCACGATCAGTCCTTGAAGGAGATCGCTGACAGACACTTGCGTATTGGGCTTGACAAACATGCGCGAGCCTTCAGTCTTCCAGGCCTTCTCGGATATGTTTACGGTCTGGTCGAGCGACAGGCGCTTGTCTTCGATTGCCTCGAACACCAGATAAGCCGTCATGAGCTTCGTCAGCGAGGCAGGCTCGACTTTCTCGTCGGGATTTTGCGACGCAATGAACTGCCCGCTGTTCACATCAAGCGTAAGCCAGGCGCGCGCGGTGAGGGTTGGCGCTGGCACCGTGGCCAGTTCGCCGACCATGACGGTGCCGTCGACAAGAACGCCGACCGAAGCGGCCTGCCCGGTCGCCGTGGTTTCGGCAGGCACAGGCGCCGGTGTGGGAGAAGATGTAGTTTGAGCAGTGGCGCAGATGGGCGAGACAACAAGCGTCAATCCCGCGAGAAAATGTGAGATTCGTGAGAATTTAAAACGGTGTTTTGTGATGATCATCGCCATATCGTAAAGAATATCGGCCGGGAAGACAAACGGCGCAAGGCAACTATTATAGGCAGAGCAGCCAGCCTATTGCGACCGGCAACGTGATGTTTCAACATTAAAAAGAAAGAAATTGAAACCGGAAGTGGCCAACGAGGTGTTACACAACCTGGTCATCAAACCGCCGCCAGGCGCTGCTCGATAAGCTGGCGAAGAATAATAAGCTTGCCATGAAAGAAATGACTGGCGTCCGGTACGACGACCATGGGCAAGGCGTGTTCACGCGCGAACTCCATTGCCTCTGTCAATGGCACCACTTCATCGATCTCTCCGTGCACCAGGAAGGTGTCAGCGGGAACGTGGATGTCACGAAATTTGAAGCGATCGACCGCGGAGCCGGCCAGCAAAAGCGCATCAGGAATTTTTCCAGCCTGCTCAAGCCGTTGCGAATACACTTGCGCGGCCACCGATGTGCCGAACGAAAAACCGGCCAGCACCCATTTGCCGGCCGCTTCATCGGGATACGCCTTTTCAAACTGCTCTGCCAAATGCAGCATATCGGCAGTTTCACCTACCGCCTTGTCGAATTCCCCAGCCGACTCGCCGACTCCGCGGAAGTTGGGCCGTACGGCTACCAGTCCGCTCTGTACGCAGGCACGAGCTATTGTTGTGACGATTTTGTTCTCGCGCGCGCCACCATGCAAGGGATGCGGATGGAGCACCAGCGCCCATCCCCGAGGCGTACCCATGGGGATATCCAGCACACAGTCAATCGGGCCGGCTGCGCCCTGGAAGGAAATTTTCACGGTACGAGCTTGCATGGTAGGCGGTTTGAGTTATAACGGAGGCCCGATCATTCTACGCCACCCAACGTTACGAATTAATGCCTACCCCCTCTTCTCCATCCATGCCGCTACCTGCGCAGCTACAGGCTGCCTTGACGGACGCGCTGCCGAATTTCCGTCAGATTACCTGGGTACAGAGCACGCAATCAACGAATGCCGACCTCATGGCCAAGGCCCGCTCGAATGACGGGCCGCTCGCGCGCCCATGGCTGCTGGGCGCCCATTTGCAGGAGCGCGGACGCGGCCGGGCAGGACGCAGCTGGCAGAATCGGGCTGGCGCCAATCTCATGTTTTCCTGCGCTTTTGACGTGTTCCTGCCATCGCAGCAACTCCCAGCCCTATCCCCATTGGCTGGGCTGGCTGCGTGCGAGGCGCTGCGCTGCCTGATCCAGCCGACGCTGCGCCGGCAACTGAACATGAAGTGGCCTAACGACATCCAATGGCGGCTCGCCAAGCTCGCCGGAATACTCGTGGAGGTCACACGCGCCGGGACATCACGACTTTCGGCGGACCATTACGTCGCCGTTATCGGCATGGGCATCAACCTGAACGACGCGCGGGCACTGAGCCAATCCCTGGACCGTCAAGTGGCGGACTGGTCCGAAATTGGAAAAGAGGATACGCATGCCGCCAGTGCGAATGCGGTCGATATCGTGGCCGGCATTGCGCATGCCTGGTATACCAGCCTGAACGATGTTACGGCACGCGGATTTACCGGATTCCCGCAGCGCTATGCAGACGTCGACATACTGGCGGGGCAGCACATAAACATACTGGACGAGGGCCGATTGACACACGCCGGCATTGCTTGCGGCGTGAATGATCGTGGGCAATTGCTGGTGCGCACACCCCTTGGCGAGACACCGGTTTCCGTTGGCGACGTTTCGGTGCGCGCCCAGGGAGCAAAGCTTTGATCTTGTTGATCGATGCCGGAAATACCCGGATAAAGATCGGCTGGCTGGATTCCGCCTCGGGCCGACGCGAAAAGGTAGCCTTGGCATTGCGCCATGCCGATATGGCCGAACTTCGATCATGGGCGAATCAGCTCGAATCCGCCCCCCTTGCGGCCATAGGCGTCAATGTGGCGGGCCCTGACGTGGGACGCAGCCTTGCTGAAACCTTGCGGCGCGACCATTCACTGGAGATACGATGGGTGGAGAGCCGGCGCATGGCCGGAGGGGTCAGGAACGCCTATGAGGACGCCGGGCAACTTGGGGCTGACCGGTGGGTGTCGATGATAGGCCTGGCCCGGCATACCGATGACGCTGCAATGTTGGCGACCTTTGGAACCGCCACCACGCTGGATACCCTGGGTCCTCGAAATGCCCCTGATGGCGTCCGCCTGTTCCATGGTGGACTGATCTTGCCAGGCCCCGAATTGATGCGTACATCGCTGGCCGCCGGCACTGCCAATCTGCCCGAAGGAAAAGGCGTAGCGGTCGCGTTTCCCACTCACACCCACCGGGCAATAGCGACCGGCATTGCGGCCGCCCAGGCTGGTGCCGTGTTGCGCCAGTGGCGTGAAGGACTGGAGATATTTGGTACGCCACCGGTCGTCTACAGTACCGGAGGCGGCTGGAATATAGTCGAAGCTGAGGTACAACGGCTGCTGGCGAGATCCCGAAATGACCTTGGGTTCAAGTCCGAGCCCATCAGGTGGTTGCACAGTCCCGTATTGGACGGGCTTGCTCGCTTGGCTGCGGAACTGCTCTAGCGTAATTGCCCCGGTTCCAGCGGCTGACCCAGGGTGATGGCCTGCTGGTTGCGCTCGGACAGCTGGCGCGGCTCGCGTCCCCGTTCGCTGGGAGGTGTGCCGAAAAAGCCCTGTCCATAGGCCAGCGCGCCCACATTGGCGATGAGAACGATCAGGAAAAGAAAACGCATGACAATTGCCCCGGCTGCCTGTAATGGCACTGCTGATGTGCCGCACCAAACACCGCCATAATATATCAAAGCCCCGGCTGTACGACGAATGTCTCCGGATGCGTCCGTGGCATAGTATGTTCAGGGAACACGATGGGCATGGCGGTTGCTGAAAAGCCGGGCTCAAAGGGCCACATAGCGTATGATTTTGACTCCGCACAACAATGGAACGACCGACCGCAAATGAAACCAATCCGTAAAGCTGTTTTCCCCGTGGCTGGCATGGGCACACGATTTCTGCCGGCGACCAAAGCCATGCCGAAAGAAATGTTGCCCATCGTCGACAAGCCACTCATCCAGTACGCCGTCGAGGAGGCCATCGCGGCAGGCATAACGGACCTTATTTTCATCACCGGTCGCAACAAGCGTGCAATTGAAGACCATTTCGATCGCGTGCCTGAGCTCGAGGCCGATCTGGAAGCCAAGAACAAGACCGAACTTCTCGCAGCCATACGCGACATCATTCCCTCTTACGTCAGCTGCATCTACACCCGGCAACAAACACCGCTGGGGCTGGGGCACGCAGTGTTATGCGCCGCACCCATCGTGGGCAACGAACCGTTCGTCGTGCTGCTCGCCGATGACCTGATCGATTCCAAGACATCGGTAACGCAACAGCTCGTCGAGGCCGCCCATCAGCAGGATGGTAGTGTGTTGGCAATTCAGAATATCGAACGCGAGCACACGAATAAATACGGAATCATTTCCGGCGAGGCTGTCAACGAAAAGACCATGCGCCTGCACGGCATGGTTGAAAAGCCCGACCCTTCGCTGGCACCTTCGACGCTGGCGGTCGTGGGCCGCTACGTGCTTGAGCCGGAAATTTTCGAGCACTTGCGTCAGACACAGGCTGGAGTGGGTGGCGAGATCCAGCTCACCGACGGAATCGCCAGCTTATTGCAAGCGCGAGCCGTATTCGGTCTGGAGTATGAAGGCCGGCGATATGACTGTGGAAGCAAGGCTGGTTTCTTCGAAGCCACGCTCGAGCTGGGCCGCAAGTACCATGGGCTTTAAGGCTGCCAGGTTGAGTTTTTGATTTCGTTCAGGCCGGCAAGCACGCGCGCCACGGCGCCGGTGTGCTTGCGCACCCAGTGCTCTCCAGCCTGACCCATACGGGTCAATCGTTGTGGGTCTGCCAGCAATTGTCCCGCCGCTTGCAAGGCGGATTCAGCGTCTGTAACGCGCATCGCAGCCCCTTCGTCGATAGCGTCCACGACAGCCTGTTCGAAGTTGCGTGTATGGGGGCCGACCAGGACAGGCACGCCGATGGCGCACGCTTCAATCAGGTTCTGTCCACCCAGTGGCGCAAAGCTTCCCGCCACAATAGCCACCTGTCCCATCGCGTAATAGCGTGGCATCTCACCCAGGCTATCGCCCAGCAAGACTGCGGCGCTGCAACAAGCCTTTAGAGTGCTTGCGGTGCAATCGCCCATGTCCAGAAAATCTGAGCGTCTGACAAATGGAAGATCGGCATTGGCGAGCAGCTGGGCAGCCTGTTCAAATCTTTCGGGATGACGCGGAATCAGGCAATAAAGCACCTGTTCCTCGATATCGATACCCTGGGCTTGTGCACGCTTCACTTGACGCACGATGGCATTGACGAACATTTCGTCTTCGCCCTCGCGGGTACTGGCAATGACGACGATTTTCCGCGGCAAGGCTGCGGCAAACTGCCGCCCACGCAGTATCTTTTCCTGCGGCAACGAAATATCGAATTTGAAATTACCTGAAACGCGGACTGCGGACGCACCGGCCTGCTCCAGGCGCTGCGCATCGTGCAAGGTCTGCGCATACACGGCCGTGAAGCTGGCATAAGCGTCATTCATTACGCGACCGGCATGCAGGCTATGCCGCAATGATCGGTCTGAGAACCGCGCGCTGGCCAATATCATGGGTACACGATGGCTGCGCGCGGCATTCAGCAGATTGGGCCATACCTCGCGCTCAATCAGCACGCCGGCGCCCGGCCGGTAATGTGCCATGAACCGCCGAGTGCTGCCGGGAAAATCGTAGGGCAGCCATTCCTGCACCAACCTGCCCTGCTTTATGGCCTCGGCGAAGCTTCGGATGCCCTCATCGCGTCCCGTCACTGTCATGTGGGTGAGCAATACCGTTACACCCTGATCGAGCAGGGCCTGGATAAATGGCTGTGCTGCACGGGTCTCTCCGAGGCTTACAGCATGCACCCAGATCGGGCTGGCCAGGCTGCTGCTTTGCGCATATCGACCGAATCGGGCTCCCGAGCATACCCCCCAATTGCGACCGGAACGGCGGGCGCGCATAGCCATCCAGCCTAGCAAGGCTGGCGTAAGCAAGCGGACGATAAGGGAGTAGGTAAAAAGGTTCAAATGGTATGCCAATGCCTGAACACGAACAGCGGATGATGAAAGTCTAGTCCAGGCATGCCGGACAAGTCATTCAGTCGAAAGGCGGGCCAACAGCCTTCGTAGGAGCATTACCGCCAGGAAAATCGGCGTGGGCCGATTCATCGAACGCCAGCGCTTGATCCACCGCGCTCAAGACCGTTTCGGCCGACGGCTCATTGCCACGTTCACCAAGGCTGGCGGTGTATGCCGGCCCTTCGAGCGGTGTTCTTACCGGTGTGGACGCTTTGTAGATACCTATGGTGGGGCGCCCGAGGCCGGCCGATAAGTGGGTAAGGCCGCTATCGAGCCCCACCATGATACGCGCTCCGGCAAGGACCTTTGCAACATTGGAGAGATCCATGCGCGGAAGCACTAACGCGCGCGAATTGCCCGCGACGAGTTGGGTGGCCCTTTCCGTTTCAGAAGGGCTGCCCGACAGCAGCTTCAGATCAAGGCCGTGCTCATGCAGGCGGCCGAATACTTTATGCCAGGCCTCTTGCGGCCAGAGCTTATCGTCGCGACTGGCGGAAGGCATGATGACGGCATAGGGCTGCACCTGGACTCCGTCGGTGATTCCGTGCAGGCCGAAGTCCGGCTCGCCATCGTAGGTATACCCTAGCGCGGCGGCGGCCAGTTCTCGTTGGCGCTTCACTGCAGGCTGCCAGAAATTGACCGTATGCTTGACGTCATAGAAGAAAGAGGCGAGAGGTTCACGTGCAGACCGCCGATCCAGGCCATGACGCGTACCGTGTGTCTGCCGTACCAGCCAGACCGATTTCATGAGCGCTTGCATGTCGAGCACGATGTCGTAGCGGCGGGCATCCAGGTTCTTGCGCAATGCGGCACGTGCCTTCCGTGTTTCGGCCGACCACCAGTGCTTGCGCCATCGCCGATGGGCCACGGGTATCACCTCGTGCACTGCCGGGTGCCAGGAGGGAATTTCGGCAAAATTCTCTTCCACGATCCAATCTATTTGGGCGCCAGGCACATGCCGGGCAATATCGGATACTGCCGGCAGCATATGGACCAGGTCACCCAGCGAAGACGTACGAATAATAAGAATTTTTTTCGTCATGCGGCGATTATAAAGTCAACGACGTCCGGGTGATATCGCCGATGGTACTAAGGCAGTGCTGACGCCAACACGGCACGCTAAAGTCGTCGCCGGCTGTCGCGCCATTCCCAGAGCCCCAGCGATGCACCACTTGCACAGATGATGGCGATGCCCGCCCACGTCAAGGCGTCGGGAAACTGGCCCCAGATCAACCATCCCAGCGTTGCCGCGCTAATAATCTGCAAGTAGATGAAAGGAGCCAGCATGGAAGCCGGGGCATGACGATAGGCCTGGATCTGCAGCAAGTGTCCTGCGGCCCCCCAGAAGCCGGTCGACACGAGGACAAGCCAATGCCAGGGATTCAGTGCTGCGAGGAATGGCCATGCCGCCGGCCATATGAAAGGCAGCGCCACCGTAAGGCATACGCTGCCCACCGCTCCGCTCCAGATCAGCGTCGTGAATGGATCATCGACGGCGACGCGCCGCGTCGCAATAAACTGCCCGGCAAACAGGAACGCGGTGATGAGGCCGAAAATCGTCCCCGTGGGGTCCAACCCTCCGTCAGGACGGATAATGATCAGTACTCCGATAAAACCGCCGGCCGCGCCCACCCACCGTGAAATGCGCGCGGGTTCCTTAAGCAGCCAGGGAGCCAGCGACAACATGATCAATGGCGCCAGAAAGTTGATGGCTGTCGCTTCCGCTTGCGGCAGATAGCGCAATGTATTGAAGAATGACAAAGTGGCCAGCAACATCACTGAACCGCGCAGTAATTGTGCTCCGGGCCGCACGCTGCGCAAGACCCCCCGCCCCCGCGTCGGCAGCACCAGCCCCAGGACCAGCAAGAAATGCACGACGTAGCGCACCCAGCAAAGCATGAGCAAGGAAACGCCGGCTGCCATCACCCATTTGCCGCTGGCATCCAGTCCGGAAAGCGCCCATGTCGACAGCACAAGAAACGCAATACCGGCAAAGGGTCTCGTCGCCCCATAAGCAATGGGCGACATCAAATAAAGTCCTGTGGAAGAGTCATATGCGGCTATTTCTGCTTGAGCGCTTCCGGGTTGGCCAGATTGACCGGCCGTCCGGCAGCGTAAGCCAGAAGATTGTCGAAAGCAGTACCCAGGTAAAGCTCGTAATTTTCGCGTTCAACATAGCCAATGTGAGGCGTGCACAGCACGTTTTCGCGATTGAGCAAGGGGTGCCTGGCGCCGAGCACGGGCTCTTCTTCGTACACATCGACCGCGGCGAAGCCGGGCCGGCCTGCATCCAGCGCCGCAGTCAATGCACTGGGCGCAACGAGCTCGGCCCGACTGGTATTGACGAACAGGGCCGTCTGCTTCATGGCGGTGAGGTCCATTTGCTGCACGATACCGACGGTTTCCTCGTTCAGCCTCAGATGCACCGAAATAACGTCGCTATCCGAGAAGAAACGTTCGCGCGTAGGAGCTATATCGTAACCGTCGGCCTGGGCGCGCGTCATGGAGCCGGTACGGCCCCAGATCCAGACGTTCATGCCAAATGCCCTGGCGTAGCCAGCCACCAGCTTGCCGATGCGGCCATAGCCCCATATACCGATTGTCTGCCCACGCAATTGCTGGCCCAGGAAGCCTTGCCACCGCCCATTATTCAGGCGGTTGGCTTCGGCCAACACGTGTCTGCGGCTGGCCATGATCAATGCCCACGTCAGTTCCGCCGTGGAGGTAGGATCGCCGGAACCTTCAGCCACCGCTATACCGCGTTCGGTGCAAGCGGCCAGATCAATATGGCCGGAGACCTTGGCGGTCTGGCTGATCATTTTCAAGTCGGGCAGACGGTCCAGCAGGGAGGCCGTAATGCGCGTTCGTTCGCGGATCAACACCAGAGCCTGGGCCCCGGCAAAGCGGGCCGCCAATGCGTCGAGATCGGTGACGCTATCATTGAAGATTGTGATGTCATGTCTGATGCCATGGGCGGCTGCAAGCTTCGCGAAGCAGTCCAGATGCCGTACGCAGTCCTGGTAATCGTCCGGTATAACGATACGCATAAGTTGCCTTCGATCCTTTACTATTACGTTATGACGACCTGGTATATATTGCCCAACGGCAACATCAAGCATACAAACGGGCTGGAGCTACAGCCCGAGGAAGACTGGTTTCCCACAGTGGACAGCATGGCGTTTTTTACCCGACGCGGACGCGACCTTGGTCAGTCCGACGTACAAATTATCAAGCACATGATGGATCTTGCGCGGGACGGTGAAAAATGGGTGCAAGATAACCTGAGCGAGTAAGCGCTTAAAGTGCCACCAGGTCGGTTTTGTAACGCGCGGCGCGTTCGGCATAGCCAGTGGCATTTTTGTGCAGGACGGCGATGTCGTCATCGGTCAGTGTACGAACCACTTTGGCGGGTGCGCCCAGTATTAGTGACCGCTCTGGAAAGACCTTGCCTTCCGTGACCACCGCGCCCGCGCCCACGAGACTGTCTCGACCGATTACCGCGCGATTCAGGATAATGGCCTGTATTCCGATCAGTGCGCCGTCTTCGATCGTACAGCCGTGCAGCATGGCCTGATGCCCGACGGTTACGTTACGCCCTATGGTGAGGGGACAACCCGGATCGGTATGCAGGACCGCACCCTCCTGGATGTTTGACCCTTCACCTACCACGATCGGTTCGTTGTCCCCGCGAATGACGGCGCCGGGCCAGATACTGCTGTTCGCCTGCATGGTAGCCAGGCCTATGACCGTGGCTTCGGCTGCGACGAACGCGGTTTCATGTATGTCGGGGGTCGAGTCGCCTAATTTATAGCAAGTCATGGAGGTTGTTCCGAGTGGTTGAAAGGCCTCGAAAGATCGTAGCACAAGGCAAGCTTCAGTCAATGGCGGGTTTTGTGCGCCAGACAGTGGCCAGCCAGGGCTGTTGATCGCGCGGCCTGCCCTCGGGGCGGTAATAATGTTCTAGCTCGGTGTAACCTGCGGCGGTCAAATAAGCGCGCCACGCTTCAAGGTCGTGGTAGGCGCCATAACGTCCACCGCTCCATCCCTCCTGGTTGTCTCCACGCGGGTTCGAGCTGAACAGGACTCCACCCGGCTTCAATGCAGCGTAAAGCTGCCTAAGCACCCGCGGCAATTCCTTCGTGGGTATGTGAAACAGGGAAGCGTTGGCAAAGATGCCGTCGAAGTGATGGTCGGGCAGGTCCAGCGACAGGAAGTCCTGATGCCAGACTTCGCAGCCGGATTCATCGCGGGCCATGGACACGAAGGCCGCGGTACCATCCAGCCCCGTTGCGATATGGCCCATTGCCGTGAACGCTTTAAGATCCCTGCCCGGTCCGCAACCGAAATCCAGTATGCGATACGGGGGCGCACCGTGTATATGACGCAACAAGGCCGCCATGTTCTGGCTGACGTCGTGATCGAGGGTGCCGGCCTTGAAGCTTTCCGCGTTCCTAGCGTAGTAATCCAGGGTGCCGGCAGATGCCGCAGGTAGTTCGGGAGTGCTCATGCAGATGCCCACCCCTGCACAAAGGCACTTACCGGCTGACGCTTTCCACCGGCTTTCTGCAATTCCAACAGACGCAACACACCGTCGGCGGTGGCAATGTCGATACCTTCTGCGTTGACGCGCAGGACGCTGCCCGGGTTGGCGAGGTGCACCTGATCGTCACCGGAACCATAAGAGGCGGCGTCGATTGCCTGCGCCCTCCACACTTTCACAGGGTCGGCCAAGCCGGGTAATTGCATGGTTGCGCCCGGCACCGGATCGAAGGCACGAATGCGGCGAGCCAGGAGGATTGCCGGCTGCGTGAAGTCAAGCGGCGACTCCAGTTTGTCGAGCTTGGCCGCATAGGTGACGCCTTGTTCGGGCTGCGGCTGCGCCACCAGGGTGCCCCGCTGAAGCTCGTCGATCGCCTGGACTATTGATTTGGCGCCCAATTGGGCCAGTTCGTCATGCAGTGTGGCCGCATTGTGTTCGGACCTGATGGGCAACGCGCGCGTGAAGAGCATCGCTCCGGTATCGAGGCCCGCATCCATCAGCATGATCGTGATGCCCGTTTGCGCATCACCGGCCTCGATCGCGCGCTGGATCGGCGCCGCACCGCGCCACCGGGGCAACAGGCTGGCGTGGATATTCAAACTACCGTAAGTGGGCAGGTCAAGCACCCATTGCGGCAGAATAAGGCCATAGGCGGCCACGACCAGCAACTCGGGCGAGGCGTCGAGCATCGCCTGGCGTGCGGCCTGCGCCTCTTCCGCATACTTACCGTCAAGCCTGAGACTGCGCGGCTGGCACACGGGTATCCCTGCCGCAAGCGCTCCTTGCTTGACGGCGCTGGGAGTGAGCTTCAGGCCGCGCCCGGAAGGACGATCTGGCTGGGTCAGCACCAGCGATACTTCGTGATCTGCCTGCAAGAGAGCATCGAGCGCCAGACGGGCAAATTCGGGGGTACCAGCAAATACTATACGCATAGAGACGCCAATTCGAAGTTAGAACAGGCATAGTACCAAGCACGTACTGGCAGGGATCAGGCCTTGAGCGCCTCACGCTCTTGTTTGCGCAGGCGCGTCTTGATGCGATTCTGTTTCAGGGGCGACAAATATTCGACAAACACCTTACCCATCAAGTGGTCGAGCTCGTGTTGGACACATACCGCAAGCAGGCCTTCGGCATCGAATTCGTGGGTTTCACCCTGTTCATCCAGGGTTCGTACCCGGATGCGCGCCGCACGTTGCACTTCGTCGTAGATACCGGGTACTGAAAGACACCCCTCCTCGTATACCTGGGTTTCTTCGCTTTTCCAGATGATTTCGGGATTGATCAATACACGCAGATCGTCGTTGTCTTCAGAGACGTCGATTACCACCACCCGTTCATGCACGTCCACCTGGGTGGCAGCCAAACCCACGCCAGGCGCTTCGTACATGGTTTCAGCCATGTCGCGCACCAGAGTGCGAATACGGTCATCGACGACCTGAACCGGCTTGGCAACTTTGTGCAAGCGTGGATCGGGGTATCGAAGTATAGGGAGCAAAGCCATCAAACTAATCCGAATTGAGGTAAGTCTCTATGATAAAACAATTTTTGTCCGAATTAGCGGCTTTGAACGAATTTGAAACACCGCAGCGGGACCTCGCTTGCGGCTTGACGGCATGTTCCCCTATGACTTTTCGCTGCATACTGTCGCCCGTTTATGTTTACCTTATGCCACACTAACGCATGCACCCCACATTATCGACCGACGAACTCAGCGCCTGGATACGGCTGTCGCTGGAACCCGGGCTGGGTCCCGCCCAGGCCCGCAGCCTGCTGGCTGCCATAGGATTGCCTCAAGAAATTTATGCGCTCCCGGCGGCGTCGCTCAGCAAGTTCGTGCCCCACGACATGGCAAGACAGCTTCGAAACGAGGCCAGCGACGAGACTCAGCAGGCCATACAGAACACCCTCGTATGGTGCCAGCAACCCAATCATCACATACTGACGCTGGCTGATTCGTCCTACCCCCCCTCCCTGCTTGATATCCACGATCCGCCGCTGCTGCTCTATATCAATGGCAATCCCGCACACCTCGGCAAGCCCATCATTTCCATCGTCGGCGCGCGCAATGCCAGTGCGGGCGGCGTTGACAATGCCAGCGCGTTCGCCCGGCATCTGGCCGAACAAGGATGGTGCATCGCCAGCGGTCTTGCCCTGGGCATCGACACGGCGGCTCACCAGGGCGCCTTGTTGGCCGGGCCAACCGGCGGCGGAACCATCGCCATACTCGGCACCGGCATAGACATCGTCTATCCGGCACGCAACCTGCAACTGGCCCACCAGATTGCGCAGGACGGCGTCCTCCTATCTGAATTCCCTCTCGGAACACGCGCGCTTCCCTATCAGTTTCCCAAGCGCAACCGGCTGGTGGCCGGTATAGCCAAAGGGGTACTGGTCGTCGAAGCCGCCCGGCAAAGCGGATCGCTTATTACTGCCAGGCTCGCCTCCGAAATGGGTCGCGAAGTCTTTGCCATTCCCGGCTCTATCCACTCTCCCTTGTCGCGAGGCTGTCATGCCTTGATTCGGCAGGGCGCAAAGCTGGTCGAATCGGCGGAGGACATCCGCGAAGAACTGGGCTCATCCGGCGTTGCAGCGGCAGCGGTGCCGGCAAAGGGGCGGTCTGTGCGCAAGATAGCCAAAGCCAGCCCGGCCGGTTACCGGGTGCTGGATGCACTGGGGTATGATCCGGTCAATCTGGACACCCTGCAGGAAAGAAGCCAGATCGACATGTCCGAGCTGATAGCCAATCTTCTGGAGCTCGAGCTGCAGGACCTGGTCGTCAGGCTGGACGGCGGCTGTTTCCAGCGCCGTTGAAGATGCCACTGCGCCAGACTCGTTTTATGATAGCGGCTATCGCATGCAACCATACCAAGGAATGTTCCCATGTCTTTGCCCACTAAAGTAAAAATCGTCGAAGTGTCTCCACGCGATGGGTTGCAAAATGAAAAAGAATTCATCCCCACCTCGGTAAAGATTGAGCTCATCAATCGCCTGTCCGCCGCGGGTTTCCCGAACATCGAAGCTGTCTCGTTCGTTTCACCGAAATGGGTGCCTCAAATGGCCGACGGCGCCGACGTCATGGCCGGCATACAGCGCAGGCCCGGCACTATCTATTCAGCGCTCACGCCCAACCTGAAGGGCTTCGACGCGGCACTGGCCGCCGGCATGGATGAAGTCGTGATTTTCGGTGCGGCCAGCGAAGCGTTTTCCCAGAAGAATATCAACTGCTCCATTGCCGAATCGATCGCCCGCTTCGAACCAGTGGCCCAAGCGGCCAAATCGGCGGGGCTGCGTTTGCGGGCCAGCATCAGCTGCTCGCTGGGCTGTCCCTATCAAGGCGAAGTGCCGATCGGCGCGGTAGTCGACGTGGCAAGACGTATGTTGGCACTGGGCTGCGACGAAATCGATGTCGCCGATACCATTGGTGTCGGTACCGCCGCACGTGTCGAACAAGTCATGCGCGCCGTCACCGAAGTCGTCGAACCATCACGCGTGGCAGGGCACTTTCATGATACCTACGGCCAGTCACTGGCCAACATACTGGCCGCCATGCAAGCGGGCATATCGATATTTCATGCATCAGTCGCGGGACTGGGCGGTTGCCCCTACGCCAAAGGGGCGACGGGGAATGTCGCCACCGAAGATGTGCTATACATGCTCCGCGGCCTGGATATCGACACAGGAATCGATCTTGATGCAGTCGTCGATATTGGACAATGGATATCCAGCCATATTGGTCACAAGTCCTCCAGTCGCGCAGGCAACGCCCTGGCTGCGCGCAAGGCCGCCTGAAGCCGCCGCTGCGCACCATCCCGGGATAACCACAGGCTTCAATGTTATTTTCAACACAACACGCTCCCAGCGAAGAAGAGCGGTCCGAACTTTTCGAGGCCATCGGGCCCCTTCCCTTGCGAGGCGTTGCATGGCCCAGATGGATCAAAATACTGGCCTGGCTGATCCTCGCCTTCATCGGCTTGATGATTATGCAGGTCGCCGCCGGTCCCACCGGAAAGACGGTTAGCCCGATGGTTGCGGGCAGCATATTGCTGTGCTTTGTCGCACTTCTGGTACTTGCGCGATATATGCTGGTCTCAGAGACACGCATAACGCACAAGGGTATTGAACAGACCTGGATCACGCAGCGTGAAATCGCCTGGGAAGATATCCAGTTCGCAAAATTCATTCCCTTGGTGGCATCCAAACGGCTGGTTTGCTTTACAGGGAAAGGACGCCCGGTTGTGTTCCAGGCCGGCACCCGCGAGCTGCAAGTGGCCTTCGCACGCATCGCATTGGTCTACCGCCGCCAGAAGTAAAAGTCTTTCGGCTTACAATCCCGAAAGCACACTACTTGTGCCTTGAACATCCTTATCCCGAGAACAAAATGATCCTCTTGAAAAAAATGGGCGTCGCCGCCCTGGTCGGCACGCTTGTCGCCGTCGCAGCGCCCGGATTGTCCCATGCCGATGATGCGTGGCCATCCAAACCCATCTCCTTTGTCGTTCCTTACGCCGCGGGCGGTTTTGCCGACACACGCATGCGCCTGCTTGCGCGCGAACTCGCTGATGAACTCAAGACATCCGTTGTCGTTGAGAACAAGGCGGGTGCCGGCGGCGTGATTGGCACTGCGTTCATCGCCAAATCCAAGCCGGACGGCTACACCATAGGCAGCGGCAATCTTGCTCCCCTATCGGTAAACCCGACCTTGATGGCCAAGAACGTGACCTATAACGTTCAAAGGGATCTTGCCCCCGTCATTCTGGTCGAAGAAAGCCCGTTAATTCTCAGCGTGAACAACCAGGTTCCCGTGAAAACCGTTAAGGACCTCATTGAGCTGGCCAAGAAAGATCCGGGCCATCTCACCTTCGGCTCCTCTGGCGTCGGTGGTGCGCACCACTTGTCGGGCGAGCTGTTTGCCTCTGAAGCCGGCCTGAAACTGTCCCACGTACCATACAAGGGTGGAGCCCCCGCGGCAACCGATCTGATGGCAGGCCATATCGACATGATGTTTGAAATGGGCTATGCCGCCATGCCCGCAATCCAGGCCAAGAAGGTGCACCCATTGGCCGTCACCAGCGCGAAGCGACTGGCCCTGCTGCCGGATGTCCCGACCATGGCGGAATCGGGTCTGCCCGGTTTTGAGTCGTATAACTGGCAAGGCGTCATTGCCCCAGCCGGTACGCCGGACGCAATCATCCAGAAGCTCAATTCGGCCTTCAACAATATATTGAAGAAACCGGAAGTCCAGAAAGCATTCGAAGCAACCGGTGGCCAATCGGCCGGCGGCACGCCGGAAGAATTCGCGGCGTTCATCCAGAGCGAAACGGAAAAATGGGCTAAGGTGATCAAGTCGGCCAATATCTCGGTCGAATAACACCCTGTTGTGTGTGCCGTTGGTTTGCTTGAATAATCGAAAGAGACAAACAGCACACCAACCCGAACTGGAATTGAAAAAGCGTGGCTTCAGGCCACGCTTTTCTCGTTCTGTCGAACAGCACTGCACAGACGGGTTATCGCACTGGCAAAGCGTACATCAACCCGCCGTCGGTCCATTGCGCATTCAAACCACGCTGAATCTTCAAGGGGCTGCCCTGGCCGACATTGCGATCAAAGCTTTCGCCATAGTTTCCGACTTGCTTGATGATGTCGTATGCCCATTTTTCATCGACGCCCAGATTCTTTCCCGCTCCGGCCGTCACGCCCAGCAAGCGCTGTATATTCGGGTTCTTGCTTTTCAGCTGTTCATCCACGTTCGACGCGGTGACGCCCAGCTCTTCAGCCCCGACCATGGCGTGCAAGGACCACTTCACCAGATTGAGCCACCGGTCATCGCCCTGCCGCACGAAGGGCCCCAGCGGTTCTTTGGAGATGATCTCGGGCAGGACGACATAGTCGTCCGGGTTGCTGAGCTTCGAGATGCGAATGGATGCAAGGCCCGACGCATCGGTGGTGAATACGTCGCAGCGTCCCGCCGCGAAGGCATTCACCACTTCATTGAACTGCTCGATGACGACAGGCTTGTAGCTAACGTTGTTCGCGCGCGCCCAATCGGCCATAGTGTTTTCGTTGGACGTACCGGTCTGCATGCAGACCGTCGAGCCATTGATTTCTTTGGCGCTTTTTACGCCGAGCGCCTTGGATACCAGAAAGCCCTGTCCATCGTAGAAGTTGATACCTGCGTGTATGGCGCCGAGCGCGGTATCGCGCTGCTGGGTCACCGTCGTATTGCGTGCCAGCAGGTCGATTTCGCCGGATTGCAATGCAGTGAACCGCTGCTGCGCGTTCAGCGGAACGGCTTTGAACTTGGACGCATCGCCCAGCGCGGCCGCAGCGACGGCACGGCACACATCAATGTCCAGGCCATGCCATACGCCTTTTGCATCGGGAGCGGAAAAGCCCGCGAATCCGGTCGTCACCCCACATTGCACCACGCCGCGTTCCTTGACCACATCCAGTGTATCGGCATGAGCCAGCGGCATGCCCGCCAGCACAGCCAGGGCGCCCCCGGCTAAGGCGCCCCCAACCATGCCGCGGCCGACGTATTTGAATTTGCGCATAACACTCCCCTTACGATAAGTATCGAACTTCATTTTTGGCATCTTACTGCAATAGATCAACGCAAAATGAATAAACTTAGTCGTAATTCCGTATATCGTCGATCACCTTGCCGTCATTAGGCAGGCTGCCCGGCCCGACCACCACGACATCGGCCCGCAGCTTGGTCAATTCGCGCACGGACTCGGCGACCTTCACGGCAAGCTCAGGTGGCGGCGTGGCGCTTTCGACCTTCAACACCATGACGTCGCTGCCGATCTTGCCGCTTACCTCGAGTCTGGCCTTGCTGATGTCGGCATGCCGTTTGATCACCTGTTCGATCTGGCCGGGATGCACGAACATTCCCCTGACTTTCGTGGTCTGGTCGGCACGCCCCATCCAGCCCTTGATACGGACATTCGTGCGTCCGCAGGGGGACGGGCCCGCCATGATCGCCGATAGATCACCGGTGCCAAAGCGCAGCAGGGGATAGTCGGGGTTCAGTGTGGTGACGACGACCTCGCCCACTTCGCCAGCCGGCAACGGCTGATCACTGCCCGGCCGCACGATTTCAAGGATGATGTCTTCATTGACCACCAAGCCTTCTCGCGCCGATGTTTCATAGGCAATCATGCCCAGATCGGCGCTGCCGTATGCCTGATACCCGGCAATACCCCGATCTGCAAACCACTGGCACAGTGAGGGCGGAAAGGCCTCACCGGAAAACAAGGCCCGCGTAATGGATGGCAGCCTCATGCCCATGTCGTCCGCTTTCTGCAGTATGAGCTTCAAAAAGCTGGGCGTGCCGGTGTAGCCCGCCGGCGCCAGGTCGGCAATGGCCTGCACTTGTTGCTCCGTCTGGCCGACCCCACCAGGGAAGACCGTGCAGCCCAGGGCGTGCGCCGCCGTTTCCATCATTGAACCGGCCGGCGTGAAGTGGTATGAGAAACAGTTGTGGACGAGCTCTCCCGGACGAAAACCGGCGGCATAAAGCGCCCGGGCAAAGCCCCAGTAGTCGGGACGCTTGCTCTCCGGTTCATAGATCGGGCCGGGAGATGCAAAGACGCGCACGGCCTCTCCCCACCCGATGGCGGAAAAACCGCCGAAGATCCGGCTGACGGGCGGCAATTTCGCAGCGCCACTGCCTTGCCGCATCGCAAGCTGGGCCTGCAGCAACTCACTCTTGCGAACTACAGGAATCCGGGAAAGACCCTGCCGGTCCCGGACACTACCAACATCTACATTTTGCAACTGGTGTGCAATGGCGGGGGCGCGTTCGCGTGCCGCTTCCAGCGCTGGTAGCAGACGGCTTAACAATGACTGCTCGCGCTCGGACGCGGGTGCCCGTTCGCGTTCCTCGAAATAGGTATTCATGATCAGTCTTGCCTTTAGGCGAGCCAGCGTTTGCGCCGCCGATAGAACTTATTGTCGCGGAAGCTCTTGCGCTCGCCGCTCGATACGCCCAGATAAAACTCTTTGACGTCTTCATTCTCGGCCAGGGCCTTGGCGGCTCCGTCCATCATGACGCGTCCGTTTTCCAGGATATAACCGTAGTCGGCATAACGCAGGGCAATGTTGGTATTCTGTTCTGCCAACAAGAAGCTGACGCCTTCGCGCTGATTCAGGTCGCGAACGATTTCAAAAATTTCCTCGACGATCTGCGGGGCCAGGCCCATGGACGGTTCGTCAAGCAGGATCATGTTGGGATTGGCCATCAGGGCACGCCCGATAGCCGTCATTTGCTGCTCGCCTCCCGAGGTGTATCCGGACTGGCTGCTACGGCGCTGCTTGAGCCGTGGAAAATACTGGTAGACCTTGTCCAGCGAAGCGTTTAATTCACCTCGGCTGATCTTTCGCGTATAGGCGCCTGTGAGCAGGTTCTCTTCTATGGTGAGGTGGGCAAAACAATGCCGTCCTTCCATAACCTGCACCACGCCTCGCTTGACCAGTTCAGCAGGCGTAAGACGTTCAATCCGTTCGCCCCGGTAGTCGATATTTCCCTTGGTCACGTCGCCACGCTCGGCCTTGAGCAGGTTGGATACGGCGCGCAGGGTCGTCGTTTTGCCAGCGCCGTTCGCGCCGAGCAGCGCAACGATCTTGCCTTCGGGCACGCACAGCGAAACACCCTTGAGCACCAGGATCACGTGGTTGTATATGACCTCGATTCCGTTCACATTCAGGAGAATCCTGGGGACGGCGGCCTCGACACTTGCATTCATATGTTATTCCCTGCAATCGGTTCGTCCCGGCCGCTCAGCATAGCGCGGCCGGGTGCTTCACACCTTACGAGGCGTCGCAATTACGCGTTTCGAGTTTCTTCTCGGATGCGTACTTGGCGGCCAGCTCTTTCACCAGTGGATCCACGAACTTCTTGTCAGACTGGTACCAGTCCGACACGATGTCGAACTTCGTGCCATTCCACTGGATGATGCGCGCCCAGTCGTCGCCCATGTGGTTTTTGCAGGACGTCTTCACAGGCCGCATCAGCTTGGCAAAGCCGAGTTCCTCGAGGCGTTCCTTGGTAATGTTGAGGTTCTCGAAGCCCCAACGGACCTGCTCGGGTGTCATATGCTTGCCCTTGCCATACTTTTCCTGGGCGGTGCGTATGGCTTCGACCTGCAGCATCGAGATCATCATGCCGCGCGTGTGGGCAATGGTGCCCACATATTTGCCATTGGTATCCGTACCCTGGCCCTTGTCATAGACATGTTTTTTCAAGTCTTCGTGCACCCGGCCGTGATCGGCACTGTTGTGGATCGTAATGCCGTTATAGCCTTTCGCAACAGCACCCAGGTCCTGGACGTCGTTCTCGGAACTGGCCCACCAGATGCCGTACATCTTGTCGCGTGGGTACCCTACGGCCTGCGCTTCGCGTATTGCCGTAGGCGTCATGATGCCGGCGCTCCACAACAACAGGAAGTCGGGCTTGCTCTGGCGAATTTGCAACCACGTGGATTTCTGCTGGACGCCCGGAGCTGTGACCGGATACAGCTGCAAATCGAAACCGTTGGACTTGGCGCGCGCCTGCAACAGTGCGATTGGCTCTTTGCCATAAGGCGAGTCGTGATACACCAGCGCGATCTTCTTGCCCTTAAGCTTGTCTTCGCCCCCGACCTTCTTTGCGATATCCTGGATCATGACATCTGCCGCCGTCCAGTAAGTTCCCAGCAGCGGGAAATTCCATTTGAAGACTGAACCGTCTGCGGACTGCGACAGGCCGTAGCCAACGGTTTCAATGGTGAAACCGTCGACGATGGCCTTGTCAGTCAGTGCGAAGGTGATGCCGGTGGACTGGGTATCGAAACCGGACGCGCCACCGCTCTTGTTCTTCAGGCGCTCGTAACACTCTACGCCGCGATCCGTGGCATAAGCGGTTTCACATTCCTCGTAGACAATCTTGACCCCATTGACACCGCCATCGCGCTCGTTGACCAGCTTCAGGTAATCCATTTTGCCATCGGCCCATGGGATACCCAGCGGAGCAAACGAACCGGTGCGATAGGCCAGTAACGGTACGAATTGTTCTTCGGCGGCGGCTGCCGGCAAGGATGCCGTCGCCAGCGTGCCCGCCACAGCAATAAGTGCTGCGGCCAATTTAAATGAACGTGTCATCTCCAAGTCCTCCTGATGGTGTCTGTGTGCACCGTTTGTGATTCGGCATGGTCAAAATAGCCAGCCGAGCTTACTGATTCGTGTTGTCCGTCAATTTCCGTTCAATGGGGGAATGGCCAGATACGGAGCTTCTCCTTGCCTATGCTCCAGAGCCGCGCCAATCCGTGAGGTTCGACGATCAGGAAAAAGACGATAAGCCCGCCAAACACCATGTGCTCGATGTGCGAAGCCGTATCCACGGCCAGCGGTATGCCGAACATATGCGGAACGTTGGACAGGAATACCGGCACCAGCACCATGAAAGCGGCTCCGAAGAAGCTGCCCACTATGGAACCCAGTCCGCCGATAATGACGATGAACAACAACTGCAACGACCGGTTGAGATCGAATGCCAGCGGCTCCCAGGAGCCCAGGTGTATATACGCCCATAACGCCCCGGCTACCCCGATAATGAAAGAGCTCACCGCGAACGCAGTGAGTTTGGCGTATATGGGGCGAATTCCGATAACCGACGCGGCGACGTCCATGTCGCGTATTGCCATCCATTGCCGCCCGATCGCGCCTCGCACCAGATTCTTGGCCAACAATGCAAAGACCGCCACAAAAATGAGGACGAACAAATAACGCTGCACGGGAGTTTGCACCGGCAGGCCGAATGCTTCGAGCGCAGGCACCGACACATTGCCGGAAGATGAATAATTCGTGAAGAATGGAATGCGCAGAAAGGCCCAGTCGACGAAGAACTGCGCCGCCAGTGTCGTGACAGCCAAGTAGAGTCCACGGATACGAAGACTGGGCACGCCAAAGACGACGCCGACCAATGTGGCGAAGACGCCGCCCAGCAGTATCTGCACGACCAGCGGCGTGGCCGGCATCCGTACACCAAAATTCCAGGCGGCATAAGCGCCCACGGCCATGAAGGCGCCCGATCCTATGGAGATCTGTCCGCAATACCCCACCAGAATATTCAAGCCTATGGCAGCGAGCGACAGGATCAGAAACGGGATCAGGATGGCTTGCAGGAAATAGTTTGACGCAAGCAGCGGAATCAGCAAAAAGGCAACAAGCAGCACCAGCAAGATGAAGAAACGATCCTGGCGTATGGGGAAGATCTGTTGATCGGCCCGGTAAGTGCTTTTGAACTGACCGTTTTCACGATAAAACATAATGGATATCCAGTCTTCTTTCAGTTAAATCATTAAACGCGGTCAATGATTTTTTCACCAAACAGTCCTTGCGGGCGAAATAGCAGAAACACGAGCGCCAGCACATAGGCAAACCAGATCTCGATGCCGCCGCCGACGAACGGGCCCACATATACCTCCGAGAGCTTTTCGCCGACGCCGATAATCAGGCCGCCGACAATCGCTCCGGGCACCGACGTGAGGCCACCCAGGATGACGACGGGCAAGGCGCGCAAGGCGGCGGTTGACAAGGTGAACTGGACACCGAACTTGGATCCCCAGATAATGCCGGCGACCAGTGCGACAATGCCTGCGACAGTCCACACGACCACCCAGATTCGATTCAAGGGTATGCCGATGGATTGCGCTGCCTGGTGATCGTCGGCCACGGCGCGCAGGGCCCGGCCAACGGATGTGTACTGAAAGAACACCGCCAGCACGGCAACCAGCAATGCCGACACCGCTGCCGCCGTCAGGTCTTCGAGGCTGATCAATACTCCACCCTCGAAAACCGATTCAAGGATGAAAACGGGATCCTTGGGCATGCCCACATCGATGGAGTAGACGCTGCTGCCGAAAATGATCTGACCCATACCGTCCAGAAAGTAGCTGATTCCTATGGTTGCCATCAGCAGGGTCGTGCCCTCCTGGTTGACCAGGTAGCGCAATACCCAGCGCTCGATCGCAACCGCGATTAGCCACATGAAAATGCCGCTGATGATGAAGGCAAGCACATTGGCCAGGATCAGGCTCTCGATACCAAGCCACTGCGGTATCCATTCGGAGAACCTCGCCATTGACAGGGCCGCGATCAGTACCATGGCGCCTTGGGCAAAGTTGAAGACGCCGGATGCCTTGAAAATGAGAACAAAACCCAAGGCGACCAGCGAATACAGCATGCCCGTCATCAGGCCGCCGAACAGGGTTTCCAGGAAAAATGCCATTTCTGTCTTCCTTGTTTAGGGCTTGTTAATGGCTGGCGCCAAGATAGGCGCGTATCACTTCGGGATTCTGGCGGACCTCATCGGGCATGCCATCGCCGATTTTCTTGCCGTAATCCAGGACCACCACCCGGTCGGAGACATCCATGACCACACCCATATCGTGCTCGATCAACACGATCGTGGTGCCGTATTCTTCGTTGACATCGAGAATGAAACGGCTCATGTCCTGCTTCTCTTCGATGTTCATGCCGGCCATGGGTTCGTCCAGCAACAGAATGCGCGGCTCCATGGCCAGCGCACGGCCCAGATCCACCCGTTTTTGCAGTCCGTATGGCAGGCGCCCCACCGGCGTCTTGCGATAGGCCTGGATTTCAAGAAAATCGATCAGGTTTTCGACAAACTCACGGTGGGCAATTTCTTCACGTTCGGCCGAGCCAAGGCGGAAAGCCTGGGCCAGTATCCCGCTGGTCATACGCAAATTGCGGCCGGTCATGATGTTGTCCAGGACGCTCATGCCTTTGAACAGGGCGAGATTCTGGAAAGTCCGCGCAATACCCATCTCGGCCGCACGCCGGGAATTCATTTTGGTGAATTTGTTGCCTGCCAGCGTAATTTCGCCGTGTTGCGGAGTGTAGACTCCGTTTATCACATTGAGCATGGAGCTTTTACCCGCGCCATTCGGCCCGATGATGGCGCGGATTTCGTGTTCGCGCACATCAAATGAAATGTCGGTCAAGGCCTTAACGCCTCCGAAGGCGAGCGAGATATTTTGCAGGTCGAGGATGATGTCTCCGATCCGCTGATCGCGAGCAGCTTGACTCATTATGCAGCCTTCCTTGTGTTGCCCGGAAACGTCCTGGCCTCGGTGATTTTCAGGTCTGCCGAAATAATGCCTGTACGGCCGTCCTCGAATTTGACTTCGGTTTCGATGAACTGGTTGGGCTTGCCTTGGAAAAGCGCCTGGACCAGGACGTCGTACTTCTGGGCGATGAAGGCACGTCGTACCTTGCGGGTACGGGTAAGTTCGTCATCGTCGGGGTCCAGTTCCTTGTGGAGCACCAGGAAACGCGATACCTGCGACCCACACAGCTTTGGGTCGGCCGCCAGGTCGGCATTCACATCTTCGACGCAGCCGCGGATTAGCTCGTAGACTTCAGGCTTCTGCGCCAGGTCGGTATAGCCGGCATAAGGCAGGCCCTGTCGTTCAGCCCAGTTGCCAACCGCTTCCAGGTCGATGTTGATAAAGGCGCAAACGATGGATTTTCCCGCGCCGAATGCAACGACTTCCTTGATGTATTGGAAGAACTTCAGCTTGTTTTCAATGTATTTGGGCGCGAACAAACTGCCGTCGGCCAATTTACCGACGTCCTTGGCACGATCGATGATCTTCAGCTGTCCGTCGGTGTCGAGGTAGCCTGCATCGCCTGTGTGATACCAGCCGTCGACGGTATAGGATTCCGCGGTGGCTTCGGGATTGCGATAGTATTCCTTGAAGAGACCTGGACTCTTGACCTGTATTTCGCCGTTTTCGGCCACGCGTATCTCTACCCCTTTGACTGGCGGACCCACTGTATCGGCACGCACTTGTCCGTCCGACTGCACACACACGAACACCGACGTTTCGGTCGAGCCGTAGAGCTGCTTCAGGTTGATGCCGATCGAACGATAGAACACGAACAGGTCGGGCCCAATTGCCTCGCCGGCTGTATACGCCACCCGGACGCGGCTCATGCCCAGTGCGTTACGCAAGGGACCGTACATGAATAAATCGCCGATTCGGTAGCGGAGACGGTCCCAGGCGCCGACCGAGGGATCCTTGTCGAGTATTTTCACACCGACCCGGCGCGCGAGGCCCATGAAGGAATGGAACAGCTTGCGTTTGATTGCACTGGCATCTTCCATGCGGATCATGACATGGGTGAGCAGGCCTTCCAGCACACGCGGCGGTGCAAAATAATAGGTCGGCCCGATGTCATGCATGTCGATCGAGACGGTGTCGGGCGACTCTGGATGGTTGACCGTAAAGCCGGTAACCAGAAACTGCGTATACGAGAACATGTTCTGGCCAATCCACGCAGGCGGAAGGTAAGCCAGCACCTCTTCACGATCCGTCAGGTTTTCGAGCTCCTGGATGGCGCGCCCCCGATCGATGAGCGCATGATGAGTGAGCACCACGCCCTTGGGCTTGCCCGTCGTGCCTGATGTGTAGAACATGGCAGCGGTATCGTCCGGCTTGACTGCGGCAATGGCTTGATCCACATAGCCGGGGTTGGCGACAGCATGTTCGCGGCCGATTTCCAACAGGCGGTCAAATGACAACAGATTCTCACGGGTGTAGTTGCGTAGTCCGCGCGGATCGTCATAGACCACGTGGCGCAGGGCCGGGCAGTCTTCTGCGACTTCCAGCATTTTGTCGACCTGCTCCTGGTCCTCGACAATCGCGATACGGATATCGGCATCCTGAAACACATACAGCATTTCCGCCGCAATCGCGTCTTGATACAGTGGCACCGGAATAGCGCCCAGACATTGTGCGGCCATCATCGACAGGTACAAACGCGGCCGATTTTCGCCTACGATGGCGATGTGCTGCCCTGCCTGCACGCCCACCGCGGCAAAACCGCTGGCCAGTTCATGCATCTGGTGCGAAAGTTCGCTCCAGCTTATTGTCTGCCAGATTCCGAGGTCTTTTTCACGCATGGCCGGGCGAGCCCCGCGCACCTGGGCATGGTGCAGCACCAAGGCCGGAAACGTGTCGGCTTCCCCGGATATTTTTTGTGTAGGCAGATTTTGAGCCACGGTGTCTCCTTCAGCCAGTATCATTCCCCTTTTATTTAAGGGCTTATGCTTATATTTATGTGAGGCTGTCATTCAGCTTATCGTAAAGATATAGCCTTGCACTCGCTCCAACTGTCATGAATATGACATTCGCGCATTTTCTAGGGTAAATCCTCATGCATCTCAACGACTCACTGTACGACGCGGCGGCATGGCTGTCTTTGCTGACGCATGAGCAGCAAGAGCGCGTACTACGAGATGTTTCGGTTGCGCAGTATCCGGCCGGCGCGATGATTGAACGCAAGGGTGAAAAAGCCTATGCATGGATAGGCGTGCATAGCGGCCTGGTCAAGGTATCGGTGGGTACACCAGACGGCAAGCTCGCTTCGCTGACGGGCGTGCCCTCGGGCGGCTGGATAGGCGAAGGTTCGTTGCTGAAGAACGAAGCCCGCAAGTACGATATCGTGGCCTTGCGGGCCAGCACCATCGTCCGGCTGCCGGCCGCGACCTTCGACTGGCTGCTGGACACCAGCATTCCGTTCAACCGGTACTTGCTACATCAACTGAACGAGCGGGTTGCCCAGTTCATAGGCAAGGCCGAGTACGACCGGCTGCTGGCGCCGGATGCCCGGGTCGCACGCTGCCTGGCTGAACTATTTAATCCTTTGCTTTATCCCGGCAAAAGCATGCGGCTGGATATCACCCAGGAAGAAATTGGCTACCTTGCCCGCATATCGCGCCAGCGCACCAACCAGGCGCTGCGCGCGCTCGAGGCCGCAAACCTGCTGAAAGTGGAATACGGGGCCGTACAAGTCCTGGACCTGGACGGATTGAAGCAATACAGTCTGTAGGGATTATCCGGTTCAATTGAGCTTGATGCCGGCGGCCTTGATCACGCCGCCCCATTCCTCGCGCTGCAGATCGGCGTATGACTTGAAGTCATGGGCCGACATCGGCATGGGTTCCACGCCCATGGCGGTGATTTTCTGTTGGACAACATCCGACCTCAACGCTGCCTGCAGATCGGCGTTCAATTTGGCGACCACGTCATCCGGAATACCCGCAGGCCCGATAAGACCTTGCCAGGCGTAGGCCGTGAAATCTTTGACTCCGGCTTCAGCCATCGTCGGTACATCCGGCAACAGAGCGAGCCGTTTGGGTGTCGCAACAGCAAGTACACGCAGCTTTCCTGCCTTGATATTGGCCAGCCCAGCCGCGGAATCGACGAATCCGGCAGAGACTTGCCCGCCGAGCAAGTCCTGGATTGCCGGAGCCGCCCCCTTGTAGGGAACGTGGACCATCTGGACATCGGCACGCTGCTTGAACATTTCCAGAGCCAGGTGATGCGGGGAGCCGGCGCCCGCCGAGGCTGAAGTCAATTTGCCCGGATCTTTACGGGCCGCATCGATCAGTTGCTGCACCGTTTTGTAGGGGGATTGCGCGTTCACGGCAAGCATGAGCGGGAAACGGGCCAGGCCCCCAATATAAGTGAACTTGGCCGTATCGTACTGCAGCGTAGAGTAAAGCCATGGGTTGTAAGCCAGGGTGCCCGAGTCGGCCGTGCCGAAGGTGTACCCATCGGGCTTGGCATCCTGGACGAACGTGGCGCCAATGATGGTGCCTGCGCCAGGCTTGTTCTCGACGACGACTGTCTGGCCCAGGTTTTTCTCAATACTGGCACCAACGACGCGCGCGATAACGTCCGATCCGCCGCCCGCGGGGTAAGGCACTATCCACTGGACCTGGCGCTCTGGCCACGATGCCGCGTGCGCCCATCCAGCCACGCTGAACACAGCCGCAGCCATGAGGCCACCTAATAGTTTAGACATGAATAGTATCTCCGTAGAATATTTGGGCATATAGTTGTTGAGCCCGATTATGCTACGGCTATCCGTTATTTGAAATACGGACTTTCCTTGTTCTATGCCGTCATGGCATGTCAGCGCACCAAGCCCGCGGCAGCGGTCTGGTGCGTGGCGGCATCGATCAAGATAAAGGAACCGGTAACCGGATAGTCGATATAGGCGTCCACAGCCAGCGTATCCGTGGCGGTGACCGTAACGTGGCCGATGTCATTCATTTCCAGTACCCCACTGGCCGCCACGCGCTGCAATTCGTGTATGTCGCGGCGGCTGTGCACAGTTTTGATTCTTGCCTGTGTCAGTTTGGTACCTTGCTTGAGCCAGTACAGGCGTTGGGCGCTGAGCGGCTGCTGATCGAGCCAGCAAAGCTCGGCATCGAACTCTTTGGTCACACGCACCGACTGGTCTGAATGCACAAGGAGGTCGCCGCGCGAGACGTCGAGATCGCGATCAAGCACGACAACGACCGTATCGCCTGCCACGGCGGAATCCACGTCAGCATCGAAGCGCAAGAGCCGCGCCACTTTGGCTAGCTGTGTGGAAGGCTGGACCCTGATCTCGTCGCCGACGCTCAAGGTGGCGCCGGCCAACTGGCCGGCATAGCCGCGAAAATCGTTTATGTCGTGACCTCCATGGCGGATGACCCATTGCACAAAAAAACGTGACCCGCCTCCCGTGACCCCGGCAGCCGCAGGCAAACCTTCCAACAAACCCAGCAATGGCGGCCCGTCATACCAGGGCGTATTCGAGGAGCTTGCCACGACGTTGTCGCCTTTGAGCGCCGACATGGGAATGATATGGAAACGCGGCATACCCAATTGCTCGGCGAGTTCGGCATAAGCGGCGCGTATGCGCTCGAACACCTTTTCATCCCAGTCGACCAGATCCATTTTATTGACCGCCACGACGATATGCTGCAAACCGAGCAAATGAGCCAGGGCGCTATGCCGCCTGGTTTGAGCAAGCAACTTCCCATCGTGCACGCGCGTGGCATCGATAAGTATGATCGCCACTTCGGCCGTGGATGCCCCGGTAACCATATTGCGCGTGTATTGCTCGTGGCCGGGCGCATCGGCCACGATGAACTTGCGCAAAGGCGTGGCAAAGTAGCGATACGCCACATCGATGGTAATGCCCTGCTCGCGCTCGGCCTCCAACCCGTCGGTCAGCAAGGACAAGTCGATGTCGCTGGCGGCAACGCGCTTGTATTTGGAGCGCGTAATGGCGGCGAGTTGATCCGCGAATACTCCCTTGCTGTCATACAGCAGACGGCCGATCAGCGTGGACTTCCCGTCATCGACTGAACCGGCTGTAATAAGGCGCAGCACGCCGGTATCGATCGCGGATATCCAGGACTCATTTACTGCATTCATTAGAAATACCCCTGCTTTTTCCGACGCTCCATGGAAGCCTCGGAGGTTTGATCGTCCATGCGGGTTGCACCACGTTCCGTGATGGTACTGATGGCTGTCTCGGCAATAATGGCCTGCGGGCTGTCTGCCTCGGACTCCACCGGGCACGTGCAGGAAATATCGCCTACCGTGCGAAACCGTACGGTGGTCGTCTCGATTTTTTCATTGACTCGTGGTGGCGTGATCGGTGTGACAGGTACCAGCAGTCCGTTGCGCCTGACGATTTCCCGTTGGTGCGCATAATAAATGGAGGGCAGGTTCAGCTTCTCACGCGCGATGTACTGCCATACATCGAGTTCCGTCCAGTTGGATATTGGAAAGACCCGCATGTTTTCGCCGGGGTGTACCTTGGTATTGAACAAGTTCCACAGCTCGGGGCGTTGCGCCTTGGGATCCCACTGCCCAAACTCGTTCCGGAACGAAAACACCCGCTCCTTGGCCCTGGCCTTTTCTTCATCGCGGCGCGCCCCGCCCATGCAGGCATCGAATCCGAATTCTTCGATGGCTTCGAGCAGCGTCGTGGCCTGGGCCGTATTGCGCGAGTCGTTCTCGCGGCGCATTACGACCGTTCCACGCTCGATGGAGTCCTGGACATTGCGCACGATAAGCTCCGCGCCCAGCTCGGAAACGTGCCGGTCCCGAAACGCGATGACCTCGTCGAAGTTGTGTCCCGTATCCACGTGCAGAAGGGGAAATGGTATGCCGGCGGGATGGAATGCTTTTTGCGCGAGGCGCAGCAGGACAACCGAATCCTTGCCGCCGGAGAATAGCAAGACGGGACGTTCACACTCCGCCGCCACCTCGCGCAATATGTAGACAGCTTCGGATTCCAGCCAATCCAGGTGTGTACGTGAGGAGATAACGCCCATGGTCTTATCCTTATGATTCTTGAAGATTTCCGGCATGCAAGCCGCATTCTTTCGACAGTTTCTGTTCCCACCACCAGCGTCCGGCACGCAAGTCTTCACCGGGCCGCAACGCGCGCGTACAGGGCTCGCAGCCGATGGAGGGGTAGCCTCGATCGTGCAAGGGGTTATAGGGAATGGCTAGAGCCCGGATTACGGACCAGACCTCTTTGTCGGTCCATGCCGCCAATGGGTTGTACTTCTGCAGTCCGAAAACGCCGTCGTACTCGGCATCTGCCAGTTGCGCCCGTGTCTGGGACTGCTCACGTCGCTGTCCGGTAAGCCAGGCGGAACGACCCTTCAAGGCGAGACGCAAAGGCTGTACTTTGCGGATTGCACAACATGCTTTGCGCAGCTCGATGCTCTCGTAGAAGCCAAATTCGCCATGTGCGGCCACATGGCCCTGCACGGCGGCCTCATCGGGTCGCATCACCTGAATGGCGACGCCATAGCGCTGCCTGATCACGTCGATCATCGCCACTGTCTCGGCTGGCAGGCGACCGGTATCCAGCGTAAACACATGGATCGGCAGGTCGCTTTCAAAAATGGCGTGCGACAGCAGCATGTCCTCTGCGCCAAACGACGAGGCAAAGACCGCATCGGGATGCCTGGCGCTGACGACTTCCAGCGTTTGCTGCAACTGGGTCCACAGCTGCCGCGTGGCAGGATCGAGAGGAGGATGGATTGTGTTCACGTCTTACCTGTACGCCATTTCATGGCTGGAGCCTCGGACCAATTCTTGCTTGCTACGTTGATAAGCTGCAGCAGCACAAGCCGAAGATGAAGTCTGAAGGCCATTGCATCGCAAGGGAACGAATAAATAGTAGAGTGTTTATGTCGGACAGCTATTAGCCGTCCTGGCGACGACATCGTGGCCTGCGGCGCCATCGGATAAAGTGCAGCACATAGCGAACCGTCCCCTTTTATTTCTATGGGAGAAAAATTGGGGACGTAGTAAGCTTGCGAACTGTTACTATCGCTTGAGGTGAAAATTATGTCTGAACATCCTACGCACGGAATCCCTTCTTACTTGAATTCACGCGAGTTGGGGCCGTGGGGCGTCTATCTGGAACAGGTAGAGCGTGTCACGCCTTATCTGGGCAAGTTGAGCAAATGGGTTGAAACCCTCAAGCGTCCGAAAAGATCCCTGATCGTCGATGTGCCTATCGAACTCGATAACGGTACGATTGCCCATTTCGAAGGCTATCGCGTCCAGCACAACACCACCAGGGGTCCCGGCAAGGGCGGTGTACGGTATCACCAGGATGTCACCCTGTCCGAAGTCATGGCGCTGGCGGCATGGATGTCGGTCAAAACTGCCGCGGTCAACCTTCCTTTCGGCGGGGCCAAGGGCGGCATCAGACTCGATCCGCGCAATTATTCGCAAGCTGAACTCGAACGTATCACGCGGCGGTACACCAGCGAGATCGGCGTCATCATCGGGCCACACAAAGACATCCCGGCACCGGACGTGAACACCAATGCTCAGACCATGGCCTGGATGATGGACACTTATTCCATGAATGAAGGCGCCACGACCACAGGCGTGGTGACGGGAAAGCCGGTGTCGCTCGGTGGCAGCCTGGGCCGAGTCGAAGCCACAGGCCGCGGCGTATATGTGGTTGGCTGCGAGGCCGCCCGTGACAAGGGTATCGCCATACAAGGCGCGCGTGTCGCCATACAGGGCTTCGGAAACGTGGGCGGGACGGCCGCGCGGCTTTTCTATGAAGCGGGGGCCAAGGTCATTGCGGTCCAGGACCACACTGGCTGCGTGCACAACGCCAATGGCCTTGAAGTTCTGTCATTGTTGAAACATGTCGAAGAGCACGGCGGCGTGGCAGGTTGTCCTGAAGCCGAACCGATGTCGAGCGACGATTTCTGGGCACTTGAGACCGAACTGCTGATTCCGGCAGCGCTCGAAAGCCAGCTTCACGAAGGGAATGCCAATTCGATCCGCGCAAAAATCGTGATCGAAGGTGCCAATGGCCCGACCACTCCCGAAGCCGATGACATTCTGACGAGCAACGGCACCCTCATTGTTCCCGATGTGCTGGCCAATGCGGGGGGCGTAACGGTATCCTACTTTGAGTGGGTGCAGGATTTCTCCAGCTATTACTGGACGGAGCCCGAGATCAACCACCGCCTCGAAGCAATGATGCGCGCCGCGTATACGTCGGTTTCAACCGTTGCACAAGAGCACAAGGTCACGCAACGCACAGCCGCGTTCATCACGGCATGCACACGCATTCTAGAGTCTCGTCAAGTGCGCGGCCTTTACCCTTGAGCAGGCAATAGCACGGTCAAGGGCTGGTCAGCCAGAAGGTCGGCCAGCCTCAACACACCGTCCTGGGAACATTCCAGGCGTGTGCCTGAAAATACATCACGCAAGGTCACGCCGATATATCGGCGGGGAAGCACCACGCACGTATCCTCCCACGATGCGGTATCAATGAGGGGCAAGCCTTCGTTTGCGCCCAGACCCACCCACGCAGATGACAGGCGCGGCACCACCACGAACATGTCTTTCTCCGGCGCCGCGCGCAAGAATGCCAGGACACGGTTGCTCTGGGATCCCAGTACAGGCAGACCGAAATAATCGCCCTTGGAAAACTGATCGGCACGCTCGCGGCGCAACCGCAACAAAGCGGCCACGACCGCCTGCTTCACCCATCCGTTTTTCCAGTCTTTGATCAATGCGGCAATGCCGGTGTCGGCGCCCAGCATGCCCAGCGCATGTCTGCGCGCCGCATAATCCACTTCCCTGCGATTGTCAGGATCCACCAGGCTGAAGTCCCAGAATTCGGTGCCCTGGTACAAGTCTGGCACTCCGGGACTGCATAGTCGCAGTACGGTCTGCGATAAGCTGTTCACGGCACCCGCTGGTGCGATCCGGTCAACGAACTGCTCGATGTCCTGAATCAGTGGAAGGCTGCTGCGGCCTGCCATCAAGTTATGAATGAAGTTTGCGCTGCGCTCTTCATAGCTTGTATCCGGTTCGAACCATCCGGAATTAAGTTTTGCCTCGCGCAAGGATTTTATGTGCCACTCCACCACCCTGTCGGCGAATAGCCGCAACCCCTCGCCATCATTGGCCGCCAGTCCTAATGGCCAAGCGCCCACCAGAGTCTGGAAAAGCATATAGCGCTCGGCAACCTGGACGGAGTTGGCCGCTGGATCGATTTTTTGGGCTTCTTCCAGCCATTTATTGCTGATCTGCGCCCACTGTCCCGGCATCTCGCTCAGCACGGCCAGACGGGCGCGTACATCCTCGCCACGTTTATGATCATGCGTGGCCGTCGCCAGCAACGAACGCGATAGATTCCCGGCACGCTCGATGTTACGCTGATGGAAGGTTTCTGACGAAATACCCAAGACGGAGGGATCGGATCCGACCTCGTTGCGGGAAATCAGACGGCCATAGCGGTAGAACGTGGTGTCTTCCAAAGACTTTGCTGCCAAAGGCGGCGTAAGCTGCTGGAAGCGGCGGATTGCCTCCCTCTGCAACTGCTGAATATCTGTATTGGCCCCTTCGGCGGATACCAGCGGGCTCGCGCCCAGCCACATATCGAGCACTTCCAGCAATGATTGCTCCACATCACTGGCGGGACCCAGCCCAGCAGAGACCGCACGCATTGTCCGTGCAAGGCATTCTGCATCCGCTTGATTGCGCCGGCCTGTCTGCGAATAGTTGCGGTAGACGGGAAAGGCCACGAGCACTTCGTCGAGCGTTCGGGCAATGGCGTCCGTTGTCCAGTCCCTAGTATAGACGCTGGCCTGGGCCAAGCCCGACAAAGCTCGCAGCAGGCCCTTGCGTTCCGCCACAAAATGACGCCGCAGCATCAGACGCCTGGCATCATGGACAACGTCACGAAGTGGCCGCCCGTCTTGCGCGATCGATGTCCAATGCTCGGTCAAGAGAGGTTCGCCGGCCGGATCATGCAATACAGCGGCCGCCTGGTCCATGAAATCGTAGCCACTGGTGCCATCCACTTCCCAGCGATCGTCGAGGACTTCCCCTTCAGCCAGGATCTTCTCTACGACCAGCCATGGTTGGTCCTCGCTCAACGGTCCTGGACGAGCTGCCACCCTCTGCTCGAGCGCGCGGCGCAACTGTCGGCAATACGCGATAGGGTCGGCCAGGCCATCGACATGGTCGATCCGCAGGCCGTCGATTAGTCCTTGTTCATAAAGACGCAGCGGCAAGGCATGCACAGCGTCGAACACCTCCTGCTTCTCTACCCTTACCCCCATCAATTCGCTGATTTCGAAAAAACGACGCCAATTGATGCTATCGGGTGCGCAACGCCACCATGCCAGCCGGTAATGCTGGCGCTCCAGCAATTCATGCAGGCGCTGCTGGCCCTGCGTCTGGCTGCTGTCGTACAGGTCGACGAGCGCTTGCGGGCCAGTCTCCGCGGTGCAGAGCGTTCCCGGGGCAATCGGATAAGGCACGCCATTAATGTCCAGACGATGAGACTGCGACACCGCATCGAAGACCAGGCGGATGCCGCCGCCTATCAATGTATGCCCATATGGCTCGGCCAGGAAAGGCGCCAGCACCTTCCCGTCCAGCGTTGCATCGCCCGGATGCCAATCGATATCCAGCCAGGAGGCATAGCGGCTCTGTTCTCCATGTTCCAGTACATCCCACCACCAGGCATTGCCGGGATGGACCGCCATATGATTCGGAACAATATCAAGCACCAATCCCATGTCGTGCTGCCGCAAGCGCGCCACCAACGACTCCAATGCCTCGAGCCCGCCAAGTTCAGGGTTCACCATGGAATGGTCAATCACATCGTAGCCGTGCATGGAGCCCGGCCTGGCCCGCGAGACAGGAGACGTATAGAGGTGGCTGATGCCGAGGCTGGCGTAGTACGGCACTTGCTCACATGCATCGTCCAAGGTGAAGCCAGCATGCAACTGCAAGCGTGTGGTGGCGCGCAACATAGTCAAGTTTGTCTCCTCGCCCGCCTGATGGCCGTAATACCGCTGGCGACCTGCGCATTGTTGAAAATTTCGTCCACACCCGCGGGTAAGCATTGAATCCAGTTCGGGTGGGGCGACGCTCCGTCACCACCGCTGCCGGGAAGATTGGGTTGCTCGCGCATTCCCAAAAGGTCTTCCAGCGACACAATGACAAGAGGCGAGGGCGTCTTGCTGACATAAGAAAGCACGGCGTTACGCGGAACGTCCACCGGAAACGGGGCGCTCGCGCTTATGCAGCCTGCGTCTTTCAAGGCCTGCCATAGCGCGTTCTTGTCGCGCCGACGGGCGACGGTCTCTTGCGGGTCGGGTTCACCGGATGCGCGCCACTCCAGGTCGCGTCCCGACCACCAGCCGTGAATGGTGGGAAGGTCATGAGTGGTGGGCGTTGCCATGCTCCATGCAGGCCATTGTGCGGGAGGAAGAAAGACTGGGACTTCAGCGGAATCAGCATCTGCCGGTTCAGCGCTGTCCGCCTTGCCTTCCAGCTCCGGGCCAGCTTGTGCGTCAGGCTGACGCGGCTTCACCGGAGACCGCTCGAACCACAGCACACTCGTACCCAGGATGCCCTTGCGTTCCAGTTGATCGTTGAAGCCTTCCGGTACAGTTCCCAGATTCTCGCCCACCACCAATGCCTTATGGCGCCATGCCTCCAGAACCAGCAAGCGCAGCATGTCCTGCATGGGGTAATTCAGATAAACGCCATCGGCCGCACCCGCACCCGGTGGAACCAGCCACATTCGGCGCATGCCCAGAATATGGTCTATGCGCAAGCCGCCGGCGTGCGCCAGTACGGCTCTCACCGTCTCGATAAACGCGGCGTAGGCCGTCTGGCGCAAAGCCCTGGGTGAAAACGCGGTAAGTCCCCAGTTTTGTCCGTCGGCCTGGAACAAATCGGGCGGAGCACCCACTGAAACTCCCTCCAGCATTTCCCCCTGACGGCTCCACGCATGGCTGCCGCGCGCATCCGTGCCGATGGCGAGATCCACAATAAGTCCCACCGACATCCCTGCCTCGCGTGCGCTCTGCTGAACATAATGCAGGCCTCTCTCGGCCAGCCATTGCAGAAAGGCGTGAAAGCCTACTTCCTCTTCATGCTGCATTGCGTAGGCCATGACCTCCATTCCGCGCGGGTCATGCAGGCCGGGCGACCAGTCCTGCCAACCACTTGCCGGCCCCAACTGTGCGAGATGGTGAGCGTGCAAGGCTTCATAACACGCGTGGATCTGCAGGGCTTCGCCACCCTGCCGGCGAAACGTCTCAAAAGCCTGCACTAGGTCAGCCGGACCGTCTTGGCGAAAATCGTCAAACAGGCGTCTGAGCAGAGCCATGCGCCGTGGCAGGATATCGGGCCACTCGACGAAATTGCCGTTTACGGCGCGAGGACTGATGGTCTCGCCCATCGTTTGCAGAGCACGCCGGACGGCGTCATTGCCCAGCACGATCGATGGCTGGATATAGGCCGTGTTCAGGAACAGACGGCTGGAAGGTGCATAAGGGCTGTACCGCTGCGGGTCCGCGCCGAACATGGCGTGCACGGGGCTGATCGCCAACGCGCTGGCTCCCGACTGGGCAGCGCCCCGAGCCAAGCCGGCCAGCAGGCCAAAATCGCCCCCTCTTTCCCATCCTGGCCAAATGGGCGTGGAGGGCTGATGGTTCGCGTCGTCGACAACGCCATCAGTCTGCGGCGATGAGGGGCGCAAACTGTAGACTTGGGCGGCGACTCCCCACAAGCCGTTTGACTTTCCGGTACCCACGCCTGGCGGTAAGGGACACCTTTTCGGCGCGACGGCGATGGTAAGTTCCAGATCGCCGATACTCAATCTATGGTATCCCGGTCGTTCAATGCCCGGCAGCCTGACTTTGCCTTGCCCTGCCTGGGCAGCCCTGGCAATGAATTGCTTGCCATCCTCGAGCGTCAAGGTATAGACGGGCGAACCCGTATAGTCGAACACCAGCGCCTCATTCACGGTCACTGTCAGCATCATGCCGGTCGCCGGCTGCTTTTCGCTTTCAAGCTGGCGAAGGCTACCGGCGATCTGCTCCGCGCTTGCACAAGCCAGACCGAGCAATTTCAGCATGCTTCGCAGCACGGATGCATCCACGTCGTGCCACTCCCCACGCACATCCCGCCAACGCGGCACAAGACCTGCTTCCTCGGACAAGCGTATCAATGCCGGATCGAGTTGGAGCGTATCGATCACGGCATTTCCTTTGGGTGGACCGCCGCGCCTGCGTCAGCCACCAGGGTGGCCGTCGTGCTGTAGGCGCGGACGCACTCCTCAGCCAGCCCTTTGCCAGGCGTTTCGCTGCTTTCAAAAATCACCGATTCACTTGCATGAAGCACCCCCGCTGGCAACGCCAGATCTTCCTCCGAAAGATTGCAATAGAGGCTCAGTACGTCACCATTGCCCAACTCCCAGCTGGCCGCCAGGCATCTGTCCCCCAGCACCTGCACAGATACGTTGCGGGCCCCCGCCAGATGCGGGGTCACGTATTCAGCGCGCAATCCAAGCAAATGGCGATAGTAGATCAGCCAGGACGCGGCATTTTTGTCCGCTGGGTCCGAGATCACCTTGCTTTGATTCCACGTTATCTCGTCGTTGGGATCCGGTATCCGCTCACGGGTCGACGGGTCGGAAAATGCACTGAAGCCGGCGAATTCCTTGCGCCTTCCATCGCGCACAGCTTGCGCCAGGTCAGGGTCTTCGAAGCTGGTGAAGTACAGGAATGGTGCCGTGGCACCGTACTCCTCTCCCATGAACAGCATGGGTATGTGGGGGGTAAGCAGTTGAAGCGCTACGGCAGCTTTCAATGCATCGGTCTTGCCCGCGCAAAGCGAAATCAGGCGTTCGCCCAGGGCTCGGTTTCCAGTTTGATCGTGATTCTGCAGGAAAAATACGAACGCATGCGGAGGAAGGTCGGCACTGGGCTCTCCGCGCGGTTCGCCGTTGCGCCATGGGCTTGGTTCTCCCTGATAGATAAAACCTTCGGCCAGGCATCGCGCAAGCTTGCGCGTGGGATTATCCCGATACGACGTGTAATAGCCCTGAATTTCGCCTGTCAGCATACTGTGCAGGATATGGTGGGCATCATCGTTCCATTGCGCGTCGAATCCCTGCTTCAGCAATCTTGCGTTGTTGTCGTCATTTTCGAGCACCAGATGGACATAGCGAGCAGGATCCAGATTCTGGCGGACAAAACGCGCCATTTCAGGTAGCCAGTCAGTCTCTGAAATGGCATGAACGGCATCCAGCCGTAATCCATCAAAGCGGTACTCACGCAACCAGTAAAGGGCATTCTCGGCAAAAAATGCGCGTACCTGCGGCTTCCTGAAGTCGATCGCCGGCCCCCACGGGGTCTTCACATCCTCACGATAGAAATCAGGGGCATAAGCGGACAGATAATTACCGTCCGGCCCGAAATGGTTATAGACGACATCCAGGAACACCATCACGTTCAGACCATGCGCCTCGTCGATCAGCGCCCGCAGCTCGTCGGGCGTCCCGTAAGCACCATCTGGCGCGTAGGGCAATACGCCGTCGTATCCCCAATTGCGCGCGCCGGGAAAATCGGCGATGGGCATCAGTTCGATTGCCGTGATACCCAGGTTGGCCAGTGCCGGCAGCATCGCTTGAACACCGCGAAAGCCCCCCGCCAGGCCAACATGCAGCTCGTAGAGTACTGTTTCGGTCCAGGGGCGTCCGCGCCAACCGTCGTGTCGCCATGAATAGGATTCCGTGTCGACGACAATACTGGCGTCATGTACATCGCCAGCCTGCAGTCGGGAGGCCGGATCGGGAACGAAAAGATCCGGCCCCACCCGGTAGCGGTAGCGTGACCCCGGCTCACAGGCCCGTTCCAACTCATGGAACCCGTCGCCGACCGGCCTCATGACATGGACTTCGTTTTCCAGTTCGAGCTCCACACTTGCCGCGCCTGGCGCCCAGAGTCGGAAGTTAACAATGCCTCGGTCGCGCAATGTGGCGCCGAATGAATAATGCATATTGCCTCCAGTTCGTCAGTCCCCAGCCACCGAACCCATTAACAACACGAGTCCGTGAGCTGACACCTTGATGGCTGGATTGCCAATCGGCGCAGCTGAAGCCGTCGGATCGGCGGCGTCCAGCATGACCGTCCAGTCGCAGGGGGAATCCGGAATCTGAAACTCGATACCTTCAGCGCCGCCATTGATCAAGAGCAGGGACAGCTCCACCGTACCGTCCGCCAATCGACACGCCCGGCGGAAACCAAGCACACGCCCCTCGGCAAATTCCCAAGCCTGTTCGGTCATGGCCGAACCATCCATGTCGTACCATGCCACCCGTGGAACATCCGGCAGAACCTGGAAATTGCTGTCCTGGAAGCGAGGCATGCGCAAGGACAAGTGGGTCCGGCGCAGTGCAATGAGGCGCGACACGAAATCGATCAATTCGCGGCCATCCGGGCTCTCGGCTTGAGCCCAGTCCAGCCAGGATATTTCGTTGTCCTGGCAATAGGCGTTGTTATTGCCTTGTTGACTATTGCCGAATTCGTCTCCGGCCAGCAACATAGGCGTGCCGTCCGACAGGAAAACGGTTGCGAGCATCGCTCGTACGACCTGTTTGCGCAAGGCCAATACGTCCGGATCGTCGGTGGATCCTTCTACACCGCAGTTATTGCTGAAGTTTTCGCCGTGCCCGTCGGTGTTTTCATCGCCGTTGACCTCATTGTGTTTGTCGTTATAGCTGACCACATCCTGAGCCGTGAAGCCATCGTGGGACGCCAGGTAATTGACCGATGCCCACGGGCGCCGGTGGCGCCCGTCGAATATCATGGGCGATGCCATGAGCGATCCCGCCAACTCACCGCGGAGTCCGGCTTCTCCTGACCAGAACCTGCGTATACCATCGCGGAACTTATCATTCCACTCGGCGAAACTGGGCGGATGGTTGCCCAGCTGGTAACCGTCGGGTCCCGTATCCCAAGGTTCAGAGATAAGTTTCAGCCGTGACAGGACAGGATCCTGCAAAATGGCATCAAAGAACCCCGACCCAGGATCAAAGCCGGTGCCCTCGCGTCCAAGTGTCACTCCCAGATCGAATCGGAAGCCATCGATTTGGTAACTTTCAGCCCAATATCGCAAGGAATCCATCACCATCTGCAATACGCGCGGATGCGACAGATTTACGGTATTGCCGCAACCCGTATCGTTGATGTAGTACCGTTCCTCGCCAGGAATAAGCCGGTAATAACTCGCGTTGTCCAGACCGCGCCACGAGAGCGTTGGACCCAACTCATTGCCTTCTGCAGTATGGTTGTAGACCACGTCCAGTATGACCTCGATTCCGGCGGCGTGAAGGCGGCGAATTGCCAGGCGCAAATCGTTGATCTGTCCATTGGCAAGATAGGACGGCTCTGGTGCAAAAAAAGCCAGGGTGTTGTAACCCCAATAATTGCGCAGGCCACGCTCCACCAGGAAATGATCCTGCAAGAATGCATGGACTGGCAACAATTCGACTGCCGTCACGCCAAGCTTGAGCAAGTGATCGATAAAGCGCCTGCTGCCTAAGGCTTCGCTCGTGCCGCGAATATCGCGTCGCAGATCTTCCCTCTGCATCGTCGCACCTTTCAGGTGGACTTCGTATATCGCAGTTTCGGCCCAGGGCGTACATGGGCGCTCCTTGGTGCCCCAGTTGAAGATCCCACTCGTCACAACACTCTTGGGCACCAGGGCTGCCGAATCCCGGCGGTCCTGACTCAAGTCTGCCTTGGGGTGCTGCACCCTGTAGCCAAACAAGGCGTCGGACCAGCGGGTCGTACCCAATAGCTTGCGAGCATACGGATCGATGAGCAGTTTCTGTGGATTGAAACGATGGCCGTTCCTGGGATCGTAGGGTCCGTAGGCACGGTACCCATAAATTAATCCAGGTCCCGCGTCGGGCAGGTAGCCATGCCAGACTTCGTCCGTACATTCCGGCAGAGTCAGGCGCCGAATCTCACGGCGTCCCTTCTGGTCAAAAATGCATAACTCTATCTTGCTGGCGTTGGCCGAGAACACCGCAAAATTGATACCCAGGCCGTCGCTGTGGGCACCCAGTGGATACGGCAGGCCGGGGTCGAGCTTGTCCGCCAAGGCGAAACTCATGATTGTGATCCTTCAGGTGCAAGTATCAGGGTAGCAAGAGGAGGCAGCACAAGCGCAAGAGACTGGCCATGTCCATGCATGGGATGATCGCTCGCCACCGCCGAGCCACCATTTCCCATGTTCACTCCGCCATACAGATCGGCATCCGTATTGAGCAGTTCCACCCATCGTCCCGCGATGGGAACGCCGACGCGATAGTCATTGCGCGGGACCGGTGTCATATTGCTGACGACGAGCGCGTAGGCGTCGCCATGTTTGCGCAAGAACGCAAACACACTATTCTGTTGATCGTCACCTACGATCCACGCGAAACCCTGCGGATCGTTGTCGCTGCCGTAAAGCGCGGGGCTGACGCGATACAAGGCATTAAGGTCGCGCACCAGCTTCTGCACTCCGGCATGATGGATATCATCCAGCGCAGCCCAATCCAATTGGGTATCGTGATTCCATTCACGCTCCTGGGCCAGTTCCGCACCCATGAAAAGCAGCTTCTTCCCCGGATGCCCCCACATATAGCCAAAATATGCGCGCAGATTGGCGAAACGCTGCCAACGGTCGCCCGGCATTTTGCCAAGCAGCGATCCTTTCCCGTGCACCACCTCGTCATGCGAAAGCGGCAAGACGAATCGTTCAGAATACGCATACACCATGCTGAACGTCATGTCGTGGTGGTGGAAGCGTCTGTGTATGGGTTCGTGCTGCATGTAGCGCAGACTGTCGTGCATCCACCCCATATTCCATTTGTACTGAAACCCTAGTCCACCAGTGTCCGGGTTTGCTGTCACACCAGGCCAGGCGGTAGACTCTTCGGCAATCATGATGGCCCCGGGGCTTTGTTCGGGTACGATCGAATTAAGCTGCTGAAGAAAGTCCACCGCTTCCAGGTTCTCACGTCCTCCATAGCGGTTCGGCGTCCACTGCCCCGGTTCGCGGCTATAGTCCAGATACAGCATGGAGGCCACCGCATCGACCCTCAAACCGTCGACGTGATAGCGCTTCAGCCACTCCAGCGCACTGCAGAGCAGGAAGTTCCTGACCTCATTGCGCCCCATGTTGTAGATAAGGGTATTCCAGTCCGGATGAAAGCCCTGCTTGGGATCGGCATGCTCGTAGAGCGCCGTACCATCGAAGTCGGCCAGGCCATGCAGATCGGAGGGAAAATGAGCTGGTACCCAGTCCAGAATCAGGGCCAGGCCGGCGTTGTGGCAATCATCGACGAATCGCGCAAAATCGGCGGGGGCGCCATAACGCGCCGAAGGCGCATACATGCCCAGTGGCTGGTATCCCCATGATCCGCCAAACGGATGTTCGGTGATAGGCAGCAATTCCAGATGCGTGAACCCCATGAATGTAGCGTACTCGATCAATCGCTTGCCGATGCCCGTCCACGTACTGTGCTCACCGTCGCCCGCCATCCAGGACCCGAAGTGCACCTCATAGACCGACATCGGGGCGTCGGGTTGCTGGCGCTTCCCGCGGCCTGCCATCCATGCCTGATCCGTCCACTCGAACTCGGCAGGATCGGCAACGACTGACGCTGTGGCCGGCGGCATTTCGGTCTGACGCGCCAGAGGATCAGCCTTGAGGGGCAGCAGCGTCCCATCGCGGGCGATTATCTCGTACTTGTACCGCTCCCCCGGGGCAACACCCGGTATGAAGATTTCCCATACGCCGCATTCAGGCCGCAGATGCATGGGATTGCGTCTGCCGTTCCATGAATTGAAATCGCCCACCACCGCCACGCGCTGTGCATTCGGCGCCCACACCGCGAACCGGGCGCCGCTGGTGCCATCGATGGCCATTGCATGGGCCCCCAGGCAGTCTGCCAGTTGCCAGTGCCGTCCTTCCGCCACCAGGTGCAGGTCCAACTCACCCAGCAAGGGCCTGTAGTCATCGGTGCCGGCATCCTGTCCGGTCTGGTGCGAGTGAACACTCAATAGCTCTATCATGTGGAACTTCCTTGATCAGCGGGCGCAAGCAGTCGCCTGGCAACGCGAACGAGGCCGGCCAGCGGAATGGCGACCCAATCCGGACGGTGGGCAACCTCATAGCAGATTTCGTAAGCGGCCTTTTCAAAAAGCGCCAAGTCAAGCAGTTGTCGTTGAACCGCCCGATCTTGCGCAAGGGGAACGGTCGCGTCAGGATTTTCGACATCCCGGCAGGGCGACTCGAGACTGGGTTCTTCCAGTTCCTGATAATAGGCCTCCAGGAACGCGCTGGTTGCCGTCATGCAAAACTGCTCCAACAATTCCTGCTGATGATGCTGCAGCGACGCAATGGGACCTAGGGCGGGGGTTTCCGTAACCGTGGTGGAATCGCCGGGCGTGTCGGCCTCAGCATGCAACGTCGCATCCGACACCGTATGCTGAGCCGCCCGAAATGCCGCTGTGGCATAGTCGAATGAGCGCAACAAGCCCGCAACATCGCGCCATGGACTGCTCTTGCTGCGCCGTTCAATCAATGGACGTACCGGCTCGCCCTCGAAATCGATCAGGTAGACATCATTCTGTGCTATCAGGACCTGGCCCAGGTGGAAGTCGCCGTGTATACGGGTACGCAGCATTTTCACCGAGAGCTGCGCGCGTCGCTCGACTTCATTCAGCAATGCAGCGCTGTTACCCCCCAATTCATCCAAATGGCTGTTGGCCTGCTCCGATAACGAATCCTTGGCTGCGGCGCAGGACTTCAAGGCCTTGCTGAACATATTGCGTATATCTTTGGCCCAAGCTTTCGCATCGCCAGCGGTGGCAGGTTCGGGCATGAAAGCCGGGTCATCGCTGGGTTGTGCGAGTACAGTATGCAGCTGCGCGAGGCGGCGTCCTATGGCTCCCGCCACTGTGGAATAACCATGCAATTCCTCTTCATAATCCGCCTGGCTTTCTCCCGTCAGCGCCGCGTTCTCAAGCGTACGCTTGAGATAATCCTGCGTCCAACCCCACGCGTCGCCCTGGTTGGCAACACGCGCATGCAGCAGGGCCAGCGTGTGCGGAGTCCCTTCGGCATCGACCCGTTGCAATTCGCCCAGCAATGCCGCTGAGTTGGCATAGCCCCGTCGCGTCAGGTAGCGTGTCATCTCGGCTTCCGGGTGCACACCCGGCGACACATGGCGTACCAGCTTAAGGATAGCCTTGTCGCTCAGACTCAGTGAACTATTGGACTGCTCTCCATGAAACCATTCGATGTCCATCTCGGCGGGCCACTCGATGTTTTTCAAGCCAGGCTCACCTTGAAAATACAAGGTGTACCGACCCTGGGAAGTCTCGTAGGGAATCTCACGTTGCTCGCGCATGTTGTCCAGAACCGCCAGGGCAAAATCCGGCACAGAGAATGCGTCGGTGACCAGGCCAAGTTCCGACCCTCGACGCACCCGCGCCAGCGCATACTGCTGAGGCATGGGCGCTACGGTTTCTGACCACAACAACGCCAGCGGCAGGAAATAGCTGTTGGGGCGGTTATCGACCTCGACTTGGAATTCCGCCAGGAAGAAATCGGTCTGTCCGGGTAGCGGAACGATATACGAGATTTTCGACGACTTGATCCGTTTGTCCCCGGCAAACCACCGCTGGCGCGACAAGTACAGAGGCAGCACCTCATTGCACAGCACTTTGCGGGATCCTTCCATCAGCTCGTACCCAGCGCGCCGCCGCACCACGAGGGTGGCGTATTCAGGCATCTGTTCGGGCAAGGAGGCATGCCATCTGGGAGGCGATGCGCTGGCGCTCAGTTCGAACCAATAGAATCCATACGGAGGCAACGTCAACAAATAAGGCAATTCCCCTATTGTGGGAAAGGGAGTACCACCCAGCAATTCGATGGGCACCCTGCCCGCCATGCCGGAGAGGTCCAGTTCCACGGGCTGCGAAGCGTTGGAGAGGTTTGCCACGCAAAGCAACACGACGCTGTCGTGTTCACGCATGTAGGCCAATATCTTGCGATTGCCCGGGAAGAGGAATCGCAGACTGCCCCGACCGAAGGCATGGGTCTGTTGTCGTTTGGCCAGCATGCGGCGCGTCCAGTTCAGCAGGGAATGGGGATCGCGTTGCTGGGCTTCCACATTGACAGCCTCGTATCCATAAAGAGGCCCCATCAATACGGGCAAGGTCAGTCGTTCCGGGTCCGCCCTGGAGAATCCGCCATTGCGATCCGCCGTCCATTGCATCGGAGTACGTACCCCATCGCGATCTCCCAGATGGATGTTGTCGCCCATGCCCAGTTCATCACCGTAATACAGCACTGGCGTGCCGGGCATGGACAGCAGCAGGCTGTTCATCAGTTCGATACGCCGCCGGTCACGCTCAAGCAAGGGCGCCAGCCGCCGCCGTATGCCAAGGTTGATGCGGGCCTGACGGTCCGCTGCATAGACTTCCCACAAGTAGTCGCGCTCGCTGCTGGTCACCATCTCCAGCGTCAATTCATCATGGTTGCGCAGGAAAATGGCCCATTGACAGTTATCCGGGATCTCCGGCGTCTGCTGCATGATGTCCGTGATCGGAAACCGGTCGGCGCGCGCGATTGCCATATACATGCGCGGCATTAGAGGAAAGTGGAATGACATGTGGCATTCGTCGCCATTCCCAAAATACTCCTGTGCGTCTTCCGGCCACTGATTTGCTTCGGCCAGCAAGAGACGGTCGGGATAATCGCTGTCCATCACGGCGCGTATCTGGCGCAGCACCGCGTGCGTCTCGGGAAGATTTTCGTTATTGGTCCCCTCACGCTCCACCAGGTACGGAACGGCGTCAAGGCGTAGTCCATCGACGCCCATGTCCAGCCAGTACCGCATGACGTTGATGACCTCCTTCAACACGCGCGGGTTGTCGTAATTGAGATCGGGCTGGTGCGAATAGAAGCGGTGCCAGAAATAGGCTCCCGCCACGGGATCCCAGCTCCAGTTGGACTTCTCCGTGTCGCAAAAAATAATGCGAGTGCCGGAGTAGGCCTGGTCGTTATCGGACCAGACATAGAAATCGCGTGCAGCCGATCCAGGTTTGGCACGCCGTGCTCGCTGAAACCACGCATGCTGGTCCGATGTATGGTTGACCACGAGTTCCGTGATCACGCGCAAGCCTCGTAGATGGGCCTCGCGGATGAATTTCTTCACATCCGCCAGCGTTCCGTAATCTTCGTGAACGCTGCGATACTCGGCGATATCGTAACCATCGTCCAGGCGCGGCGACGGGTAGAAAGGTAATAGCCACACCGTATTGACGCCTAGCTCCGCAATGTAATCAAGCTTGGAAATCAGTCCTGGAAAATCTCCTTTGCCATCGTTGTTCGCGTCGAAGAATGACTTCACATGCAATTGATATATGACGGCATCCTTGTACCAGAGTGGTTCATTCTGCTGTACTGTCTTGCTCTTTATTGACCCAGCCATAAAGCTTCCCTTTCCAATTCATTGTTCGCGGCGGCCTGATGGCGTGCGCAAAGAAACTTCAACCTGGACGAACCAGGCGCCACACAAAAAAGGGACGCTCCGGCGTCAATTCCACGTGATGATATTTGCCATGCAGGGTAAAACGATGGTCATCGAAAACGTCCTGCACAGAGATCGTCGCGTCGTCAGGCAGGTCCCACTCCCACATTGGCAGTTCCAGCATTCCTGACTGCCGCGCGTGCGGATCCAGACTGATCGCCACAAGCACGATATTGTCGCGATCCAGCGTAGTTTTCGAAAAAAACAATACATGATCGTTGTCTAGCTTGTGAAACCGTATTCCCAGGTGAGACTGCAGGGCGGGGTTGCTGCGCCGGATCTGATTCAATCGTGTGATTTCGGCAACGATATTGCCGGGACGATCCAGGTCCCAGGAGCGGATTTCATACTTCTCGGAATCCTGGTATTCCTCTTTACCCGGTACGGCCAACGCCTCGCACAGCTCAAAACCGTTGTACATGCCCCATAATCCCGAAGTCGTGCAGGCCAGCGCCGCACGTATCAAGAAGCCAGCTCGCCCCGACGTCTGAAGAAAGTAAGGATTGATGTCCGGCGTGTTGACAAAAAAGTTTGGTCGAAAGAAGTCGGCAACGGGAGGTGTATTGAGCTCGAGCAGATAGTCGGTCAGTTCCTTCTTGGCATTACGCCAGGTGAAATAGGTGTATGACTGCGAAAAGCCCACCTTGGCAAGCCGATACATCATTTTTGGCCGTGTAAATGCTTCGGATAGAAAGACTGTCCCCGGATGCGCCGCCTGCACGTCCGCTATCATCCACTCCCAGAACGGCAAGGGCTTAGTGTGAGGATTGTCGACGCGGAATGTCTGCACACCTTGATCCGCCCAAAAAAGCACGGCATCACGCAAAGCACGCCATAGCGCGGCTTGCTGCGGAGCACTCGCCAAGGCGCTGTAGAAGTCTGGATTTACGATATCCTCGTAGCGCTTGGGTGGATTCTCCGCATAACGCAAAGTGCCGTCCGCGCGCCAATCGAACCATTCCGGATGCTCAGCGAGCCATGGATGGTCGGGGGAACACTGGATGGCAAAGTCCAGGGCAATTTCCAGCCCGTGCTCTTGCGCCGCCGTAACCAGCTCACGGAAGTCATCCAGCGTTCCCAACTCCGGATGGATAGCATCGTGCCCACCCTCGGCCGAGCCTATGGCATAGGGGCTGCCAGGATCAGTGGGTCCGGCCTGCAGTGAGTTATTCTTGCCCTTGCGATTACGCAGCCCTATCGGATGGATAGGCGGAAAATACAGTACGTCGAAGCCCATATCGCGTATAGCGGGCAATCGTGCAATCACATCGATAAAGGTGCCATGCCGCCCGGGCGTGGCACTTTGTGACCGGGGAAACAATTCATACCAGCTTGCGAAGCAAGCCTGGCGCCGTTCAACAGTAATCGGAAAAAGAACATCGCTTGCCGTTTCGAACGGCCGTCTGTCGGCCGCTTGCATGGCGGTGGACAGCTCCTCGGACAGCAAAGTACGCACCTGGTCGGGATTGCATTGAGGCACGGAAACGCCTTGGTCGGTCGGCGTGTTGGATGCGCGGCTGCGACGCGACCGCGTTGCCATCCTTTGGGGCTTGCCTATGGCATCAAGCACGGACACGAGCGCATCCGCTGCAAGCGGTTTGTCGTCTTGCACACGTTCCAATGCCGAGCTGACCAGTCGCCTGCCCTCCTCGACTTCCAGAGACACGTTCTGTCCGGCTTCCGATTTCTTGGCCAATTGATTGCAATACGTGCGCCACTCATCGAACCACGCGTCGATACGGTAATAATGGCGTCCTATACGCTGCGGCGCAAACTGCGCTGTCCACCTATCGTTGCCCGCGTGCTGCATGGATACAACGTGCCATTCGGCCTCATCGGCCGCACGCCACAGGAGCTGTGCCGCAATGTGATCATGCCCATCCATGAGGACGTCCGCCTCGACGCTGACAGAATCTCCTATGGTCCGCTTGATCGGAAAACGTCCCTGGTCCACCTGGGGGCTGACGTTCTCTATGGCAATTCGGGGCGAGCGTAGCGCTGCACTGATGGACTTGCGCTGCTCGCTGGCGGAATGCGTCGTGCGTTTCACCATCAGCGCTGGCACGGCGACGAGCACGCTGCAGCCCGCCGGCGCCAGGGTGTCAGGTAAAGTCTGCCCCACCCCGTTGCTGACGGTATAAGTGTCCGGTAGACGCGAACGCACGGCGCTCCACGGCACGTCGACTTGCTTCGCGTCGTCAGGGTTCACCAGCAACAGTTTTGCGGCGTATCCTTTGCGAAAAAGCGCCGTAACGTCCGCCAAAGGGCCGGACAGCATGGACAAGGCGGCGTGACGAACGTGTTTCTGCCCGATCCATCGATTCACTTCCCTTACGACATGCTGGCCGGCGAGTTCCTCGAAACCCATGGGCATCAGGACTCCATCACCCGTAAAGGCGGCGGTCCACAACGTGCGCACGGCCGCCTGATGTCCACCCTGGCGCCAGTCTGCCGAGGGAGCATGCCGGCTGTCCGGATCTTCGATCGGCGAAATCACGGATGCGAACCCGCTTAGGCGTGCATGTTCTTCCACCAGCCAGGACGAACGATAATCCCACCACGGCAAAGAGAGGAAACCGGCTTCGAAACCGGCTGGCGCCAAGCGTGCAAGCTGGTCGGGTGTCATGCCCGGCGTCCATGCCATGAAACTGCATTCAGGCGATTGTCGATGCACCAGCGTGACCAATTCTTTCCAGTCCGCGGCGGGCAAAGCGCCCGGAGCAAGGCAGCGGAACCCGGCAACGCCGGCCTTTGCCCATTCCTGCAATCGCGCGCCCCACCAGCTAACCAGCTCCGGATCGACGCGAGCATGATGCAATTTGATCCGCAGGAAGCCAGTTTGGAGCTCACCCCGCGGATCCAATACCGTTACGCTGGGCTTCCCGTACCAATCGGCATGAGAAGCCGCCAGCCTGCCATCCGCCAAGACCCGGTCAAGCACCAAGTCCATGTACAGGGCCAGCTTGTAGCGGCTGCAATGCTCCACCATTTCGGCCAGCGTCGCGGTCGTTTCGTCGTTTGCAAATCCCTGAATCGAGCTGCGATCCGGGTCATCAGGAATGCCCCGCAGATGACGCTTGCCCCCGGACCATGCGGGGGGTATCAGGATGGTGTCGAACCCCATCGAACTGGCTCGCTGGCAGGCGGCGTCCCAGGATTGAGTGCCGGTCAGGCCAGGCGTCTCGGCCGCCGATTCAGGATAGACGTAATAGATTCTCACCATGATTTCACGCCGCGGAGGCTCGGTGTGGGCCCATGGGTTCCAAAGACACGCCCTCGCGAAGCCTGTTCAATTTGCCAGTCGTACCGGCGGCAGCGCCGCTACGCGCTGCAAGCACGCCGGGATTCGCCCGATTCGCCTGCCCAACGAATCCGGTCGTCGCGCGCCGACGCTCTGGCATCCGTTCCGACAAACGCCCGGATATCCGTTCCGGTATACGCTCGAGCCCAACAGCGGGGCATAAGGACTGGTAGGCGCTGAGGTAAGCGGGTGCCGTCTTGGCCCAACTGAAGTCGGCCCTCATACCGTTCATTTGCATGGCCCGCCAAATTGCCGGGTAGCTGCGCAAGCCCATTGCGCGAGCAATGGCGCGAACCATATCGTCCGTGCTTTCGCCGTCGAACAATACGCCGGTGGCAGCATGCATGGCTCCCGCAGCCTGGCCCGCACCCGGATCCACGATCGTGTCGGCCATACCGCCAACGCGGGATGCAACCGGGATGGTGCCATAACGCATCGAATAGAGCGGCGTCAAACCAAATGGCTCGAACCTGCTTCCGTGCAACAGCATGTCCGCACCGGCATGCAATAAGTGAGCGCGCGCTTCCTCGAATCCGATGGATACGCTGCACCGCCCCGGATAGCGCCCGACCAGCTGACTGAGCCGCGCTTCTAGCGCATGGTCCCCCATACCCATTATGCAAACCTGCAAGTCTGTATGAGCATCTAGCGCCATTGGGATCGCATTGGCGGCAAGATCGGCCATCTTCTGCGAGGTCAAACGACTACCCATCGCCATGACGGTTGCCCGGGGATTTTCAACCAAGCCGAAACTGCGCTGAAGATCACTTTTGCATAAGGCCTTGTTGGAAAGGTGATCTGCACTGAACGGCCTTCCCCTCAAATAGGGGTCGGCCTGCGGATTCCATAGCTTCATGTCTATCCCATTCGGAATCGAGATGATATCGCTGCTGCGCGTCGCCAACACGCCTTCCAATCCGCAACCGAATCGGGGCGTCAGTATCTCCCTTGCGTAATTATGACTCACCACGGTAATGAGGTCCGCATACCGGATACCCGCCTTAAGGAAATTGAGCTGCCCCCAATACTCCATTCCTTCATCCGTGCGGTACTGTGGTGCAATGCCCAGGGCGTCGGCGTTGGCCATAGGGAAGACACCCTGAAATGCCACGTTATGCAAGGTAAGTACGGTCCTGATGTCGGTAACCTTCATTTGGTGCATCAGTAATGGCGTCAATGCGGTATGCCAGTCGTGAGCATGTACGATATGAGGACGCGGTATTCCTTCGAGCCCCTGCGCAATCCGCGCAGCACCATGCGACAAGGCGGCGAATCGCAGCGCATTGTCGGCGTATTCAATTCCGTCCGGATCTACGTAGTAACCGGCACGTTCGTATAAAGCATCGTTTTTCAGCAGCAGGACAGGCAGGCCCAGCTCGGGACAATAGGCGGACAGCAACGTTGCATCGCCTCCCGGAAGGCCATCCAGTACCGAAACGACCGACACCTGGCTTACATGGGACATCGTTGACGGGTAGGCAGGCAACAACAAAGTAACCTGTGCGCCACCCTCTTGGACAGACATGGTAAGCCCGCTCACCGCATCGCCCAAACCGCCGGTCTTTGCGAGGGGGAAGGCCTCAGAGGTAACCGCCAGAATTCGTAGCACCACATTGTTCTCCAAAAGTCAGCCGACAGGCATGTAGGCAATCTAGAGCAAACGTCGTGCCTGCGGACAAAGACTTTCGAGGGAAATCAGGCCGTCCGGCGGTCGGAATTCTGAGAACCTGCTGTCCCGGGGCTCCCCGCAGTGATATCGAGCAGGGCACGCATGCTTTCGACCGCTGGTGATATGACCTTGCGGTATCGCAACGCCCGCGGCAAGCCAAGTATCATTTGCACCATCGTGGGCCACGCAATGCCTCTTTCACGAGCGGCACGCCACTGGACGTTTGTTTCGTGCCAGGCCGCACGCAAGGGTCGCCGCATCCACGCGACCCAAATCGCATTACGAATCAGCAGTCGCTCGCGCAGCCGGGTATCCCTGGAGAGCGAAGGAAAATGGCGCGTTATCACGTCATCAGCGTATACGATACGCCACCCCCGCTCGACGAGATCCAGCGCCATGAGCGCCTCCTCGCCACCAATGAATAGCGGCGGCCAATACCCGCCCACTTCGTAAAATGCGCTGGTCCGCATGACACAGGCGCCGGCCATGAACCCAAGCAATTGGGGTCCGGGCAGGTGCTCCCTGGCCAACGGGCTTTGCGCCATTGACAGGCATGTCGGGTCAGGCCTTCGGGTGGCGCCCACCTGAACGCAAGCACTCACTACTGCAACGGAAGGACTGTTATCGAGAAGGCTCACCGCCCGCTCCAGAGCGCCGGGCTCCCATTGCGTGTCGTCGTCGCAAAAGGCGACGTAAGGAGTCTGCGCATAGGCAACGCCGAAGTTGCGCGCTGCAGCCCCCATGTTGCGATTGGCGCGAATCAACATGATGGAAGGAAAGCGCGTCGCAATCGCGCGCGGTGTCCCGTCGGTGGATCCATTGTCCACCACGACTATCGGCCACTTTCCTGGCAAGCGATGGAGGTAATCCAAGGTACCTAGGACCTGCATGCGTCTGTTATGTGTAAGCACGACAATTGTCGCGCGGCCTTCTAGCTGAGTTTTCATGTCGTCGCAGTCCTTATGAACTGGACATACGCAGCATATTTCGTGCCAGGGCTATGGCGACCGGAAAGGCACATTCGCCGGCTCGCACTGTGCACTGTCTAACGGAATGAAGAAGACTCGTCGACGTCGCCGGCCGCGCCATACTCTTCCAGACGGTTATAGAGTGTCTTGAGGCTTATACCCAGCATTTCAGCGGCCGCTTTCTTGACTCCTCCACACTGCTTGAGTGTCGCCAGGATGAGCTGTTTATTAGCGTCGGCCAGCGGCACACCGACCGGCACCATTATCTCGGATCCCCAGCCAGCCGAATGCGATTCCAGCTCGAAAGTGTTGAAATCCCCATGGATGACTGTGTCGGCCAGGATGTAGCTGCGGTAAACAAAGTTGCGCAACTCCCGGATGTTTCCTGGCCATGAATAATCGCTCATGGCCTTGAGAGCCGCGGGTGAAAAAGTTTTCTTTGTCTTGCCCTCGACATTGAGCTTGTTGAGAAAATGTTCGGCCAAGATCAGAACGTCGGTATCGCGATCGCGCAAGGGCGGCAACTCCAGTGGGAAGACACTGAGACGGTGGTATAAATCTTCGCGCAATGTACCGTTGGCGACCGCCTGCTCGGGATTGCGATTGGTCGCCGCCACGACGCGCACATCGGCCGCAATTTCTTCATGCGTCCCTACCCGCATGAAGCGGCCGGTCTCCAGTACACGGAGCAGGCGAACCTGCAATTCCATGGACATTTCGGTGATCTCGTCGAGGAAAAGCGTTCCGCCCGAGGCGCGTTCGAAGTAACCCTTGTGCTGGCGGTCCGCGCCGGTGAAACTGCCCTTTTCGTGACCGAACAGCTCGCTCTCGATGAGATTGGGAGAAATTGCGCCGCAATTGACCGGCATAAAAGGCTTCTGATGACGAGGACTGGCAAGGTGTATGGCCTCTGCGGCCAGTTCCTTGCCGGTCCCGCTCTCACCAACCAGCAATACCGTCGCCTGAGTAGGCGCTACCTTCTCAATGTGGGCGCACAGTAGCTGCATGGCACGCGAATTTCCCACCATTCTCGCGAAGCAATCGGTGGATCCGGGCGTGGGTTGCTTTTGCAGTAGCGCCTTCAGTTCGGCCAGCACACCACGCAATCGTCGCAAGCTTACCGGCTTCAAGAGATAATCTACCGCGCCACAACGCAACGCCTTGATCGCGCTATCGACACTGGAGTAACCAGTAATAAAAACGACCTGCGTATCGGGAAGCTCAAGATTTGACCAGAATTCGATGCCGTCGCCGTCGGGCAACTGCATGTCAAGCAAAATCACGTCCGGCTTTTGCCGTTCAATCTGGATACGCGCCTGGCGTATGTCGGCGGCATGCGCTACCGTGTACCCTTCGTCACTCGCAATATCGGCGATCAAGTCTCGAATGGAAGCTTCATCATCGGTGATCAGGAGATGCGGCATAGTAGCTTCCTAGTAAGGTTACCGAGCCTTCGCGTCAGCGTGCCATATTCAGGCGCGTCGCGAGGGCTCCTGGAGTCATCGGCCTAGCGCCTATGGAACAGTTTTAGTAGTTATCGTACGCGGTTTTTATGAAACGCAACGTAAGGATCAATGTATTTGGAAACATTATGCGAAAATGTGCCGACACCCATAATTTGCGATTAGACTTTTTTCCATGATTCCTTCGTCGAAAGTCCTTGGCCGCTCACCGGCTGCGTTTGAGCTTGCAAGATCCATAGTGAAGGCTGCACCCACTGATGCAAGTGTGCTGATCATTGGAGAAAGCGGCACAGGCAAGGAGATCGTTGCGCGCGCCATACACGAACGCAGCCTGCGGCGTGACGCCCCTTTCGTTGCCATAAATTGCGGAGCCATAAGCCCTTCCCTAGCCGAGAGCGAATTGTTCGGTCACGAAAAAGGCAGCTTCACAGGTGCATCAGCCACCACCATGGGCTGTTTTGAAAGAGCCCATCCGGGCACGCTGTTCCTGGATGAAATCACCGAAATGCCCCTGACGATGCAAGTTCGATTGTTACGGGTGCTGGAATCGGGGCAATACCATCGCGTCGGCGGCTCCGAACAACTGAGCGTCAACCTGCGCATTGTAGCGGCCACCAATCGTGATCCCCGGGAACTGGTCCAGAGCGGCAGCTTCCGGTCCGATCTGCTTTACCGCCTTGCAGTCTTTCCCATACGGGTACCCCCGCTGCGGGAGCGCAAGTCCGACATTGCCTATTTGTCACAACGTTTCCTGGACGAACTTAACGAGCAGGAAAAAGCCAACAAAGTTTTTTCGCCCGGCTCGTTGGCACACCTTGAAGACTACAACTGGCCGGGAAACATTCGCGAGCTTAAGAACAGTATCACGCGCGCCTTCATTCTCGCGGACGATGTCGTCGACGTTGCCCCTATGGGCGCACCGATCCGTACCGCCATGCCTTCCGTCAAGCAAGGCTACCTGAAGATCCCGATAGGTACGTCGTTAAATTCGGCCCAGCGCGCAATCATCATGGCCACGCTCGAACATTATTCGGGCGACAAGCGGCGCACCGCCCTCGCCTTGGGCATCAGTCCGAAGACACTTTACAATCGGCTGGAAGAATTTCGCTAGCGGCATGGCTGTTTGACACGTCCGCCATCAGCTCTGAAAAATAGGCAATCGTCTTCTTCAGGCCAGTATCCAAATCAGTCTTCGGTTCCCAGTCAAGGTGATGGCGCGCCACCGTTATGTCGGGGCAACGCCGGACGGGATCATCCGCCGGCAAAGGCAGGAACTCGATGGGCACGTCCGACCCTACCAAGCGCCGTATGCGGTATGCAATATTCAATATCGTGCTTTCACGAGGCGACCCAAGGTTTACCGGACCGCGGAAGTCGTCCGCACTATTCATCAGCCGCATCAGACCCTCTATCATATCGTCCACGTAGCAAAGCGCACGCGTCTGGCTTCCATCACCGTATACCGTCATCCTCTCGCCGGTCAGAACCTGGACGATAAAATTCGATACGACCCTGCCATCGCCCTGCGCCATACTGGGCCCAAAGGTGTTGAAAATACGCGCTATCTTGGTATGGACATCGTTTTGCCTGCCATAATCCAAAAAAAGCGTCTCCGCGCAGCGCTTGCCTTCGTCGTAACACGATCGCGGTCCCACAACATTTACATTGCCCCGATACTCCTCTGGCTGCGGATGCACATGGGGATCGCCATACACTTCGCTGGTCGACGCCTGAAGAATCCGTGCACCGCTTTGCCGGGCAAACTCCAGCAAGTTGAATGCGCCATCCACACAGGTACGCAGCGTATGCACAGGGTCGGCCTGGTAATGTCGAGGCGATGCCGGACAGGCCAGGTTATAGATCTGTGTCGGCCGGATATCACAGCGCAAAGGCTCAATAACATCGTGACGCAACATCAGGAAATTGGGGTGATCAGCCATGGAAGCGATATTGTGAAGCCTGCCTGTCAGGAAATTATCCACGCAGGTGACATGATGGCCCTCGTGTAGCAGGCGTCGGCACAGATGCGAGCCAAGAAAACCCGCGCCTCCGGCCACCAGCACACATTCACGTGGGGAATTTAGGCTACTCATATGTTGTTCCAAGTTGCGCTTGCGCCTGCTCCATCACCTGATCCGCGCTGACACCGAGCGCACAAGGGTGACCAATCGGGCATTCGAAGTACGAGCATGGCCGACATGGCATCGGGACGTGAAGCACTCGATGCAAGCGCGTATCCAGAGGAGCCCACCGCGCCACATCGCTACCGGAAGCAATGACGATGCTGGGAAGACGAACGGCCGCGGCCAAGTGAGAGACGCCGGTGTCATTGCAAATGATCATGCGACCCCGCTGTAACAGGGCGACCAGCCCGCCCAATGATGTTTTCCCCGAAAAATTTGCTGCCGGAACGCAAGCGCGCTGAATAAGATCCGCGGTCAACTCATCTTCGTCGGGACCACCGGTCACGGCAAGCTGCCAGCCCTGCTTCGCCAAACCCTGCATGACACCGGCAAAACTTTCCAGAGGCCATCGACGAGAAGCCATGCGCGCTCCAGGATGAATGAAAATCGTACGATCGAGGTCGACACCTGCCTGGATGGCCGCCGCATCGGCCTCGCTGCGATCGTCATCGTTCAATGGGAACTCGAGAGCATCTTCCGACGCCGGCAGTCCGAGGTACGACAGAAGTGCCAGATACCGGTGAATTTCAGGCAGATCGTCCGGCCACGTCATCAAGCGCCCCGGTTCTTGCTGGCCATCATCGGGGACAAAGCCCGCCCAGCGACGCGGGTTCATGCACTGGACGATCTGGTTAGACCGCGCGCCAGACCCATGCATCTGCAGAATAAGGTCAAATTTCCTGTCGCGTAGCCGGTCAAGGAATTTCGGCATCCTCTCCATGCGCGCCGGCTGTTCCGGGAAAGAGGGATCTCCGGGAAACAGTACCAGCTCATCGATATAGGATTGGAACCGCTCCACGATGGGTATGGCGCTCTCCAGGCCTATCAGCGTAATCATCGTGTCAGGCAAAGCTCGCCGCAACGCCCGGAATGCCGGGATCGAGCAAAGCAGGTCGCCCAGGTTCAAGGCACGGAATACTGCCATGCTGCGTGGCGCTGGGTGCCAAATACCCGTCCCTTTTGTCATGGCAAACCTCTACCGAACCGGGCGGCGCCCACCAGGCGCCAGAATATCGAAAGAGGCGGGATGAACAGGGACGTAAACAGAACTTCGGCGATATTCGGCAAGGTGCAGGCGCTGAGGCGTAGCCGCCAGATGAAAAAATACGCGGTCAGCAATCCCCAGATTCCGGCGGCGGATCCAGCCAACTCGAATTGCCCCATCAGTAGCGCAAGCAACATGGTCAGCAAACTGGCGCAAATGGCGAGATAAAGCCAGGGCGGGCCACTGCGTATCCGCTGCCGATACAGCCGTGGAAATTTTTTATAAAGCAAGACATCAAACATCACTTTCTTTTGCATGCCCAGGCTGGCCCCGAATCGCATGGGTCTCAATGGGTGTACGACAGTCGCGCCCAATGCCGGCGCAATCACTAGGCCCCGTTCCAGCAAAGCGAAATGCAGGTCGGAGTCTTCACGCCACGCCAGCGTAAAACGCTCGTCGAAGCCGCCCACCGATTCAAGCGCGTCGCGTCTGACGAAACAATTGGCAGTAACGAATTCGGCGTGGGTCAGTCGTGCCGCATCGCGCTCCAGGTCACCCGGTTTCTCCGGCAAGGGCATAAGGACTGTACCGACGGCGGCGTCCACGCCGGAATCCATTGTTTCCAGGCCTGTCTTGAGCCAATCCGGTTCCGGTATGGTGTCGTCATCGGTAAACGCAATGATGGGCGCTCGCGCGGCACGCCAGCCGACATTCCGGGCACCCGCCGGACCTTGCGTACCAATGACCGGAAGATAGCGCACCGGAGGACGGCCATCTGCACGCTGGGCGATATCGTGTACCAATGCCTCGGTCTGGACACTCGGACCGTCATCACACACCAGGAGCTCCCAAACGTCGCCAGGCAGACTCTGCTTTACAAGTGCTTCCAGACAGCGTTCCAGCAAGTCGGGTCGCTGGTACGTCGGAACCACTACCGATATGGCCGGCAGCCCGGTGGCCGGCAGCCCGGTGGACGGCAGCCCCGTCATCGCGCCTTCTCCACCAGATAACTTCCTATCACGAGCGCGTCAAGCGGCGAAGTCCAGAAACACTCGAGCGCATCCCGGGGACTGCACACCACGGGTTCGCCCCGTGTATTGAACGATGTATTCACCAGCACTGGCACTCCGGTTCTCTCCCCGAATGCGCGCAACAGGTCATACAAGAGTCCATGTTGCATGCTGTTCACCGTCTGCACACGTGCCGTTCCATCGATATGGCACACTGCCGGAATGAGATTGGCCTTTTCCTTTAGAACGTCGTATACGAACAGCATGAATGGCGCGACTATGGTGCTTTTCCGGCCGGCATCGAACCATTCCTGCGCCTGCTCTTCGATGACCAGGGGCGCCACGGGCCGGAAGTCTTCCCTATCTTTGAGTTCGTTCAACCTGGCCTGCATGGCCGGATCGCGTGGCGAAGCGAGGATGGAACGGGCACCCAGTGCACGCGGCCCGAACTCCATTCGTCCCTGGAACCAGCCAATTATCTTCTCCTGTGCCAGTAGATCGGCCGTTTCTTCGGCTACGTTCTTCAATCGACGGTAGGCAAGCTGTGAGCGGCGCAGGAAAGCCTCGATTTCGGAATCCGAATACGCTGGCCCAAGATATGCATGGTCCATAATCCAGCCACGGCTGCCTTCTCCCCGTTTCTCGAAATCCACCCAAAGCGCCGCACCCAGCGCCGTACCGGCGTCGCCCGCTGCCGGCTGTACCCACACATTCTGGAATGGACCGTCGTTGGCCAACCGGGCATTTGCCACGCAATTGAGCGCGACGCCGCCCGCCATGCAGAGGTTCGGGGAGCCGGTCTTCTCGTACAGCCATTCTGCCATCCGCAATATCGTTTCCTCCAGCACCTGCTGCAGAGAATGGGCGATGTCCATATGTTTCTGCTGAAATTCCTGCCCTTTCGTGCGAGGTGGACCGAAGCGTTTTTCAAGCTGGGGCGCAGACGTGGAATAGCCGCCATCGCCGTCGGCCTTGATAACTTCCCGGAAGTCCTTTGTAAAGGCTGGCTTGCCGTATGAGGCCAGGGCCATCACTTTGTACTCATCAGACGAATGGAGAAATCCCAAGTATCGTGTCACCTCTTCGTATAACAATCCCAACGAATGAGGCAAATCGATCTGCCTGAGCCGTCTGTAATTACCGCCTTCAAAGTGGCCGTAACTTGTCGACGTCCGCTCACCACGTCCGTCCATGGTTAGAACGGCTGTCTCTTCGTAGGGGCTGGCCAAAAAGGCACTGGCCTCATGGGCAAGGTGATGCTCCAGGAATTGCCAGCGTTCCATAATGCGGGCCAGGCCGGCGCTGGCAAACCGGGCTTGCAAATGATGTGGCGCGCCGTCCGCCAACTGGCGCGGCGCGTTGACGATGTAGGACAGAAACAAGGGATCCCACGGTGACCCAGCGCCTTGCGCATGTCCCGCCGACGAAGGCTCCAGCGGAAGGACGATCCTGTTGCCCGGTGCGAGACTATCCTGCAATAGCCGCGGCGCAAACGAATAAGCGATATGGTCGACGTCGCGCAGGTCGATGCCGGCTACGGACAGGCAGTAGTCAATGGCGTTATAGGGTAGCTGCCAAGTGGAAAAAGGGACTGGCCGCTTCCCGTGCTTGATGCGAGTGAAGCGCTCCTCCTCCGCGGCGGCCAACACCTTACCATCACAAACCAGCGCCGCCGCACAATCGTGAAATGCAGCATTGATGCCTAATGTGCGCATATACCCTCCGATGTGGTGGCTCCGCCATTCATGGTTCGCAGGGCCTCGCGGCCACCCAGCAATTCGTATGCAGCCTGCACGATTTCTTCTGGGGCGATTCCGGTCAGGCAGGCGTTATGGCCATAGGGACATACACTGCGATAACAATATTTGCATGGAACGTCGCAAGACAGGACACGGTGCTCGACCTGCCATGGCGTGTGCTGGGGATTCGTCAAGGCATAGAGATCGACGACGGGGGTCTGTACTGCGGCGGCAATATGCACAGGACCTGTGTTATTCGAGATGAGAAGCGAAGCATCCTGTATCAGGCAGCCGAACTGCCCGAGGTCCAGACGGCCGGCGAGATTGACCAACTGGTTCATGCCCTGGGTGCCAGCGATTATCCGGTCGACAAGTTCGCGTTCATGTGCGCTTCCCGTCAGCAGGACTGGCCGTCCACCCGCGTCAAGCAGCGACAGCATGCTCGAGAAACCGTTTGCACCATAACGACGGGATTCCGCCGTGGCGCCGCAGTGCACCACAATCCAATCGCCAGCGTTCGGCACGTTGCTGGCACGCAGTACCTGCAGCATGGAACGCCGGTCAGCTTGGCGCGTCAAAAATGCCAAACGCGTGTTGGTGCTATGTGCCCCAACCGACGCCACTAGGTCGAGCTGCCGCTGGACTTCATGCCTGGCCCCCTGCTGAGGTTCCGTTTCGCGGACCCAATGACTTAGCAAGCGATATGGGTTTTCGCGGGAATGCGCCAGAATCAAGGGAATCCCTGCCAAATGACACATCATTGCACCCGGCAAGGCACTTTGGCTGTAGACCGTAAAGATGACGGCGGCATCGAATCGTCTGCGGGCGAGTTCTTTTATGGCGGCAATGTCGTCTTCATTTCCCTGGGAGCCGTTCTTCACCCATGCAGCGTCGTACACGATCGTATCGTCCACATCCGGCAGGAAATCGGCCACGAGCGCGCCGGAGCGGGACGTCATCAAACTTAACCTTGCATTCGGCCGTAATGTTTTCATGGCGCGGATGGCGGGAGTGCTCATCAACACATCACCCATATTGTCCAGGCGTACGCACAGAATGCGCCTGGCATCGTTCCAGTCAGGCAGGGTTGCCATGCTTTGCACCTCGTATGGTTCGGTCCGGCGCGAATACCGACTGCACGGCGTACCAATGGAATATCCAGTCGCTGGCCTCGTCAAGATCGGGCGCCATGTGATCGGGTTGCCGTCGATCATTAATTTCCCACTTTGTCTCATTGCCGTTGTCGATCAACACGGTCTTGCAGCCTGCCGCCCGACCCGCTTCAACGTCGTCAAGGATGTCGCCGATGAACCAGGAACTGTGGAGATTGATTGCGTGTTTTGTCGCGGCACGGAACAACAGGCCGGGGGCGGGCTTGCGGCAATCACAGATCCTCGCGTGCACGGCTACCGTTCCCAGGGGATGGTGAGGGCAATAATAGAACCCGCTCAACATCGCACCGGCCTGCGCGAACATGTCGCCCAACTGCGCCACCATGGGCGCCAGATCGTCCGTCGTGAAGCAGCCCAGAGCAATCCCGGGCTGGTTGGTGATGACGAAAATGGGAAGGCCTAATTTTCCCAACCTGCCCAGCCCCGACCTTGCGCCCGGTGCAAAGGTCATTTTGCCCGGATCGACGTTGTAGGGAACGTCTTCGAGCAGAGTCCCATCCTTGTCCAGGAATATTGCGGCTGTCATGGCCAGGATGTCTCCTTCATGGGAAGAACCATGACCTCGGGGATCACGGTTTCAGGCGGCTGCGTCAACACGAATTTCACAGCCCTTGCCACATTCAGCGGATCCTGCAGCGTCCCCTGGTCTATATCGGGAAACCGGTCCAGAAGGAACGGCGTGCGCATTCCCCCCGCAATAATTGCCGACACCTTGATGCCCGACGAACGCAACTCGGCATGCAGGGCGTGCGATAGCCCCATGAGGCCCCATTTACTTGCGTGATATACGCTAGCGTTCGGCCACGCACGACGCGCGGCCGTGGATGCAATATTGACGATGTGGCCACCAGGCGCCAAATGGGCCAGCCCGTACTTTGCCAAAAGGAACGGGCCCGTCAAGTTTGTGCGCATGACTCTTTCCCAGTCGGAAGTGGTGAGCTCCCGTATGCTCAACGTCACATCAATGCCGGCATTATTTACAATCGCGTCCAGGCGGCCGAACAATGTGACGCTGCCGTCGAGCACCCGGCGCACCTGTTCTTCATCGCCCACGTCGAGTTGGAAAGCGCAGGCGTGGCCTGTAGACGCATTGATTCGTTCGGCAACAGCTTTGGCGGAGGACTCGTTGATGTCGGTTACGATAATATGAGCACCCTCGGCCGCTAGCGATTCACATATCGCCGCGCCAAGGCCGCGCCCTGCTCCCGTGACCAAGACGGAACGTCCGGCCACTGTCTGGTAATCATAGGCATCCATCGTATTCCCTCATTTTGACTGTCATGTTTGCGTAATCGATGGTGTACGGGGTCAGGCGATGAGACGATCACCCGCCTCCCAATGCCGCGCGGACCGCTGCGCAAACGCCCCCCCGCAAAGGCTTTCGAACACGTCTGCCAACTGTGTACCCACGCAGCGCCAGCTGAACAGCCGCTCTGCACGCTGCGCACCGGCCCTGCCCATCCGGTAAGACAGACTGCTGTCTTGCGCCAGGCGAGCCAAGCGCTCCGCAAGCGCGCCAGGATCCTTCGGCGGAACCAGGAAGCCGGTGACGCCGTCCACGACGGTGTAGCGAATACCGCCAGTATCAGACCCGACCACCGGCCTGGCGCACGCCATCGCTTCCACCGGAGTAATGCCGAATGGTTCGTACCAGGGCGTGGTCGCGAACACATCACTGGCACAATAATAAGCACGCAACTGGTTACGACCACGACGACCGGTAAACTCGACAAAGTCCAGCACGCCCTCCTCCCGCGCTACGGCCTTCAAACGGGCGAGCTCCGGCGTCGCCTCTTCCAGTGGAGCGGTGGTGTTGCCTCCTACGATGCATAGCCGGGCGTCCACACCATACTCTTTGCGCAAGCGACTCATCCCGCGGATCACATTGTCGACGCCTTTTCGGGGCACCATGCGTCCGAGCTGCAGAATGTAAAAGGCTTTCTTGTCCCATCCCAATGAAGACCGGACTGTAGCCATTTCCATGGGCCACATTTCCTGTGGATCATATCCGCAAGGAATCATGCTGATGCGATCCGGATCGGCCCCGTACAGCTCGACGAGATCATGCCTGTCTTGCGGACACTCGGCGATGATGCGGTCGGCAGAGCGCACCACTTCGTCTTCGATCGCGAAACGCGTATCGGGAAACTTATCGGCGTCGGCCTGGTGCTGGCGACGGACGCGGCCAAGGGCATGGAAGGTCACTGCCAAAGGTAGCCCGTATCGTCGGGCCACCGGCAGCGCAGCCATGGCTGACATGAAAAAGTTGGCGTGTATAAGGTCATAGGAATGGCTGCTCCCGCCAAAATAGCGCGTCATGAATTCACCGAACTGCCCCATGTATGGAAGCATCTCCTCCTTGGGCAGGTAGCGCGCGGGGCCGGCCGGGACGTTGATAATTCGCAGGCCCTTCCCCCAGTCCATCTCGTGGGGTAATCGGGAACTATCCCTTCTGGTGAAGACATCAACGGCAATCCCCTGTGCCGCAAGCTGTCGCGCGACTTGAGCCACATATACATTCTGGCCGCCACTGTCCACGCTTCCAGCCTGCGCAATTGGCGATGCATGCTCACTGACAATGGCAACTCTTCGCATGATGCTCTCCTCTCCACCAATGGATGCCGGCACATCTGGGCGCCCGCTTGCGGACGCCTGCCTAGACGCGCTGCACGGTGATGCGGTTATCGATATCGGAGATGCCAGTGCAATCATCGACGCAGTCCTCGATGGCATGCTTGACGCGCCGGCTCTTTACCGTGCCTTCCAATGTCACTTTCGCCTGCGCCACACTGACCGACACCTCCGAAACGTCGAGACCGCTATGGCTCAACTTTTCACACACGTCTTCGTAAATACGTTCATCCGAACGCACATATCCTTTAGGAAGAATGCGCTCGCGTGCGCCTTGGGCGGGTTCCAGCTGCTGACGCTGGAAACCCGGATCTTCGTTTGCAAATCCCCCATAACTGCTTTGCCCCGGATCAGCGCTACGACTGCTCAATGACTCGCCTTGCCCGGTGGCGTGCACGCCTGGATATCGGCGCGGGCCAAGATGGCCCTCGCGCATACGTTCCTTGTCTCGCCCATCCTGCTTGCACTTGCGTTTTCCATGGTGTCGTTGATCTTCGTTGTTCATCACACGCTCCTCATACCATTCGTAATTCGATTGTTGGCACAAACGTCTTCGGCCACCCGTGACAGCAAATCATGTGCCGAAAGAGCGAGCATTAGCGCGCGGTGCGTCATGAAGCGTCGGGAAGTTCTTACACGCATCGGTAAATTGGACCGCCATGCGGGAAGTGAATGGCGCACAAGAACAGGCCATCCGTGGCTCACAATTCACTTACATCTACTGATATCGCACGTCGCGCAAGAGAAGTACGCCATATATGAAGTTGATACCTGCTGAAGCGACTAGTTACATGACCTGGCATGAGCATTGCGTCCTATCAACCGTATAGCTCAAAAGGTTCGAACAAACCAAGGAGACGCAATTGACTCAGATCACCTACGAACTGCAAGCCAGGCAGCAGACCAGTCTTACCCCACGCCTGCAACAGTCCGTCAAACTGCTGCAAATGTCCACGCTGGACTTCAGCCGCGAAGTGGCCGAAGCCATTGCCAACAACCCCTTCCTCGAAGAGCCTGAAGATCCCGTTGCCTCCGACGAGAAATCAGGCTTGGCGGACCACGGATTCGAAGACACGCCGTCCCTGGTGGACAATGAGGTGGCCGCGGACCCAGCGCAGTATGTCGACGCCGACAACGGACAAGACGTGACGCCGCCCGAAACGGAATACCTGGCAAGCAGCCTGACTGACGCCCCAGCCTATTCGGGCGACTATCCTACTCAACGGAATTCCGATCGACCGGACAGCGACGTGGGACAGTGGGCACGCAGCACCGGGAGCCTCCAGGAATCGCTGCGTGCCGATCTATGCAGCTACCATTTGAGCGAGCGGGAACGCTATTTGACCGAGTTCATCATCGAGGCTCTCGATGATGACGGTTACCTCCGCGTGCCCTTTTCAGAGTTGGCGAGCGCTCAGGAATTTACGCCCCCAGTCAGCAACGATGAATGGGAGATTGCCTTGCGACTCGTGCAACAGCTAGGCCAGCCCGGTCTGGCAGCCCGCAATCTGTCGGAATGTCTCACCCTGCAACTGAACGCCCTGCCGGACCATGAGCCAGGTAAGGCGATGGCCTTGCGCATTGTGGATGAAGCGATCGAAAGGCTGGGTCGGTGCGATTACGCGGGCTTGGCCAAGGCGCTGTCGTGTACCGAAGAGACCATCCAGGAAGCGTGCATGCTGATACGGACGCTGTCGCCGCGCCCCGGTGGCCAGTATTCAGCAGTGGACCCGTCGTGCTATGTGATACCTGACGCCATCGTCCGTAAAGTAGGTCGACTCTGGGTGGCCACGTCCAACGAAGAGGCAACGCCGCGTGCTTGCCTGAACAACGCCTATGCGCAACTCTTTCGCCAGAGCCGCTATGGTGACCGGTCTCTCATGGCCCAGGCGCTGCAGGAAGCGCGCTGGCTGATGCGCAGCCTGGAACAGCGCAAGAGCACCATACAACTGGTCGCACAGGCTATCGTGGCGCGCCAGCAAACCTTCTTCGACTATGGCGAAATCGCCCTCCGTCCCATGATGTTGAGCGAAATTGCCGATGAACTGGGCATGCACGAATCGACGATTTCGCGGGCCACGAGCAACAAGTACCTGGCTTCTCCGCGTGGTATTTATGAATTCAAATCATTCTTTTCGCGGGAGCTGGCCACTCAGTCGGGCGGGACCTGCTCGGCGGTGGCCGTGCGCGCGCTGATCCAGGAGATGATCGATGCGGAGGATCCCAAGGAGCCATTGTCGGATGTGGTTCTGGCACGCAAACTCGCGCGCGAAGGGGTAGTGGTGGCTCGGCGCACGGTATCGAAATACCGCGCCCAGATAAAATGCCCACCGGCCGATCTGCGCCGACGCCCGAGTTATTCCTAGTGCGGCGGCACGCCGCACTATACCGTCCAGCATTGCCATGGGACCCCTTGCTGCGGGATAATGCGGCAACTTGGGCTACGCGTATCATAAATGACCATGCTTCCTCTTCCGCGTGTCGTCTTGCTGGGCACGGGCGGCACCATCGCCGCCACGGCCGGTAGTGCGACCACGCTAAACGACTACACCGTTACACAGAGCATCGATACACTCCTGACGGCGATACCGGAGCTCAACGCGGTAGCACGGCTGCGCTGCAGCCAGGTTTTCAACGTGGAAAGCCATGCCATCACTAACAAGATGCTCTTGAAGCTTGCAGGAAGGATCAACAAAGAACTGTCCGACCCTGTGGTCGATGGCGTGGTGATCACACACGGAACGGACACGCTTGAAGAAACGGCTTATTTTCTGAATCTCACCATAAAAAGCCATAAACCGGTAGTCATGGTGGGGGCCATGCGACCCAGTTCGGCGCTCAGCGCGGACGGACCATTGAATCTGTTCAACGCCGTATTGTTGGCGGCGAGCAAAAAGGCCCATGGACACGGCGTTCTTGTCCTGATGAACGACCAGATCTCCGCCGCCCGCTACACAAGCAAAACCCATAGCACCCAGCCTGACAGCTTCCGCTCTCATGACCAGGGCTATCTCGGCCAGATCCATAACGGAAAGATCCATATCTTCCAGACCCCGACAACCCGGCATACGACCCAGTCCGAGTTCGACGTGACTGGCGTGAAATCCCTGCCGTCGGTGGACATCATCTACGATCACCAGAACGCCGGCCTGCACCTCTACGAAGCATCGATCAAGGCTGGCGTGCAAGGGATTGTTATCGCAGCAACCGGCAATGGAAGCATCTCGACGTCCGTGAAAAAAGGGGCGCACCTGGCGCTCAAAGGCAATGTCGTCTGCGTACGGTCCACACGCGTCGGCTCGGGCGTCGTCTCGGAGAGCAAGACGGACAACAAACTGCGGCTCGTGTCGGGCAACTCCCTGAATCCCCAGAAGGCGCGGATATTGTTGATGCTGGCCTTGCACAACACTCGCGATCCGCAATCAATCCAGTCTTATTTCGATCGGTACTGATCGTCCCGGAAGACCGGCGCACCGGCGCACCGGTGGCCGCCTCGATCCGATACGACGCTGGACGCTATGCAACGCCTGGTTCTTCCTGGTAGGCCAGCCTGCGCAAGCTTTCAAAGCGGCGCAAGCCGCCACTATACGGGTCCTTGAACTCGATGGTGCGCGCGATCAGCTGCAAAGGGCTGCTAAAGTCGCCCGCATCGGCGTAGGCCTGGAGTTCGGGATAGAAACCGTCGTTGCATATCGGAATACCGAGGGCACTCATGTGGACCCTCAGCTGATGCTTGCGTCCCGTATGCGGCCTGAGCCGATAATGTCCGAGTTCTTCACGACGTGCAATATTCCCGATCAGTTCAATATGAGTCTCGCTATTAGCCGCACCCGGTGTCTCATGCATGGTGAAGTGGCTGGCGCGCGGCTCCAGGCGGCTTCGATACACCATCGGCAAATCAAGGTCATCTCGTAATGGGGCAACCGCCTCGTACACTTTTTGGACCTCCCGGCGCTGGAACAGCGACTGGTACGCGCCGCGGAATTGAGGATCTGTGGAAAACAGCAGCACTCCGGCCGTATCCCGGTCCAATCTGTGCAACGGACTCAACAAGGGCAGGTCAAGCTGGCTGCGCAACCGTATCAGAGCCGTCTCCTGCAGATAACGCCCGCCTGGCGTACTGGCGAGGAAATGCGGCTTGTCGGCCACCACCAGGAAGTCATCGCGGAACAATACCGGAAGATCAAAAGGCACGGACTCTTCGTCTGGCACCTCGCGGTAGTACCAAAGCCAGCGCAACGCGCGATATGGGCTGGCCAGTGTCTGGACCGTACCATCCTGATCCACAATGTCGCCGCGCTCCAGACGCGCGCGCAGGATGTCCGCTGGAATGTGCTTGAACCGTTCCAGCAGAAAGTCCAGCAATGTCGGCCACGTTCCCCGCGGCAGGTGTACACGGCTGGGTGCAACACCGAAGCGCACCGGCAAAGGCGCATCGCGCGTTGTTTCACCACGCCGTTTGCTTGTCAATTTCTACGCCGCCCAATCAAGGATTACCTTGCCGCTTTGACCCGAAAGCATGGTCTCGAACCCGGCACGGTAATCGCTGGCGACAAAGCGATGCGTAATGATGGGCGACAAATCAAGCCCGCTTTGCAGCATGGCCACCATCTTGTACCAGGTTTCAAACATTTCCCGGCCATATATGCCCTTGATTTCCAGACCCTTGAAGATGACTTTATTCCAGTCGATCCCGAACCCGGCGGGCAGGATGCCCAGCATTGCTATCTTGCCCCCGTGATTCATTTGATCCAGCATGGAGCTGAAGGCGCTGGGCACGCCGGACATCTCCATGCCGACGTCGAAGCCTTCCGCCATGTGCAGCTCGGCCATGACCTCGGGCAGAGATTCCCTCGCGACGTTTACCGTGCGCGTGGCGCCCATTCTGCGGGCAAGATCGAGCCGGTAATCGTTGACATCGGTAATGACCACATTGCGGGCACCGACGTGGTGGGCAATGGCAGCAGCCATGGCGCCGATAGGTCCCGCGCCGGTGATAAGCACGTCCTCGCCCACCAGATTAAAGGCCAGGGCCGTATGCGTCGCATTGCCAAAAGGATCAAAAATGGCAGCGAGTTCGTCGGAGACATCGTCCGGTATCTTGAAAGCATTGAATGCCGGAATGGCCAGATAGTCGGCAAATGCTCCCGGCCTGTCGACGCCGACCCCCGACGTATTGCGGCACAAGTGCCGCCTGCCGGCGCGGCAATTGCGGCAGAAACCGCAAGTAATGTGCCCTTCGCCCGATACCCGGTCACCGATCGTGAAGCCCTGGACCTCCTGTCCGATCTCGACGATTTCGCCCACGTATTCATGACCGACATGCATGGGAACCGGTATGGTCTTGCTTGCCCAGTCGTCCCATTTCCAGATGTGGATATCGGTACCGCAAATCGCCGTCTTGCGTATTTTTATCAATACATCGTTGTGTCCAACGACAGGCCGTTGGACGTCGGTCAGCGTCAAACCGACAGCCGGTTCCAGTTTAGCGAGGGCTCGCATAGTGTGCTCCAGGTAGGCGTGAAGACTGATTATTTCAGGAATTTTCCGTCACGCCACAACACCTAACCGACGGCCGACACGCTCGAACGCGGCCACCGCCATGTCAATCTGTTCCACGGTATGGGCGGCGCTCATCTGCGTACGTATGCGCGCGCGGCCCTTGGGCACGACCGGATACGAGAATCCGATGACATACACCCCCTCCTGCAGGAGTTCATCGGCCATTCGCCCCGCCAGAGCGGCGTCACCCAGCATCACGGGAATGATTGGATGCTTGCCAGGCACCAGGTCGAACCCGGAAGCCGACAGTGCCGAACGAAATCGCTGACCGTTGTCCTGGATGCGGCGACGCAAAGCATGTCCTTCATCACTCTGCAGCAGCGTCAAGACGCACAATGATGCTGCCACGATGGCCGGCGCGAGCGTGTTCGAGAACAAGTAGGGGCGCGAGCGCTGTCGCAATAGCTCGACCACCGACGGATGCGCGGCAACATAGCCGCCCGAGGCGCCGCCCAGCGCCTTGCCCAGGGTGCCGGTCAGGATATGCACACGACCCTCGACGCCGCAATACTCTGGTGTGCCCCGGCCATGCTCGCCTATGAACCCCACGGCATGCGAATCGTCGACCATGACCTGCGCATCGAACTCGTCGGCCAGGTCGCAGATGGATTTCAGGTTGGCGATGACTCCATCCATGGAAAATACGCCGTCTGTCGCAATGAGCTTATGACGAGCGCCTGCCGCATCGGCGGCTTGCAGCTGCGCACGCAGATCAGCCATATCGTTATTGGCATAGCGATAACGCTTTGCCCTGCACAAGCGCACGCCGTCGATGATGCTCGCATGGTTCAGGGCGTCGCTGATGACGGCATCGTTTTCATCCAGCAACACTTCGAACAGCCCGCCATTGGCATCGAAGCAACTCGAATACAGTATTGCGTCACCCATTCCAAGAAAACCGGCCAGAGCATCCTCCAGCTGCTTGTGACCGGTCTGTGTGCCGCAAATGAACCGCACCGACGCCAACCCGAAACCGGCAACATCCAGCCCCCGTTTGGCGGCCTCGACAAGACGTTCGTCGTCGGCCAGGCCCAGGTAGTTGTTGGCGCAGAAATTCAGAACCCGGGACCCGTCCGCAAGTTGCACCTCAGCCGATTGCGGACTCGCCAGGATGCGTTCGGTTTTGTAGAAGCCGTCGACGCGCAACTGCTGGATCTTCTGCTGCACTTGGTCAAGGAAAGAAACGGGCATGGAGGTTCCAGTAAAAGGTTTTCCTAGACGGCGACCGGGCGTGACGTAGCCTGGCTTCCCGACCTGCGCCCCTGAAACACCCAAACGAGCGCCAGAATAAGGAAAGCCGGTATATAGAACCAGAATTCAGAAGGCCTGGACGGGTTGGGAACCTTGATCTCGGTAATGTTCCAGCCTTGCTCCCACCCGGCACGGCGCGCCTGGCTGCCAAATCGTACCGCCGCAATCTGTGCCTGGTCGCCCATGGGCATGACGGTCAGCCCTGCTGCAGCCAGCCTTTGCATTCCAGCGCCATCGCCCTGGGCGGTACTGCCCTCGGGTAAGGCCGGTAGAGGCACCGCGACTGTTTTTTGCAGATCGTCGCCCTCCAGCGTCATGCCCTTGAGCACCACCACCAGCCGCCCCTTGTCCGGCATGGCGGCGGCAATTTGAAGCAATTCGGCTGCCGGCCGGGTTTGATATTTGGCCGAAAAATGGTTCATGAACCAATCGGGCCGGAACAGCATGAACGTGACGAGCAGCAACAGGGCCACTTCCAGCCACGTGCACTTGATGCGCATCCATTTCATGGTGGCAGCGGCAAAAGTGAGTGACGCCAGAGTGGCGCCGCCCACGACCAGTATGAGCTCGCCCCAGCCCTCGACATCGATCAGCAGCAGCAATGGATTGAAGACGAACATGAAAGGCAATACTGCCGTTCGCATGGCGTACTTGACGCCCTGGATACCCGTCTTGATCGG
>LNAP01000131.1_pt1 | contig 140191 bp, 133 predicted proteins | sample 602601 | NCBI WGS metagenome assembly LNAP01 (sample SAMN02440304, study PRJNA202911) | soil metagenome | biome: Subtropical and temperate rainforests or woodlands; isolation source: soil samples (1 kg each in a 20% v/v slurry with milli Q water) were... ...
GAAAAACTCAACTGGCTCATCGGGTTCACTCGGATCGGACTGTTTTCAATAACTTATATTCTGACAGGTTCGTTGGACTTGTTCAGAGGTTCCTTAACATCGCCAAATCGTTGACGCAGGCGCTGGACGAAAGGCCTGGAGTATTCCAGCACAAGCAAATTGGCGGGGGCTACCCCGGCCGTCAGCAGTGCTTGCGTTATCGCGCCTGTGCCGCCGCCCAGCTCGATGACCAGGCCGGGCTCGTCAAGCGGTACTTGTTGCGCCATATGCCTGGCAAGATAGCGGGAACTGGGGCAGATTGCCCCGATTGAGCCTGGCTTGGTAATCAGTTCCTGGATGAAAAGACCGGGAGCGATATTCTTGAGGTACGCGCTTAGTCGTTGTGCGCGTTCAAACCGAAGTACTCTGTGCATCGTGCAGCCTTGTCTCGTTCAATGTGCCAGACATTAACAGCAGTTTCCGCCATGTGTAATAACGAATTGTAAATGGCGGGGCCGGACTGCGGTAGTTACGGCGACGCTATTTGGATGCAAGTATAGCGAGGTCTTGGGACGAACGGTTGATCATTTATACATCGAACTGCAGGGTGGCGATGACCGGGGCATGGTCTGACGGTTGCTCGTTTCTGCGCGGGGCCTTGTCGATGACGCAGCCTGTACAGTGCTGTCGCAGCGCTTCCGAGATCAAGACATGGTCGATGCGCAGCCCGGCATTGCGTCGGAAGGCGAACCGTCGATAATCCCACCAGCTAAATTGCTTTTCCTCCTGTTCGAATTCGCGGAACGAATCAATCAGGCCCAGGTCGATAAGGCGCCTCAGGGCGACGCGCTCGGGTTCGGAAACGAGAACATCGCCTTCCCATTTGGCCGGGTCGTGGACGTCTTCATCTTTGGGCGCGACGTTGTAGTCGCCTAAGATCGCCAGGCGGGGGTAGCGCTGCAGCTCCTCGGCCAGCCACTGATGCAGCGCTTCAAACCATTTCAGCTTGTATTCGTACTTGTCGCTACCCACGGCCTGGCCATTGGGGCAATAGGCGCTGATCACGCGTATGTCGCCGATTGGGCTGGGGAGCGTGGCCGCAATGATGCGCTGCTGGTGATCGTCGAAGGCCGGCAGGTTGCGCTGCACATCCGTGCCTGTCGTACGCGAAATAATGGCAACGCCGTTATAGGTTTTTTGGCCGGCCCAGCAGGCTTGGTAACCCGCTTCCGTAAACGCCTCAAGCGGGAATTTATCATCGGGCAGTTTCAATTCCTGCAGGCAGAGCGCTTCGACGGGGTTGCTTTCCAGCCAATCCAGTACTTGTGGGAGACGAACCTTCAGTGAATTGATGTTCCAGGTGGCTAATTTCATTGTTTCGCATGAGCCTTATATGCTGCGGCTTTCAGGGTTTAAAGCGGCTTTGAATTGATTCCGGCTACTCGCATGGCCGCCCATCCGGCATGCGGTGCGAGCAGCCGCACGGAGCCAGCAGGATAGCATTAGCCGATTTATCCAGCCCGAAGGGGCTTGCCGCCTCTAAAAGGCCAGTTCCAGGTTGACCGCGACGAACTGCAGCACGCGTTTGCGCTTGTTCGACTTGGCAGGGTCTATATAAACGCTGCGCTCGATCAGTCGCCCGGTGGCTTTTTGTTGCCGAATGAAGTCGGCAACCGCCTGGGGGGAAGTGTCAGCGTTTTCTAACGGAATGTGTTGAGCTAACTCGCTGCGTGTCATGGGTTGGCTATACATAACGCTCCATCAAAATTCGCCATTTCTACCATTTCATCAGCCGGATGATGCACGTTTACTTTTACATCCGCAAATCAGGCCTGACTATTGCAGTGGTTCATCACGGTGTGGGGCCGCATTGTATCCCTAGTTGGCAGCCTGGGTTTCATCATCAGGCCCTGCCTCGATGGCTCGTCGTATTGGGCCATTGCAAGTAGGCCGAATGGCGAATGCCACATATGGTTACAGCCGGTTAGTATTAGTATATCCAAGAACAAAAAAGGACGACATCCGATGAACGAGCCAATGCCGGTCGAGGTCGTCTCGACAATGTGTAATCTATGTTTACAGCTGCCCTTGGCGACGGCGGGAACGCCGCCCCATGAAGAACTGTGTTTCGAAAGCCGGCTGAGCGATAGCGCCTATTCCAAAGAGCAGGTTTATCGCTGCGCCGTCTGCAATACATGCTGGCTGCGGCGTACCGATCGGTGGGGCGGCGACGCGGGATTCCGGCTTGCCCCCTAAGCGTTACCGGTTTGTGTCTGCGGTTCTTGCGACGATGAATCGGCTATGATTAAGCCGATAATTTCATGCGCAAGCCTTACCGGAGACGACCATGGACGATGTTGTGGTAATTGGTGCCGTTCGCACGGCAATAGGGGATTTCGGCGGAGCGCTGAAAGATGTGCCGCCTTGTGAGCTGGGCACTACGGTGTTGCGTGCCTTGCTGGAGCGCACCCGGGTCCAAAGCCAGGACGTAGGGCATGTCGTTTTCGGGCATGTCATCAATACCGAACCTCGGGATATGTATCTGTCGCGGGTCGTTGCCCTTAATGCCGGCCTTGCCCAGGCGACGCCGGCCTTCAATGTCAACCGTTTATGCGGCTCGGGGCTACAGGCCATCGTGTCGGCCGCGCAAAGCCTGTTGCTGGGCGATGCCGAGGTCGCCATCGGCGGCGGTGCGGAAAGCATGAGCCGGGCGCCTTACATTGCGCCAGCCCAGCGCTGGGGTGCGCGCATGGGCGACAGCGCGATGGTCGATATGATGACGGGTGCTTTATCCGACCCATTCGAGAAAATGCATATGGGCGTTACGGCCGAGAACATGGCCCGGAAATACGCCATTTCCCGTGACGACCAGGACGCGCTGGCATTGCTCTCGCATCAACGGGCCGAAGCGGCCATCAAGGCGGGTTACTTTAAAGAACAAATCGTCCCGGTCGTACAGAAGACGCGCAAAGGCGACGTCGTGTTCGATGTGGACGAGCACGTTCGCTTGGGCGCCACGGCAGAGAACTTCAAGTCGTTAAAACCTGTTTTTCAAAAGGAAAACGGCACCGTGACGGCGGGCAACGCCTCGGGACTGAACGACGCGGCAGCGGCTGTCTTGCTTATGACGGGCGAGGCCGCCAAAGCGCGTGCCGCTGTTCCGATGGCGCGGCTGGTGGCCTACGCTCATGCCGGGGTCGATCCCAAGTACATGGGGATCGGCCCTGTGCCTGCCACGCAGTTGGCCCTGAAAAAGGCGGGGCTTCGCCTGGACCAGTTGGATGTCATCGAGGCGAACGAAGCATTCGCCGCCCAGGCCTGCGCCGTCAGCAAGGAATTGGGCTTCGATCCGCAAAAGCTCAACCCCAACGGCAGCGGTATCGGACTGGGCCACCCCATCGGCGCCACGGGGGCCATCCTGACCGTCAAAGCCTTGCATGAACTGGCGCGGATACAAGGGCGTTATGCCCTGGTGACGATGTGTATTGGCGGTGGCCAGGGCATTGCCGCGATTTTCGAACGAATGTGACGGCAGGGTATCCCGCGTTACGCATTATTTGTCAACAAAAGGAATTATGAGTAGCAATTTACCGTCAATTGACGACGATCCGACGATGTCGGAATTTGGCGGCATTCGATATTTGCATTTCGGGACGGAGTGGGTCCAGGGGGCGATGCGCATCAAAAAGCCGGCAGAGCTGGTGCTGGCCTACACGCAACAAATGATGGCGTGGCTTTTGTTTTTGTCGCCCGAGAAAGACGATGTGGTCGGCATCCTGGGTCTGGGTGCCGGGTCTTTGTTGCGTTATACGCTGAAGCATACTCCCGGCCTGGTTGAAACGGCCGAGTGGAACCCCCAGGTTACGGCCATGTGCCGCGCTTATTTTCGTTTGCCCAGCACAGGCCGGTCGGACATTTATCACACGGACGCAGCATTGTGGGTCAACGACAGGCGCAATCACGGGCGTTACCTGGCGCTGATGGTGGATTTGTACGATGCCGATGCCCAGGGACCCGTGCGCGACTCACTCGAGTTTTACGAAAACTGCTATCGGTCATTGGACGAGGTCGGCGTGATGAGCGTGAATCTGTTCGGCAATCACGAAAGCTATCCGCGCAATATTCAAAACATACGCGAGGCCTTCGCGGGCCGGGTGCTGGAGCTGCCTGAAATCGATGCGGGCAACCGCGTTATTCTGGCTTTCAAGGGGCCGGTGCTGCAGGTGACGACCCAGCAGTTTCTAGACCGTGCCGACGAGGTTGAAACCACGTTTGGCTTGCCCGCGAGGCGATGGGCGCGCTTCCTGCTGGGACAACGGGCGCCTGCGGCAGGCATGGGTGTTTAATCGTGCCGCGTCAACATTAAACGCGTTAGACTAATGCGCAATTACCATAAGAGAACCGAGGCATACGGGACCGATGTTGCCGCAGTTCAATTCTCAAGGAGTCGTATATGAAGTTTGCCAAGTCCGCTTACCTGGCTTTAGGCGCGCTGTTCGCCGCAGGCGCTTTTGCCCAGGCTCCGGCATTCGCTCAGTCGGTTGCCGTTACCTCTATTGTCGAGCATCCCGCTCTGGACGCCATCAAGGACGGTGTTAAAGAGGCGTTGACCAAAGCCGGTTATACCGAAGCGAAAGGCCTTGAATGGCAATTTCAGACCGCGCAGGGCAATACGGCGATTGCGGCGCAAATAGCGCGTAAATTCGTGGGCGACAAGCCCGACGTCATTGTGGCGATTGCCACGCCGTCGGCGCAGGCCGTCGTCGCGGCGACCAAGACCATTCCCGTGGTGTACTCCGCAGTGACGGATCCGGTGGCCGCCCAATTGGTGCCGTCGATGGCGCCCTCGGGCACCAATGTCACCGGGGTGTCCGACAGCCTTGCACTTGAAAAACAGATTGAGCTCATTAAAAAGGTAGTGCCCAACGCCAAGCGGGTCGGCATGGTCTATAACCCGGGCGAGGCCAACTCCGTCGTGGTGGTCAAGCAAATGCAAACCTTGTTGCCCAAGGCCGGCATGTCGCTGGTGGAAGCCAGTGCGGCGCGCACCGTCGACGTCGGGGCGGCAGCGCGCAGCCTGGTCGGCAAAGTCGATGTTATTTACACCAATACCGACAACAACGTCGTTTCGGCCTACGAGTCGCTGGTCAAGGTGGGCAACGACGCCAAGATTCCGCTGATCGCCTCGGATACCGATAGTGTCAAGCGCGGTGCGATTGCGGCACTGGGCGTTAATTATTACGACCTCGGCCTGCAAACGGGTCAGCAAGTGATCCGGATCCTGAAAGGGGCGAAACCGGGCGAGATGGCTTCTGAAACCAGCGGGAAGCTCGAGCTTTTCGTTAACCCGGGTGCGGCAAAAAAACAGGGCGTGGCCTTGTCCGATGCCTTTGTGAAGTCCGCCACCAAAGTTATCGAGTAGGCAAGCTGTCGTAAACTAGCGGCTGATATTTTAAGTGAAGCAGGTGGGTTGCGGATCGCAACCTGCCTGTTTTGTTTTCTGATCGTGTCATTTTTTGGCCAGTCCATGTCTATTTATTCTTTGTGGGGAGCGCTCGAGATCGGCCTGATTTTCGGTCTGGTCGCGCTGGGCGTTTTAATTTCCTTTCGTATTCTGCGATTTCCCGACCTGACGGTCGACGGCAGCTTTCCGCTGGGCGCGGCGGTTGCGGCGACGCTGATCAGCGGCGGCATGGATCCTTTCAGTGCGACCCTGATCGCCACGCTGGCGGGGGGGCTGGCCGGAATGATCACGGGATGGCTTAACGTCAAGCTTAAGATCATGGATCTGTTGGCCAGTATCTTGATGATGATCGCGCTGTATTCCATCAATCTTCGCATCATGGGCAGGCCTAACGTTCCGCTTATTTCAGAGCCCACCGTCTTTACCGTGCTGCAGCCCGACAACCTGGTCGACTACATCGTGCGCCCTTTGATCTTGCTGGTCGTGGTGGTGTTGATCAAGCTGGCCCTGGACTGGTTTTTCTCCACACAGATTGGCCTGGCGATGCGGGCCACGGGTTCCAACCCTCGAATGGCGCGGGCCCAGGGCGTGGCCACCGGCACCATGATGCTGGCCGGCCTGGCCATCTCCAATGCGTTATGCGCCCTGGCCGGGGCTTTGTTTGCGCAATCGCAGGGTGGGGCGGATATTTCGATGGGTATCGGTACGATCGTCATTGGACTGGCGGCCGTTATTGTGGGTGAAAGCATCCTTCCGTCGCGTCGACTTATTATTATTACCTTGTCAGTGGTGGTGGGCGCGGTTCTTTACCGATTCTTTATCGCACTGGCGCTTAATGCCGACTTCATCGGCCTCAAAGCGCAGGATCTGAACCTGGTAACGGCGGTCCTGGTAACGGTTGCCCTGGTCATTCCACTGGTTAAACAGCGCTTAAGCAAAAAGAAGCGGGTGGGCTAAGATGCTAAACGTACAAAACCTTAACATTACCTTCAATCCGCGTACGCCCATTGAAACCAGCGCTTTACGGGGATTGTCGCTTGAAATTCCCCATGGGCAGTTCGTCACCGTGATCGGGTCCAACGGTGCAGGCAAGTCCACGTTGTTGAACGCCGTCTCGGGAGACTACGCGGTCGACAGCGGGTCGGTGGTGATCAATGATAAGGACGTCACTGATTTGCCCGTATGGAAGCGTGCGGATCAAGTGGCGCGCGTGTTTCAGGATCCCATGGCCGGCACGTGCGAAGACCTGACCATCGAAGAAAATATGGCGCTGGCCTACCGCCGGGGAGGCCGACGAGGTTTGTCCATTGCCGTGCGCCATTCCATGCGCGACCAATTTCGCGAGCGTCTGGCAACGCTTGGGCTGGGTTTGGAAGATCGCCTGACCGATCGTATCGGGCTGCTTTCGGGCGGACAACGCCAGGCGGTCAGCCTGTTGATGGCAACTCTGCAGCCTTCACGTATTTTATTGCTTGACGAGCACACCGCGGCTTTGGATCCGCGCACGGCTCAATTCGTTCTGGAACTCACCGCACGCCTTGTTCACGAGGGCAAGCTGACCACCATGATGGTGACCCACAGCATGCGCCAGGCGCTGGATGTGGGCGATCGCACTGTGATGCTGCATCAGGGAAATGTGGTTCTGGATGTGTCCGGCCCCGAGCGGCAAGGACTGGAAATTACCGACTTGTTGGCAATGTTCGAACGCGTGCGGGGCGAAGAGGTTTCCGACGATTCGCTATTGCTGGGGTAGTCAAGGGCATGGCGGCACGGTAATTGCTGCGGCAGGGGGATATGAACTTTGCCCTGTCCACTATGCCGGATGAGCCATCTCCGCTCGTTATAAAGATTCTTACCGTAAACACCCATAAAGGGTTTACGTTTTTCAATCGTCATTTCATTTTGCATGAATTGCGCGATGCCATCCGCGCCACCGGTGCGGATATTGTTTTTCTGCAAGAGGTCATCGGCGCCCGGCGCCATGTGGGAGTGCGCCCGACCCGTTGGCCCGATACCTCGCACTACGAATTTCTGGCCGACTCGATCTGGAGCGATTTCGCTTACGGGCAAAATGCGGTTTACCCTCATGGCGATCATGGAAACGCCTTGTTATCGAAGTTCCCCATTCTTCGCTCCCGAAATTACGACGTTTCGGTGGGCAGGCATGAGAGGCGAGGCTTATTGCATTGCGTCATCCGCTTGCCGGGCGTCCAGCAAAATCAAGAAATACACGCCATATGCGTTCATTTGGGCTTGCGTGAAATGCAGCGCCGCAGTCAGCTCGACAGTCTTTGCCGGATGATTAGCGAGGATATCCCAGGCAATTTGCCTCTGGTGATTGCGGGGGATTTCAATGATTGGCGTTTAAAGGCGCAAAAGCGCCTGACGCGCGCGACTTCGCTACGCGAGGTGTTTTTCGACACTCAGGGAAACGTGGCCCGGACTTTTCCGGCCAGATACCCTCTGCTTCGTCTGGATCGCATTTATGTGCGCAATGCATGTGCGTATCGTGCCTTGCCGCTGTCGACCCGTCCGTGGACTCATCTGTCGGATCATGCGCCGCTGGCGGCGGAGATCACTCTATGAACGTTTCCTGGACATCTGGTAATTCGTTTACCTTGCTGGAAAACGGGGAGGAGTTTTTCCCGCGTGTTTTCGATGCCATACGCGCCGCAAGCGATAACGTGATCCTCGAAACCTTCATCCTGTTTGACGACCAGGTGGGTCGGGAGCTGAGGGCGGCTTTGATCGAGGCCGCGCAGCGCGGCGTGCGTGTCGACGTTACGGTCGATGGATATGGCTCAAGCGATTTGTCCGACGAGTTCATTGAAGGCTTGATTTCAGCCGGCGTGCGCTTTCACATTTTCGATTTACGCCCGAGGCGGTTTGGCGTACGCACGAATTTGTTCAGGCGGCTGCACCGCAAAGTCGTCGTGGTCGATGGCAAGGTCGCGTTCGTGGGCGGAATCAATTTTGGCGTGGATCATCTGACCGAGTACGGACCGACAGCCAAGCAGGATTATGCCGTCGAGTTGAGCGGACCCGTCGTGGACCAAATTTACCGCTATGAAGCCGAGGTCCTCGCACCGGTCCGGCGCAGGTTTTCCTTGCGCCGCAAGAATGCGCAGGGTGCGCGGGTTCCCGACATGGATAGCGGTACGCAGGCCGCTTTTGTGTATCGGGATAATGCCAAGCATAAGGACGATATCGAACTGCAATACCGATTGGGCATTCGGTCGGCCCAGGAGGAAATCACCATTGCCAATGCGTATTTTTTTCCAGGGTACCGTTTGCTGCGCGACCTGCGGCATGCAGCCAAACGGGGCGTCAGGGTCCGGCTGATCTTGCAAGGCGAACCGGATATGCCAGTGGCCAAACTGGCGGCCAGTATGCTTTACGATTATCTGCTCTCGGCAGGGGTTCATATTTACGAGTATTGCGAAAGGCCTCTGCATGGCAAGGTAGCGACGTTTGATGGCGCCTGGGCTACCGTGGGGTCGAGCAATCTCGATCCATTGAGCTTGTCGCTGAACCTGGAGGCCAATGTCATTATTCGCGATCGGCCTTTTTGCGCGCAATTACAGGAGCGCCTGGAGCGCCTGATTACCAGCCAGTGCAAGGCGATCGAGCGGGCGTCACTGCCTAGGCGCAGCATCGAACGTGTCGTGATCGGCGTGATTGTGTTCCATTTTTTACGGCGCTTTCCATCGTGGCTGGGGCGTCTGCCTGTACGCCAACCCGAGCTGACCACCCTGGGCGATAGCACCGACTCGTTGCGAGGCGACTCGTGATGAATCGGGGCAAGCAGCCGCTGATGGCCTGGTTCCGCACGCATTGGCGCATGATATCGCGGGTGGCGTCGGCTTGTTTCATGCTGGGCGTGATCGTGTTGCTGGGTATGCTCGCCGTTAAAGTGGACTGGGATCAGGTGGCTGAAGCCCTGGTCGCTTATAAGCTAAGAACCTTGGCGCTGGCTGCCTTGTTCTCCGGTATGAGCTACTTGGCCTATAGCGGTTTCGACGCGCTGGGCAAGGCCTATACGGAGCATCCGCTTTCCTGGTTTAAAACCATGCTTGTGGGTGCTATCAGTTATGCCTTCAGCATGAATCTCGGTTCCGCGCTTGGCGGGGCGGGGCTGAGGCTACGTTTGTATACCCGGCTGGGGCTGCCCAAGGGGACGGTGATGAGAGTCATCGGCCTGAGCATCACGACTAACTGGGTCGGGTATTTTTGGCTGGCGGGCGTTTTGTTTTCATCGGCATTCATGACCTTGCCTGAGCAATGGAAGGTGGGCTCTCTTGCGATGCGGGTTATTGGCGTTTGCTTGGTGCTGGCAGGCGTGGCCTATCTTTATTTATGCGCCACCTCTACGCGACGTTCCTGGGAAATAAAAGGCCACGAGATCGAGTTGCCGTCGTTGAAAATCGCAGGCCTTCAAGTGGTGCTGGCCATGCTCAACTGGTCTCTGATGGGCGCTGTTATTTATGTGTTGTTGCAGCAAAGTGTCGATTATTTCGTCGTGCTCGGGCTGCTGTTGATCAGCGCCGTCGCGGGCATCGTCGTGCATATGCCGGCGGGCCTCGGGGTTATCGAAACCGTCTTTATCGGCGCTTTATATTACTCGGGCTCGCGGTCCGAAATTCTGGCGGCGCTGGTCGCTTACCGAGCCGTTTATTACTTGATCCCGCTTGCACTGTCAGGGTTGGCCTTTTTCTTTCTGGAAGCGCGAGTGGGCCAGGCCTCCCGGCTTGAACGACGGTAGTCTTCGGTGCGTTATCGGGTCCGGCATGGTCGTCTTTGTAAATTCTACAGCTTGAATAAATCTTAGACGGATTCCGTTCAGGCATGAATATTGCTGCCCATCCATATCGATTTTTTCACTGTTTTGGATCTCTCGGCCTAGTGTGCAATCCGCAATGAAAGGAGTCATGATGAATAAAGACCGGCATCGTATGAATATTTATCGTCAGAAGGAAAGGGTCGTTTTCGACGTAAAGGACTTAATTGCCGGAACGGAAGAACTATTGCGTTCCACGGCGTCCTATACCGGTGCGGAGGCGGATGCCGCACGGGCAAAGCTGCAAGCCCAGCTGGACGTGGCGCGCAATGCGGCAGGCCTCTGGAATGAGGCCGCCTCCGAGCGATATCGACGGGTTTCGGCGGCCACGGACGAGTTTGTGCATGATCGGCCCTGGTCTCTTATTGCTGCGGCTTTGGCTATCGGCATCGTACTGGGCCATTGTCTGCGAGGGGACAAGTCGAGGCGCCGGTAAACCCGTCTGTGCCTGGCTAATACGGCTGTAGAAGGCCACTGGAGGGCATCATGTCGTTAATCGTTGCAGCCCGATTTGGAACGTTTGAGCACGCGGAAAGCGCGGCCGCCACGTTGCTGAACCAAGGCATTCACCAAGATGACATCCAATTGTTCTTTGTGAATCCAGCCGGGGCGCATGCCCGATACAGGATGGGAGGGGACTATTTTTCCGATCCGGCCGCGACGGGCGCGCATTATGGCGCGGTCCTGGGGGCGGCCGTGGTGGGTTTGGCGGGCGCGGTGGTGGGCGGTTTGATTGCCTTCACCCTGACCGACTCCATGCTTCCGGTCATTGTCGGCGCCGGCGTCGGCGCCTATATCGGCTCACTGGGTGGGGCCATGTATAGACTAGGCCGAATACGCGCGGCTTCATTGGAGCCGCTCAAACCAGTGAAAAAAGAACGTTCGTCGGGGGTGGTGGTGGCCGTGCATGTCGAGGAGGAGTCGGAAAGAAAAGTGGCCATAGCCTTGCGTGATGCCGGAGGCGTCGAAGTGGAAAGGGCGCAGGGCCGATGGGTGAACGGCCGCTGGGAAGACTTTGATTCGCTAGCCGAACCCGAGCTTGAGAAAGATCTGTAAGCCCGGATGCGGCAGGGTGGATTTATTGTTTGCGTACCTTGACGTCGTAATTGACTTTCTTCACGCCTGACACGTTCCGGGCCGCTTCGACGGCGTCCACGGCGGCTTGTTGTGTATCGGCGATGCCTTTAAGGTCGACGACTCCGCGATAGGTTGTCACCTGGATGTCGTTGGCGTGAACCCCCGGCGTACCGACCACGGCGGCTTGAACCGAGGTGTTGATCGAAGCATCGTTTTCGTATTGAGTGGCGCTGCGCTGTGTACCCGTTGTGGTGCAGGCGCCCATCGCAAGCATGATTGCCGTTGCCGCTAGCGTATGAATAAGCTTGGTTTTAGCCATCAGGATCTCCCGAATCAGGTTGTGACGATTTTCTTTGTCGTGAATGAAGGCTTGTTGGGGGTCGGTAGCAAGTAACGTGCCGGTGCCGTGTTCAGTTCTCAGTGGGGGTAATGCGTCGGACTTTATCGCGCGATGTTCTTGTGTTTCGTTGCCGTTTTTTTGAAACTCCCTGAAACAATGGCAATGTCAGATAAGGTCAATTGCCACAAAAACGGGGGAATGAGTCCGTTTTCGTTTTATACTCCGCCTTTACTATAAATTAGTATGGACGCAAGCGACCCCCCTTGAAATGGATGCTTGTGAGTGGAGCTCAAATAATGTTTAACCAGCGCCTGCCTGCTTGGCAGCACGTTTCTCGTGTCGTTTTTTTTTCATCTGTTCTGGTTCTCGCTGCTTGCGGTGAAAAACCCGACGCTCCTCCGGGCGAAATGAAGGTTCCGGTCAGCGTCGTTACCGTTGAGACAACCCCTACTGAAATATTCGTCGAGCTTCCCGGGCGTGTCGAGGCGATTAAAGACGCTCAGATCCGTGCCCGAGTAACGGGTATTGTCACGGCAATCAACTTCAAGCAAGGCGGCGACGTCAAAGAAGGCCAGTTGCTGTTTACGATAGATCCGGCGCCTTATCAGGCGGTGCGTGCCCAGGCGGCGGCCCAATTGACCAGGGCCGAGGCCGATGCCAAAAGCGCACGCTTGCTGGCCCAGCGCTATTCCACACTGATCAAGGCTAATGCCATCAGCCGCCAGGAATACGATAACGCCATTGCCGCATCCGGTCAGGCTGAAGCCGCTATTGCGGCGGCCAAGGCCGCGCTGCAGTCTGCCGATATCGATCTGGGGTATACGAAAGTGGTGTCGCCCATCGACGGGCGCATTGGCAAATCGCTGGTGACGGAAGGGGCGCTGGTCAGTGCGACCAACGCGACGCAGCTGGCAACCGTGCAACAGCTTGATCGTGTGTACATCGATCTGACACGCTCGACCACGGAGTTGGCGCAGTTGCGCCGGGCCTTGGCCAGCGGCGTGCTGGTGCAGTCCAGCCAGGGCAATGCCAAGGCCGAGGTCGTGCTCGAAGACGGCAGTTCGTATGACCAGTCCGGCGAATTGCTGTTTTCCGGTGTCACCGTCGACCCGACCACGGGCCAGGTTAACTTGCGTGCCGAGTTTCCCAATCCTGAGAAAATTTTATTGCCCGGCATGTATGTACGTGTACGGATCCAGCAAGGGCTTGATGAAAAAGCACTGCTGGTTCCCAAGCAGGCCGTGCAGCGCACTGCGGACGGGCTCAGCAGCCTGATGCTGGTGAAAGACGGGAAAGTGCAATCGGTGGCTGTGGTGGTGGGCGCCGAAGTCAAAGGACAGTGGATTATCAACAAAGGCTTGAATCCCGGCGATATCGTTGTGGTCGAGGGGTTCCAGAAGATCCGTCCCGGAGCGGCGGTGCAGCCTATGCCGTGGAAGGCCTCCGGCAAGGCCGCCAACGGGGCCGGAGAAGGGCCTGTCCAGGGTGGCCAGTCAGACGCCAAGCCCGACGGCCCCGCGGTTGAACCGAGCGCTGGGCAGCCTGCTGAAGCGCCAGCTGAAAACGGTTAAATACCGTCCATGCAGGTTGGTCATGACCTGCAACGTTAAGGCATTCCAAAGTGAGCACTCATGTCGCAGTTTTTTATTGAAAGACCCATTTTTGCGTGGGTGATTGCGCTGGCAATTACCTTGGCGGGGTTGCTGGCGATTCCCAATATGCCGGTATCGCAGTATCCCGAAGTGGCGCCGCCCGCGATTACCATTAACGCAACCTATCCGGGCGCCGCGGCTCAAGACGTTGCCGACTCGGTGTCGAGCATTATCGAGAACGAACTGAACGGCGCCAAGGGCCTGCTGTATTACGAGTCGGTCAGCGACTCCTACGGCGGCGCACAAATTACGGCCACTTTCGCCCCGGGCACCGATCCTGATCTGGCGCAGGTCGATGTACAGAATCGTATTTCGAACATCACGGCCAAATTGCCAGGGGCTGTGACGCAGCAAGGGCTGCGGGTCAGTCAAAGCAACGCCAGTTTCTTGCTCGTGGTCACCCTGTCCTCGACCGACGGAACCTTAGACCAGACGGCGCTGGCCGACTACATTACGCGTAATGTGCAAAATCCCATTTCGCGTGTGCCCGGCGTGGGCAAATTTCAATTGTTCGCTTCGCCGCGCGCCATGCGTATCTGGGTCGATCCCGACAAGCTGACGGGCTACAAGATAAGCATGGCCGAAGTCAACGCAGCGGTGGCTGGCCAGAATCGCCTGATTTCAGCGGGTATTATTGGTTCGCCGCCCAACCCCGGCGACCAGCGTACCACGGCGCCTATTGTGGTCAATGGCGAGCTTTCCACCGTTGACGAGTTTGAAAATATCGTCTTGCGCTCCAACGTGGATGGCTCCAGTGTGCGGGTTCGCGACGTGGCTCGTGTCGAGGTGGGGTCGGACAACTACCAGTTCGGCGCACGGCTTAATGGCAAGCCGACGGCCGCATTCGCCATTTCGTTGGCGGCCGATGCCAACGCCTTGTCGACCGCCGAAGGGGTCAAGGCGAAAATGGAGGAGCTGTCCGAGTTTTTCCCCGGCAACATCACGTATTCCGTGCCGTACGACACCTCGCCCTATGTCGACATATCGATTCAGCAGGTGATTCATACGCTGATGGAAGCGATGGTCCTGGTATTTATCGTGATGTTCGTGTTCTTGCAGAACGTGCGCTATACCCTTATACCCGCGCTGGTGGTTCCCATTTGTATGATGGGGGCTTTTGCGGTGATGTTGGCGCTGGGTTTCTCGATCAACGTGCTGACCATGTTCGCCATGGTGCTGGCCATTGGTATTTTGGTCGATGACGCCATTGTCGTGGTTGAAAACGTTGAGCGCATCATGGCCGAAGAGGGCTTGCCGCCCAAAGAGGCGACCGCCAAGGCCATGCCCCAGGTGGGTGGAGCGATTGTCGGCATGACCCTGGTTCTGGCGACTGTGTTTTTGCCGTTGGCGTTCATGCGCGGATCGGTAGGCATCATTTACCAGCAGTTTTCCGTCGCGATGGCCGTATCTATCCTGTTTTCAGGGTTCCTTGCGTTGACGTTTACGCCGGCGCTGTGCGCCACGATTTTGAAGCCCATACCCAAAGGGCATCATGAATCGAAGAAGGGCGTGTTCGGCTGGTTTAACCGGTCCTTCGATCGTACGACCCAAAAGTACGAGGGCTGGGTTGAAAAAAGCCTGAGGCGCGGCGGCCGCATGATGCTGATTTATCTGGTGCTGGTGCTGGCGCTGGGCTGGATGTATATGCGCTTGCCCACGTCCTTCCTGCCGACCGAAGATCAAGGCTATGTCGTCGTCAATATGGAGCTTCCGGCCGGTTCCACCGCGAATCGCACCATCGAGGTTATCGAGAAAGTAGAGAAATACTTTGCCGAACAGCCGCAAACTGAAAACGTGGTGGCGGTGCAAGGGTTCAGTTTTAACGGCAATGGCCTGAATTCCGCGCTGGCGTTTGTGCCGTTGAAAGATTTTTCCCTGCGTAAGGGGCCCGAGGATTCGGCCATGGCGGTGGCTGACAAGGCGACTCAGAACCTGCTCTTCGGTCTTCCCGATTCCATGGTTTTTGCCATTGTTCCGCCCGCCATTTCGTCGCTCGGCAATGCGTCGGGCTTTGATATGCGCCTTGAAGACCGGGGTGGAATGGGGCACGATGCCTTGATGGAAGGAACCCAGCAGTTGCTTCAAATGGCAATGCAAAGCCCGATATTGTCGCAGACGCGCATAACCGGCCTTGGCGCGGGTTCGCAGCTTAGTCTGACGATAGACCGGGATAAGGCCGCCGCCCTGGGAGTCGATTTCAGTGAAGTGGCGACGCTTATTTCCACGTCGCTGGGCTCCTCCTTTGTTTCCAAGTTTCCGAATATGGGCTGGATACAGAACGTCTGGGTGCAGGCCGAACAGGCCCATCGCATGACACCCGACGACATCATGAAGCTCAATGCGCGCAATAAACAAGGTGAAATGGTGCCGCTGGCATCGTTCGTCAACGTAAGTTGGGAGCAAGGGCCTGTACAAGTCGTGCGCTATAACAGTTACGAATCGATCCGGCTGGGCGGAACCGCCGCACCGGGCTATTCGACTGGCGAGGCCATGGCCGAGATGGAGCGCCTGGTGGGGCAATTGCCGGCCGGCTTCGGCTACGAGTGGACCGGCTTGTCCTATCAAGAAAAACAAGCGGGTTCCCAGTCGATTATCCTGATGGGGCTGGCCATGCTGGTTGTCTTCATGGTGCTGGCGGCGCTCTATGAAAGCTGGGCGATTCCTCTTTCCGTCATGCTCATGGTGCCGCTGGGTATCCTGGGCGCGGTCGGCCTGGTGTCGGCCCTGGGCATGTCCAATGATGTGTACTTCCAGGTGGGCATGATCACGGTGATCGGGCTTGCAGCCAAAAATGCTATTTTGATTGTGGAATTCGCCAAAGACACTTATGCGCAGGGCGGAAGCATTATCGATGCCACCGTCGAAGCGGCACGATTGCGTTTTCGGCCTATCCTGATGACCTCGTTTGCGTTTATTCTGGGCGTCGTGCCCCTGGCCATTGCCACCGGTGCGGGTTCGGCCAGCCAAAACGCAGTGGGCCTGGGCGTGTTGGGCGGCATGCTCGCGGCGACACCGCTGGCGATTATCTTTGTGCCCACGTTCTTTGTGGTGGTGCTGACCTTGTTTAAAACCAAGCCCAAGTTGATGGGGGCCCATGCCAAGATGGCGCCGCTGACTTCCGTGCATCATCATCACGATTCGGAGCAAGCCATGTCGCACCCACAGTCCACCGATGAAGGGGGCCGAGTATGACCCGCCGAACGTTTAAAATGGCTTTAATGCCCCTGCTGACGGCCCTGGCCCTGACGGGGTGTTCGCTGGCGCCGAAGTACGAGCGTCCCGATGCGCCTGTTCCAGAGCGCTACCCCGACCGTTTCGGGGACACCAAAGAGTTAAGCGGTTTACACGTCAACAGGGCGCTGCCTGATGCAGCGGCATCGGCCGACTTGGGCTGGCGCGAGTTTTTCCGTGATCCGCGCCTGGCGGCGTTGATCGAGATTGCGCTTGAAAACAATCGCGATATGCGCGTAGCGGTTGCTCGCGTCCAGGAAGCGCGCGCGCTTTATGGCGTTCAGCGAAGCGAGCGCTTTCCCGGGATAGGCGCGGGCATTAACGCTCAGATGCAGCGTAGCCCCGAGTCGATCCGGGCGGGCGGAAGTGAGGCGCCCAGCGTCAGCCGTGTGTATCAGGCGGGTGTGGGGCTAACGACTTTCGAGCTTGATTTCTTTGGTCGGATCAAGAACCTGACCGAGGCGGCTTATCAGCAGTTCCTGGCAACCGAGCAGGCCCAGCGCACGGTGCACATCAATTTGATTGCGCAAGTGGCCGAGGCCTACTTCAGCATGCGCGCGGCCGAGCAGCAACGCGCGTTGATGCAAAAAACGCTGCAATCGCGTGAAAGTTCGTACTCTTTGGTCAAAACCCGTTTCGACAATGGTATTGCAGGGGCGCTTGACTTGAATCAGGCCCAGAGCCAGCTTGCGACAGTGCGGGCCGACCTGGCTGCCATCGAGCGTGTTCATGCCCAGGCGCAAAATGCATTGCAGTTGCTGCTTGGGCAAGGGTTGCCGGAAGATGTTCCGGATCCGGCGGTGTTTGGTAAAGATCAGTTGCTGGCAACGATACCGGTGGGGTTGCCATCCGATTTACTGGTTCGGCGTCCTGATATTATCGGCGCCGAGAATGCCTTGCTTGCTTCCAATGCCAATATTGGCGCGGCCCGGGCGGCATTCTTTCCCAATATTTCCATTACAGGTCTCTTGGGGTTTGCCAGTTCGTCGTTGGGCGGGCTCTTCAGCTCAGGGAATCGTTTCTGGTCTTTCTCGCCTCAATTGACGATGCCGATTTTTTCGGGTGGCGGAATACGCGGCAACCTGGACCTGGCCAAGGCGCGCAAGAATATTGCTGTGGCGCAGTACGAAAAAACCATTCAGACGGCCTTTCGCGAGGTGGCGGACGCCTTGGCTGGCGAGGCGACCTACTCCAATCAGCTCGATGCCTTGCGTTCGCTCGAAAACTCGGCCAGCGAAACCCTGCGAATTGCCCGCTTGCGCTACGAAAGCGGTGTTGATAGCTTCTTGCAGGTCCAGTCGGCCGAGGTCGATCTTTATAGCGCACAGCGTTTGTTCTTGCAGACGGGACTCGAGTCGTTGATGAACCGGGTAGAGCTTTATAAGGCTTTGGGCGGCGGGTGGCTGGAGCAATCCGGCGCAGTATCGGGTTCCGCCGGGGGGGAGCGGCTTGATTCTGCTGCCGCGCCCGTCGCGAATGCATCGGTGCCGGAGCCGCGCTAAGCGGCCCGTGTCACGGTTTTCGTTCCGATAAATGGTGGGTTTGGCGCGGGGCGCACGAGTATCGTGTGCCCCGCACCGCTTTGCGCGGGACAAGCGACGTACGACACGTCATAATGAAGGATTCCTCCCTGAGGTCGTCCATTGTTGAAAGGGCATAGTAAAAATGATTGAGCTTGGCGTAAACATAGATCATGTAGCCACTTTGCGTCAGCAGCGTTTCACTTCGTACCCCGATCCGGCCGAGGCGGCCGTGCGGGCCGAAGAAGCCGGAGCCGACGTCATCACACTGCATTTGCGCGAAGATCGTAGGCATATTCAGGATGCGGACGTCGCCGCCATTCGGCCGCGGTTGCGTACGCGAATGAACCTGGAGTGCGCCGTGACAGCCGAGATGCTGGCCATTGCCTGCCGCGTTAAACCTCACGACGTATGCCTGGTTCCCGAAAAGCGCGAAGAGCTGACGACTGAAGGCGGTCTTGACGTGCTGGGTCATTTCGATACGGTTCGGCAGGCCGTCAATCAATTGCACGACGCGGGAATACGAGTGTCTCTTTTTATCGACCCTGAGGCGGCGCAAATCGAAGCCGCCAGCCGGATGGGCAGCACGGTCATCGAGTTGCACACCGGGGCGTTTTCCGATGCGCGGGATGATGCGGCGCAAGAAGAGCTGGCTCGTATCCGGGAGGCTGCGGCCTATGGCGTTTCGTTGGGGCTGCGTGTCAATGCGGGCCACGGTTTGCATTACGACAACGTGCAGTCGGTGGCTTCGATCCCCGGCATTGCCGAGCTTAACATTGGCCACGCGATTGTCGCCCGTGCTATTTTCGACGGGTGGGAGAAGGCCGTTCGCGATATGAAAGCGCTTATGGTTACGGCTGGCCGTCGCTAGGCGAAAGCCTGGCTCTTGCGTCTGGGCGCATTTTTTTTGTTTATAGGGGTAAGGGGTAATAATGTCCGTTTCGTCTGTTCAGTATCTGCTGTCGCGTCGTTCCGTCAAGTTTGTCAAAGCGCCCGGGCCGACAGAAGAACATCTTGCGCAAATCCTGCAGTCGGCGATGTCGGCGCCCGATCACGGCAAGTTAAGGCCTTGGCGCTTCGCACTGATTCGGGGCGAGGCCGTTGCGCGGCTTGCGGATTTGGCCATTAATGCCACCAAAACAGCAGGTTTGCCGCTTACGCCCGAAAAAGAGGCCTCGACACGTCGGTGGCTGTCCGAGGTGCCATTACTGATTGCGCTTGCGTGTCATATTGACCACAGCAATACCAAGATTCCCGAGGATGAACGCATGCTCGCCACCGGCGCAGCGGTCACCAATATGCTCAACGCGGCCCATATGCTGGGCTACGGGGCTTACTGGAGCACGGGCCTGGCGACGTATGTCGATGAAATGAACGAGGCTTTGGGGTTCGATCCCCTTGACTATCGCTTTATGGGGTATTTGGCGATAGGAACCCCCATACAAGAGACCGCTGCACCGCAGCGTCCCGACTATCACTCCTTCGTCACGGAATGGACAGGGCTATAAACGCCATAGAGCATGTAATCCGACATTAATCACGTCCGATCCGCGAGGGAAATATGAATCGTTTGAAAACCGATGTGGCCATTATTGGCACGGGCACGGCCGGCCTGTCTGCATACCGCGCTGTCAAAGCGGCGGGCCTTGAGGCCTTGCTGATCGAGGGCGGACCTTACGGCACGACGTGTGCACGGGTAGGGTGCATGCCGTCCAAACTTTTGATTGCGGCGGCCGAGGCGGCGCATTCGGCGGCGCACGTTGCGCCGTTCGGCGTTCATATCGATGGAAAGGTGCGGGTTGACGGCGCCGAAGTCATGGACCGGGTCAAACGCGAACGCGATCGTTTCGTCGGTTTTGTTCTGGACAGCGTCAACGCCATCCCGGACGCCGACAAGGTGCGCGGTTATGCACGTTTTCTATCCGATACGCTTTTGCAGGTCGGGGATCACACGCAAATCGCTGCGCCCAGAATGGTGATTGCCACCGGCTCGGAGCCTATCGTGCCCGATATGTACAAACAGATCGGCGATCGCCTCGTGGTCAATGACGATGTATTCGAGTGGGATACCTTGCCTGGCCGCGTGCTGGTGGTCGGGCCGGGGGTGATCGGGCTTGAGCTGGGCCAGGCGCTGGCGCGCTTAGGGGTGACTACGCGCGTTATTGGGCGCAGCGACAGCCTGGGGGGCATTACCGACCCCGAGGTCAAGGCAAGTGCTCTGGAGGCGTTTGGGCAGGAATTCAATCTGCAACTGCAAACCGAAGTGCGCGAAGTACGACGCATTGGCGACGAGGTCGAGGTGCGCTACGCCAATGACGCCGGCGAGGTGGTCGAGCGCTTCGACTACATTCTCATGGCGACCGGCCGCAGGCCCAATACCAGCCGGCTCGACTTGCACACGACGTCGGCCGCTGTCGACAAGCGGGGCGTGCCTGTGTTTGACGAGGGAACCTTGCAATTGGGTTCTTCGGCCATCTTCATTGCCGGCGACGTCAATGGCGACATCCCTTTGCTGCACGAAGCGGCCGATGACGGACGCATTGCGGGCGAAAACGCCGCGCGTTTCCCCGATGTGAAGCGTCCTCCGCGCCGGGCGCGCTTGTCCGTTGTCTTTAGCGATCCGCAAATTGCCCACATTGGCGTTCATTTCAAGAACCTGCCCAAGACGGGCGTCGTTATAGGTGCGGTCGATTTTCAGAATCAGGGACGCTCGCGCGTCATCTTGAAAAATCGCGGCAAATTGCGGGTGTATGCCAATAAGGCGGACGGGCGGTTTTTAGGGGCTGAAATGGCCGGACCCAGTGCGGAGCACATCGGTCATTTGCTGGCCTGGGCCGTTCAACAGAAAATGACGGTGCCGCAAATGCTGGAAATGCCGTTTTACCATCCGGTTATCGAAGAAGGCTTGCGCACGGCGTTGCGCGACGCCGCCGCGCAACTCAATTTATAAACTGAAGGTTATTTTTTCGCAGCGGCCAGCAGTGTTTTGACGCCGGCTGTAATGGTTTCAACCGATTCGGTGTCCGCGGCCAGGAACTGGGCGCGGCCCGCGGCGTCGAAGATGTACACGCCGCGAGAATGCGAAACCTCATAGTTTTCGCTGTCTTGCGATGACGGTTTTTCGATTTGGTAGGCAACCCGATAGCGTCGGGCGACATCGGCAACTTGGCGCTCCGTGCCTGTCAGGCCGATGGCGTTCTTGTCGAATACGTTCACGTAAGCCTGCAGTTTTTCCGGCGTGTCGCGATGCGGATCGACACTGATGAATAAAATGCGGACGTTTTCGCTTTGCTTGCCCAGCTTGAGCATGACTTGCGATAACTGCGCCATGGTGGTGGGGCAAACGTCGGGACAACTGGCATAACCAAAGAACATTAAAACGGTTTTTCCCTTGAAGGCATCCTGGGTGACCGTTTTTTCGGTTGCGCCGCTCAGGGTAAAGCGCAAGTCCGGCAAAAAGCCGCGCACTTTGTGCAGTGCGCTTTTTTGCGGATCCGTCGTTTGAGTTGCACCAACGTGCGCGGTGGTAACGACTGCCAGCATGACCGCCAGCAGCATTTTATAAACAGTACGCATGGGACGAATTTGGCTCCGTTTGATCTGGGCAGGACTGTAAAACGATTATAAGACCTGTCAGCCCATGCCGTTATGGCGCAGCAGGGCATCGATGGTCGCAGTACGGCCACGGAAGGCATGGAACGAGTCGGCCGCCGGACGCGCGCCCCCCACCGCAAGGATTTCATCGCGGAAGCGTCGCCCGGTTGGCGCGTCGAGCGTGTCGCCGGCGTGGCCCTTGGACACGGCGGCCTCTTCGAATGCCGAGTAGGCATCGGCAGACAGAACTTCAGCCCATTTGTAGCTGTAGTAGCCCGCGCCGTAGCCGCCCGCAAACAAATGAGAAAAGTTATGCGGAAAGCGATGCCAGACCGGCGGGAAGAGCACGGCCACTTCTTGGCGCGCGTCGTCCAGCGCCTGGAGAACCGCCGCAATGGACAAGCCTTCGGGTTGGCCGTGGATCAGCATGTCGAACAGCGAGAATTCGACCTGGCGAACCGTCTGCATGCCGCTTTGGAAGTTCTTGGCCGCCAGCAGTTTGTCGTAGAGCTCGCGCGGCAGCGGCTCATGGCTGTCGACATGGGAGGAAAGCGCCTGCACAACAGACCATTCCCAGCAGAAATTTTCCATGAACTGCGAGGGCAGTTCAATGGCGTCCCACTCCACGCTGGAAAAGGCCGATGCCCCCGGGTCGTCGACTTGCGATAACAGGGCATGCAGGGCGTGGCCGCTTTCATGAAAGAGCGTAATGACATCGTCATGCGTCAGCAGCGCCGGCTTGCCTTCTTGAGGAGCCGAGAAGTTGCACGTAAGGTAGACGACAGGCAGCTGCATGCCGTCAGCCGTCTTCCGGCGATTGCGCTCGCTGTCGACCCAGGCGCCGCTTTGCTTGCCCTGGCGAGCATACAAGTCGATAAACAAATGTCCCAGCACCTGGCCGGCGGGGGTTTGGACTTCCAGAGCTTTGGCGTCAGGGTGCCAGGTCTGGGCGTCCGAGGGAATAATGTTAACGTCGAACAGTTTTTCCACTACATGGAACAGGCCGTTCAAAACCTGCGGCTCGGTAAAGTATTTTTTTACTTCCTCTTCCGAGTACGCATAGCGTTCTTCACGCAGGCGTTCGGACACGAAGGGGATGTCCCAGGGTTCGACCGACTCGAGTGCGTATTTCTGTTGAGCGAACTGGCGCACTTCAGCAAGGTCGCGTACGGCATAAGGCTTCGCCTTCCGGGCCAGTTCGCGCAGGAAATCCAGCACCTGCGCCGCGTTGTCGGCCATGCGCGTCTGCAGTCGCAGTTCGGCAAAATTCGGGTAGCCAAGCAAAGCGGCTTCGCGTGCGCGCAGGTCGAGCAACTGCTCGATGAGCGGCGAATTGTCCAGTGCCGGATCGCCGAACTCGGAGGCCAGGGTGGCGTAGGCGCGATACATGGTTTCGCGTAGCGTGCGATCGTGAGCATACTGCATGACGGGCAAATAGCACGGCATTTTCAATGTGAGCAACCAGCCGTCAAGCCCGGCTTTTTTCGCATCGGTTCGCGCGGCCTGCTTAACGTCGTCGGGCACGCCAACGAGTTTGCCCTCATCCTGAATAGGCAGAGTCCATTTGTCGACCGAGTCGAGGACGTTTTCGGAGAATTTCTGCGAAGCTTGCGCTTCCTGGTCGGATATGCGAGCGTACTGCTCGCGCTGCTCGCCTTGCAGCTCAACGCCGCTAAGTCGGAAATCGCGCAAGGCCAGATCGATAATGCGTTGGCGCACCGGCGTGAGGCTGGCGTACGACGGGTTGTCGCGCAAGCGTTTGTACTGCGCGTACAGCCCTGTGTGCAACCCGACCCAGGTCGAGAACTCGGTAATCAGCGGCAGGCACTGGTTATAGGCCTCGCGCAGTTCAGGCGTGTTGATGACTGCATTCAAATGGCCGGCGATCGACCAGGCGCGCCAGAGTTTTTCGCTGGTGTTTTCCAGCGGTTCGATCAAGGTGTCCCAGCTTGGTTCCAGATGTGGATCGGAGGCGGCGTCAATGGCCGAGCGCGCTTCTTTGATCAGGCTGGCGATAGCCGGCTCGATGTGGCGCGGCTCGATGGATGAGTAGGCAATCAGCGATTCAATAGGAGCAAGCAGGGGATTTTGATTCATTGCGACAGTTATAACCTTTAAAGCAATACGGATACGGTGCGCTCGGCGGCTTCCAGCGTGTTGACCAGTAGCATGGCGATGGTCATCGGGCCGACGCCGCCCGGAACCGGGGTGATCGCGGCGGCGACTTGGCTGGCTGAGGCGAACTCGACGTCTCCGGTCAGGGTGCCGTCAGCCTTGCGGTTGATGCCCACATCGATGACGATCGCGCCTGGCTTGATCATGTCGCCGGAGACCATTTCGGCCTTGCCGGTGGCAACGACAAGAATATCGGCGCGGCGAGTTTGCGCGCCCAGGTCGCGGGTTTTGGAGTTGCACACGGTGACCGTGGCGCCGGCGGCCAGCAACAGCATGGCCATGGGTTTGCCGACGATGTTGCTGGCTCCGACCACAACGGCTTCGGCGCCGCGCAAGGGCACATTTTCGGACTCGAGCATCTTCATGACGCCGTAGGGCGTGCATGGGCGAAACAAAGGCTGGCCGGTCATGAGCAGGCCGGCGTTGCTGATATGAAACCCGTCAACGTCTTTGGCGGCGGAAATGGTTTCGATGACCCGGCTGGCATTCATGTGCGAGGGCAGGGGAAGCTGAACCAGAATGCCGTGAATGGAATCATCGTGGTTGAGGTCTTGAACCACCTTGAGCAGTTGCTCTTCGGTCGTGTCCGCGGCCAGGCGGATGACTTGCGAGTGCAGGCCCGCTTTTTCGCACGCCATGGCTTTATTGCGGACATAAACTTGCGACGCGGGGTTCTCCCCGACCAGCACAACAGCCAGACCGGGCGTGACGCCCTTGCTTTTCAATTGCTCGACGCGCTGGGCCACTTCGTCCTTGATTTGGGCGGATAGGGCCTTGCCGTCAATGATGCGTGCCGTCATGCCGTCCCCTCGGCCTTGGTCAGGGCGATTTTCATGAGATCGGCAACGGTTGTCACCTCGAGTTTTTCCATGATGTTGGCGCGGTGCGCTTCAACGGTTTTAATGCTGATGCTCAGGTCGCCGGCAATTTGCTTGTTGAGGCGTCCGGCCACAATGCGTTCGAGCACTTGCTGTTCGCGCGCGGTCAGGCGGCTTAAGACGGCTTGATGGCTGCGTTGCGCCTGCGCCTGGCTGACACGCTCGGTGGCCTGTTGCAGCATCCGGGCGACGATGGCGCGCAGATCGGTTTCGTTAAAGGGTTTTTCGAGGAAATCGACGGCCCCTTTCTTGATGGTGGACACGGCCATGGGGACATCGCCGTGTCCGGTAATGAACACGATGGGCAACGGGGCGTTGCGCGCGATAAGCTCTTCCTGGAGCTCCAGGCCGCTCATGCCGGGCATGCGCACGTCGGCGATAAGAACGCCTACTTGTTCGGCTTCGTATTGGCTCAGGAACTCTTCGGCGCCGGAAAAGCTTTTGACTCGATAGCCATTGGCTTCGAGCAGCCAGCGCAAAGAATCGCGTACGGCTTCGTCGTCATCAACAATAAAAATGGTGTTTGAAGCTATGGGTGTACTCATACATGCAACTCCTGGGAATCTTCTGCTTTATGGGGCGCTTCTGGTGCCGCGCACGGTAGGGTAAAGCGAAATACAGTGCCGCCATCGGGGTTGGCATCGGCCCAAAGGCGACCATGATGCGACTCGATAATCGTGCGGCAGATATTAAGCCCCATGCCCAGCCCTTCTGACTTGGTGCTGTAAAAAGGTTCAAATAAACGCTGCGGATCGCGCAAGCCATAGCCGCGATCTATAACGGCGATTTCAATGAGCGGACCCTGGTCGGTAACGACGACGTGCAAAATGCGATAGTCGCTTTGCTCCATTGCCTCGACCCCGTTTTTTAACAGATTCAATAATACCTGTTCGATCAAAATGGGGTCGGCCAGGACATCGGGAAGCTTGTCCGGCAACGTTTTTTCAATTTCGACCTGACGCTTGTGTGCGTCGATGTCGGCAAAGCCGATGGCATTGTCGAGTATCTGCGTGATCGCCACGCGCTGGCGGCGCGGTTCGCTGCGTTTAACGAACTCGCGTATTCGGCTGATGATCTTTCCGGCGCGCTCGGCCTGCTGCGCGGCTTTTTCAAGCGCCTCGAGCAATACTTCCTGGCGCGCGTTGCCCGATTTGATCATCGCGACCGCGCCCATACTGTAATTGCTTATGGCAGTCAGCGGCTGGTTAAGCTCATGGGCCAGGGACGAGGCCATTTCGCCCATGGTCGTGAGCCGGCTGGTGAGCTGGATTTTCTCTTGCTGAACCCGTGACGCTTCTTCATGTGTGCGTCGTTCTGTGATGTCGCGCGCCACCTGAAGGCGAACCCGCCGTCCGTCGGTCCAGGCAAGCATGCGATGATGCACCTCGAACCAGCGTTGCGCCGAGCCCGAAAAAATCTCGACCGTTTCGTCGGTGAAGCGGCCCAGGCGTCCGCCCAGCAATTCGCCGTGACCGCTGGACTGGGCGCCGAAAAAGCGCCGGTAAGTGCGGTTGGCGAATAACAGTTCCAGGCCGTCGGAGGTATCGGCGACGACGGAAATGGCGTCGTCAAGGCCTTCGAGCACGGTCATGAAGCGCTCATGAGCGGCGGTCAGCGCTTCCCGTATGCGTTTGGGTTCGGTGATGTCGGTCATGGAGGTCATCCAGCCGATTTGCTCGCCATTGGGGTCGCGCAGGGGCGATACGTACATGCGGGCGGTAAAGCGCGAACCGTCGCGGCGCTGCGCCTCGACTTCGAGCCCGCTGCTGGGCGTACGCCCCGATAGCAGCAGGTCGAGGGTTTCCTGGTGTTGCGCGTGCCGGCCAGGCAACCAGTACGGGAAGGGCGTGGTGCGCCCGATCAGATCGGCTTCGTTCCAGCCTATCATTCGGCAAAACGCGGGATTGACGTAAGCAATGCGTCCGTGCATGTCGAAGACGCGCATCCCGGTGGACATGGAGTTTTCCATTGCGCGCCGAAACCCGGTTTCGGCAATGAGCGCCGCTTCGGCCCGCGTGCGAAAACGGGTGTAGCGCCACAAGGCGAGCAGGCTCAGGACGATGACGCACGATAGCGCGACGACAACCATGATCAGGCGCTGCTGGCGTGTTTCCTGGTCGATGGTCACGAACATGACGCTATCATTATGAAGGCGTTGCAGCCAGATGAAGGCGCCCATGACGCACAAATACAAAATCAGCACGAGCACCGGGGTCAGCCAGTAAAAGCCGCGTCGGCTGCTTTTCGCCTGATCGTAAAAGGTGGTCGGTATGAGGGATTTTTTTGAAGGACTGGCCATAATCTCGATTGAATGCGTAATGCATTTTAGTCTGTAACTGATCTTTATGTTTTTCACATTATAAAAACTCATGCCATAAAGTGAAATTTAACTTGATCAACCCGCCGGTCTTTCCTAGAATCCCAATCATCCGCTCATTTTGCCGATACGAGCATTAGCGTCCGTTGTTCCCGATTGGGGTATAAAGTGTCAACGACGCTGTGAATGCTCTGTCCCACCAAACTAATAAACAGGAGACAGCTAATGTCCTCTCTTGAAAAAGTCAGTTCAATGGCTAATGCCACCGATGACCAGGCCCTGGAAACCGCCGAGTGGCTTGAGGCGCTTGAAGCCGTACTCGAACGAGAGGGTCCGGAACGTGCTCACTTCCTGCTCGAAAACCTGATTGACCTGGCGCGCCGTTCGGGCAGCCATATCCCGTATTCGCCCAACACGGCCTACGTAAATACCATTCCGCCCGGGCTGGAGCCCGCGCACCCCGGTAATCTGGCGCTCGAAGAGCGCATACGTTCCTATATTCGCTGGAATGCCATGGCGATGGTGGTCAAGGCCAATGGCCATCACCCCGCCGACGGCGGCGATTTGGGCGGCCATATTGCCTCCTTCGCTTCGCTGGCCACCATGATAGGCTGCGGGCAAAACCATTTCTGGCACGCTGAAACCGAAGACCACGGCGGCGATCTCGTTTACTTTCAGGGTCACACCTCGCCGGGCATGTACGGCCGCGCATACCTGGAAGGGCGCCTGACCGAAGATCAGCTCGACCATTTTCGCCAGGAAGTCGGCGGCAAGGGCTTGCCTTCGTACCCGCACCCTAAATTAATGCCTGAGTTCTGGCAGTTTCCTACCGTATCGATGGGCCTTGGCCCGCTGATGGCCATCTACCAGGCGCGCTTTCTGAAGTACCTGCATGCGCGCGGCATTGCCGATACCAGCAACCGTAAAGTCTGGGTCTTTTGCGGCGATGGCGAAATGGATGAACCGGAATCCCTGGGCGCCATCGGCCTGGCGGCACGCGAAAAGCTGGACAACCTGATTTTTGTCGTCAACTGCAACCTGCAGCGCCTTGACGGGCCGGTGCGCGGCAACGGCAAAATCATTCAGGAACTCGAAGGCGAGTTCCGCGGCGCCGGCTGGAACGTCATCAAACTGATCTGGGGCGGGTACTGGGATCCTTTGCTCGCCAGCGACAAGGAAGGCATCTTGCGCCGTGTCATGGAAGAGTCGGTCGATGGCGAATACCAGGCCTACAAAGCGCATGACGGCGCCTATGTGCGCGAGCATTTCTTCGGCAAGCACCCCAAATTGCTTGAAATGGTCAGTCGCATGAGCGACGAAGCCGTCTGGAGGCTTAATCGCGGCGGTCACGATCCGCATAAAGTCTATGCCGCCTTCAATGCGGCGGCGACACATGGCGGTCAGCCCACGGTCATCCTGGCCAAAACCATTAAAGGTTACGGCATGGGCCATGTCGGCCAGGCCAAGAACCCCACGCACCAACAGAAAAAGCTCGACATGGACGCCGTGCGCGAATTCCGTGACCGCTTCAATATTCCGGTGCCCGACGACAAGATCGACGAGCTGCCTTACTTCAAGCCGGCCGAGGATTCGCCCGAAATGAAGTACCTGCACGAGCGTCGTCAGGCCTTGGGTGGCTATTTGCCGCGCCGCCGTACCAAGGCTGACGAGCACTTTACCGCTCCGGCGCTTGAAGCCTTCAAGGCTGTTCTCGAGCCCACGGCGGAAGGGCGTGAAATTTCCACGACGCAAGCCTTTGTGCGCATTTTGAATCAAATCTTGCGCGATAAAGAACTGGCTCCGCGCGTCGTGCCGATTTTGGCCGATGAGTCGCGCACCTTCGGTATGGAAGGCCTGTTCCGCCAGATCGGTATTTATGCGCCGGAAGGCCAGAAATACGTTCCGGTCGACAAAGACCAGGTTATGTATTACCGCGAGACCGCCGACGGGCAGTTGTTGCAGGAAGGCATTAACGAAGCGGGCGCGTTCAGCTCCTGGATGGCGGCGGCAACCTCGTATTCGACCAATAACCGAATCATGATTCCGTTCTACATCTACTACTCGATGTTCGGTTTCCAGCGCATTGGCGATCTGGCTTGGGCGGCGGGCGATATGCAGGCGCGCGGTTTCTTGCTGGGCGGTACGGCGGGGCGCACCACGCTTAACGGCGAGGGCCTGCAGCACGAGGATGGGCATAGCCACATTATGTCGGCGCTCATTCCGAACTGCGTCTCTTACGATCCTACTTTTGCCCACGAGCTGGCCGTGATCATTCAAAACGGCATGAAGCGGATGATCGAGGATCAGGAAAACGTTTATTACTACATCACGGTCATGAACGAAAACTACCCTCAGCCCGGCTTAACCGCTGGCGACGAAGAGGGCATTATCCGCGGCATGTACAAACTGAAATCGACGGACGCCGCCAAGGGCGCCTTGCGTGTCCAGCTTATGGGCTCGGGCACGATCTTGCGCGAAGTCCTAGCCGCGCAAGAGTTGCTTCAAAGCGACTGGGGTATCGGCTCCGACTTGTGGAGCGTCACCAGCTTTACTGAACTGCGTCGCGACGGCCTCGATTGCGAGCGTCAACGCCTCTTGCATCCCACAGATCAAAACACGCCTGTTGCCTACGTGACGCAGCAGTTGGACAAAACCACCGGCCCAATCGTGGTGTCGACCGACTACGTCAAATTGTATGGCGATCAGATCCGCCCCTACATTCCGTCCGGTCGCCGCTATACCGTGATGGGAACCGACGGGTACGGGCGTTCCGATTTCCGCTACAAACTGCGTGAGCATTTCGAGGTTGACCGCCATTTTGTGGTCCTGGCCGCTTTGCGCGCATTGGCTGACGACGGCTCACTGCCGGTTGCCAAGGTTGCCGAGGCGATTGAAAAATATGGCATCGATGTTAATAAAGCCAATCCACATCACGCTTGAGCGAGGGAGACAACTATGAGCAATCTCGTCGAGATTAAAGTTCCGGATATTGGCGATTTCAGCGAAGTCGAGGTCATCGAGGTTCTTGTCGCGGTCGGGGACAGCGTCAAGGCCGAGCAAAGCCTGATCACCGTGGAGTCCGACAAGGCCTCCATGGAAATCCCCTCGTCGGCCGCTGGGGTCGTCAAGTCGATCAAAGTTAAAGTGGGCGACAAGATCAAGGAAGGCGGTGTCATTCTTGAACTTGAGGCGGCTGCGGAAGCCGCTGCGCCGGCGAAGCCGGCCGACGCCGCTGGCGATAAACCAAAACCAAGCGCGCCGGCGGCGGAAAAAGCCGCCCAGGCGGCGCCTGCAGCGGCCGCCGCTCCCGCCTCGGGCGGTTCGGTTGTCGTTGCCGTACCCGACATTGGCGATGTGAACGAGGTCGATGTCATCGAGTTGCTGGTGGCGGTCGGCGATACGGTCGCGGTGGATCAAAGCCTGATCACGGTCGAGTCCGATAAGGCCTCGATGGAAGTGCCGTCTTCGCATGCCGGCGTGGTGAAGGCCATTAAAGTCAAGTTGGGCGACAAGGTCAGCGAAGGCACTGAAATCGTTGAGCTGGCCACCACCGAGGCGCCTGCCGCGTCGGCGCCGGCTCCCGCAGCGGCCAAAGCGCAACCTGAAGCGACTCAGACGCCTAAACAGGAACAAGAAGCCAGCGCCCCCGCAAAAGGCGCCATGGCTTCCGAACCGGTTGCGCGCAATTCGCCCACCGAGGCGCTCTCCGACGTGGGTGCGACGCCGCGCAACTTGCCGCATGCTTCACCCTCGGTGCGTAAGTTCGCGCGCGAACTGGGTGTCGATTTACGTCAAATTACAGGATCTGGCGATAAAAACCGTATCACGGCCGATGATGTGCGCGCTTATGTCAAGCAGGCCGTTGCGGCCAACGCCGGCGGCGTATCCGCTGCCGCGGGAGGTCCCGCCGGCAGCGGTTTTTCGGTCCTGGCCTGGCCTAAGGTCGACTTTGCCAAGTTCGGCCCGGTCGAAGCCAAGCCTTTGTCGCGCATCAAGAAAATATCCGGCGCCAATCTGCATCGCAACTGGGTCATGATTCCCCATGTGACCAATAACGATGCCGCCGACATCACGGATCTTGAGGCCTTGCGCGTCACGCTCAACCAGGAAAACCAGAAGGCGGGCATCAAAGTCACCATGCTGGCTTTCCTGATTAAAGCGGTGGTTGCCGCACTGAAGAAATTCCCCGAATTCAATGCCTCGCTCGATGGCGACAACCTGGTCCTGAAGCAGTACTACCACATCGGTTTTGCAGCCGACACGCCTAGCGGCCTGGTGGTTCCCGTCATTCGCGATGCCGACAAGAAAGGCATTTTCGAGATTGCCGCCGAAACATCGGATCTGGCCAAACAGGCCCGTGACGGCAAGCTCTCGCCCGCGCAGATGCAAGGCGGTTGCTTTTCGATTTCGTCGTTGGGCGGAATTGGCGGCACTTCGTTCACGCCAATTATCAACGCGCCGGAAGTCGCCATCTTGGGTGTGTCTCGCTCTTCGCATGCGCCTGTATGGGATGGCAAGGCGTTTCAGCCGCGTCTGATGCTGCCGTTGTCCTTGTCCTACGATCACCGGGTTATTGACGGCGCGTCGGCGGCGCGCTTCAACGCTTATCTGGCTGCGCTGCTAGCCGATTTTCGACGCATTGCGCTATAGGAGCCTGGCATGAGCACGACACAATTGACAGTGCCCGATATCGGCGATTTCGCCGAAGTCGAAGTGATTGAGGTTCTGGTGGCGGTGGGCGACACGATCAAGGCCGAACAAAGCCTGATTACCGTCGAGTCCGACAAGGCCTCGATGGAAATACCCGCCGCCCAAGGCGGTGTCGTCAAGGCCTTGCTGGTTAAGGTCGGCGACAAAATCGCGGAAGGTTCGGCGATCGTCGAGATCGAAGCGGCGGCGGAAAAAACCGCCGGCGTCAGCCAGGCGGCGCCTGCCGCCGCATCAGCTCCCGCGTCAGCCAAACCGGCCGTTGCGGCCGAAAACTCCAGCAGCGCTCCGGCTCCGGCGGCCGCCAGTTTTTCCGGCACGGCCGACAGCCAGTACGACGTGCTCGTGCTGGGAGCGGGGCCGGGCGGGTATTCAGCCGCTTTTCGCGCCGCCGATCTGGGCTTGAAGGTGGTGCTGGTCGAGCGCTACGCGACCTTGGGCGGGGTGTGCCTGAACGTGGGCTGCATTCCTTCAAAAGCGCTGTTGCATACGGCGGCGGTAACCGAAGAAGCCCAGGCGCTTGCCGCCCATGGCATTTCTTTCGGCCCACCCACTATCGACCTGGATGCGTTGCGCGGTTATAAAGATAGCGTCGTGGCCAAGCTCACGGGCGGCCTGGCCGGCATGGCCAAGGCGCGCAAGGTCACGGTGGTCACCGGTGTGGGGCAGTTTGTCGATCCGCATCATGTGTCCGTGGCCTCAGACGATGGTAAAACGCAGACGATTCAGTTCGCCTCGGCCATTATTGCCGCGGGCAGCCAGTCGGTTAAGCTGCCGTTCCTGCCGGACGACAGCCGGGTCGTCGACTCCACCGGCGCCTTGCTGCTGACCAGCATTCCTAAAAAAATGTTGCTGGTTGGCGGTGGAATTATCGGTCTTGAAATGGGCACGGTGTATTCCGCGCTGGGGTCCCGGCTTGATGTGGTGGAAATGCAAAGCGGCCTGATGCCCGGCGCCGACCGCGATCTGGTCAAAGTATGGGAAAAGATGAACGCCAAGCGTTTCGATCACCTTATGCTCAATACCAAGACGGTGGGCGCGCAAGCCAAGGAGGACGGAATATGGGTGTCGTTCGAAGGCGAGAATGCGCCCAAGGAGCCTCAGCGCTACGACCTGGTTCTGCAGGCCGTGGGACGTACGCCTAATGGCAATAGGTTGTCGGCCGACAAGGCGGGCGTCAAGGTCGGCGATCGCGGTTTTATTCCGGTCGACAGGCAAATGCGCACCAATGTGCCCCATATTTATGCGATCGGCGATATTGTTGGCCAGCCTATGCTGGCGCATAAGGCGGTGCACGAAGCCCATGTGGCGGCCGAGGTCATCGCTGGTCAGAAAAGCTTCTTTGATGCCCGGGTCATTCCGTCGGTGGCCTATACCGACCCTGAAATTGCCTGGGTCGGCCTGACTGAAGAGCAGGCCAAGGAACAAGGCATCGCCGTTGAAAAAGGGCTGTTTCCGTGGGCGGCCTCGGGCCGAGCCATTGCCAATGGCCGCGATGAGGGCTTCACCAAGCTTTTGTTCGACGCGCAAACGCATCGTATCGTCGGAGGTGGTATCGTAGGCACTCACGCTGGCGATTTAATTGGCGAAGTGGCCCTGGCGATAGAAATGGGTGCTGATGCGGTTGACATCGGTAAAACCATACACCCGCATCCGACCTTGGGCGAATCTATCGGCATGGCCGCCGAAGTGGCGAAAGGCAGTTGCACCGACTTACCGCCGGTGCGGCGCAAATAGCCAGGAAGTTCAGCTCTATTTTTTTCAAGACGGCAGGTGCGCGCAGTGGCCGCACCCGCCGTTGCTGTTTTATAAGCGTCTATCATGTCCCTTCCTAAACCTAGTACCGCCGCAACGCTTCCTGAATGGCTCAGTTATCTTGAGTCATTGCATCACAAGGCTATTGAACTCGGACTGGATCGCGTACGCGCCGCGGCCCAGCGTCTTGACCTGAAGCTGCCGTTTGTAAAAATAACGGTGGGCGGCACGAATGGCAAAGGCTCTACCTGCGCCATGCTCGAGGCTATCTTGTTGGCGGCGGGTTACCGGGTCGGCATGTACACGTCTCCGCACCTGATCGATTTCAACGAGCGTATCCGAGTCAATGGCGAGCTTGCCAGCGACGCGCAAATTATCGAGCAGTTCAATTTTATCGAATCCGTTCGCGGCGATGTGTCGCTGAGCTATTTCGAGTACACGACGCTGGCTGCGCTGCGCCTGTTCGAACAAAGCGGGGTCGATGTCGTGGTGCTGGAGGTAGGCCTGGGCGGACGCCTGGACGCGGTGAATATTGTCGATGCCGATTGCGCCATTATTACCAGCATCGATATCGATCACACGGAATGGCTGGGCGATACGCGTGAAAAAATCGCGCTGGAAAAAGCCCATATTTTCAGGCCCGGGGCGCCCGCCATTTGCGCTGATCCCGTGCCGCCGCAAAGCTTGATCGATCATGCTCATGAAATAGGCGCCGATTTATGGCTGGTCGGCAAGGATTTCAATCATTCGGGCGATCGGCAGCAATGGGCTTATGGCGGCCGGACGCAACGTCGCAGCGGACTGGCGTATCCGTCGCTACGAGGCGCCAATCAGTTGTTGAATGCCGCGGCAGCCTTGGCTGCGCTGGAAGCGTTGCGGGGGCAACTGGTCGTGCCCGCGCAAGCGGTGCGCATCGGTTTGTCGCATGCGAACCTGCCCGGCCGCTTGCAGATCCTGCCGGGCACGCCCACCATCGTGCTTGATGTCGCTCATAATCCGCATGCGGCCGCCGCATTGGCTCAAAACCTCGACGGCATGGCTTTTTATCCTTATACGCACGCGGTCGTCGGCATGATGAACGACAAAGACATCGCCGCGGTCGTAGAAAAGTTGGTGTCCAGAGTCGACCATTGGTATTGCGCGGGGCTGGAAGGTCCGCGTGGCGCCAGTGGCGACCATTTGGCGGACATCGTTCGCAGCGTCTTGCCCCCGGCGGGAAAAGAGCCCATTACCGTTTCAAGTTTTGACAATCCGGTTCAAGCCTTTGCCGAAGCCAGAAAACGGGCCTCGGACAATGATAGAATTCTCGTGTTCGGTTCATTTTCCACAGTCGGCCCCATTCTTAAAGAGCTGGGGCGCGGTTAATTTAAGTGTCAAGGCAAAGGCGACATCGCCGTTTGCAGGCCAACAAAGGTTTTTAAATGGGATTGTTTTCTCGCAACGAGTCAGCCAATGGTTCCGGGCGACGCACTTCAGCGCGCTCCGCGGGTTCAAGCGAGGCGCAGGTGAATGAACTGCGCGGTCGTGCCCGCCGCCGACTGATCGGCGCTTTGGCCTTGGTGGTCGCCGCGGTCATCATTGTGCCCATGCTGCTCGACACGTCGCCAGCGCCCACCGAGCCGCAATCCCCTATTGTGGTTCCGGCTATTGTGCCGCCGACCCCGGCTCCCGATCTGGCTGCAGTCCAGCCCGACAGCGCCAACAATCAAAGCGGTGGGGCGCTTGTCGAATCACCATTGCCGGTTCCCGATGCCGGCGGGGCGGTCGACCAGGCGACAGCCGACGAGCCTGCATTGCCGCCGGTCGAAGAGCAACCCGCGCAAACGCCGGCTGTTCCCAAGCCTGCGCCAACCGTTGCATCCAAGGCGCCCGAAAAACCCGAACCCAAGGCCGAGCCTAAGCCCAAAGCGCCGCAGCGTACGGATGACGGATCGGTCGCGATCGCCCTGCTTGAGGGGCGTTCGCCGGCCAAAGCGCCTGCGGAAGCGTCAAAGGGCAGCTATGTATTGCAGATTGCCGCCTATACAACGGACAAAGACGCGCAAAGCCGTCGCGATCGTCTGGTGTCTTCCGGTGTCACGAATGCGTACGTCGAAACAGCCAGTTCGGGCGGAAAGAACACATACCGTCTGCGTGTCGGTCCATTCCCTTCGCGTGAGGCCGCTCAGGCGGCCCAAACACGTTTACGCGCCCTGGGCTATGACAACGGATTTATTTCCTCCAAGTGACCAGCTTCGACTACATTGTGCTGGCCATTCTGTGTGTGTCGGCGTTGCTGGGACTGTTGCGCGGCCTCATTAAAGAGGTGCTGTCGCTGATTGCTTACGCGGCGGCGTTTATGGCCGCCATCTGGTGGGGACCCAGGGTGTCGCTCTGGACGGCCTCTTACATCGACAACGATTTGCTTCGAACCGCCGCCGCTTATGCGGCGGTATTCATTGTGACGCTCCTGCTGGTCGGTCTGGCGAATATCACCCTGGGTTCGTTGATACAGAAAACGGGCCTGACACCGGCCGATCACGGGCTCGGCATGCTGTTCGGCTGTCTGCGCGGCGCGCTGATTGTCGTCGTATTGGTTGCGCTGGCCGGCTATACCGAATTGCCTAAAGAGCCTTGGTGGCAAGAGGCCAGGCTTTCAGGCACGGCCGTTAAAGCCGTCGTGCAAATTAAACAGATATTGCCGCCGTCTTTGGCGACATGGTTACCGTATTGAATGCCTTAACAGGAATATAAAATGTGTGGAATCGTTGGGGTCGCTGGCCTGGGCCCCGTAAATCAACTGATTTACGACAGCCTTCTTCTGTTGCAGCATCGCGGCCAGGACGCCGCGGGCATCGCAACGTCGCATGAGCAATTTTTTAATATGTACAAAGCGCACGGTTTGGTGCGCGATGTCTTCCGTACGCGCAACATGCGTGCCTTGCCAGGCAATAGCGGACTGGGGCAAGTACGTTACCCCACCGCAGGCTCGAGCGATAGCGTGGATGAGGCCCAGCCTTTTTACGTCAACGCGCCTTTCGGCATCACTTTTGTTCACAACGGCAACCTGACCAATTGGCGCGAGCTGCGCGAAGAGCTGTTTCGCATCGACCGCCGCCACATCAATACCAACTCCGACTCCGAAGTCTTGCTCAATGTGTTTGCGCACGAGCTGCAATTGGCGGCCAGCGGCGTTTCGCTGGACGAGAACTCGGTTTTTGCCGCGGTTTCGGCCGTGCATCGCCGCGCGAAGGGCGCTTACGCTGTCATCGCGCAAATTGCCAGTTTCGGCATGGTCGCTTTTCGCGATCCCTACGGTATTCGGCCGCTATGCCTGGGTTCCCTTAAGACCGACAAGGGCACTGAATGGATGGTGGCGTCCGAGTCGGTCGCCTTGGCCGGATGCGGTTTTACTTTCGTGCGTGATATTGCTCCCGGCGAAGCCATACTGATCGATCTGGATGGCAATATGACCAGCCGCCAGTGCGCCGAACATTCGGTATTGACGCCGTGTGTGTTCGAGTATGTTTACTTCGCCCGGCCCGATTCATTAATGGATGGCGTTTCGGTGTATGACGCCCGGTTGAATATGGGCGAGTATCTTGCCGATAACGTCGCAAAAACCTTGCGTCTGGGCGATATCGATGTGGTCATGCCCATTCCCGACTCGTCACGCCCGGCCGCGATGCAGTTGGCCGCGAAGCTGGATCTGAATTACCGCGAAGGGTTCATCAAGAACCGTTATATCGGTCGCACATTCATCATGCCGGGGCAGGCCGTGCGTAAAAAGTCCGTGCGTCAGAAACTGAACGCCATCGATATGGAGTTCCGCGGCAAAAACGTGTTGCTGGTTGACGATTCGATTGTGCGAGGCACGACCAGCCGGGAGATCGTCGATATGGCCCGCGCGGCGGGCGCGAATAAAGTATTTTTCGCTTCGGCCGCGCCGCCTGTGCGGTTTCCGAATGTCTATGGCATCGACATGCCGACCCAGACCGAGCTGATTGCCACGGGTCGGGATACGGCGCTGATTGCGCGCGAAATTGGCGCGGACGGCTTGGTATATCAAGAGCTGTCGGATCTGGAGCGGTCCATTCGCGACTTGAATCCGTCGATGACCCAGTTTGAGTCGTCCTGCTTTAATGGCAACTACGTTACCGGCGATATCGATGACGCCTATCTGGCGCGATTAAGCCAGACCCGTGGGGCCGCCGCCCAGCAGGCCGGCGACAATGCCGACGACGATTGAGATCACCCGTTTTTCGGGTGGTCCAATTCGTTTCTGATCTCTTGCATGACCGACCGCTGCGAAGCCGGCGGTCATTTTTCTATCGGATTTATCGGCGCAACAAGGCTGCGATGCTTAGTACACCCAGCAAGGCAAAGAGTGCCAGGCTCCAGAGGGCGTACTCGATACCCAAAACCTGGACTTTGGCATCCATGCAAGTGGCGAAAATACCGAACAGCCATGAGACGTGGCTGTCCAGTCCCGACCTCACCATGAACTGGTCCGCAAAGGTTTGGGCGCACGAGAACATTTTGGCCGCCACGTCATGCTGATACCAGGCGGCCGTGATGCCGCCCACGCTAAGTAGCGCCGCAAGTGCGGTGAACAGGCGCCCCAGAGGCCGCGTGCGGCCGGCGAAAATAGCGAGCCAGCACGATAGCGCAATAGCCAGGTAAATAAGCCGCTGAAACACGCACCAGGCGCAGGGGCGCATGCCAAATATGTATTGTGAGATGAGGGCGATGGCGACAGCGCCCAGGCAAAGTAGCGCGATCAGGTGCAGGAGCTTATTCGTTTGACGTGGCATGGCGAGGATGGGTAGTGAGGGTTAGCGTGAGGCGGTGATGTCAGCCATTTCCTGGAAGAGCGACAGCAGGAGTTCGTGCACCCCCTGCCAAAGAATTTGCACCCCCAGGCAGAGCAGGATAAAGGCGGAAAGGCGCATCAATACCGCGGTTCCGCTGGGGCCCAGCTTGTACAGAAACTGCGCGGCGAATCGCAGGCAAAAATAGACGGCCAGCGAGGCCACCAATATCGCGGGGATGGAGCCGGCGAGTTTGCTGGCGCTGGCCGAGGCGGACTGATCATGCAAGGTGGCGCCGACCGTCAGTGCGGCCGCCAGGGAGCCGGGACCGCAGATCATGGGAAAAGTCAGCGGGTAGAACGCCTTGGACTGGACGCGTTCGACGGAATAGGCCTGTGCCATGTTTTGAGCGTGTTCCGCATCGGTGTCGGAGGCTTGAACCAGATGCCAGGCAGTGGCGATGACCAACAACCCGCCACCGATGCGTACGATCGACAGGGAAATGCCCAGGAAGTCCAGCACCAGATTGCCCGCCAGCATGGCGGCGCTAAGCATGATGAAGATATTGATGGCGACGCGCTTGGCCAGTTGCTGGCGCACCGTGGCGCTGGCCCCTTCGGTCAGGGTAAGAAAGATAGGCGCCACGGCGGGCGGGTTCAGCATGGGAAGCAGGGTGGCCAGCGCAAACAGGAAACTGCGGCCGAAATTGGCAATGAAATCGTTGAAAATCATAGGGAGGAATCATTTACCTTCTTGAAGGGGCGCCACGCCTTGTTGTTTTCAGGTGCTGGTTTCGTCCAGCGTGCTTAAAACACTACGCTCGAATTGTAGCTGGGTTCGCGGGTGGCCCAGCGCATCGCCTTCAATAATGAAAATGTCTTCGACGCGGTCTCCCAGGGTCATGACTTTGGCCATGGTCAGGTTGATGGCGTGCCGGGCAAAGACCTGGGCCAGGCTATAGAGCAAACCGGGGCGGTCCGCGGCCGTAATCGACAGGCGCCAGGATCGACTGCTTTCGTCGGGTTGCAGCTCGACGTTGGGCACCATGGGAAAGACGCGTGAGCGGCGCGACTGGCTGCGGCGTATCGAATCGTAGTCAGCCTGCGCCTGCGGCGACGGCGCGCTGGCCAGTTTTTGGGCCAGTTCGTGTTCGACCAAAGACGCTTGGGAGCGAAAGTCTTTTTCGTGCGGCGGAAGCAGGACGATAAAGCTGTCCAGCGCCCAGCCATGGCGTGTGGTGTGAATGCGGGCGTCTTGAACCCGAAGCGAGCGCTGATCGAAATACCCGCAGATCGTAACGAAAAGCTCGCTTTTATCCGGGGTATAAACCAGAATTTGAAGCGCTTCACCCTGACCGATGATGCGGACTTTGACCACCGGGTCGGGGGAATGGGTGCGGTAGTACAAATGACGGGTGTGCCAGGCTATTTCAGACGCCTCATGGCGCAGGAAATACGCGACGTCGAGTTGCTTCCAGAATTCGTCGCGGCTTTCGTCGCGCAGGCCCATCAGGCGGATCTCGGTGGCGGCGGCCTCTTTGCGCAGAGCCAGCACGGTGCCGGTGTCGGGCTGTGAGCCGCCCAGCGCGCTCAGCGTCAGCCGGTAAAGGTCTTCGAGCAGCTTTCCCTTCCAGGAATTCCATACTTTAGGGCTGGTGCCGCGGATGTCGGCGACGGTCAGCAGATACAGCGCGGTCAGGTGACGTTCGTCTTGAACGCGCTGGGCAAATTCATGCACTACCGCAGGGTCGGTCAAGTCGCGTTTCTGTGCAAACTGCGACATGGTCAGGTGCTGGCGCACCAGAAACTCCACCAGTTCGGCGTCGTTGCGCTCGATGCCATGCTGGGTGCAGAATCGGCGCACATCGCGCGCGCCCAGCTCGGAATGGTCGCCGCCCCGGCCCTTGGCTATATCGTGGTACAGGGCGGCAATATAAAGTAGCCAGTGCCGGTCGAAATCGGCCACCAACTGGCTGGCCAGGGGGTATTCCTGGGCATGCTCGGGCATGGTGAAGCGGCGCAAATTGCGTATGACCATCAAGATGTGCTGGTCGACCGTATAGGCGTGAAACAAGTCATGCTGCATTTGACCGACGATTTTGCGGAACTCGGGCAAATAGCGGGGCAGTATATTCAGCATGGTCATACGCCGCAGCGCATGGACGATGCCGCGCGGCTGTTGCAGAATCTGGATGAACAGACGCCGGTTGACCGGATTGCGACGAAACTGCGGGTCGATACGCCGGCGTGCGTGCCACATGGCCCGCATGGTTTGCGCTGACAGGCTGGTCAACTGCGGATGTTCCTGCATGACCAGGAAGGCGCGCAGCAACAAGGTCGGATTACGTTCGAAGCAATCGTCGCGGCGAATGCCCAGGCGATTATGCATCTCGACAAAATCATCGTCGATGATCTTGACCGGGGCGTCGGGCCTGGGAAACAGGCGCTCTTCGATCGCCTGCATCAGTATGGTGTTGAGCTGGCTGACAACGCGCGCGGCCCAATAGTAGCGCTGCATGAGCAATTCGCTTGGGCGGCGGTTTTTCACAGCGGTAAAACCGTAGATTTGCGCCAGCCCCGGTTGCAGGTCGAATAACAGGCGGTCCTCGCGGCGGCCAGCCAGCAAGTGCAGTTCGATACGCAGGCGTTTGAAGGCGAGTTCGGCGCGGCGCAGCGCGCGGTACTCGGCGGCGGTCAGCAACTGTGCCTGGGCTATCTCGCGCCAGGTTGCGCCCAGACCGGCGGCCTGGGCCAGCCATAAAATAACTTGCAAATCGCGCAAGCCTCCCGGAGCCTCTTTGCAGTTGGGCTCCAGCGCGTAGGGCGTGTCTTGATGGCGCGTGTGCCGCTGTTGCATTTCAGCGCGCTTGGCCTGGAAAAAAGTCTGCGCATCGAGTTGTTCATGCATCACCCTGGTCAGCTCTTTCAGGAGCTCTTTACTGCCCGCTAGCCAGCGTACTTCAAGCAGCGCGGTTTCGACGGTGATGTCATTGCCGGCTTCACGCTGGCAGTCCGCGATGGTGCGAACGCTGTGGCCCAGGTCCAGGCCCAGGTCCCAGAGCGCGGCCACTAAAGACTCGAGCCGTCGCTGATCAAGGATGGATGGCTCGGTTTTCAGCAGAATCAGAACATCGATGTCGGAGTGCGGATAAAGGTCGCCGCGACCGTAGCCGCCGACGGCGGCCAGCGCCGCCCCCTTGGGCAGCGGGTGAAGCTTGATGATTTCGCGCAGCGACTGGTCGGTGATGCGCCGTAGCGCGGCAAGCAGCGGCTCGGGACGCAAATGCCGCCGAAAGCTGTCAATGGCTTCCTGGCGGCGCAGGTTGAAGCGGTCGCGCAAAGAGGCTTCAAGCGGCGCGTTCATGGCGGGTTGGGCGCTAGGCTTTCTGGACGAAAGCAGGCGCGGCCGGCATGCCTTCGGAAACGGTCAGGACTTCGTAGCCGCTGTCGGTAACCAGAATGCTGTGCTCCCATTGTGCGGAAAGGCTGTGGTCGCGGGTCACGATGGTCCAGCCGTCGGCCAGTTGACGAATTTCCTTGCGCCCCGCATTGAGCATGGGTTCAATGGTGAAAATCATGCCGGCTTCGAGCTTGGCGCCGGTGCCGGCCTTGCCATAATGCAATACTTGCGGGTCCTGGTGAAACTGACGGCCGACGCCGTGGCCGCAGTATTCGCGCACCACCGAAAAGCCCTGCTTTTCGGCGTGCTTCTGAATGGCCGAACCGATATCGCCGAGGGTTGCGCCGGGGCGAACCTGCTCAATGCCCAGCCACATGCAATCGTAAGTGGTCTCGACCAGCCGCTTGGCCAGGATGGACGGTTCGCCAATGTAATACGTGCGGCTCGTATCGCCGAACCAGCCGTCTTTGATGACGGTGACGTCGATGTTCATGATGTCGCCGTTTTTCAAGACTTTGTCGCCGGGAATGCCGTGGCAGATAACATGGTTGACGGACGTGCAGATCGACGCGGGGAAGGGGGGATAGCCGGGCGGCGCATAGCCTACGGTGGCCGACTTTACCTTTAGCTCGTTGGTGATGAAGTCCATGCAAAGGCGATCGAGCTCGCCAGTGGTTACGCCTGCCCGCACGTGGGGGGCAAGGTAGTCCAGGGTCTGTGCGGCAGCCTGGCAGGCGGCGCGCATTTTATCGAGATCGGCGGGGTCGGTAACGAGGTTGCTCATGTCAACTTGAATAATGTGGGTTAAAGATAGTAGAATTATAGGCTTTCCTGAATTTTGTCAGGGAAGACAAAGATAAATCGCGCGCCAAGCCACCACAGGGTGTTTGCGTACGATGGGTTGCCTTATTTGCTTTGGTGTTTTGCCTTGGCATTTTTCCCATTTTACCGGATGCAGGCTTTGCGCAAGACCAAACCCTCGGAGAATAGAATGTCTTTAATGCGTGAAATGCTGGAAGCCGGTGTCCATTTTGGCCACCAGACCCGTTACTGGAATCCCAAGATGGCACCGTACATCTTCGGCCATCGTAACAAAATTCATATCGTCAACCTTGAAAAAACGGTCGTCCAGTTTCAAGAAGCTGCCAAGTTCATGCGCCAGATCGCCGCGCGCGGCGGCAATGTGCTGTTCGTGGGTACTAAACGTGCCGCACGCGAAATCGTAGCTCAGGAAGCCGCCCGTTGCGGCATGCCTTACGTCGACAGCCGTTGGCTGGGCGGCATGATGACCAACTTCAAAACGGTCAAGAGCTCGGTGAAGCGCCTGAAAGAAATGGAAGCCCAGCTTGCCGACGGCGCAACCGAGCGCATGAGCAAGAAAGAAGCCCTGATGTTCGATCGCGAACTCGAAAAGCTGAACAAAGCCATTGGCGGCATCAAAGACATGAACACCTTGCCTGACGCCTTGTTCATCATCGACGTTGGCTACCACAAGATTGCTGTGGCCGAAGCCCGCACCCTGGGTATTCCCGTGGTTGCCGTGGTCGATACCAACCACTCGCCAGATGGCGTGGAACTGGTCATTCCGGGTAACGACGACTCGGCCAAGGCGATTGCATTGTATGCGCGTGGCATGGCTGATGCGGTTCTTGAAGGCCGCGAGCAAAACCTTAACGGCTTGGTCGAAGAAATCACCGAAGGTGAAGAGTTCGTCGAAGTCGATGCAGAAAAACGCGGCGAGTAAGTCTTACGCGTAAGCACCGCATCCAGGTGCGGGCTGCTCCGGTCCAGGCCGGGGCGGCCGTCTGATATATACACTCGCCCCGGTTCAGCCGGGGTGTGTTTTAGTGAAATGGAGAATAAAGTGGCTCAAATTACCGCATCAATGGTTAAAGAACTGCGCGAGAAAACCGACGCGCCCATGATGGAATGCAAAAAAGCACTAACTGAAGCCGACGGTGATATCGCTCGCGCTGAAGAGCTCCTGCGTGTCAAGTTGGGAAATAAAGCCAGCAAGGCGGCTTCCCGCGTTACGGCCGAAGGCCTGATCGGTTTGTATATTGCTCCCGGCGAAAAGCAGGGTGCCGTCATCGAAGTCAATTGCGAAACCGACTTTGTTGCCAAAAACGACGATTTCGTCGGCTTTATCGATCAACTGGCCCAGTTGGTAACCAAAGAAAATCCAGCCGACGTGGCTGCGCTGGCGCAGTTGCCCATGGGCACCGGCACCGTCGACTCCACTCGTTCGGAACTCATCGGCAAAATCGGTGAGAATATTTCCGTACGCCGCTTCCAGCGTTTTGAAACCAACGACCAACTGGCCAGCTACGTTCACGGCGGCCGAATCGGTGTGCTGGTTGAATTCAGCGGCACCCAGGAAACGGGTAAAGACTTGGCCATGCACATTGCGGCAACCAAGCCCAAAGCGCTCGACGCCAACGGTGTAGCGGCTGAAGACATTGAAGCCGAGCGTTCCGTGGCGGCCCAAAAAGCGGCCGAATCGGGCAAGCCTGCCGAGATCGTCAGCAAAATGGTTGAAGGTTCGGTGCAGAAATTTCTTAAAGAAGTTACTTTGCTCTCGCAGACTTTTGTCAAGAACGACAAACAGACTGTCGAGCAAATGCTCAAAGCAAACAATGCTTCGATCAAGCAATTCGCCTTGTATGTCGTAGGCGAAGGTATCGAGAAAAAAGTCGACGACTTTGCTGCTGAAGTGGCCGCTGCCGCTGCCGGCAACGCATAAAGCACACAGTAATGTAAACAGAGCCTGGTTGGCGGCCCACGGCCGCCCGGCTCTGGCTTACACTTTCGTTGGACTGTTTTCTCGGGATACTATCTATGACCACCAGATCGTATAAGCGTGTTCTTCTCAAACTTTCCGGCGAAGCGCTGATGGGTGAAGACGCGTTTGGGATCAATCGCGCGACCATCTTGCGCATGACAGAAGAAATTGCTGAAGTTTCGACGCTGGGCGTTGAGCTGGCCATTGTTATTGGCGGCGGCAATATATTTCGCGGTGTAGCGCCGGGTGCCCAGGGTATGGATCGTGCGACCGCCGATTACATGGGCATGATGGCTACCGTTATGAACGCGCTTGCGCTGCAAGACGCGTTGAAGAATCGCGGTGTCGACACACGCGTTCAATCCGCGCTGAATATCGATCAGGTTGTCGAGCCTTATATCCGGCCTAAAGCGCTACGTTACCTTGAAGAGGGTAAAGTGGTTGTGTTTGCGGCGGGTACCGGCAACCCATTTTTCACGACCGACACAGCGGCCGCCTTGCGCGGAGCTGAAATCGGGGCTGAAATTGTTTTAAAAGCGACTAAAGTCGACGGCATCTACAGCGCCGACCCCAATAAAGACCCTAACGCTACCCGTTACTCGCGGATTAGTTTCGACGAGGCCATCGTTCGTCGTCTCGAGATCATGGATGCGACGGCTTTTGCGCTGTGCCGGGATCAGAAACTTCCGATTAAAGTGTTTTCCATCAACAAGCCCAGCGCTCTGAAGCGCGTCGTATGCGGCGAAGATGAAGGCACCTTAGTTCACGTTTGATAAAGGAATAGTAATGAGCGTTTCAGAGGTCAAAAAGTCGGCCGACGACCGTATGGAAAAATCCCTTGAGGCTCTCAAGGTCAGTTTGTCGAAAATCCGCACCGGCCGAGCCCATGCGGGAATTCTGGACCACGTCCAGGTCGAGTACTACGGTTCCCCGGTGCCCGTCAGCCAGGTTGGCAACGTCAACCTCATCGACGCCCGCACGATCAGCATTCAGCCGTACGAAAAAAACATGGTGGGGCCGATTGAAAAGGCGATTCGCGACTCCGACCTCGGGTTGAACCCGGTTTCCATGGGCGACAATATTCGTGTGCCGATGCCGGCCCTGACCGAAGAGCGTCGACGCGACCTGACCAAGGTAGTGCGCAGCGAAGGCGAGGACGCCAAGGTTGCGGTGCGCAATTTACGCCGGGACGCCAATGACACGCTTAAAAAGCTCGTCAAAGACAAGGAAATCTCCGAGGACGACGAACGCCGCACGCAAGACGACGTTCAAAAGCTTACCGATAAGTATGTTGCTGAAATCGATAGGCAGGTCGCTCAGAAAGAAGCGGAAATCATGACGGTTTAGGCCGTTCTTGGTCGAACGTATTCGATAACTCATGCAAAAAAGCTCGACTCTGGTTGTTCCCGACACGACCGACATGCCCCGGCATATCGCCGTTATTATGGATGGGAACGGTCGCTGGGCCACCAAGCGTTTTTTGCCGCGTGCGGCCGGCCACCTTCGCGGGGTGCAGGCCGTGCGCCGCCTGGTGGAAGCTTGCGGCCATCGTGGGGTCGAGTACCTGACGCTGTTTGCCTTCAGCTCTGAAAACTGGCGGCGCCCCGAAGAAGAAGTTTCTCTTCTGATGCGCCTGTTCATCGAGACGCTTGAAAAAGAGGTCAATAAGCTGCAGCGGCAGGGCGTCAGGCTGCGTGTGATCGGCGATTTATCGCCCTTCGAGCCCCGGCTGCAGGATCTCATTCGCGCTGCCGAACAGCGCACCGAGCACAACACTGCCCTGAACTTGACGATTGCAGCCAATTACGGCGGACGCTGGGATATCATTCAGGCGACACGGCAATTGCTGCAGGCTGCGCCGCATTTGGCAGCGCAGCCGCAATCCCTCAACGAGGAAATGCTCGGCCAGTATTTGTCCATGGCCTGGGCGCCCGAGCCCGACTTGTTCATACGCACCGGCGGCGAACAGCGCATTTCGAATTTTCTTATTTGGCAGCTCGCTTATACTGAGCTGTATTTTTCCGACGATTACTGGCCGGATTTCGGCGTCAAGCAGCTCGATGCCGCGATTCAATGGTATCGGTCGCGCGAGCGCCGCTTTGGGCGCACCAGCGCCCAGCTCGTCGAAAACAAACCATAAAGGCAAGCCATGTTAGTACAGCGCGTCATTACCGCAATCGTTTTGCTGGCGGTATTGCTGGGAGCGCTATTGGCGCCCGGCCCATGGCCTTTGGTCGCATTGCTTACCATTGCGGCCGCCTGCGCTTTATGGGAATGGCTGCGCTTGACGTGGCCGAGCAAGCCTTCCTTCATGCCATTGGCCGCCGCCTTGATACTGCTGGCGGCCATGGCGGCGCTGGCCATGCAGTGGCTTGCGCCGGCGGTTCCGTCCTGGGCCGCCGATATTCAAACCATCCTGAACCGCTGGATCATGCCCTTGGTGGTGCTGATCTGGATTCTTGCGGCCACAGGCCTTGTCATTCGGGGCGATGCGTCGCTCCAGAAGGGCAGCGCGGCGCTCAGTTTGTTTGGCATTCTGGCTGTGCTGGCGGTATGGACCGCGCTAGTCCAGCTGTTTCTGGCCCATGGCGCCTGGTTTTTGGTTTCGTTGCTGGCGCTCATCTGGTTTGCCGATATTGCCGCCTATTTTTCCGGCAAGGCCTTCGGCAAGCGTAAACTGGCTCCTAAAGTCAGCCCGGGGAAAACCTGGGAAGGTGCAATCGGCGGCGTTCTGGCCGCGACGTTGTGGGTCGTGTGCAGCGCCGGGTGGGAAGGCAGCTTTGGATTTGTGCTGAGACAAAGCTGGTCGTGGCCCGGGGTGGTTGCCATCGCGGTCGTGTTGGCCGCGTTGTCGATCATCGGCGATTTGTTCGAGTCGCTGCTTAAGCGGCGTGCCGGGGTCAAGGATTCAAGCCGGCTTTTGCCCGGGCATGGCGGCGTGTACGACCGCATTGACGCTTTATTGCCCGTTGCGCCTATTGCCTTATTGCTTACCGGAGTTTCGCTTTAATGAAGCATCAGCGCGTTTGTGTTCTGGGTTCGACCGGCTCTATCGGTGAAAGCACGCTTGACGTCATAGCGCGCCACCCCGATACCTTGTCGGTCTATGCGTTAAGCGCGCATAGCCGTATTGAAAAACTGGCGGCACAAGCCCTGGCGACTCGCGCCGAAGTGGTGGTGGTGCCCGACGCTACGGCCCGCCAGCGGTTTTTGCAAGCCTGGCCGGCGGGCCAGCCGCAGCCCGAAATTCGGGTGGGTCCAAGGGCGCTGGAAGAAACCGCATCGGGTCCGGAGGCCACCACGGTCATGGCTGCGATCGTGGGTGCCGCCGGTCTGCCCGCCGCCCTGGCTGCGGCGCGGGCGGGCAAGCGGCTTTTGCTGGCCAATAAAGAAGCCCTGGTCGCGGCGGGCGGCCTGTTCATGCAGACCGTGCGCGACAATGGCGCCGAGTTGCTGCCAATCGACAGTGAACACAATGCGATTTTTCAGTGCCTGCCGAATAAAGACAGGGCGGCCGCGCCCGCCTTGCCGGCCAAGGGCGTGCGCCGCTTATTGCTGACCGCCTCGGGGGGGCCTTTTCGCACCAGGGCGCTTGAGCAATTGTCCGATGTCACGCCTGAACAGGCGTGTGCCCATCCCAATTGGAGCATGGGCCGCAAAATCTCGGTCGACTCGGCCACCATGCTCAACAAAGGGCTGGAAGTGATCGAGGCGCACTGGTTGTTCGCCATGCCGGTCAGCCGCATTCAAGTCGTTATTCATCCGCAAAGCGTGGTGCATTCAATGGTCGAATATGAAGACGGTTCGATCCTGGCCCAGATGGGACAGCCCGATATGCGTACGCCCATCGCTTATGGCCTGGGTTTTCCCGAGAGGATTGAAAGCGGCGTTGGCTTGCTGGCCTTGACCGCGCTGGGGCGACTTGATTTTGAAGAACCCGACCTGGAACGTTTTCCTTGCCTGAAGCTGTCCTTTGACGCGCTTAAGTCAGGCCAGGCCGCATGCATTGTGCTTAATGCGGCCAATGAAATTGCCGTTGATTGTTTCTTGAAGCTGCGGATTCGCTATACCGAAATCGCCCGCGTCATCGCCGCCTGTTTAAACTGGCTGGCGGGGCAACCCACTCCAGAACTGGGTTCTCTTGGCGCGATCCTGGCACTCGACGCCGAAGCGCGTCGTTTCGCCTCGGGATTGTGCCTCGTAAAATAAGGTCAGGATTTTCATGCTTTTCACTTTGATCGCCTTTGCAGTGGCCTTGGGCTTGCTGATCACCTTTCACGAACTGGGGCATTACTGGGTCGCGCGCTTATGCGGCGTCAAAGTGCTTCGGTTTTCTATTGGCTTTGGCAAAGTGCTGGCTCGCCGCGTCGACCGCAACGGCACGGAGTGGGCGCTGTCCGCCATTCCGCTGGGCGGCTACGTGAAAATGCTCGACGACCCCTTGCCGGGCGCCTCGCCGGAGCAGGCCGGTCAGGCCTTTAATCAAAAAAGCGTGGGTAAGCGCTTTGCCATCGTCGCGGCCGGACCGCTGGCCAATCTGATATTGGCGGCGGCGTTGTATGCAGCCATGAGCCTGGTCGGCACACAAGAGCCCGCCGCCATTCTTGCGGCGCCGCCCGCCAACTCCGCTGCGGCGCGTGCGGGGTTCGAGGCGGGAGATCGTATTCTTCGCATCAACGACAAGCCGGTGCAGTCCTGGAGCGAAGTGCGCTGGAATATGCTCGACGGCCTGACCTCCGGTGGGGATCTAGCCGTGTTGGTTCAAACGGGCAATGGCATGGAACGCGAGCGTCGGTTGGCCCTGACGGCAGGCAGTATCGAGCCCGATAGCAAGGATCTGATGGCCGAGGCGGGCCTGGCGCTTGCGTCGCCCAGACCCAGGGTCAGCGAAGTGCTGAGCGGCGGGGCGGGAGAGCAGGCTGGTTTGAAGACCGGCGACGTCATCGTGGCGGCGGGAACCTTGCAAAGCCCGTCGGCCAGTTCTTTGATAAAGGAAATCCAGACGCATGCCGATGAGCCGGTCCGCCTGACGGTGCTGCGCGATGGCACGCCGCTGAGTTTAACCATTACACCAAGGGGCGAGTCCGGAGCCGATGGTGTCAAGACGGGGCGGATTGGCGTATTATTGGCTGCGGATTTTCCGATGGTGACCGTGCGCTATGGGTTTGTTGACAGCGTTGCGCGCGGTGTGACGCGCACTGTCGAGACGGCCTGGTTTTCGCTGAAGATGATGGGGCGCATGGTTGTTGGCGAGGTATCCGTACGCAACATTAGCGGGCCCGTGACAATTGCCGACTACGCGGGCCAGACGGCGCGCCTCGGATTAGCGGCGTATGTGGGCTTTTTAGCCTTGATCAGTGTTAGTATCGGCGTGTTGAATTTATTGCCCATCCCTTTGCTCGATGGTGGGCATTTGATGTTTTACCTTATGGAAATCGTTCGTGGCAAACCGGTGCCTGACTCCTGGCGCGAGGGCGCTCAGCGAGTAGGGCTGGGCCTTTTGGCCGCACTGATGGGGCTGGCATTTTTTAATGATTTTTCCCGCCTTTTCAGTTGAGCCCGTTCTGCCTTACAATTTCGCACCATTTGATCGACTAAGGATCCTCTAGGATGTCGTTTCGCCGGAAATTTTCTTTTACCAAGCGCGCCGCGCCCGTGTTATTGGCCGCGCTGCTTGTGCCCAGCATAGCGAATGCGTTTTCGCCGTTTGTAGTTCGCGATATCCGCGTTGATGGAATTCAGCGTGTCGATGCGGGAACCATTTTCAGTTATTTACCCGTCAAGGTGGGCGAAGAGTTCACCGAAGCGCAAGCCAGTGAGGCGATCCAGCGCTTATATGCAACCGGCTTCTTCAGCGACGTCCAGATCGACACCAGCAATAATGTTTTGCTGGTGTCGGTCAAAGAGCGGCCGACGATTGCATCGGTTACGTTCAACGGCATGCGGGAGTTCGATGCCACCGCTTTGAATAAATCGCTGACGGCGGTGGGCTTTGGCGCGGGCCGGGTTTTCGATCAGGCCATGCTCGAGCGGGCCGAGTTCGAGCTGAAGCAGCAGTATTTGTCCAAAGGCAAATACGGCGTCGAAATCACGCCTATTATTACGCCATTGCCGCGCAATCGGGTGGGGATCAGTTTCGATATTTTCGAGGGCGACCTGGCCAAGATCAGCCAGATCAATTTCGTCGGAAATAAAGCGTTTTCACAAGGCAGGCTGCGCGACGAGCTCGAACTGACCACCTCCGGCATGATGACGTGGTATACCGATACCGACAAGTATTCACGTGAAAAGCTGGAAGGCGATGTCGAGCGTATTCGCTCGTTCTACCTCGATCGCGGCTATCTCGAATACTCCGCCGAGCCTCCGCAGGTGTCGATCTCGCCCGATCGGAAAGACATTTTCATTACCCTGACGCTGCACGAAGGCGAGCCTTACAAGTTGCGCAGCGTCAAGCTGGCCGGCGATTTGCTTGGCCTTGAAGAAAAAATCCAGCCTTTGGTTCAGGTCAAGGAAGGGGAAACTTTTTCGGCGGCTAAAACGAATGAAACGGTCAAGGCCATTACCGAATACCTGGGCGATCTGGGCTATGCTTTTGCCAACGTCAATCCCAACCCCGTGCTCGATCGCGACAGCCACGAGGCGGACCTGACTTTCTACGTGGACCCGGGCCGTCGCGTTTACGTGCGCCGCATACAGATCGGGGGCAATACACGCACCCGGGACGAAGTGATTCGCCGTGAAATGCGCCAGCAGGAAGCCGCCTGGTACGATGCGGCCAGCATCAAGACCTCGCGCGATCGTGTCGACCGTCTGGGCTACTTTGATGATGTCAATGTCCATACGACGCCGGTGGCGGGCTCGCCCGACCAAATCGACGTCAACGTCGATGTCAAGGAAAAGCCCACCGGCCTGATCAACCTGGGCATCGGCTACGGCACCACCGATAAAGTGATTTTGTCGGCCGGCATCAGCCAAGACAATATTTTCGGCAGCGGCAACAGCTTGTCGCTGCAGCTCAATACCAGCAAGACGAATCGGGCCGCGGTGATCGCGCATACCGATCCTTACTGGACCAAAGACGGCATCAGCAAGACAACGTCGCTGTACTATCGCCGTACAACCCCCTACGAAATCGCCGACCGCACCAACTCCGGTGATTATCGTGTTACCGCACTGGGTGCCGGGTTGAATTTCGGTGTGCCTATTTCCGAGTTCGATCGTGTGTTCGCCGGCGTCAGCTACGAACGCAATAGCATTGACTTGATCGATGCGCCCAAGGCTTATGAAGACTTTGTCGACGAGTACGGTCGGACCACCCATGCGGCTATTTTCAACCTGGGCTGGTCCAAAGACACCCGAGACAACGCCTTGGCGCCCCGCAAGGGCAGTTACACGCGACTGGCCAGCGATATTTCCACGGTCGATCTGAAGTATTACATGTTAAGCGCCCAGCAGCAGTATTACTTGCCATTGGGCCGCAGCTATACTTTGGCCTTCAACGGTACGGTCGATTGGGGCAAGAGCTATGGCGGCACGACCTTCCCGGTCATCAAGAACCTCCACGGCGGCGGTATCGGCTCGGTGCGCGGCTACGATGGCGCATCGCTGGGGCCTCGCGACACCAAAACCGGGGACTACCTGGGCGGTTCGCGACGCATCGTGGGTAATCTCCAATTGTTCTTGCCGTTCCCCGGCGCGACGCGTGACCGCAGCTTGCGTTGGTTTGTATTCGCCGACGCAGGCCAGGTCGCCAATTCCTCGGGCGGCTGTGCCGCTGGACGTGCCGGCAACCAGGTCGAAGATCCTTGCGGCTGGCGCTATTCGACAGGTCTGGGTCTGTCGTGGGAGTCTCCAATGGGTCCGTTGCAGTTGTCGTTCGGCAAGGCGCTTAATGCCAAGGAAGGCGACGACGAGCAACAATTCCAGTTTCAAATCGGTACGGGTTTTTGATGTAAGCCATTTGGTGGCACAATAGCTCTTTTATCTCTGCTCCTTCGCAAGGTAGATTTTTCATGAAGTCTCAAATCGCATTAAAACTTTCAGCGGTAAGTCGTAGTCTTGGCCGGGGTAACCGCGCCCTGGTGTTGGCCGCCGCATTGGGCGCCATGTCGGTTGTGGCCGCACCCGTGCAGGCCCAAGGTACAAAAATCGGTTTTGTCAGCACCGAGAAAATTCTTCGTGACTCCAAGCCCGCCAAGGCCGCTCAGGCAAAAATCGAGGCTGAATTCAAGCGTCGCGACGATGAGCTGCAGAAGCTGGCCAATAATTTGCGCAGCCAGGCGCAAAAGCTCGACAAAGACGCCCCCGTCTTATCCGAGTCCGAGCGCATTAAACGCCAGCGTCAACTGGCTGACCTGGATTCCGACATGCAGCGCAAGCGCCGCGAGTTCCAGGAAGACTTTAATCGCCGTCGCAACGAGGAGTTTTCCAGCATCGTCGAAAAAGCCGACGCCGCCATCAAGAAAATTGCCGAACAGCAGAACTACGACCTGATCATCCAGGATGCAGTCACTGTCAGTCCCAAGGTCGATATTACCGATCAAGTGATGAAAGCGCTGGGCGGTTAAGCGCTTATGCCGGTATTGCTAGCGCCCGACCAGGCGCCGACCTTACACGAGCTTCTGGCGGCGGCCAATACGGTTGGCCTTGACTGCAAAGTGGTTGACACGTCAGCCGAGCCTAAACCCCGTATACGGGGTTTAGGCTCTTTGCAGTTTGCCGGGGTCGAAGAAATCAGTTTTTTATCAAACTCAAAGCTTCAAGCACAACTGGCCACCTGCCGCGCCGCGGCGGTTATCCTGACGCCCGACGTTTTCCAGGCGACTGAAGGGCAGGCTTTGCCCTATACGGCGGTGCTATGCAGCCAGCCTTATCTTATGTATGCCTTGCTGGCGCAGTGGTTTGACCAGCATCGCATCGATCATCTGCCCGGCGGCATTCATCGCAGCGCCGTCATTGACGCCTCGGCCGAAATTGCCGCAGGCGTCAGCATTGGGCCACAATGCGTCATCGAGGCCGGCGCCAAGATCGGCGCCGGTTCGCGCCTTGGCGCCGGTTGCATCATCGGTACGGGCTCGGTCGTGGGCCGCGACTGCCTGTTGCATGCCAACGTGACGCTTTACCATGGCGTCCGGGTGGGCGACCGGGCCATCTTGCATAGCGGCGTGGTGTTGGGAGCCGACGGTTTCGGTTTTGCTCCCGATCCATTCAAGGAACCGGGCGCCTGGGCTAAAATCGCTCAATTGGGCGGCGTTTCAATCGGCGACGATGTCGAAATAGGCGCCAACACCACGGTAGACCGGGGCGCTCTCGAAGACACGGTAATTGGCCATGGCGTCAAGCTCGACAACCAGATCATGATCGCGCATAACTGCCGCATCGGCAATCATACGGCGATGGCCGCCTGCGTCGGCGTAGCCGGCTCAACGGTTATCGGCGAACGCTGTACGATAGGCGGTGCGGCCATGGTCTCGGGTCATCTGGTGCTGGGCGACGATGTCCATGTTTCCGGGGGAACGGCCATTACAGCCAATGTGGGTAAGCCGGGCCGGTACACGGGCGTTTACCCGTTTGCAGAACATGTTCAATGGCAGCGTAACGCCGCCGTTTTGTCGCAGCTTGCGCAATTGCGCAAGCGGGTGCGCCATATAGAAAAACCCGAACATTAATTCAGAACCAATCGCACACCACGATGTGTGCAAGCAGGATAAAAAATGCAACTCGATATTAAGGAAATCATGGCTCGATTGCCGCATCGTCATCCGATGCTGCTCGTCGATCGCGTGCTGGAAATGACGCCAGGAAAAAGTATTGTCGCCATTAAAAACGTGACCATGAACGAACCCTTTTTTACGGGGCATTTTCCGCACCATCCGGTCATGCCCGGGGTGCTGATCATTGAAGCCATGGCGCAGGCGGCGGCGCTATTTTCGTTCGAGGACGACACCGAGGTGAACGCGGCCGATAAAAAAGTCGCGTACTACCTGGTGGGCGTCGATGGAGCACGTTTTCGTCGTCCGGTCGTCCCCGGCGATCAGTTGCGTCTTGACGTGGTGGCTGACCGTATTAGCCGTACTATGTGTAAATACACAGGTAAGGCCACGGTCGACGGCCAGCTCGTTGCCGAGGCGAAGTTAATGTGTGCGATCCGTATTCTGGAAGATTGATGGACAGTTTAATTCACGCCACGGCCATCGTGGCGCCGGGTGCCCAGATTGCTCCGGGCGTGACTATTGGTCCTTACAGCGTTATCGGGCCGAATGTGAGCATAGGCGCGGGCACCATTGTGGGACCTCACTGCGTTATCGACGGCCACACCACCATAGGGGAAAAAAACCATTTTTATCGGTTTTGCTCTGTTGGCGGTATGCCGCAAGATAAAAAATACGCCGGCGAGCCCACCCGGCTGGAAATCGGCAATGGCAATATGGTGCGCGAATACGTCACCATCAATACCGGTACCGCGCAGGATGTCGGCGTAACGCGCCTGGGAGACGACAACTGGATCATGGCCTATGTGCATATCGCACACGATTGCCAACTGGCCAGCCATATCGTTATTGCCAACAGCGTGCAGCTGGCCGGCCATATTTACATTGACGATTGGGCCATTATCGGCGGTTTATCGGCCGCGCATCAGTTTGTGCGCATTGGTGCGCACACCATGATCGGCGGCACGAGTTCGCTTCGGCAAGACATTCCGCCCTATGTCATCGGTGCGGGCGACCCGTTTCGTCCGGTGGGCATCAATACCGAAGGGCTTAGCCGCCGCGGCTACGCGCCAGAAACCATTGCTGCGCTCAAAGAGGCCTATAAAATCGTGTATCGGCGTAATCTGAAGGTCGAGCAGGCCATCGAACAAATCGTTGCGCTGCAGGCCGAGCGCGCCATTGCCCACGACGCGCTTCAAGTGATGGTTGATTTCCTGAATGCCTCGACACGGGGCATTGCGCGGGCATGACGATGCGCATCGGCATGGTGGCCGGCGAACCCTCCGGCGATCTGTTGGCTGCCCGCGTCATGCAGGGCATTGCCCGCCATGCGGAGCTTGGCCGGTGCGAGGGCATCGGCGGGCCGGCCATGAGCGAGCAGGGGTTCGATATGTGGCACCCCATGAACGCCTTGTCGGTATTCGGCTACGTCGATGCGCTCAAGCGCCTGCCCAGTCTCATTAATATTTATTTGAATACCAAGAAGCGCTGGCTGGCCTCGCCGCCCAGCGTTTTTGTCGGCATCGATGCGCCCGACTTTAATTTGCGGCTCGAGCATCAGTTGAAGCAGGCCGGTATTCCAACCGTGCATTTTGTCGGGCCGTCGATCTGGGCGTGGCGCTACGAGCGTATTCACAAGATTCGGGAAGCGGTCTCTCACATGCTGGTGTTGTTTCCGTTTGAAGAGGCTATTTACCAGAAAGAGGGCATACCGGTTACCTACGTCGGTCATCCCTTGGCCGAAGTCATTCCGATGGAGCCGGACCGTGATGCCGTCAGGACCAGGCTGGGCATTGACCAGGGAGCCCGGGTTCTGGCGTTGATGCCGGGCAGCCGGGCGTCGGAGATAAAACTGCTGGCGCCGCGCTTCTTGCAGGCCGCACAGCGCCTGCTGCATCAAGATCCCGCCTTGCAGGTGCTGGTTCCCATGGTGAACGAACAGCGTCGGCACGAGTTTCAGCAATTGTTGCAGCAGTATCCCGTTGCCAATTTACGCATTCTGTCTCAAGGGGCCTCAGCTTCCCGGCCGGCCGCCTGGGATGCCATGGAAGCGGCCGATGCGGTGCTGGTTGCCAGCGGCACGGCCACGCTTGAAGCGGCTCTGTTCAAACGGCCCATGGTGATTTCCTATGTGCTTTCACCGACGATGCGCCGGTTGATGGAGTGGAAGTCCGGCCAGGCCAGACCCTATGTTCCCTGGGTTGGCCTGCCTAACGTCTTATTGAACGATTTTGCCGTACCTGAAATTTTGCAGGACGACGCAACGCCCGAGGCCTTGGCCCAGGCGTCCTGGAAAGCCTTGACCGACAAGGTCTATGCCAGCCGGATTGCACAGCGTTTTACACAAATGCACGAAAGCTTGTGGCGCGATACGCCGGGCCTGGCTGCACAGGCCATTATTACGCAGGCCGGGCATGGAGCAGGCTGATCTGTTCAGTGCGTTGACGCCGTCGGCCTTGCTGATTGCGGGGGTTGACGAAGCGGGGCGCGGGCCGCTGGCCGGTCCTGTGTTCGCCGCTGCCGTCATTCTTGATCCGCATCGCCCTATAGCCGGCCTGGCCGATTCAAAAGTCTTGACTGCATTACGGCGCGAGAAACTGGCTGAGGAAATCCGTCGCCATGCGTTGGCGTGGTTCGTCGCCAGCGCAAGCGTCGATGAAATCGATCAACTGAATATTCTTCATGCCACCATGCTGGCCATGCGCCGTGCCTGCGAGGGTTTATCCCTGGCTCCCAATAAAGTGCTGATCGACGGAAATCGCATTCCTGCGGGGCTGGCGTGCGAGGCGCAGGCCATCGTCAAGGGCGATTCGACGGTGCAGGCCATTTCAGCGGCCTCCATCCTGGCCAAGACGTCGCGGGATGCCGATTGCGCGGTATTGCATGGGCAGTACCCGCATTATGCGTTCGATCAGCATAAAGGCTACGGCACGGCTTTGCATCTGGAGCGTCTGCAGTTGCATGGGCCTTGTCCCGCCCATCGCCGCAGTTTCGCGCCGGTGAGGCGTTGGATGGTGACGCCGTGAAGCACATCAGCTCGCGCGATAATCCGCAGTACAAGCGCTTGCTTCGCCTGGCCGCAGGCAAAGAAGAGGGGCAGGTCCTGCTCGAGGGGATTCACCTTTGCCAGGACTGGCTGAGCCATCAGGGCGAGCCTTTGCTGGCTGTGTTCGATAGCGAACGATTGCAGCATGGCGGCGAGCTGGCGGCCTTGGCCGGCCGGCTCAATGCCGGCCTGTGCATTAGTTGCGAGCCCGCCCTGATGCAGCGTCTATCGCAAGTAGAGCATGGCCAGGGCGTTTGTTTTGTCGCGCCCATCCCCAGGCTGGCGCCGCCGCCCCGAATTGCCCATAACTGCCTGTGGCTCGACCGTGTTCAAGACCCGGGCAACGTGGGAACGCTGCTGCGCACGGCTGCCGCGGCGGGCATTACACATGCGTACTTGTCGTCGGGCACGGCCTCGGCCTGGTCGCCCAAAGTGCTGCGCAGCGCGCAAGGCGCGCATTTCATCATGTCCATTTATGAGCACCTCGATCTGCTGGCTGAACGGAAGAAGTTGGCTGTGCCTCTGGTCGCCACGGCGCTGGAACACGCTCAGTCGCTTTATGCCTTGCCCTTGCCGCCGCAGTGCGCCTGGTTAGTGGGTAATGAAGGGCGGGGTGTAGCGCCCGAACTGCTCGATCAGGCCGACATCAGGGTGTTTATTCCGCAGGTGCGCGAGGTGGAGTCGTTAAACGTTGCGGCCGCCGCTGCCATCTGTTTATTCGAGCAGCGCCGGCAACATGTGTGTTGACACCTCGACGCGTCAGTATGACTGCCGGTTCAGGCCGACTTCTTCCAGTACCTTGGTGGAAATTTCTTCGATGGACCGGGTCGTTGTCGACAGCCACGCAATATTTTCCATGCGCATCAGGCGTTCGGCCTCGGCGACTTCCTGGCGGCATTGGGTGAGCGACGCGTATTGGCTGTTGGGGCGGCGTTCGTTGCGTACTTCGGCAAGGCGGTCGGGATGAATCGACAACCCGAACAGTTTGTTGCGATAGGGCGCCAGGGTGCTGGGCAGGGTGCCGCGTTCGAAATCTTCGGGAATCAGTGGGAAGTTGGCCGCTTTGACGGCGTATTGCATGGCCAGATACAGGCTGGTGGGGGTTTTTCCGCAGCGCGAAACGCCGACCAGGATGACGTCGGCCTGTTCCAGGCCATGGATGAACTGGCCGTCGTCGTGAGCCAGGCTGAAATTAATGGCTTCGATGCGATTGTTGTATTCCTTGGTCAGGCCGCCCATGTGCGAGCGGCCCACCGAGTGGCTGGATTTCATGCCCAGGGCGGTTTCAATAGGGCGCACGAAGGTGCCGAAAAGATCCAGGAAGGTGCAGTTGGCCAGTCGTATGGCGTCCGAGGCTTCGGGGTCGACCAGCGTACTGAATACCAGCGGCGCCTGCATTTCTTTTTCGGCGCAGCGGTTGATGCGGTTGGCCGCCTCGACCGCTTTTTCCACGCTGTCGATGAACGGGATGCGAACGGGCAGGAATTTGACCTCTTCAAATTGCGAGAGCACCGAGTGGCTGAATGTCTCGGCCGTAATGCCGGTGCTGTCGGAAACGATAAATACGGTGCGTTCGGTAGGGGAGGTAGTCATTAGGGGCAGTAGTACAGAAGGGATGGGAAACGGTACAATCGCAAGTTCGCAAGCGCTCTGTAGGAGCCGAGGCTGATTTGCTTAGTGCGTAGATTGTAGGGCAATTCGGCGGTACGCCGCCCCAAGCCTCTATGCCATAAGCAAACAAGCTTTCTTCTATAGTGTTAAAGGTGACTTTATGTCTTATGTTGTAGCTTTCGAGCAGCTCCGCATGACGGATGTTGACTCGGTAGGGGGGAAAAATGCTTCCCTCGGCGAAATGATCAGCCAGTTGGCGTGCCGGGCGGTTTTGCCACCACCTCGGATGCCTTCCGCGACTTCCTCAAATCGACCAAGCTCGATCAGCGTATCGCCGATCGCCTCAGTACGCTTGATTCGGACGACGTGCGCGAACTGGCCAAGGCGGGCGCTGAAATCCGCCAATGGATTGTTGAAACGCCATTTCCGGCCGATTTCGAGCAGGCCATCCGCACTTCGTTTGCGCAACTGGATGCCGATGGCAAAGGTTCGTTCGCCGTGCGTTCATCGGCCACGGCCGAAGACTTGCCCGACGCCTCGTTTGCCGGCCAGCAGGAAACGTTTTTGAACGTGGTGGGCATTGACGACGTGCTCGACAAAATTCGCCACGTTTTTGCTTCGCTTTATAACGATCGCGCTATTTCGTATCGCGTTCACAAAGGCTATGCACATGCCGACGTGGCCTTGTCGGCGGGTATCCAGCGCATGGTGCGCTCCGACCGCGGCAGCGCCGGTGTGATGTTTACGTTGGATACCGAATCGGGTTTCGACGATGTCGTGTTCATCACCTCGTCTTACGGTTTGGGTGAAACCGTGGTGCAGGGCGCCGTCAATCCTGACGAATTTTATGTATTCAAACCGACGCTGGCTACCGGCCATTATCCCATCATCAGCCGCCGTATCGGCTCGAAGCTGATCAAGATGGAGTTCGATCCGGAGCGTACGGCGGGTCTGGCCATTCGTACGGTCGATGTGCCGGTTTCCGAGCGCAACCGCTATTCGTTGACCGACGATGAAATTACCGAATTGGCGCGTTACGCAGTCATTATCGAGAAGCACTACAAGCGTCCAATGGACATCGAGTGGGGCCGCGACGGCATCGACGGCAAAATTTATATTTTGCAGGCGCGTCCTGAAACCGTGAAATCGCAACAGGCGCAGCACGATGTGCAAGAGCGCTATCGTCTTAAAGCCACGGGCGAGGTGCTGATCACCGGGCGTGCGATCGGCCAGAAAATCGGTTCGGGTCAGGTGCGGGTGGTGGCGGATATCTCCGAGATGGACCAGGTCAAGGCGGGCGACATCCTAGTTACCGACATGACCGATCCGAACTGGGAGCCGGTCATGAAGCTGGCTTCGGCGATTGTTACCAACCGGGGCGGACGTACTTGCCACGCGGCGATTATTGCGCGCGAGCTGGGCATTCCGGCGGTGGTGGGTTGCGCCAATGCAACCGACGTTCTTTCCGACGGCAGGGAAGTGACGGTGTCGTGCGCGGAAGGCGACGAAGGCCGTATTTATGACGGCCTGATCGAAACCGAGATCGAAGAGGTGCAGTGGGGCGAAATGCCGGACATCGGCATCAAGGTCATGATGAACGTGGGCAACCCGCAACTGGCGTTTGATTTTTCGCAGATTCCTAATGCGGGTGTGGGCCTGGCCCGCCTTGAGTTCATTATCAACAACAATATCAATGTGCATCCGAAGGCGGTGCTCGACTATCCGAATGTCGACGCCGAACTGAAGAAGGCGGTTGAGTCGGCGGCGCGCGGCTATGCCAGCCCGCGTGCGTTCTTTGTTGAAAAACTGGCCGAGGGCATTGCCACGATCGGCGCGGCGTTTTACCCCAAGCCGGTAATTTTGCGCTTGTCGGACTTCAAGTCCAACGAGTATCGCAAGTTGGTGGGCGGTTCGCGCTACGAGCCCGAGGAAGAGAATCCGATGCTGGGTTTCCGCGGCGCATCGCGTTATCTGGCGGCCGAGTTCGAGGAGTGCTTCCGCATGGAGTGTGAAGCGCTTAAGAGGGTTCGCGATGAAATGGGCCTGACCAACGTTGAAATCATGGTGCCGTTTGTACGTACCGTTCCGCAAGCGGGCAAGGTGGTTGATTTGCTGGCCAAGAACGGTCTGGTGCGCGGCGAAAATGGTTTGCGCCTGATCATGATGTGCGAAGTGCCTTCCAATGCGATTTTGGCGGATCAGTTCCTGGAGTATTTCGACGGTTTCTCGATCGGCTCGAACGATATGACTCAGCTTACGCTGGGCCTGGATCGCGATTCGGGCATGGAGCTGTTGGCGGCCGACTTTGATGAACGCGACGAGGCGGTGAAGTTCATGCTCAGTCGTGCGATCAAGGCGTGTCTGGCCGCGGGCAAGTACGTGGGTATTTGCGGCCAGGGGCCCAGCGATCATGCCGACCTGGCGCTGTGGTTGCGCGACCAGGGCATTTTGTCGATGTCGCTGAATCCTGACACGGTGGTGGATACTTGGCAGCGGTTGGCCAAGGCTTAAGTTAGGCTCTTGGGCTGAAAGGCCCAAGCAGTGTTGATCCCTCGCGATCTTTTGATTGCGGGGGATTTTTGTTTTTGTTTGGTGTAGGTGCTTAACACGTCGGCGCAGCCGTTGCCCAGACCCGCTGGGCTTGCGTGGGCGGTCTGGGCAACGGCTGCGCCGACTGCTTTATTTGTTGGCGCCGTAGGCTTTAAGAAAAACGTCGACCGTGCAATCGGCGCGGCGTTTGGTTTCGGCGTCGGACATGGGTTGGGCGGTGCCCAGCAGGCTGCGGATCAGGTCCGCTTCGCACAGGCATCGTAAATGCATGGCCATCATCTGGGGGTCTTCGGCGCGCAACGTTCCTTTGTCGATTTCATGGCTTAGTAGTTCGGCAATCCGGTTCCAGACTTCGTGCGTACCCAGCTCGTGGAATTGCTTGCCAATAGTGGACGTGCCTCCTACGGAAATGGCCACTCGCAGTATTTCCACTGTTTCAGCCGAATGGAGAACTTTCAGCAGGGATACGACGAAACGTCGCAACTGCTTGGGCAGGTCGTCGGAAACTTTCAAAAGAGCCAGAACTTCGTCGGCGTAGTTCTGCGCGCCGTCGAGCATGGCCTCGAGCAAGAGCTCTTCTTTGGACGAAAAATAGTTATATAAGGTCGCCTTGGAGCCTCCGACCCGGGCCGCGATTTGCGACATGGATGCCGCGTCGAAGCCGACTTCCCGGAATACCTCCAGGGCGATTTGCATGATCGCCTCGCGTCGAGTTTCGCTTTTTGTTCTCATTGTTGTCTCCTGATAACTGTACTCATCCGTACAGTTTTACTTGACAGCGTTCTTTTGTCAAGCTTAAACTGACCGTACAGTACAGTTATAAAATCGCAAGCCGACCGTCTTGTGCCCATCAATTTCTTTGAGATCTTATGAAGCAAATACTCCCTCGTCCGCTCGTTGTAACGTTGTCCGCCATCGCCTGCGCTGTTTTGATTGCAGGTTGCAGCGAGCCTACGGCCCAGGTCGGCCCGCCTTCCGCGCCGGAAGTGACGGTGGTGACGACGCAAGCGCGTTCTGTTGCCTTGACGACGGAGCTGGCGGGGCGCACAAGCGCTTATCTGATCTCCGAGGTCAGGCCGCAGGTGGGGGGTATTGTCAAGAAAAGGCTTTTTAAGGAAGGCAGCGACGTCAAGGCGGGTGAAACGCTTTATGAAATCGATCCGGCCACGTATCGGGCGAATCACAGCAGCGCCAAGGCCGCTTTGGCTAAAGCCCAGGCCAATTTGAAAGTGGTCGGCTTGAGGGCGGCTCGTTATAAAGAGCTCGTCAAGATCGACGCCGTCAGCAAGCAGGATAACGACCAGGCCGTCGCCGAGCTGCTTCAGGCCCAGGCCGATGTGGCGTCGGCTCGCGCGGCCCTGGACATGGCCGCCATCAATCTGGGGTATACCGACATCAAGGCGCCGATTTCCGGCCGCATTGGCCAGTCGGCCATTACGCCTGGCGCCTTGTTGTCAGCGAATCAGGCGGCCCCGTTAGCCAGAATCCAGCAGCTCGATCCCATTTATGTCGATGTGAGCCAGTCCAGTGTCGAGTTGCTGCGCTTGCGCCAGGCGCTGGCTTCCGGTTCGCTGACCAGCACCGATCAGGCGCGCGCCAACGTCAAGCTGACACTGGAAGATGGCAGCGTTTATCGCCATAGCGGCGAGTTGCAGTTTTCCGATGTGTCTGTTGATCCGGGTACCGGCATGGTGACGTTGCGCGCCGTGTTTCCCAACCCCGAAATGCAGTTGTTGCCGGGCATGTATGTCCGCGCCGTACTGGAAGAGGGCGTGCGCGAGCAGGCCATCCTGGTGCCTCAGCAAGGCGTAACGCGCGACTCCAAGGGCAATGCGACGGCGCTGCTGGTCAACGCCGAAGGCAAGGTCGAGGCCCGGGTGCTCGAGGCCACAAGGACGATCGGCGATCAATGGCTGGTCGAGGGGGGGATAGCATCGGGCGAGCGCGTGATTGTCGAGGGTGTGCAGAAAGTGCGCCCCGGAGTTGCCGTGAGTGCGATTGAAAAGAGCGCGCCCGCCGATACGGCCGTCGTGGCATCCGCAGGTTGATGCGCCGAACTATCCCTTAGGAATACATAGACTATGTCACGATTTTTTATTGATCGTCCGATCTTTGCGTGGGTCATCGCCTTGGTGATCATGCTGGCGGGCGGGCTGTCCATTCTAGGCTTGCCGGTTGCGCAGTACCCCAGCATTGCGCCGCCGCAAGTCACGATTTCCGCTAATTATCCCGGCGCATCGGCCCAGACGCTGCAAGATACGGTCACCCAGGTGATCGAGCAGCAAATGAAAGGCATCGATGGCATGAATTACATGTCGTCGACCAGCGATTCGTCCGGCAGCATGAACATCACCGTTACGTTTGAAGCGGGCGTCGACCCCGACATTGCGCAGGTTCAAGTACAAAACAAGCTGTCTATCGCCACGCCGATGTTGCCGCAAGAGGTTCAGCGTCAGGGCGTCATCGTGACCAAATCCACCGCCAACTTCTTGATGGTGATCGGCCTGATTTCCGAAGACGGCGCCATGACCGCCACCGACCTGGGCGATTACGCCGTCGCCAATCTGCAAGATCCGATGAGCCGGGTGCCGGGCGTGGGCGAGCTGCAAGTATTTGGCAGCCAGTACGCCATGCGTGTCTGGCTGGATCCGCACAAGCTGCATAGCTACAGCCTGGTTCCGGCGGATGTCATTGCGGCCATACAGGCGCAAAACGCCCAGGTTTCGGCCGGTCAACTGGGCGCCAGCCCCGCGGTTCCCGGGCAGCAAATCAATGCCACGATTACCTCGCAAACCTTGCTGCAAACCCCAGAGCAGTTTGGCGAAATCCTGCTGCGCACCACGCCGCAGGGGGCGTCGGTAAGATTGCGCGACGTCGCCCGTCTTGAAATGGGCAGTGAAACCTACAACGTGCTGGCACGCTACAACGGCAGTCCGGCGGCGGGGATAGGCTTCAAACTGGCGACCGGCGCTAACGCGCTCGATACGGCCGAGGCCATCAAGACGCAGATAAGCGAGCTGGAAAAAGCGTTTCCCTCGGGCATGAAGTCGGTGATTGCTTTTGATACGACGCCGTTCGTGGACGTATCGATCAAGGGCGTGGTCACTACGCTGGTCGAAGCGATCATTCTGGTTTTCCTGGTGATGTATTTGTTCCTGCAGAACTTCCGCGCCACCATCATTCCCACCATTGCCGTGCCGGTGGTCTTGCTGGGTACCTTCGGCATATTGGCAGCCTTTGGTTTTTCCATTAACACACTAACGTTGTTCGGGGTGGTGCTGTCGATAGGCCTGCTGGTGGACGATGCCATTGTGGTGGTCGAAAACGTGGAACGTTTAATGACCGAAGAAGGCTTGTCGCCATTAGAGGCTACACGCAAGTCCATGGATCAGATTACCGGGGCGTTGGTGGGTATTGGCCTGGTGATTTCGGCGGTGATGGTGCCGATGGCTTTCTTCGACGGGTCCACCGGGGTCATCTATCGTCAGTTTTCCATTACGATCGTGTCCGCCATGGGGCTGTCCGTTCTGGTGGCTATTATTCTGACGCCCGCGCTTTGCGCCACAATGCTAAAGCCTGTGGTCAAGGGCGAGCACGCGCCCCGCGGACGATTCTTTACCTGGTTCAATCGCACGTTTGATCGCGGCACCTTGAAGTACCAGTCGTTGGTCGGCCGGATGATTGCACGCAGCACTCGTTATTTAGTGATTTACTTGGCCCTTATTGCCGTTGCCGCAGTGCTGTTTGTCAGAATGCCCACGTCTTTCCTGCCCGACGAGGATCAGGGCATTTTGTTTACCCAGGTATTGTTGCCTGCCGGCGCCACGCAAGAACGCACGCTGGCGTCGCTGGATAAGATGGAAAAGTATTTCGCCGACAACGAAAAGGACAACATCGAATCGGTGTTTACCGTGGCCGGTTTCAGTTTTGCCGGGGCAGGGCAAAATGCGGGCTTGGGTTTCATCAAACTAAAGGACTGGAGCGAACGTCCGGGCGCTGACAATGGCGTCATGGCGATTGCTGATCGCGCCATGGGAGCGCTATCGCAAATCAAGGACGGAGTGGTTTTTGCCTTTGCGCCGCCCGCGGTGCTGGAGCTGGGTAACGCTAAGGGTTTCGATCTGTACTTGCAGGACCGGGCCGGCATGGGGCATGAGCAACTGACCGAGGCGCGCAATCAGTTACTGGCCTTGGCAGGGCAGAATCCCAACCTGGTGGCCGTACGACCCAATGGGCAGGACGACACGCCGCAGTATCGCATTGAAATCGATCAGGCCAAGGCGGGCGCTTTGGGGCTGAGCATGGATCAGGTCAACAGCACGTTGTCCGGTGCGTGGGGCGGCGTTTATGTGAACGACTTTATCGATAAAGGCCGCGTCAAAAAGGTCTATATGCAGGCCGAAGCCGAATCGCGCATGGTGCCTGAAGACCTTCAGAAATGGTATGCGCGCAATGCCGCCGGTGAAATGGTGCCGTTCTCGGCTTTCGCCACGGCGCATTGGGAATACGGCTCGCCGCGACTGGAGCGCTATAACGGGATTCCCGCCATGCAGATTCAGGGGGAACCCGCGCCCGGCGTAAGCTCGGGCGATGCGATGGCGGCCATCGAGGAAATCGCGGCTCAACTGCCGCCGGGCTTTGGTATCGAATGGACCGGCTTGTCGTATCAGGAGCGCATGTCCGGCTCGCAGGCTCCCGCACTCTATGCCATTTCATTGATTGTGGTCTTCCTGTGTCTGGCGGCGTTGTACGAAAGCTGGTCGATTCCGTTTGCGGTGATGCTGGTGGTGCCGCTGGGCGTGCTCGGCGCGCTGCTGGCGGCGACGGGTCGCGGCATGTCCAATGACGTGTACTTTCAGGTGGGCTTGCTGGTAACGATCGGGTTGGCGGCCAAGAACGCCATCATGATCGTCGAATTCGCCCGCGACCTGATGGAAGAGGGAATGGGCCTGGTCGAGGCGGCGCTTGAGGCGGCAAAGCTGCGCTTGAGGCCTATTTTGATGACCTCGATTGCGTTCGGGCTTGGGGTGCTTCCGCTGGCCATCAAGACCGGCGCGGGCTCAGGCAGCCAGAACGCCATCGGCACGGGGGTGCTGGGGGGTACGATCGCCGCGACGGCCCTGGGTATTTTCTTCATACCGGTGTTCTTTTTCGCCGTGGCGAAGTTGTTTCCTTCAAAGAAAAAAGCCGCTATTGCATCGCCTGATTCCGCCGCAACGCCATCGACCAACGAGATCTAATATGAAACATTTTACTTTGGCCTCTTTGGCCGCGGCGTTATTGTTGGCCGGCTGCACCAGCATGGCGCCCGACTACGAACGGCCGGCGTCGCCCGTGGATGCCGCCTGGCCGACCGGTCCGGCTTATAAAGCGCCTGTGCCGACGTCGTCCGCGCAAAAGGGCGATGTGGCCGCCGCGGATATCGCCTGGCAGGATTTCATCACGGATGACAAACTGCGGGAAGTGGTCAGGCTGGCGCTGGAAAACAACCGTGACTTGCGTGTAGCCGCGTTGAATATCGATCGCGCACGGGCGCAGTATCGAATTCAAAGGGCCGACTCCTTTCCTTCTATCGGGATAAGCGGCGAGGGCAGCAGCCAGCGCCTGCCGGCGGACCTGAATCCCCGCGGCGAGGCGGGCATCACGCGCCAATACAGTGCTGGAATCGGCACAAGCGCCTACGAACTGGATCTGTTCGGGCGTGTGCGCAGTCTGAATGAAGACGCCTTGCAGCGCTACCTGGCTACCGAAGAGTCGCGCAAGACCGTGCAACTGTCCCTGGTGGCCGAGGTGGCCAATGCCTACCTGACGCTGGGCGCCGATCAGGAACGCCTGCGCCTCGCGCGACAAACGCTGGAAAGCCAGCAAAAATCCTATGACCTGACGCGCCGCAGCCACGAACTGGGTGTGGCGTCGATGCTGGATCTGCGCCAGGCGCAGACGGTGGTCGAGTCGGCGCGTGTCGATGTGGCAAGGTTTACCAGCCAGATTGCGCAGGGCAAGAATGCGCTGGTTTTGCTGGTGGGCGGACAGATCCCGGGTAATTTGCTACCCGAGGCGCAGAACGACGGTCGCGTCACGCTGGCGCAACTGGACGCGGGCCTGTCTTCCGAGGTCTTGCTGCGTCGCCCCGACGTAGTGCAGGCCGAACGCTTGTTGCAGGCAGCCAATGCCAATATCGGCGCCGCTCGAGCCGCATTCTTTCCGCGCATTACCTTGACCGCGTCGGCGGGAACCACCAGCAGCGCGCTGTCCAATCTGTTTGATGGCGGAACCGGCTTCTGGAGCTTCATCCCGCAATTGAATTTGCCCATCTTCGAGGGGGGACGTAATCGCGCCAACCTGCAGGTCTCCAAGGTGGATCGCGACATCGCCCAGGCTCAATACGAAAAAGCGATTCAAAACGCGTTTCGCGAGGTGGCCGATAGCCTGGCGCAACGCGGTACGCTCGACGAGCAACTGGCCGCGCAAACTGCCCTGGTCGAGGCCTCCGGCGACAATTACCGCTTGTCGGACGCCCGTTATCGCCGCGGCATTGACAGTTATTTGAATGTGCTGGATGCCCAACGCAGTTTGTACGCCGCCCAGCAAAACCTGATTACGCTGCGTCTCACCAAAAACAGCAACCACGTAACCTTGTACAAGGCGCTGGGTGGCGGCTGGAACGAGAAATCGTGATCAATTAAGCTATTCGTCGACGGTTAGCGCTGCACGGCGCAGGTCGGATTGAGTGCTTCGCATGACTCCGATCTACCGTTTGACAAAGAACAGTAACCACGTCACGCTTTACAGAGTGCTGGAAAGCGGCAGGACGGGTGTTAACGATTAGCAAGGATCGGATCGATGAATAGTGAGCCCCATAAAATTGTCATTGTCGGCGGTGGCGCCGGCGGCCTCGAGTTGGCCGTAAAGCTGGGTCGCAAGTTCGGTCCGAAGCATGTTTTCTTAGTGGATAAAGACAGCGGCCATATCTGGAAGCCGTCTTTGCACGAAGTGGCCGCCGGCACACTGGACATACATCGCGAAGGCTTGTCGTACGCCATGCTGGCCAAGGACAGCGGCTTTACCTTTATTATCGGCGAGGTTGCGAATATTGATCGCGATGCCCGGCAACTGCGGCTGCGGCCGGTCTCGTCCGAGGGCGAAGAGATCTTCCCCGAGCGCGATCTGGGCTACGACACGCTGGTATTGTCGGTGGGCAGTAAATCCAACTACTTCGGTACGCCGGGGGCCAGCGAATTTACCATTGCGCTCGACTCCACCGAGCAGGCCGAGCGCTTCAGGCAAACCTTGCTGCGCAAGCTGGTCATTGCCGACCGTACCCAGGCAGGCCAGGCCGACTACGTGCTGAACATCACCATTGTCGGTGGCGGGGCAACGGGGGTGGAGCTGGCGGCGGAGCTCGTCGAAGCGTGCAAGAACCTGGTGTATTACGGCCTGAGCAATCTGGATCCGGCCAGGCAGGTGAAAATTACGCTGCTCGAGGGCGCGGCGCGTATTTTGGCGGCTTTGCCTGAAAAAATGTCGGCGGCGGCCACGAAATTGCTGACCGACAGGGGGGTGGCGGTGAAAACCTCGGTGCGGGTAACGTCGGTGACAGCCGAGGCGTTGCTGGACGCTCAGGGCCAGCATTATCCCAGCGACATTTGCGTGTGGGCGGCCGGCATCGAAGCCCCCTTTTTCTTGACGACGCTGGGTCTGCCTGTCAATCGCATCAATCAAGTCATCGTCGATAGTGCGCTGCGCACGCCCGATCCGGCCGTGTACGCCATGGGCGATTGCGCGCAGGCGCCGTGGGACAAGGACGGCGAGTTCCTGCCTGCACGGGCTCAGGTGGCTCACCAGCAGGCCAGTTTTTTAATACCGGCGCTCTCGGCCCGCATCGAGGGTCGAGAGGTCGCAGTGGAACGCTTCAGGTTCAAAGACTATGGCTCCCTGGTTTCGGTGGGGCACAGTCGCGGCGTAGGCAGCTTGATGGGGGTGCTTTCAGGAAAGAGCTGGTTTGTCGAAGGCCTGGTCGCCAGGCTGATGTACATGAGCTTGCATCTCATGCATCACTTTGCCGTGCTGGGCTTTGTGCGCACCGGCTCGATGGCCATCGGCCGCTTGTTGCTCAAGCGCAGTGCGCCGCGCGTCAAGCTTCATTAAAATGCAATTTGCCTGAATTCATTTCAAACCTGCCATGACCTATCGTGCGCAAATATCGTCTTCCCTGGGCCCCATGTTGCTGCAAAGCGATGGCTCGAACCTGACCGGCTTGTATTTCATCGGCCAGAAGGATTGCCTGGATGGCCCGGGTGCGTCCGCTATTGAACCGGGCTCGTTCGACCCGAGCGCGGGCGCCATGGCCGGCATTCCCATTAGAAAATTCAAAGCCGTTAAATCGTCCGAGGCCAACAGGGATTTATTCGAGGATGAGGCTCGCGTGGGGTCCGGGGCGGGGGATACTAAGTCGGGCGCGCATACCGGCCTTAACTTTGTCGGCAACGAGCTGCAACTGATGCAGGATCACACGCCGGAGTCCGTCCTGATAGTGTTCAGGCAAATCCGGGCTGAACTGAGCGAGTATTTTTTCGGGAAGCGGCGTGTTTTCAATACGCCGCTCGCATTCAACGGAACGGATTTTCAAAAAAAGGTCTGGCAGGCGCTGTTGACCATTCCCTATGGCGAGTTCGTATCGTATGGGGACGTGGCCCATGCCGCGGGCCTGACGGCGCAGCACGGCCGTGCAGTAGGCGCTGCGGTGGGGCGCAATCCCATCAGCATTGTCGTGCCGTGCCACCGCGTTTTGTCGAGCGCTGGAACGCTGACAGGGTATTCGGGGGGCCTGGAACGCAAGTTTGCCTTGCTTGAGCTGGAAGGGTTCTTGTTGCGCCAGCCTAGACCGCTTACCGCGGGTTAGCCGTCCCGACGACGCGTATCGTGCTTCATGATGCGTTCTTTTTCGCGCTCCCAGTCTTTGTCGCGCGACGTGTCGCGTTTGTCGTGCAGTTTTTTGCCCCGGCCCAGGCCGAAATCAAGCTTGATGCGGCCGTTTTTGTAGTGCAGGTTCAGCGGCACCAAGGTGTAGCCCCGTTGCTCGACCTTACCGATCAGCTTGCTGATTTCTTCGGCTTTGAGCAAGAGTTTGCGCGAACGGGTTGAGCTGGGGTGCACATGTGTGGACGCGGTTGGCAGCGGGCTGATATGCATCCCGATAATCCATAGCTCGCCGTCGCGCACAATGACGTAGCTTTCCCGGATTTGCACGTGTCCGGCGCGTATGGCTTTGACCTCCCAGCCTTCGAGCACGAGACCCGCCTCGAAGCGGTCTTCAATGAAATAATCGTGGGTTGCTTTGCGGTTGTCGACAATGCTCATGAATCAATGCTGCTATAGAAGGTAAAATCAATACATTCTATCCATTAACTACATTCGATGCATACAGTTCAACGTTCCGTTCTAGTTCCCTATAGCGCCGCGCAAATGTTCGACTTGGTTGCCGGCGTCGAAAAATACCCCGAGTTCATGCCCTGGTGCGGCGGCGCGGTGGTTCAAAGTCAAGACGACAAAGGGATGCACGCCTCCATTACGATCAGTATTGCAGGCATCAAGCAAACCTTCAGTACGCGCAATGATCACGACTACCCCAGGCTGATTACGTTTCATCTGGTCGATGGGCCGTTTTCGGCATTGACGGGGAAATGGGAATTCAATGCGCTGTCCGATAGTGCGTGCAAGGTGATCTACACCATGGAGTATGCCTTTTCGAATCGCGCGCTCGAAATGGTCGTGGGTCCGGTCTTTAATCGTATCGCCAGCAGTTTTATTGACTCGTTCACGCAGCGGGCGCAAGTTTGCTATGGCGACTGACACCGGCGCTGCGGAAATGGAAGGCATCATGGTCTCGGTCATTTATGCCCGGCCCGCCGGCGCCTGGCAACAATGCCTTTGCGTTGCGCGCGGGGCCAGCGCGATAGAGGCGATCAGGGCCAGCAGGTTCAGCGCCGAGTTTCCCGACCTTGCTTTGGAAAGCTTGAGTATTGGCGTTTACGGCCAGGTGTGCGCGCACGACCGCCCCTTGCAAGAGGGAGACCGGGTCGAAATCTACCGGCCCCTGACGTTCGATGCGATCGAATCGCGGCGCCGTCGCGCCATCCACCGTCAGGCGTTCATGACGAAGCCTAAAAACAGGCCTAAGCGGCGCAAGGCGAAACTTGCCGCGGCGCAAGCCAAGACGGGGTTACCCGATCGCGATCAAGGCGCTTAGGCGCCCGTTGCGGGCTGCCGCGCGCAGGGTATGTCGATTTCTTGATAATAAAAGGGTATTAAGCGATGAGTTCTTCCGTGTTGTTTGAAACCGTCGATACGGCCAGTGCGAAAAAAATAGCCATTGCGACATTGAATCGCCCCCAGACGCTGAATGGTTTGTCGCTTGAAATGAGCCGCCTGCTATACGCCCAGCTAAGCGTGTGGCAAGACGACGACTCCGTTGCACTGATTATCCTGAGGGGCGCGGGCGAGCGGGCATTTTGCGCCGGCGGGGATTTGCAGCAGTTGTATCGAACGATGACGGACAATCGCGGCGGCCCGCCCTGGGGTAATCATTACGCCCGCAATTTCTTCGAGATCGAGTACCGGCTCGATTATTTGATCCATACCTGCGCCAAGCCGGTGTTGTGCTGGGGAAGCGGCGTCGTCATGGGGGGCGGGGTGGGCCTGCTGATGGGCGCCAGCCACCGGGTAGTGACCGAGACGACGCGTTTTGCCATGCCGGAAATCAGCATCGGCCTGTTTCCCGATGTGGGAGGCACCTGGATGCTGAGTCGCCTGCCGCAGGGCGTCGGCCTGTTTCTGGGGCTGACCGGCGCTCAGTTAGGTGCAGGCGATTGCCGCTTTTTGGGGCTGGCCGATTACGCACTTGACTCCAGTAGCTGGCAAGCGACGGTCGAGGCCATACAGGCGCAGTCGTGGTCCGATTCGCCCGATGAAAACGACATTCGCCTGCACCATCTTTTGCGTACGCTCGAGTTGCCGCTGCCCTTGGCGACCGGGCCTTTACAGACGCATTACGCCTTGATCAAACGCCTGTGCGAAGGTCCCGATTTTGATGCCATCTGCGCCGGCGTGGCGGCGCAGTCGGATTCCGGGGATCGTTGGCTGGCCCGGGCGGGCGATACGTTTAAGGCCGGAGCGCCAGGTTCCGCCCGGCTATGTTTTACCTTGCTCAATCGGGCGCGGCGGCTGTCGCTGGCCGAGGCGTTTCAGCAGGAATATACCGTTTCTTTGCAATGCGGCGTCCAGGGCGACTTTCAAGAGGGCATACGGGCATTGCTGATCGATAAGGATAAATCGCCCAAATGGAACCCGGCGACGCTGGACGAGGCCAGCGCCGAGTGGGTGCAACGTTTTTTCATGCCGGCCTGGCCCGAGACTGAGGCTCACCCCCTGACTGACTTGGGAGGCGTGTCCGGCGCTGGAACCGGGCGACGGGCTAGTCCTGGTCGTTGACGGTGATGGCGTAAGGCAGGGCCTGCAGCGTAATCGCCGGGCCGCCAGGCTCGCCAAGCCGAAAATCGGCCGTTTCCAGGTCGCTTAGTTGAATCTCGAGCAGCAGATGGGTGTTTTGCGCCCGGGCGCTATTGATGACGCGTCCGCACGGGCTGTTGGGCTTGTTGGCGTCGAAGATGTCGATGCCGGGCAGGCTGCCTGCCGGTTGGGCCGATGCTTCACTAACCGTGCCGTAGGCCATGCGGCGTTTCACCGTGCCGCGGTAGTGGCTGCGCGCCACGACTTCTTGTCCCGGATAGCACCCCTTGGTGAAGCTGACGCCGTCGATCAGGTCCAGGTTAAGCGTCTGGGGAATGAAAACATCTTGGGTCGCGGCAACGACCCAAGGCAACCCGGCGGCAATATCGGCGGCCTGCCAGCGTGCTTCGGCATCGGCCGGGCCGGACTCCGCGGAGTGTTGCATGGAAGGATCGGCGGACGCGTCTGCCGGCGCGGCAATGATCCACCAGCGATCCTGCAACGGATCGGCCGAGGGAGCGGCAATGCAGGTGATGCCGGCGATGCGACGCACTGTGCCGGATGGGGGTTGGACTGGCAGCGTGTTTAAATCGAATTGCGGTAAAAGCGCCAGGCCGGGGGCGGAGGTATTGTCCGGCTCGACGGAACTTGTATCCGGGGCATTGGTCCATTTAATGGATAGGCCCTGCACGCGAAGATCGGTAATTCTTAGCTTGGCTTTGGCGCGCAACACAAACATGGACAGGCGTTTGACGAGCGCCTCGGCAATATCGGCTTTGACCAATGCGTGAATCGTGGGGGGTTCGACGTTTTCTTCATGCCAGAATACAAGGCTGCCAAGCAAACGCCCCTTGGCCGTGCAGTAGCCGGCAAAGCGGGCCTGTTCGGCGCCCAGGTTCACGACGTCATGCGTTAACTGGCCATGTAAAAAACTGCCGGCATCGGCGCCGGTAATTTCAATAACAGCTAAGTCAGAGAGGGAAGCGACATAATTGACAGAGTATTTCATTGGGCTGCGGACTCGAGGCTAAAGACACAAATAATCGTAGCGTTTATGATAACGGGCTTCCCGCATTCCTGCATTGATACCACTTGCCGCAGCGGGGCTTACCTTGATAAGTATGGGTCGGCATGGCCGGCCGCCCAAGTTCCCCATGTGTGCATGCACGACGGGGCTTGGTCACACTGAGACACGATGACGAAATTTAAAAAGATTGTGCTGTATCTGTTGTTGCTGCTGGCGCTTGTCGTTGCAGGCGCGGCGGCGGCTGCCTGGTATTGGGCCAATAGTCCCGTGGAAATGGCGGCGCAGCGTGCCGATTATCTGGTCGAGTCCGGCAGCCGTCCCCGTACGGTGGCCCAAGCCATGAATGCCGCAGGGGTGAAGATTCATCCCGATGCCTTTGTCGTCATGGCGCGCCTGAGCGGCCGGGATACCCTGATCAAGGCGGGCGCTTACGAGGCGATGCAAGGCGATACGCCGTGGATTTTACTGGAACGCATGGCTAACGGCGACATGACGCAAACCCGCTTGACCCTGGTCGAGGGCTGGACGTATCAGCGCATCAGGCAGGCTTTGCGCGATGATCCGACGGTCAAGCAGACCCTTGATGGGGTCAGCGATGCCGAACTGTTAAAACGCCTGGGATCCGACGCAAGCAGCCCCGAAGGCTTGTTCTATCCGGACACCTACGTTTTTACGCCAGGCTCGGACGACTACGATATTTTGCGGCGGGCCTATCATGCGCAGGAGCAGCAGTTGGCGGCCATTTGGGCTCGGCGCGACCCCGATACGCCGTTGAAAACGCCTTACGAGGCCCTGGTGCTGGCATCCATCATCGAAAAAGAAACCGGGCATAGCGCCGATCGCCAGCGGGTTGCGGGCGTATTTGTAAATCGTTTGCGTCTGAATATGCCCTTGCAAACGGATCCTACCGTCATCTACGGCATGGGCGAAGCCTATCAGGGGCGCATCCGCAAGAAAGACCTGACGACCGATACGCCCTGGAATACCTATACGCGAGGCGGCCTGCCGCCTACGCCGATTGCCAGCAGCGGCCAGGCTGCCCTATTGGCGGCGGTTAATCCTGAAAAGCATTCTTTCTTATACTTTGTGTCGCGGGGTGACGGAACGAGCGAGTTCTCGAAGAGCTTGTTTGACCATAATCGAGCAGTAGGGAAATATATTTTGGGGCGAAACCGCTAATGCGCACGATACCTGGTTGTTTTATTAGTCTGGAAGGCCTGGACGGCGCGGGAAAAAGTACGCATGTCAATTGGCTGGTCGAGCAGATCGAACGCCACGAGATCGACGTTGTATCTACTCGCGAGCCGGGCGGAACGCCGCTGGGCGAGCAAGTCCGGCAAATGGTGCTAAGCCAGCCAATGCATCTTCAAACGGAAACTTTGCTGATGTTCGCGGCGCGTTCCGAGCATCTGGAGGCGGTGATCAAGCCAGCGCTGGCGGCAGGGCAATGGGTTGTTTGCGATCGGTTTACCGACGCTACCTATGCCTATCAGGGAGGGGGACGCGGATTGGGCAGCGCCCGCATCGAAACGCTTGAGCGGTGGGTCCACCCCGATCTTCAGCCCGATCGCACCTGGCTTTTCGATGTGCCGCTGGATGTCGCGCGCGACCGTCTGGCCCGCACGCGCGAGCTGGATCGCTTCGAACAAGAGGGGGACGCCTTTTTTGAACGAACCCGCCAGGCCTACCATGCCCGTGCCCGACAGGCACCCGAGCGCCTGCGCATTATCGATTCGACCCAGCCGATAGCGGCCATACAAGAGCACCTGGCCGGCGAGATAGCCGCCATGGTTCACGCCTGGCGCGGGTCGACAGCCGATCGGGCTTGCTCATGAGCGCGATTCCTGTGTTCTTGCCCTGGCAGGTCGAGCACGCCACCGCTTGGCTGGGTTCGCGCGAGCGTTTCGCCCACGCGTGGTTGATCCATGGCGTGGCAGGTATTGGCAAGCGCCAGTTTGTTCGGGCGGCCGCAGCCAGCCTGTTGTGTGAAAATCCCCATCAGGGGCTGGCCTGCGGGCATTGCGCTGCTTGCCAGTGGATTGCCAGCGGCAGCCACCCCGATTTGCGTCTGATTCGTCCTGATGCCGTTGCGGTCGAAGAAGGTGGCGAAGCCGCTGAAGAGGCTCCCGAGGGCGCGGCCGCAAAAAAAGCCCCTTCTAAAGAAATCCGGGTGGATCAGTTGCGCGCGCTGACCAACTGGTTCAATACGGCAACACACCGCTCTGGGTGGCGGGTGGCGGTGCTTTATCCCGCCGAGGCCTTGAATTCGATTTCAGCCAATGCCTTGCTCAAAGTGCTGGAAGAGCCGCCCGCACATACGGTTTTCCTTATTGTGGCGGATGCGCCTGATCGTTTGCTGCCGACCCTGGTGTCGCGCTGCCGGCGCTTGCCGCTGCCTGTGCCCTCGGGCGATGACAGTGTTGCCTGGCTGCGTGCGCAAGATATAGCGGAGCCCGATTTGTGGCTGGCCGCGGCCGGTGCGGCGCCTTTGTTGGCGCTGTCCTTGGCTCAGGGCGGCGACACCGCGTGTCCGGATTGGATCGAGCGTTTCATTGCGCCGCTGGCACAAGGACTTTCACCCGATATTGGCGCTTTGGCTGATGTGCTGGAAAAACAGGCGGCGATTACCTGGATCGATAATCTTCAACGTTTATGCACGGACTTGCTGCTGGCGGCGAGCGACGCTCCGGTTCGCTATTTTCCCGGACTGGCGACAAAAACGCGAGCCGTCGCGGGCCGGGCTGCATTGTTGAACCTGGCCGAGGCCTGCCGCTGGCTGGCGCAGCAGCGCGCCTTGGCGGGCCATCCGCTTAATGCCAAATTATTGACGCACGCGACGCTGCAGCGTATTGCTTTGGCGTGCGGGCCGGTCAAGTAGCACAGCCCTGTTGCGGCGCGTCGTAGTCGTACACTTGCAGTAGCTTCATTCATTTTTATCGAGTTGATTATGTATGTAGATTCTCATTGCCATCTGGATTTTCCCGAGCTGGCCCAGAATTTGCCTGAAATTTTAGGCAATATGCAGAAAAACCAGGTGTCGCATGCCTTGGTGGTCAGCGTGAACATGCCTGATTGGCCCCGCCTGATGGAGCTGGTCACGCCGCATCCTAATCTGTATGCCTCGGTAGGCGTACATCCGGATTACGAAGATACGGTGGAACCGAGCGTCGAGGACTTGTTGCGCATGGCGCAGAACCCGAAAGTGGTGGCGATTGGCGAAAGCGGTCTGGACTACTACCGCCTGGCCGAACCGCTGGAATGGCAGCGCGAGCGTTTTCGAACCCACATTCGGGCCAGCAAACAAAGCGGTCTGCCGTTGATTATCCATACGCGTTCATCCAGCGCCGATACGATTCGGATCATGCGCGAAGAAAATGCGGACCATGTCGGCGGAGTGATGCATTGCTTTACCGAGTCCTGGGAAGTGGCCCAGGCTGCCATGGATTTGAATTTCTATATCTCGTTTTCAGGGATTGTGACTTTTAAAAAAGCCACCGATTTACACGACCTGGCGACCAAGGTTCCCTTGGACCGTCTCTTGATTGAAACTGATTCCCCTTACTTGGCGCCCGTTCCTTATCGTGGCAAGCTGAATGATCCGTCCAAGGTGATTCATGTGGCTGAAAAAATAGCGGAGCTGCGCGGCATTTCTGTTGCCGAGGTGGCGCGCAGTTCAAAAGAGAATTTTTTCAGACTTTTCAATAAGATAAAGACTTAATTTAAAGTGATTTGTTTAAAGTAAATTATTTAAAGTAGTTTATTTAAAGTAATTTATTCTAAAGTAAATTGCAGCATCGAATTATTAGGATTGCTTCATGGAAAAGAAAGACAGCTACCGGCCAAGCCGCAAATGGGTCGTACGCAGCAGCACCGGACTGGCTACCTTGGTGTTGTCGACGGCCGCTTATAGCGCGGCACCTGCGTCGTGGTGGGTCGATATCGCCAACGACCGGGGCGATGCCGTTAAAACCCTGCTGGCTCAGGGCGCAGATCCCAATGAGGTCAATAAAGATGGACAGCCGGCCCTGATGCAAGCCATTCGCGACGGCGCCTGGGATGTCTATGACATCTTGCTGGCCCACCGGAAGATCGATGTCAACGCAACGAATGCAACGGGCGAAACGCCTTTGATGTATTTGGCTGTGGTGGGCGACACGAAGCGGGCGCAAGCCTTGATCAAGCGGGGTGCCCAGGTCAACCGCCTGGGGTGGACGCCGCTGCAATATGCCGCGTCCACGGGCAAGCTCGAAACCGTCAAGATGCTGATTGCCAACAAGGCCATGATCGATGCGCCGTCGCCCGACGGCACGACCGCGCTGATGATGGCCGCCCTGGCAGGAAGCGAGCCGGTTGTGCGCCTGCTGCTGCAGTCGGGGGCCGAGGTAACGACCCAGAACTTGAAGAAACAGGATGCCGCCGATTGGGCGCGCTTGAAGAACCATACCGTGCTCGCCAAGCAGCTCGACCAGCTTATCCAGGAAAAACTGGACGAGCGCGCCGCTTTGCGCGCGGGCCAAGCCCCGGGTTCCGCAGAATCAGCGCCGGCAACGCCTGACCCGGGTACGGAACCGTCCAGACCGTCCAGCGATAAGGTCGTCAAGGAGCCGGACGCAGGTGGCGGCACCTCCCGTTATTTCGATCTCGATCGCTTTAACGACGATGTTAAAAACTGATGGCTTGTGCGAAGCTGTATTGTGAGTCGTGCTTCGCACGTCTTGTACTTTTTTGACGCACCTAAAGCCGGCCAGCTAGGCCGGCAGGTATTCCGGTTTCAGTATGCCTTGCAGGGCGCTGTAAGGTATGGTCAGTTCGGGCTGGCCCGAGGAATACGGCGCAATTTGATACGAGTCGTATTTGACGACCAGGCCCGTGTCGGTAAAGGCGAAGTTATCGCTGGGCTGGAAGGGCCAGATCCGGTTAAATGCCTCGGGATCGTTCTGAGCCCCGGGCTGCGTCGCAAGCCATTGGCTGTGGACGTGCTTGAGCCTTTCCACGTAGGCCGCATGCTGGCCCGCTTGCAAGATATTGGCCATGCCCAGCACGCGCCCGGCGTTATTGTCCCAGTTTAAAAATTGCGTGGCTGAAATACCGTGGGCCGCTCCGGTGTAGTACTGCCAGGTATTCAGTTCGACCGTTGTGATGTTTTTGTTGCGATAGCGCGCCTTGGCCGACAGCAGGGTCGAGTCGCGCGGCGCAGCTGTTTTCCAGAAATACGCTTCATATTGCTCGATGGTGTCATACGGTTGGGGTTGCGAAACGCCGATGCCGGTCATGACCGCCAAGGCATGATCAATGAGCTCGCTCAGTTTGCCGACGCCAGGAAAGACGAGGGAATCCACTTTAAGCGTGGGGCATTCGCCTTTGCAACCGGGTTTCGTCCGCTCCCATTTGATCGGCTGGCTGAACAGGCCCTCTTTGCTGGTTTGCTCGGCCACTTGATCGGCGGGAATCAGCGAAATGTTGTCGCTGGGCCGGCTGGCGCAGGCGCCCAGCAGGGCGGCGGCAAGAATAATAAGCCCCAGGCGGGCGGCTTGTGTTGCGGATTTCATTGTTGATCTCGGAGTAAGCCCGTTCATGCGGGCCGATGCAGGTTGGTTATTTCACGCTTTTTGCGCTTTGGCCGAATAATACGTTGCGGGCCTCTTCGCCCTGGACTGTGGGCTCCTGGTTAACGGTCTCGGCCAAGGCGTAGGCCCGGACCGTGGCCGGGCGCCCCGTAATGGCTCTGAACCAGCGCTGCAGATGCGGGAAGTCGTCCAGATTCTGCTGTTGTTTGGAATGCGACACAATCCAGGGGTAGCAGGCCATGTCCGCAATGGAATAGTCGCCAGCGATGAACTCGCGGTTTGCCAGCTGTTTATTCAGTACGCCATACAGGCGCCCCGTTTCACGTACGTAGCGGTCGATGGCGTAGGGAATTTGTTCCGGCGCGTAGTTATTGAAGTGGTGGTTCTGGCCGGCCATGGGGCCCAACCCGCCAACTTGCCAAAATAGCCATTGCAACACTTCGGCGCGGCCGCGTAGGTCGCGAGGCATGAATTGACCGGTCTTTTCGGCCAGATACAGCAGTATTGCGCCCGACTCAAAGAGGGGAACAGGCGCGCCGCCATCGGCGGGCTCGTCGTCGACAATGGCAGGAATGCGGTTGTTGGGCGATATTTTGAGAAACTGGCTTTGAAACTGGTCGCCTTTTCGGATGTCGATGGGGAACAGTTCGTAGGGCAGACCGGACTCTTCGAGGAACAAGGTGATTTTGTGTCCGTTGGGAGTGGTCCAGTAATACAGGTCAATCATGGTGGCGGTTCCTTAAACTTAAGTCAGATTGGCGCCGGCGCGGCCGCGCTGTGTTTTTGCCCGGAAAGGGCGGCATTCACCGAGGCGTGTTACGAGGCCAGTGCCAGTTGGATGTCTGAGTCGAGCTCGTCGGGCTTGGTTGCGGAGCCATAACGCTTGATCACCTCGCCGTCGCGACCGATCAGGAATTTGGTGAAATTCCATTTGATCGATTTGGTGCCGAGCACACCGCTTTTTTCATTTTTCAGCCATTCAAACAGCGGATGGGCTTGAGCCCCGTTGACTTCTATCTTTTCGAACAAGGGAAAGCTGACCTGATAGGTCGTGGAGCAAAAGGCCTGGATTTCAGCGGAATCGCCCGGTTCCTGGTGACCGAACTGATCGCAGGGGAAACCCAGCACATTGAACCCTTGTTCCTTGTACCGTTGCTGCAAGGCTTCCAGCCCTTCGTATTGGGGGGTATAACCGCATTTTGAGGCCACATTCACGATCAGCAGAACCTGGCCTTGAAATTGTGAAAAATGAATGGGACTGCCGGCAAGCGACTGAGCCGAGAACGTGTAGAGCAACGACATGGTTTCCCCAGAAAGGCGGCCAACAATAGATAAGGCACACTTTAACAGGGGGCTGGGGACGCGGCAAACCTTTGGCGGTTTTTGACGATGCAGTATTATCGCTAGTTATGCTGCCTATCAATGACACGGTTTACCTTGACGAGCGCGAGATCGAGTTCACCATGATCCGCGCTCAAGGCGCGGGCGGCCAAAACGTAAACAAGGTGTCCAGCGCGGTTCATTTGCGTTTCGATATCGGCCGTTCGTCCTTGCCGGATGAATGGAAAGAGGCGCTCAAGGCGCTGGGCGATCGGCGCATATCGAAAGACGGCATCGTGGTCATCAAGGCCCAGTCTTATCGCAGTCAGGAAAAAAACCGGGCCGACGCCATCGAGCGCCTGTTGGCTCTGATACGCAGCGTGACGTCTCCCGCTGCGCCCCGCAAAGCCACTCGCCCGACCAAGGCGTCGCAACGCCGCCGCGTACAGCGCAAGACGCAGCACGGCGAAGTCAAGCGGCTGCGGGCCAGGGTTCACGATGGCTGAGCGCTTTGAGGCGGCGATCCAAACTACGCTACCATACCGATTGGCACCGATTTCAGCTTGAAATCAATTCGAATCACCTCTGAATGGCAGTGACGTCATGACTAAAATCTATCACAACCCTGTTTGCGGTTCATCCCGCACGGCCCTGCAGATACTGCAAGAGCGGGGGTTAAACCCCGAAATTATCGAGTACCTGAAAACGCCTCCGAGTCGTCATGAATTGATCAAGCTGATCAGCGACGCCGGTCTGACCGTGCGCGAGGCGATGCGCAATAAAGAGTCCGTCTATAAAGAGCTGGAGCTTGATAACCCGGCGCTTACCGACGATCAGCTCATTGATGCCATGATGGCCCACCCCATTTTGATCAACAGGCCGTTTGTCGTGACCGACAAGGGGACGCGCTTGTGTCGTCCGGGCACCGAGGTGGAAGCGATACTCTAAGGCGCTTCATTGACCACGTCGACGCTGTTTCTGGTCCTGCTGGCGGCCGTTCTTCATGCCTCGTGGAATTTGATCTCGAAACGCGCCGCCTTGGCCGGCGCGTCGTTTGTTTTTGCCTATCGATTGTTCGCCGTCGCGCTGTATGCGCCATGGGTAATATACGAACTTTGGCAAGAAAGCACGCAGTGGAGCTGGCTGGCGCTGGGTTTTATCTTTTTATCCAGCGTGATTCATCTGGCTTACAGTCTTTGCCTGCAGCGCGGCTATCAGGTTGCCGATTTGTCGGTGGTGTATCCGGTTGCTCGCGGAACAGGTCCTTTTTTGGCTACCCTGGGCGCATTTCTATGGCTCGCGGAAGAGCCTTCCACGTATGGCGTCGTGGGCATGTGCTGCGTGGTGGGGGGCGTCTTGCTGATTGCCACGCAGGGCAACTGGCGTATTTTTTCCCAGCCGCAGGCCTGGGTAGGAGTGCGCTGGGGGCTGTTGATCGGGCTGTGCATCGCCTGCTACACGGTGGTCGACGCCTACAGCGTAAAGAACCTGAAAATTGCTCCCGTCATTCTGGACTGGCTCGGTGCGGTCAGCATTACCCTGATGATGGCGCCGACCGCCTGGGTTCGGCGAGCTAATTTGCGTGAAAAAATGCACGGAAAGTGGGGGCTGGCCCTGCTTGTCGGCGCCTTATCGCCGATGGGCTATATTTTAGTGCTCTATGCGCTGCAGCAAGGGGCTCAGGTCAGCCTGGTCGCGCCATTGCGCGAGATGTCGCTGATGTTTGCCACACTGGCCAGCTATTTCATCCTAAAGGAAAAGGTCAGCCTGGCTCGATGGGCCGGATGCGCTGTCATCATTGCGGGCGTTATTTTATTGTCGGCCCCTTAAGTCCTGCCTGGCGAATAAATTTCCTTGGATTATCCGAATATGGAGAGTAAACTATCCATATTCGGAGAAATGAAATGGACTTAGCTTACGCTTACCCGGCCAGCCGCTTCGAGCCGACTCAGGTTGTCGATCTCAATTCAAAATCGGCGCGCGAGCGCTTGTCCCGGTCAGCCCTGAAAGGTTTTTTTAAACTGGCCGACGCTTGGGCGCTGCGCGACGAAGACGCGTGCGTTTTGCTGGGCGGCTTGTCCAGCAGCGCGTTTTACGACTGGAAGAAAAAGCCCGATCGTGTGCTTGAAGTCGATCGTATTACCCGTATTTCATACCTGCTGGGTATTTATAAAGCCTTGCACATTCTTTATGGCGACGAATTAGCCGACCTTTGGGTGGGCTTGCCCAACAGCAACATCATCTTTTCCGGCAAAACGCCGTTGGCGTACATGCAAGAAGGCGGACTGCTTGCCATGCAAACCGTACGTCAGTTGCTCGACGCGCGGCGCGGCGGGGTCTAGAACTTGAAGAAGCCCGACCTTCCTGCTGTCTCGCTGGTGCGGCAGTTTGACACCTGCCGCTTATTGCCATCGCGCTTTGCCGGTCAGGAAGACTCCGTGCTGACGCCGTTGTCCGAAACTATCGACCACCTGAAAGATTTATTCGAGCTCGATAACGCGACCAATCAGCGGCTGGCGGCCGAGCGGGGCGGTCTGCCGGGCATCGGCATCGACGAACTGGTGTTTGGTGTGCCGGATTTTCGTATCGTCAACGCGGCGTTCACCTACCCGCGGCCGGAGGGAAGCCGGTTCAACTCAGGGCGGCGCGGCGCCTGGTATTGCGCCTTTGACATTGACACCGCCTTGGCCGAGATCGCTTTTCATAAAACCGTTGAATACGCGGAAATCAATTATTTCAACGATTCGGTCAGCTATCAGGCGTTTTTGGCCGACTTCACTGGCCAGTTTCACGATATTCGCACGGCTTCGGAATTTGCCGATTGCCTCGATCCTCAAAGTTATATCGCGTCCCAACAGTTGGCCGAACGCTTGTTGAAGGCCGGTTCCATGGGCCTGGTCTATCCCAGTGTCAGGCGCGCCGGCGGCGTCAATCTGGTTGCATTTCGACCCGCCTTGGTAAGCAATGTGCGGCGCGCCGACTCGTATCAGTTGACCTGGACAGGCTCGCCGGAACCCTCCATCAAAATCCGTCCCCGGCGCCCGGGCGCCTTGCGTCGCTAAAGAACCAAAGGATTATTGTGCGCTCAAGCCGGCTGGCTCTAAGTTGCAGTGTGTTGACACTCCTTTTTTATCAGTCCGTTGCCGTTGGCGCGCCCTCGCTGGCTCAATGTCATGGTCTTAAAGACCTTGTTTTTGTGGCGCATCAGGACGACGACCTGTTGTTCATGAATCCCGACATTGAAAACACCCTCGATGCGGGCGGCTGTGTCCAGACGGTCTACCTGACCGCCGCCGAACGGGGCGAAGGGGCTGCCTATATGGAAGGACGGGCGCGAGGCGTGCGCGCGGCCTATGCGCACATGATGGCCGCTCCCAACCGATGGACGGAACATGTGACGCTTTATGGCGGCAAGCATCAGGCCCGTTTTACGCTGGACCAAAGTTCCAACGTTGCACTGTTGCATATGCGGCTGGAGGACCCCTGGCTTGGAAAAGGCTGGGGCAGCCTGACCCCGCTGAGCCAGGCCGAGTCGGTCGCCGGATCCCGCGCCAAAGCGCTGGGCCCCTATCGGGAGTCGTATGACCGTAACGACTTGGTACGGGTTCTGGCCGCCATTATTCGCGACTATCAACCCACGGTGGTACGGCATATGGATGCGTCGATTACGATCCCCTATACGGCGCTGTGCTGGGGCTGCGCGGGCCACGATCATCCCGATCATATTGCCAGCGCCCGGTTGGTGCGCGATGCCATGGCCGTGGCGCCGGGCCATTATCAAGAGGCCGGCTATGTCGATTACCCAACCCAGGAGCGCGTCGCGAACCTGACGGCCAGCGAAATTGCCGGTAAAACCGACGCCTTCCGGCTTTATGCCAAGGACGACTATCGCTATTGTCCGCATCCGGCGCAATGCAATGAGCCCGCGGGCACCGCCGCCGCGTGGGTGGCGCGCACCTATTATGTGGTGCATCGTCTGCAACCGCCTGCTTTATTGGCTGATGGGACAAGCGGTTATCTGCTGTTTGCGACCGGCGAGCTGAATAATGCCGCCAATGTGCTGCGCAGCACCGATAAAGCGTGGTCTGCCTTGGGCGGGCGCACCGCCGGCGCGGTTGTGGCGTTTAACCGGGCCGACGGCGAGGCGGGTGTTATCGCACGCGACGCCAGCGGGCGTTTGTGGGCAAATGGACGCTTGTCGCGCGATCGCTGGCAGGGATGGCGCTTGTTGAGCACGGTGCCCAGCGTTGACCTGCCGGTCGTGGCCAACACGGGCAGCGGGCAGCCGGCGGCGCTGGTGCTTGGCAACGACGGCTTGTTTCGCTACACAGAGCAATTGACGCCGCTTCAAGCCGGTCCGGCGCACTGGATTACTTTACCCGTTTTGCCGAACCCGGGGCGGGAAGCGGCCCTGGCTTTGGATGCCAACGGCTCTCTGGCCGCCTTTGCGCTTGATCAGGCCGGTCGGGTCTGGGTTGCGTCGCAGACGGGGACCGGAGGGGCGGCTTGGTCCGGATGGCAACGGATCAAAGGGGTGCGCACATCGGGTGGCCTGGCCGCCATTCGAAATAGACGGGGAAAAATAGAGTTGTATGCACGGGACAAGAAAAGCGGGTCGATGCTGCAATTGACCCAACGGGACGTGGGGCCAGCCAGCGGCAGGTGGGCTCGCCCGCTTAACCTGGGCTTGTCATTTGTAGGGCGGCCCAGTGTGGCAATGAACGAGAAAGGCGAGGTGGCCGTGGCGGCCCTGGAGCATGCCGGCGGCGCATTGTGGCTGGTTGAAGGCCAATCCGTGACATCCCTGGGCGGGGGAATTGAATCGACCCCCACGCTGCGAACGGTCAATGGAACGCTCTATCTGGCGTCGCGCTCGAACGAGGCGACGCAAACCTACCGGGTCTGGCAGCGCTCAAAAGGGGGCTGGCAGCCGGTCAGTTCGTTCGAAGCGCCGATGGCTGCGGGCGGAGCCTCGTTCTTCAGCGCGGCGGTCAAGCCGCCGGGCGTCCAGGCCCCTTTGGCCGCCTTATCGGCCAGCGTGGCGGCAAGCGCTATGGGGGTTGCAGGAAAACCGTGAAAGCGTCGGGGGAAGCTGCTTAACCGGCATAGTGGCCGATGGCGCTTTTCTTGGCCAGGCCGATCACCTCTTTCAGGAAAGGCGACTCGTTCGACTTGAGCCAGCTCATCATGATGGGCGAGGTGAATGTAGGCGCGTCCAGTTGGATATAGCTAATGTCTTCGCGGTGCAGCCGGTGCACCGAACTTGGCACCAGCGTAATGCCCAATCCTACCGCCACCAGTCCCACCGCCGTTTGTAGTTCATTGGTTTCAAGGGCCACGTTAAGGGTGTGGCCGTGGCGTTCAAACAGTTTTAAAACGTGATCGGCATAGCTCGGGCGCGGTTTGGATGGATACAGGATAAAAGGTTCGGACAGGATGTCTTCCAGGCGCAGTGCCGAGCGTGCGGCCAAGGGGTGGGTCTTGGGCACCACGACGACCAACGGTTCTTCAACCAGCACCAGTCGTTCGATTTGAGGGTCGTCAAGCAAAATGCGCCCGACCCCCAGATCGATATGCCCGGCTTTGAGCGCGTCGAACTGTTGCAGGGTGGTCATTTCAAGCAGCCCGATTTCGGCCTGCTCATCGAGCGCCATGGTTTGGCGGATGAAAGCGGGTACGAAACCATATAAGGTGGATGGCACAAAACCGATGCCAAACCATTTTTTCCGGTTTTCAGCAATGCGCCGGGTGGCGGCGGCGATATCGTCCAGCCGCGTTGTCAGTTGGGTGACCTGGTCCAGAAAGAACCGGCCTGCATCGGTCAGGCGTATGCTGCGGCCCAGTCTGTCGAACAGGTCGGCCTCGAGCTCGATTTCGAGCTGACGTATTTGACGGCTTAGCGGCGGTTGCGCCATGTGCAGGCGGGTGGCGGCCTTGGTAAAGCTGAGTTCTGCCGCCACGCACTGAAAATAACGAATTTGCCGCAATTCCATCATTCATACCTTAAAAGTATTTGTTCCAACTAATTTGGTCTTGGACAAGCGTAGCGAAAAAGCCAAGAATGTCAATCTTATAACAGCAAGATAGCGCCTTGTGCAAAGCCCGCAAAGCATTGCGCTGTCTTGTAAACATATAGACAATAGTTGACTGGGGCGGCGCGTTCATGCAGATGTCGGTTACCGATACCCTGTAAAGTCTGCGCACTGGCTCTTTTGGAGATTTCTTGATGATGCTCAGCAGTAAAAAACGTAAGTTGTTATTCATGGCTGTCGCCATGTTGCCTTTAGCCCTCTCGCAGCCGGCCGCCTTTGCCCAGGAATACCCCAGCCGGCCCATCACCTGGGTTGTGCCGTTTCCGCCTAGCGGCGCCATGGATATTATTGCCCGCACGCTGGGCGAAACCATGAGCCAAACCCTGGGCCAGCCGATAGTGATCGAAAATCGTCCCGGCGCCGGCGGCAATATTGGCGTGCAAGCCGTGTCGCGCGCCAAACCGGACGGCTATACCATTATGGTGGTCGCCAACGGCATGGCGGTGAACCCCTCGTTGTACAAACAGCTTAACTACGATCCCATCAAGGACTTCGAGCCCATTTCACTTTTGGCTTATGTGCCTAACATACTGGTCACGCAATCGAGCCGAAAAGACGTAAATTCGGTGGCCGATGTTCTGGCGCTGACCAAGGCTGAGCCCGAAAAATACACCTATGCTTCGGCAGGCGTGGGCACTTCAATTCACCTGGCCGGAGAACTATTCAAAAACCTGGGCAAGATCGACATGCTGCATATTCCCTACAAGGGCAGCGGTCCGGCGGTATCGGACTTGCTGGGCGGCCAGGTCGATTTCATGTTCGACAGCATTACCTCGGCCAAGCCCCATATCGACTCGGGCAAGCTGAAGGCGTTGGCGGTAACGACGCCCAAGCGCTCGGCCACACTGCCCGATGTTCCGACCGTTGCGGAAAGCGGGCTCGCGGGCTATGACCTGACGCCGTGGTTCGCCACGTTCGCTCCGGCGGGCACATCGCCGGAAATTATCGCCAAGCTGAATAAAGCCATGATTGACGCCATGCAGGCGCCCAAGGTGCAGGCGACGTTTAAAACCATAGGCGCCGAAGTGGTGGGCAGCAGTCCTGAAGAGCTAAAAACCTATTTGGCGGCGGAAACCGTCAAGTGGGACAAAATCATTAAAGAAGCGGGCATTCAAGCAAATTAATTATTTGCCCTCGTTTCCATGAGAAGGGCTGACGGGATTGCGTTCCGTCAGCCCTTTTTTATTGTGCGGACAGCTGCGCGTTGCGTTTAAGCGGAGAGATGTTCCTTAAAGAAATTCAGCGTCCGGGTCCAGGCCAGTTTGGCCGCCTTTTCGTCGTAGCGCGGCGTGGTGTCGTTATGGAACCCATGGTTGACGTCGGGGTACATATACATTTGGTAATCGACCTTATTGGCCTTGAGCGCCGTTTCGAAGGCAGGCCAGCCCGCGTTGATCCGCTCGTCCAGACCGGCGTAATGAATGAGCATCGCCGCCTTGATGCGCGCCGTCTCATCCGCCGTGGGCTGGCTTCCATAAAAAGAAACCGCGGCGGCCAGGTCGGGAAGACGCACCGCCAGTTGGCTGGCGACGCCACCCCCGAAGCAGAAGCCGACGGCGCCTATTTTTCCGTTTACTTGCGGACGGCTCTTTAAAAACTCAGCGCCGGCCACCAGGTTTTCGGTGCGTTTGGCCGGGTCGAGCAGGGCAAACATGGATCGGGCCTTGTCTTCGTCGCCCGGGTAGCCGCCCAGAGGAGCAAGCGCATCGGGCGCAAAGGCAATATAGTTTTCAACCGCGAGGCGCCGCGCGACATCTTCAATATAGGGATTGAGGCCCCGGTTTTCGTGTATGACGATAATGCCGGGCAGCTTGTCCGGGGCATTGGCCGGCGCCGCCATATAGCCGCGCATTTTGATCGAGCCTTTGGGAGCCGGATAGTCGACATAACCTACCTTGATCCGACTGTCATCCTTGGGAACTTGTTGCGCCCAGGCAAAGTTGGGTTTGAGGCTTTCGAGCATGGCGGCGGCGGAGAACCCGCCAACCGCAAACTTGGCGGCCCGGTTCAGAAAATCGCGGCGCGTGATCGCGCCATGAACGTAGGCATCAAACAGCTTTAGTACATCAGGCGGGAAATCGCTGGCATTTTTGCGTTCCATTACCGTGTCTCCTTGAAAGGGGCGGGAGGGGACGGCGCGCTTCGTCACCGTCTTGATGTCGCTGGAAAAACGCTGAGTAGACAAGCTTACTCTTGTCTGCTCGTCGGCGGGGGACATTTTAGTTCGTTGCGGATGGCCGCCAGCTCGCGCTGCTGCGTTTCATCGAGAGAGGGAAATTCCATTTTCAGGCCTTTGAGCGTCTCGACGATAAGCCGCGACACGATCAGGCGCATATTGTTTTTATCATCCGCCGGCACAATATACCAAGGCGCTTCGTCACTGCTGGTGGCGCTCAGGCAGTGTTCGTAGGCTTTCATGTAATCGTCCCAGTAAGCGCGCTCGACGATATCGGCAGCACTGAATTTCCAGTTCTTTTTAGGCGTGTCCATGCGTTCGACAAAACGTCTGCACTGCTCGTCTTTGGAGACATGAAGAAAAAACTTCATGATCCGCGTTCCGTTACGCGACAAGTGTTGCTCATGTTCGAAAATGGAGCGGTATCTTTGCTTCCAGAGCGCTGCGTCGTTGGCCGTTAGACCGGGTAGTTGCTGCCCGGCAAGAATCTCGGGGTGTACGCGCACCACGAGCACCTCTTCGTAGTACGATCGGTTGAAAATTCCGATCTGGCCCCGCTGGGGAAGACGCAGCGTCGTACGCCATAAAAAATCGTGCCCCCGTTCGAGCGTGCTGGGTTGCTTGAAACTGTGAACCTCGCAGCCTTGCGGATTAATGCCCGACATAACGTGTTTGATGGTGCTGTCTTTGCCGGCGGCGTCCATCGCTTGGAATATAAGCAGCACCGCATACTGGTTGCTGGCATACAGAAGCTCTTGCTGGTCGCTGAGCTCTTTTATTTGCTTTTCCAGGTCGTCTTCGTAATCGCTTTTGGAGTGGTAAAAGGGTTTGACGAGGGTCGGCCATGTGTCCAGGTGAATCTCATCGCCTTTTGCCACGCGAAAATCGTCGGGATTTATTTTCATTGATCGCTCCGAAATGACTTGGCCTTTCAGCCGGTGGTCCATACCTATGCCTGCCTTGGCAGTATTGCATATTCTTTTTCAGTAGGCTTGTTCGGCAACGCGCGTTTGGGCGGGCACGCGACTTGCACCGAGTTCACCTGATCACGAGAGCAACCCGGTTCGCAAGAGCCGATCCAAGGGAGTGTTTATGCTTCGTTTCAACCACGAAAACCCGGTCGCCCACGTACCTGAAGTGCCGCCCGGCGTGCCGAACAGAACACCGCCACAACGGCCGCCGGAAACAGAGCCGCCGTGGCCCGACGATATCCCGCAGCCTGATGATCCCGACGATTCCCCGCCGCCCGGCGGTCCCGATCGTGATATTGATCTTCCCCCGCGCGAGTTGCCGCCAGACGTTCAGGAGCCGCCAGCCTCGCCTTGCTGAGGGCGAGGGCCGCGTTACTATGGCAAAGTTCGACTCAAGGCGGGAGGGGCTATGGGGGCTATGGATTTTTGGCGGTTGGTAAAGCACTCGGTTCGAAGCTGGCAGGACGATTATGCGTCGAGCATGGGCGCTGCAATCGCCTTTTATACGGCTTTTTCCATTGCTCCGCTATTGATCATCGTAATCGCTGTCGCCGGGTTCGTCTGGGGCGAGGACGCAATCCGAGGTGAAATCCTTCGGCAACTGAGCGGCTTGGTGGGCACGGAAGGCGCGGCAGGCGTGCAAGAATTGATACGCAATGCCGACCAGCCCAGGCAGGGCGCGACAGCCACTGTGATCAGCGCCGGGGTACTGATCTGGGGTGCAACCCGTGTATTTGCCGAGTTGCAGAGCGCGCTGGATCGCATATGGAAAGTACCGGTTTCCGAGAAAAAAACTGGAATAATAAATAGCTTGCGGGCGCGCTTGCTTTCTTTTGGACTGGTGCTTGGGCTGGCGTTCTTAATGCTTGTGTCCCTGGCGATCAGCGCCGGCTTGGCGGCGATAAGTCACTGGGCGGGCGAAGTGCTGATTGGCTGGCCGTTCATGCTGCAACTGCTCAATATGCTTGTCTCCATTTTGATTGCCACCGTACTTTTTGCCATGATCTACAAATTCATGCCTCAAGCCAAAATAGCCTGGCGCGACGTCTGGATAGGCGCGATTGTGACCGCCGTCTTGTTTGAAGCAGGCAAAATGCTGATCGGTCTTTATGTCGGGACAAGCTCGACGATCTCGGTGCTGACGGCCGCCGGCTCTTTGGTGGTTGTGTTGATATGGGTGTTCTACGCGGCGCAGGTATTCTTGCTGGGTGCCGAATTTACCTGGACTTATGCCACGCATCACGGTTCGCGCGCTACGCGTGCCGATCACAGGAAGGACGCAAGAAAGAATATGCTTGCCGCGCCACCACGGCCGCATTAAAAGCGACTATTTAATTGCGCGCCTGATTTTTCCGCTGTTCGCGTCGACGCTTGTTCTTGTTTTTAGATGGCGGTAGCAAAGACTTTTCCATGCGCTGAATCGCGGCATAGGCCTGTTTGCGCTCAGCTTCCCGTTTGGCGCGGTGAAGCATAATTGCCCGGGCAATGCCAAAGGCGACGGCAAACGTGACCACAACAATAATACCGCCCGTCAAACTGCCCATATTCTGTGCTTCTTAAAAAACGTTAAATGACTCGCCCATCCCTTTCGAGAGGGCGGGAAGCAATATACCATTGTCCAATGCCGCATTACCAGTGCACATAAAACATGGCTTTGGCCAGCACTACAATAGCAAGCATGTGGCAAAACAGGCTTACATGCAGGCGTGCGCTTATCCGCGCCGTCATGCGATGCTTGCGAAACAGCACCATGGCGGTCGCGAAATGGCCGAATACGCTTAGTGCCAACAGGATTTTCAGCGTCAGAAGCGAACCGAAGCTGCTGCTGAAGGGTTGAGCCAGCGCCGCGCGATGCTGCCACGCCATGGCAATGCCGGCCGCATACAAGACCAGGATAACCCAAGGCATAAGGCGCCGCGCCCGCGCGCCTATGGCACGCTCGAGCGTGCGCATCATGTCGCGCGGAACGTGCTTGCTGACGCTTTCCAGCACCAATACCTCGAAGAACACGGTGCCGACGAAGAAAATAGCAGCCAGCAAATGAAGGGTGACAAACAGCGGATAGAACATGACAGTGGCTTTAGTAGTGCGTATATACGCGATACTGCGCCATTTTTATTGAACCGTCCATGATCGGGGATTTTGCGAGATTTCTGGAACCCGGCTGGAGCATATCGTCCTGAGTCTCGGGCGAGGGCGCTTTAGCCCACGTGAGTATGCCTTTCAGCCTGCGTCTGAGTCTGCATGGCGCTTAAGCCCTGAACAATTCCGCATGCCTCGATGGCCCGTTCAGACTGGCATTGAAGGCGTAGTTCGGTTAGCTGCGCCTTCAGGCGCGTGAGCTCGCCGATGCGGGCGTCGACATGGCCGATGTGTTCATCCAGGAGGGTATTGATCGCGCCGCAGTCATCGCCAGGGGTATCCATGAAACCCAGCAGGGCGCGGATTTCAACATGGGTCATATCCAGGGCCCGGCAATTGCGCACGAAGCGCAAGCGCTCCAGATGCCTGGGGCCGTAGTGGCGGTAGTTGCTGTCGGTTCGGTCGGCTTCGGGCAGCAATCCCGCTTTTTCATAAAAGCGCACGGTTTCGGTGGTGCACCGGGCCTTGCCGGCCAATTCGCCTATTTTCATGATGGCTCCCCATTAAGACAGTAAATGTCTTGACCTTGTAGTGACTTTAAGGTTTTTAATGTACTACAAATGAATGAGGGAAGCCACAATGGTCAAGCATTTCGAACATAGCCATGCCGATGATCCGCAGAAACACGCGGAGCATGGCGATACATCTACACACGCACACTCACCGTGCGAGTCGCATCATCATGATGGCGCGCACCATCAAGTACAGGCCAGCGCCTGCTGCGCGGCATCCGGGCCGCTCGAAAGACTGCTCCCCTCCGAAGCGGTTGCGGGCGGTGCCCGCACCGCCATACGCATCATGCAAATGGACTGCCCGACCGAAGAGTCTTTGATTCGCAACAAGCTGGCGGCCATGTCGTCGGTCAAAAGCATGGAATTCAATTTGATGCAGCGCGTGCTGACGGTGGTGCATGCGCCCCAGGCGCTTGATTCCATACTGGATGCGGTTCGTTCTCTCGGTTATCAGCCCGAATTGCCCGGAGTGGACGGCCATATGGCGCCGCCCGCGCAGGAGGTTGCGCGCCCATGGTGGCCTTTGGCGCTCGCCGGAGGGCTGGCGTTGGCCGCGGAAGCGGCTCACTGGATGAGCCTGCCGGTTTGGCTCTCCGCGCTTTTGGCGTTATGTGCGATTGCGCTGGGCGGTTTGCCCACTTATAAGAAAGGCTGGGTGGCCATTCGCAATGGCAACCTTAATATCAATGCCTTGATGAGTATTGCGGTGACGGGGGCGGTGGTTATCGGTCAATGGCCGGAAGCCGCGATGGTCATGGTGCTGTTCGCCATTGCCGAGCTGATCGAAGCCCGTTCGCTTGATCGTGCGCGCAATGCGATAGCGGCCTTAATGGAACTGGCGCCGGATCGGGCCGTCGTTCGTCAGGCTGACGGGTCATGGCTTGCCATGGATACCGATGCGGTTGCGCCAGGCAGTGTGGTTCGAGTCAGGCCGGGCGAACGCATCGGTCTGGACGGCGAAGTGGCGGCGGGGCAATCGACCGTGGATCAGGCTCCGATCACGGGTGAAAGCCTGCCCGTGGACAAATCCGTCGGCGACCGGGTCTTTGCCGGCACGATCAATCAGGCGGGCTCGTTCGAGTTCAGGGTCACGGCGGCCGCTGGCAACAGCACATTGGCGCGCATTATTCACGCGGTGCAAGAGGCCCAGGGAGCCAAAGCGCCCACTCAGCGTTTTGTCGATCGTTTCGCCCGTATCTATACCCCCATTGTGTTTCTCATCGCGCTGCTTGTGGCGCTGGCCCCGCCATTGTTACTCGGCGCCAGTTGGTATGACTGGGTCTACAAGGCGTTAGTGCTGCTGGTCATAGCGTGTCCGTGCGCATTGGTCATCTCAACTCCTGTCACCATTGTGAGCGGGCTGGCCACCGCAGCGCGGCACGGGATTCTGGTTAAAGGCGGCGCTTTCCTTGAAGAAGGGCGCAAGTTGAAATGGCTGGCGCTCGACAAAACCGGGACGATCACCCACGGCAAGCCGGTCGAGACTGATTTTGTGGTTTGCGCCTCTACGCCAGCGGAACAATGTCGTTTTCTGGCGGCCAGCCTGGCGCTGCGGTCCGATCATCCTGTATCCCAGGCTATTGCCCAGGGGGTTGTGCTTGATGATCCCTTGCTGGCCAATGTCGAGAGTTTCCAGGCTTTGCCCGGACGCGGCGTATCGGGCCTTATCGACGGTAAACCTTATTTTCTGGGCAATCACAGGCTGGTTGAGGAGTTGAAGCGTTGCTCCGCGGGGCTGGAGGCCCGTCTTGATGCGCTGGAGCGCGAGGGAAAGACCGTCGTCATGCTGATTGACGATACCCAGGTGCTTGCCTTGTTTGCCGTCGCCGACACGGTAAAGGAATCGAGCCGGGAGGCTGTCCTTGATTTGCATGCATTGGGAATAAAAACAGTGATGCTCAGCGGGGATAATTTTCATACGGCGCGGGCGATTGCGCGTCAGGTCGGTATCGACGAGGCGCGCGGCGACCAGTTGCCGCAAGACAAGCTGGACGCCGTTGCCGCATTGGCTTCCGAGGGCCGGGTAGGGATGGTGGGCGATGGCATAAACGATGCGCCGGCCCTGGCCCGCGCCGATATCGGCTTCGCCATGGGCGCCATGGGAACGGATACGGCCATCGAGACCGCCGATGTGGCCCTCATGGACGACGACTTGCGGAAAATACCCCGGTTCATCCGCCTGTCGCGCGTTACGCAAACGGTGCTGGTGCAGAATATTGCGTTGGCCCTGGGCATCAAGCTGGTGTTTCTGGGCTTGGCCGTGGCCGGGATTGCCACCATGTGGATGGCGGTATTTGCCGATGTCGGCGCCAGCCTGCTTGTGGTGGCCAATGGTTTGAGGCTGCTGCGCAGGTAGCCAAGGCTCTTTCCGGCCGGATCAACGCCGTTTTTCAAAGGGGGGCGGCTTTTTAGCCGCTTATCATTTTTTTAGCGGCTTATAAGCGTGTCGGCTTAGCCAGCTTGGCCCGCATGCTGGCTAGTTCGGCTTCCAGCTCGTCAATACGGTGCAGCAAGCTCATGGCCAGTGCGATCCCATGAGCGTCCAGCTCAAAGTCGTCGCGCAGGCGTCGCGCCGTGCGTGCAAGAACGATGCATTCAGACCGAAAGAAGTAATTGGCCGGATCTTCGTTCGATGGCTCAAGGACCCCGGCTTCGATCAAATTCAACATGTCGTTTCGCGTCAGGCCCGATACTTCGATCAGATGCTCTAACGAGCAGATATCCGAGGTGTTGAGCCATATGCTTTCGGTGACCTGGATTGTCATGGCCGGCCTCCTTTGGGGTGTGGCGCTCGCGGGTTAAACGCGGATTCGGCGGCTAACTGAGCGAACAACTCCTGTTCGCGCGGCGTCAGTGTTTGCGGTATGTCGATGTGTGCGACGGCATAGAGATCGCCTTGTTCCCCAGTGGCGGCGGGCAGCCCGCGTTTGCCAAGGCGCAGCTTGCGGCCGGCGATGGTTCCGGGCGGGATTTTCATTTCTACCGCGCCGCCCAACGTAGGGATTTCTACCGTTGCGCCAAGCGCGGCCTCCCAGGGAGCCAGGGGCAAGTCGATGTACAGGTCGTTGCCATTGACCCGGTAGGTTTTGTGCGGTTCGATTCTCATGATCAGATACAAGTCGCCCGGCTTGCCGCCATGCAGCCCGGGTGCGCCTTTGCCCGCCAGCCGCAGGCGCTGGCCGTCGGTCGCGCCCTTGGGCACGCGCACCCGGAATGTCTTGGCAATACGATGGGCCAGGCCATGCTCGTCGTACTCGGGAAGGGAAAGGCTTATTTCAGTTTCGGCGCCAGTGTAAATCTGTTCGAGCGTCACGGGCAGAGACACTTCGAAATCCTGGCCGCGCAACGGATGTTGAGCGCGCTCGCGGGCATGGCCGCCCTGGGCTGCGGCAAAGGCGGCCAGCAGGTCGGCCAGATCGACGTCCGAGAAGTCGGCGGCCGACTCGTGAAATTGTTCGCGCCATTGCCGTGGCGGAACGAACTCTTCGCCCTGGGGATGTCGCCCAAGCTCGTCGTAGGCCGCGCGTTTTTCGGGATCTTTGAGTGTGGCATAGGCTTCGGCGACGGCTTTGAATTTTTCTTCAGCGCTACTGTCTTTGGAGACATCGGGATGGTATTTATGCGCCAGCTTGCGATAGGCTTTTTTTATTTCGTCCGGGGACGCATCGCGATTGACGCCTAAAGCTTGGTAGTAATCAACGTATTTCATTGAGTATCCCGGATAATGCCGCAGGTCATACGATAATACCTTGCAGAGGTGTCCGCGCCAAGCATGGGCTGTACGCCGGCCTATACTTGAAGATGATCGCCTTGGTTTATATAAAGATAAACCCGGATTTGATAATCGAGCCAGTACGTTACCGGAAGTTGATTCAACACATGAACATGGACACGCTGCAAACCGCATCCAAATCCTTATGGAACGCCTGGGTCCTTCAGGCCCGTAGCCGGCCCATGATTACCGTCGGACTTGGCGCGGCCGCGCTAGCGGTCTTCTGGCTGATGGCCAGCGGTGGATACAATGCCTTCACCCATGTGGACCATCAAATCCTGGGGTATGCCGTGCTGGGCGGCGCTGCCGGATTCGGCGCTACTGCCCTGGGCGCACTGATGGCCCTGGGTTTGCATAGCATTTCCATACGAACGCAAGACACCATGCTCGGTTTTGCCGCGGGAATGATGTTGGCCGCCAGTTCTTTTTCTTTAATCCTTCCCGGCCTGGAGGCCGCCAAAGGCATGACGGACAGCGGTCCGGAAGGGGCTCTGATCGTCGCGTTCGGGCTGACGCTGGGTGTGTTGCTCATGCTGGGCCTGGATTGTTTCACGCCTCACCGGCACGAAACGGTCGGCGCGCAAGGGCCCGATTACAAGCGGATCAGCGGCGTTTGGCTATTTGTACTGGCGATTGTCCTGCACAATATTCCGGAAGGCATGGCCATTGGGGTGAGCTTTGCCAAGGGGGATTTAAGCGTGGGCCTGCCGTTGACGACGGCGATTGCCATTCAGGATATTCCCGAGGGGCTCGCCGTGGCGTTGGCATTGCGGGCGACCGGCTTGTCGTCACTACGTTGTGTGCTGATTGCCATTGCGTCGGGCATCATGGAGCCATTGGGAGCGCTGGTCGGTATCGGGATTTCCAGCGGGATGGCGATTGCCTATCCGATTGGGCTGGGCCTGGCCGCGGGCGCGATGATTTTTGTGGTTTCGCACGAGGTCATTCCCGAGACTCATCGAAATGGGCACCAAACCTTCGCGACCATCGGGTTGATGGCCGGGTTTGGGGTCATGATGTTTTTAGACACCAGCCTGGGTTAGGGCGTTAATTTATATTATTTTCATGACTACTACTGAAAACGAACTCGCTGTTCTGCAGAACACGAAACACTGGCTGGAGCGTGCCGTCATTGGCTTGAACCTGTGTCCTTTTGCCAAAAGCGTGTACGTCAAGGAGCAGGTCAGGTATGTGATTTGCGATTCGCAATCGGAGCAGGATGTTCTTGAGGTCCTTGAGGCCGAACTACTTTATCTGGCCGATGTCGATGCCCAAAAGGTGGATACAAGCTTATTGGTTTTGCCCAATGCGCTGGCCGACTTCTTTGAATTCAATCACTTTCTGGACCGGGCCACGCGCATGCTCAAGCAAACGAAATTGCGGGGGGTATTGCAAATAGCCAGCTTCCATCCGCGCTATCAGTTTGGCGATAACGAACCCGAAGACATCGAAAATTACACCAACAGGGCGCCGTACCCCATTTTGCATCTGTTGCGTGAAGCCAGTGTCGAGCAGGCTGTGGCGGCGTTTCCCGATGCGGCGGCCATTTACGAGCGCAATCAGGAAACCTTGCGCCGTCTTGGGCACAAGGGCTGGCAGGACTGGCTGAATAAACCATCAGAATAGCCTGCTTGATTGCATAGCCGTTAAAACGCCAATTATTTTGGATGCGCTTGCGCCCACCTCTTGACAGCAGCCAGGGTGTTCTTGACGTGGTCATCGGGGTCGAGACTGCTGTATTCGTAATAAATCTTGCGGTCAGGTGTAATCACATACGAGACGCGGTTGGCCATATTGGGCATAAACGCCATTTTGGCGTCGTACGCCTTAATGACATGTGACTGCGGGTCGGCCCCGACCGCAAACTTGCTTCGGCAGGCGCTGACCGAGAACTCCTTGAGTTTGTCCAGCTTGTCGGCCGAAACGCCCAGAACCGTGGCGCCATGGCTCCGGTATTCATCGATGGCTTCAGCAAAGTCGTACGCTTCTATCGTACAGCCCTTGGTGAAGGCGGCGGGATAGAAGTAAAGAACCACCGGTCCTTTTTTGAGGGCGTCGCTTAACGAGAAATGAAATGCATTTCCACCCAGGGTGGCTTCGATGCTGAAATCGGGGGCGGGCGCACCCACTTTGAGCGCGGCCTGGCTTGCCATGGGTGCAAGCAAGGCCAGCGCACACAATATATAGAAGCCCTGTGCGGCTGGAAAACGGATTTTCATAGTGCTTCCTCGTAAAACGGGCCAAAAGGGTGATTGACACCTGTCCATTTTGCGCCAACACGCTCGCGCCGTCCATTGCGCACGTATGCATACAAAAAAGCGGTCCGCCTTTTAAGTATATTGGCTATAAAATGAACCGATCATCGTCTGCTTCTTTCTCTTGCTTACGGAGACCTGCCCCCATGAACGCCGAAGCCAATCAGCCGCTATCTATCGATCTGAACGCCCCGCACTGGGTGAAGCATGCGAAGCTCAAAGCCTGGGTGGCGCAAATCGCCGCCTTGACGCAACCCGACCGCATCGAATGGTGCGACGGCTCAGAAGAGGAATATGACCGGCTTTGCGAACGGATGGTGCAATCGGGTACGCTGCGGCGCTTGAACCCTGCCAAACGGCCTAACTCGTATCTGGCCTGGTCCGATCCCAGCGATGTCGCCCGTGTGGAAAAACGCACCTTCATCTGTAGCGAACGCAAGCTTGACGCCGGCCCTACCAATAATTGGGTCGAGCCGGCAGAAATGCGGGAAACGCTGCAGGGCCTTTTTGACGGTTGCATGCGTGGACGTACGCTTTATGTCATACCGTTTTCCATGGGTCCCCTGGGTTCGCCCATTGCGCATATCGGTGTGGAGCTATCCGATTCGCCCTATGTGGTGGCCAATATGCGGTTGATGACGCGCATGGGCCGCAAAGTTTACGATGTGCTGGGCAGCGACGGTCAGTTTGTACCCTGCGTGCATTCGGTCGGCAAGCCGCTCTTGGCCGGTGAAACCGACGTGCCATGGCCTTGCAACGACACGAAGTACATTGTTCATTACCCGGAAAGCCGTGAAATCTGGTCATTTGGTTCGGGGTACGGCGGCAACGCGCTGCTTGGGAAAAAATGCCTGGCCTTGCGTATTGCATCGGCCATGGGCCGCGAGCAAGGCTGGATGGCCGAGCACATGCTGATTCTGGGCGTTACCTCGCCTGAGGGAAAGAAAATGCACGTCGCGGCCGCCTTTCCGTCGGCCTGCGGCAAAACCAATTTTTCCATGCTGATTCCCCCCGCGTCCTTGCCGGGCTGGAAGGTGACCACGATCGGGGACGACATCGCCTGGATCCAGCCGGGCGCCGATGGCCGGTTGTATGGCATTAATCCCGAAGCGGGGTATTTTGGCGTGGCCCCCGGCACCAGCGACAAAACCAATTACAACTGCATGGCGTCGTTGCGCGAAAATGTATTGTTTACCAATGTGGCGCTGACCGACGACGGGGACGTCTGGTGGGAAGGCATGGGGCCCCCGCCTGCGCATTGCACAGACTGGCATGGTAGGGACTGGACACCGGGTTGCGGACGCAAGGCGGCACATCCGAATGCGCGTTTTACGGTTTCGGCATTGCAAAACCCCGTGTTGGACCCCGAGTGGGACAACCCCGCGGGCGTGGTGATTGATGCCTTTATTGTCGGCGGGCGCCGCTCCGATACGGTGCCGCTTATTACCGAAGGGCGCAACTGGAACGAGGGGGTTTATATGGGCGCCACCCTCGGGTCCGAGACCACCGCGGCCGCGGCCGGCGCGCAAGGCGTGGTGCGTCGCGACCCGTTCGCGATGCTGCCGTTTTGCGGCTACCACATGGGCGACTATTTCAGCCATTGGCTCAAGCTGGGCGAGCGATTACGGGCGGCGGGCGGCGTATTGCCGCGGTTTTTCTGTGTTAACTGGTTTCAAACAGACGATCACGGCAAATTCCTGTGGCCGGGGTTTGGTGAAAACATGCGCATCCTGAAGTGGATGCTCGAACGAATCGAAGGGTCGGCACAAGGCGAGGAGAACCTCTTCGGCATCAGCCCGCGTTATGAAGACATTAGCTGGGAAGGGCTTGATTTTGACCGTGACAGGTTCGAACGCATCACGGCGATCAAGCCCGAGGCCTGGCGTAAAGAGCTGGGCCTGCACGCCGAGCTGTTGAATCGTCTTGAGCCTCGACTGCCGGCTGACTTGGCTGACATTCAGAGCGCCTTGCTTGAACGTTTAAGCACGTAAACCGATTTTGTGCCTGGCCGGAAGCGGTGCACTGCCTGGTGCGCGCGTTCGAGTCGAAAGAAAATAAAAATAAATAGCGCCACATGGAATAAACGTGATTGCCCGGACGTTTATATAGTAGGTCTGTCGCCAGCGCGCTGAATGCATTTCGCAGAAGACGCCGGCGAGCCGCTTTTGGAGGAGTCATGATGCGAAAATCGAATGCGTTATTTCTGTTGGTGGCCTCTGTCTGTGTGGCGGGGTCCGCTTTTGCGGCAGCGCCCAAAGTCGACAATGGGCAGTGGGTCGATCAAACCGGCGCGACGCTTTACACCTTTGATAAGGATACGAAAGGTAAAAGCGCTTGCGATGCGGCCTGCGCTAAAAACTGGCCGCCCGCCATAGCCGACGCGTCGGACACGGCTGCCGAAGGCTGGAGCTTTGTTCAAACCCATGACGGTCAGCGCCAATGGGCATACAAAGGCCAGCCCTTATATCGTTTTATTGGCGATAAGAAGCCGGGCGATACCGCCGGCGACGGGATCAAAGGCGTCTGGCATATCGCCAAGCCCTGATCCGCATGCGGACGCAGGTCGTCCGCTGGAGACTGCGATGAGTTTACTTAAAGCAATTTCACTGGTTTTAACGGTCCTGGTTCTGAGCCTGGCCGGATGCGCAGGCGGCACCGACGGATCCGGCAGCAGTTGGCCCTCGTCCAGTTCGAGTTCTGGCGACGGCGGCAATGGTGGCGGAGGCGGTTATTAGCGATAGCGCCTTATTTGCTTTTGTAAAAAGCCATTTTTCATGAGCTTCGAGTCGGACGTGGTCGGCCTGCTGCCGGTTTTAAGTCGATATGCCCGTGCCTTGACGGGCGATGCGGCATGGGCCGACGACCTCGTCCAGGACACGGCCGAACATGCCTTGAGTCGATGGCGCCTGTGGCGATCCGACAGCAATCTGCGGGCATGGTTATTGACCATACTCAGAAATTTATTTCTTGATCAATTGCGTCAACAGCGCAAGACAACGACAACCTCCTTCGACGAGAGCGACGAGTGGCGTGTAATCGCCGCCGGTCAGGAAGCGATTGACGGACTGTTGTTGCGGGATGTTCAGCGTGCGTTGTACCGTTTGCCGGTTGACCAACGCGAAGTATTGCTGCTCGTGGGGCTTGAGGAATTGAGTTACCGAGAGGCGGCCCGTGTGTTGAAAGTGCCTGTAGGCACGGTTATGTCGCGATTGTCGCGTGCGAGACAGCAAATGCATTCCTTGATGACAGAACAGGGGCCAGACCGCTCGGAACGGCCTGCGCTTAAAGTAGTAAGGAATACGCCATGAATGATGGTTCAGCTTTCAAGCCGCTTGATGAGGATGGCGCCTATCAAAAAGCGCTGAGCGCCTTGGTTGACGATGAGCTCCCGCCAAATGAGCGTGCTGCGTTACTAGAGCAGATCGCCGACGATCCGCAGGCAAGCCGGCGGATCGCGCAGTATCGGGCACAGAATGCCGCGTTGAAAACCTTGTTTCCCATGCCGGCGCAATCTCTTCAAGCTGTTTTTCTGCCGCGCCGCACATCGTGGTTGAAAGTGGCGGGTTTCGCGGCTTTCTGGATGATATTGGGCTTGGCTTTGGGGCGCGCCGGCGAGCTGGGTCTGCATCAGGCCGCGCAACCGGAGTTTGCCCGGAGCGCCGATGCCGCTTATGCCGTCTATGCGCCGGAGCAGCGCCATCCGGTTGAAGTGGCGGCGTCGGACGAGGCGCACTTGATTAACTGGTTGTCCAAACGTCTTGACCGGCCGCTCACGGCGCCGTCATTGCATGCGTATGGCTACGCCTTGATAGGAGGACGCCTGCTTCCCGGAGACTCCGGCCCGGCCGCCCAATTCATGTATGAAGACAAGCTGGGCCAACGGGTAACGTTGTATATGACGGCGGCTTCCCGGCGTACCGAAACCGTTCGAATGTTGAGCGACGGCAAGGGACAAGACACATTTTACTGGGTCGACAAAGGCATGGGGTATGCCTTGTCCGGCCGTGCGCCGAAGGCCGATTTACAGACTATCGCCATGGATGTGTGCGGCGTGCTGGGCGGCAATCCCAGGGCGTGGCAATAAGCGCCATCCTTTAGTTGCGCAAGAAGGCGTCCGGCAAAGAAGCTTATTCGTCAGATTCCTTCAGCATGGTTTGTATATCGGCTGCCAGCAATTCGTTCATTCGCTCGCTGGTTTCTTTGCTGGCAACAATGAAGCGCTCTTCATCGCTCCATACGGGGGCCAGCGCCTGGAACATGTTTTCGTCGTGCCGCCGGAACAGGCGAGCGGCCCGCGTTGCCTGAAGTTCTTTGAAACCCAGGGCTTTAAGCGCCTCGGCTCCCAGGGTAAGACCGGCCTCGAATGTTTCGCGTTCAACCACATGCGCGCCTTTTTCCAGCAGACGATAGGCATGGCGCCGGTCGTACGCGCGCGCCAGTATGGTCAGGTTGGGAAAGTGCAGGGCGGCCATTTCAACCAATTTTTCCGCCTGATCTCTATCGTCGATGGCCACAATGAGCAGTTTCGCGTCTGCGGCGCCGGATGCGCGCAGCAAGTCCAATCGCGTGGCGTCGCCGTAATAGACGCGGCGGCCGAACCGGCGGATGAGCTCCACTTGCTCGGCGCTGGAATCCAAGGTCGACGTTTTAAAACCATTGACGATAAGCAAGCGCGCCGCGATTTGGCCGAACCGCCCGAAGCCGGCGACGATGGCGTCCGGACGCTGATCGAAGGCATCGTTTTCGGGCTCGGGGGCGGATGACAAATCGCGCCGATTCCAGCGTTTATAGGCCAGCAGCATGAGCGGGGTCAGCGCCATCGATGCCGCCACCGCAACGGTAACCAGGGCTGAGATTTGGGTTGAAATAACACCTGATGCCGAGGCAATGCCCAGCAGGACAAAAGCAAATTCGCTGCCCTGGGCGAGCGCCACGGCCGTCAGCGCCGCCGCCCGGCCCGTTACGCGGAAGATCCGGGCAACACTATAAATGACGGCGATTTTGATTGTGATGAGACCAAAGACCAGGGCGGCCAAGGCAATGGGTTGGGTAAGGATAAGGTTCAGATTGATGCTGGCGCCTATCGATATGAAAAACAGTCCCAGCAACAGGCCGCGGAAAGGTTCGATGTCGCTTTCCAGCTCGCGCCTGAACTCGCTGTCGGCCAGAACGACGCCCGCCAGGAACGCGCCCAATGCGGCCGACAGGCCCACCGCTTCCATGAGCAGCGCGACGGCGACCACGAGCAGTAGCGCCGTGGCGGTGAAAATTTCGCGTGAATGGGTGTCGGCAATGAAGCGAAACGCGGGACGAGTCAGGTAACGGCCCGCGCCGATCACGAGCAATACCGCGGCCAATACGGCCAAGGCCTGCACGCCCGCCGGCATGCCCGAAAGTATGGCCGCTTCGCCGGTGCCGGGCATCTGGACCGCGCCGATGGTGAGCAGCGGCAGGGCGGCAAACATGGGGATGGTCGATACGTCCTGGAACAATAAAATGCCAAAGGCAGCGGTACCCGCGGCTGTATGCCTGAGCCCGTTCTCTTCAAAAGTTTGCAGCACGATGGCGGTAGACGACAGCGACAAAATAAACCCAAGCGCCAGCGCGGCGCGCCATTCGAGTCCAAGCAATAGAGCCGCTGCGGCCAGCGCCAATCCGGTACCCAGCACCTGAAGTCCGCCCAAGCCCAGAAAAACGCCGCGCATGCTCCACAAGACGGAAGGTTGCACTTCCAGGCCGATAAGAAACAGCATGATCACGACGCCGAATTCGGCGAAATGCATCACGCCGGCCTGATTCCCGACCAAATGCAAGGCGAAGGGGCCGATAATGACGCCGGCAATCAGGTAACCCAGCACCGATCCAAGCCCAAGGCGCTGGGCCAGCGGAACTGAGATCACTCCCGCCGCCAGGTAGATCAGGGCCAGCCACAGCATGTTTGCGCTTTCCATGGGCGCGCTCCCTTTAGTCAGGTGGTGTTTGGTATTGCGCGAAGGCGTTATATTGTCTCATTTGATTGGCGCAATCAGAGCGGCACGGTTATGATTTTATTGTTTGCCTGGCAAATCATGGCGTCTTAACCTGGGGCGCCGATTCCAGGACGAGATCAAGGAACGACTATGCTGGATAACGTCATTGAATCGCGCCGCCACGACTTGGGCGGCTTCGAGGTAGGGCGGGTATTGCCTTCATCCGAGCGTCGCATGGTTGGGCCGTTTGTTTTTTTCGACCGCATGGGTCCGGTGGATATGGCCGCCCCCATACCGCGCCAGACCGACGTGCGCCCGCATCCGCACATTGGCTTGTCGACAGTCACCTATTTATTCGATGGCCAGATGACGCATCGCGACAGCCTGGGGTCCGAGCGAGTCATCCTTCCCGGCGCACTGAACTGGATGAGCGCCGGGTCGGGCATTAGCCACTCCGAGCGTTTTGATGGCATGCGCGAGCGCGGGGGCCGCATGGATGGCATCCAGGCGTGGGTGGCCGTGCCCGAGGCCAATGAAGAAGACGCGCCGGCCTTCGACCACTATGGAGCTGAAATGTTGCCGATGGCTAAAGAGGCCGGCGTTTCCATGCGTATTATCGCGGGCAGTGCATACGGACTCAGCAGCCCGGCCATTGTGCAATCCCCTTTGTTTTACGTGCATGCCGAGTTGCAGGCGGGCGCGCGCCTTGGTTTGCCCTACGGTTATGAAGAGCGCGCGGTCTATGTCGCCAAAGGCAGCATGGAATTCGACGGACGAAAATACCAGGCGGGGCAGATGTTGGTATTCAAGCCCGACTCGACGCCGACCTTGGTCGCCAGCGAAGCCAGCCGCCTGATGCTGCTGGGCGGCGAGCCGCTGGGGCCCCGTCATCTTTGGTGGAATTTCGTTTCGTCGCGCAAAGAACGTATTGAACAGGCCAAGGCCGATTGGCTGGCTGGCCGCTTTAGGCTGCCGCCTACCGATAACGCGGAATACATTCCGCTGCCTGAAGGTCCTTCCCCCAAGCCTAACCCGATGTCGTAACTTCGAACAATGGCATCATTCTAGACAGGCCGAACTCCATTCATGTCGTCTGCCCCTTGTAACGTATCGTCCAGCCCCGCTTCGGGCCTCAATCACTCGATTCTGTTCATTTTGCCGGTTCTGGTGCTTGCGCTGGGGCATATGATTTCCAACCTATTGCGTACGCTGCCGGCTGTTTCCGCCGATGTCATGGCGTTCGACCTGGGCCTTACCGAGGAAGGTCTGGCAAGCCTTACCGCCGCATACCATTTTGCCTTTGCCGCCGGCCAGATTCCCGTCGGCGTGGCCCTGGACCGGTACGGCGTGAAACCCGTTTCCCTTACGTTGCTGGCCGCCGTCGCTGTGGGAGCGGCCTTTGCCGCGCTCGTTCAGGGGCCAACGGGTTTCTTGGCGGCCCAATTGGCATTGGGGCTGGGCTGTTGCGGCATGTTGCTCTGTCCCATGACGCTGGCTGCCAAATCGTTGACGCCGGCCAAGTTCGGGCTGTGGTCGGGGCTGATTCAGGGCGTGGGCAATGCCGGCATGCTGCTTTCCGCCAGCCCCTTGGCCTGGCTGGTGCATATGGCCGGCTGGCGCGCCGGCTTCTGGGTGTCGGGGCTGTTGGCCGTCATCGTGCTGATATTGGTCAGGTTTATCGTGCCCCATAGTCCTGAGCCGGATTTGGGGATGCGCCCGTCTATTGCCAGCGAAGCGCGCGAGGTGGTGCGCATTGGAATGTCGCGAGGGCTGCGCGGCGTTGTCATTTTGGCTTTTGTTTCTTTTGCCGTGGTTATTTCGCTGCGCGGCTTGTGGGGCGGCCCGTGGTTGATGGAAATCAAGGGCATGAGCCGTATTGAAGCCGGCCACACTTTCTTGCCATTTACCCTGGCGCTTATTTTGGGTCCGGTCTTATACGGCCTGGCCGATCGCCGCTTTGGGCGGCGCAGGCTGATACTGACCATCGGGCATATGGTGGCCGGTGTCGCGTTGCTCCTGCTTTGGGCGGGCGGACCCGGGGGCTGGCTCTCCCGTCTTGCGGGTCAGGCGGTTTTGCCGGGTGCTTATGACGTTGGGGTGCTTCTGGTCTTCGGGCTTAGTATCGCGGTGCAGCCGCTGCTGTTTGCCTTGGGACGCGCCACCGTTGCGCCTCAAAATACGGGCAAAGCGCTTTCTGCCGTGAACTTGGCTTTTTTTGCCGGGGCGGCGGTGATTCAAAGCGCAACGGGGCCGGTTGCGGGTCTTTACCACATGCCGGGTGTGATGCTTTTTCTTGGAACCTGCGTGTTGTCGGGCACATTGCTATTTCTGTGGTTTACTCGGCCAGGGCCGCAACCATCCGCAAACGCCGTCCAGGCGTATCGAGACGCCATGCCGCAGACAAAAGGCTAGGTCCACGCGCGCTTTCAACCTTTCGGAGCCAGGGTTACCTCGGCGGAGTCCAGCGGGTATTGAAGTGTGAGCTTATCCATGATGAGCTGCATAAGCGTCAGCCGCCTCAGGGTTGGATCTTCTTCCTGAAAGTCGTAGGCCCATTGGGCGGCCGATGCCGCTTCGTCGTTCCTGTCATAAACGCCTACTGAAAAGCCGTCGGCCCCAAAGGCTTCGTAATACGATTTTTCTTTCGCTTTAATTAGAGCTACCGCGCGACGGCCGTCCGGATGAGTTGCCACGACTTTCTTGGCCGCATCATTTTCATGTTGCATTTCAAACTCCTGTAGAGGATATGGAAATTGCCCCGCCGGACGGCGTTGAATCGTTGCGTCGCAAGACGGTCACATTGTGTTCAAGTCAAGTATAAACCTCGGCGGGGCGGCTACGCGCACTTGGGTTTTGCGCGGCTTAAAGAAAAAGAGCGATCGAACCTATACATTAAAAACGCCTTGTCCGGCGAGTCAAGCCGGGCAAGGCGTTTTTTGGAAGGCGGAATGTTTACTTAAAACGTTTCCCAGTCACCGTTTCCGGCCAATTGCGGTGCTGCGTTCAGCGGCAAACGATCTTTGCCGGAATGCAGTGGTTTTGCCGCGTCTTCAGGCCGGTAGGAGACATGGCGGGCGCTGGAGGCCGCTGGTTTTTGAACCGGCCTTGGGGCCTCATGACCGATCTTGAACACCTGAACCACATCCACCAGGTGCTGGGCCTGTTCGTTCAGGCTGTCGGCTGCGGTGGCGGACTCTTCGACCAAGGCGGCATTTTGCTGGGTAACGTCGCTTAGCTGGACCACGGCTTCGTTAATTTGCGACAGGCCGGTGGTCTGCTCCGTTGTGGCGGCACTGATGTCGTTGATCAGGTCGGTAACATGTTTGACCTGCTTGACAATACCTTGCATGGCCTCGCCCGCATCGTGGACCATCTTGCTGCCCAGCTCGACTTGTTCCACGCTGTCGACAATAAGCGTTTTAATGTCCTTGGCGGCCGAAGCGCTTTTCTGAGCCAGGCTACGCACTTCGCTTGCGACGACGGCAAAACCGCGGCCCTGTTCGCCGGCACGGGCGGCCTCGACTGCGGCATTGAGCGCCAGGATATTGGTTTGAAAGGCAATGCTGTCGATGACGCCGATAATATCGACGATTTTCTTGGACGAATCATTGATGCCGTCCATGGTCGTGACGACATTATTGACGACCTCGCCTCCGCTGATGGCGGCCGTGCTGGCGCTGGCGGCCAGTTGGGCGGCTTGTTGCGCGACTTCGGCGTTGCTTTTGACGGTACTGGAAAGCTCTTCCATGGCGGCGGCGGTCTCGGTAATATTGGCCGCCTGCTCTTCCGTGCGCTGCGACAAATCGGTGTTGCCCACCGCGATTTGATTCGACCCCGTCGCAATGCTGTCGCTGCTTTCGCGCACCGACAAAACAATTTTTCGCAAGGACTGCTGCATCAGGCCCATGGCTTCGATGACGCTGTTTTTTGTCGCTTTGGACATGTCGATCTGTGTCGTGAGGTCTCCGGCGGCGATTGCTGCCGCCACCTGGGCGACATCGCGCGGTTCTCCGCCCAACTGCCGTGTCAGCCCCCTGGTCAGGTAGACGCCGATCACGATGCCCAGCACGATACCTCCGAATGTCAGGGAAATAAGCAGTGTCAGGGCATTCGCGTACACGGTCTCGGCTTGACGGTCCAGGGTGTCGGCATCGTGTTGCTTGCGTTCCACCAGCTTGTTCAGCAGGTCGCCCGCCTTATTGGCCAGCGGGCGCACCTCGCCGGTCAGCAGGGCGACCGAGTTGCGCGTGTCATTCAACGGTTCGGTTTGAAGTTGCCTGGCGACGTTTCTTAATCCGGTTTCGTAGGCGCTGAAGGTGCTCTGTGCTTGCGCTATCATGGCCTTGCCTTCTTCGGTGGTGAACGCCGTGGCCGATTTTTCGAGTTGGCTCTTCGTTTGAGTCAGGAATCCGGACATGGCATCGAGATGACGCTTTCGGACTTCTTCCGTTGATGCCAGCAAGGCATTTCGTATGGCGCGCTCGGCTGCCAGCATTTCGATGTTTGCCGCCGCCGTATGGCGCAAGCCTACTGTGTCGCGGCTGTACATGGTTGCGGCCATGGTGTTGATCTGGTTTGCGGAGCGAAGGCCCATAAGCCCGACGACCGCGGTAATTGTTGCTAAAACTAGAAATCCGCCAATTAATTTGGCGCCGACCTTCATATTGCTAATCCAACTCATTGATGCCCCCGGTGTGGTAAGAACTTCTTGAATGCTTGAATCACTATGATCTAGCCAAGTGAACGAGTGAGCGTTGCGTTTGCTTGTCTGTAGTCGGCGTTTGCGTTAGCGTTATGCCCGGTTTACAGACCATGCCAATACAACGCACTCCTGTGCGGATAAACTGCCCTGTTTACGGACAGATATATGAAAACTTTAGTTTTCTGGTTCTTCTTCGGGCATAGCCAATGAGCGGCAAGCGCCAACCTGCAATCAATTTTGTAATGGCCGTTTCGATAAGGAATAGACTATACGTACCGGTCTAAACGAAATTGCAAACCATGCTTGTTGCCCGCCATTTCTTTACTCATCATTTGCGGCTTGCATTCACCATCGCGGCGGGCAGTGTCACGGCGTTTTGGCTGCCTTCGTCCTGGCAACTGGCCACTCGCCTTTTAACAGGCTGGAATGTCACGGTATGGATCTATCTGTGTTTGATGAGTTGGCTGTTGATGCGCGCTCGCCATGCCCAGGTGCTCAAGCTTGCCGAGCAGGAAGACGAAAGCTGGGCGGTCGTCCTGGCTATTATGTCAACTGCATCCATTGCCAGTCTCGGCGCGATTTTTCTGATATTGCCGGCGACTGAAGACATGCCAGCCGGTTTGCGCCTATTGCACTATGCCTTTACCGGCGCCACGGTATTTGGCTCGTGGTGCCTGCTCGGCACCTTATTCACTCATCACTACGCACGGCTGTTTTACCGGGCGCAGGAAGACAGGCGGCCTTTGCGTTTTCCAGACGACGAACCCTGTCCGGACTATTGGGATTTTCTCTATTTTTCATTCACACTTAGCGTGGCCGTTCAGACTTCGGACGTGGCTGTCATGACGCGTGCGGCACGAAAGGTGGTGTTGACCCAATCGGTATTGTTCTTTCTGTTCAATCTTGCGATTCTGGGGCTGTCCATAAACATTGCCGCCAGCCTGGCCGGAGCATGACGTCGCTAAGGGACAGGGCAAGGATAGCCGTGTTTCATGAATGGCCGTTTAAACGATGCCGTTTGCGCGAGAGGCGTGGTGCTGATTCAGCAGCTCGATCAAGCGAAGGGTGGCGGGAGTAAGTGAGCCATGCGGATAGGTAATGCCCAGTTGGCGCGTCATGGTGGTTTCTTTGAGTTCGACCTCTTGCAAGAGACCCCGCGTTTTCGGATGGTCGAGCGTGAGTTTCGATAAAAAACATAATAGATCCGTGCTACCAATCAGATCGTGAATCGAGGGTAGTGAATTCGTCTCGATATGCGCGATGGGCCTGGAAAGCTCATGCGATATGAATACATTGTCCAGCCACCTCCGGCTTGCAACCCGAGGTGTGGGCAGGATCCAGTGGTAGTCCAGTAAATGAGCCAGCTCTAGCGAGGGCACATTGAATACGGGGTGTTCCTTGCGCGCCGCCACGACGACAATGTCGTCGATGAATGGCTGGTTAACGAACTCATCGTCTTCCGACACCACGCCTACGATCATGTCCAGATTATCTTGCCGGATTTGTTCTTTCAGGAAGTAGTTGGTGCCGATCATGATCTCAAGTGCGATCTTGGGCGCATGGTGCAGAACCAGATTGCAAATAAATGGCAGCAGATAGTCCGCTGTGATCGGGCCGCAACCCACGCGTACCTTGCCGATTGAACCGACGATGAAGCCTTTCATGTCGTTCATATAGCGGTCGTTGGTTTCGCAGATTTTGCGGGCGCGCAGGTAGAACTCCTTGCCTACGGCCGTCAGTTCAAGACCGCGTCCCTTTCTGCTGAACAAGGCGGCGTCCAGTTCGCCTTCCAGGCGTTGAACGCATTTGGTCAGCGCTGGCTGGCTACGGTGCAGAATTTCCGATGCCTGTCCCAGGTGCTTTAGTTCGGCAATGGTCACGAAATAGCGCAAGTCGCGCAACTCGATATTTAACTCATTCCTCATGGTGATAGATCGATCAATATTATTGAATAGACGGTTATAGCAACGATTGCGTTTAATGGCAATCATCCCTTATCCGACTTGCCCGCCTTATGCCCTATACCGTTTTCGTTACTGCCCGTACCCTGAGCCCTGAAGGTCTGGATCTTTTGGAACAAGAGGGCTGCAAAGTGCTTTTCCTGGATGGGAAGGGTGACGCGGCCGAGGTCGAGTACATTCTGTCCAGGGAAAAGGTCGATGCGATTATTTCCAGAACAGTGAGCTTGTCGGCGGCCGCGATTGCCTCGTGCCCCGGCTTGAAGGTGGTTTCCAAGCACGGTGTCGGCGTAAGCAATATCGATGTGGGCGCGTGCACTGAGCGCGGCATTCCCGTATTTGTCACGCCGGGTGCGAATGCGCAATCCGTGGCTGAGATGACGTTGGGGCTGATGCTGGCTGCCGCCCGCCACATACCGTATATGGACAGCGAAATCAGGGCAGGGCGCTGGACGCGCCTGCAGACCGGGCTGGAGCTGAAGGGCAGAGTCGTTGGGCTGGTGGGGTATGGCCAGGTTGGACGGCTGGTCGCCTCGTTTTGCCAGGTGTTGGGAATGCGAGTGCTGGCCTACGACCCGTATGCCAAGCCGCTCGATGTGCAACCCGGCGTTGAGTTATTGTCCGACCTGGGCGCAATGCTGAGTCGCTCAAACGTTTTAAGCCTGCACATTCCACTGACCGCCGCCACACGCGGGCTGATCGGTAAAAAAGAACTTGCTCTGCTTCCGGAAGGAGCCATTTTCATTAATACAGCCCGGGGCGAAGTGGTTGATGAAAATGCGCTAATCCACGCCCTGAGCCATAAAAAACTGGCGGCGGCCGGGCTGGATACCACGGCTGACGAGCCGATCGCCGCGAACAGCTTGCTGCGCCAGATGAGCAACGTCGTGTTGACCCCCCATGCAGGCGGCTCGACTGCGGCGGCGCTGGCTGCCATGGCCGAAGGCGCCGCCCATAACGTGCTCGAATACCTGAAGCAGGGAACCCTGACGCCGGCCAATGTCGTAAACATCAAAGATTTGAATCGTTGAAGTACACAGGAGAGCACATGTCCAGCACAGCACAATGGCCGGTTGGCTATCGTATTAATGAGATGCCCAACACACTGGGCGATGAACTCGTCAGCGCGTTTAGCGACGTTCCCGTGGCGGTCGCCGGCGACTGCATGGGCCGTTCGCTGGGCGCCATGGGGCTCAAAGCGTATCACCATAATCTGCATCAGGGCCTTTGCGGCCGGGCATTGACGGTTCAGGTACGTCCCGGGGATAACTTGATGATACATAAAGCGCTCATGATGGCGCTGCCCGGCGACATTATTGTGATCGATGGCGGCGGCGACCTTTCCCAGGCCTTGATCGGCGGCCTGATGCGCACCACCGCGCTGGCCAAAAAAATAGGCGGCTTTGTCATCGATGGCGCGATTCGCGACCTGGTCGAGTGGGCCGACGGCAAGGTGCCGGTGTTTGCCAAGGGCCATACCCACAGGGGACCCAGCAAAGAAGGGCCGGGGCAAATTAATGTGCCCATTGCCTGCGCGGGCCTGGTGGTGCGTCCGGGCGACTTGATGCTGGGCGACGCGGATGGCGTGATTTGTATTCCCGCGGAGGACGTTGAGGCTTTGCTGCCTCGGGTGCGCGCTCATTTGAAGAAGGAAGAAGCGATTCGCTTGTCGAACGAACAAGGTACTTCGGATCCTGAGCGGTTCAACGCGGTATTGCGGGCCAAGGGCCTGCCCATTTAGTGGTTGTTCCAAGAGTGCATTTTAATAAAACATAAAGGAGATATCATGCTTAATCTACGTAAATTTATCGCTGCGACGTCCGTTGTGCTGGGCGTTGCCGCTTTGGCGCCAATGGCTCAGGCAGCCGGGGCTTATCCCGAGCAACCCATCAAATTGATCGTGCCTTTCCCTCCGGGCGGAGGCACGGACACCATGGCGCGCTTCGTCGCCAATGCCCTGACCGAAAAATTCGACTGGAACGTGATTGTGGAAAACCGGCCGGGTGCCGGCGGTACGGTGGGGCTGGGCATGCTCGCCCGGGCCACGCCCAACGGGTATAACCTGGCCTTGGGACAGACTTCGAACCTGTCCATCAACCCCTTCTTGTACGACAATATTTCGTATGACGTTGCCAAGGACTTTGCGCCCGTGGTATCGGTGGCATCCCAACCCATGGTCTTGGTGGTTCTGGCCGATAAGCCCTATAAATCGGTGGCTGAGCTGGTCAAGTATGCCAAGGCCAATCCGGGCAAATTGACCATAGGCAATGCCGGCACGGGCACGGTCGGCGACATTACGGGTCGATTCTTTGCAAGCGAGGCGGGCATTGAGGTGTTGAATGTGCCTTATAAGGGGGCTGCGCCAGCCATGAACGACCTTCTTGGCGGGCAGGTTGACGCTTTCTTTGCGTCCACGCCGGCCGCCATGTCTCAATTGAAAAATCCTAAAGTCGCCATGCTGGCGATCAGCACCCTTGAGGCAATCCCGCAGTTTCCGAATGTGCCGCCTTTGGCCAACGCCTTGCCCGGCTTCGAGGCGGCCTCCAAAACCGGCATTCTGACGCCGGCCGGAACGCCCAAGGAAATCGTTGAAACGCTGAACAAGCATATCAATGAGGTCCTTAAAAGCGACAGTCTGCGCAACAACATCATGGAAGAGGGCAACGTCGTGCTGGGCGGAACGATCAGGGAATTCACCGATGTCATCAATAATGATTCGGCCAAATGGTCCAAAATCATCAAAGAGAACAACATCAGCATCAAGTAGCCGATCCAGCGGTTCATCAACATAAAAACGGGGTCGGTGGCGTAGCGTTCAGGCTGTGCTTTTCCGACCTCTGTGCTTTGCGGGACTCCTTCATGGACAAGCCATTAAAGAAAATACGCGTACTGGATCTGACGAATGTCCTGGCCGGACCTTTCTGCTGCCATCAGTTGGCGTTGATGGGGGCTGACGTCATCAAGATAGAAACGCCTGGAACCGGCGATCTGGCGCGCCAGCTGGGCGCCGATCCCGAGCTGAACAGCGAACTTATGGGGCTTTCCTTCCTGGCGCAAAATGCCGGAAAACGCTCGATAACCATTAACCTTAAAAACGCCCGGGGCAAAGAGATTTTTTTGCGCTTGGTGAAAAGCGCCGACGTGGTGGTCGAAAACTTCCGGCCCGGCGTGATGAATCGCCTGGGCCTGGGGTTTGAAGCGCTGCGCCAGCATCAGCCGCGCCTGGTTTACTGCGCCATTTCCGGATTCGGCCAGGAAGGCCCGCTCAAAGGGCTGCCGGCCTACGACCAGATTATCCAGGGCATGTCCGGGGTAATGAGCATCACCGGCGATGCGGGCAACGCGCCTTACCGGGTCGGGTACCCCATTGCCGATACCATTGGCGGCATGACGGCCGCGTTTGCCCTGACGGCGGCGTTAGCCGATACTGAACGTACAGAAGCGCGCTTTATCGACGTGTCAATGCTTGAGTCGGTTATTGCCACCATGGGCTGGGTGGTGTCCAATTACCTGAATGCGGGTCATATTCCCGGCCCGTTGGGCAATGAAAATTTTACCGCCAGCCCTTCCGGAACCTTCAAGACGGCGGACGGTTTACTGAACATTGCGGCGAACAAGCAAGAGCAGTTCGACGCCCTTTGCCACGTGCTGGATTGTCCCGAGCTGATTGGCGATGAGCTTTTTTCCAAGCGCCAGGCGCGACTGCAAAATCGCGTAGCGTTAAAAGAACGATTGGAAAAGGCGTTGGCGGCGCGTTCGGCAACCGAGTGGTGGCCGCTGCTGACCGAAAAAGGAATACCTTCCGGCCCCGTCTATGCCGTGCAAGACGTATTGGCCCACCCTCAAATTCGCGATCGCGGAATGATTGCCAATTTTGAGTCGGTACCGGGCGTTGGCCGGGATATCGAGATTGTGCGCAGCGGTTTCAAGGTAAACCGCCAGGCGCCATCGGTCGACTTGCCTCCGCCGGAACTGGGGCAGGATACCGATGCCTTGCTGGCACAGCTCGGGTACACCGAGAGTGAAATCAGTTTGTTTAAACACGAGGGGGCCGTATGAGCGATGTGATCTCTGACGACGGCAACGCCAGCAAAAACTGGTGGCGCACGGAAATTATCGATATGGAGCCGGGCAGCATTCGCTACCGGGGCTATGCCATTGAAGACTTGATCGGCAATCTTGGTTTTGCCGAAATGGTCTGGCTGATGCTGCGCGGCGAGTTGCCTGAGCCGGGCCAGGGCGCGCTACTGGAAGCCGCACTGGTATCGGGAGTCGATCATGGCCCGCAGGCGCCCAGTATTGCCATTGCCCGCATGGCAATCACTTGCGGAGTGGGTTTGAACAATGCCATGGCTTCGGCGGTGAATGTGCTGGGCGATGTGCATGGCGGCGCGGGCGAACAGGCCGTGGCGCTATACCATGACGTGGCGACCTATCTGGACGCCGGTCTGACCGAAATCGACGCCGTCGACAAAGCCCTGGCGGATTTTGTTGCGGAACATGGCAAATACGTACCGGGCTTTGGCCACCGTTTTCACCCGCTGGATCCGCGTGCGCCACGTTTGCTTGAACTGATCGACCAGGCCGCAGGCCAGGGCATTGTGACGGGGCGATTTGCCGCGATTGCGCGGGCGATCGAGCAGGCGCTGGGCGCTCGAAAAGGGAAACCCATTCCGATGAATATCGACGGCGCCACCGCCGTTGTCTATGCCGAACTGGGTTTTCCCGCGCCGTTGGCTCGCGGATTGTTCTGTTTGTCGCGTTCAGTTGGAATTTTGGCCCACATTTGGGAACAATCCGGGCAAGGCGGACGCAACAAGGGGCCCATTCCACGGCAATACCTGCCTACGTATGAGGGGCGTCCACCGCGTGATTTTGTCCTAGCCAAAACAAAAATATAGCTTGGAAGGCCCGATTGCCGGCAGTGCGGAAGGTATACTGGAGCCTGGCTCAAAGCCATGCGCCGATGTGGTCTTTTCGGTGCTAAATGGTACTTAATACCCTTATAAGGCACCGGTTTTCCATGGAGTTAATCACTCTGCTTGTCATGGCGGCCTCAACGCTGCTGGCTGTCGTATCGCAATTGCTCACGGGCTTCGGCTTCGTCCTGGTTTTGGTGCCGCTGTTGATGCTGGTCATGCCGTCGGTCGAGGCGGTGGTCGCGACAGCGCTGGTTGCAGCGGTTCTTACCACCGTGCTCTTCATACGCGATAGGCACTATGTCGATCGGCACGCCGCCATCAGGCTGACCCTGTGGGGTATTGTCGGACTGCCCATCGGTATTTTCATTCTTAATAACGCTTCGGCTGAATTTCACCAGTGGCTGATTATTTCGGTCGTCCTGATTGCCTTGCTGATTGTGGCGGCCAATGTGTCCATCAAGGCAAATCGCTGGCTTACCATGCTCGCCGGCCTGATGAGCGGCGCCTTGTTGACCTCGACAGGGTTCAATGGGCCGCCTTTGGTTGTATTGGTGCGCGCCAACGACTATTCGGTAAGGCAGTATCGGGCCACCATGGCGGCCATTTTTTCCGTCCAGGGCTGGGCGGCGGTGATAGCTTTGGTTCTTGCACAGAAAACAACCCTGTACACCTTGAGCCTGTCGGGCATTGGCATTCTGGTCGTGCCTTTGGGGTTCGTTATCGGCGAGCGTCTGTTCAAGCATATCGACGCGCGCCGTTTACGGTTTGGCATCACCCTCATGCTGTTGCTGTGCATGGGTTCCGTGCTGATGAAGTAATGCGCTTTCCCGGGCGCGGGACTTGCTAGACGCTTGAACGCGCCGCGGCGGGCGGGGCTTTTTTAGCGGATAAAGCCATGGAAAAAGCAGAAGCAAGGGCGGATGAGCCAGTCACAAACCAGGCTCGCGTGAAGGGGCCGGTAAAAGTGCTTACCCGTTTGTTCGGGACGATTCATGGCGTGATGGCCGGTCTTTTCGTCTGTGCCGCGCTGATGCTTATTCTTATTTCCGCGAGCATGGGGTGGACGGCTTTTGCGGAGGGTCGGGATGCCGCCTCGGCGCAAGTGATTATTGAAGCGGTTGGACTCCTGGCTGCGGCTGTGGTTGCCTTGCAGATCGCAGAAACCATTGTCGAAGAAGAAGTCATTCGCGACGTTAATATCAGTGCACCCACGCGTGTAAGGCGGTTTCTGTCGCGATTTTTTGTGGTGGTTTTGGTCGCACTGGCCATAGAAGGGCTTGTCGCAACGTTCAAGGCCCTGCACGAAGATCCGGCGCAACTTCCCTACGCGGCAAGCATCATCGTTGCCACCGGAGTGCTTTTGGCGGCCTGGGGTTTATTTGTCCATTTAAACAGCGCTGCCGAAAAACTGGAGCCCGATGCCATGGCCGAGGCAAAGCGCGAAGACAAAAAACTGGAGTAAGTGGTCTGGTCTAGGCGGGGCGGGAAACTTGAAGAGGACTGGCGTACGCTTACATGACTTAAAAAGATCGTTCCATGCGGAAGGAATCAAGCGGAGACGCCATGTGGGCCGTTAGAGTCGTTGTTGGTCTGCCAGCGGCAATCACCGTTTTTTGCGAAATACATGGCTTTGTCGGCGTGGTTGATAAGTTGTTGCTCGCCATCGCCATGCTCCGGATAGAGGGCGATTCCGATGCTGGGAATAATGCTCAGGTTGTGGCCGTTTATGGGGAAGGGGCGGCTTAGGGTGTTGCGGATTTTTGTTGCCACCAGTTCCGCTTGTTCAGGCAATGCAATATGCTGAAGCAGCACCACGAACTCGTCGCCGCCAACGCGGGCAACCGTGTCCGATGCACGTACGCACTGCTGCAAACGCTCGGCAACGTCTTGCAGCAGCCGGTCTCCGATGCCATGACCCAGGGTATCGTTAACTTGTTTGAATTTATCCAGATCAATGTAAAGCACGGACAGTCGTCGTTGTTCCAGCCGTGCCGTCGACAAGGCAGCCTTCAGGCGGTCGTACAGAAGTCCGCGGTTGGGCAGCACGGTCAGTTGATCGTACTGCGCCATGTGCTGTAGTCGAACTTGCATTTGCTGACGTTCGATGGCGGTGGCGATCTGCGTCGAGACGAACTGCAGCAGCTCCTGGTCTTTTTCGCTATAGCACACGCCGCCCGGGTAGCTCTTGAGCACCAGCACGCCGATCGTGCCGCTGTGCGACTTAAGCGGAACCCCCAGCCAGCAGCACGGCGGGTTCGTATCGACGGAAACCTGCAGCTCCTTCAGGCGAGCAGTCAGGGTATCGGGGGTCAGCAGTAACGGCTGCCTCGTGCGTAGGATCTCGGCATAAAGCGTCCGGGCGGCCGGTTGGGGTGATTTGGATGTTGGCTCGCGCTCGTCCACATGATAGGGGAAGCTTAACTGGTCCGTTTTTTCGTCGTGTAGAATCACTGAGAAATTATCCGCTCGCAATAGCGTACCGACGATTTGATGAATGCGTTTAAACAGCGCGAGCAGATCCTCAGCGGCGTGCGCGGCTTCGGAAATGGAATACAGCGCGGCCTGCATCGACTCGGCTCGTTTTCGTTCAGTGATGTCGCGTGCCACCCCGATTCGCAACCGTTCGTCCGGCGACCAGCCCGCCGACCACATGATGTGTACGATCTCCCCATCTTTGCGGATATAACGGTTCTCAAAATACAGTTGGGGCTTGCCCGCCATGACTTCCTTCACCGATTTTCGCGTCTGTTCGCGATCTTCCGGCACCATCATGTCGAACATGTTCTTGCCGATCATTTCTTGTGGCGTGTACCCGAAAATGCGCTCGCACGAGGTACTGGCAAAAACGACATAGGCGTCGGCATCGACCGCGAAAACGGCATCGATCAAAAGGTCGATGAAGCTTGCCGGCGGCGTGTAGGTTTTCGTTTCCATGGCCGAATTATAAAGAAGCGGATGCGTTTTCGAAGCTTTTTTTTGCGACAGTCCGATTCGATTCCATCATGCTTCCCACAAAGCCTCGCCGCCGGGTTGATCCAGATGGGTCAGGTATAGGCGCAAGTCGAATTCGTATTGGTGGTAATGGGGCTCCATGCGTTCGCATAAGTTATAGAAACTTTTGTTGTGCTCCTTTTCTTTTAAGTGGGCGAGCTCGTGCACCGTAATCATTTTCAGGAACTCTTCGGGCGCGGCGCGAAATAGCGTGGCAATGCGTATTTCGTGCTTGGTCTTGAGTTTGGCGCCTTGAACCCGGGAAATCGTGGTGTGCTGGCCCAGCGCATGCGCCACCACCTGTATTTTGCTGTCGAACGCGACTTTGCTGATAGGGGCGCCATTACGGATATAGGTGTTTTTCAGGCCAGTCACGTAATCGTACAAGGCCTTGTCCGTGCGTACGAGGTGCGCTTTAGCATACCGATTGCGCAGCACGTCAGCGATTTGCCGGCGTTCGACCAACGCTTGGACTTTATTTTGCAGGTCTTGGGAGTATCCCTTGAGGTATTTCATCGTATGTATCTCCGTACAGACCAACCTTAACAAAAATGTAATGAAACGGATGGCAAGTTATCTGTTTGCCTAGCCGTGATGTATGTCATCATAAGTAGGCCTACCATCCGTTGTGATTTTGGGCTCGGCGCTGTATCAGGATGGTGATGGCGGCCAGCGTAGCCCACGACCTAAACGGGAAGGCGGCTACGTTATGACACCGAACGATCACAAGCACACTCATCACGTCCCATCCACTGTGCCGCCCATTCAGGCCGCTTCGTCAGGCACGGTTTACACCTGTCCGATGCATCCGGAAATTCGCCGGGATCGTCCCGGGCACTGCCCTAAGTGCGGCATGGCGCTGGAGCCGCTTACGCCCACGCTGAAGGACGACAACCCCGAGCTGGCGGACTTTAGCCGCCGGTTTTGGTGGACCTTGCCGCTTACCCTGATTGTCGCTGCATTGGCCATGTTTGGCCATCAGTTGGGCTGGTTCGGCATGACTACCCAAAGCTGGATTGAACTGATTCTTTCCTTGCCCGTTGTGCTCTGGGCCGGCTGGCCGTTTTTCGTTCGTGGCGCGCAGTCCGTCGTTAATCGCAGCCCCAATATGTGGACACTTATCGGCCTGGGAACGGCCGCGGCTTTCATCTATAGCGTCGTGGCCACGGTGACACCGGAACTCTTTCCCGACACATTCTCGTCCATGGGGCGCATTGCGGTGTATTTCGAAGCCGCCGTCGTCATTATCTCACTGACGCTTTTCGGACAAATCCTTGAGTTGAAAGCGCGCTCGCAGACCTCGGTGGCCATCAAGTCCTTGATGGGGCTGGCCCCGAAAACGGCCCGGCGTATTGGGCCTGATGGCACTGAAGAGGATGTGCCGCTTAGCCACGTTCACGAAGGCGATCGCTTGCGCGTGCGTCCAGGTGAAAAAGTGCCGGTGGACGCAGTGGTAGAGGAGGGCTCCAGTTCCATTGACGAATCCATGTTGACCGGTGAACCGCTTCCCGTCAGCAAACGCGTGGGCGATCAGGTGATTGGCGCGACCATGAATACGTCGGGCGCTTTGGTGATACGCGCCGAGAAGGTGGGCGCGGCCACGGTGCTATCCCAAATCGTGCAGCTCGTTGCACAAGCCCAGCGTTCCCGAGCGCCGATGCAACGCATGGCCGATCAGGTGGCCGGGTATTTTGTCATGGTGGTGGTGGCCATCGCGGTCATTACCTTTTTTATATGGGGATTGTGGGGGCCTGAGCCAAGCTGGGTGCATGGTCTGGTCAATGCCGTAGCGGTGCTGATTATTGCCTGCCCTTGTGCGCTAGGACTGGCCACGCCCATGTCCATCATGGTCGCCACAGGGCGAGGGGCGACCCACGGCGTCTTGTTCCAGGATGCAGCGGCTATTGAAAAATTCCGCAAGGTCGATACCTTGATTGTCGATAAGACGGGAACGTTGACCGAAGGGCGGCCCACGTTTGAGCAAGCGCTTCCCGTTCAAGGCGGCGCCGCCCACGAGGTGTTGCGCCTGGCCGCCAGCCTGGATCAAGGCAGCGAGCACCCCTTGGCCCACGCGATCGTTCATGCCGCACGCGAGCAGGGTATTGCATTGGCTGCGGCCGACGAGTTTGAATCAGGCGCGGGGATTGGCGTTTACGGAAAAGTCGAGGGCAAGCGCCTGGTACTGGGCAATACGGCACTGATGCAGCAAGAAGGCGTCGATGTGGCGATGCTGAGCGAAAAGGCAGAAAGCCTGCGTGCCCAAGGCGCGAGCGTTATGTACCTTGCCGCGGACGGCGGCCTGTTGGGCTTGCTAGCCGTGTCGGATCCCATTAAGAGCAGTACGCAGGAAGCCTTGGAGGACCTGAAGGCGGCCGGAATCCGGGTCATTATGGCGACCGGTGACGGGGTATCGACCGCCCAGGCCGTGGCCCAGCGCCTGGGCATCGAGGAATTCCATGGCGAGGTAAAACCGGCCGATAAGCTTGATCTGGTCACAACGCTGCAAGGCCAGGGACATATCGTGGCGATGGCCGGCGACGGTATAAACGATGCGCCCGCGCTGGCCAAAGCCGACGTTGGCATCGCCATGGGCACCGGCACCGATATTGCCATGAATAGCGCCCAGGTCACCCTGGTGAAGGGCGATCTGCGAGGGATTTCGATTGCTCGCCATGTGTCGGATGCCACCATCGCGAACATGAAGCAGAACTTGGGGTTTGCCTTTATTTACAACGCTTTGGGCGTGCCCTTGGCGGCGGGTGTGCTGTACCCGTGGACAGGGCTTCTGCTTTCACCCATGTTTGCGGCGCTGGCGATGAGCTTGAGCTCGGCCTCGGTAGTGATGAATGCGTTGAGGTTGCACAAGGCAAAATAAGAACCACCTGCGGTCAAGGCTTTACTGTTGCGGTTGCAGTGTGATTTCTTTTTGAGCCGTCAACGCTTGCTTAGACCAGGAACTCTTGATGTAGGCGAGCACCGCCAGGATGTCATGATCGGTCAGCAATTTGCCATAGGCGGGCATATCGCTGACGTATCCGTCCGGAGCGGTCACGCCAGGCACCAAGCCATTTTTGGTGATGTCGATCAACACGGAGTCGGGATGATGCCAGGTATGACCGGTGTCATCGTGTGGCGGAGCCGGCAGGCGCCCGTTGGCCAGACGTATACGCCAGTCAGGCTGGCCCTCTAGCTTGACGCCATGGCAGGCTGCGCAGTTATTGGCATAGACTTGCTTTCCATGAGTCACAAGCGTTTGATCGGCCGGATCAATATAAACTGGCCTTGAATCGGTAAAAGGTCCATATACGAGCGTACCGGCACCGAATGCCAAAATACCGGCCAGACCGACAATCATTACTTGTTTTTTCACTGCCATTAATCCTTTTTTACCTTACCCGCCCATTTCGTCATTTTAGAAGGTTGCGCGTGCCATGCCATCAACAAAGGAAAGGTTGACTCACTTGCTACTCCTGCTTGCTGTTTCGTTGATGGCCAGCAGTACTTTCGCCGGAATCAAAATCGCTGGCGAATTCTTCAATGCTTATGAAATTACGTTTTGGCGTTCGTTCATTGCTTTTGTGTTCTGCCTGCCGTTTTTTCTTGCGCGAAAATCATGGGCAGGACTGGATCTGAATTGCTGGTTATTTATTGTTCTCATTTCGTTTGTCGGAGTGCTGCTGCCGTTTACCCTATTGAACTGGGCGGGAAAACGCATTGATAGCTCGCTGGTGGGCATACTGTGGTCTACGCTTCCAATTTTTGGAATCGTGTTGGCGCATTTTTTGACAAAAAACGATCGCCTTGGCGTAAATAAAATCTTTAGCGTGATTTTGGGAATCACCGCAGTGTATTTGATTACCGTCCCGGACATAGCGGGCGAGGGCGCGTCAACGAGCGTACTTCCTCATTTGGCCGTTGTGGCTGCCGCTTTTTGCTATGCCGTAAGCGGTATTTTGCAACGACGCTTGCCCAAAAAAGTATCCGGGTCGTTCTTGATTGGCACGACCATGGGTATCAGTGCGCTCGCGTCCTACGGGGCATGGTCGAGCCAAATCAGCTTAACCTTACAGGCCAATTCGGGCACGATGGCTCTGCTTTATCTGGGAATAGTCACCTCGGCCATTCTCGCGTATTTGCGCTTTACGCTCATCCGGGTCGCGGGCTATTCCCTTGCTTCTTACACAGGTTATTTGGTGCCCGTATGCAGCGTGTTTATTGGCGTTGCATTCCTGGGAGAACGCCTGCCTTCAAATGCCTACCTGGCTCTTGCCTTGTCTATTGTTGCGATTGTTTTTAGCCAAATACGGTTTCCTTCAAGGAGTATGGCTTAATCAAGCAAAAGAGGGCAGGTCTTGCCGGCAAGTTCCAGAAGCAGCCTGCAGTCGGCTACTGCGCCTTTTGCTGGATTTTTTCGCCTCCGCGCTCAATATCCTGGCCAGCGCCTCTCATCGTATTGCATCCGGCCGTCAAAACTGCAATAGCCAACAATACGGGCACCCAGATTTTTTTGTTCATAGCTATCTCCTTTTGAGTGATGCTTCTTGCTTCCGGCCCAACGTACGGAATAATGTTTATTGAATAAAAAAAAGCCTTATTGCTTACTGTCTGCGCAGCTGGATGTCATAATCCACTCTCAATACGCCGGGCACTTGGCGTGCCGCCTCCACCGCGCTTTGCGCCGTCGCCTGGTCATCCGCTACTCCACGCAACGTTACGACGCCATTCAAGGTAATCACCTGGAGGTCTCTGGCACCCGTGCTCGGCATCCTGCTTATGGCCTGGACCACATTGGCGTTGAGAGCGGCATCGTTATTCGTCGGGACAGTGTTGTTTGTGGTGCCGCGGTAATAATAGAGGCCTTGCGTATTGTTGGCTGGGGCGTTGCCGGGCACAACAGTGCTGTACTGATTCGAGTCCGGTTCATTGGGACGGACCACACAGGCCGAGAGCGCAGAGACGACAGCTGTTGCAATGAAAATACGCGTATATGTTCTGGGCAGCGTCATGGCAAGCCTCCTTATCAAACACGAAAGTAATGAAGGCAGAGCAAGTTTCATGCCACGATGTTATGAGTTTCCTGACCGGTCAGACGCAACGGGGTGATCGCATGAACCGCCCAAGATTTAAATACTCCGATCCATAACTTTACATAATATACATTATGCGTATTTTATGGATTAAAACCCGGAGCCATTTGACCGCAATAAAAGTGCTCGAGTGCTCGGAACTAAAGTCGGTCAAGTTTCTTGAAGTAAAGTTAACAAACTGCTGCACGGCAGCTTTTTGCCAACTTTACTTCCGTAACGAGTTCGGGAGTGCTTGAGCCTAAATTTAGGATGGCTCCTAAACTAAATTCAGTATGTTAATGCACCACATCTTCACTTCGACGTATACCTTTAACGCTTCCAATGTCCAACAGTTGGCATCCCTGTTCGTCTATTAAGCTAAACCTACCAGCGTACGCTGAAATGGTTTTGTTGTTGGGTATCAAGATCTACGAAGTCTTTGCATGGTTAATTACATCATCTCTTTTGGTGGAGCTCGACCAGTGAAAAATGCCTGCAGTTCTGCACTAAAAATTTGACGTGATCGTTGGCTCGCGTCTGCGTAAAAGCTTTTAGCAAACGTCGATACTAGCCATGAAGCATGCGTTGAATCCGTTTTCCTCGAAAAAAAATGGTTAATTCCGATTTGATGGATAGCACAACAGATCATTTCAAATTCTGCGGCATTAGCAACCGTATAAGGCACGCGCTCTAAAATCTCCAGGCCAATATCTGACGCCAGTAACCTTTCTTGTATTTTAAGATGCAATCCTTCAGCAGAAATATTGCTAAAAAGCATCCAATCTTCGAGCGTTACTATCAAGTTATAAGCCGGTAGTGTATTAGTTGGCCAGTGCGACCGCCCCTCTAACGCATCCAGAATATTGCGATAGTTTTGGAAAACCGCTTCGGCAAGTACATCTAACTGTGAGCTCAAAGCAATGCCATCCGGGGTGGCCTTTGCATCAAAAGACATTCGTTTTGTCTTGCACTCGATAAACAGATTGCCTGACGAATCGGTAAGCGTCCAATCAAGCCCGTGTTTAATTCTTTTGCCCACCCGATAAGACTTCTCTTCCCATACCTGGAAAGGGTGTGCTGTTAGTCCGACCTCCTTGATCACTCGCCCTACATAAGCCTGGAAAGCGTCGCCAAAGGCATGATCAAATCCTGCTGCGGATGCGATATCGTAAAAGATACCATCCGTGATCCGCCCCATTGCGAAGGCGGGAATTGGGCAATAAACGCGATTAGGGAACTCAGGATCAAGTGCAACAAACGGCCTTGCCTGAAGGGGGTTGAAAGTATATTCCCAAGAAGGTCCATACTGCTGAGCTTTTATTGTCTCCTGGCGTAAGCACTCTATGCCGGAAACCATGCGGCGAAAGAAGTGGCCCCTAGCATCAGTATTAACGCCCACAACGCTATAGTCAGTGTTTGTATTTAGCTGAACCCCTCGTTCAAAACCACCAGCTACAGCGAACCCCAGATAAAAGAAGTCGCTATGTGAAACGCCTATGCATCGCTCAAATATGCCTTGCAAATCACCATGCTGATAAATCATCATATAGCGCATCAAGTGAGCAATCGTCGTTTTATTTTTCCAGGGAAACTGTTGATGCCCTATTCGGTGCAGCTCAAGATAGAGCGCATCCGCGTCCTCTAATGAGGGGATAAACGATTCGCCGGTAGCTGAAATTTTGTTGAGTACCATCGCCATATCATTCCACTTGCCTAGGGATCGACCTCCAGCAGTACCTGCATGCAAGATCATCTCGCGTGCCAAGATGCTCAGCTTCCAGGGCTGCATTAATCGCTTTAGATCTAGTGGCCCATTTTTATCAAACGGCTGAAGCTGAGGCGGTAAAGGCTTGTTTGCGAGAATATGCTGCATATAAAACCAAATGGTTTGCAGAGAATCTTCTAACGCAAACTGACGAACCATGTTTCTCAATGGTTTATATTTTTCATACATGGCATCGGTTCCACGATTTTTATATTTAGCGGGCGACTACGTCGATAACTATGCTCAAAGTTGCTCACTTTGCCTTCTACACCAGTTCAGGGCTCGCTAGGCTGTCGCTCAGAAGCCTTGGTAGCCATTGCTTTCTCTAGGAGTTGTTGTGTTTTTTCCCATTGGCGACGTAAGTCTTCAGCTTGGCTACGAAATAGCATGGCCTGCGCGTTGGATTCGTTTAATTGGGTTTGTATTTGTTTTGCTTCCAGATTGGCACGGTCCAGGTTTGTAGTGACGCCGTGTAGAGCCCCCTCCAACTGCCCATTTTTTTGACGGCTATCACCCAGCGTTTGCTGTAGCAGATTGAGTTCTTTCCGCTGCTCCTCAGCCACTCGTAGCGATTCAGCAGTCAGAGCATCGACCTCTTTTTGAAGCCTGGCCGCGGTGGTACGCTCACGGTCCATGTCCAGCAGCATGCGTTTTTCAGTTGACCGAGAACGTTCGTCGGCCAGTTCTGCCGCGGCGTGTAATTTGTCGAGTTCAACGGTAAATTCACGACGTGCATCCTCAAGCTGGCGCTGCAGTGCGGCATTGTCATGCTTTGCCTCGTCAAGCCTTAGCAGCAATGAGGAGCGAACCTCTTCCGCGACAGCAAGTGCTTCACGCTGGGTGCTTATTTTTTCACCGGCTAACTCCAGCTCACTATTGAGGCTTTGCACCGTTAATCGCTCCGCATCCCGTTCCGCTTCCGCTACAGCGGTGGTCGCTTTTGCCTGGAGCACCATTTCCTGCGCTTCAGTCCGATACGTTGTCAGCGATGCTTGAGCCGCCGCCTGGGCGTTCGTCCATAACGTAGCAACGAGTTCGCCGGCCACGCTCTTCAGCTCGTCCGGCAAATCAGGATGCTCAATCCGAGTGCGGCTTTTTTCTCGCAGATCCGCCCAGAACGTAGTCAACGCCTCAGCCGGCGCGCTCATGCTGCCCTTACGCACTAACTGATAGAGCTTATTGGCTGTCGGTGTGATGCCGTACCGAAAGAACAGCAGCGCGCAGACTTCACGATAGAGTTCTTGGGTTTGCGTGAAGCGCTCGCGCAAGGCCTCGATATCGCGCGAAATGGCTGCATCATTGGTTATAGGCGTAGTCATCACATTTTTCCCAAGCAATTTTAAAATAATAATACTACGTAATACGTTATAAATATAACTCCCCTTCTAACTAATTTGACATTACTACTATAATGTTAAATTAGTGAGAAAGTACTTTCCGCCAATTACGTCGAGTTCGTCATGACCTTTAATTATGAGTTTTCCACAGCGCTGACAGAAGCCTCGCCCTTCGGGGCCGTGCGCATCTCGCCGGAGCTGGACGGGCGCACCGGCACGAACCGCGCTCTGGGCAATCGGCCGCAGATTGCCGCCACCACCGATGTCGGTGCTATTACGGCTTGGTTAGCGCGGTTTATCGAGTCCCCCAACACGTTTAGTAATTATCGCAAGGAAGCCGAGCGCCTCCTCTTGTGGTCGACACTCGCTGTGCAAAAGCCCATTTCGTCGCTCACGCACGAGGATTTGTTGGTGTATCAGCACTTTTTGGGTGATCCCCAGCCCGCGGCGCAATGGATCATGCGTGCCGGTCGCAAGGTTGGCCGCACGCATACGGACTGGCGCCCGTTTGCGGGCCCGTTAGCCCCCACGAGCCGGCGCCAAGCCATCATTATTCTGAACTCGATGTTTTCCTGGCTGGTGACGGCCGGCTATTTAGCCGGCAATCCCTTGTCGCTCTCGCGCCAACGCGCCCGTAAAGCCCAACCGCGTGTCACGCGTTATCTGGAGGATGAGGCCTGGAGCGAGGTAAAACTGGCCATCGATGCCCTGCCGCGCGGCTCTGACCGGGAACGGGAGCACTATTTTCGGCTGCGCTGGCTGTTTTCCTTACTGTATCTGTGCGGACTACGCATTTCAGAAGTCACGCAAAACGCCATGGGCGGCTTCTTTTGCCGGCGTGATAAGACAGGCGAAGAGCGCTGGTGGTTGGAAGTCACCGGTAAAGGCGAGAAAACCCGCATCATCCCGGCCACCCACGAGCTCATGGTCGAGCTGGCGCGCTATCGGCGTGAAAAAGGCCTGACGCCCTTCCCCATACCCGATGAAACCACGCCGCTGCTGCTGCCGATCGGCAGCCAAACGCGCGCCCTCACCCGTGCTGCCGTCCACACTATCGTCAAGCAGGTCTTTAAGAACGCCGCCGGCCGGATCCGGGCGCGCGGCAGCGATGAGGAATCGAAAGCGCAGCGGGTGGAACAAGCCTCGGCCCACTGGCTACGCCACACGGCGGGATCTAACATGGCCAATAACAATGTCGATTTGCGCCATGTGCGCGACAACCTCGGGCACGAGTCCATCAGCACAACCAATACCTACCTGCACTCCTCAGACGATGCGCGGCACCGCGAGACCGAGGAGCACCATAAGATTCAATGGTGACCTTGCGCCGGAAAAGCCAGGATAAGGGCAACATAATCTTTAGGCGTGCGCGTGAGGTTATCGTTAACTCTGGCTCCAGAGCATTTGTGCTTCCAATATGTTTGTAAATTTATACATTAATGTCAATTTGATACGAAGCGTGATAAATTGATCCTTCACTCATTCTAGGAGGATGAACTCATGCTGAAAAAAATTATAGCCATCACCCTTATTTCCCTATTCTCAAGCAGTTTCGCCTATGCCCATTCCGGCGGGACCGATAAAAATGGCTGCCATGCAGGGTCTGTGCCACGTCATTGCCATTGACCGCCGGCTGATTAAAACGCTCCTTCCCGAGCGTCTGGCAAGCATTCATGCGGTGATCCGCGTGAGTGCAACGTAACGCACCGCCCTCGCTTAAATAAGCACACGAGCGCTTCGCGTTATACTCGGTGCATTATTATTTGCGCCTGCATGTATGCGACGATTTATCGTCATTTTTTTACTCCTTCTCCTTCCCATTCAAATCTTGGCTGAGTCTTTAGACGACTTGCGCGCGCCCCACCACCGCGTCGCCCTGGTCGAAACTGCTGATGTGGTATCAACAAACGCCGACACCGCCCTGAAGCGCTCAACGCCCTCCTCCGATGTGTCGAACTCGCAGTTCGCTGTGCATGCTGACATTAGCGACTCCGTGAGTAGTGCAGCACTACGCGTGCATAGCCCCCCATCGGTCGATCTCTGGCCAGACTACCGCGCCATTGCATTTCCCTCAGTCTATTTTCCCGTGATAAAGCCGCCGCGTATTTGATCGATTCACCGCGTATCAAATGTCGTGCCCTCACGCTCACGTATCCGTCCGTCTTCCCGCGACGATGCTGTGACGTGGCTTTATTTACTTTTTATTAGGCTTGTATATGGAATGGCTTTTAGATCCCAATATCTGGGTGGGCCTGCTGACTCTGGTCGTACTCGAGATCGTCCTCGGTATCGACAACCTTATTTTTATCGCGATTCTGGCCGACAAACTGCCGCCGCATCAGCGCGACAAGGCACGATTGATCGGATTGTCGCTGGCGCTTCTCATGCGACTGGGGTTGCTGACGATTGTGTCGTGGCTCGTCACCTTGACGGCGCCCTTGTTTTACGTGGGATCCTTTTCGTTCTCGGGAAGGGATTTAATTCTTCTTTTAGGCGGGATTTTTCTCTTGGTCAAGGCCACCACCGAGTTGCATGAGCGCTTGGAAGGCACGACCCATGAGCAGAGCAGCTCCAAGGTGTATGCCGGCTTTGCTGTGGTGGTCACACAAATTGTGGTTCTGGATGCCGTGTTTTCGCTGGATGCGGTCATTACCGCCATCGGGATGGTCGATGAGCTCCCTGTCATGATGGCGGCCGTAATCATCTCCATGGGCATGATGATGTGGGCGTCCAAGCCCTTAACACGCTTTGTGAATGCGCACCCCACCGTCGTGGTGTTGTGCTTAAGCTTTTTGTTAATGATCGGGCTGAGCCTCACTGCAGAAGGCCTGGGGTTCAAGATTCCTAAGGGCTATTTGTACGCCGCCATCGGCTTTTCCATTGTGATTGAGTTTTTCAATCAGCTTGCGCGCCGTAGCCTCCTAAAGAATGAGGCGCGTCTGCCGTTGCGCGATCGCACGGCCGAGGCGGTATTGCGCATGCTGGGGAGCAAGAGTCGCTCTGAGAGAATGGAGCCTGCAACGGAGACTGCTCCAGACATGGACGAGTCAGCGTTCGGGGCGGAGGAGCGCAGTATGGTGAGCGGTGTACTCACGCTGGGGGAACGTTCGATTCGCTCCATTATGACGCCGCGTACCGAAATTTCTTGGATAAACCTGGACGATGAGCCAGCGACGATACTCCAGCTTTTGCGCGACACGCCCCATAGTTTTTTCCCAGTATGCCGCGGCCAACTCGATAACATATTGGGTGTTACCCGGGCCAAAGACCTCATGGCCGACATGATGGACGGCAGGGATTTGAGCAAGCTCTCAAGCCTGCGTGAGCCCATTATCGTCCATGAACTAACGGGCGTATTGAGCGCGATGGAAACGCTCAAAAAATCCCGCGGACAGCTGGTGCTGGTCACCGACGAATATGGCACCATACAAGGGTTACTCACCCCTATTGATATTCTGGAGGCTATTGCCGGCGAATTCCCAGATGAGGATGAGCACCCGAGCATTCAGTCCATAGAGCCAGGACGTTGGCGCATCGATGGTGCGAGCGATCTTCACTATCTTGCTCAGGTACTGGAGACCGACGCCCTATTGGTTGAGGGAGATGACTTTACGTCAATTGCTGGATTGCTCCTGGATCGGCTCGGCGCCTTGCCTGACATCGGTGCCGCGATCGAACTGGATGGTTTGCGTTTTGAGGTGGTGGAAATTGCTAACCGGCGCATTGCCACAATTGAGGTGACGCGATTGAAGGATAGCCAGTCCCCTTCCGCTCTATAACGTCCGCCTCCACGACCTTTTGCATTAAGAAAACCCATATGCCGGGTCGTTAGGAAGGGGGCCTGTCGTCAGACGGCCCCCTCTTTTTGGCGTTGATGACTACCTGGCAGCTTTTTTAGATGCGCCGATCACCCAAGTGCTATTGGCAATTCATCAAGCACTACTATATAAAGTGCCACGCGCTACGGGATGGAGGGGCTGTAGTTAAATACGTCAAATAGCGTTACGCAATCCACCTTATTTTTAACGCACCACGGATAGGTGGCCGGATCCAGATTGCTTCAACACTTTCACGCGACTCGGGGCGCTCGTATCGGCTACGACGCTCCAGTGCTGCATGCCTTTCCCCATGGCGCCGCGGCCATCATCATTGCTTTCATAAGAGTCTCCTCAACGCCAGAGGTGTGGAACTGCATCAATTCATTTTCGGCGGCCAGTTGTGCGTTTCCGCCTGGCAATGGCGGCACCACGCATACAGCGCGTCGTACATCACCATGCCGTGGCGAAGCATTTCATGATCATCGGAAAAGGATTTCGATAATCCAAGCGACAGCGCATACAGGCCTGCCGATTGCGGGGTCAACTCCAGTCGTGAGGTGTCCGCGCCGCGCACAATGGTCGCCAACTGCTGTAAAGCGGGGTCGGTCAGGTGGTACTTCTTCAGAAAGGCGTCGAAGCTACATAACTCACCGACGTGGGTCAATTCGACGCCCGGGATATCGTACGGAATGGCCCCCGTTTCGCCTGCGGCTCGCAGCACATCCGCAGGCGGTACATAAAAGAACTCCGGTGCCGTGTCGATGAATCGTTCAATCAGCCACGGACAGGCGATGCGATCAATTTTCGGGCGTTCGCGCGTAATCCATTTCATGATGTGTACTCCTTTTTGAAGTCATCAGGTGCGTTGCGCCTGGTGACTACGTTAAGCACAAAAACTTATCCTCACAATCAATGCGCCCTCCCTAAATCAGAGTTTGCAGGATCAAGCCGATCACGGCGCACGCCGCGATCACATGAATCACATTGCGTTTATAGACAAACAGCGCCACGGCGGCCGCGATCGCGATCAGCGCCGATACCCAATCAAAGACACCTGCTAGTCCTGTAGGCCAGAGCACGTGGTAGGCAAAAAACACCGCTAAATTCAGAATTACACCCACGACAGCGGCGGTAATGGCGGTGAGCGGCGCAGTGAACTTCAAGTTCCCATGGGTGGACTCGACAAAAGGCCCGCCGGCCAGAATAAAGATGAATGACGGCAGGAATGTGAACCAGGTGACGAGGACGGCTCCCGCCGCGCCGGCCACGAACACCAGCTCGGGGCCGAATAACGCTTGTACGTAGGCGCCGACGAAACCGACAAAGGCCACGACCATAATGAGCGGGCCGGGGTTGGCTTCGCCCAGCGCCAGGCCGTCGATCATCTGCGCGGGCGTGAGCCAGTCGTAATAGCCTACGGCGCCCTGGTAAATATACGGCAAGACCGCATAGGCGCCACCGAAAGTGAGTAGTGCAGCTTTGGTAAAAAACCAGCTCATTTGCGTCAAGGTGTGCTGCCAACCAAAGACCATCATGAGCAACGCCATCGGAACCAGCCACAGCACAGCGCCTGCGAGTAGCACACGCCGCAAGCCCGCCCAGCTAAATACGGCGTGCTCCGGTGTCGGTGTGTCATCGTCGATCAGCGCGGAGCCGAAGGATTTATTGGCCTGCATATGACTGCCACCAATCGTGAAGGTACCGGGCGCGAAGCGGCTACCGATATACCCGATGAGCGCCGCGGTGGCGACAATAATGGGAAACGGTACATTCAGGGCGAAGATGGCGACGAACGCCGCGGCGGCAATCGCCCACATCACACCATTCTTAAGCGCTCGCGAGCCGATACGATGCACCGCATGCACCACCACGGCCGTGATCGCCGGTTTGATGCCATAAAAGAGGCCCGCCACCAGGGGCTGGTTCCCAAAGGCAATATATATCCACGACAAAAGAATCAGGAAAAAAAGCGACGGCAAAACAAACAGCACGCCGGCGGCGATGCCACCGCGCGTGCGATGCATCAGCCAGCCCATATAGGTAGCCATTTGCTGTCCTTCGGGGCCGGGCAATAGCATGCAGTAATTGAGCGCATGCAGAAAGCGCGTTTCACTGATCCAGCGGCGCTGCTCCACGAGCTCGCGATGCATCAGGGATATCTGCCCCGCCGGGCCGCCAAAGCCGATGAAACCGAGCTTGAGCCATAGCCGGAACGCTTGCCCAAAGGTGACGGCCTCGGGTTTTTCTAAGATTTCGTCACCGGTAAGTGTGGTGGTCTTGATCATTTGGTTTGAACTTCGTTTTCAAAAGCAGCGAGCAAGCTGTCAAAGACACCGCCAGCTGCGGCGGCGAGTTGATCGTCATCGGTGAAGGTATCTCGTTGCCCGGCCAAGACGCATTCGATGCCGCTCGCTTCAGGCGGCTGCACCCCACCGACATCCAGGTAATGCACCAAAGCGCCAATACGCCGCAAACCCGGTTGATCCAGGCCAAAACTGGCTAACAGCACTTCGAAACTGACCCGAGCGTCGACATGGGTAAAGGTGGCGCCATCAAAATCAAACCCAAGTGCATCAGCCGGGCATTGGGAGGGTGATTCGAGCCAGACAAAACGGGCCAGGGGATCGATGAAGCGGCGGATCAGCCATGCGCACGCCAAGCGATCGACCCAAGGCCGGCGGCGTGTCGCCCAGAGTCGGGCTTGATAGTCTTTGGCAAAAAGGCGCGGTATGGTCCCCTGGACGGCATGGGGTTCATCGGGTGTGAGCGCTTGGTTCGCCGCTACCTCCAGTTCTTGTAAGGCCGTATCGACCTGGCGCTGGGCTTGGCCAGGAAAAAAGTCGATCTGAGCGAGGCTGGCAAACGCCTTGCGCAATTTGCGCGCCTGTTTGAGCGTGCTGATAGCCGTTTCGGTGCTTAGCGCCTGGTAAGCATCGTCGATTTGCGCCAATAAGGCGCTGTAATCTTCGCTACGATCAAACAAAATCGAGAACTGGGCATGCTCGGGTTCGTCCGTGCTTAGCAGATAGGCCGTTCCGCCACCGGCTCGCACGTCGGCACCAATAGCATCTAGCGTGGTTCGACACTCACCGAGTTGCGGCAGCAGATAGGCCCCGTCGCGCAGCACGGCCGCGCCGCAGGCTTTAAGAGCCCGCCAGGCCCGCATTCGGACGGTCGCGTTCTCGGTGGGCAAAGAAATAACAAGTAATAGCCAGTTCATTTGTAGAGTTTAATGCAAAACTAGCAATAAACTCTACATAAATTATTCGGCTCCAAGGGTTCGGAGCGGCGTCAGGCGGCATCAGCCGCCATGGCGCGTGAGGCGACCCAGCGTCGTAGGCGCGCGGCCAACAAAAAATTGCAAAAAAACGCGACCGGCCAGGCGACACTCCACGCCATCGCCCAGCGCATCACAAAGTCAGCATCTAAGCCCGTATTGAGTGCCGTGATAAAGCACGTCATGATCAGCGACATCACGCAGGACATCAACGTTGCAAATGTGAGGTTGACGTATTTGGGGTTAATTCGCATCCGATTCTCAACAGGTAGTAGTGATTAGCCGCAGATCATGTCCAGGGCAGTGTCAGGGCGACAAGCGCCAGGTAACGGCCGGTCTTGGCCAATGCCACAATGCCGAGGAAGCGCCAGAAAGGCTCGCGCATCACGCCGGCGATTACGGTAAGTGGGTCGCCAATAATGGGCACCCAACTCAAGAGCAGTGACCAGCGGCCATAGCGCTGATACGCGTGTTGCGCTTTTTCCAATTGGGCTTCATTGACCGGAAACCAGCGTTTATGCCGAAAGTGCTCGATGTAACGACCCAGAACCCAATTCACGAGCGAGCCTAAGACATTGCCCACACTGGCCACTGCGAGCAATGTCCACACAGGATAGGGGTCGTCTCAGAAAACGGAGAATAAAGCACGTTAAGCCGATTGCAGAGGTCGCAACGGCCTGAACTTGCCCGCGCCGATCTTGGCGCTGCTGCGCCATCAGATTGATGTGTTCCCAGCCCAACGGCGACAGGTACTGCAATAGCGTTTCATCGACGGCATGGCCGTTGCTACGCAACGCATGCGCTGCGCGCTCCAGGTAGACCGTGTTCCACAGCACGACAGCCGCCGTCACCAGATTGAGGCCGCTGGCCCGGTAGCGCTGCTGCTCAAAGCTGCTGTCGCGGATTTCGCCCAGCCGGTTGAAGAACACGGCGCGGGCCAGTGCATTGCGTGCTTCGCCTTTATTCAGCCCGGCATGGACGCGGCGGCGCAGCTCAACGCTTTGCAACCAGCCCAGGATGAACAACGTCCGCTCGATGCGCCCCAGCTCACGCAGGGCGACAGCCAGGCCGTTTTGGCGCGGATAGCTGCCGAGTTTCCTAAGCATCAGCGAGGCCGTCACCGTGCCTTGCTTGATCGAGGTGGCCAGGCGCAGAATTTCGTCCCAATGGGCGCGGACGTGCTTGATGTTGAGAGTGCCGCCGATCATCGGTTTCAGCGCGTCATAGGCGGCTTCGCCTTTCGGGGTGTAGAGCTTGGTGTCGCCCAGGTCTCGGATGCGCGGTGCGAAGCGGAAGCCCAGCAGGTGCATCAAGGCAAAGACGTGATCGGTGAAGCCCGCCGTGTCCGTGTAATGTTCCTCGATGCGCAGGTCGGACTCGTGGTACAGCAGGCCGTCAAGCACGTAGGTGGAATCGCGCACGCCGACATTGACCACCTTGTTGTGGAACGGCGCGTACTGGTCAGAGATGTGGGTGTAGAACGTCCTGCCTGGGCTGCTGCCATATTTCGGATTGATGTGCCCGGTGCTTTCTGCCTTGCTGCTGGTTCGGAAATTCTGTCCGTCCGACGATGATGTGGTGCCATCGCCCCAGTGCCCGGCAAAGGGATGCCGAAACTGGGCGTTGACCAGTTCGGCCAGCGCCATCGAATAGGTTTCATCGCGGGTATGCCAGGCTTGCAGCCAGGCGAGCTTGGCGTAAGTCGTACCGGGGCAAGATTCGGCCATTTTGGTCAGGCCCAGGTTGATCGCGTCGGCCAGGATCGTAGTCAGCAGCAGATTTTTGTCTTTGGCGAGGTCGCCGGATTTCAGGTGCGTGAAGTGGCGGGTGAAGCCCGTCCACTCATCGACCTCCATCAGCAGCTCGGTAATCTTGACGTGCGGCAGAATCATGGCCGTCTGGTCGATCAATGCCTGCGCGGTGTCGGGCACCGCAGCATCCAGCGGCGTGATCTTCAAGCCCGATTCGGTGATGATGGCGTCCGGTAGGTCGTTGGCCGCCGCCATGCGATTGACCGTGGCAAGTTGCGCTTCCAGCAACTCCAAGCGCTCGCTCAGGTACTGGTCGCAATCGGTGGCCACGGCCAGCGGCAATTCGCTGGACTGCTTGAGGCTGGCGAACTTCTCGGGTGGCACCAGGTAGTCCTCGAAGTCCTTGAACTGACGTGAACCCTGTACCCAGATGTCGCCCGAGCGCAACGCGTTCTTAAGTTCCGACAGTGCGCACAACTCGTAATAGCGTCGGTCGATGCCGGCGTCGGTCATCACCAGCTTCTGCCAGCGCGGCTTGATGAAGTTGGTCGGTGCATCAGCGGGCACCTTGCGGGTGTTGTCGATGTTCATGCCGCGCAGCACCTCGATGGCGTCGAGCACGTCCTTGGCGGCGGGCGCTGCTCGCAGCTTGAGCACGTCGAGGAATTCCGGCGCGTAGCGGCGCAATGTGGCGTAACTCTCGCCGATGCGGTGCAGGAAGTCGAAATCATCGGGCTGGGCGAGCTTCTGCGCCTCGGTGACGCTCTCGGCGAAAGCGTCCCAGGAAATGACGGCCTCGATGGCGGCGAATGGGTCGCGGCCTGACTGCTTGGCGTCGATCAGCGCCTGGCCGATGCGCCCGTACAAACGCACCTTGGCATTGATGGCCTTGCCGGACGCCTGGAACTGCTGCTGATGCTTATTCTTGGCGGCGTTGAACAGCTTGCCCAGGATGCGGTCGTGCAGGTCGATGATTTCGTCGGTAACAGTAGCCATGCCCTCGATGGCCAGCGCCATGAGGGTGGCGTAACGTCGCTGTGGCTCGAACTTGGCCAAGTCGGCGGGCGTCATCTGGCCACCCTCGCGGGCGATCTTGAGCAGCCGGTTTTGATGAACCAGCCGCTCGATGCCGGTAGGCAGGTTGAGCGCCTGCCAGGCTTTGAGACGTTCGATGTGTTCCAGCATGTAGCGGGAATTCGGCTTGGCCGGTGATTGCCGCAGCCATGCCAGCCAGGTGGTCTTGCCGTTGTCGCGGCGCTTCAACAGTTCATCCAGGCGATGCCGGTGCCCGCTCGACAACGGCTCGGACAGGGCTTCGTAGATGCGCCGATTGGCGCGGGTGATGGCCTCGGCACTGGCGCGCTCGATGGCGTTGAGCGCGGGCAGGATGATCGACTGCCGCCGTAGATGCTCAATCAAGGCGTTGGCCAGGACGATGCCCTTGTCGGTTTGCATAGCCAGCTCAGTCAGCGTGTGGACAGCCTGCCGGTAGTGACTCACGGTGAACGGCTGGAAGCCGAACACCGTTTGCAGTTCGACCAGGTGCTCGCGCCGGGTCTGCTCCCGCTGCCCGTAGTCGTCCCAGCTTTCGACCGGCACTTTGAGTTGCGACGCCACGATGCGCAGCAAGGGCGGAAACGGCGGCTCATCAACGCCCAGGATGACGCCGGGGAATCGCAGGTAGCAAAGCTGAATGGCGAAGCCCAGCCGATTCGCAGGCCCGCGCCGCTGACGAATCACCGACAGGTCGGTGTCGCTGAACGTGTAGTATCGGATCAGATCGTCTTTGACATCGGGCAATGCCAGCAGGCTTTGTCGCTCGGTGGCGGACAGAATGGAACGACGCGGCATGCTCAGGACTCGCGCAGGTACTGGTACAAGGTTTCACGGCTAATGCCGAAGTCGCGGGCGATCAGGGCCTTTTGCTCGCCCGCCGCGACGCGCCGTTTCAGTTCGGCAATCTGCTCATCGTTCAGTGACTTTTTGCGGCCCCGGTACGCACCCCGCTGCCGGGCCAGCGCGATTCCTTCGCGCTGCCGCTCGCGGATCAAGGCCCGCTCGAACTCGGCAAACGCGCCCATCACCGACAGCATCAAATTCGCCATCGGCGAATCCTCGCCAGTGAAGGCCAGGCTTTCCTTGACGAATTCGATGCGTACCCCGCGCTTGGTCAGGCCCTGCACGATGCGGCGCAAGTCATCCAGGTTGCGTGCCAGGCGATCCATGCTGTGCACCACCACGGTGTCGCTTTCGCGCACGAAGGCGAGCAGCCTTTCCAGCTCGGGACGCTGGGTGTCCTTGCCGGATGCCTTGTCGGTGAACACCCGCGCCACCTGAACCCCTTCCAATTGCCGTTCCGGGTTCTGGTCGAAGCTGCTGACGCGAACGTAGCCGATGCGTTGACCGTACAAAGTGTCTCCAAGGGTAATGTGTCAGAGTGAAATCTATTACTCTTGACTGATTGTGTCAATAAATTTCATATTGGACTCTATTCTGACGTGATTACAGTCTCTTCCCTGACGTTGCGTTAGGGTATAGCTCAACCTGACATAGAAGCAAAAACTCAACCACCTTCTACCAACTCTCCGAACAGCTCCTTGACCTTTGTTTTCGCATCAGCAAGTGCAGTTCTGCCTTGTTCAGTGATGTCATAAACACGCCGTTCACGTCGCCCGGTGCGTTCGTGGCGTGAGGTCAGATAGCCTTTTTTTTCCAGGCCGTGCAGCATCGGGTACACGGTGCCAGCGCTCATCTCGTAGCCGTGTCGGCGTAGCTCTTCGATGATCCCCAGCCCAAAGACAGGTTCCTCGGCTGCATGGTGAAGGATGTGCAGGCGGATCAAACCGCCGTAGAGGTCTTTGTCAGTCATTTTTTGTGCCTCACAGAGCGACGCTCAACAGCCACCCAGCTGCACCGCTACCGAGGACAACCAGCCACGGCGGGAGCTTCCAGAACATAAGTGCGACAAGGGCAACTAATGCCAAGCCGAAGTCTTGCGGCTGAAAGATGGCGCTAGTCCATACAGGCTGATACAGCGCGGCCAGCAGCAAGCCGACTACAGCGGCATTGATCCCGGCCAGCGCAGCTTGGATGCCTGTATTGCGGCGCAAACGCTCCCAAAATGGCATTGATCCGACGACCAGCAAGAACGAGGGCGCGAAGATAGCCAGCAGACACACAATGCCGCCGATCCAGCCCGACGGGGCGGTGTTCATCGAGGCACCAAGAAACGCGGCGAACGTGAACAAAGGGCCGGGCACCGCTTGAGCTGCCCCGTACCCCGCGAGAAAGGATTCATTGTTGACCCAGCCGGAGGGCACCACTTCGGCTTGCAGTAATGGCAGCACAACGTGACCACCGCCGAACACCAGTGATCCGACACGATAGAAGGAATCCACCATTGCCATGGTTTGACTTGGCATCAGTTCGGCCAACACCGGCAGGCCAATCAGCAAGACAAAGAACAGCGAGAGCCAAAGCACGCCGGCCCGGTGACTGACCGTGATAGGTAGGGGGTCATGCTCAACAACTTTCGCTGGCTTGAACAATAACCGGCCTGCGATGCCTGCGATAGCAATCACGCCAACCTGTCCCCACGCGGACGGCACAAGTAAAACGACGCAGGTAGCAATTGCCATGATGGTGACTCGCAGCCCATCCGTGCATAGGTTACGCGCCATGCCCCATACTGCTTGAGCGACCACGGCCACAGCCACCACTTTTAAGCCATGCAACGCGCCCTGCGAGACGTAATCGCCATAGCTGGAGATGCCGAGCGCAAAAAGGATCAAGGCTATGGCAGACGGCAGCGTGAAGCCAGCCCAAGCAGCCAGCGCCCCGCTGTATCCAGCCCGAGACAGTCCTACCGCTATGCCGACC
>LNAP01000772.1_pt1 | contig 139955 bp, 135 predicted proteins | sample 602601 | NCBI WGS metagenome assembly LNAP01 (sample SAMN02440304, study PRJNA202911) | soil metagenome | biome: Subtropical and temperate rainforests or woodlands; isolation source: soil samples (1 kg each in a 20% v/v slurry with milli Q water) were... ...
AACCCTGGCCGAGACTGAGTGCAAAGAGCAGGAAAAATTCTTGTAGATGGTTGGATCGAAATTCAACATATCGTGTAGAGATTCTCAGTGACACAAGCAACACAGTGACGTCACCTTAACCCTTTTTCCTGAATGTGCCAATGGTCTTTGCGAAGGTTTCTCGGTTTTGGTGACTGACGGCCAGCGGTATTGCCGTCAGGACCAGGAAATCAAGGTGGATCGGCGAGATTTACGTCCCGCACTTTGAACCCGGCCTCGCGCCCCGGTAAGATGCCGGACGTATTTTTTCCACCTCGCTATTTCAGGAAACCGCCATGAGCATCAAATCGGACAAGTGGATTCGCCGCATGGCGCAAGAGCACGGCATGATCGAGCCCTTCGTCGAGCGCCAGATGCGTGGCGAAGGCGCCGATCGGCTGATTTCCTTCGGCGTCTCCAGCTACGGCTACGATGTGCGCTGCGCCGATGAATTCAAGGTGTTCACCAACATCAACTCGGCGACCGTGGACCCGAAGAACTTCGACGAGAAGAGCTTCGTCGACGTCAAGAGCGACGTCTGCATCATTCCACCGAACTCATTTGCCCTGGCACGCACCGTCGAGTATTTCCGTATCCCGCGCAACGTGCTGACCATCTGCCTGGGTAAAAGCACGTACGCGCGCTGCGGCATCATCGTCAACGTCACGCCGCTGGAGCCTGAGTGGGAAGGGCATGTGACCCTGGAGTTCTCCAACACCACGACCTTGCCGGCAAAAATCTATGCCAACGAGGGTGTGGCGCAGATGTTGTTCCTCGAGTCCGATGAGGAATGTGAAGTGTCCTACAAGGATCGTGGTGGTAAATATCAGGGCCAGCGCGGCGTAACGCTACCGCGTACCTGATTCTGACGAACAGTTTGAATTCCTGGGCGGGCAGGCACTCTATGGGGTGTACTGCCCGTTTTTTTGCCTCAGCGCAGCGGGCCTTCGCCCAGGAGTTGCTCTATGAAGATCGATCCGCGAATCAGTGCCGAACTGGCAAAGCTTGAGCCCAATCAGATCGGTGTCATGGCTTGGTCATTGCTGGCCCACCCTGCCGAAGCGGCGGGCGGTATTCCAGGCCAGCCTGATCCCGATACCCCCAACGAACAGCCCCTCGAACCCAGCGAACCCGGTGAACCCACCCTGCCGGATGAGCCGCCTCCTGCGCCTGTTGCCTGACCTCAGTTAGAAGCTACCAGCGGCAAGCTGCAAGTGGGCACGTTGCTTGCCTGCACGCTTGCAGCTTGCAGCTTGCAGCTTGCAGCTTCACGCTGTCAGCTGATCGGCCATATTTCGTTATCCCCAATGACAAAGATCCTGCAGTCATTGTCCTGTTCGACCCGATGACCCCCTGTGAATGCGCCAAAGGCCGGTAGCAGGCTGATGTCGCTGGCGAGCCGGAAGCAGGCCAGGCGCAGCCGTTGCCGTCCTTTGCCGCTCAGGTGGTAGACGGGATGGACATGGCCCGCCAGGACGTGGCGGCTGGGATGCGGATCGGGCTCATGTTGTACGGCGAAAGGTCCGAGCAACAAAGGCTCCGGCACGACCCGGATGTTCAGCGCTGGCGGCGGGTCGCCGGCACGTTTGTCGTGATTGCCGCGAATCAGCGTCATGGCCAGGTGCTGATGTCGTTCACGCCAGCTACAAAGGGCCTTCAAGGTGCCTGGGGCATGGGAACCTGGACCGTGGAGAAAGTCGCCTAGGAAGATCAGCTGGCGACATGGCAGGCTCGCCAGTAGCCCGTCCAGCACGGCGATGTTGCTGGCCGTCGTACCATGGGGCACCGGTTGGCCAAGGCTGCGATAAGCAGCGGCCTTGCCGAAATGCACATCGGCGACCATCAGGGTTTGCTGGGCAGGCCAGTACAGGGCTTTTTCCGGCAATAACCAGAGTTCTTCGCCGGCCAGGCTGACGGGATAGGGCGCCGGCATCAGGCGTCACCACGATCAGCGGTCGTTTCCAGTTCGCTGACCATCCGCCGGATGCGATCAGCGAGCTTCTCCGAACTCATGCTTTCCCTGAATCGCTCCACCAGCAAGGGGAATCCCAGTGGGGTGGGCCGTTTAATGGCATGCAGGTCGAGTTTCAAGGTATTGAGGCGTTCCAAGGTCTGCTCCAGTCGGCGTATATCCAATTCTTCACGCAGGACTTCTTCCCCGGCCTGGGCCAGCAAGAGGTTGTCGGCGTCGTATTGCTTGAACACCTGAAAGAACAACCCGCTGGACGCCTGGACTTGACGGGTACTTTTTGGCGCGCCGGGATAGCCGGCAAATACCAGTCCGGCGATCCGGGCGATTTCGCGAAAGCGTCGAAGCGCCAGCTCTCCGGCGTTCAGGCTCGCCAGCACATCGGCCAGCAGGTTGTCGACGCTCAGGAGTTCCGGCCCCAGGTGCTGCGTCCAGTCCAGTGCCGTGGCACTGAGCAGTTCCAGGCCGTAATCGTTCACCGCGATGGAAAACGTCACCGGCTGTTGTCGGCTGACGCGCCAGGCCAGCAGGCTCGCCAACCCCAGATGAACCTGGCGCCCGGCAAAGGGATACAGAAACAAATGCCAGCCCTCGCGGGATTTGAGGCGCTCGGCCAACAATGTTTCTTGCGTGGGTAAACCGGACCAGCGTTGTTGGATCGATAACAAGGGCTGCACGGCGCTCATCTCCGGGCCCTCGAAGCGGCCCGTGGCGGCCTCGCTCAGACGGGCCACGACGGCGCCGGCCAGCTCGCTGGAAAGCGGCATCCGCCCGCCGTTCCAGCGCGGCACGGCGGCTTTTTTGGCCTGGCTGCGTCGCACGTAGGCGGTCATGTCTTCGACGCGGACCAATTCCAGCAAGCGTCCGGCAAACAGAAAACCATCTCCAGGCCGCAAGCGAGCGATGAAGCCTTCTTCCACGCTGCCCAAGGTCTTGCCGCCACCGCCTTTGCTCCAGAACTTCAATTGCAGGCTGGCGTCGCTGACGATGGTGCCGATGCTCATGCGATGTCGTCGGGCCAGTCGCGCATCGGGGACTCGCCACACGCCGTGTTCGTCCGGCTCGACCCGCCGGTAGTCGGGATAGGCGGTCAATGACAGCCCACCATGGCGCACGAAGGACAGGGCCCAGGCCCATTCGGCTTCGTTGAGGTCCCGATAGGCCCAGGCGCCGCGCACTTCCTCAAACAGCTCGTCAGGCAGGAAACCGCCGCCCAGGGCCATGCTGACCAGATGCTGGACCAATACATCCAGCGGCTTGTGGGGCGATTCCCGGGGTTCGATGCGCCGCTGAGCCACGGCGTCTTGTGCGGCGGCGGCTTCGATCAGCTCCAGGCTGTGGGTCGGCACCAGCGTGACCCGCGAGGTCCGCCCCGGCGCATGACCAGAACGCCCGGCGCGCTGCATCAGCCGCGCCACGCCTTTGGCCGAGCCAATCTGCAGGACCCGTTCGACTGGCAAGAAGTCCACCCCCAGATCCAGGCTGGAGGTGCAGACCACCGCCTTGAGCTGCCCTTCCTTGAGGGCCTGCTCTACCCAGTCGCGAGTTTCCCGGGACAATGAACTGTGATGCAGCGCGATCAGCCCGGCCCAGTCCGGCCTGGCTTGGAGAATGGCCTGATACCAGATTTCCGATTGCGCCCGGGTGTTGGTGAAAACCAGGCAACTGCTGCTGGCGTCTATTTCAGCAATGACCTGGGGCAGCATCTTCAGGCCGATGTGGCCGGCCCACGGAAAACGTTCGAGGGCCGGGGGGAGCAGCGTATCGACCCGTAGCGCCTTGCCGTTGGCCCCCTGCACGCTGATGCCATTGCCTTGCGGGATTAATACCTGTTCGGCGTGGGCCTGGTTACCCAAGGTGGCGGACACACCCCAGACGATGAGTTGGGGATGCCAGCGCCGCAAGCGCGCCAATGCCAATTGCAACTGGACCCCCCGTTTGTTGCCGAGCAACTCGTGCCATTCATCCACCACGACCATGCGCAGCGTCGAAGTGGCCGTTTGCGCATCGGCACGGGCGAGCATCAGGGTCAGGCTTTCGGGCGTGGTGATCAGCGCGGTGGGCAGACGCCGACCCTGGCGGGCGCGTTCGCTGGCGCTGGTGTCGCCGGTGCGCAGGCCGACGCTCCATGGAATCTGCAGCTCTGCCAGTGGTGTCTCGAGGGCTTTGCCTGTATCGGCGGCCAGCGCGCGCATCGGCGTGATCCACAGGACCGTCAGCGGTTCGGTCACTGGTTTGCGTTTACGGGGTTTATCCGGCGGTGGCGCCGAGCGGGCGAACCGGTTGAGCGCCGCGAACCACACGGCGTAGGTCTTGCCGGCCCCGGTGTTGGCGTGCAACAGCCCGGATTCGCCGCGTTTGACGGCAGCCCATACTTGTTTTTGAAAGGCGAACGGCTTCCAGCCGCGGGCGCTGAACCACTGGTTTGCGTAGTTGTTGGATGTCGCCATACCCGCCGCGTGCGCCCTGAAAGTCCTCTTTCAGTGACCGCGGTGAGGGATGAAAGGTTTAATGAAGAAAATCGTGGCGAGGGCGCTTTTGTGGCGAGGGAGCTTGCTCCCGCTGGACGCGCAGCGTCCCCAGCAGTGTGTCATCCAGCGCCTGGGGGCTGCTTCGCAGCCCAGCGGGAGCAAGCTCCCTCGCCACAGAAGCAGTCTTTCAGGTTTGTCGGGTTTATTTCAGGTTGCCACTGAGAAACTGCTGGAGCCGCTCGCTTTTGGGATTGCCCAGCACGTCTTCCGGCGCGCCTTCTTCTTCCACCAGGCCCTGGTGCAGAAACAGCACCTGATCAGACACCTTGCGAGCGAAGCTCATTTCGTGGGTCACCATGATCATGGTCCGGCCTTCTTCGGCCAGGCCCTGAATCACCTTCAAGACTTCTCCCACCAACTCCGGGTCAAGGGCCGAGGTGGGTTCGTCGAACAGCATCACCTCCGGCTCCATCGCCAGTGCGCGGGCGATGGCCACGCGCTGTTGCTGACCACCGGAGAGGAACGCCGGGTACTGTTCGGCCACTCGCGCCGGCAGGCCGACCTTGTCGAGATAACGACGGGCACGGTCTTCGGCTTCCTGCTGACTGACGCCCAACACCCGGCGCGGCGCCATGGTGATGTTTTCCAGTACGCTCATGTGGCTCCACAGGTTGAAGTGCTGGAAAACCATGGCCAGGCGGGTGCGCAGGCGCTGCAGTTCCTTTTCGTCGGCCACGCGCATGCCGTGGCGGTCGTTGATCATGCGGATCGCCTGGCCGTCCAGGCTCATTGCGCCGTCGTTGGGTTGTTCCAGAAAGTTGATGCAGCGCAAAAAGGTACTTTTGCCCGAGCCGCTGGCGCCGATCAGGCTGATGACGTCGCCGGTCCTGGCCTTGAGCGAAACGCCTTTGAGCACCTGATGTTCGCCATAGCTCTTATGCAGGCCTTCGATGGTCAGTTTGTACATGGGGCATGCATCCTCAAGGCGAAAGTAGGTAGCCGCTGCGGTAGGCTTCGGCGCCGGCGACATGGGCGATCACCATGCCGGCAGTGGCCATGCGACGCAGCGAGCGGGCGTACAGCAGCCCGGCATTGCAGCAATGAACGGGGGTGACGGTGTCGTTGATGGGGTCGATGATTTGCGCCACCAGTTGCCCCGCCTCCAGGTACTCCCCGGGCACGGCGCTGTAGACCAGCAGGCCGCCGACCGGTGTCGCCACCGGCTCCACGCCGGCCAGCGGCGTAGCCGGGTAGGGCAGGTCGGGCAAGGGCATCGGTTCGCCGTCAATGGCACCGAAGCGGATCAGGTATTCGATCAGGGCCTGGCAGTCGAGACTCGCCAGGTCGTGGGTGACGTCGCCCTGGCCGCGCAGTTCGACGGTGACCGAAAAACTGCCCAGGGGAATCTCGAATTGTTCGCCGAAGCGCTCCTTGAGTTGCCACCAGAGCAGGGTGAAGCATTCATCGAACGACTGACCGCCCGAATCCGTTGCCAGCAGGCTCGCTTCGGCGCCGATGTAGCGGGCCAGCGGCTCGACCTGAGGCCAGGCTTCGGGGGTGGTGTAGAGATGAGCGACCGCTTCGAAATCACAATGCAGGTCCAGCACCATGTCGGCGTCGCAGGCCAGCCGTTGCAGAACCAGGCGCTGGGATTGCAATTGCGTGCTGGCGGTCTGGCGGGCGAGGGCGTCGCGCAGGTGTTCGCGGATCAGCATCAGGTTGTGCTGTGGATCATCCGTGAGCTGGCCTTCGATCTGGTTGCCGATCTCTTCGCTCAGGTCGACGAACCGGCGGTTGAAATTCTGCCCGCTCTCCATTTCGTAGCGGCCCAGCGGCACGTCCATCAGCACTTGTTCCAGGCCGATGGGGTTGGCCACGGGCACCAGCACGATTTCGTGCCGCAGGTGACCGGATGCCTCAAGCTCGGCCAGACGCTGCTTGAGGTGCCAGGCCACCAGCATGCCGGGCAACTCATCAGCGTGCAGGGACGACTGGATGTAGATTTTGCCGACGGCTTCTTCCGGGCCGAAGTGAAAGCTGTGGATCTTGCGTGCGGTCCCCGGCAGTGGGGCCAGCAGGTCATGAATCTGGTGGCGCATTTGCGTGTATGTCCTGGAACAGAAGCCCTAGTGAGTCGGCCCGAGAAAGGCCAGCCAGCGGCGTTCGGCGAGGCGGAAAAGGCCCACCAGTGCAAAGGTCACGGTCAGGTAGATCAACGCGGCGATACCGAACGACTGGAAGGTCAGGAAGGTGGCCGAGTTGGCGTCCCGGGCGACTTTGAGCACGTCTGGAACGGTAGCGGTGAACGCCACGGTCGTCGAGTGCAACATCAGGATGACTTCGTTGCTGTAGTACGGCAGCGAACGTCGCAACGCCGACGGCATGATCACGTACGCGTACAGCTTCCAGCCCGTCAAGCCATAAGCCTTGGCCGCTTCGACTTCGCCATGGTTCATGCTGCGAATCGCCCCGGCGAAGATTTCCGTGGTGTAGGCGCAGGTGTTCAGGGCGAAGGCCAGGATCGTGCAGTTCATCGCATCGCGAAAGAAGCTGTCGAGCAGGGGCTGGGCGCGCACGGCTTCGAGGCTGTAGATGCCGGTGTAGCAGATCAATAGCTGTATGTAGAGCGGCGTGCCGCGGAACAGGTACGTGTAGAACTGCACTGGCCAGCGTACGTAGACTTTGGGGGAGACCCGGGCGATGGACAGCGGGATCGAGATCACGAAGCCGATCAGCAGCGAGGCGCTGAGCAGCCACATCGTCATGGCCAGGCCAGTGATGTGATTGCCGTCGCTGTAGAGGAACGGTCGCCAGTATTCCTGAAGAAGTTCGATCATCGCACCGCCTCCCGTGCACCGGCGGCGTAACGGCGTTCAAGCCAGCGCAGCACGACATTGGACGCGCTGGTGATCAGCAGATAGATCAGCGCCGCGAGCACGAGGAAGTAAAACAGTTGGTAGGTGCTTTTGCCTGCATCCTGGGCGGCCTTGACCAAATCGGCCAGGCCGATGATCGACACCAGCGCGGTGGCCTTGAGCATCACCATCCAGTTATTGCCGATGCCCGGCAGGGCAAAGCGCATCATTTGCGGAAACACCACGAACCGGAAACGCTGGCCACGCTTGAGGCCATACGCCGTGGCGGCTTCGACCTGACCCCGGGGCACCGCGAGAATCGCCCCGCGAAAGGTCTCGGTGAAGTACGCGCCGTAAATGAAGCCCAGGGTGATGACCCCGGCGCCGAATGGGTTGATCTCGATGTATTCCCATTCCATGAAGTCGGTAAAAGAGGTCAGCCAGGTTTGCAGGCTGTAGAAGATCAGCAGCATCAGCACCAGATCCGGCACGCCGCGAATCAGCGTGGTGTAGAGCTGGGCCGGGATACGCAGCAGTTTGACGCTGGACAGCTTGGCGCTGGCCCCCAGCAGGCCGAGCAAAACGCTCAGTAACAAAGACAGGACCGCCAGCTTGATGGTCATCCAGGTGCCCTGCATCAGCAGCGGGCCGAAGCCCTGCAGGCTGAAGGCGCTGAGCCCCAGATTTTGTAGGAGTTGTTCGAACATGGAAGAGGCCTTTGGCAGAAAAAAAGCGCCCATCCGAGGCCGGATGGGCGCTGCGCATTATTTGCCGCTGTACAGATTCAGATCGCCAAAGTGTTTCTTCTGGATCTCGGCGTACGTGCCGTCTTCGTGTAACGCTTTGATACCTTTATCCAAAAGAGCCTTCAGCTCTTTGTTACCTTTCTTGATACCGATGGCGGTCTTGGAAGGCAGCAGTTCGCTGTCCACGGGTTTGCTGACTTCATAGTCACCACCTTTTGGCGATTTCAAGAAACCCAGTTCGGCCTGCAGCATGTCCTGGATCGACGCATCGAGGCGGCCGGAGGTCAGGTCGGCATAAACCTGGTCCTGGTTCTGGTAGGCCTGGGTCTTGACCCCAGCCTTGTCCAGTACGGTTTTGGCATAGGTTTCCTGGATGGTGCCTTGCTCGTAACCGACGGTCTTGCCTTTGAGGGACGCGACATCTTCGCTCAGGCCGGAACCCTTCTTGAACACATACGAGGTCGGGCCGGAGAACAGCTCGTTGGAGAAGTCGATGACTTTTTCCCGGGCCGGGGTCACGGTCATGGACGAGATCACGCCGTCGAACTTATTGGCCTTCAGGCCAGGGATCATGCCGTCGAAATCGCTTTCGACCCAGCGGCACTTGACCTTCAATTCTTCGCAGATTGCATTGCCCAGGTCGATATCGAAACCTACCAGGCTACCGTCGGCGGCCTTGGATTCAAACGGGGCATAGGACGGGTCGACACCAAAACGCAGTTCCTTGTATTCCTTGGCCGTGGCGACGCCGGCGGCCATGCACAACGCCAGTGCAGAAAGGGTCAGCAGTGCTTTTTTCATTATTCAATCCCTAAAACCAATATGAGCGCTTGTGGCGCGTAAGTATTGTTACCGGTGAAGGCGAGAACGGTATGACGGCATAAAGGTAGCAATTTCCGAACCAGAGTGCCGAACAAGCGTTTTAAAAACTTTGGCGCCAGCCAGCGGGACGTGATGGTGCGCGGGGATGAGCAGGCTTTAAAAGATGCACCAGGATGGCGCGGACGCTGCTGTTTTTTAGGCCTCGGTATCAGGTCTCAATACCGGACCGCTGTGCGAGGGTGGGCTGCTAAGCGCTCGACCAAGGGATTGCCCGGTCATTTCGACATATCGGTAGGTGAACATCGACACCAGGACTACCGATCCCGCTACCAGCAAAGCGATGAGGTTGTTGAGCAGTACATTACCGAGGTCCAGGTAGCGAGTCCCGTCGATCACCGGTGCAATGTCAACGCCAACGATTTTCTTCGCCACCATGAATGCCGACACTACGCAAAACAGAACGGCCGCGTGGGTCAGGTAGATGGAATAAGACAACTTGCCGAGAAAACCGAAGCCACGGCCCGCCAACAGCCGCGACACGGCGCCACGATCAAAGGCGAATATCACAACGATGACACCGAACAACGGACTGGCCCACAACTGCTTGCCTGCAAAATCGTTGATCACGAAAATCAGCGCCACTGTCACTGCCGCCACTTCAAGCGTGCTCAATAACCAGGTCTGGGCCCGGCTGGGCTGGGGGAGCCTCAGGTACACGGCGTAAGCCAGACAGCCAGTGAAAAAGTAAGCGAGGCCACGCAGCGACTCGATGGTGAAGAAGGTATTACCGGCATACATCAGCGCCAAGGCCAGGAGCATCACCGTCGCCCATATCCATGTCCTGATGCCGAAAGCGATACACACGATCAGGGCGAAGATCATGTAGGTGTAATACTCGATACTGATGCTCCAGGACGGATAGTTGAATGACAGTGGGTTAGTCAAATGCGTCCAGGATTGCAACAGCAGTGCATTCGGCAGGATTTCAGAAGGGGCGAACTTTCCTGAGAATGGCGCATTGTTGAAGTCCATGCCTTTTTGCGCAGCCCAATATCGACCGCACTCTAACAGTATAAAGACGCCCAACATAAAGAGGTGCAAGGGAAGCAAGCGGAAGGTTCGTGAAATGAAGAACTTTCTAAAGTTAAATTTTACCGAGCTGCCATAGGCGTGCGTCAATACAAAGCCACTCAATACAAAAAAGAAAGATACAAATACTTCAGCGTGACGGAATAACAACCATTCGGTGAAACTACCGCTGACGCGCAAGTGATAGAGCATTACTGAAATGGCCATCAACCCCCTGAAACTGTCCAGTGAATGAAACCGCTGCTCTGCGCGCATGTCAGGCTCCCTTGCTTGTACGATTGGCACGTCTTGGGTTTCACTCCGGTCGCCACGTCATTGGGGCAGCACCCTGGGGAGGGCGGCTGCCCACTCCCTGAATGATGGTATCCCCGTCACTGTTGCATGAAGGGCCTGGCGCAGGATCTGGACGGTTTAAGACACTTAAATAAATAGTGAGCTCTGATGTCACGTTAGCATTGCTCTTTAAAAGAGCAAGTCGGTTTTTTATTGTTGTGATAGATACCCTGATGACGCAATTACGGCGTCAGAAAAACTGCTAGTGGGCGGGGCATCAATAGTTTTTTTAGAAACGCATAAAACGCCATCTGAATACATATCTTCAAATGCCGTTCATCGACGATTCACACTATTTTTCTCACGCCTGTTACACAGCGACTACTGTATAGAGCGATGATGGCAGAGCGCCAACGCGCCTCAGTTAGATGGTGAAAAGGACATTATGAAACGCATCGCCGTGATATTAACGCTGGCGTTCAGCAGCCTGGCCCAGGCCGCGCCAATGCGCTGGGGCGATGTGCGTGACGGCAGCCTCTATTTGCAGGCAGGGCGCGACGACACCTTGCGCGTCAGTTGGGTGCCGGCCTGGCAAACCGACGCTAATGAAGAACGCATCTACTTGCTCGACGGCCAGGGGCAGCTGCGCGACGAGCGTTTTATTCCCGCCAGCGAAGGGAGCGGCAAACAAGACTGGGCATTGCCCGCCAGCGCCGCCAGTTACCGCGTCGAAGTCCCCGGCTATAGCTTCAGGCGCTATCGCTTCGAGCACGACGACAAGACCGTCGCCCTGTTCGCGCCGACGAAAGTGCACTTCAGCGTCGAGGCCGCCGCCAACGTCGAGTTGTATTTCAAGGTCCGCGGGGGCGAGCAGGCGATCTTGGCGGGCAAGTATTTCGGCGGCGTCAGGGCTCTGAATGCCGAGCGCCTGGGCGATGGCAAAACAGTCGAACTGAGGCTCAAGCCCTACCAGGAGTACCCGAAGTTCGACCAGGTTGCCTTACCCGTCAGCGATAGGGATCAAGACTGGCGCTTGCGCCTGCAAGGTAGAGGCAAAGCGGCCTTCTGGCTGGACGGCACCGCCAACCTGTTCGCCCAGCGTCCGCAGCACCTGCAGCCGCTGCGGCAGGACAGCGGCCGCACCGAGCTGGCCCTGCACCCCGACATGTTGGGCCCCACGCCGCGCTTGGGCTTGGCCTTGCCCTACCTGCTTCCACCGCCGGCAAGCTACAGCGCGCTCGACGCGCTCAAGCCCCGTGCGGGCAGCTTTTACAGCGCCGTCGACATCATGGCCGCTGACCCCCATTACGAAGATGCCTTCAGACGTTTTTATCTGGAACGCGGTGGCATTGATACGAACATCACCTTGCTGGCCGCCACTGGGCGTAAGGCCGACCTGAAGGCCAACAGCCAGAGCAACGCCGGCCTGAACGCCTGGCTGGCGGCCACCGTAGCCCTGGGTAGCGGCACGCACTACCTCTCGTTTGCCGACGAACCCAATTACAACTATCCCGACTATGCGACGTACAAGCACTTCTTCGACGCCATGTATCGTCAGGTGCTCGACTACCCGGGGGCGCGGGAGGCCGGTGTGCGCATCGCCATGCCCGCCAGCTCGCGTTTCGTCAACGGACCGTTTACGCGACGAGGCGCCCAGCACCGTGGCATCGACTGGGCTCGGCGGATGCTCGACGAATCGGCAGCACAAATCGATGCCTTGGCCTGGCACGAGTGGATGATTCGCGACCTGCTGGCCACGCGGGTCTACCGCGACTCCGTGCGCCGGGCCGCCGAAGTCGTCGGCCTGCAAGCCGATGGCCGGCCACGCAAGGCGTTGTTGCTGGACCAGACCAATATCTCCAGTGGCTCAAGCGTGAGCCCCTACGAACAGGAGACGCACTTCGCATCGCTCTGGTGGGCCTCGGTTGCGATCAACTCAGCCCAGGATGGTTTGCTCGACGTGCTCAATTGGTTTCAGGCCGCTGACGATCCGCACCACCTCAAAGGCATGATCCGCCTGCCAGGACCCGATCGCTTCGAGCTCAAACCGGTAGGCTTGGCGCAGCAATTCATCCAGTCGCACTGGCTCGATCAGGTTCTGCGTATGGACAACAGCGCGTTCGAGGTCGATGCCCTGGCGATGGCCCGCGGCAACGAACGCAGCGTGCTGGGGGTAAACAAGGGCGACCGTCTGCAACGGATCAGCCTGCAGGGCGCAGGCACTGCCTGCCCATCCCTCGCCCTTTTCGGTCCTGATAGCCGCCAGCGCGATGCCCCTGTCCAGTGCCGGGATGGACGCATACGTTTTGAAGTACCGGGTGAAAGTATTTTCGCCTTGATGTGGAGGGCGTCATGACACGGGCCGACGCTGGCCCTGTTCGGAGGAGAACGGTCAACCTTTCAACAGATCCTGAAGCGTCGCCAGCGTGTCAGCCTCCTCGACGCTTTTGTCTTGGCGCCAGCGCAGCATCCGCGGGAAGCGCACGGCGATCCCACTCTTGTGGCGTTTGGACAAGGCTATACCTTCGAAGCCCAGCTCAAAAACCAGGGTCGGCGTGACGCTGCTCACCGGGCCGAACTTCTCCACGGTGGTCTTGCGCACGATGCTGTCGACCTGACGCATTTGGTCATCGGTCAGCCCCGAATACGCCTTGGCGAACGGCACCAGTGTGCGTTCGCGGCTGCCCGGCGGGTTGTCCCAGACGGCGAAGGTGTAGTCGCTGTACAAGCTGGCGCGGCGGCCATGCCCGCGTTGCGCATAGATCAGTACCGCGTCGACACTGAACGGGTCGATTTTCCACTTCCACCACACGCCCATGTCCTTGGTCCGGCCAACGCCGTACAGCGCGTCGCGGGCCTTGAGCATCATGCCTTCGACGCCGAGGCTGCGGGACGCTTCGCGCTGCCGGGCGAGGTCGAACCAATCCTTGCCGGTGATGATCGGGGAGGGCAGCAGCACCGCGCTGCGGCAGCGGGTAATCAGGGTCTGCAGTTGTTCGCGGCGCTCGGTCTGCACACGACTGCGCCAATCCTCGCCTTGCCATTCCAGCAGGTCGTAGGCCATCACCACCACGGGGGCGTCTTCGAGGACTTTCTTGCCCAGGGTTTTGCGGCCGATGCGTTGTTGCAGCAGGGCAAAGGGCTGCACCCTCGGTTCCAGCGGCGTATCCGGATCGAAGGCATCCGCGGTGGATGGCGGCGCGGCTTTCCATACCACGATTTCGCCGTCGATCACCGTGCCGTCGGGCAACGCCTGCGCCAGGCTGTGCAATTCGGGAAAGCGCTCGGTGACCAACTCTTCGCCCCGGGACCAGACCCACAAATGGCCATCGCGCTTGACCACCTGGGCGCGGATTCCGTCCCACTTCCATTCCACCTGCCAGTCACTGGCCGGTCCCAGCGTCGTGTCGAATTGCTCCACCGCTTGCGATAACGCATGAGCCAGGAAGAACGGATAAGGCTGGCCGCCGCGCTGGGCGTGCTCATCAGCGGATTCGGCAGCGATGAGCTTGAGGTAGCCTGCAGCGGTCGGACGATGGGACAGGTCGGTATACCCCACCAGCCGCTGGGCGACCCGTTTGCTGTCCAGCCCGGCCATGGCCGCCAGCGCGCGTGTGACCAGCAACTTGGACACGCCCACGCGGAAACTGCCGGTGATGAGTTTGATGCACAGCATCAGGCTGGCTCGGTCGAGTTGCGCCCACAACGCCGGCAACCGCACCGCCAGCACCTCGGGCGATTCACCGCGCAGCGGCAGGAGTTTCTCTTCGATCCACAGCGCCAGGCCTTCGTCGGAACGCTGAGGTGATTCTGGCAGGACCAGTGAGATGGTTTCAGCCAGATCACCCACGGCTTGATAGCTTTCTTCGAACAGCCACAGCGACAACCCGGATATCTGCACCGCCAGTTCCCTCAAGGTCTTGACCGGCACCAGTTGTCGCGGGCGCCCTCCAGACAGGAAATACACGGCCCACGCTGCGTCCTGGGGCGGGGCCTTGGTGAAGTAATCCTGCATGGCGGCGAGCTTGGCATTGCTGGAGGTGGTGGCGTCCAGTTCGGCATACAACTGGGCGAAGGCTTTCATGACGCGTCCTCGTCGGTGGCGCTACCTGAGTCTTCTTCATCGTCACCGTATTCGGTGCTGAAGCCTTGGGCATCCAGGCCTTGCTCGCACAAATGGCGCACCAGTACGCCCACTGAACCGTGGGTGACCATCACCCGCTCGGCGCCGGTCTGTTCGATGGCCCAGAGCAAGCCGGGCCAATCGGCGTGGTCGGACAGCACAAAGCCGCGATCCACGCCGCGTCGCCGACGGGTGCCCCGCAGGCGCATCCAGCCGCTGGCGAAGGCGTCGCTGTAGTCACCGAAACGGCGCATCCAGGTGCTCCCACCGGCAGAGGGGGGAGCGATGATCAGCGCCTGGTTCATGATTGGGTCGTTCTTTTTGATGTCGCCGGCATAGATCGTCGCTGGCAAACGGATCCCGGCCTCGCGGTAGACCCGGTTCAGGGGTTCTACCGCACCGTGGGCCAGGATCGGACCCAGGCTCGCGTCGATTCCGTGGAGGATCCGCTGGGCTTTGCCAAAGGAATAGCAGAACAGCACGCTGGCCCGGCCGACGGCAATGTTGCCGCGCCACCACTGATTGATTTCGTCGAAGACCTGCGCTTGAGGCTGCCAGCGATAGATCGGCAGGCCGAAGGTGGATTCGGTGATGAACGTATGACACTTCACCGGTTCGAACGGCGCGCAGGTGCCGTCGGGTTCGACCTTGTAGTCCCCGGACGCCACCCAGACCTCGCCTTTATATTCCAGGCGCACCTGGGCCGAACCCAGCACGTGGCCGGCAGGATGAAAACTCAAGCTCACGCCGTGGTGCAGCAACCGCTCGCCGTAGGCCAGGGTTTGCAGGTTGATGTCCTGGCCCAATCGCGAACGCAAAATGCCTTCGCCGGGGGCCGCTGCCAAGTAGTGTTGGTTGCCACCACGGGCGTGATCGCCGTGGGCGTGGGTGATGACCGAATGTTCCACCGGACGCCAGGGGTCGATGTAGAAATCTCCGGGCGGGCAGTACAGGCCTTCGGGGCGGGCAATGACAAGATCCATGCATTCACCGGGAAGATGGGCTTGTCTGGTAGAGGCGGGGGCGGGAGGAGAAGTTCTATCGGGTTTGGTGCGGCAGGATCAGGTGGCAGGGCGGACAAATGTGGCGAGGGGGTTTAGCCCAGCGGGGATAAATTCCCTCGCCACACCGGACAGCTTATTTACCGGGGACCAGGGTCAAGCGCGCCTTGCCGTACGCCCGCTCAAAGTTCTGCGGCTGCAATGGCAGATTCTGATAGTTCCCCTTGATCCACGGATCAATGCCATTGACGTAGTTCGGGCTGGCGGGGTTGCCAGACTGGCCGGTGCCGCCCTGGATCATCAACGGCTCGGGCTGGCCGAAGTCGACGATGAATCGCATGGCCGGTGCCTGGGTGGTGTTGAAATTCTCGCCCCAGGCGAATGCCGAGCTGTTGAGCGTGGAGGCATCGCCGCCGGCGGGCAGGGGGCCGCGCACGATTTGGCCGCTGCTGTTCTTCCATTCGTAGCGATGCAGCTTGCCCCACTGCCAAGCCTTGTGGTCACCGCCCAACTGGCTGTCGCCAGCAGTGATGGCCGCTGCCAGGCTGCGGGCCAGGATCACGGATTTGTCTTCCTTCTGCGGTGTGCGCACGTCGTCCCAGAACGGGCTGTCTTCGCGACCGAGCAAGTGATCGGCCTGGGCCGAGTAGGATAACTGACCGTTGGCGAGTAGCGCTTTCCACGCCGGGCTGCTGTCCGGGCCCAGTTCGTCGAGGAAGATCTGCTTCATGCTTTCCTGCAGAAACAGTTCATAAATCGCCGCGTCGGCGGAGCCTGGGCTGAGCCGGCCATCGAAAGCCATCAGCCGGGTATAGGCCTCGCGAGCCTTGGCCCGGTCCGCCACTGTTAGCGCATCGATCGCCTGCTTGAGCGGTTGGGCCATGCCCGGGGCTTCGAAGACTTTCTTGAGCTTGGCGGCAAAGGTCGTGGTCTGGTCATATTGCATGGCAGTCAGGCTGCGGCTGTCGTGCCTGCCGGCCCCGGCCAGCTCGGCTATACGCTCGCCGCGCTCCGGTGCGCCCCAGGAATTGGACAACTGCATGCCGTAGCCGTCGGGAATGACTCGCTGGTTGGCGGCGCCGAGCCAGCCCTGGGCCGGATCCTGATCGTAGGGGTGCAGCATCGGGTCGGCGTAGCCATCCCAATCGTAGCGACCTTCCCAACCGGGCGATGGCAACAGGCCTTCGCCTTCGCGGCGGTTCGGATAGCGCCCGGTAACTTGCCAACCAATGTGGCTGGCGTCGGCAAAGATCATGTTCACCGCGATGGCGCGGATTTCACGGCTGGCATCGGAAGCTTTCTCGACATTCTGCGCTCGGGACAAGTCGAAGAACGCGTCCAGGGTTTTGTCGTCGTTAAAGCTTGGCGTCTGCAAGGCCAGGCCAAGACCGTTGGCCATGGCCGAGCCCTGGACGCTGTTGAGCAGCGGGCCGTGGCGGGTTTCGTACACCGCTTCGCGAATCGGCCGCTGGCCTTTGATGAAGTAGGTTTCGTTGCGGACCATCACCGGCTGCCATTTGCCGTTGACCTCGTAGGACAGACCATTGCCCTGGCGTCGGATTTTTTCCAGGAACAGGTCCTGGTTGTCGCCCAACACGCTGCTCATGCTCCAGGCCACTTTGCCGTTGAACCCCGCCAGAATCATTGGGATGCCCGCCACGGAAACCCCGGCGGCCTGATACTTGGGCGCACGAATCTGCACGGGAACCCACAGTGACGGCACGCTCAATGGGCCATGGCTGTCGCTGGCCAGCAGACTCTTGCCGTTGCGGCTGCGCTGCGGGGCGATGGCCCAGTTGCTGGAGGAAGCAATATTCAGCAAATTCAGTTCGGACAACTGAGCGCTGGCCTTGCTGACTTCGTTGAGGCCCGGGACCTGACCGCTGAGCCGCAGGCCCTGGAGCTTATCGGCCTCGGCCATCGGCAGTTGTTCATCCGGGTACGAGGGGCTCAGCCAGGCCAGTTTGTCCTGGGTGACCGTCTGGGCCAGCACCAAGGCGGCGATTTCTTCCGGCAGGTTGGCCGATTGGCTGAAATTGAGCAGGCAAAACATCAGCGCCGAATCTTGCGGTTTCCAGTATTCGGGTTTGTAGCCGTTGGCGGCCAGGTCCGGCGGCAACTTGTCGCGATAGCGGAACAGGTACGCGTTGACGCCGCGGGCATAGACTTCGAAGAAGCGTTTGAGCCGCGGCGAGGAGGCTTTGTACAGCTCGTCGGCGCTTTTCTTCAGGTTGACCGCACGCATGTAGCGATCGACGTCCAGTCGTTCGGCGCCGGCCATTTCTGCCAGACGACCCTGAGCCAGCAGGCGCATGGTCACCATCTGGCTGATGCGGTCGCTGGCATGGACGTAGCCGAGGCTGAACAGGGCGTCATGGAAATTGTTGCTCTCGATCAGCGGCATACCCATGGCATTGCGTCGAACCGAAACGTTCTGTGCCAGCCCCTTGAGCGGTTGCACGCCGGACGTCGGAGGAACCGTGTCCTGGGCGTTCCAGGTCTGGCAACCGCTCAGACCGAGCACACTGGCCACTGCGGCGGCAACGCCGAGCCGGGGGAAGGAAAAAATAGAGGCTGGCGAGGCCATGGCAAAGCTCCTGCAGGAGGGGGGGCACCGATAAAGGCGCTACGTTAGTGAGCAGGAGGAGGGCGCGCAAGCGGGGGCAGGGGTTATTTGTTGATTTGGCGATGAAAGCCTGCTGTGAGGCTTACCCACAGCAGGGTTTTGGGTGTATCAGGAGGGCTCAGGGCTTGGGCGGGTTGACCTTGTCCACCAGGGCATAGGCCTTGGCAGTGGCCGGGCGCTCCTTGATGCGATTGAACCAGCGCTGCACGTTCGGGAAGTCTTCCAGCCGCTGGCTTTGCCATTGGTGTGAAACGGTCCAGGGATAAATCGCCATGTCGGCAATGCTGTACTCGTTGCCCGCCACGAATTCACGGTCCGCCAGGCGGCGATCCAGCACACCATACAGACGAGCGGTTTCGTCGACATAGCGTTTGATCGCGTAGGGGATTTTTTCCGGGGCGAACCGGCTGAAGTGATGATTCTGCCCCGCCATCGGCCCCAGGCCGCCCATCTGCCAGAACAGCCACTGCAACACTTCTTGCCGGCCGCGCAAATTCTCTGGAATGAACTGGCCGGTTTTTTCCGCCAGGTACAGCAGGATCGCGCCCGACTCGAACAGCGAAATCGGCTCGCCACCATCGGCGGGTTCGTGGTCGATGATCGCCGGAATGCGGTTGTTGGGAGCGATTTTCAGGAAGTCGGGCTTGAACTGCTCTGCCTGGCCGATGTTGATCGGGTGCACCTTGTAAGGCATGCCGGCTTCTTCAAGGAACAACGAGATTTTATGGCCGTTGGGCGTGGTCCAGTAATACAGGTCGATCATGGAGGGCTCCAGATAAGACAGCGTGATGGATGGACAACACATGACGGCGGGAGGTCGTCCTGATTGCCGAAAGGCTTGCCTGTAGGAAGAGGTGATGCTCAAGTGTGGAAAATTCAATGACCGAACACGAGAAAACCGGCATGGAGTTACAGAAAAACGCAGCGTTGATTCTTATCGATCAACAAAAAGGCATCCTTCACCCCAGGCTAGGCCCTCGCAACAACCCCGATGCGGAGCTGCGCATGCTCCAGTTGCTCGATTTCTGGCGACAATCGGCACGGCCGGTGATTCATGTCCACCACCTGTCCCGCTCGCCGGACTCAGTGTTCTGGCCCGGGCAATCGGGCGTGGAGGTTCAGGAGCGGTTCGAGCCGTTAGCCGGGGAAAGGCTGGTTCAAAAGCAGGTGCCGGATGCGTTCTGCGGCACGCGCCTGGAGGCGGACCTGCATGAAGCGGGGGTTGGGCAATTGGTGATCGTGGGCGTGGCGACGAACAACTCGGTGGAGTCCACGGCGCGTACGGCCGGCAATCTGGGATTCGACACTTGGGTGGCCGAAGACGCGTGTTTTACCTTCGACAAGGCTGACTATTTTGGCCATGCCCGTTCGGCTGGCGAGGTCCATGCCATGTCGCTGGGCAACTTGCATGGCGAGTATGCGACGGTGGTCAGCGTGAAGCAGATTCTTGGGGCGGGTTGAAACCGAGTGTGTGGGGTTGCCCCAGCCGGTATGGATTAGCCTCAAACGCCCCATCGCGAGCAGGCTCCCACAGGGCTCAGTAGTGAATCCAGATTTTGTGTTCGCCGCAGGCCCCTGTGGGAGCGAGCCTGCTCGCGAGGACGATTCAATAGGCGAAGATTATCTTCGCCCGGATCATCAAGCGCCGTGGCACTTCTTGAATTTCTTGCCATTGCCGCATGGGCAAGGGTCGTTGCGGCCGACATCCTTCAGGGTATTGCGCACCGGTTCCTGGTGGGCGTGGCCACAGTTCGGGCCATGGACATGTCCGTGATCATGATCGTGGTGATGGTCATGATCGTGGTTGCAGTCAGGGCCATGGACGTGGGGTTGCTGGGTCATCGGGGTTACTCCGCAATAAAATCGGCGGCGATTATCACGCCATTGCGCCTCAGGTGCACGTAGTGGGCGATGAATAAACCGGTTTCCAGCTCACCTTCCAGGCGATAGGGGATCTGCTGGCGAGGTTTTTCGAGCATTTTCACCAGCTTGCGCACTTGCGGCCACAGGTTGGTGCGGATCGGAACCCTGAAGTAGCGGCTATGCCCGGGACGCACCGTGAACCAGTGCTCGTGCTCTCCTTCGGTCAGCAACAGGTCGCCCAGATGAATGCGGTAGGTTATGCCGCGCACGGTCAAATCACTGTCGTCGGGGTTGTCCACACGAAAGTGCAGCATGAACTTCTGCTCCACCAGCCGCGCCCGTACCACCTCGACCTTGGTCAGATGCACCTGCGGTTCAGGGGCCTCATCACCTCGCCAGGACGCACAACTGCCGAGCCCGATGAACAGCAGCAGGCAGGTGATGCGCAGCAGATGTGATGAAAGGGTCATGTCCGTGCCTCTGGTTTATCCCAGTCTAGCCTGCTGGCGAGCGCAGCAGTGTCGGACGATTCCGATATCAGCGATTAAAGTAACCTGCGCAGCACTTCTTGAATTTGTGCCCACTGCCGCACGGGCAGGTGTCGTTGCGTCCGGTCTTGACTGGCACTGTCGGGTCGATGAAGTACCAGCGTGCGCCGTTCTGTACGAAGGATGACTGTTCGCGGTGGCTATGTTCCCCCTGGCCGTCGTGCCAGCGCGCGGTGAAGGTGACAAAGGCGTGTTCGGGTTGGCCACCGAATACTTCGCTGCTTTCCACCTCCAGTCCGAGCCATGTGCTTTTGGCGCTCCACTCGCTGATGGATTGGCGATCCAGGCCGTCCTGCTGGGCGGGCAAGGTCGTGGCCACCAGATAGTCCACCAGCCCCAGCACGTAGGCGCTGTAACGCGAGCGCATCAAGGCTTCGGCGCAGGGCGCCGGGTGACCATCGTGGTAATGGCCGCAGCAGGCGTCCAGTGGGTTGCCACTGCCGCACGGGCAAATGGTTGTGTGCATGCTTGTGTTCACGGCTACCACCAGTATTTTCCAAAGTTTTCCGGGTTGGCCCAAAAGCGTGAGTTGAGCCAGTCAGGGACTTGTTTGTATTCAAGCAGATCGTAGGTAAACAGGGTCAGCACCTGCTCCTCGCGCTGGAATCGCTCACTGGCCTGCAGGGCCAGGGAAAAGAAATCAGTTTCTTGCCAGCCGCAGGCATTGAGGTCCGCCAGCACGGCGATACGGCTGGCGTTGAGATTGCGGATGCCACCCAACAGGTTCAGACCGTCACGTTTGGGCAAATGCTCCAGGCAATCAAGCGCCAGGGCCAGGTCGAAACGTCGCGCCGCCACGTCCGCCGCAAGGGCGCCAGGGGCGGCGTGGACCACTTCAGTATCAGGATGCGCTTGCTGGAACGCCTCAAGGGCAGGGAAGCTGCTGGCACCGATCAACAGCAGTTTTTTCGGGGCATAACGGTCCAGCACGGCAGCCAGGGCTTGCTGGGGCGTACGGGAAGAAATGGCAACGGTCATCGAAGTTCCTCTGTCAGAGCCGCCACGATAGCCTGCGCGGACCCCATGGCCTAGAGCGGTTTGTGCTTAAACGTATCGATCTACGGCAAATAGGGGGCAAAAACCGCGATAGCGTGATGCTGGCGCGGATGCGGAGTCGGGTCTTTACTCCCCTGAATCGGCGCAAAGCCGATCCCTCAAGGAGAAAACCCAATGAGCATAGTTCGCACAGCGTTACCCTTGGTTCTGCTGACCGGTGTGTTGACTGGTTGCGCAGGTTTGCAGAAAACCGATTGGCCGACCTGCGCGGCGGTTGGCGGTGTGACGGGCGCTGGATTGGGCGCCATCGAAAGCACCTCCTGGGCCGGCGGTGGTGCATTGTTTGTCGGCACCATGGCGGCGGCTTATTGCTGGGTGCATGGCGACGGCGATGAGGATGGCGATGGCGTGCCGGACAGCCGCGACAAATGCCCGGGCACGCCTAAGGGCGTGCAAGTCGATGCCGACGGCTGCCCGCCACCGGCACCGGCGCCGATGGTTGAAGAAGTCGTGGTGGTCCAGGAAGAAACCATTGTGATCCGTGACGTGCATTTCGAATTCGACAAGGCCACGCTGACGGCGGCAGACAAGGAGGTCCTGAGCACGATTGCAACCCGACTCAAACAGGAAACGTCCACCGCGCAACTGCGCGTCACCGGCCACACTGACAGCGTCGGCAGCGATGCCTATAACCAGCGCCTGTCTGAACAACGGGCCAACGCGGTGGTGCAATACCTGGTTGAGAGCGGCGTGTCCCGTTCCAGCTTCGTTTCGGTGGAGGGTGCCGGTGAGAGCCAGCCGGTGGCGGACAACAGCACCGCCGATGGTCGGGCCATGAACCGCCGCACGGAGATCAAGATAAATCGCTGAAGCCCCCGTCATCCGCGGCTTGTACAGTCGCGGATGCGGGTCTTTACTCCTGTGTGACCGGTATGGGCCGGTAACACAGGAGCATTCACCATGAACGTTCTACTCAGGGCCGCCTTACCGGTACTGCTGGCGGGCAGTCTGTTGTCAGGTTGTGCCACTCACAGCGATGGCGGCGCACCGCTTAATCAACGCACCTGGCCAGTCTGTAGCTTGATCGGCGGTCTGGTTGGCGGCGGCCTGGGGGCCCTCGAAAGCAGCGGTTGGGCGGCGGGCGGTGCTGCGCTGGGGCTGTTGACCGGCGGCCTGATCTGCTACGCCCAGGATGGCGACGAGGACGATGACGGCGTGTTCGACCGCCGTGACCGTTGTCCCGACACGCCGGCCAATACCCCGGTTGAACATCACGGCTGCCCGTTGCCGCAATACCCGGCCAGCGCTCCGCCGGTTGAACCTCAGGCACCGGCCACGGAAGTGATCACCCTCAACGATGCCGGCAAGGTGCTGTTCGACTTCGATAAATCCGATCTCACTCAAGACGCGCGAAGCCAACTCGATGGGCTGATGAGCAAATTGAGTCATGCCAATGTCGCCAGCATCCGCGTGGTGGGGCACACCGACAGCGTCGGCACTGATGCCTACAACCAGGGGCTGTCCGAGCGCCGAGCAAGCAGCGTGGTGGAATATCTGCTTACCCAGGGGCTTTCACCGGACAAGCTCACCAGTGAAGGCAAGGGTGAAAGCGAGCCTGTGGCCGACAACGAGACCGATGAGGGGCGGGCGCAGAATCGTCGGGTTGAGTTGCATATCCAGCGCTGAGCCGCGTGCCAGAGCCGTCGGGTCGCCAGTGGGGCGACCCGACGAGCCGAGGTTTGCGTCAGATTAAATTTGCCCTGGCCTCTGGCTTATTCTGCGCGCAAGCCGTTACTGTGCGTGCAAAGAATAATACTTACCGGGGGGATGTATGAAGCTGTTATGGGCGCTGGGGCGCTTGTTGACCCTGCTGTTCTGGCTGGTGGTGCTGGTCAACCTGGTCATGCCGTTCGTTCATCCGCTGCATCTGCTGGTCAATTTTGGCGCAGCGATGTTGCTGGCGATCCATTTGCTGGAACTGGTGTTGTTTCGAGCCAGCTTGCGCGGCCGGCCAGCTTCAGGCCGTGATCGCCTGCGAGTGCTGCTGTTCGGCATCTTCCACCTGCAAACCCTCCCGATCGCCGCCGAGGCTTCCCATGCGTAAATTGTGTCTGCTTGTCGCACTCGTGTGCCCCTGGGCCAGTGCCCAAGTGATCCAGGTCGAAACCCATTCCTTGATGCGTCTGCCCAATACCACCAGCGCCCTGACACTGGAACGGCTGGAGGTGGCCGATTACGGCACGTTGCTGGTGCCTGCCAACGTCACTGAATTGACCATTGGCCAACTGCACCTGGGGCGCGAAGCACGGATCGCCATCGTGCCTGGGCAACAGACACTGCAGATAAAAGTTGCCGAGGGCGAACTGGCCGACGGCAGTCAGATCACGGCTCGGGGCGCGCCCGGAACCTATACCAAAGCGGCACGAGCGGGACGTGATCTCAATCTGCGCTTCAATGCCTTGAATGCGCCATTGTTGTCGGTGGATGCCCGCGGTGGAACCGGTGCGCCAGGTTACGTGGGCCTCGATGGCGCCAACGGCCAGGCGCCGGGTTGTACGTGGGGGGCAGCCGGTCGCGGTGCCGACGGCAGCAATGGCAGTGACGGCCAGCCGGGTGCGGCGGGTGCGCAGGTGCGTCTCGAACTGCCCCGTGATTATCCCGATGAGCAGATCAAGGTTACGGTGGAGGGTGGCGCGGGCGGCGCCGCCGGGCCCGGAGGTAAACCCGGCGCTGGCGGCAAGGCCAAGGGGTGCTTCGTCTATACCGCCGACGGTGGCAAAAGCGGTCGCCCTGGTGCCGATGGCCAGCCAGGACCAGCCGGAGCAGCGGGGGCGGTGACGGTGCAGCGATTCTAAGAGGACTGAGCTCGAGACCTGTGGGAGCGAGCCTGCTCGCGTTGGCAGGGTATCAGTCAACCTTGATGTGACTGACCCACCGTTATCGCGAGCAGGCTCGCTCCCACCAGGGGATACGCTAAGTTCAGAACATCGGCCGCGCCGCGCCAATCGCCACCACCAGCAACCCGATCAACAGATTAATCCCCACCAACTGCCGGATTTTCCCCAGTACCGCCGCGCCCGTCGGCCAGTCCTGGGCTGCTACGGCCTTGCGCAGGGCCGGCAATTGCAATCCCTGGATGCGGATAAACAGCGCCGTCATCACCACATACAAGCCGATCATGATCTGCACATAACGTGGCGCGGTCTCGAAGCCGGCAAAGCGCATGTGGATCAGGCCCACGCCGCTGATCGGCAAAAGCACCACTGCGACCCAGACCCAAACGAAAAAACGCTGAAACACTTCTGTCCATAATTTGAGCCGGGCCGGCCCCTCAAGGGCCGCGATTGCGGCGGGGCGCAGGATCATCCAGGCGAAGAACATACCGCCGACCCAGACCAGGGCCGCCAGTAAATGCAGGGTGTAGACGAGGGCAAAGGGTGTCATTGAGTTACTCCGTTCTGCGCAGGATTGATTAGCGGGGTATGATAGCCGCCGATCCGAACCACTGAAAATTTATCCAGCGTTTTTAGCGCCCGACCATTCATGATCAGCACCGAACTCAAAACCACGATCCAGGGCGCCTATTCGCGTTTTCTCGAAGCCAAGAGCCTCAAGCCGCGATATGGCCAGCGCCTGATGATTGCCGAAGTGGCAAAAGTCCTGGGTGACATCGACACCGACGACGAAGGCCGGCGCAGTGGCGAGCCTGCCGTCGTGGCGGTGGAGGCCGGCACCGGCACCGGCAAGACCGTGGCCTACAGCCTGGCGGCAATCCCCACCGCCAAGGCCGCCGGCAAACGCCTGGTGATCGCCACGGCCACGATCGCCTTGCAGGAGCAGATCGTTTTCAAGGACCTGCCTGACCTGATGCGCAACAGCGGGCTGAATTTCAGCTTCGCCCTGGCCAAGGGCCGTGGGCGCTACATGTGCCTGTCCAAGCTCGACATGTTGCTCCAGGAAGGGCCACGGCCCAGTTGTTCGAGGAAGAAGGCTTCAAGATCGAAGTCGATGAGGCCAGTCAGAAGCTGTTTACCAGCATGATCGAAAAACTGGCCGGCAATAAATGGGACGGCGACCGCGACAGCTGGTCCACCGCCCTGGAAGACGCCGACTGGTCACGCCTGACTACCGATCACAGCCAGTGCACCAACCGTCATTGCCCGAACTTCGGCCAGTGCGCCTTTTACAAGGCCCGCGAAGGCATGGGCAAGGTCGACGTCATTGTCACCAACCACGACATGGTCCTGGCCGACCTGGCCCTGGGCGGTGGCGCGGTGCTGCCGGATCCGCGTGACACGATCTATGTGTTCGACGAAGGTCACCACCTGCCGGACAAGGCCATCGGCCATTTCGCCCATTACACCCGGCTGCGCTCCACCGCTGACTGGCTGGAAACCACCGCCAAGAACCTCACCAAGCTGTTGGCCCAACACCCGCTGCCGGGGGACCTGGGCAAGTTCATCGAGCAGGTGCCCGAGCTGGCCCGTGAAATCAAGACGAACCAGCAGTTCATGTTCAGTGCCTGCGAACAAGTGGCGGATTTCAAGCCCGGCGAAGACGTCGAGGGTCGCGATCGACCTCGCCATCGCTTTGTCGGCGGCGTCATACCCGAGCACATGCGCGAGATGGGCATCGAGCTCAAGAAAGGCTTTGCCCGTCTGACCGACCTGTTCACCCGTCTGACCGACCTGCTCAAGGAAGGCATGGATGGCGAGGTCAATATCGGTATCGCCAGCAACCAGGCCGAGGAGTGGTACCCGTTGTTCGGCAGTCTGCTGTCCCGCTCTCAGGGTAACTGGGAGTTGTGGACCGCGTTCACGACTGAAGACCCGGAAGACAACCCGCCGATGGCGCGTTGGTTGACCCTGGCCGAAAGCGGCTCGCTGTTCGACATCGAGGTCAATGCCAGCCCGATCCTGGCGGCGGAAATGCTGCGTCGCAACCTGTGGAATGTCGCCTACGGCGCGCTGGTGACTTCCGCCACGCTGACCGCCCTGGGCACGTTCGACCGTTTCCGCATGCGCGCCGGCCTGCCGAAAAAAGCCGTGACCGCCGTGGTTCCGAGCCCCTTCCATCATGCCGACGCCGGCGTGCTGCGGGTCCCGGACCTCAAGGCTGATCCGCGCGATGCCGCCGCCCACACCGCGGCGATTATTCGCGACCTGCCGGAACTGGTGGAAGGCTCGCGGGGCACCCTGGTGCTGTTTTCCTCGCGCAAACAGATGCAGGACGTGTTCGACGGCCTCGACCGCGACTGGCGCAAGCAAGTGTTCATCCAAGGCAACCTGTCCAAGCAGGAAACCCTGAACAAGCACAAAGCGCGGGTCGACGGCGGCGATTCCAGCGTGCTGTTCGGCCTGGCGAGTTTTGCCGAAGGCGTGGATTTGCCCGGTGCCTACTGTGAGCATGTGGTGATCGCCAAGATCCCGTTTTCGGTTCCGGACGACCCGGTGGAAGCCGCGTTGGCCGAATGGATCGAGGCCCGCGGTGGTAACCCGTTCATGGAGATCTCCGTGCCGGACGCCTCGCTGAAACTGGTCCAGGCCTGTGGTCGATTGCTGCGCACCGAAGAAGACCGCGGCACCATCACCTTGCTCGACCGCCGACTGGTGACCCAGCGCTACGGCAAGGCGATCCTCAACGCCCTGCCACCGTTTCGGCGGGAGATATCCTAGCCTCCCGGTGATTTTTGACTGAGGAGGTCTCTGTGGCGAGGGGATTTAGCGAAACGGGCTGTGTCAGTCCGGTCAGCCGTCTTGCGGCGGTTCCCAAAAACCTCAATGGCTGAAACAATGCAGGCCACTTCAAAAAAGTGTTTGTTTCAAGGGAGTTGCGGGTGCAGATTCAAGGCCATTATGAGCTTCAATTCGAGGCGGTGCGTGAAGCCTTCGCGGCGCTGTTCGACGATCCTCAGGAGCGCGGCGCGGCGTTGTGCATTCAGGTTGGTGGCCGCACGGTCATCGATCTGTGGGCCGGCACGGCCGACAAGGATGGCAGTGAAGCCTGGCACAGCGACACCATCGCCAATCTGTTTTCCTGCACCAAGACGTTCACCGCCGTCACCGCCCTGCAACTGGTGGCCGAAGGCAAGCTGCAGCTGGACGCCCCTGTCGCCCGCTACTGGCCTGAGTTCGCGGCCGCCGGCAAGCAAGCCGTCACGCTCCGTCAGTTGCTTTGCCACCAGGCCGGGTTGCCGGCGTTACGTGAATTGCTGGCGCCCGAAGCACTTTATAACTGGCAGACCATGGTCGATGCTCTGGCCGCTGAAGCGCCCTGGTGGACGCCGGGAGACGGTCACGGCTACGCGGCGATCACTTATGGCTGGCTGGTCGGCGAACTGCTGCGCAGGGCTGACGGTCGTGGGCCGGGGGCATCCATCGTGGCCCGTATTGCCAAGCCGTTGGGCCTGGATTTTCACGTCGGCCTGGCTGATGAAGAGTTTCATCGCGTGGCCCACATCGCTCGCGGCAAAGGCAATGTGGGGGATGCGGCGGCCCAGCGCCTTTTACAAGTGACGATGCGCGAACCCACGGCCATGACTACCCGGGCCTTTACTAACCCGCCCTCGATCATGACCAGCACCAATAAGCCAGAGTGGCGGCGCATGGAGCAACCGGCGGCCAACGGCCATGGTAACGCCCGCAGCCTGGCCGGGTTCTATGCCGGCCTGCTGGACGGCAGCCTGCTGGAGGGAGAAATGCTCGACGAACTGACTCGCCAGCACAGCTTCGGCGAGGACAAGACATTGTTGACCCAGACCCGTTTCGGCCTGGGTTGCATGCTCGATCAGCCGGATGTACCGAACGCGACCTACGGTCTCGGCCCTCGGGCATTCGGTCATCCTGGGGCAGGGGGCTCCATCGGTTTTGCCGACCCGGAGCACGATGTGGCTTTTGGCTTTGTGACAAACACCCTCGGGCCATACGTTTTGATGGATCCGCGGGCGCAGAACCTTGCGCGGGTACTTGCCACTTGTCTATAAAACGTTAGCGAAGGCGGCGGGCACAGGAACCTCGTGTTCCTTTCAGTTTCCAACCGTCTGTTTATGCGGCCCGAACATGGCCTTTGTTTTTTCTTTACATCATTTTGTGGATATCCAATGTCATTGAATAAATCTTTCGCTCTGGCGCTGTGCTTCGCTATCACCGGTTGCGCACAAACCCCACAAAATGATGCCGAGGGCGGCAGTGGCTGGTGGCCGTTCGGCGCCTCCGACAAGGTCGCGGCCAAAGAACCGACGTCAGCGGCGCCGCTGAAACCGGCTGCCGTCGCGCCCCAAGCCAAGGCCGAGGGTGCCACTCACTGGTGGTGGCCGTTTTCTTCCGATGACGCCACCGACGGCGTCGCCAAAAAAGTCGACGCCAAACCTGAAGTCAAGACGCCGGTTACCGTCGCCAAGGCTGAAGCTGAAAGCAACGGCAAGTGGTGGTGGCCATTCGGCGGTAAAGATCAGGAAACCGCCAAGACGGTGCCGATGCCGGATCCGAAAGTCACCCAGGCCTGGCTCGACGACTACGAGCCGAAATTGCGCACGGCCATCAAGGACAGCAAGCTCGAACTTGAACGCCGCGACGACGTGCTGGTGGTCACCGCACCGGTGGACGGCTCCTTCAACCCGGATCGTCCGGCCATGCTGCTGCCGGTGAGCCTCGGCCCGTTCACCCGCGTTGCGAAAATTCTGGAAGCTGATCCGAAAACAGCCGTGCTGATCCTCGGCCACGCCGACACGTCGGGCGCCGCGCCGGTCAACCTGAAGCTCAGCCAGGAACGCGCCCAATCCGTGGCGGCGATTTTCCGTCTCAGCGGCTTGCAGCGTGATCGCCTGATGCTGCGTGGCATGGGTTCGGTTGCGCCCCGTGCCGCCAATGACAGCGTTGAAGGTCGCGCTTTGAATCGTCGTGTCGAGCTGCTGGTCACGCCGCAAAACACCATGGTTGCGCTGCTGAGCAAGTACAACATGCCGGCCCCGGCGCCAGTAAGGTTGGTGGCGGTCCAGGACGTGAAACCTGCGGCTTTGGCGCCAGCGCCCGCGCCGGCGGCTAAAAAATCCAAGGCTGTTGCCAGCAAAAAAGCGCCGGCCAAAAAGGCCGCCGCCAAGGCTCCTGCCAAAAAAGCCCCGGCCAAGAAAGCGCCGGTGGCGAAGAAGCCGCAACCGACCAAAGCCGCTACCGATGCAAAGAAAGTCGCGGCTGCCGATGCATCCAAGCAGTGATGGGCTAACTACAAGGAACGCGCCATGACCCAGACGCTGGCTGATATGCGCCGCGACTACACCCGCGATGGCCTGACCGAGGCGCAGGCCCCGGCCGAGCCGTTCGCGCTGTTCCACCAGTGGTTCGCCGACGCGGTGAAAACCGAACAGGCGCCGGTGGAGGCCAACGCCATGACCTTGGCGACCGTGGATGCCGATGGGCGCCCGCACTGCCGGATCCTGCTGCTCAAGGGGCTCGATGCCCAAGGCTTCACGTTCTTCACCAACTACGAGAGCGCCAAGGGGCAGCAACTGGCCGCGAACCCGTTCGCGGCCATGACATTTTTCTGGCCGACGCTGGAGCGTCAGGTGCGTATCGAGGGCAAGGTGCAGAAGGTCACGGCGCAAGAGTCGGACGCCTATTATCAGGTACGGCCATTGGGCAGTCGCCTCGGGGCCTGGGCTTCACCTCAAAGCCGGGTGATTGCGGGTCGAGGTGAGCTGGAAGACTTGCTCAAGGCCACCGAACAACGCTTCAGTGACAGCCAGCCTCACTGCCCGGAGCATTGGGGGGGCTATCGTCTGCTGCCCGAGCGTATCGAATTCTGGCAGGGACGGGCCAGCCGTCTGCATGATCGCCTCAACTACCGCCTGCAAGAGGCGAGCTGGATCCGCGAGCGTCTGGCGCCTTAGCCCTGGGTATACCCTGCCGCCGCGGCCTGAAGCCATTGCGGCAGGTCGCGCCGCTTGATCCCTTGCTTCTGGGCGTGGGCCAATTGTTGCAGCATGTAAGTTTTTTTCAGCTCATCCTGCCCCGCCAAAGACAGCGCCAGATCGCGGTCCATCCAGCGTTTGATCCGCACGTACAGCCACCAATGAAAGTACAAACCGGCGACGGTGGTAGCGGCTATGATGAAATAATCCATGAGAAATCCTCAGGCCAGTGACGCGGATAGCGGAAATTGGCGCTACTGTTTGGGTGAATTTTTCGGGCGAGTCTGTATCCCACCTGAATGAAAACAATTTTATCCCGGCGAGGCCGTGACAGGCGTCAAGCTGCGGAGTTTAATGAATACCTGTCTTTTGGAGTTTGATGCTATGCGTAAGTCTGTTTTGCTGGTTGCTTCCTTTTCCACGATGGCGATGTTGCTCACTGGCTGTCAGTCGAGCCTGACCGGTGACTCCTAAAGCGCGTCGCGTGCAGACGATTCGCATGGGGACCATTGAAGCCTTGCGTCCGGTCAAGATCGAAGGCACCAAGACCCCGATCGGCGGCGCGGCGGGTGCGGTGGTAGGTGGTGTGGGTGGCAGCGCCATCGGTGGTGGCCGTGGCAGTATCGTTGCTGCCGTGATCGGCGCCGTGGCCGGCGGCCTGATCGGCTCCGCGACCGAAGAAGGCCTGACCCGTACCCAGGGTGTGGAAATCACCGTTCGCGAAGACGACGGCAGCATGCGCGCCTATGTGCAGCAGGTTCAGGAAAACGAAGTGTTCCGTGTGGGTGAGCGGGTTCGTATTTCCACTGTGGATGGTACGAGCCGCGTATCGCACTAAGCTGGAATCGCTAAGAGAAAATCGCGCTTTTTCCTGAACGGGGAGGCGCGATTTTTTTTATGGCTTCGTTTCGGGTGGGGGGGCGCGGCGTGTATATCCGTTTCTTCGGTAACGGCCACTGGCGGTTCCGCCCTTACGGCGGGTCACTTTCGAAAAGCGCGAAAGTAACCAAAGCGCTTCTGCCCCACCACTCGGCACCTCGCTTAGGCTCGGTGTGCCTGAACGAAGGCATTGCTCCGTGGGCCGCCGCGAAGGGCCATCCATGGCCCAGCGCGGCTAACCCGGCATCCATGCCGGGTTGCCCACTCCACAACGCCTCCGTTCAGCCAGCGTGGTTAACGGGGCGTCCAAGATCAACGTCCACCGCGAGGCGGCCTTATAGCCGGCCTGATTCTTGGTGGGACCGCGTTTCTCCTGTGGGAGCGGGCTTGCTCACGCAAGCGGTATCACAGTCGATGAAGATGTTGGGTGTGTTGGCCTTTTCGCGAACAAGCCCGCTCCCTCAGTGGTTCTGTGTTGGATATAAATTTGTGCTCACTGAAAGATCGAATGTGGGAGCGAGCCTGCTCGCGATGACGGCATCCAATTCAATCGCTATGTAACTGAACTATCGCAAGGCTGAGAAGGCGGCTACACAGTTGACGAAGATGTTGCATGTGTCGACCTCTTCGCGAGCAAGCTCGCTCCCACAGGAAAAACGCGATCATCAAAAAAAACAGGTCGGCTATAAGGCCGCCTCGCGGAGGATGTTGATCTCGGACGCCCCGTTAACCACGCTGGCCGAACGCAGGCATTGTGGAGTGGGCATCCCGGCATGGATGCCGGGATAGCCGCGCTGGGCCATGGATGGCCCTTCGCGGCAATGCCGGAGTGAGGGCACACCGAGCCTAGGCGAGGTGCCGAGTGGTGGGGCAAAGCGTTTTTGGTTACTTTTGGCGCTCTTCCAAAAGTGACCCGCCGTAAGGGCGGAACCGCCAGTGGCCGTCACCGAAAAAACGGATATACACACCAATACACACCAATAAACACACAACAAACATCACCCCGATCAGGTAATTTTAGTTGGCTTTAAATGCTGTCTGCTTACGACTAGCCGCCGCTGTCACCGCATAACCCAGCAACGCCGCCAGGATCGAGCCAGTGAGAATACCCATCCGGTCCATACCGGCATACTCGCTGGTGCCGGGCGCGAACGCCAGGGAGCCGACGAACAGGCTCATGGTGAAGCCGATGCCGCACAGGATTGCCACGCCCAGTATCTGCCCCCAGTTGGCGCCGGCGGGCAGGCTGGCGATACCGATCTTGACCGCCAGCCAGGTCAGGCCGAAAACGCCGACGGTCTTGCCCAGCAACAGGCCGATGGCGATGCCCATCGGCACGTGATGGGTGAAGCTCTCGACGGTGACGCCGCTCAGGGACAAGCCGGCGTTGGCGAAGGCGAAGAGCGGCAGGATGCCATAGGCCACCCAGGGGTGCAGGGCATGCTCCAGGGTCAGCAGCGGTGAGGTCTCGGCATTTTTTGTGCGCAGCGGAATGCAGAATGCCAGGGTCACCCCGGCCAGGGTGGCATGGACGCCGCTCTTGAGTACGCAGACCCAGAGAATCAGGCCGACAACCATGTAGGGGCCGAGCTTGACCACTCCCGCGCGGTTCATCGCCACCAGCGCGGCGATGCAGGCGGCTGCCAATACCAGTGACAAGGTCGACAGGGCGCCCGAGTAGAAGATGGCAATGATGATAATGGCGCCCAGGTCGTCGATGATCGCCAGGGTCATCAAAAACAGCTTGAGCGACACGGGTACCCGTTTGCCCAGTAGGGCCAGCACGCCAAGGGCGAAGGCGATGTCGGTGGCCGTTGGAATCGCCCAGCCTGCGAGGGCGGTCGGATTGTCGCGGTTGAGGAACCAGTAGATCAGGGCGGGGACGACCATGCCGCCGATCGCTGCCGCACCCGGCAAGACGATCTGCGAGGGTTTCGACAGCTGCCCGTCGAGAACCTCACGTTTGACTTCGAGGCCGATGAGCAGAAAGAACATGGCCATCAGGCCGTCGTTGATCCATAACAACGCCGGTTTGGCGATTTTCAGCGCCCCGATCTGGGCCACCACGGGGGTGTCCAGAAAGTCCGTATAGAGCCACGACAGCGGTGAGTTATTGAGTATCAGGGCCAGCACGGCGGCGGCGATCAATAGCAGGCCGCTGGCAGCTTCCAGCTGAAGGAAACGAGTCAAAGTATTGCGTAGAGGCACGGTCGCTCTCCATGGATCAAATCAAAAAGATGGTCCACCCTAACCGGTACTGTTAGTTGTTAAAACAAAAGGTATATTCTTTTTTGTTATATGTCGTTACAACGCATGCAACGCGTGGTCAGGCAGTGACAGGCCATATTGGACCTTAGCTGTACCTGTGCGCGATGTCGGTTTTTTCCTAAGCTTGCGACTGGTTTTTCCGAGACAAGTCGTGCCTGCCTGAACGTCAGGTTCCCCGCGTCGCATTGATCCAGTGAGAAGACACCATGAATGACCACCGCCAGTGGGCGCGTGAAGCGATCCGTATCATCGAGGCTGACTTCCAGCGCAGCGCCGACACCCATCTGATTCCACTGGCGTTGCCAGGGCTGCCGGGTATCGAGTTGTACTTCAAAGATGAGTCCAGCCACCCCACCGGCAGCCTCAAGCATCGACTCGCCCGCTCGCTGTTTCTCTACGCGCTGTGTAATGGCTGGCTCAAGCCTGGCGCCCCGGTGATCGAGGCTTCAAGCGGATCGACGGCCATTTCCGAGGCTTACTTCGCGAGGCTTTTGGGCTTGCCCTTTATTGCGGTGATGCCGGCGACCACCTCCCGGGAAAAAATCGCACAGATCGCCTTCTATGGTGGCCAGAGTCACCTGGTGGACGATCCTACGCAGATCTACGCCGAGTCCGAGCGTTTGGCCCGTGAGCATGACGGCCACTTCATCGACCAGTTCACCTACGCCGAGCGCGCCACGGACTGGCGCGCCAATAACAACATTGCCGAATCGATCTTCCAGCAGATGCGTTTCGAGCGGCATCCGGAGCCGAGCTGGCTGATTTCCAGCCCCGGCACCGGCGGCACCACCGCGACCCTGGGTCGTTACGTACGCTACCGCCAGCACTGTACCCGTGTGCTGTGTGCCGACGCCGAGCGTTCGGTGTTTTTCGACTATTACCGCAGCGGCGATGCGAGCCTGCGCCTGGATTGTGGTTCGCGGATCGAAGGTATCGGCCGGCCAAGGGTCGAAGCGTCGTTTTTGCCCAAGGTGATCGATGCGATGGTCAAAGTGCCGGATGCCCTGTCGCTGGCGGCCATGCACTACCTGGCCCAGCGATTGGGCCGACGGGTCGGCGGATCCAGCGGCACCAACCTGATCGGCGCGCTGATCGCCGCCAGGCAGATGGTGCAGGCAGGTGAGATGGGCTCGATCGTGGCAATCTTGTGTGACGGCGGTGAGCGCTATGCCACGACCTATTACGATCCGGCGTGGCTCAAGGCCCAGGGCTATGAGCTGAGTGGATTGATGGACGCCGTGGCGGCGAGTGTGGAGCGGGGTGAGGCGCTGCCGGAAAGTGTGCTCCGAGCCAATATCTGAACACTGGAAAACACTGAATTTCCTTGTGGCAGCGAGCTTGTGTGGGAGCTGGGCTTGCCCGCGATAGCATCACCTCGGTTCACCTGATAGACCGAGCTGCCTGCATCGCGGGCAAGCCCAGCTCCCACAAAGCTTCTCCCGCAGTGGGTAGGGGTCAGGCCTTGAGGCCCAGGATATCCCGCGCCACCGCCTCGGCAATCCGGATTCCGTCCACGCCCGCCGAGAGAATCCCGCCCGCGTAGCCGGCGCCTTCGCCAGCCGGGAACAAGCCCTTGACGTTCAGGCTTTGCAACGTTTCGTCGCGGGTGATGCGCAGCGGCGACGAGGTGCGGGTTTCAATGCCGGTCAGCACGGCGTCATGCAGCGAGTAGCCGCGAATCTGCTTTTCGAACGCCGGCAGGGCTTCACGGATGGCTTCGATGGCGAAGTCGGGCAGGGCCAAGGCCAGGTCGCCCAAAGACACTCCCGGTTTGTAGGACGGCTCGACGCTGCCCAGCGCCGTAGACGGTTTGCCGGCAATGAAGTCGCCCACCAGTTGTGCCGGGGCTTCGTAGTTGCTGCCACCGAGCACGAAAGCGTGGGATTCCAGACGCTCCTGCAATTCGATGCCCGCCAAGGGGCCGCCCGGGTAATCCACTTCAGGCGTAATGCCCACCACGATGCCGGAGTTGGCGTTGCGCTCGTTGCGTGAATACTGGCTCATGCCGTTGGTCACGACGCGGTTCGGCTCGGAGGTGGCCGCCACTACGGTGCCGCCCGGGCACATGCAGAAGCTGTACACCGAGCGACCGTTCTTGGCGTGGTGCACCAGTTTGTAATCGGCGGCGCCAAGCTTCGGGTGGCCGGCATATTTGCCCAGGCGCGCGCTGTCGATCAGCGATTGCGGGTGTTCGATGCGGAAACCCACCGAGAACGGCTTGGCTTCCATGTACACGCCGCGGCCGTGGAGCATGCGGAACGTGTCCCGGGCGCTGTGGCCCAGGGCCAGAATCACATGTTTTGAATGAATACGTTCGCCACTGGCCAGTTCAACACCGACCAACTGGCCGTCCTCGATCAACACATCCGTGACCCGCTGCTGGAAGCGAACTTCGCCGCCCAGGGCGCGAATCTGCTCACGCATGTTTTCCACGACGCCTGTCAGACGGAACGTACCGATGTGCGGCTTGCTGACGTAGAGGATTTCTTCCGGCGCGCCGGCCTTGACGAATTCGTGCAGGACTTTGCGACCCAGGAACTTGGGATCCTTGATCTGGCTGTAGAGCTTGCCGTCGGAGAACGTCCCCGCACCGCCTTCGCCGAACTGCACGTTGGATTCGGGGTTGAGCACGCTTTTGCGCCACAGGCCCCAGGTATCCTTGGTGCGCTGGCGCACTTCGGGGCCGCGCTCGAGGATGATCGGTTTGAAGCCCATCTGTGCCAGCAACATGGCGGCGAAGATCCCGCACGGGCCGAAGCCGACCACGATCGGCCGTTCGCTCAGGTCAGCCGGTGCCTGGCCCACCACTTTATAGCTGACATCCGGCGCCTGGTTGACGTTACGGTCATCGGCGAACTTGCGCAGCAAGCCGGCTTCATCGCGCACCGTCAGGTCGATGGTGTAGATGAAGCACAGTTCGGAGGACTTCTTACGCGCGTCGTAGCTGCGTTTGAACAGGGTGAAGTCGAGCAGGTCATCGCTGGCGATGCCCAGGCGCTGCACGATGGCTGGGCGCAGGTCTTCTTCGGGGTGGTCGATCGGCAGCTTGAGTTCGGTGATTCGTAACATGACAGGATCCGGTTCGCGGGACGCACAACTGCGCCAGGGCGTGAGGCGGCGATTATAAGCCAAAAACCTTCGAATCAGTCGTTACGCGCACCGCCGAAGTAAGCGCATCCGCGCTGGACCTGACCGTTGACCCGCAGCTCGGCGCTCATGTGTTGCACGCTGCCGGTCACGCTGTCGACGCAGCGCTGGGGAGTGACCCAAAGCTCGACCTTCTGGCCGTTGGCTTCGGTGCCGAGATTGAAGCGGCCATCGCCCAGTTGTTCCTCAACGAAAGGCACTGCCAGAGGCGGCTGGCCCTCACGTTCGAGCACCAGGCCCTTGCCGCTGGCGTTCAGATTCCACTCGGGGCCATGGCCGGTGGCGCGCAGGAGCAGTCGCTTGAAGTCGGCGTCGTCGCAAGCGCTGCCCGAACGCTCCAGGCGATACAGCTGCTCAAGATTCAACTGGCTGTCGGTACCGGCCGCTGCGCTGGTGACGATATGGCCGCGCACATCGGCAAACAGTTTGCCCTGATCATCGGCCAGGCTGGCGGCCTGTTGCAGTACGCTGGTGCCGCCGCTGTCGTTGACGATGTAGCGACGCTGCTCCTGGCAGGACTGGAACACCAGCTTGCCATCGGCCGCCGTAAGTTCGCCCTGCATGCGCATCTGCCCGGCATGGGAAACGCTCTGGGGGGGAGCGTCGAGCAACTGGCAGCCGGCGAAAAGCGGCAGGAGGGCGACAAACAGCAGGGAACGGGCGGCACGCATCATTGAGTCTCCAGACAAGTGCCGCCACGTTACGCAGACTGATCCTGCATCACAAGAGGTCAACCGACGTGAAAGGTCTGGCCAGTCTGCAGGCCTTCGACACTCTTGGCGTAGGCCAATGCGACATCGGCGGCTGGTACCGGCTTATAGCCACGGAAGTACGGGGCATAGTTGTCCATGGCTTCGAGCAGCACGTTCGGACTCACCGAGTTGACCCGCAAGCCCCGGGGCAATTCGATTGCCGCGGCACGCACGAAACTGTCCAGGGCACCGTTGACCAGCGCCGCCGACGCACCGCTTCTGATCGGATCGTGGCTGAGCACGCCAGTGGTGAAGGTGAAGGACGCACCGTCATTGGCGAATTCGCGGCCGATCAGCAGCAGGTTGACCTGGCCCATCAGTTTGTCTTTCAAACCCAGGGCGAAGCTGTCCTGCGTCATCTCGTCCAAGGGCGCAAAGGTGACGTTGCCCGCGGCGCAGACCAGTGCATCGAAGCGACCGGTTTTCTCGAATAGGGCACGGATCGAAGAGCTGTCACTGATATCCACGTGCAGGTCGCCGCTGTGACGGCCGATGCGCACAATGTCGTGACGCGGCGACAGTTCTTTATCAATGGCCGAACCGATGGTGCCGCTGGCGCCGATCAACAGGATTTTCATTAGCTGTTCCTCAATGGGCTGGATGAGATTGCAGTCTAGAGAGGTTCTTTCTCTTGATAATCGTGGTAATAGGCAACCTTTGGTTTTCAATTGGAAACAATCCGATGAGCGAAATGGACGACCTGGCGGCGTTCGCCGTGTTGATCGAGGCCGGTAGTTTCACCCTGGCGGCCCAGCAATTGGGCTGCAGCAAGGGCCAGTTGTCCAAGCGCATCAGCCTGCTGGAGAGTCGGTTTTCGGTGGTGTTGCTACAGCGCACCACGCGGCGCTTGAGTCTCACGGCAGCGGGGGCGGCGTTATTGCCTCAGGCCCAGGCGTTGTTGGTGCAGGTGCAAAGGGCGCGTCAGGCCCTGGCTCGCCTGAAGGATGAAATTTCCGGGCCGGTGCGTATGACGGTTCCGGTGTCGTTGGGCGAAACCTTCTTTGAGGGTTTGCTGACGGAGTTCGCCCAGCGCTACCCCGACGTGCAGATTGAACTGGAACTCAACAATGGCTACCGGGATCTGTCCCGTGATGGTTTCGACCTGGCGATCCGCTCCGACGCTACCCTCGATGAGCGCCTGGTGGCGCGTCCGCTGCTGGCCTGGCATGAGCTGACCTGCGCCAGCCCGGCCTACCTCGAACACTACGGCGAACCCCTGACGCCCCAGAGCCTGGCCGAACATCGTTGCCTGCTCAACAGTCATTACAGCGGCCGCGAAGAATGGCTCTATCACCAGCAACACGAATTGTTGCGGGTGCGGGTATCGGGACCGTTCGCCAGCAATCACTACAGCCTGCTGAAAAAAGCCGCCCTGGCCAACGCCGGGATCGCCCGGTTGCCGTCCTATCTGTTGCATGAGGAATTGGCTGACGGACGTTTGCGCTGGTTACTCAGGGATTTTCAGACCCGTCGCATGCCGATGTACCTCGTGCACCCGTACCAGGGCGGTTTGCCCAAGCGCACCCAGGTGCTGGCCGATTATCTGATCGACTGGTTCAAGCGCAGTGGCGAGGCGCTGGATCGGCTTCAGCGATAGCAAGGCATCACACGAACCTTGTGGGAGCGAGCCTGCTCGCGATAGCGGTGGGTCAGGCAACAATTGTGCTGAAGCTGACACTGCTATCGCGAGCAGGCTCGCTCCCACAGGAGTCCCGATCTTGATCAGCGAGCGTAGTGCCTGGCGATCAGGTGGTCGAGCGACAGCTTGCCCGGCCCGCGCGCCATCAGATAAAGCAGTACCGCCGCCCAGGTGCCATGGGTCGGATAGGCGTCGGGGTAGACGAACAGTTGAATGGTCAAGGTCATGCCCAGCAGGGCCAGGGCCGAGAAGCGTGTCGCCAGGCCAAACAGGATCAGGATCGGGAACACATGTTCGGCCGCTGCCGCCAGATGCGCTGCCAGTTCTGGCGACAACAGCGGCAAGGCGTATTCGCTTTTGAACAGGGGAATGGTCGAATCGGCCAGTCGCGGCAGGCCGAGCTGGAAGGTGCCGTCGATCAGGTCGATGGCCAGGCCTTCGATTTTGGTCTGGCCGGATTTCCAGAACACCGCCGCGATGCAAAAGCGCCCAACGAAGGCGATCAGGCTGTGAGGGATTTTATCCAGCCATTCAATGGAGCGAGTGATCAGGGCGTTCATGGCAATACCTGCTCGGCTAACAGATGGGTGACGGCTTGATGGCTGATGAGCTGCGCCAGGGTGTGCTCCAGTTCCAGATCGCTGTCGCGCCTGGTTGCAGCATCAATGGCCGCGCCCAGGAAACAACCTTGCAGCAGGTCCTTGATGAAATCATGGGCGCCGGGACTGATCGCAAACACCTCCACGTCCAGGTTGTTGCGCAGCACCAGGGCGCATTGCGGCGTGAAGGGATCGACCGGCATGACGGGCTCTTGCTGATGGGCGGCCCAGATCGCCACCACGGCGAAGGGCGATTGCAACAGGTGCAGTGACGGATGAAGGCCGACCCTCAGATGATCATGGGATGCCGGCGATGACAGCACTTGCATGACCTGTTGTGCATCCATGGGCCGGGCGTCGGCGGCGTGCCAGGCTTGCACCTGCAGGCGCTCCAGTCGGGCGACATCCGCCAGATACGGCACGCTGGCGGCGGGTTCGAAATGTTCGATGAACCCTGCAAAGTCGGCACCGTAGTCACTCATGACTGGGCTTCGCGGTGCGGCGCACTGGACGTACATTCCGGCCATGGCGCCGAAGAACTCCTCGCCCACCAGTTGTGCCACCACCGGATAGTTGTCGGCCAGGGCGTTGATCAATGAGCTGAGCACGTTGTTGCGATACGCCGCGAACCGGCTCTCTGGATCGGCGCCGGTGGCGCAGGTCAAACCCTGCGGACAAGCTTTGCGCGGGTCGAGCAGGGCGGCGGCGAATTCGCTGTAGCGGCTCATGGCTGGACCCTGGCGGCGTTTAATAGTTGGTCGGCCTGACCGGCTTCGGCCAACAGCACTGCCAACGCCGGGATGCGGTTGTCGCGCTCGATCAGCGTGGCGACTGGCCCGGTCCGCGCCAGTACCGTGCGATACAAGCGCCAGACCTCGTTATCGATTGGCGCACCGTGGTCATCGATCAGCAAACGCTCGCCCAGGCTGTCGGAGTCTTCGGCAAACCCGGCCAGATGAATTTCCCCGGTGGCCTGCAGGGGCAGTGCGTCGAGGTAAGCCTGGGGATCACGGCAATGGTTGATGCATGAAACGTAGACGTTGTTCACATCCAGCAGCAGTCCGCAGCCAGTGCGACGGATGACTTCACTGATGAAGTCAGGCTCGTCGAGGGTCGAGTCCTCGAACGCCAGATAAGTGGCCGGGTTTTCCAGCAGCAGTGTGCATTTGAGGCTGGACTGGACCTGATCGACGTGTTCGCAGACGCGCCTGAGCGTCGTTTCATCGTAGGCCAGGGGCAGCAGATCGTTGAAAAACACCGGGCCATGGCTGGACCAGGCCAGGTGTTCGGAAAAAGACTGGGGCTGATAGCGTTCGATCAGTGTGGCCAGGCGCTGCAAATGCGCAACATCCAGCGGCCCCTCTCCACCGATCGACAGGCCGACGCCGTGCAGTGACAGCGGATACTGTTCGCGTATCCGCCCCAGGAAGTGATGAAACGGCCCGCCGGCCACCATGTAGTTTTCCGCGTGCACTTCGAAGAAACCCAGATCCGGTCGGGTCTGGAGCACTTCACGAAAATGCTCGGTCTTGAGCCCCAGCCCCGCCCGCGGCGGTAGCCGGGTGTCGAAGGCGAGGGAAGCGGTGTTCGACATGGCGGCAGGCCTCAGGCGGTGCGATCAGGACTTGGCTTTATAGGCTTCAAGCTGGCCGAAACCGGTGGGCGAGGTTTCGCTTTTGAGGGTGGTGCAGGTGCCCTTGGGGACCGATTTCCAGGCGTTGGCCTGATAGTCCATTTTCGCGGTGCCGGCACAGGTGGTGCCAGCGCCGGCGGCGCAGTCGTTCTTGCCTTTGAGAGCGACACCGAAGCATTTTTCCATGGTGTCGTCGGCGGCATGGACAGTCGAGACGCCTGTCATGCTCAAGGCAGAGCCAAGTGCCAGGGCCAGGGCGGCGGCGGACAGGGTGCGGGTCGAAGCAGTCATGATGATTCTCCAGTTTCAGGAAATGAACCGGCGTTAGCGCCGGTCTGCTGAACTAGAGAGGGGGTGGGGGAATGCGTTACAGCAGGTTCTCGATTTTTTTTGTTTGTTTCGAAATCCATTGTGGCGAGGGGATAAATCCCCTCGCCACAACAGCATTCACTTGAGAACTGGGCAAAAAAAAACGGCCCAAAGGCCGTTTTCTCATGCAGCAACAGACTCAACCGCCCAGATACGCCTCACGTACTTTCGGGTCGGTCAGCAGCGCCTCCCCCGTGCCTTGCATCACCACGCGGCCGTTCTCCAGCACGTACGCCCGGTCAGCGATTTTCAGCGCCTGGTTGGCGTTCTGCTCAACCAGGAATACCGTCACGCCATCCTTGCGCAGTTGTTCGATGATGTCGAAGATCTGCTGGATGATGATCGGCGCCAGGCCCAGGGACGGTTCGTCGAGCAGCAGCAATTTGGGCTTGCTCATCAGCGCACGGCCGATGGCGAGCATTTGCTGTTCGCCGCCGGACATGGTGCCGCCGCGCTGGCTAAAGCGTTCTTTCAGGCGGGGGAAAAGGTGCAGCACCTTGTCCATCTGCTCCTGAAAATCACCCTTTTCGGTGAAAAAACCGCCCATGGCGAGGTTTTCTTCCACGGTCAGTCGGGCAAATACCCGACGGCCTTCCGGCACCACGGCGATGCTCTTGCGCATGATCTGCGAAGAGTCCTGGCCCACCAGTTCCTCACCCATGTAGCGGATGCTGCCACTGTGGGCCTGGGGCGAACCGCAGAGCGTCATCAGCAGGGTGGATTTGCCGGCACCGTTGGCACCGATCAGCGTCACGATTTCGCCCTGGCGGACTTCGACGTTGACGCTGTGCAGGGCCTGGATCTTGCCATAGAAGGTGGAAACGTTTTCGAACTGCAGCATTTACGCTTCCCCCAGGTAGGCTTTGATCACTTCAGGATTGTCGCGGATCTGTTCCGGCGAACCGTCGGCCAGCGGCGTGCCCTGGTTGATCACGACGATATGGTCGGAAATGCTCATGACCAGCTTCATGTCGTGCTCGATCAGCAACACGGTGACATCGTGCTCCTCGCGCAGCACGCCGATCAGCGCTTTGAGGTCTTCGGTTTCCTTCGGGTTCAGGCCGGCGGCCGGTTCGTCGAGCATGAGGATCCGCGGGCGGGTCATCATGCAGCGGGCGATTTCCAGGCGCCGTTGCTGGCCGTAGGCCAGGGTGCCGGCGGTACGGTTGGCGAACTCCTTGAGATTGACCTTCTCCAGCCAGTACTCGGCGAACTCCATGGCCTCGCGTTCGCTCTTGCGAAACGCCGGGGTCTTGAACAGACCGGCAAAGAAGTTGGTGTTCAGGTGGCGATGCTGGGCGATCAACAGGTTCTCGACCGCCGTCATGTCCTTGAACAGCCGCACGTTCTGGAAGGTGCGCACCACACCCTTGCGGGCGATGTGGTGACCAGGCAGGCCCTGGATCGGCTCGCCGTCCAGCAGGATCGTGCCGCCGGTAGGCTGATAGAAGCCGGTCAGGCAGTTGAACACGGTGGTCTTGCCCGCGCCGTTCGGCCCGATCAATGCAACGACCTGTTTCTCTTTCACGGTCAGGGCCACGCCATTGACCGCCAGCAAGCCGCCGAAGCGCATGCTCAAGTTTTCGACTTTCAGGATCTCGCGGCTCATTTGCGCAGCTCCAGTTGCATAGGCAGCAGACCTTGAGGACGCCAGATCATCATCAGCACCATCAAGGCGCCGAACATCAACATGCGGTATTCGCTGAATTCACGCATCATTTCAGGCAACAGGATCATCACGATTGCCGCCAGGATCACACCCAGCTGCGAGCCCATCCCGCCCAGCACCACGATGGCGAGGATGATCGCCGACTCGATGAAGGTGAAGGATTCCGGCGTCACCAGGCCCTGACGGGCAGCAAAGAAGCTACCGGCGAAACCGGCGAAGGCGGCACCGAGGGTGAAGGCCGAGAGCTTGATCACGGTCGGGTTCAGACCCAGGGCACGGCAGGCGATCTCGTCTTCACGCAGCGCTTCCCACGCACGGCCGATAGGCATGCGCAGCAGGCGGTTGATGACGAACAGCGCAGCCAGGGCCAGCAACAGCGCAACCAGGTAGAGGAAAATCACCTTGTTGATCGAGTTGTAGGGCAGTCCGAAGTACTCGTGGAAGGTCTGCAGACCTTCGGCGGCTTTGCGTTCGAAGGTCAGGCCGAAGAACGTCGGCTTCTCGATATTGCTGATGCCGTTCGGGCCGCCGGTGATGTCGGTCAGGTTGCGCAGGAACAGACGGATGATCTCGCCGAAACCCAGGGTCACGATTGCCAGGTAGTCACCGCGCAAGCGCAGCACCGGGAAACCCAGCAGGAAACCGAAGGTGGCGGCCATCATCCCGGCAATTGGCAGGCAGATCCAGAAGCTCAAGCCGAAGTAATGGGACAGCAGCGCGTAGCTGTAGGCGCCGACGGCATAGAAGCCGACGTAACCCAGGTCCAGCAGACCGGCCAGCCCTACCACGATGTTCAGGCCCAGGCCCAGCATCACGTAGATCAGGATCAGGGTGGCGATGTCCACCGCACCGCGAGAGCCGAAAAACGGCCAGACCAACGCGATGACGATCAGGCCCAGGATGATCCAGCGCTGGGTAGTCGGCAGGGTCAGGAAGTTGCTGGCCTTGGCCGGGACTATCGGAAGGCCTGGCGAGGCCTTCCAGGCGGCGCTGATCTGCGTGCTGAACAACACCCGCAGGAACATCAGCACCGAACACACGGCGATGGTCGCCAGGATGGCGGGGCTGGTGCCGTGCACTTCAAGGTCGATGCCCACGATGGTCAGTTTCAGGCCGAGTACCGGGTACGCGACCGCCCAGACCAACAGCGCGCTGAAGAGCGCCGATTTAAGATGTTTAGTCATACCTTCTCAACCTCCGGACGGCCCAGGATGCCGGTCGGCCGGAACAGCAGCACCAGAACCAACAAGCCGAACGCCACGACGTCCTTGTATTGATCGCCGAAGATGTCGGCACCAAAGGCTTCCGCCACGCCCAGCACCAGCCCGCCGAGCATGGCTCCGGGGATGCTGCCGATGCCGCCCAGTACCGCAGCGGTGAAGGCCTTCAGGCCCACGAGGAAACCGGCGTTGGGGTTGATCACGCCGTATTGCATGCTCAGCAGCACGGCGGCGATGGCCGCCAGGGCCGCGCCGATGACGAAGGTCAGGGCAATGATGTTGTTGGTGTTGATGCCCAGCAGGTTGGCCATCTTGATGTCCTCGGCGCAGGCGCGGCAGGCGCGGCCCAGGCGGGAACGGGAGATGAACAGCGTCAGGCCGAGCATGGCGACCAGGGTCACCACGAACACCACGATTTGCATGTAGGAAATCAGCACTTCCTGTGCCCCCCCTGGCCCGAAGGTAAAGTTACCCGGAATCAGGTTGGGAATGGATTTGTCCTTGGAGTCTTGCGACAGCAGAACGGTGTTCTGCAGGAAGATCGACATGCCGATGGCCGAAATCAGCGGGATCAGACGGTTGCTGCCGCGCAAGGGGCGGTAGGCGATCCGTTCGATGCTGTAGCCATAGGAACTGGTCACCACGATGCTCGCGATGAACGCCGCGGTCATTAACAGCGGGACACTGTCGAGTCCCATCATGGCCAGCCCGGCGATGGCGATGAACGCCACGTAGGAGCCGATCATGTACACCTCGCCGTGGGCGAAGTTGATCATTCCAATCGTATAGCCGATGGCGATCAGGGCATACGTGCTGCCAACGGTCAGGCCGTTAACCAGCTGTTGGAAGAAGTGATAGATGTCAGGCATTACAGCGCTCCTAAAAACCTGATACGCATTTCACTGGTGGAGTCATTTTCCCGCCCGGCCCCGTGGATCTGCATCCACTTCGAGCACGAGGTTTGCCAGCGAACCGCTGATGACGGTTTTGAGATTTTCAGGTGGGGAGACTGGCGGATCACGCCAGCGCGGCCCAATACATTTAAAACAAAGCCCACGGCACGCCGTGGGCTTTGTTGGCAGTCAATCAGGCCAGGCCTTACTGAGGCGAAGCTTCGGTTTTAGGTTTGCCGAAATGCCACTGGTAAACCACAAACTTGAAGTCCTTCAGGTCGCCCTTGTCGTCGAAGCTCAGGTCACCGGTCGGGGTCTTGAAAGTACCGGCGTGGATGGCTTCAGCCACTTTTTCCGGGTCTTCGCTCTTGGCTTCGGTGATGGCCTGGGCAATCACTTGAACGGCCGAGTAGGACGGGAACACGAACGGACCGCTCGGGTCTTCCTTCTTGGCTTTGAACGCGTCAGCCAGGGCGATGTTGGCCGGATCCTGGTCGAAGGATTTCGGCAGGGTCACCAGCAAACCTTCGGAAGCTTCCTTGGCGATCTGCGAGATCGAGTCGTTACCCACGCCTTCCGGACCCATGAACTTGGCGTTCAGGCCTTTTTCCTGGGATTGACGCAGGATCAGGCCCAGCTCCGGGTGGTAGCCGCCGTAGTAGACGAAGTCGACGTTGGCTTGCTTGAGCTTGGCGATCATCGAGGAGAAGTCTTTGTCGCCGGCGTTCACGCCTTCGAACACGGCGACTTTCACGCCTTTCTTCTCGAGGGTCGTTTTCACGGCACTGGCGATACCTTCGCCGTATTGCTGCTTGTCGTGCAGGACCGCAACGACTTTCGGCTTGACGTGGTCGGCAATGTAGTTACCGGCGGCAGGGCCCTGGGCGCTGTCCAGGCCGATGGTGCGGAAGATCATCTTGTAGCCGCGAGCGGTGATGTCCGGGCTGGTAGCGGCTGGCGTGATCATGATCACGCCTTCGTCTTCATAGATGTCCGAAGCCGGTTGGGTGGAGCTGGAGCACAGGTGGCCGACCACGAACTTGACGCCGTCGTTGACGACTTTGTTCGCCACCGCGACCGCTTGTTTTGGATCACAGGCGTCATCGTATTCAACGGCGACCAGTTGTTTGCCGTTGACGCCGCCCTTGGCGTTGATCTGCTTGATGGCCATTTTGGAGCCACTGAATTGCATGTCGCCGTACTGGGCTACGGGGCCGGTTTTTGGGCCGGCGATGCCGATCTTGATGGTGTCGGCGGCGAACGAATGGCTGGCAACCCCGGCCAGAACCATAGCGGCAAACAGTTTGGAAATCTGCTTAGTAGCCTTAGTCATAGTGCTCCACTCATGCTGTTGTAGTTTTTATAGTCCTGGCGCCGAAGCAGCAGAACCGGGTCAGATATCTTGGATATCCTCGCGGAAAATGCCCCCGGCAACTGTACCGGTACAGTGTAGAGCGCCGATTGTTGGCAAGGGAAGCTGGCGCTTGGGGGCAAAACCTGAGGGTGTCGCTTAATTGAAAGAAAAAGACAGAATGGCGGCGGGGTTCGTCCGGACAAATCGGCAATCCCTGGCTTTCCTGCGCTTTCCAATCGGTACTCCAATTGCTACCGGGTTTTTCTGCCAGACCACCGACGTTATCATTCGCGCCGATTTCTTTTCCGGACAGCTCCCATGAATCAAGAACCTAGCACCCTCTATGCCAAACTGCTTGGTGAAACCGCATCCATCACCTGGAAGGAGCTGGAGCCGTTCTTTGCCAAGGGTGCCCTATTGTGGGTCGACCCGGCCCTGGATCTGATCGCCGCGGCCGAGGCCGTTGCCCAGGACGAAGGTACCAAAGTCGCCGCCTGGCTGGCTGCCGACCAGTTGGCCAAGCTGTCTGAAACGCGGGCGCTGGACTTTTTCGAACGCGATCCGCAGCTATGGGCGGTGGTGGTTTCACCGTGGATTATGGTCCAGGAAAGGGCATCGGTTTGATGCCTGCACCAAGTTGGTTCGTATTTTCTGCGGAGTAAAAGTGTGTAGGTGAGTAGCGTGATGGCATCCTGCCGTGGTGAAACGCCACAGTGGAGGGTGACGTATACGTAACGGGAACAGTTTATTGGGCAGCCGTTGGGCTGCTTAATTGTTTCTGAATGTTGATTTTGTGTTGTGGTCAAGGCCGCCAATCGCGAGCAGGCTCGCTCCCACAGTGAACCGCGTTTCTTCAGAAAGAACGCGATTAATGTGGGAGCGAGCCTGCTCCCGATTGGCGCGACGCGGTCCTGCGCCAGCCTCAATAAGTCTTGCCCGTATGGTTATTCAGGGAAATAACCTTGGTCTTGCCGATGCGGTGACGGTAGATCTCACGCAAATACTTGATCGCCTTTTTCACGCAGTCGCGGGACAGGCGGATGTCATTGATCGAGACAAACTTGTCTTTGTCGCTGATCAGCTCGCGGTATTTCTTCTCGTACATCGGCTTGATCGCGTACCAGTTGGTGTCGAGGATCTTCGCCGGGTTTTCGAACTCGTTGAGCAGATCGTCGATGCGCTCTTCGTCGAAGTCTTCGTTGATGATGAAGTCCAGGATCGAGTTGTCCAGGGTGTCATCGAAGCGATACGGGGTGCGGGCAAAACAGCGCTTGATGAACGCCACGATCAGGGTCAGGAAGTCATCCGACAGGCAGGGGCTCTTGGCGATCAGGGTGGTCAGCGACAGGTTGGCCGAGGCACCGATCACCAGCGCGTAACGCTTGAGGGTGGTGTTGGGGAACAGGCTGTTGAGGTGGGTCTTGAGCCGGTTCAGGTCCATGTAGGACAGCTTGTAGTCCTTGGGCAACGAGACGATCGACACCACCGACGAGCAGTTCTTGAAGAAGTGCAGGTCATGCAGGGCCGCGGCGTCGTAGCCGGAATTCTTGTACTGCTCCAGCGAGGCGCGGTAGCGCTTGGATTCGATCGGCAACAGGCTGATGCCTTCAATGGCCTGGGTGACTTTGTTGAAGTGCGGCAGGTCGATGGAGCGGAAGAACAGGTCGTCGATGTTCAGGCGCGGCGGCTCCTTCTCGAACACCTTGAACTTGTCGCCGCTGGGCGCTGGGGTTTCCGGAACGACGGACTCGGCGTAGGCAATTGCCACCGGGCCGGCCAGGCTCATGAACAGGTCGTTGGCGTCCAGGCGAATGGTTTCGCCAATGTCGATGCCGGCACGACGGAAGTAGTTCTGGTCGTAGTCGGTGGTCACCGCCTGGGCGGTCAGGATGTTGAAGATCTGCTGGGAGATGTACTGGTTGGCGTGCTTCTCCATGGCATTGACATCGATGTTCTGGATGTTGCCGTCATCGCTCTCTTCGGCGTAGCGCATGATGTCGTTGGAGATCAGCATCATCGCGTTCCAGGGGCGGATGCGGCCCATCACGCTGGCTTCGCTGCTGTCTTCGTTGGCGAAGTTGTACGAGAAATCCCATTCTTCCGACAGGTACTTGCACAGCAGGCGTCCGGCGTTGATGTGCAGCGCCTCGGACATTTCGCTGCGGTGATCGGAAATGTTCGGCAGTACGCAAATGCCGCTGGTGAAGATCGGCTCGAAGACGAAGGAATGACCGCTCTTGCTGTCGTGTTCGTCCATCGGCTTGGTGTCGAACGTCTTGTTCATGTACGAGTACTGCTGAGCCAGGCCGAACTCCGAGGCCATGCCCGAACCGGTACCGCCACCGGCACTGAAGATCGAGAAGTACAGGCGCGACTGGTTGGCCTTGATGCCGCAGCTGTCGATCAGGTACGAGTGGATCATTTTCCAGTCGGGGCTGGAGAAACGCTGGGTGTCCTTGTTCAGGATGATCTTGGCCAGGTACTGCCCCAGGATCGGCGCGTTACCGGCGCCCCCGGCATGGACTTCCGACAGGTCCATGATTTTCATTTTGCTGTAGTCGCGCAAAAAGCCGCTTTTTTCGCCTTTGCGCGAAAAACGGATGCGTCCGGCGATGTCCTTGTCCAGGTCGCCGAGCATCACCAACGGCTCGACCAAAAACACCGGCTTGCTCACCTTGCTGGTGCCCAGGCGCAAATTGTTGCGGATCCACTGCGCCGGGCTGTAACCCTTGTCGCTGTAGCCCTTGTCTTCGGCATTGAATTCGTTGAGGTAGAACTTGCGGGCGTTGTACACCAGCTCGGCTACGTCCAGGGCGATGTTGGAGCCACAGCGACCCAGGCCGATCAGGCATACGGACGGGAACTCCTGCTGATCGCGTTCGCTTTCGTCGTCCACCAGGTGCGGCGGGCGCGGGAACACGCTGTCACGCAGGCCGTCGAGGTTGTCGAGGATGCGGTCGGTGTTGGTTTCGGTGAAATACAGATACTGCTGAGTCGACAGGGAACGTGAGCGCCTCGGCGGCTTCGGGGTTTCAGGACCGTTGGCGGCCGGGCTCAACGTAAGATCGGATACTGCAGTGGCTGTTTTTTTAGAGGTCATTGTGCGCCATATGCCTGAACTGGTCGGTTCGATGACCACTGTCATCAAACCATCGCGGATGGGAGCTCGCGTCCTTGACGGCGCGAAGGTCGGCCCAAGCGTTCAGGGGGGCAGCCTGAGCAGCGCTCGGGAAAATCTTTCCTGATAGGTTGAATCGGCCATCGGAAGGCGATCTTTAGTCGAAATAAGGCAAAATGATGTCAATTGCTTCAGGGAATTGACCATAGTCACTAAACACGCCGCCCGCCATGGCCGGGTATCAGTCATGCGAATGATTGGAGACAGTCTGCGCGCCGCTGTCTAGATTGCAGACTCCGGGTTCGGATGCCTCGCCGTGCCCCATAACAATAAAGAGACGGACCCATGCAGAACTCGACCCAAGCGGCGAATGCCTGGCGCATTCTGTTCCTGCTGTTCCTGGCCAACCTGTTCAACTTCTTTGACCGCACCATCCCGGCGATCATCATCGAGCCGATCCGTATGGAGTGGAGCCTCAGCGACTTCCAGATCGGCATCATCGGCACCGCCTTCACCATCGTTTACGCCATCGCCGGGCTGCCGCTGGGGCGCATGGCCGATACCGGTTCGCGCAGCAAGTTGATGGGCTGGGGCCTGGCGACCTGGAGCGGGCTGACGGCGGTCAATGGCTTGGTGGGCAGTTTCTGGGCGTTTCTGGTGGTACGCATGGGCGTGGGGATCGGTGAAGCCAGTTACGCGCCAGCGGCCAACTCGCTGATCGGTGATCTGTTTCCGGCCCACCGTCGGGCGCGGGCCATGGGCATTTTCATGCTGGGCCTGCCGATCGGTCTGCTGCTGGCGTTCTTCACCATCGGGGCGATGGTCAAGGCCTTCGACAGCTGGCGCGCGCCGTTCTTTATCGCGGCGGTGCCGGGGCTGGTGCTGGCGGTGTTCATGTTTTTCATCAAGGAGCCCAAGCGCGGCGCGGCGGAAGCGGTGCAGATCTCCCAGGAAAAAATCGACAAGCCGATCCGTCGGGTGCTGGCGATTCCTACTTTTCTGTGGCTGGTGTTGGCGGGGCTGTGTTTCAACTTCGCCACCTATGCCTGCAACTCGTTCCTGGTACCCATGTTACAGCGCTATTTCCTGATGCCGCTGCACGACGCGGCGGTTGCCACCGGGATCATGGTGGGCGTGACCGGGCTGTTCGGGTTGACCCTGGGCGGCTGGATTGCCGACAAGATTCATCAACGGGTGCCCAACGGACGCCTGCTGTTCGCCGCGTTCAGCCTGGTGATCTCCACGGCCACCACCGCTTGGGCGTTGTATGCCGGACGGATTGAAATTGGTGTGTTCGTTGCGGTGTTCAGTGTCGGCTGGCTGTTTGCCTATACCTTTTATACGTGCGTATACACGGCGATCCAGGACGTAGTCGAACCGCGTCTGCGGGCCACGGCGATGGCGTTGTTCTTTGCCGGGTTGTATCTGTTGGGTGGCGGCATGGGGCCGGTGGTGGTGGGTGGCTTGTCTGACTACTTTGCCCATGCGGCCATGGCCGCGACCGGCGCCTCGCAGATGACCGAGGCGTTCAAGGCCATTGGTTTGCATGACGCGATGTTCCTGATTCCGGTGGCGCTGTTCCTGACCATGGTGTTCCTGTTCCTGGCGTCGCGCTGTTTCGTGCGCGATGCCAAGCGGATGAAGGATGGGATGAGTGGGGTGGCGCCGCTGGAGGGAGTGGTGGCGCCGGCTTGAAGAGATTTTGTGGCAATGATGCTTTTGTGGCGAGGGAGCTTGCTCCCGCTGGGCTGCGAAGCGGCCCCAAAAATGTTGCGGTCGCTGCGCAACCGAGCGGGAGCAAGCTCCCTCGCCACAGAGATCGTGTGTTACAGGTTATTGAGCCTTGTCATCCCGCCCACGCAACACGCGATTGGGCATCGCCACTGCCGCCGCCAGCCCCAACAACGACACCGCGGCGCTGATCAGCAACAAATGCCGGAACGTCGTCTGCAATTGCTGACGCAAGGCGTGTTGTGCTTCGCCGGGGGCAGCGTTCAATCCATCCAGCAAAACATTGCCGGAATGCCCTTCACCCAACGGCGACGAACCGGCGAATTGGGCAACGCTTGAGTCCTGCAGCAAGGCCAGCAGCAACGCCGACATCAGCGCTACACCCACGGCACCGCCGAGGGAGCGGAACAGGTTGGTGGTACTGGTGGCGACCCCGATGTCCTGCTGTTGCACCGAGTTTTGCGACCCCACCAGCGAAGTCGGGAACTGCATGCCGGAAGCGATGCCGCTGAGCAGCATGAACAGGCTGCTGAGCCAGAACGCGTCGGGCGGGGTGAAGGCCATGCCGAGGATGGCAAACGGGAAGAGCAGGGCGCCGCTGAGGATCATCGGTTGGTAGTGGCCAGTGATCGAGGTACGGCGTCCGGCGAAATACGCCCCCATGGGCAACCCCATCGCCAGCGGCAACAAGTGCAACGCTGCGCTGTCGGCGCCAGCCCCGGTCACGCTCTGATAGCGCAACGGCACCAGCACGGTCAGGGAAATCGCCTGGAAACTGGTGAAAAACACCGTGCACCAGCACAACACCGCGTTGCGGTTGACGAACAGGTGCATCGGTAACAACGGTTCCCGGGCCCGGCGCTCCTGCCAGATGAACACTGACAATGCCACCACGGCGCAACCCAGCAGCCCCAGTACCTCTCTGCTGTGCCAGGCGTGGCCCTGGCCAACCTCGGTGATGCCCAGCAGCAGCGCGGTCAGGCCGATGATCAACAGCACGGTGCCCAGGTAATCGATGATTGGCTTACGGTGCGGCACCGGCAACCCGACGAGGGTGCGCCGGGCAATCAGCCAGGCCCCCAGGCCCAAGGGCAGGTTGATCAGGAACACCCAGCGCCACGACAGGTACTCGGTCATGTAGCCGCCCAATACCGGCCCCGCCACACTGGCCAGCGCATACATGCTGCTGAAATAGCCCTGATAACGGCCACGTTCGCGGGGCGGCACGATGTCGCCGATGATCGCCTGGCTCACCGAGATCATCCCGCCGGCACCGATGCCCTGGAAAATGCGCGCCAGCACCAGTTGCTCCATGTTTTGCGCCAGCCCACAGAACAGTGAGGCCAGGGTGAACAGCCCCATGCCGAACAGCATCAACGGCCGCCGACCGTAGAGGTCACCGAGCTTGCCGTAGATCGGCACCGCCACGGTCATGGCGACCATGTAGCCGGAAATCACCCAGGCCAGCAGGCCGACATCACCCAATTGGGCGGAAATGGCCGGCATCGAGACGGCGACGATGGTTTGATCCAGTGCGCCGAGAAAAATCGCCAGCATCAGGGCCACCAGCACACTACGGATGGCAGGCTGTGGGGCTTGGGAGGTATGGAGTTGAGTCAAGGCAGAACCTGCGGGCATCACGCCTGGGGGGGGGGCGAATAGGACTGAGCCCGCAGTTTAAGTCGATAGCCGGCTATTCGATAGCCTCGTAAGGAAGTCCGACGTAGTTTTCCGCGATGGTTTTTCGACCCGCCTCGGAGTCGACGAAATATTCCAGCTCCGCTTCGCTGATGCGCTGGTTGAAGGCGTCGTCGTCGAAGCGGTGCAGCATGGACGTCATCCACCAGGAGAAACGCTCGGCTTTCCACACCCGTCGCAGGCAAATGGCGGAATACTTTTCCAGCAAGTCCGTACGGCCGTCGCGATAGACCTTGAGCAGAATGTTGAACAGCGTGCTGACGTCGCTGGCCGCCAGGTTCAGCCCCTTGGCGCCGGTGGGCGGAACGATGTGGGCCGCGTCCCCCACCAGGAACATCCGTCCATACTGCATTGGCTCGACCACGAAGCTGCGCAGCGGCGCGATGCTTTTCTCGATGGAGGGACCTGTCACCAGTGCTTGGGCCAGGTCGGCTGGCAGGCGGTTTTTCAGTTCAGACCAGAAGCGCTCGTCCGGCCAATCGGCCACTTGCTCCTCGGCGGGCACTTGCAGGTAATAACGGGTGCGAGTCTTGGAACGCATGCTGCACAGGGCAAAACCACGTTCGTGACGGGCGTAGACCAACTCCTCGTGAACCGGTGGGGTGTCGGCCAGGATGCCGAGCCAGCCAAACGGGTAGACCCGCTCGAAGACCTTGAGTTTTTCCGCGGGGATCGACTGGCGCGCCACACCATGGAAACCGTCACAACCGGCAATGTAGTCGCAGTCCAGGCGCCAGGTTTGCCCTTGGTGCTCGAAGGTCACGAAGGGGTTGTCGGTCTGCATGTCGTGGGGCTGGGCATCGCCGACCTGATAAAGCGTGCGGGCGCCGGCGGCTTCTCGGGCGGCCATCAGGTCGCGGGTGACTTCGGTCTGGCCGTAGATCATGACGTTTTTACCGCCAGTCAGCCCCTTCAGATCGATGTGCACCCGACGACCGTTGAGCGCCAACTCAAAGCCGTCATGGGGCAGTCCCTCGGCGTCCATGCGCTGGCCGACGCCGGCCTGGCGCAGCAGTTGGGCCATGCCTTGCTCCAGCACACCGGCGCGGATGCGGCTCAGCACATAGTCCGGGGTCTGGCGTTCGAGGATCACCGTGTCAATTCCAGCGTTGTGCAACAACTGGCCGAGCAGCAGCCCAGAAGGGCCGGCACCGATAATGGCAACTTGGGTCTTGAGGGTTTTCATTGTTGTTATGACTCGCACGAAGCACCTGACCAGGGGCGGTGTTGATTGGGGTGCTTGCATTTTTCGCTTGCGGACCTGTCAATTGAAGGGGAAAGCTGAGCCGATACCTGTACTTTCTACCAATCGGTGCGATTATCGCCCGCAACCCAGGCCGATCCTCGTGATGAAAAAAACAGACCTGCCTTCAATCCCGGTATTCAAGCTCTACGGCGAGAGCCAGGATTGGCCGACCCCGGACCTGCTGCACTGTGAAACCATTTCCAAGCGCAGCCGAGAGCACCAATGGGAGATCAAACCCCATCGGCACGCCGATCTCTGTCAGTTGTTGTTTGTCTTCAAGGGCCAGGCGGAGCTGGAAATCGAAGGCCAGCGCACCCGGCTTGACGAGCCGGCGGTGCAGATCCTGCCGCCGTTGTCGGTGCATGGCTTCCGTTTTTCCGAGGATGTGCAGGGTTACGTGGTGACCCTGGCCGCACCGCTGGTGACGCACCTGCAATCGCAGCTGGGTCATTCGGTCAACGTGCTGGCCCAGGCCGAAAGCTACCCGGCCCTGGAAGATGCCGAGTACCTCAATAGCCTGTTCAGCGCCCTGCAGGCTGAATACGGTGGGCATCAGCCGGCCCGGGAAATGCTGATGCATGCCTTGGTCAGCGTGATCATGGTCTGGGTCAGTCGTCAGGTGATGCAGCGGCGCACGCAGGCCCAGCGCCCACAACGCGCGCGGGAGTACCTCAACGGGTTCATTCAGTTGGTGGAAGAAACCTATCGCCAGCATGTCAAGGTCGAAGACCTGGCCCATCGTCTGGGCATCTCCGTGTCGCACCTCAACGGCACCTGTCGGGAACTGGCGGGGCAGCCGGCCCTGCAGATCATGCATGAGCGCCAACTGCTGGAGGCCAAACGGCTGCTGACGTACACCGGCATGACGATCTACGAGATCTCTGAAATGCTCGGCTTTTCCGACCCGACCAATTTCACCCGGTTGTTTCGCCGGCGGGTTGGCATCTCTCCCAAGGCATTCCGGGACCGGCTCAAGACCGATCAACCGGACGACTGAACACGCCTCAGCGCAAGGCGTTCAGGGTCGCGGTGTGAGGAATGCAGCGTTCGAAGTTGCAACTGGCGTATTCACGCGGCAACTGCCTGGTCTGTTCGACCCGATAGGCCGCCGTGCCATACAGCGCAAGCGTGGCGGTGCAGGTGATAAAAATGGCGAGGCGTCTTCTTGTTTTAATGTTCATGGCGATGACCTCTGAACGAATACCCGGGGGTACTACTTTCAGCATAGGTCAGCCGTAGCGGGTTGCCAGCCAGTCAGTGGTTTGATGTAACCGATATTCAGGACGCTGATAACCCTTTGTGGGAGCGGGCTTGCTCGCGAATGCGGTGGGTCAGCCCCCATTGATGTTGACTGTTGCACCGCTATCGCGAGCAGGCTCGCTCCCACAGGGAATTGGGGGGGCTTTGAACCAGGTTACTCCAGGTGTTCAGGCTTCATCGGGTCGCCCGGCTTGACGTCCAGTTGCTTGCGTACGTCTTCGAACATCTCGTCGTAGTACTTGTGCATCGAGCCGATGCTGGCGGTCTTGGGCAGGCCGTATTTCTGGGCGATGCGCGTGGCATGGCGGGCGAAGTCGAAGGCTTGGTCCTTGGCCAGGAAAAATTCTTCGTCCACAGGCTTGTCTTCAACGGTGCCATGCACCCGGAACGACATGCCCGTGCCCTCTTTTTTGTTCTGGTCGACCTTATAGTCGATGCACAGGTTATAGCTGAAATCATCCTTGTTCAGTGCATGGCGTTCCATGTGCAGGTGACCGGGTTCGAACATGGCCATAAACGACTCTCCTTGGAAGGCGTGGGTGTAGGGCAGACCGTGAATCTGCCCCGCAAGTTTCCTGTTATCGATAAGCGATGCCAAGTTGGGCCGTGCTGATGCGGGTGCCGGCGGTGCCTTGGACGATCGCTTCGATGTCCGAGAGTGAGCCGATCACCGCGACCTTGCCAGTGTTGCGGGCAAATTCGCAGGCGGCCTGGACTTTCGGCCCCATGGAACCGGCGGCGAACCCCAGCTTGTCCATTTCATCGGGGTGGGCCTGGGCAATGGCTTTCTGGGTCGGCTTGCCGAAATCGACGAACGCGGCGTTGACATCGGTGGCAATCACCAACAGATCGCTTTCCAGTTGTTCAGCCAGCAGCGCCGAGCACAAGTCTTTGTCGATCACCGCTTCCACGCCCCGTAGCTTGCCGTCGGCGTCGTACATCGTCGGGATACCACCCCCGCCAGCGCAGATCACGATGCTGCCTTTTTCCAGCAGCCACTTGATCGGGCGGATTTCGAAGATGCGCTTGGGGCGCGGGCTGGCGACCACGCGGCGGAACTTGTCACCATCCGGGGCGATGGACCAGCCTTTTTCAGCCGCGAGTTTTTCCGCCTCAGCCTTTGTGTAGACCGGGCCAATGGGCTTGGTGGGGTTCTGGAAGCCTGGGTCGTTGGCGTCCACTTCGACCTGGGTCAACAACGTGGCGAACGGCACTTCGAAGTCCAGCAGGTTGCCCAGTTCCTGTTCGATGATGTAACCGATCATGCCCTCGGTCTCGGCGCCGAGCACGTCCAGCGGATACGGCGAGACCGAGGTGTAGGCCGCGGCCTGCAGCGACAACAGGCCGACCTGGGGGCCATTGCCGTGGGCGATGACCAGCTCGTTGCCGGGGTGGATTTTGGCGATCTGTTCGGTCGCCGTGCGGATGTTGCTGCGTTGGTTGTCGGCGGTCATGGGTTCACCCCGACGCAGAAGGGCGTTGCCGCCCAGGGCTACGACGATGCGCATAATGCTGTCCTCTGACAGAGAAATAATGGACGACTCGGCCCCCTTGTGGGAGCTGGCCTGTGGGAGCATGGCTTGCCCGCGATGGCATCGCCTGGTCCATCAGCTACACCCAGGTGTCTGTATCGCGGGCAAGCCTTGCTCCCACAGTTCTGCTCCAGAACGCGCGAGTTGCCTGAGGTTCTAGATATCCGCCAGCGCCGACACCAGGATCGCCTTGATGGTATGCATGCGGTTTTCCGCTTGCTCGAAGGCGATGTTGGCCGGGGATTCGAACACCTCCTCGGTCACTTCCACGCCGTTGGCCAGGTTCGGATAGCGCGCGGCGATGTCCTTGCCGACCTTGGTTTCGCTGTTATGGAACGCCGGCAGGCAGTGCATGAATTTCACCCGCGGGTTGCCCGAGGCCTTCATCATTTGCGCGTTGACCTGGTAGGGCAGCAGTTGCTCGATGCGCTCGTCCCAGGCTTCCACCGGCTCGCCCATGGAGACCCAGATGTCAGTGTGGATGAAGTCCACACCCTTGACGGCTTCCTTCGGGTCCTCGGTGATGGTGATGCGTGCGCCGCTTTCGGCGGCGAAGGCCTGGCACTGGTCGATGAAATCCTGGTGCGGCCACAGGGCCTTTGGCGCACCGATGCGTACGTCCATGCCCAGTTTGGCGCCGATCATCAGCAGCGAATTGCCCATGTTATAGCGGGCATCGCCCAAGTAGGCGTAGCTGATGTCGTGCAGCGGCTTGTCGCTGTGCTCGCGCATGGTCAGGGTGTCGGCGATCATTTGAGTGGGGTGGAATTCAGCGGTCAGGCCGTTGAACACCGGCACGCCGGCGAATTTGGCCAGCTCCTCGACGATCTCCTGCTCGAAGCCGCGATACTCGATGGCGTCGAACATCCGTCCCAGCACCCGGGCGGTGTCTTTCATGCTTTCCTTGTGGCCGATCTGCGACGACACCGGGTCGATGTAGGTGACGTGGGCACCCTGGTCATGGGCCGCGACTTCGAAGGCGCAGCGGGTGCGGGTCGAGGTTTTCTCGAAGATCAGCGCGATGTTCTTGCCCTTGAGGTGCGGTTGTTCGGTGCCGGTGTACTTGGCACGCTTGAGGTCGCGGGACAGGTCCAGCAGATAGTGCAGTTCGCGGTTGGTGTGGTGCATCAAGCTCAGCAGGCTGCGGTTGCGCATGTTGAAAGCCATGATTTGGATCTCCTTGGGTTTCGGTTATCCCCTGGGCCGGTATTGGGTAAATACCGGCCCAGGCTCAAAGGTCAGTAGTCGATCGGGTCGCGAATGATCGGGCAGGTCATGCAGTGACCACCGCCCCGGCCGCGGCCCAGTTCGCTGGCGCTGATGGTAATGACTTCCACCCCGGCCTTGCGCAGCAGGGTGTTGGTGTAGGTGTTGCGGTCGTAGCCGATCACCACGCCCGGTTCCAGGGCCACCACGTTATTGCCGTCGTCCCATTGTTCGCGTTCGGCGGCAAAGCTGTTGCCGCCGGTTTCCACCACCCGCAGCGCCGGCAGCTTGAGGGCCGTGGCGACGGTGTCGAGGAAGCTGCCTTCTTCGCGACGTATATCGATGCCGCCGGGCTTGCTCTCGTCTGGGCGCAGGGAGAAGGCGACGATCTGGCTCACCACTTCCGGGAAAACCGTCACCAGGTCGCGATCGCAGAAGCTGAACACGGTGTCCAGGTGCATGGCGGCGCGGGATTTCGGCAAGCCGGCGACGATCACCCGTTCCACGGCCTTGTGCTTGAACAGGTTCAGCGCCAGTTGACCGATGGCCTGGCGCGACGAGCGTTCGCCCATGCCAATCAGCACGACGCCGTTGCCAATGGGCATCACGTCGCCGCCTTCGAGGGTCGCGTTGCCGTGATCCTGGTCCGGGTCGCCGTACCAGATCTGGAAGTCAGCCTGGGTGAACTCCGGGTGGAACTTGTAGATGGCGCTCGCCAGCAGGGTTTCCTGGCGGCGTGCCGGCCAGTACATCGGGTTCAGGGTCACGCCGCCGTAGATCCAGCAAGTGGTGTCGCGGGTGAACTGGGTGTTGGGCAGCGGCGGCAGGATGAAACTTGAGTGCCCGAGAAAGTCGCGGAACATCTGGATGGTTTTGCCGCCGAAGCTGTCCGGCAGGTCATCGGCCGAGACGCCGCCGATCAGGAATTCGGCGATATGGCGTGGCTCCAGGCTGCGCAGCCAGGAACCGACTTCATTCACCAGGCCCAGGCCCACCGAGTTGGCGGTGATCTTGCGCTGCAGGATCCAGTCCAGGGCTTCGGGGATGGCGACGATGTCGGTCAGCAGGTTGTGCATTTCCAGCACGTCGATGTCACGCTCGCGCATCTTGGTGACGAAATCGAAATGATCGCGCTTGGCCTGGTTGACCCAGATCACGTCGTCGAAAAGCAGCTCGTCGCAGTTGTTCGGGGTCAGCCGCTGATGGGCCAGGCCTGGGGAACACACCATGACTTTACGTAATTTACCGGCTTCGGAATGAACGCCGTATTTCACTTTTTCCGTGGTCATTACAAATCCTCCAGTTAAGACAATCAGCCAGCTACAAGGTCAGGAAGCCGTCGTAGAGCCCATAGGCGGCCACCAGGGCGCCTGCGATCACTGCGGCGAAAATCAGCTTCTCGACAGAGGTGAAAATCGGTTTGCCCAGCTCGCGCTTGGCCTTGGCGAACAGGATCGCGCCGGGGGCGTAGAGCAGGGCGGAGAGCAGCAGGTATTTGATCCCGCCGGCATACAGCAGCCACACCGCGTAGATCAGGGCGATAGCCGCCACGGTCAGATCCTTGCGGCGGTCGGCCAGGGCGTTTTCGTAGGTCTCGCCGCGTACCGCCAACAGCACGGCGTAAGCCGCCGACCACAGGTAGGGCACCAGGATCATCGAGGTGGCGAGGTAGATCAGTGACAGGTAAGTGCTGGCCGAGAACAAAGTGATGATCAGGAACAGCTGGACCATCGCATTGGTCAGCCACAGGGCGTTGGCCGGTACGTGGTTGGCGTTCTCCCGGCGCAGGAACTCGGGCATGGTGTGGTCCTTGGCCGCAGCGAACATGATCTCGGCGCACAGCAGCACCCAGGACAGCAGGGCACCGAGCAGCGAGATGATCAGGCCGACGCTGATCAGTACCGCGCCCCAATGGCCGACGACGTGCTCCAGCACGGCGGCCATGGACGGGTTCTGCAACTTTGCAAGTTCAGGCTGGGTCATGATGCCCAGGGACAGCACGTTCACCAGTACCAGGAACAGCAGCACGGTGATGAAACCGATCACGGTCGCCTTGCCTACGTCTGTGCGTTTCTCGGCACGGGCGGAAAATATGCTTGCCCCTTCAATGCCGATGAACACCCACACGGTGACCAGCATCATGTTGCGCACCTGATTCATCACGCTGCCCAGGTCCGGGTTCTTCAAGCCCCAGATATCGGCGGTGAAGATATCGAGCCTGAAGGCGAACACCGCGATCAGCACGAACAGCAACAGCGGCACCACCTTGGCGATGGTGGTCACCAAGTTGATGAACGCCGCTTCTCTGATGCCCCGCAGGACCAGCCAATGCACCGCCCAGAGCAGCACTGATGCACCGATCACCGCCGCGACGGTATTACCCTCGCCAAACACCGGGAAGAAGTAGCCCAGGGTGCTGAACAACAGCACGAAGTAACCGACGTTGCCCAGCCAGGCGCTGATCCAGTAACCCCAGGCCGACGAGAAGCCCATGTAGTCACCGAACCCGGCCTTGGCATAGGCATATACACCCCCGTCCAGATCGGGTTTACGGTTGGCCAGGGTCTGGAATACGAAAGCCAGGGTCAGCATGCCGACGGCGGTAATGGCCCAGCCGATGAGCACGGCGCCGACATCGGCACTGGCCGCCATATTTTGCGGCAAGGAAAAGATTCCGCCGCCGATCATCGAACCGACGACCAGGGCGACCAGTGCACCCAATCGAAGTTTTGCGGGGGTATCAGACATTTGCGAGACTCCAGCGCAGGAGAAGAGAATCAACAGACTAAGTCGATTTGAAAGTTGAATAGCTGATCTGGATCAGTGCATGACAACATTCCATTGTTAATGAAGGCGTTAACGGCGTCCGTAGGCGTCTGTAGTTGTGCGAAAGGCCCACTCTATGGGGCGTTCGGCAGGGGAATATAAAGTTTCCTTCCCTCGGGATTATTCACGCTAGTTGATTTTCAATGAGTCGCAACTATTTTGTAGGCTGCTGACATGACAAAAATAATCTTGCCTCATGGCCTTTTTAATTGATGTCTTGGACAATGGCCGGTCCATAAGTATTTGGACTTTTCGTGGATGGCGTTATTCAAAAACGTTATGTCGCTTTATTTACTTATTTAAATAGTGAGAGAACATGCCGCAGCCCATCGAAAAGTTACCCCTCGGCGCCCTGATCGCATTGGTGGTGGGGTCGATGATCGGTGGAGGGATCTTTTCCCTGCCGCAAAACATGGCGGCTCGGGCGGATGTCGGAGCGGTGCTCATTGGCTGGGCCATTACCGCCGTCGGCATGCTGACCCTGGCCTTTGTGTTCCAGACCCTGGCCAATCGCAAGCCGGAACTGGACTCGGGCGTGTATGCCTATGCCAAGGCCGGGTTCGGTGACTACATGGGTTTTTCGTCCGCCTGGGGGTACTGGATCAGCGCCTGGATGGGCAACGTCGGTTACTTCGTGCTGCTGTTCAGTACCTTGGACTATTTCTTCCCGGTGTTCGGCCAAGGCAATACGCCGGTGGCCATCGGCTGTGCATCGTTGCTGCTGTGGGCGGTGCATTTCCTGGTGCTGCGGGGCATCAGAGAAGCGGCGTTCATCAACCTGGTGACCACCGTGGCCAAGATCGTGCCGCTGTTGATGTTCGTTGTAATGGCCGGGGTGGCCTTCGAGGCCGAGATTTTCACCCGCGATATCTGGGGCACACTGAGCCCGGACCTGGGCAGTGTGATGGACCAGGTCCGGCACATGATGCTGGTCACGGTGTTCGTGTTCATCGGTATCGAAGGCGCCAGTGTGTATTCGGCGCGGGCAGAAAAACGCGCGGACGTAGGGCGTGCGACAGTGATCGGATTCCTCGGGGTGTTGGCGTTGCTGGTGCTGGTGAATGTGCTGTCCCTGGGGGTCATGAGCCAGCCTGAACTGGCGCAGTTGCAGAACCCATCCTTGGCCGGCGTCCTGGAGCATATCGTCGGGCCGTGGGGCGCGTTGCTGATCAGTGTGGGACTGGCGGTGTCACTGCTCGGCGCGCTGCTGTCCTGGGCGTTGTTGTGCGCGGAAATTCTTTACGCCACCGCCCGGGACAAGACCATGCCGGCATTCCTGACCAGGGAAAACGCCAACCATGCGCCGGTCAATGCGCTGTGGCTGACCAATGGCATGATCCAGCTGTTTTTGTTGATCACGCTGTTTTCCGCCGGTACCTACACCAGCCTGATCTATCTCGCCTCGTCGATGATTCTGGTGCCGTATCTGTGGTCGGCGGCCTATGCGGTGCTGCTGTGCGCCCGTGGGGAAACCTATGAACAGGCCTCGGCTCGGCGCATGAAAGACCTGTGCATCGGTGGCGTTGCCCTGTGCTACGCGGTGTGGTTGTTGTATGCCGGTGGCGTGAAATACCTGCTGTTGTCGGCGCTGTTGTATGCGCCCGGGGTGATCCTGTTCGCCCAGGCCAAGCGAGAGCAGGGGCAGCCCTTGTTCACTCACGTTGAGAAGGGGGTCTTTGCCTGTGTGATGGCCGGGGCGGGCATGGCGGCTTATGGGTTGTACAGTGGGTTTTTGGCGCTTTGAGGCGAAGGTCAGCTTTTTGGGGGCGTTGAGGGATTTATGTGGGAGCAAGTCTTGCTCCCACATAAATCCCCTCGCCACAACGGACGGTCGTCACCACCGGGCCCGATGCGCGCCCAACTCCGCCGCCGGCAAGGTCCATTGCAGTGGTGTTCCGGTGATTTTCAAGGGCACCTGCAGGCGATGGGCCGGTCCCCACGGCGTCTGTTCGACCACCAGTCCCTGATCATCCTCGGCCTCGGCCCGCAATGAGGTCGGATCCCCCGCGCCACGTTCGATCAACAGCTTCGCCGTGCGCGCCAGTGACAAGCGTGCCGAGCCGCCCTGGCCGCTCATCAATCGTCGGGACAGCAACACAATCGCGCTGGCGGCCATCAGGTATCCGGTGCCGTGGTCCAGGGCCTGCACCGGCAGCGGGGTTGGCTTGTCTGTGTGTTTCCAGCCCATGCCGGCTTCGGCGATGCCGCTGCTCATTTGCACCAGGCTGTCGAAGCCGCGCCGGTTCTGCCAGGGGCCGCTCCAGCCGTAGGCGTTGAGGCTGACATCGATCAGACCAGGGGCGATTCGCTGGCGTTGTTCGGCACCGTAGCCCAAACGTTCCAGGGCGTCGGCGCGGTAGCCATGCAGGAGGATGTCGGTGTCCTTGAGCAGAGCCTCGAAAGCCACGCGATCTTCAGCTCGGTGCAAATCCAGGCGGGCGCAGCGTTTGCCGAGGGTGACTTCCGGCACCACGCCGGGCTCGTTCCAGCTCGGTGGGTCGATGCGCAGCACGTCGGCTCCCAGGCCTGCGAGGAACCGGCTGGCGATGGGGCCTGCCAGGACGCGGGTCAGGTCCAGTACCTTGAGGCCCGCCAGTGGCTGGGTCACGGAGCCGAGCCAGGGCTTGCGCTGCTCTCCAGTCGTTTCACTCAGGTGCACCAGCGGCTCGGCATTGACTGCCAGGCCTTGAGGGTGGGTTTGCCACGCTTGCCATGAACGCATCTCGGCGGCGCAACCGCCCGCCTCGACCACCGCCTGCTCCAGCTCGGCCTTGTTCCAGCGAGCCACCCTGGCCGCCATGTCGGCGCGGTCGGTGCAGGTGCCGAGGACTTTTTCCGCGGCAAGGCGATGATGCGGCGCATTGGTGTGCAGGCGAATCCAGCCGTCGGTGGTTGGGTAGTCGCCGGCTACCGGATCCCACATCGGCGGTACGCTCCAGCCGATGGGGCGCAGGGAGGTGGAGAACCAGAACGACGCCAGCCGTCGGTCGACCTCCAGGGCCGGCAGACGGCCGGTTTGTTGGTGGATGAGCTCGGCGGCGGCTTGGCCGGCTGCGGCAATACTGGCGCAGGCCAGCTCCGTGACGGCGAACGCCGACGGCAGGGCACCGACGCCGGTGAAGGTGATCGGGGTCGTGGGCAAACCAAGCGCGGCTTGCATGGACGTGAGCAGATCTGACATCGAAAGCCCTCCGGAACGAGAGGGCGATCATAGTTCAAAATCGCGTTGGGGGCCGCTTTGCGGCCCAGCGGGAGCAAGCTCCCGCACTTGTTCCGGGCGGAACCAGATCCACAGGTTACCCAGGACCATGCCGGCCAAGGCCAGATACACCGGCCAGCCGTGGTCGAGCATCACCAGCATCAGCCCGGCGCAGAACAGCATGCTGGCGGTGGCACCGACCTTGGTCCGGCGCGGGATGACCTTGCCGTTGCGCCAGTTGTGCAGCATCGGCCCGAACAGCCGGTGATTTTCCAGCCAGGCGCTCAGGCGCGGTGAACTGCGGGTGGCGGCCCAGGCTGCCAACAGGATGAACTCGGTGGTCGGCAGGCCGGGCACGACGATGGCGACCAGGCCGATGGCCAGGCTGGTGTAGGCGAGCAGGGCGAAGAGTAGTTGGGCGGTTTTCGAGGCTGGACAGTTCATGAACTTCTTTCAGGCCTACGCATTTCCTTGTGGGAGCGAGCCTGCTCGCGATAGCTGTGTGCCAGGCGCCATCATTGGAGGCTGACACACCGCAATCGCGAGCAGGCTCGCTCCCACAGGCAGTGGTGGTGAATTTCAGGCCAGTTCAGCTTCATAGGCGTGCTCGAGCAACACCGTAAACCGATTGAAGGCATCCAGCGCGCCTTTGTCCGCTTCGGCTTCCTGCTGTTCAGTGAAGGCCAGGCCGTCGAGGGTGCGGATGAAGGTTTTCCAGCCTTCAGCACGACCGCCGGCAGGTTCTGCCAGGTGCCGAGCGCCGAAGGTTTCGCTCAGGCCCAGGCCGACGGCGCGCTTGATCAAAAATGCAGCACCGAGCTTGGAGCCTTCGGAGACAAACAGCCAACCCAGGGCCTCGGCCTGGGTCGGATTTTTTACCGCGCCGGCTACTGGCGCGGGGACGTCGGTGTCCAGGTCCGCAAGATCTGCCTTGGCCGCTTCTGCCCGGCAACGGGCCGGCAGGTCGGGGATCAGGCTGGACAGTTCGGCGTCGTTGTACAGCGCCACCAGTTCCGATTGGAACAGGTACTGGGCCACGACGAAGCGGGCGAAGTTGGCCTTGGTTTCGAACGGGGCGTGGGCCTTGACCAGTGCATCGAGCCTGCTGTGGGGCTCGTGGGTGATCTGGTTCAAGCGTTGGGAGCGTAAAACGGGGTGTTGGGTAGTCATGAAAAACTCCTTCGAATGAGCACATTGTGGCGAGGGGCTGTGGGAGCAAAGCTTGCTCGCGAACAGGCGCCTCGATTCCTGGAAGACCGCATCACCTTCATCGCGGGCAAGCCTTGCTCCCACATGACGCTCCTCGCCACAGGTATTTGTTTTGCCTGGCAACCGAGTCAGATATCCCAGATCAGATTGACCGCGAAATTACGCCCGGGCTGGGTCAGACGGTCGAGGTTGGCGGGGCTCAGCACCGCTGCTTCGCCAACGCTGTCGTAGCCACGCACGTCATCCCACAGCCAGTACTTCTTGTCGGTGAGGTTGTAGAGACCACCGCTGACGGTGACGTCGTGGGTCACCTTGTAGAAACCGGTCAGGTCGAGGATGCCGAAGCCCGGGGTCTTGAACTGGCTGCTGACGCCATCGGGCGAGTTGAAGTTGCTGTCGTCGACGCGGTCTTTTTTCTTGACCAGGGTCCAGCTGAGCAACGTGCCGAACCGGTCCTGCTCGTAACCCAGGCCGAACACGCCGGTGAGCGGGTTGACGCTGTTGATCGGCTCGCCTGTGTCGTTATTGCGACCGTAGGCATAGGCCACCGAACCTTGGGTGTACAGGCCTTGCGGTGCGCCGAACAGATCCAGGTTCAGGCGTCCCTTGACCTCGGCGCCCTTGATGGTGGCGTGCTTGATGTTGTTGCTCTGGAAGGTCAGCGCATCGGCCCCGGGCGTGATCGCATCTTCGTTGATGAAGTCGCGATACTTGTTGTAGAACACCGCCACATCGAACGAACCGGAGTCGAAACGGCCCCGCAGGCCAGTCTCATAGCTTTTGCTTTTTTCCGGTTCCAGATCGGGGTTGGGTTCCACGCTGTAGCCGGCGCCGGGATTGTCAAAGCGACCATACAACGCCTTGGCGGTTGGCGTGCGGAAGCCTTCGGCGTACTGGCCGTACCAGGTGTACTGGTCGCTCAGGGCGTAGGTCAGGCCGAATTTGGGCGAGACGCGATGCCAGGTCTTGTTCTTGTCGCTGACTTGACCGCCGCTGGTGGGGTCCACGGTGTTGAGGAATGCCTCGGTCAGGTGCGGCTTGAGCCGCGTGTAGTCGTAACGCAGGGCCGGCGTGAAAGTCCATCGGTTCCAACGGATCTGATCCTGGGCGAACAGGCTGTAGGTGTTGATGGTCGGGTCCGGGAAGTCGCTGGCTTTTTCCAGCACGTCCCGGGTGCTGATGGCACCGACGGCTGAGCAACCCACGCCGACGGCCAGACAGACGCCATTGCCACTGCGCGAACCGGTGACTTTCTGCTGCTTGATCGTGGTGCCGTAGGTCAGCGCGTGATCGGTGTCGGCGAGGCTGAAGGCCTTGTCCAACTGGGCGTCGAGAACCCACTGTTTTTCTTCGTAGAGGGTCTCTCGTGTGCGTAGCACCTGGCGGGTGATGGGGAAGTAAAACTCGGCGGTGCTCTGGTCGGTCTTGGCGATCTGATGGTTCAGGCTCCACTTCACGTGGTCGGCCAGCAGGCTGTCGAGGGCGAAGCTGTGCTCCAGGCCGAAGCGTTCGCGGCTGATGGTGTCGTTACCGGTGCGCCACTGATACATGCCGCCGGGCAATACAAAGTCAGGAATTGCCGGCTGGCCGTCGGAGTAGGGGCCGCCATAGGCACTTTTCAGATCGGTGTCCCGGTCATCCTTGTACTTCTCGTAGACCAGGCCCAGGCGCGAATCATCGTTGTAGTTCCAGCCGAGCTTGGCCAGCACATTGTGGGTGCGCACGTCCTCAGGGTTGGCCGCGGTGCGGTCCAGGCCGGTGCCGTTGTTATTGCCGTAGGATTGGGTTTCATGACCGTCGCGCTGGCTGTAATGCAACAGGCCGTCGAACGGCCCACTGCGACCTGCGAGGGTGGCGGATTTGAGCCAGCTTTCGTCGGCGGAGCTGTAGCCGGTCTTCAGGCGGGCGCCGACGTCGTTACCCGGTTTGATGATGTCGTCCGGATCAAGGGTGAAATAGCTGACAGCGCCGCCGATGGCATTGCTGCCGTACAGCACCGAGGCCGGGCCGCGGAGGATCTCCACGCGCTTGACGATTTCCGGGTCCACGTAATTGCGCTGGGTCTTGGCGTACGGGCCGTTGAAGAAACCCCCGGGAATTTCCACACCGTCGACCTGCGTCAGCACCCGGTTGCCGTCGATTCCGCGAATGTTGTAGCCGCTGATGCCGCCGCGCTGGCCTGCCCCACCCACTGAAACGCCGGGTTCATAGCGCACCAGATCCTTGAGGGTGTTGACGTTGTTGCGGTCCAGTTCCTGCCGGTCGTGGACGCTGACGCTGCTGGGTACGCTGACGATGTCCTGTTCCTGGCGGGTGGCGCTGATCGTCACCTGCTGCAGGTTCAGTACGCTGCTGGTGCTGTGCTTTTGCAGAACAATGCTGGTGTTGCCCAGTTTGCGGTAGCTCAGGTTGGTCCCCACCAACAGGCGCTCCAGGGCTTTTTCCGCTGGCAGCGAGCCGTTGACGCCAGGCGACGCGACGCCTTCGGCCAGTTCTGCGGGCAAGCCGACCTGCCAGCCCGTGACGGCGGTGAACGCATTCAGTGCCGAGACCAGCGGTTGCTGGGCAATGGCAAAAGTGTAATCACCAAGATTGCGCGCAGGCGGCTGCACGGTGGTGGCGGCGAGGGCGGTCGGCGCGGTGCCGGCGATCAGGATGGCGGCGGTCAGCAATGACAGCGTGCACGCAGGGGCAAGGGACCGGCGGGTAAGGCGAGAGGACATCGATAGCGCTCCGTGTCGCATCTGTTATAGGTGCAGATGATGTCGCTGGATGCGAATCAATTGCATTGGCTATAACGAGACGAACCAGCGAAGCCTATCGAGTAAAAATAATTCTCATTTAGTTCAGGATCACCAGCGCCGGGAATTCCTGGAGGCGCGCAGAGGTGATGTGGGCCAGAGAACGGACCACGTCCAGCGGCTGGTCGAGGCGATAATTGCCGGTCACTGCGACCTGGGCCAACTGTTCGTTGTTGTTGATGATCCAGCCAGGGTAGTAGCGTCGCAGCTCGGCCAGTACCTGGTTCAGCGGTCGATTCTCGAACACCAGTCGTCCCTGGACCCACGCCAGATCGGTGCTGGCATCCATCCGGGCAGGGCGGTCGAAGCCGTTGGGGCCGATGCGGATGCTTTCCCCGGCCGACAGCCTGACATGGGCGTCATAACGCGTGGCCCGCAAATCCACATCACCGCGCTGCACCTGCACTTGCGTCACGCCATCGAGGTAGCGCACCGCGAAGGTGGTGTTGCTGACGCTGGCGATGACCGGCCCGGCGTCGATTTGCAGAGGCAGGGTGCGTGTGTCCGGGACTTCGAAAAACGCCTCGCCTTTGTACAACCGAGCTATGTGCCGTTGGTCGTTGAACGTGCTGGAAAAGGCCGAGTCGGTGTTGAGCAGGACCTTGGAGCCATCCTCCAGTTGCAGGCGCTGGCGTTCACCGACCACGGTCAGGTGATCGGCCTGCAGACGCAGGGGCAGGTCGCTGAAGTTGAACAGGCCCAGAAACAGCACGGCAGCGGTGGCCAAGGGTTTCCAATGGGCGCGCAAGCGTGACAGTGCACTGGCTTGGGGGCGGCCTTTGAGTTGCCGGGCGCTTTGCATCACTTGCGGGCCGTTCCAGATCGCCTGGGCCCGCTTGAATGCCTGACCATGGCGCGGATCGGCCGCCAGCCAGGCCTGGAACTGCCGGGTCTGCTCCTCGCTGGGGTTGTCCAGCAGAATGAGCCAGTCCAGCGCCTGTTCCATGGCATGGGCGGTGTCCTGCGCCGCAGCGTGCTCAGGGGCACGTTGTTTGTCTGTCACGGTGGTTCCTCGCAGTGTCTTTTGCACGGCTATTTAGCGTCAGCGACCAAGCCTAGCAGGGTCGCAGGCCAGCGCAATCGGCGACGGCCTCTTAGAGAAAGTCCTTACAGGTTCAGTCGCCACCAAGGCGTTCGGCCACGCCCACACAGATCGCCATGATCAGCTTCAGTTCCTTCTGCACGGTGCTCAGCGACACGTCCAGCCGTTTAGCGATGTCCTGGTAACTGTGACCGTGCAGCCGGCTGAGGATAAAAATCTGCTGCTGTCGCGGGCTCAGCGCTTGCAGGCGGAGATTGAGGCGTTCGAGCATCTGCTCGGCATGGGCCGCGTCTTCGGCGCTGCTTTGGGGGGCGACCACGTTGTGGACAACTTCCTGCGGCACGTCGTCCAGCAGGGTCCGGGACTGAATACGCCGCGCACGCAAGTGGTCCAGCGCCAGGTTGCGGGCGGTCTGGAAAACGAAGGGTTCGAGGTGCTCGACCGTGCGCTCGCCCAAGGCGCGAGTGACACGCAGGTAGGTTTCCTGAAGCAGGTCTTCGGCGGTGCTGGGGTTGTTGACCATGCGCTGGAGGGTGCGCAGCAGTGGCGTGCGCTGGGCAAGGAAGACGTGATGAAAGCGCGATTGACTCACGGTAGGGCCCGATTCGATTTGACTAGATGATAATGCTTATCATCTAGTCAATGGGTCAAGCCCTCATTTCACCACCCCGAGTCCATGTGGGGAGCAAGCCTGGGAAGCAGGCCTGTGGAAGCAAACCTGTGGGAGCAAAGCTTGCTCCCACATTACCGGCTGCGCGGTGAGTTACTCGGCGTTACACAACGCCAGGCAGTTATCCAGCATACGGTTGGAGAAGCCCCATTCGTTGTCATACCAGGCCAGTACCTTGAGCAGCTTGCCGCTGGCCTTGGTGTGGTTGGCGTCGAAAATCGACGACAGCGGGTTGTGGTTGAAATCGCTGGAGACCAGCGGCAGGGTGTTGTAGCCGAGAATCTTCGAATGCTGGCTAGCCTGGCGCAGCAGTTCGTTGACTTCTTCGGCCGACGCTTCACGCTTGAGCTGCACGGTCAAATCCACCAGCGACACGTTGATCACCGGCACGCGCACGGCCATGCCGGTCAGCTTGCCCGCCAGTTCCGGCAGCACCAGGCCCACGGCCTCGGCGGCACCGGTCTTGCTCGGGATCATGTTCTGCGTGGCCGAACGGGCGCGGTATGGGTCGCTGTGGTAGACGTCGGTCAGGTTCTGGTCATTGGTGTAGGCATGGATCGTGGTCATCAGGCCGCTTTCGATGCCCAGCTCGCGGTGCAGCACCTGAGCCACCGGGGCCAGGCAGTTGGTGGTGCACGAAGCGTTGGAGATGATCTGGTGGGACTGGCGCAAAATATCGTGGTTCACGCCGTACACCACGGTGGCGTCGGCACCCTTGGCCGGGGCCGAAATGATCACCTTGCGGGCGCCGGCGCTGATATGGGCGGCGGCCTTGGCGCGGTCGGTGAACAAACCGGTGCATTCGAACACGACGTCGATTTTTTCGGCGGCCCAGGGCAGTTCGGCCGGGTTGCGGATGGCGCTGACCGAGATACGGTCACCATTGACCGTCAGGCTTTCGTGATCGTGCTGCACGTCGGCATCGAAGGTGCCGTGAACCGTGTCGAACTTGAGCAGATGAGCATTGATTGCGCTGTCGCCCAGGTCGTTGATGGCGACGATCTGCAAGTCGCGACGATAACCTTGGGTATACAGTGCACGGAGGACGTTGCGGCCGATGCGGCCAAAACCATTGATTGCGATTCGAAGAGTCATTAACTGCGCCGCCGTCGATTTGTTGTTGGAATTACAAGATTATTCGCATAAAAATAGAAAACAAGCCTTTTTAGTGGCAATATTTTGTTTTATCTACAACGAGTGGCCTGAATCAACTGGTCCGAATGGTCAAGAAATCCGCTGTCGCCCAATGCGTGGCGGGGTTTTGACCAGCATAGACAATCAGGTCGCCACACCCGTTAGCCTGGAGTTCTACACATGCATCCCCGCGTACTTGAGGTCACCGAACGGCTTATCGCCCGCAGCCGCGCCACGCGTCAGGCTTACCTTGCATTGATCCGCGGTGCAGCCAGCGACGGTCCGATGCGCGGTAAGTTGCAATGCGCCAACTTCGCCCACGGCGTGGCCGGTTGCGGCACCGAAGACAAGCATCACCTGCGGATGATGAACGCCGCCAACATCGCCATCGTGTCTTCCTACAACGACATGCTCTCGGCCCACCAGCCCTACGAAACCTTCCCGGAACAGATCAAGAAAGCCTTGCGCGAGATCGGCTCGGTCGGCCAGTTTGCCGGTGGCACGCCGGCCATGTGCGATGGCGTGACCCAAGGTGAGGCGGGGATGGAACTGAGCCTGCCGAGCCGCGAAGTGATCGCGCTGTCGACGGCGGTGGCGTTGTCCCACAACATGTTCGACGGCGCACTGATGCTCGGCATCTGCGACAAGATCGTGCCAGGCCTGATGATGGGCGCGCTGCGTTTCGGTCATTTGCCGACGATTTTCGTGCCAGGTGGGCCCATGGTCTCGGGCATTTCCAATAAGCAGAAAGCCGATGTGCGTCAGCGCTATGCCGAGGGCAAGGCCACCCGCGAGGAACTGCTGGAGTCGGAGATGAAGTCCTACCACAGCCCCGGCACCTGCACCTTCTACGGCACGGCCAACACCAACCAGTTGTTGATGGAAGTGATGGGCCTGCACTTGCCGGGTGCCTCGTTCGTCAACCCGAACACGCCGTTGCGTGATGCGCTGACTCGCGAAGCGGCGTTCCAGGTCACGCGCCTGACCAAGCAGAGCGGCAACTTCATGCCCATCGGCGAAATCGTCGACGAGCGGTCGCTGGTCAATTCCGTTGTCGCGCTGCACGCCACCGGCGGTTCCACCAATCACACCTTGCACATGCCAGCCATTGCCATGGCCGCAGGCATCCAGCTGACCTGGCAGGACATGGCCGACCTCTCCGAGGTGGTGCCGACCCTGAGTCACGTCTATCCGAACGGCAAGGCCGACATCAACCACTTCCAGGCGGCGGGCGGCATGTCGTTCCTGATCCGCGAATTGCTGGAAGCCGGCTTGCTCCACGAAAACGTCAACACCGTGCTGGGTCACGGCCTGAGCCGCTACACCCAGGAACCGTTTCTCGAAGACGGCGAACTGGTATGGCGCGAAGGCCCGATCGAAAGCCTCGATGAAAACATCCTGCGCCCGGTGGCCCGCGCGTTCTCGGCCGAGGGCGGGTTGCGGGTGATGGAAGGCAACCTGGGGCGCGGCGTGATGAAAGTCTCGGCGGTGGCCCTGGAAAACCAGGTCGTCGAAGCCCCGGCCATGGTCTTTCAGGATCAACAGGACCTGGCCGATGCGTTCAAGGCCGGCCTGCTGGAGAAAGATTTTGTCGCGGTGATGCGCTTCCAGGGCCCGCGCTCCAATGGCATGCCGGAGCTGCACAAGATGACACCGTTCCTCGGTGTATTGCAGGATCGCGGTTTCAAAGTGGCGTTGGTGACGGACGGACGCATGTCCGGCGCGTCGGGGAAAATTCCGGCGGCTATCCACGTCAGCCCCGAAGCCTACGTCGGCGGCGCATTGGCCCGCGTGCAGGAGGGCGATATCATCCGCGTCGATGGCGTCAAAGGCACCTTGGAGTTGAAGGTGGACGCCGAGGAATTCGCCGCACGCACACCGGCCAAGGGCTTGTTAGGCAACAACATTGGCACCGGTCGCGAGCTGTTTGGTTTCATGCGCATGGCCTTCAGCTCGGCAGAGCAGGGCGCCAGCGCCTTCACTTCTGCCCTGGAGACGCTTAATTGAAACTGGCTTTGGTCGGTGACATCGGTGGGACCAACGCCCGGTTCGCCTTGTGGAAGAACCACAACCTGGAAAATATCCAGGTGCTGGCGACCGCGGATTACGCCTGCCCCGAAGATGCCATCAAGGTTTACCTGAGCGGCGTGGGCCTGAAGCCGGGTTCGATCGGTTCGGTGTGCCTGTCCGTGGCGGGGCCGGTCAGCGGCGATGAGTTTCGCTTCACCAACAATCACTGGCGCCTGAGCAATCTGGCCTTTTGCAAGACCCTTGAGGTCGAGAAGCTGCTGCTGGTCAATGACTTTTCGGCCATGGCCCTGGGCATGACGTGCTTGCGTCCCGATGAATACCGGGTTGTCTGCGAGGGCACGCCGGAGCCGTTGCGTCCGGCGGTGGTGATCGGTCCTGGCACCGGGCTGGGTGTGGGCACGTTGCTGGATTTGGGCGGCGGTCGTTTCGCGGCATTGCCGGGGGAGGGGGGCCATGTCGACCTGCCCATGAGCAGCCCGCGGGAAACCCAACTGTGGCAGCACATCTACAACGAGATCGGTCATGTCAGTGCCGAAACCGCCCTGAGCGGCAGTGGGTTACCTCGGGTGTACCGCGCCATCTGCGCGGTGGATGGCCATACGCCGGTGCTCGACACGCCCGAATCCATCACCGCCGCCGGCCTGGCCGGAGACCCCATTGCCCTGGAAGTACTTGAGCAATTCTGCCGCTGGCTGGGGCGAGTGGCCGGTAACAATGTGCTGACGGTGGGTGGGCGTGGCGGTGTATACATCGTCGGCGGGGTGGTCCCGCGATTCGCCGATTTTTTCCTTGAAAGTGGTTTCGCCCGTTGCTTCGCCGACAAGGGCTGCATGAGCGATTATTTCAAGGGCATTCCAGTCTGGCTGGTGACGGCGCCGTATTCCGGGCTGATGGGCGCGGGTGTGGCGTTGGAGCAATCGACTCCAGTTTGAAATGTGATCCCCTGTGGGAGCGAGCTTGCTCGCGATGACGGAGTGTCAGTCGCCATTGATGTTGACTGATACACCGCTATCGCGAGCAAGCTCGCTCCCACAGGGGTTTTGTAGTGTGTTTGTAGTCCTCATCCATCAGGCATAATCGCCCCAACCCAAACAACAAGGACGAGGCCCCGTGAGTTCAGTGAACAAATCGATTTTGTTGGTCGACGACGACCAGGAGATTCGCGAACTGCTGGACACTTACCTCAGTCGCGCGGGTTTTCAGGTACGTACTACCCCTGATGGCGCCGGGTTTCGCCAGGCACTTAACGAAGCAGCCAGCGATCTGGTGATCCTCGACGTGATGTTGCCTGACGAGGACGGCTTCAGCCTTTGCCGCTGGGTTCGTCAGCACCCGCGCCAGGCCCACGTACCGATCATCATGCTCACGGCCAGTTCCGACGAGGCCGACCGGGTTATCGGCCTTGAGCTGGGGGCCGATGATTACCTGGGCAAACCTTTCAGTCCGCGTGAACTCCAGGCGCGCATCAAGGCGCTGTTGCGTCGTGCGCAGTTTGGCCAGGAACGCTCCGGCGGCGAAGTGTTGGCCTTCGACGAGTGGCGGCTGGACATGGTCAGCCATCGGCTGTTCCACACCGACGGCGAAGAAGTGATCCTCTCCGGCGCCGATTTCGCCTTGCTCAAGCTGTTTCTTGACCATCCCCAGGAAATCCTCGACCGCGACACCATTGGCAACGCCACTCGCGGTCGGGAGTTGATGCCCCTGGACCGAATCGTCGACATGGCGGTCAGTCGTCTGCGCCAGCGCCTGCGTGACACCGACAAGCCACCACGGTTGATCCGCACGGTGCGCGGCAGTGGTTATCAACTGGCGGCCAGTGTGATTGCCAGCAATGGTCATTGATTGGATCAAGAAAATAGCCCGCCGGGTGCCGGTGCCGCGTTCGTTGCTTGGAAGAATGCTGCTGCTGACTCTGCTGGTGGTGCTGTTCGCCCAGACCTTGTCCAGCCTGATCTGGGTCTCGCAACTGCGCGCCACCCAGCTCGAAGGCCTGGTCACCAGCGCCCGTAGCCTGGCCCATTCGATGACCGCCAGTGTCAGCTATCTGCGCTCGTTGCCGGTGGCTTACCGGCCATTGGTGCTGGATCAATTGCGCAGCATGGGCGGCACGCGGTTTGTCGTCACGCTCAACGACAAACCCCTGGGCATGGACGTGCTGCCGGTTACGCCGCGCAAGCTGGCGGTGCTCAAGGCGGTGGACGACGTACTGCGAAAATCCCTGGGCAACAGCGCCGACATCTCGGTGAAGTTTGTCAGCCCCGAAGACCTGCGGATTTTCAACGGCGGCCTGAAGCTTGATGAATTGCCGCGCTCCTGGGCCCACTACGCCTTGACCCTGGAACCGGTGAACCCGCCGGTGCTGGTCACGCAAATCCAGATGGCGCCGGGCGAATGGCTGTACATCGCTTCGCTGCTGCCCGAGCCCTACACCAGCCTTGAAGAGCAGAGCCTGCCGACGCAGCAGGTCGGTTTCATCGTGCTGACCAGCAGCCTGTTGTTGCTGTTCATCGGTTTGCTGGTGCATTGGCAGAGCCGGCCCCTCAAACGCCTGGCCCGCGCGGCACGCGACATGTCCCTGGGCGCCGAAGTGGAACCGGTAGCTGAAGGCGGCGGCAGCGAAGTGGTGGAAGTGGGCAGGGCATTCAATGCCATGCGTGAACGCATCAGCCGTTACCTGACCGAACGCAGCCAATTGTTCAGCGCGATTTCCCATGACTTGCGCACGCCGATCACGCGGCTGCGCTTGCGGGTCGAACTGTTGGAGGACGAAAACCTGCAGGCCAAGTTCGGCCGCGACCTGGACGAACTGGAGTTATTGGTCAAAGGTGCGTTGCAATGCGTTAAGGACACCGACATTCACGAAAACATCGAGCCGGTGGACCTCAACCATGTGCTCGATTGCCTGGTCGAGCCGTACCTGGCGCCCAATGGCAATGGTCGGGTGACCCAGGATGGCCGCGCGTTGGCGCCGTATCCTGGCAAGCCACTGGCCCTCAAGCGCTGCATCGGTAACCTGATCGACAATGCGCTGAAGTACGGGCAAAACGCCCATTTGCACATCGATGACGATGACACCGCGTTCATCCTGCACGTCGACGACGAGGGGCCAGGTGTGCCGGAGCAACGTCTGGAGCAAGTCTTCGAACCGCACTTTCGCCTGGCCGGGCAGCAGCAGGGCTATGGCCTGGGCCTGGGCATCGCCCGCAACATCGCCCATAGCCATGGCGGCGAAGTCAGCCTGCAGAACCTGCGCGAGGGTGGGTTGCGGGTGACGTTGCAGTTGCCTCGCAGTGTGGATTAGCCGGACCGCGTTATCGTTGATCGCGAGCAGGCTCGCTCCCACAGGGTTCGGTGGTGGCCACAAAAATTGTTTATTTCCTGGCGCCAATGTGGGAACGAGCCTGCTCGCGATGACGCCGTCAGCTTCAGCACATCGCTCAAGTGAATGTCACAAGTCGGTGACATAACTCGCCCCTTTCGTTACCTGCCACCCGCCATCCCTTGTTTAGACTCCCTGCGTCAAAACAACAAAAAAAGGTACTCCCATGGACACCTTCCAACCGGCCTTCAGCAGTTGGCTGAATGCGCCTGCCCACCAGCAATGGCTTGCCGCCGAAGGCTTGCGTCTGCTGGCGTTCGCCAAGGCCTCGAAGCTGCCGGACGGCTTTGGCAACCTGGACGAGCAGGGTCGCCTGCCGGACGATGCCCGGGCTGAAACCATGAACACCGCACGCATGACCCATAGCTTCGCCATGGCCCATATCCAGGGGCTGCCGGGGTTCTCCGAGCTGGTGGACCACGGTGTCCAGGCCCTCAGCGGCCCTCTGCGGGACGCCGAGCACGGCGGCTGGTTCGCCACGGCGCAACCCCATGAGAACGACACCGGCAAGGCCGCCTACCTGCACGCATTTGTCGCCTTGGCGGCCAGTTCCGCGGTGGTGGCCCAACGTCCTGGCGCCCAGGCGTTGCTGGATGAAGCCGTGCGGGTGATCGATACGCACTTCTGGAGCGAAGAGGAGGGCGCCCTGCGCGAGTCCTTCAACCGCGACTGGAGCGACGAAGAAGCCTATCGCGGCGCCAACAGCAACATGCACGCCACCGAAGCCTTCCTGGCCCTGGCCGATGCCACGGACGAGCCCCGCTGGCTGGTCCGCGCGCTGCGTATCGTTGAGCGGGTAATCCACGGCCACGCCGCCGCCAATGACTACCTGGTGGTGGAACACTTCGATCGTCACTGGCAGCCGCTTCGCGAGTACAACCACGACAACCCCGCCGACGGTTTTCGCCCTTACGGCACCACGCCCGGCCATGGTTTCGAATGGGCGCGGCTGCTGTTGCACCTTGAGGCTGCACGGGTGCAGATTGGCATGTTGACCCCGGGCTGGCTGGCCCAGGATGCGCAGAAACTTTTTGACCAGAACTGCCGCCACGGTTGGGAGGTCGACGGCGCCCCAGGCCTTGTCTACACCCTGGACTGGGACAATCGCGCGGTAGTTCGCCATCGCCTGCATTGGGTGCATGCCGAAGCAGCGGCCGCCGCCAGTGCCTTGCTCAAACGCACCGACGAGGCGCAATACGAAGCCTGGTACCGGCGGTTCTGGGAGTTCTGTGACAAACATTTCATCGACCGTTGCAATGGCAGCTGGCACCACGAGCTCGATCCGCAAAACCGCCCCAGCGCCGACATCTGGCCGGGCAAGCCGGACCTGTATCACGCCTGGCAGGCCGTGCTGATCCCGCGTTTGCCCCTCGCCCCCAGCATGGCGACGGCGTTGGCGAAACTCTCCAGTCCCGCACCTGTGTAACCATACCGTGACATTTACGCGTCCCTTCGTTACCTGCGAAGGGATTTCCCCTGTTTAGAATCCATGCAGCGCAAGCACCAGACTTGCATGCATAACAACAAGAAAGGTACTTCTAGATGAATGCGATTTCTCGCCTCGCTACTGTCATTTCTCTTGCTTCCCTGCTTCCCGTCGCAGCATTCCCTGTCAGCGCCCTTGCCGCCGAATCCAAAGGCAGCGTGGAAGTCGTTCACTGGTGGACGTCCGGTGGCGAAAAAGCCGCGGTCGATGTGCTCAAGGCCCAGGTAGAGAAAGACGGCTTTACCTGGAAGGATGGCGCTGTTGCCGGTGGTGGCGGCTCAACTGCCATGACCGTGCTCAAGAGTCGTGCCGTGGCCGGTAACCCACCGGGTGTGGCCCAGATCAAAGGCCCGGACATCCAGGAGTGGGCGTCTACCGGACTGCTCGACACCGACGTCCTGAAAGACGTTGCCAAAGAAGAGAAGTGGGACAGCCTGCTCGACAAGAAAGTCTCCGATACCGTGAAGTACGAAGGTGACTACGTTGCCGTGCCGGTGAACATCCACCGCGTCAACTGGCTGTGGATCAACCCGGAAGTCTTCAAGAAAGCCGGCATCACCAAAAAACCCACCACCCTCGAAGAATTCTACGCCGCCGGCGACAAGCTCAAGGCAGCAGGCTTCATTGCGCTGGCCCACGGCGGCCAGCCTTGGCAGGACAGCACGGTGTTCGAAGCCGTGGTGCTCTCGGTCATGGGTGTCGATGGCTACAAGAAAGCCCTGGTCGATCTGGACAACAAAGCCCTGACCGGTCCGGACATGGTCAAGGCGTTGACCGAGCTCAAGAAAGTCGCGACCTACATGGACGTGGACGGCAAGGGGCAGGACTGGAACCTGGAAGCGGCCAAGGTCATCAACGGCAAGGCCGGCATGCAGATCATGGGTGACTGGGCCAAGAGCGAATGGACCGCCGCGAAGAAAGTCGCCGGCAAGGACTACGAGTGCGTAGCTTTCCCGGGGACCGACAAGGCCTTCACCTACAACATCGACTCCCTGGCGGTGTTCAAGCAGAAAGACGAAGGCACCGCGGCCGGTCAGAAGGACATCGCCAAGGTCGTGCTGGGTGAGAACTTCCAGAAAGTCTTCAGCATCAACAAGGGTTCGATCCCGGTGCGCAACGACATGCTGGCCGACATGGCCAAGTACGGTTTCGATTCCTGCGCCCAGACCGCTGCCAAGGACTTCCTGGCGGACGCCAAGTCCGGCGGCCTGCAGCCGAGCATGGCGCACAACATGGCGACCACGTTGGCAGTACAGGGCGCGTTCTTTGACGTGGTGACCAACTTCATCAACGACCCGAAAGCCGACCCAGCCGACGCCGCCAAGAAACTTGGCGCAGCGGTTCAGTCGGCCAAGTAAAGCAGTTAGAAGCTACAAGCTACAAGCTGCAAGGGGGCACTGCTTATCTTGCCGCTTGCAGCTTGTCACTTGTAGCTGCCCCTAGTCTTTCTCTTGTACTGGATCTTCCCATGAGTTCTGTTGCTGTGTTCAGCAAGGCCTCGCCGTTCGATGCATTGCAGCGCTGGCTCCCAAAACTGGTGCTGGCGCCGAGCATGTTCATCGTTCTGGTGGGCTTCTACGGTTATATCTTGTGGACGTTTGTTCTGTCGTTCACCACCTCGACCTTTCTGCCGAACTACAAGTGGGCGGGCCTGGCGCAATACGCGCGGCTGTGGGACAACGACCGCTGGTGGGTGGCGAGCAAGAACCTGGCGCTCTTTGGCGGCATGTTCATCGGCATCACCCTGGTGATCGGCGTGCTGCTGGCGGTGTTTCTTGACCAGCGCATTCGTCGTGAAGGTTTCATCCGCACCATTTACCTGTATCCGATGGCGCTCTCGATGATCGTCACCGGTACGGCCTGGAAGTGGTTGCTCAACCCGGGCATGGGCCTGGATAAATTGTTGCGTGACTGGGGCTGGGAAGGTTTTCGCCTGGACTGGCTGATCGACCCGGACCGTGTGGTGTATTGCCTGGTGATCGCCGCAGTGTGGCAGGCCTCGGGTTTCATCATGGCGATGTTCCTGGCCGGCCTGCGTGGGGTGGATCAATCGATCATCCGGGCTGCGCAGATCGATGGCGCGAGCATGCCGCGCATCTACTGGAAAGTGGTGCTGCCGAGCCTGCGTCCGGTGTTCTTCAGCGCCGTAATGATCCTGGCGCACATCGCGATCAAGAGCTTTGACCTGGTGGCGGCGATGACAGCCGGCGGCCCGGGTTACTCCTCTGACCTGCCTGCCATGTTCATGTACTCCTTCACATTCAGTCGCGGCCAGATGGGCATGGGCTCGGCCAGTGCGATTCTGATGCTCGGTGCGATTCTCGCAATCATCGTGCCTTACCTGTACTCCGAGCTGAGGTGACTAGTCTCGCTGCCAAACCTTCCATCAGCCTGAGTCGCATCGCGATCTACGCGGTACTGATCCTTGCCGTATTGCTTTACCTGGTGCCGCTGGTAGTCATGCTGTTGACCAGCTTCAAGACCCCGGAAGACATCAGCACCGGCAACCTGCTGAGCTGGCCGACCGTGGTCACCGGCATCGGCTGGGTCAAGGCCTGGGCCACGGTTGACGGGTATTTCTGGAACTCGATCAAGATCACCGTCCCGGCGGTGCTGATCTCCACCGCGATCGGTGCATTGAACGGCTACGTGTTGTCGATGTGGCGCTTTCGCGGTTCGCAGTTGTTCTTCGGCCTGCTGCTGTTCGGCTGCTTCCTGCCGTTCCAGACCGTCCTGCTGCCGGCTTCGTTCACGCTCGGCAAGATGGGCCTGGCCAGTACCACCACGGGGCTGGTGTTCATACATGTGGTCTACGGTCTGGCGTTCACCACGCTGTTTTTCCGTAACTACTACGTGAGCATTCCCGATGCGCTGGTGAAAGCGGCGCGACTGGACGGTGCGGGTTTCTTCACCATCTTCCGGCGGATCATCCTGCCGATGTCCACCCCGATCATCATGGTCTGCCTGATCTGGCAGTTCACCCAGATCTGGAACGACTTCCTGTTTGGCGTGGTGTTCTCCAGCGGCGATTCGCAGCCCATCACGGTGGCGCTGAACAACTTGGTCAACACCAGTACCGGGGCCAAGGAATACAACGTTGATATGGCGGCGGCGATGATCGCCGGGCTGCCGACCCTGGCAGGCAAGTATTTCGTGCGCGGTCTGACGGCCGGCGCAGTCAAGGGGTAATCATGGCAACGCTCGAACTTCGCAATGTAAACAAGACCTATGGTGCCGGCCTGCCGGACACCCTGAAGAACATCGAGTTGTCGATCAAGGACGGTGAGTTCCTGATCCTCGTCGGCCCTTCGGGCTGCGGCAAGTCGACGCTGATGAACTGCATCGCCGGCCTTGAAACCATTACCGGCGGCGCGATCATGATCGGTGACCAGGATGTCAGCGGCATGAGTCCGAAGGATCGCGACATCGCCATGGTGTTCCAGTCCTACGCGCTGTACCCGACCATGAGCGTGCGGGAGAACATCGAGTTCGGTCTGAAGATTCGCAAGATGAGCCAGCCGGCCATCGACGAAGAAGTCACCCGCGTGGCCAAGCTGTTGCAGATCGAACACCTGCTCAATCGCAAGCCCGGCCAGCTTTCCGGCGGCCAGCAACAGCGCGTGGCCATGGGCCGGGCGCTGGCGCGGCGGCCGAAGATCTACCTGTTCGACGAACCGCTGTCCAACCTCGACGCCAAGCTGCGGGTCGAGATGCGCACCGAAATGAAACTGATGCACAAGACCACCACGGTCTACGTCACCCACGACCAGATCGAAGCCATGACCCTGGGCGACAAAGTGGCGGTGATGAAGGACGGCATCATCCAGCAGTTCGGCACGCCGAAAGACATCTACACCAACCCGGCCAACCTGTTCGTGGCGAGCTTCATCGGTTCGCCACCGATGAACTTCATCCCCCTGCGCCTGCAACGCAAGGACGGCCGTCTGCTGGCCTTGCTCGACAGCGGCCAGGCTCGTTGCGAGCTGCCGATGGGCATGCAGGATGCGGGTCTGGAAGACCGTGAGGTGATCCTCGGCCTGCGCCCGGAACAGATCATGCTGGCGGGCAACGAGCCCAATGGTTTGCCGACCATTCGCGCCGAAGTCCAGGTCACCGAACCCACCGGACCGGACACGCTGGTGTTCGTCAACCTGAACGACACCAAGGTCTGCTGCCGCCTGGCGCCGGACGTGGCGCCGCAGGTGGGGGAGACCCTGACGCTGCAATTCGATCCTTCGAAAGTGCTGCTGTTCGACGCCAAGTCCGGCGAACGCCTGGGCGTGGCCGGCCAAGTGCAGACAGATGCCCGGACCGCAAACGTAGCGCAGTTCAAAGGCCGATGAAGAACAAATGGGGGAGGGGGCTTTGCTCCCAAACAAGCTCTCTCCCACCAGGGAGTATGCGGTGAGTGGGGGACCATTCGCCGCAATCGTTGTAAACCGCGTTAGATAAAAACAGTTAATAACAATAAAGACGAGGATGTAGGGATGAAGAAGAACAACAACGCCCGGCGTGTCTGCCAATTGTCCGCTGTTGCGGCGATGATGCTGGCCGGCAGTGCGCACGCGGCCGAGGCTTTCAGCGCCGATTCGCAGTGGATGACGGGCGACTGGGGTGGCGAGCGGACCAGGCTGATCGAGCAAGGTATCGATATCAAGGCTGATTTCGTCGGTGAGATGGGGGCCAATCTCGACGGCGGTTACAACGATGACAAGACTGCGCGTTGGTCCCAGCAGTTTGGCTTGGGTGTAGCCCTCGACCTGGAGAAACTGGCAGGTTGGGGTGATACCACGGCCAAGATTCAATTCACTCGCCGTGACGGTCGCAACATCTCCAACGACCGTATCGGTGATCCACGTGCCGGCACCCTCAGCTCTTCCCAGGAAGTCTGGGGCCGTGGGCAAACCACCCGTCTGACGCAGTTGTGGATCAAGCAGCAGTATTTCGACAGTAAGCTGGATGTCAAAGCCGGTTATTACGGGGTCGGTGAAGATTTCAACAGTTTCCCGTGCGAGTTCCAGAACCTGGCGTTCTGCGGTTCGCAAGCGGGTAACTGGGCAACCGGCATCTGGTACAACTGGCCGATCATGCAGGCGGCGATTCGCGTCAAGTACAACCTCACGCCCGAACTCTATGCGCAGATCGGTGCTTACAACCAGAACCCTTCGCAGCTGGAAAACGGAAACCGCTACAAGCTCAGCGGCAGTGGCACCAAGGGCACGCTCATTCCGGTCGAGTTGGTCTGGTCGCCCAAGCTCAATGGCCTGCCAGGCGAATACCGTATCGGTTACTACAAAAGTACGGCCAAGGCTGACGACGTGCGCGAAGACGACAATGGCCAGGATGCCGCGACAACCGGTAACGCCTACCGCAGCCACAGCAGCAAGGATGGCTACTGGTTCGTGGTGCAGCAACAGCTCACCACCCACAACGGTGATGCATCGCGCGGTCTGAACATTGCGGCCAACGCCACCTTCCATGACAAGGAAACCAACGTCGTCGACAACTACCAGTCGCTGATGTTCGTGTACAAGGGGCCGTTCAATGCGCGTCCTAAAGATGACGTCGGGATTGGTTTTTCCCGCATCCATGTCAACGAAGATGTGAAGAAAAACGCCGAGCTGGTCAACGCGGCCAATGGTGTCAGCGACTACGACGATCCGTTGTTCTCGCCGTTGCGTGGCACCGAATACAACTACGAAATCAACTACGGTTTCCACGTGACCAACTGGCTGACCGTACGCCCTAACCTGCAATACATCACTCATCCGGGTGGTGTGAATGAAGTCGACGACGCGCTGGTCGCCGGTCTGAAAATTCAGTCGGTGTTCTAACGCTGTTGCGATAAGCTCCTCTCTATGTGCGCATATTTGCGGATGGCCAAGGCCGTCCGCTTTTTTTTGCGGAGTGTGCTTGGTTGACGCTGGGCTTGTGGCGAGGGAGCTTGCTCCCGCTGGGTTGCGAAGCGACCCCAAAGCCATTCACTGCGGTGCCTCAGCCAGGCCGCATTTGCCTTGTTTACGACTGCTTCGCAGCCGAGCGGGAGCAAGCTCCCTCGCCACAAAAAATGCGTTGCAAACAGATGAGTAACTCAATGATTTCCAGGACCGCAGCTCATGCATGAGCATCCGCTACAACGCTTTTTCAGATCCTTGCGCGAGCGCCCGGTGTTTGCGTGGGAGCGCTATCAGCAACGTGATGTGTTGGTGATCGATCATCCTCTGTGCCAGGCGGTGTTCAGTCGCCAGGGCGCGCAGCTGTTGCACTTTCAGCCGCGGGGTCAGAAACCCTGGTTGTGGTGTGCGGCCAAGTGGCCACAAGTCGGTGCGATCCGCGGCGGGGTGCCGGTGTGCTGGCCGTGGTATGGCCGTCATCCCAGCGAAAATGCCTGGCCGTCCCATGGCTGGGCACGGTTGATCGACTGGAAACTGCTCGACAGCCGCAGCGATGAAGACGGTGTGCACCTGCACTGGCAGCTCCAGTTGTGCGACTGGCAGGTCGATCTGTACGCCGATCTGGGCGAACGCATGGAATTACGCTTGAGCACCGAGCATCAAGACAGCCTGCCGTGTCAATTGAGCCAGGCTCTGCACGCCTATTGGCGTATTGGTGACGTGGGTGAGATAGCGCTGTCTGGGCTTGAAGGCGCGCTGGGCTACGACCAGTTGAACCGTGCAGCCTGCCAGCAGGAAGGCGATTTGCGGGTCGAGGGCGGTTGTCAGCGGGTGTTCCAGCACGAGGGTGAACTGCAGCTTAAAGACCACGCCTGGCAGCGTGAGCTGTGCATCGACACCGGCGCCAGCGCCGATACCGTGGTGTGGCATCCCGGTGCCCGGCCTTTGCTGGGGGTGAGTTGGGATGAGGTGTCGGAGTTCGTCTGCGTCGAAGCGGCCAGCGGTGGCACTGACAGCCTGTGCCTGGCGCCGGGGGAGCGGGCGCATTTGAGTTTGCAGGCGCGGGTGGGGGCTTAGTTCGGGATCTGGAGTGTTGCTGCTGGCCCCATCGCGAGCAAGCTCGCTCCCACAGGGGGCTTGTGAACGCCAAAGATCCAGTGTGGGAGCGAGCTTGCTCGCGATAGCGGTTTATCAGGCGACAAGATACCCAAGGTCGAATCAGTTGAACTCATCCCCCACCGGATACCGGCTGGCATTGAGGCTTTCCTTGATCTTGCGCAGATGCGGCTGGAAGTCCACACCGCGGCGCAAGGTCATGCCGGTGGCGAGCACGTCCAGCACAGTGAGCTGGATGATCCGCGAGGTCATCGGCATGTAGATGTCGGTGTCTTCGGGCAGCGGGATGTTCAGGCTCAGGGTGCTGGCCTTGGCCAGGGGCGAGCCTTCGGCGGTCAGCCCCAGTACCGACGCGCCGTTCTCCCGGGCGATGCGTGCGACTTCCACCAGCTCGCGGGTACGGCCGGTGTAGGAAATGATCACGAACAGCTCGCCCGTGTGGGCCACTGACGCGATCATCCGCTGCATCAGCACATCGGCGTGGGCGGTCACCGCCAGGTTGAAGCGGAAGAATTTGTGCTGGGCATCCAGCGCCACCGGTGCCGAGGCACCGAGGCCGAAGAAGTGAATCTGCCGGGCCTGGATCAGCAGATCCACGGCACGACTGATCAAATTGGGATCAAGGGCCTGGCAGGCGCTGTCCAATGAGGCAATGGCACTGCCAAAGATTTTCCGGGTGTAGGCTTCCGGGTTGTCATCGGCCTCCACTGCGCGACTGACGTAAGCGGCGCCGCTGGCCAGGCTTTGGGCCAGTTGCAGCTTGAGTTCCGGGTAGCCGCTGACGCCGAATGAGCGGCAGAAGCGGTTGACGGTCGGTTCGCTGACCGAAGCGGCCTGGGCGAGGGCGGCGATGCTGAAGCGGGTGGCCTGCTGTGGGTTGAGCAGGATCACTTCGGCCACTTTGCGTTCTGCCTTGTTCAGGTCTTCAAGGCGACTCTGGATCTGTTCCAGTAAATTTCGCACGCGGTCCATACAAGATTCCTAGAAAGACGGGTCTTTGATACGACCCTTTGCGGTGGCCTATCCTACTGATGGCTCCGGTGTACCACCACTCGGAATCGGTATTTTCGAAAAATGTTGTGGTTATTACTACATTTTTCCTTGAGTGATGCCTTGAAAAAAGGTATTTGTAGCTTAACTTGATAAAAGAACAAACATCATGCATTCGATTACGGTTGAACCGTGCACCTTCGCCTTGTTCGGCGCGTTGGGCGACCTGGCCTTGCGCAAGCTGTTTCCTGCCCTTTATCAGCTCGATGGCGCGGACCTGTTGCACGAGGACACGCGGATCATTGCCCTGGCCCGGGAGCCGGGTAGCGAACAGCAACACCTGGCGTTCATCGCCGCGGAGTTGCGCCGCTACGTGGGCGACAAGGATCTGAACGAGACCGTGGTTGAACGCTTCCTGGGGCGATTGACTTATCTGCACGTGGATTTCCTCAAGGCCGAGGACTATGTCGCCCTGGCCGAGCAGGCCGGTTCAGCCCAGCAAGTCATTGCCTATTTTGCCACCCCAGCGGCGGTGTATGGAGCGATCTGCGAGAACCTGGCGAAGGTCGGTTTGTGCGAAAACACCCGCGTCGTGCTGGAAAAACCCATCGGCTCGGACCTGGAATCGTCGCGCAAGGTCAACGACGCCGTGGCGCAGTTCTTCCCGGAAAACCGCACCTATCGCATCGACCACTACCTGGGTAAAGAGACGGTACAGAACCTGATCGCGCTGCGGTTCGCCAACAGCCTGTTCGAAACCCAGTGGAACCAGAATTACATTTCCCATGTGGAAATCACCGTCGCCGAGAAGGTCGGCATCGAAGGCCGCTGGGGCTATTTCGACAAGGCCGGCCAACTGCGCGACATGATCCAGAATCACCTGTTGCAGTTGCTCTGCCTGATTGCCATGGACCCGCCGGCCGACCTGTCCGCCGACAGCATCCGTGACGAGAAGGTCAAAGTGCTCAAGGCCCTGGCCCCCATCAGCCCGGAAGGCCTGACCACTCAGGTGGTGCGCGGCCAGTACATCGCCGGCCACAGCGAGGGCAAGTCGGTGCCGGGTTACCTGGAAGAGCCCAACTCCAACACCCAGAGCGATACCGAAACCTTCGTGGCCCTGCGCGCCGACATTCGCAACTGGCGCTGGGCCGGGGTTCCGTTTTACCTGCGCACCGGCAAGCGTATGCCGCAGAAACTGTCGCAGATCGTCATTCACTTCAAGGAACCGTCCCACTACATCTTCGCCCCCGAGCAGCGCTTGCAGATCAGCAACAAACTGATCATCCGCCTGCAGCCGGACGAAGGGATTTCCTTGCGAGTGATGACCAAGGAGCAAGGCCTGGACAAGGGCATGCAATTGCGCAGCGGTCCGTTGCAACTCAACTTTTCCGACACCTATCGCAGCGCGCGGATTCCCGATGCCTACGAGCGGTTGTTGCTGGAAGTCATGAACGGCAATCAGAACCTGTTTGTCCGTAAAGATGAAATTGAAGCCGCGTGGACGTGGTGTGACCAGTTGATTGCCGGATGGAAGAAATCCGGCGATGCGCCCAAGCCGTATGCGGCCGGGTCCTGGGGGCCAATGAGCTCCATTGCACTGATCACGCGGGACGGGAGGTCATGGTATGGCGATATCTGAAGTGAAACTGCCGCAGGGTGTCAGCGCCCACGAATTCAAAACCCCGGTGCTGCTGGCCGAGGGCTTGGCGTTGAAGGTGGCCGAGCAATTACGCGAGGCCATCGAGGCGCGCGGCACGGCGACCCTGGTGGTCTCCGGCGGTCGCAGCCCCGTGGCGTTTTTCCAGAGCCTGGCCAAACAGGCGCTGGACTGGTCGAACGTGGTGCTGAGCCTGGCCGACGAGCGTTGGGTGCCGGTTGAGCACGCTGACAGCAACGCCGGTCTGCTCAAGCGTTACCTGCTCCAAGGTGCGGCGGCCAAGGCCCAGTTCCTGAGCCTCTACAGCGCTAGCGCCGATCTGGAAGCCGCAGCCGAGCAAGCCGATCGTTTGCTGGCCGAGCTGCCGCCCATCGACGTACTGATATTGGGCATGGGCGATGACGGGCACACCGCCTCGTTGTTCCCCGACAGTCCGAACCTGGCTCAAGCCTTGGATGCCAATGGCGCTCGCCGCTGCTGGCCGATGCTGGCGCCCACCGTGCCGCACCAGCGCCTGACCATGAGTCGCGCTTTGCTGGCCTCGGCGAAACACAAAGTGCTGTCGATTTCCGGTCAGTCGAAATTGACCACCCTGAACGCCGCAGTGGCCGGTGACGATGTCGCCGAGATGCCGATCCGCGCGTTTTTGCAACCTACGTTAGAGATTTACTGGTGCCCATGAACCAAGGATCAGCCGCTATGACAAACCCATCCCCGACCGTTTCCATGGCGGACAAAGTTACCCTGATTGACAGCCTCTGCGCCAAGGCGCGGATCCTGCCGGTGATCACCATCGCCCGTGAGCAGGACATCCTGCCGCTGGCCGATGCCCTGGCCGCCGGCGGCCTGACGGCGCTGGAAGTGACCTTGCGTTCCCAATACGGCCTCAAGGCCATCCAGGTGCTGCGCGAGCAACGTCCGGAACTGGTGACCGGGGCCGGTACGGTGCTGGACCGCCATATGCTGGCCGCTGCCGAGGCTGCCGGTTCGCAGTTCATCGTCACCCCAGGCATCACCCGTGATCTGCTGGAAGCCAGCGTCGACAGCCCGATCCCGTTGCTGCCGGGCATCAGCAACGCCTCCGGCATCATGGAAGGCTACGGCCTGGGTTATCGCCGCTTCAAACTGTTCCCGGCGGAAGTCAGCGGCGGTGTCGCGGCCATCAAGGCCCTGGGCGGCCCGTTCGGCGAAGTGAAATTCTGCCCGACCGGCGGCGTAAGCCCGGCCAATATCAAGAGCTACATGGCGTTGAAAAACGTGATGTGCGTGGGCGGTAGCTGGATGCTTGATCCTGAGTGGATCAAGAACGGCGACTGGGCCCGCATCCAGGAGTGCACCGCCGAGGCGCTGGCGCTGCTGGACTGATTGTCTTACCGAACCTTCGTTGGGTGTTCTACGGTTTTACGGTGCGCTTGGTCGGCGCGCCGTTTTTTTTTGCCTGGGTTTTATCGTACCGCGCCGGATGAACGCTGGATTTGTGGCGAGGGGATTTATCCCCGCTGGGGCGCGCAGCGGCCCCGAAACCTGACATCTCGGTGCGTCAGATAGGTTAAGTCCTCCTTGCTGGGCTGCTGCGCCGCCCTGCGGGGATAAATCCCCTCGCCACAACTACATTCGGCTCAGGTTAATCAGCGCCGCAGTCAACCGCTCGATATCCTTCGCCAAGGTGATCAACCCTGGGGTAATGCGAATACACGGCCCGACACTGGTGTTGCGCACCACGGTGAAGATCCCGTAGTCATTGAGCAGTCGATCGGCCATCGCCTGTTGATCGGGCTGGGCGCTGAAGCGCATCGACGTGATGCCACAGTACAGGCGCGGATCGTCCGGCGTCATGATTTCGATCCCCGGTACATCACGCACGGCGTTCACCCACAGGTCGCGCAGATAACTGAGCCGCACGCCCTTGGCCGATGCGCCACCCAATGAGCGGTGCTCCTCCAGGACCAAGGGCAGGGTGAGCAAAGCCGGGATATTGGGCGTGCTGTGGGGCGTTCGCGAGCGCACGTCTGCGGCTGGATAATGATCTTCGTCCATGTCCGGGTCGATGTCGGCCAGCCGTTGCGGTGCGATGTATAAAAAGCCCAGGGCCAGCGGCCCGCCTATCCACTTCTGCAGGTTGAACCCGGCGAATTCGATACCGAGCTTCTTCAGATCGAAATCGATCTGGCCCAGGGCGTGGGCACCGTCGAGAATGATATCGACGCCAAACTCACGGGCGGTTTCGGCAATGGCCTGGACCGGCATCACCAGCCCAGTGAGGTGGTTGACGTAGGTCAGCGCCATCAGCTTGAGGCGCGGGTAACGAATGAACGCTTGGCGATAAGTGCCCACCAGGCTTTCGAAACTGGCGGGGTGCGGGTGGACGAGTTCAATCACCTCTACGCCACGCTGCCGGGCCAGCCAGCGCATTGCGCTTTTGACCGACGCGTATTCCAGATCACAGATCAGCACCTGATCGCCAGGCTTGAGACCGTTGTAGTTGCGAATCAGCGTTTGCAGGGCGTCGCCGGCACTGTTGGCCAGCGCTACGCTAGCGGGGGACGCGTGGATCAGTTGCGCCACTTGCTGGCGAATCGCTTCGCCATGGTCCCGGTCGAAATGCTGGCGCACGTACACCGAGTTACCGCGATTGACGAACTCAATATTGCGTTGGTACTCCTCGACCACGGTCCGGGACATGCGGCCGAAGTAGCCGTTTTCCAGATTGAGCGGCCCATTGGGGTCGACATCGTAGCGACCCACAAAAGTTTCCCAGAAAGCTTCATCGTGGGCGCGCAGGGTGTTCTCGGGCATGGCGTGGCTCAATCAATGTTGGGGCTTGGGTTTGCCGTGTTTGGCACGCAGGGGGTCAAGCAGATCCGACAGACCGTTGTGGTCGATCTCCTGCATCAGCGCCAGCAAACCGCCCAGTTCCCCGTGAGGAAAACCCTCGCGAGCGAACCAGTTCAGGTACTGCCCGGGCAGGTCGGCCAGGATTCGGCCTTTGTATTTGCCGAAGGGCATCTGGCGTGTCACCAGCAGTTCGAGCTTTTCCGGGTTCATGGCAGGGGTCTTGATTCAGTCAGCCTGGAAAATACAGGCATTCTGCATGCAGGCCAAATGACAGATCATGCAAAGAACACGGATACAGTTATCGAGCGATTGATTAACTTATTGATTTTTAATGTTTTTATTTGTGATTGCGGCTGGCACGACCGATGCAATATTCCTTGTAGGTTTTTTATTCACCAAGCAAAGGAATTGAAAAATGACCGACATCAACAAAGAATCCATCTCCGTCCTGAACGACCTGATCGAGACCAGCAAAGATGGTCAGGAAGGTTTCAAGACTTGCGCTGAAGACATCAAGCATCCACAACTCAAGGATTTGTTCGTCCAGCGCGCCGCAGACTGCGCTGCCGCCGCGGCTGAGCTGCAAGCTGCCGTACGGGCCCTGGGTGGCGATCCGGAAACTTCCACCAGCGTTGCCGGTGATATGCATCGCCGTTGGGTGGACGTGAAATCCATGTTCACTGGCAAGGACGAAGAAGCAGTGCTCAACGAAGCCGAGCGCGGTGAAGACCATGCCCTTAAGGCTTACAAAGAAGCCATGGAGAAAATCAGCAAGCACAACCTGGTTGGTATTCGCGATCTGGTTGAGCGTCAGTACCATGGCGTGCAGCGCAACCATGACCAGGTAAAAGCCCTGCGTAACCAGGCGCGCGCCAGCTAAACAAGCGCGCTGTACAAAAAAACGCCAGCCTGTCTGGCGTTTTTTTATGCCGATCATGTAACGGTGGCTCTGGACTCAAATAGATAGCCAGCTAATAATTGCACCCTCCATCACCCTTTATTGCATCTATCGTTACTGCGTCCCCATAAGAGTTTTCGCGTGCCCATTACTTTCCAGGCCCTGTTCGCTCCCGACCGCCTCGCTGTGCAATTCGCCATCAAGACCGTGCTTGGTGGCGGCTTGGCGCTTTGGCTGGCCTTGCGCTGGGGCTTGGAGCAGCCTTCATGGGCGTTGATGACCGCGATCATCGTGGCGCAACCGCTGTCCGGGATGGTGGTGCAGAAAGGCTTGGCGCGATTGGTCGGCACCCTGGTGGGCACCGTCATGTCGGTGGTGTTCATGGGGCTGTTTGCTCAGGCACCCTGGTTGTTCCTACTGGCGCTGGCCGTGTGGCTGGGCTTGTGCACGGCTTGCTCCACACTGCTGCGCAGCGCCTGGTCCTATTCGTTCGTGCTGGCCGGGTACACAGTGGCAATCATTGCCTTGCCGGCTATCTCCCATCCGCTGGGGGTGTTCGATCAGGCCGTGGCGCGCTGTACGGAGATCAGTCTGGGCATTGTCTGCGCCACGGCGGCCAGCGCGTTGCTCTGGCCGTTGCGGGTCGAGCGGCAATTGGCCGATCAGGCCCGTGTCGCCTGGCAGAGCGGCATGCAGGCGGCCCGTGCCACCCTGACGGGCGACGCCCAGGCCCGTAAAGGACTGCTGGAAATCCTCGGCAAGATCGTCGCCGTGGACGCCCAGCGTGAACACGCCTGGTTCGAAGGCAGCCTGGGTCGGCAACGGGCTCGGGCCATCAGCGCTCTGAGCCAGAAACTGTTGATGCTGCTGCGCATCTCCCGCTCGGTTCGGCGGCAATGGAAACAACTCGATCCTGAGGAAGCCGAGGCCCTCAAGCCGTGGATGAGCGAGGTGCAACGAGCCCTCGACGCCGACAGCGCGACTCTGCAAGCCTTGCGACCACGGGTGCTGGATGCATCCCACGATCCACTGATCAGCCCGGCGCAAAGTTATTGCCTGGCCCGCTTCGCCTTGTTGCTCGATACCGCCCTGGCTGCCTGCGCAGCCTTGAAGGCGGTGCAAGAGGGCAGGGAGGCGGTGGATCCGCCGCGCACCCTGGCGCCCCATCGTGACCTGCCCCTGGCCATGGTCTTTGGTGCGCGTAGCGCCCTGGCGTTTCTGGCGGTCGCCTGTTTCTGGCTGGCGACTGCCTGGCCCGCCGCCTCAGGCGCGCTGGTGCTCACCTGCGTGGTGTGCAGTCTGTTCGCCAGTCGCGAAAACGGCGCGCAGATCGGCATGAGTTTTCTTCGGGGAATTCTGTTGGCGGTGCCGACGGCGTTTGTCATCGGTGAGATTTTGCTGCCGCAGTGGAGCAGTTTTGCGATGTTGTGCATGGCCATGGGCGTGCCGCTGTTCCTGGGAGCGCTGGGTATGGCCAAGCCGCAGATTTTCGCCACGGCCACCTCGTTCTGTCTGCATTTCGTGGTGCTGATATCGCCGCTCAATGCCATGAAATATGACGTGGCGGCGTTCTTCAACAATGCTCAAGCGATGATGATCGGTGTGGGTGCGGCGGTGTTGGCATTCAACCTGCTGATTCTGCGCGATCCGGCCTGGCATAGCCGGCGCCTGCTGGCCGCCACGCTGGATGATCTGGTTCGCCTGACGCGCCGTAGCCTGCGGGGCGCCGAGAGCTGGTTCGGCGGACGCATGGCTGATCGGCTGTTGCAACTGGCGCGGCATTATCCCGAACTGCCGGTGCCGGCGCGTAGCCGTTGGGATGACGGATTGCTTGGCCTGGACATGGGTGACGAGTTGCTGCACCTGCGTTTGAGTCTGGCCGTCGCCCAAATGCCCGACAACCGGGCCCAGCGCCGTTACTTCGATGCGCTGGAGCAGGTGCTTGAGCGCGGTCCGGCAGTTGATCAGGCCGAAGCACTGGCCCCGGCGAGCGACGAGTTCCTGAAGGTGTTGTCGACGCAACCGCCCGGCGATGCGCTGAAACTGGCCCAGGGTGCGGTGGTGCAATTGCAGAACAGCTGGCGCGCCTGGTGCCGTCAGCACGAACCTGAACAACGGGAGCAGAGCCATGGGCTTGCGTGAGTGGTCGATAGGCGGGGTATTGCTCAGCCCGTTCTTGATTTATGTGGTGCTGGCCTTGCTGGTGACCGGTGGGCTTCGCCTGTTGCTCAGCCTCGTGCCGGCCGGGCGCTGGATCTGGCATGAAGCCTTGTTCGACTGCGCCCTGTATGTCTGTGTCCTGACTGTTATTACCGTGGTCCTCGGACCGCTATAAGGAGTTGAACATGCGTACTTCCGTACGTGTTGCCGTCACGCTGAGCGTGGTGGCCGTGGCGATCTTCGCCGGGTTTCATCTGTGGCAGTACTACATGCTCACGCCCTGGACCCGGGATGCGCGGATTCGCGCCGACGTGGTGGTGATCGCCCCCGACGTGTCAGGTTGGGTGCGCGAGCTCAAGGCGGTGGATAACCAGCAGGTCAAGGCCGGCGATGTATTGCTGAGCATCGACCGCGAACGTTTCGAGGCCGCGCTGGAGAAAGCCCGGGCGGTGGTCCAGACCCGGCAGCAGCAACTGAGTTTGCGTGAACACGAAGCCAGTCGACGCGCCGCTCTGGGGCCCCAGGCTATCAGCGCCGAGTTGCGGGAAAACGCCCAGATCAACGCCGGCATCGCCCGGGGCGAACTGCGCGAGGCCCAGGCCGAGGCCAAGGTCGCCGAACTCAACCTGGCCCGCAGCCAGGTCCTGGCCCCACGGGGCGGCCATATCACCAACCTGCGCCTGGCCGAGGGCAACTACGTGAATGCCGGACAACCGGTCATGGCGCTGATCGACGATTCAACGTTTTATGTGCAGGCCTATTTCGAAGAAACCAAACTGCCCAGGATCCGCGTGGGCGATCCGGTCAAGGTCTGGTTGATGAGCGCCGGTCATGCCCTGCAAGGCCACGTCGAAAGCATCAGCCGCGGCATTACCGACCGCAATACCAATCCCGATGCGCAGTTGCTGGCGGAGGTCGAGCCGACCTTCAATTGGGTGCGCCTGGCCCAGCGGATTCCGGTGCGGATCAAGCTGGACAAGGTGCCTGAAGGGGTAAACCTGAGCGCGGGGATGACGGCGAGCGTGCAGGTGCGTGAAGACTTGCAATAACTTTGTGGCGAGGGGATTTATCGAAACGTCGCACCGCCCCGCTGGGGCGCGAAGCGGCCCCAATATCTCAAGACCTCTGAGGTGTGTCTGCCCGAGCGCAGGGGGCTGCTTCGCAGCCCAGCGGGGATAAATCCCCTCGCCACAGGTCATTCACTTTAGATAGTGGTAATCAGCCGACAGTAATCGCCGGCAACGTCGGCAAGGTCACGGTCTGCTGCTTGCGTGGCGCGAGGATTTCCGCTTCGCCGTCCACCACCAGCTCGTCGCGCTGATTGAACACGCGAGTGGCAATGCGTACGCGAAATTTCGGCAGTTTCTCAAGGATCTCCAAGCGCACGGTCAGGGTGTCGCCAATCTTCACCGGCTTCTGGAAGCTCATCTGCTGGCCGATATAGATGGTGCCCGGCCCAGGCAGCTCGCAGGCCACCGCCGCGCTGATCAGCGCACCGCTGAACATGCCATGGGCGATGCGCTCCTTGAACATGCTCGCCGCAGCGAATTCGGCATCCAGGTGCACGGGGTTGTGATCGCCCGACATGGCGGCGAACAGCTGAATGTCGCGCTCTTCGACGGTCTTGCTGTAGCTGGCGGTCTGACCGACTTCGAGGGCTTCGTAGGGGATGTTGGTAACCTGGGTCATCTATCAAATCCTGTGACGAGTAAAGGAAAACGCTGCAAACCTATTCGCTGCGTGGCGGTCGCTTGTGACTCAGGGCCTGGGCAATCCAGGCCAGCACGTCGGCCGTCACTTCATCGCGGTTGGTTTCATTGAACAGTTCGTGCCGGGCTTGCGGGTAAATCGTCAATTGCAAGTGCTGGCTGCCGGCGCCGCGCAGGGCGTCGGCCAGATCCTTGAGACGTTTGCCTTCACTCACCGGATCACATTCACCGCCGATCACCAGCAGGGGCAGGCCCGGATCGATCTGGGCGAGATTGGACGCTTTGCTGATCTGCTGCAACCCGCCGAGCAGGTCGACCCACAACTGATTGGTGCAACGAAAGCCGCACAGCGGGTCGAGGCGGTACTTGTCGACCTCGGCCGGGTCGCGGCTGAGCCAGTCGAAGGGGGTCCGCGTGGGCTTGAATTTCTTATTGAAACTGCCGAAGGACAGCCACTCGATCAGGGCGCTGCGGCCCTTGGGGCCCTGGCGCTTGCGCTCGAAACAGGCGATCAGGCGCGCGGCACGATAGAGCGCCACGGGCTGGAAATTCGAGCCGCTGAGAATCGCCCCGTGCAGACTGGCGCTGTGATGTAACAGGTAACCCTGGGCGATGTAGCTGCCCATGCTGTGACCCAGCAACACGATGGGAACATCGGGGTGTTGCTGGCCGATGTGTTGATTGAGGCTGGCCAGGTCGCCGACCACCTTGGCCCAGCCATCCTCGTCGGCAAAATGGCCGAGCGTCGCTGCTTCGCCGGTTTTGCCATGGCCGCGCAGGTCCGGCGCGTAGACACCGTAGCCTGCATCGCACAGCGCCCGGGCCAGACGCGCGTAGCGGCCGCTGTGTTCGGCCATGCCGTGGGCCAGCATGATCACCGCTTCAGGGGCTGTTTCAGGGAGCCACTGATTGACGAACAGGCGGGTGTGGTCGGTGGCGGTGAGCATGAACGTTTGGTGGATCATGGTCATTCCTTTACTCACGGGCATACACAAGGGCAAACACAGCGTCGCTGCATTGTATAGCGCATCCGTTGCGTCTCGCCTGATCAAGTCACGTTACGTTACGTCGTGGCAGGTAGATTCACACAATCTATGAAGCAGGTTGCCATATTTGCCTGATTGGCCATAGCTGCTAGTGTCCCAAGAGCACCGCCTGTGCAAGAGCCACAGAAGCGGCCCGGACACGTTCAGGTAAAGAGGATAAAAACAATGCAGCCTGATTTCTGGAATGACAAACGCCCGGCCGGCGTGCCCCTGGACATTGACGTGGGGGCCTACAAATCGGTGATCGAGGTGTTCGAGCGTTCCTGCAAGAAATTCGCCGACCGTCCGGCGTTCAGCAACATGGGGGTTACCCTGACCTATGCCGAACTCGAGCGCTACAGCGCTGCCTTCGCCGGTTACCTGCAAGCCCATACCGACCTGGCGCCTGGCGATCGTATCGCGGTGCAGATGCCCAATGTCCTGCAATACCCCATCGCCGTGTTCGGTGCCTTGCGCGCCGGGCTGATCGTGGTCAACACCAACCCGTTGTACACCCCGCGGGAAATGCGCCACCAGTTCAAGGACTCCGGCGCCCGGGCACTGGTGTACATGAACCTGTTCGGACAGAAAGTCCAGGAGGTGCTGCCTGACACCGATCTGCAGTATCTCATCGAGGCGAAGATGGGCGACCTGATGCCCACTGCCAAGGGCTGGCTGGTCAATACGCTGGTGAGCAAGGTCAAGAAGATGGTCCCTGACTATTCGCTGCCCCAGGCCGTTTCCTTCAAGAGCACGTTGCGCCTGGGGCGGGGCCATGGCATCAAACCGCTGAAAGTCAGCCTCGAGGACATCGCGGTGCTGCAATACACCGGCGGCACCACCGGCCTTGCCAAGGGGGCGATGCTGACCCATGGCAACCTGGTAGCGAACATGCAGCAGGCCCGGGCATGCCTGGGCCAGTTCGGCGACGACGGCCAACCGTTGCTGCGCGAAGGCCAGGAGGTGATGATCGCGCCGCTGCCGCTGTACCACATCTATGCCTTCACGGCGAATTGCATGTGCATGATGGTCACCGGTAACCACAACGTGCTGATCACTAACCCGCGGGACATCGGTGGCTTTATCAAGGAGCTGAAGAACTGGCGTTTTTCGGCGCTGCTGGGGCTCAACACGCTGTTCGTGGCGTTGATGGACCATCCGGATTTCAAGACCCTGGATTTCTCCAGCCTCAAGCTCACCAACTCCGGTGGCACTGCGCTGGTCAAGGCCACGGCCGAGCGTTGGGAACAGCTCACCGGCTGCCGGATCACCGAAGGCTATGGCCTGACCGAAACCTCGCCGGTGGCCTGCACCAACCCCTACGGCACCAAGTCCCGGCTGGGCACGGTGGGGCTGCCGGTGCCGGGCACGCTCATGAAAGTGGTCAGCGACGACGGCGCCGAACAGCCACTGGGCGAGCGCGGTGAGTTGTGCATCAAGGGCCCGCAAATCATGAAAGGCTACTGGAACAAACCCGAAGCCACCGCCGAGGTGCTGGACAGCGAAGGCTGGTTCAAATCCGGTGACATCGCGGTGATCGACCCGGACGGTTTCGTGCGCATCGTCGATCGCAAGAAAGACATGATCATCGTCTCGGGTTTCAACGTATACCCCAACGAAATCGAAGACGTGGTAATGGCCCATCCGAAAGTTGCCAACTGCGCGGTGATCGGTGTGCCGGACGAACGTTCGGGGGAGGCGGTGAAACTGTTCGTGGTGCCACGCGAAACGGGCGTCAGCCTTGAGGAGCTCAAGGCTTACTGCAAGGAGAACTTCACCGGCTACAAGATACCCAAGCACATCGTGCTGCGAGAGTCGTTGCCGATGACGCCAGTGGGCAAGATATTGCGGCGGGAGTTGCGGGATATCGCCTGAGGCCGGCCCATCCTTTGGAATAAACCCTGTGGGAGCGAGCCTGCTCGCGATGGCGGTGTATCAGTGACAGAGATGTCGACTGAGGCGCCGCCATCGCGAGCAGGCTCGCTCCCACGGTTTTTATGTATTCGCAGTGATTAACCAGTGCTTAGTATTTTTACTCTAAAAATGACCACTGCATATTCTTGAGTCATATTTATGACTATAGGGGCCACTTTTGGCTCTAGGCGACCCTTGGCAAAGCTGCTACTCTCGGCGCGCTTTTGTGACTTCTCGGCGTTGAATTAGGCCAGATTCACCAATAAACACACACCAATAATAATCGCATCAAATGCGGTGAGAATTCGCGTTGCTGAGGAGTGGGCTTCCATGATCGAAGACTTTTGGGCTGGGATTGCTGCCGACATCAATCCAGACGAGTATCCGAATATTCAGGCGGTGTTGAAGCAGTCCTGCCAACGCTTCGCCGACAAGCCGGCATTCAGCAACCTGGGCAAGACAATTACCTACGGGGAACTGTATGAATTGTCCGGTGCCTTTGCTGCGTATCTGCAACAGCATACCGACTTGCAGCCTGGCGATCGAATCGCCGTGCAACTGCCCAACGTTCTCCAGTACCCGGTTGCCGTGTTCGGTGCGATTCGCGCCGGCCTGATCGTGGTCAACACCAACCCGCTGTACACCGCGCGGGAAATGGAACACCAGTTCAATGACTCCGGCGCCAAGGCGCTGGTGTGCCTGGCGAACATGGCGCACCTGGCCGAGGCTGTGGTGCCCAAGACGGGCGTCAAGCATGTGATCGTCACCGAAGTTGCCGATTTGCTGCCGCCACTCAAGCGTCTGCTGATCAACAGCGTGATCAAGTACGTCAAGAAGATGGTCCCCGCTTATCACTTGCCCAAGGCCATCAAGTTCAACGATGTGCTGAGCAAGGGCCACGGCCAGCCAGTGACCGAAGCCAACCCCACCAGTGACGACGTGGCCGTGTTGCAGTACACCGGCGGCACCACTGGCGTGGCCAAGGGCGCGATGCTGACCCATCGCAACCTGGTGGCGAACATGTTGCAGTGCAAGGCGCTGATGGGGTCCAACCTCAACGAAGGTTGCGAGGTCCTGATCACGCCGCTGCCGCTGTATCACATCTACGCTTTCACCTTCCATTGCATGGCGATGATGCTGATCGGCAACCACAATATCCTGATCAGCAACCCGCGCGACCTCCCGGCGATGGTCAAGGAACTGTCGAAGTGGAAGTTCAGCGGTTTTGTCGGCCTCAACACGTTGTTCGTGGCCCTGTGCAACAACGAAGCCTTCCGCAACCTGGATTTCTCGGCAATGAAGGTGACGTTGTCCGGTGGCATGGCCCTGCAACTGGCGGCGGCCGAGCGCTGGAAAGAGGTTACCGGCTGCCCGATCTGCGAAGGTTATGGCATGACCGAAACCAGCCCGGTCGCCACGGTCAATCCGATCCAGAAAATCCAGATTGGCACCATCGGCATTCCGGTGCCGTCGACGCTGTGCAAGATTATCAATGACGCTGGCGAAGAACTGCCATTGGGCGAAATCGGTGAACTGTGTGTGAAAGGTCCACAGGTCATGAAGGGCTACTGGCAGCGCCAGGACGCCACCGACGAGATCCTCGACAGCGAAGGCTGGCTCAAGACCGGCGATATCGCGCTGATCCAGCCGGACGGCTACATGCGCATCGTCGATCGCAAGAAAGACATGATCCTGATCTCCGGTTTCAACGTATACCCCAACGAGCTGGAAGACGTGCTGGCGACCCTGCCGGGCGTCCTGCAGTGCGCGGCCATCGGTGTACCGGACGAAAAATCCGGCGAGGCAATCAAGATTTTCATTGTGCCCCGCCCGGGTGTCACGCTGACCAAAGAGCAGGTGATGGAACACATGCGCGCCAACGTCACGGGCTACAAAGTGCCCAAGGCGGTGGAATTCCGCGACGCGCTGCCGACCACCAACGTGGGCAAGATCCTGCGACGCGAGTTGCGTGATGAAGAACTGAAGAAGTTGGGTCTGAAGAAGTAAAACCGCTGCCAATAAAAAGCCCCGCCAGTGCGGGGCTTTTTATTACGCGGCAATTCTGGGGCGTGGCAGCTGTTGTGGCGAGGGGGCTTGCTCCCGCTGGGCTGCGCAGCAGCCCCTCCGATCCAACTGATCCACTGCAAGGGGCCGCTACGCGTCCAGCGGGAGCAAGCTCCCTCGCCACAATAGCGCCTCTGCGCCACCCACCTGTGTAGAGCGTTACAACCGAAACTGCGCAAAATCCAGGTTAGTGCCACCCGGGCGCATGTCCTGCAGGTACGAATCCTTGTCGGCGCTCAGCTCCAGGCTCAGGGCCGCCTTGCGCTTGCCCTGGTTGCGCACTTCCAGGCCTTCCATTTTTTCGCGCAGGAACACGGTCGGCACCTTCAGGTGCAGCAGCTCATCGGTGGCCGGCGTGTGCAGCAGCAGGTGAATCCATTCGTACTGACCGATGGCCAGGCGTGCCACCGGGATATCGAACCAGAAGATGTTGCGGTTGCGGTTCAATTCGCTGAAGTGGCAGTTATTGACGCCCAGTACGGCGCCGCCCAGTTCCTGGTTTCTGCGGGCGATGGCCTGCTTTTTATCGAGTTTCATAACGTTCCTACGAGATTGGAGCTTCAGGTCGCAGCCTGAATACGTGGGGCATTCTCGGGGGTGGATCGGCAAACATAAAGCGCAACCTGCATCTGACGATGAAATGCGCTGCTGAAAAAATGAAACTCCCCGCAAACGGCCTCGGTCAACCCTTATGTAATGACTTTTCGTACAGTTGTTCACAGGAGAGACATCATGGGTAGCACGAGCGATAAAGTGAAGGGCGTTGCCAACGAAGCCGTCGGCAACATCAAGCAAGGCGTCGGCAAGGCCACCGACAATGACCGCATGCGCGCTGAGGGCGTGGTCCAGGAGAAAAAAGGTGAGGTTCAGCAAAACGTGGGCAAGGCCAAGGACGCAGTCAAGAAAGGCGTTGACGAGGCATAACCGGCCTGCTGAATAACCGATTGGAACGGCCATCCGCGGGTGGCCGTTGTCATGTCTGCTCGAACTTGCACCGGGGAAATTGTTCCAAAGTCGCCAAACAGGTTACTTTTGTCTTGGATAGCAACCCCGAGAGTCGCCAGGCGACCTTCCTTTTTTGCGGCGAAAGGAGACGCACATGATGTTCCCGGCCTTGAAAGGCTTACCCTTGCATCGTGTGATGATGCGTACCGTGACCGAGTTTCTCGACGACGAGATGTCGACCTACGCCTCGGCATTGGCCTACCAGATGCTGTTTTCGCTGTTCCCCTTCATTCTGTTCCTGATCGCACTGATCGGTTTCCTGCATTTGCCGGACTTCTTCTCCTGGCTGCGCCTGCAATCGGAACTGGTGTTGCCGCCCCAGGCCCTGGAGCAGGTCAACCCGGTGATCGACCAGCTTCAGCAATCCAAGGGGGGGTTGTTGTCAGTGGGTATCGTCATTGCGTTGTGGACTGCCTCGGCCGGTGTCCGATTGATGATGAGCGCGATGAACGCCGCCTACGATGTGGTAGAGGGCCGTCCGATCTGGAAGCGCTTTCCGCTGTCGATTTTCTACACCATCGGCATCGCCGGCATGTTGTTGGCCGCCGCGGCGCTGATGGTGCTCGGGCCGCAGGTGATGGGCTGGATCGCGGCCCAGGTCGGGCTGGAGGAGTTCATCGTCACACTCTGGACCATCGTGCGCTGGCCGGTGATCGTGTTTTTGCTGATGGTGGCCGTGGCGTTGATCTATTACGTGATGCCCGACGTCAAACAGGAGTTTCGCTTTATTACGCCGGGGTCGGTGCTGGCGGTGGTGGTGTGGATCATCGCGTCCCTGGGCTTTGCGTTTTACGTCAAGACCTTCGCCAACTACAACGCCATGTATGGCAGTATCGGCGCGATCATCGTGCTGTTGCTGTACTTCTACATTTCTTCGGCGGTGCTGTTGCTCGGTGCGGAGATGAACGCGGTGATCGAGCACATGTCCGCCGAGGGCAAGGACCGTGGTGAAAAGAGCCCGGGCGAGCACGAAAAACAGCATGTGTCGGGCCTGGGCCGTGACCATTCCATTCCTCACCCCCACACTGACGAAACCTGACCATGATTCGTGAAATCCTGAAAATGGGCGACGAACGCCTACAGCGTATTGCCCCGCCGGTGCCGCCGGAAATGTTCGACAGCCCAGAGTTGTGGCAGTTGATCGACGACATGTTCCAGACCATGGAAAGTGTGGGCGGCGTCGGCCTGGCCGCGCCGCAGATCGGTGTCGACCTGCAACTGGTGATCTTTGGCTTCGAGCACAGCGAGCGTTACCCGGACGCCGAGGCGGTGCCCCAGACGATCCTGATCAACCCGCTGATTACGCCGTTGGGCCCACTGATGGAGGAGGGGTTCGAGGGCTGCTTGTCGGTGCCGGGCCTGCGCGGTGCGGTCGATCGCTATCAACACATTCGCTACGAAGGCTTTGACCCCAAAGGCGAAGCCATTGTGCGCACGGCCTCGGGCTTTCATGCGCGGGTAGTGCAGCATGAGTGCGACCACCTGATCGGGCGGCTGTACCCCTCGCGCATCACCGATTTCAGTAAGTTCGGCTTTACCGAGGTCATGTTTCCGGACCTGGACCCGGCGGCGGACGACTAGCCTACGCAAACCCTCTGTGGGAGCGAGCCTGCTCGCGATAGCGGTGAGTCAGCTATGAAGCTGTTGACTGACACGCCGCTATCGCGAGCAGGCTCGCTCCCACATTGGATTGTGATGCGCTTCAGGAGAGTGTTTTAGGCTCCATCCCCATCGCAATCATCGGCTTGCTGCGCGCATAGCGACTCAGGCGCTCGGCCATCGCATAAGGCAGCACGGGGTCGAAGCTGAACCCCAGCCGCTCATAAAAGCCGCGCAAATCAGGATGGCAGAACAACCAGACCGGTCCTTCCACGCCTTTCACCGCTTCGTCGATCAAGCGCGCTGCGATCCCCTGCATGCGATACGCCGGGTCGACAAACAACCCCGTCAGCCAATGCCCACCCGACACCGCTCGCAAGCACAGGGCCGCGATGATTTCATCCTGCCGCGCCACCCACAACTGCGCTTCACGCACCGCTTTCATTGAAGATTGGTGGGCGCGATAGAACTTGTTCATCAGCGGCCACAAGGGTTCATCGAGCCGCGTGTAGTGGGTCTGGGACATGGCAAAGTCAGGGGCGGTGAAGGGGAGGGTGATTATAAAAGAACATGTCGGCGGCGATAGGTGTATACCTGACTTCACATCCCGTATGAGTGGAGTACGTATCATGGCCAAAGGCATGGATTCAAAAAAAGCGGCAAAGAAAAAACCGGCGAAGACCGCCGATGAAAAGCGCGCCGACAAAAAGGCCAAGAAGGTGAATCTGTTCGGTCATTGAATCGACGCCAGCGGGCGATGGGCCAGGGATGCATCCCGGCCATCGGCCCGCTGACCCCAGCAGCCTATCAAAGCGAGGCGAGGAACATGTCCGTAGCCGGGTCTTTGCCGGAAGTGCGACTTTCCTGGTCCTTCTCGACCTGCGCCATCGCCGTCTTGTCCTGCATGCGCTGGGCAATCTCCTGACTGACCGCCAATTGCTTCTCGGGCGGCATCGCCTCGAACTCCTCCTGGGTGATGCCCATCTCTTCAAGAATGCTGTCGCGCAGACGCTCTTCAGGCGTCTTGCTCATGTAGTCCTTGAATGCGTCCAGAGCAGAGCTGCCCTGTGTCTTGGCCTCATCGGAGGCTGATGAAGCAACGGTCTGCAACTGAACCCGGGTCTTGGCAAACGCTTCATCTACCTTGTCGCTGATGGCGGTGGCGGCATTGACCTGCTGTGTGGCTTGTCGCGCGATCGAAGCCTGCACCTGCGTGCTGCCCTGGCTGGCCTGAGCCTGGACGTTATCGCGCAATGCCTGCAGCGCGGCGCTTTGCAGGCCGCTGGCGGCTTCTGCGGTGGGATCCTCGCCCGGACGCTTGGGCAGCAAAATCATCGTTTGCTGTTGTGCACTGACCAACATGATGGATACCTGCGGTTATGGCTGAGCCATGTGCAGGAGCAAATCCCATGCCGCCGTCGCGAGCCCTGGATCCAAAGGACTGTGTAGCATCTGCCGGCGATCATGGCGGCCAATCCTTGCCATCGGACGGCATGAATCGACCGCTCATGACCGTCGGGCTCAGGTGCTTTCGCGAACCTTGAGTTCAAATCCCATGTCCACCACCGGCTGAGCGATGCGGTTGCCGGCCATCAACGTGAGCATCTGTTCGGCGGCGCGCTGGCCGATGGCTTCCCGTGGCGTGCTGATGCTGCTCAGGCGCGGCACCATGTGGGCCGAGGCGGGCAAATCGTTGAAGCCCAGGACCGCAACCTGTTCGGGAATCTTGATGCCACAGCGCAGGGCTTCGAACAGCGCGCCGTGGGCCAGGTCGTCGTTGCCGAAGAAGATTGCATCGACGTCCGGATGGCTGGCGAGTAACTGCAGGAACAGTTCGCCGCCCAGGCCCACCGAGGATGGCCGTGGGGTCAGCAGTTCCAGATCCGGGTCGTACAGGCCGGCTTTCTGCAAAGCACGGCGAAAACCTTCGCCACGCAGCAACGTGCGCTGGTCCAGTTGTGCGCCGACATAGGCCAGGCGCTTGCGACCCCGGGAGATCAAGTGCTCGGCCGCCGTCTCGCCGGCCTTGAGTTGCGAAAAGCCGACGCAGTTAAGGCCCGCACCGGGGTCCAGTTCCATCATGTACACGCAGGGAATGTTGCTGGCCTCGATCATGCGCCGGGCGCTCTCGGTACGGTCGAAGCCGGTCAGCAACAGACCGCGTGGCTGATAGGCCATGTAGTTGCGCAGCAGGTCTTCTTCTTCGTCCCGGGAATAGTGATAGTTGCCGATCACCACTTCGAAGCCCTTGGGCCTGAGCACACGATGAATGGCTTCCAGGGTGTCGATGAACAACAGGTTGGACAACGACGGCACCAGCACCACCACCGAATGGCTCTGGGCCGAAGCCAGGGCGCGGGCGGCGGGGTTGACCACGTAGTTCAGGTCGCGGGCGGCCTGGCGGACTTTTTCCACCAGGCTTTCGGCAACGGTGCTGACGCCGCGCAGGGCACGGGAGGCGGTGATAGGACTGACACCGGCCAGGCGTGCGACTTCGTTGAGCGTGGGGCGACCGGTGGTGCGGGTATTCTTATCGTTTTTAGTGACGGTCATCAGGGCGGCTTGCCAAACAAAAATCAAGGCACTAAGGTAGCGCTGTCTCGACGCGGCTGCAAATGCGTGAGCGGGGTTTGCCTGAGCCCTGACCGTTAGCGTTGTGAACGAACATGCTGCAACCACAAAAATGACAAGAAGGCGTCGGCAACTTCTGCTTTTGCTCTGGTGTCACAACTTGCAAAGGTAGCGCTGTCTGCGCGCTGAGGTGTTACATGAATAATCCCATCACCGCCCTGGTCATCATGGGCGTTGCCGGTTGCGGCAAGACTTGCGTCAGCCAGGCCCTGTGCCAGTTGAGCGGCGCCACCGCCATTGAAGGCGACACTTTCCACCCTGCGGCCAACATCCAGAAGATGAGCGCCGGTATCCCCTTGAACGACGACGACCGTGCCGGCTGGCTTGACAGCCTGTGTGATGAGTTGCGCCGTGTCGATGCGATGGGCGAGCGTCCGGTGCTGACCTGTTCTGCCCTCAAGCACAGTTATCGCGAGCGTCTGCGCAGTGCCTTGCCGGGCCTGGGCTTCGTATTTCTTGAGTTGACCCCTGAAGTGGCCGCCGACCGCGTGTCCCATCGTCCGGGGCATTTCATGCCGTCGACCCTGATCGACAGCCAGTTTGCCACCCTTCAATCCCCTGTTGGCGAGCCCCTGACCCTGGCTCTGGATGCATCCAGCCACAGCGTCGATGAACTGGCTCATCAGGCTTATGTCTGGTGGGTGGATCACGGTTTGAAGCTGGCCAGTTGAGTTGCAAAAATTTTGCGTCAGAAAGATAGCGCTGTCCCGACGGCTTACAAATAACCGCTTCAATAACAACAACAAATCAGGAGACACCTCCCATGTTCGGCATGTCCCACGAGACGTTTCTGCTGCTTGATGCAGTGGTTACGGTGATCGGACTTATCGTCCTTATCACCAAGTTCAAACTCCACCCGTTCATTGCACTGACCATCGCGGCCGCTTTTCTGGGCCTGACCTCGGGCATGCCGATCGGCACCATCATCAAGGCGTTCCAGGACGGCTTCGGTGGCGTGCTGGGCTTTGTCGGCATCATTCTGGCGTTGGGTACGATGCTCGGTAAAATGATGGCCGAATCGGGCGGGGCCGATCAGATCGCCCAAACCCTGATCCGCGCCTTCGGCAAGGATAAAGTGCAGTGGGCCATGATGTTCGCCGCCTTCCTGGTGGGCATTCCGCTGTTCTTCGAAATCGGTTTCGTGCTGCTGATCCCGCTGGTGTTCATCGTGGCGCGTCGCACCGGTGTCTCGATCATCAAGATCGGTATCCCGCTGCTGGCCGGTCTTTCCGCGGTCCACGGCCTGGTGCCACCGCACCCGGGCCCGCTGCTGGCGATTGGCGTATTCGGTGCCGACATCGGTAAAACCATTCTCTATGGCCTGATCGTGGCGCTGCCGACGGCCATTATTGCCGGGCCGATTTTCGGTACCTTCATTGCCAAGCACATCCCCGGCCATCCGAATCAGGAACTGGTGGATCAACTGGCGCGTGAGACCGACTCTGCCGATCTGCCGAGCTTCAACATCACGCTGATCACCGTGCTCTCGCCGGTGTTCCTGATGCTGCTCAAGACCTTTGCCGATGTGGTGTTGCCTGAAGGCAATTTCTTCCGCACGTTCATGGACCTGATCGGGCATCCGATTTCTGCACTTCTGTTGGCATTACTGCTGTCGCTGTACACCTTCGGCTACAAGCAGGGCATCGGTTCGAGCCAGATACTCAAGTGGCTGGACGCGAGTCTGGCACCGACTGCGGCGATCATTCTGATCATCGGTGCAGGCGGTGGCTTCAAGCAGATGCTGGTCACCAGCGGTGTGGGTGATGTGATCGGTCACATGGCGGTGAGTGCGCAGATTTCACCGATCCTGTTGGCCTGGCTGGTGGCGGCGGTGATTCGCATCGCCACAGGCTCGGCGACCGTGGCAACCATCACGGGTGCCGGGATCGTGGTACCGGTGGTCGGGATGATTCCGGGCGTGAACCGTGAGCTGCTGGTGCTGGCGACCGGTGCCGGTTCGCTGATCCTGTCTCACGTTAACGATGCCGGCTTCTGGCTGGTCAAGCAGTACTTCAACATGACCGTGGCCGAAACCTTCAAGACCTGGACCGCGATGGAAACCATCCTGTCCGTGGTAGCGCTGATCTTCATCCTGTTGCTGTCGCTGGTGATCTAAGCGACGACGCATCACCCATTGTGGGAGCGAGCCTGCTCGCGATAGCGCACTGACCGTCAGCAACGAAGTCGACTGTCATGCCGCTATCGCGAGCAGGCTCGCTCCCACATTGGCTTCTGGTGATCTGAAGATCCAGAGTGGGAGCAAACTCCCACATTGATTTTGGTATCAGGCGTTCGGTTTGCTGACCAACCCATCCGCCCGGAACATCCCGCGAATGCCGCGAACGGCCTGGCGAATCCGGTCCTGGTTTTCGATCAGTGCAAAGCGCACATGATCATCGCCATATTCACCGAACCCCACCCCCGGCGAGACGCAGACCTTGGCTTCGGCCAACAGTTTCTTGGCAAACTCCAGCGAACCCAAGTGTGCATAAGCCTCGGGGATCTTGGCCCAGACGTACATCGACGCCTTGGGGTTTTCCACCATCCAGCCCAGTTCATGCAGGCCCTTGACCAGCACATTGCGGCGCTGGCGGTACTGTTCGGCGATATCCCGCACGCACTGCTGATCGCCTTCAAGCGCGGCGATGGCCGCCACTTGCAGCGGTGTGAAGGTGCCGTAGTCGTGGTAGCTCTTGATCCGCGCCAGGGCGTTGACCAGTTCCGGGTTGCCCACCATGAAGCCGATACGCCAGCCGGCCATGTTGTAGCTTTTGGACAGGGTGAAGAATTCCACGGCGATGTCTTTTGCACCCGGCACCTGCATGATCGACGGGGCTTTCCAGCCGTCGTAGACGATATCGGCGTAGGCCAGGTCGTGGATCACCAGCACGTCGTACTGTTTGGCCAGGGCGATAACCCGTTCGAAGAAATCCAGCTCCACGCATTGCGCGGTAGGGTTGGACGGAAAGCCCAGGATCATCATTTTCGGCTTGGGAATCGAGCCGCGAATGGCGCGCTCCAGCTCGTCGAAGAAATCCACCCCCGGCACCAGTGGCACCGAACGCACCTGGGCGCCGGCGATCACTGCGCCGTAGATGTGGATCGGATAGCTGGGATTGGGCACCAGCACGGTGTCGCCCTGGTCCAGGGTCGCCAGCATCAGATGCGCCAGACCTTCTTTGGAACCGATGGTGACGATGGCTTCGGTTTCCGGGTCGATATCCACCTCGTAGCGGTCCTTGTACCAGCGCGAAATGGCGCGGCGCAGGCGCGGTATGCCTTTGGAGGTGGAGTAACCGTGGGTGTCTTCACGCTGGGCGACGGTGACCAGCTTTTCCACGATATGTGGAGGTGTGGCGCCGTCGGGGTTACCCATGCTCAAGTCAATGATGTCTTCGCCGCGCCGACGCGCAGCCATCTTCAGCTCGGCAGTGATATTGAATACATACGGGGGGAGTCGATCGATGCGCGCAAAGCGGCGCGGCGAACCTTGGTTGGCCATTGTTGCCTCGAGATACGTGAGCGCCCGGAACCGTCCGAGCGACGTTGGCCACTGCGGTGGCCTGCGGCGCAAGATAAAGGGGCTGATGGCCAATTGTCCAGTAGCGGCGCGCAACTATTTTCGACGACACTGTCGATCCGCTCAGGGGACTTTCAGTAACACCTGCGCACTGCACGACTCGCCCTGTTCAAAACACGAATGGACTGAATGATGGAATTTTCCAGCGGTTTCCTGCTGAGCCTTTCTTTGTGCCTGGACATTGGCGTGGCCAATATCGCGATGATTACCCTGGCCATGCAACGTGGCTATTTCCAGGGTTTCGCCCTGGGCCTGGGCACATGTGTGGGGGACCTGGTCTACGCGGTCCTGGCCTTGGCCGGCATGACGGTGCTGCTGCAATACGAAACGGTGCGCTGGGTGCTGTGGATCGGCGGCTCGGTGGTGCTGCTGTATTTCGCAGCGAAGATGATTCATTCGGCGATCTACCACCATACGGCGTTGGCCGAGGCTGGCGAGGTGCGGAGTCATTCATCCGGGCAGGAGTTTTTTCGCGGGATTTTCCTGGCGATGTCGTCGCCCAGTGCCATTCTCTGGTTCGCGGCGGTGGGCGGCACATTGATCGCTCGCTCGGGCGGCGGAACGATCCTCAGCTCGGCGCTGTTCCTGAGTGGATTTCTCTGTGCCGGACTTCTCTGGTGTGCAGGCCTGTGCCTGGCAGCAACCCAGGGCGGCAGGCTGCTGGGGGATAAACTGTTGCGCTATTGCTATTGGGCATCGGCCGCCATCTTCTGCTATTTCGCGGTGTACGTGATTGTTTCTGGCTACAACGAGTTTATCGGGAAAGTGGCGCCGGCCGTTGTGCCTGGACTCGGATAAGCGAAACGGGCCTGGCAATCTTCATCAGGCTTCTATACTGCAACACCCGACCTCACGTTTCTGGAGTGTTGACGCATGGAAAAGCACGAACCCGATAACGCAGCCGAACCACGCTTCGAACACGGACGTTTTCAGATTATCGCCGGTTTTGGTGGCTGTTTTACCCCGGACACCGCCGAGGATATCCCGCTGCTCTGGGAAAAGTTTTTGCCCTGGCTCGGTAAAGTGCCAGGGCAGAAAGATGAGGTCACCTATGGCGTGTGTTGCAACCCGGACGGGAAGGGTGGGTTTGAATACATTGCCGGCGTGGAAGTCAGCCGGCTCGATGATTTGCCCGAACAGTTGCGCTGGATCGAAATACAGCCTGCGCACTACGCAGTGTTCGAACACAAAGGTCCGTTGAAAGCCCTGCCGCAGACGTTCCACTACATCTGGAAAGAGTGGCTGCCGCGATCCGGCCACACAGCTGCCGAGGCCCCGGAGTTCGAACGCTACAGCGAAGACTTCAACCCCAGGACCGGCGAAGGCTCTCTGGAGATCTGGATTCCTCTCAAACCGAGCTGATTGCCATTCTTTCGGCAATGCAAACCGGTGGGAGCGAGCCTGCTCGCGATAGCGGTGCCATATCCAACATCAATGCAAGCTGGCCCACCACAATCGCGAACAGGCTCGCGCCCACAGACAGGTTATGTCCTGGTCAAAACACCAGCCCCATCCGCCGCTCATAACCGATGCGGCCCTTGTACGCTTCGCCACTGTCGACCCAGCCCAGCCGGGTATACAGGCCGATGGCAGAGACATTATCGGCGTCGACCGAAAGCTCCAGTCCTCTGATTTGCGGCCATGCCGCCCGAGCCGCGGCAGGAAGCGCTTGCAGGCAGGCCTTGCCGTAACCCTTGCCCTGGGCCCGATAATCAACTTGCAGGGCGTGCAGGGTGGCGCTGTGTTCGTTGGCCCAGGCGGGCAGTACTGGCGGGCGCTTGAGTAACAGGAACGCCACTGGCACCTCGCCAGCCAGCAACGCAAACCCTTTGACGCCAGGGCCGGGCCTGGACAACAGCGTGTGCAGTGCGCCGTGGATATCGCCGGCGAACTTGATCTGTTCGGGGTGGATTTCGATGGCTTCGACCTGCGTGCGCTGCAGCTCGGTGAGGTCTTCGTAGGGTACGAGCTGAGCGGTCACAAAAGCATCCGTTGTTTGCCGACAGAATGGGCCTGGGATTCTAGCGAATTTTTTTCTTTGAATTATTTTTGTTTGGGTTGTCGATTCGCAGTTTCTCTAAACGACAAAGGGTGTCTTCAACAAAAACCTGCGGAGAATCACCATGAATACCCAAACCACCGAAACCGAAATCAAGGCCTTGATCGAGATTTATCGGCAGGCCGTCATGGAAAAAAATGTTGAAAAAGTCATGGCGCTCTATGACGACAACATCGTTTCGTTCGATGCCATCCAGGCCCTGCAATTCAAGGGCAAAGTCGCTTACCGGGCCCATTGGCAGGCGTGCATGGAAATGTGCCCCGGACCGCACAAGTTCGACTTCCATCAGATCGAGATTACCGCAGCTGACACGATCGCCTTCGCTCACTGGCTGGCCTATTGCGGTGGCACCAACGACAAAGGTGAAGAGCAGGCTTGCTGGATGCGCACGACCGCCTGCTATCAACGGGTGGCCGGGCAATGGAAGATTGTCCACGAACACTGGTCCGCGCCGTTTGATCCGATGGCCGGTACGGTGATGTTCGACCTGCAGCCCTGATCGTCGGTTTTTTCGCTGAGCGCTTTTCTGCGGTCCATAGTTGATCAGTTCGATCACGGAGCTTTCCATGAAGTACTTATGCCTGGTCTATAGCAACGAGCATGCGCTGCACAACTCACCCGACAGCCCGCAGGACGCTGAATGCATGGCCTACGCCGAGTCGGTCCAGGGCAGCGGTCGTATGATTGCCGCCGAGGCCCTGGAGTCGGTGCAGACCGCTACCACGGTGCGCATGCGCGGCGGCAAGTTGTCGATCACGGACGGTCCGTTTGCCGAAACCAAGGAGCAACTGGCGGGCTTCTACCTGATCGACGCCAAGGACCTGAACGAAGCCCTCCAGGTCGCCGGCAACATTCCGGCGGCCCGGGTCGGCTGCGTCGAGGTCCGACCGGTACGTCAACTGAATCCCTGAACAACAATCACAAACAGGATTTCATTCATGAACCTCAAACCTGCCGCGTTCGAGTTATCCATCAGCCGGGTGATCGACGCCTCGCGCCAGAAGATTTTCCGCGCCTGGACCGAGCCGGCGCTGCTTGTCCAATGGTGGGGACCCCACGGCATGACTACGCCGGAGTGCGAAATGGAGCTGTGGGTCGGTGGTCAGTTTCGCACCCTGATGCGTGCCCCGGACGGCAGTGAATATCCGACCATGGGCGTGTTCCTGGAAATCGTTGCCCCGCAGCGGCTGGTCTTCACCGATGCGTTTGTGCCCGGCTGGATCCCCTCCGGCAAAGCCTTCATGACCGGCGAAGTGTTGCTTGAGGAGGTGGGCGATAAAACCCGTTACACCGCCCGCGCCCTGCACTGGAACGAAGAAGACCGCCAGGCCCACGAAGCCATGGGCTTTCATGACGGTTGGGGCCAGAGCCTTGACCGGCTCGAAGCGCTGGTGACCCAGGGCATGCCCGACTGATGTCGGCCGAAGAAGTCAGCGCACGGGTCGAACAGGTTTATCGGCAAGACTCGCGGCGCATCCTGGCGACGCTGATTCGCCTGCTGGGGGATTTCGACCTTGCTGAAGAGGCCTTGCACGAGGCCTTCTTCATCGCGGTCGAGCGCTGGCAGCGCGACGGTGTGCCGGACAATCCTCGGGCCTGGCTGGTGTCGGCCGGGCGCTTCAAGGCCATCGACAGTTTGCGCCGGCGCGCTCGCTTCGCGGCGAGCCGGCCGATGCTGATTGCCCAGCTCGAAGAACTGGAGCAGAGCGACTGGAGTGATGAGGACGTGGAAGACGATCGCCTGCGGCTGATCTTCACCTGTTGCCACCCGGCCCTGGCCGCTGATGCCCAGGTGCCGCTGACGTTGCGGGAAGTGTGCGATCTGACCACCGAAGAGATCGCCCGGGCTTTTCTCGCCGCCCCGGCGGCCATCGCCCAGCGCATCGTGCGGGCCAAGGCAAAAATTCGCGATGCGAAGATCCCCTATCAGGTGCCGTCCCGCTCGGAACTGCCCGAGCGGCTGGACAGTGTGTTGCGAGTGATCTACCTGGTATTCAACGAAGGCTATTCGGCCTCGATGGGGGCTGAGGTGACGCGTGAAGATTTGACCCGCGAAGCCATCCGCCTGGCCCGCCTGTTGATGGAGCTGTTGCCTGAAGCCGAGGTCATGGGGCTGTTGGCGTTGATGCTGCTGCACGAGTCGCGGCGGCGAGCACGAACTTCTCCCGGCGGTGAACTGATCCTGCTGGATGAGCAGGACCGGTCCTTGTGGGACGCCGACATGATCGCCGAAGGCTGCGCCCTGGTGGAAGCCGCGCTCAATACCCGAAGGTTCGGGCCTTATTGCCTGCAAGCTGCGATTGCGGCAGTGCATGCCGAAGCCCCCACGGCGCAGGAGACCGACTGGCCGCAGATCGTCGGCCTCTATGACGTGTTGCTGCGTGCGGTGCCTTCACCGGTGATCGAACTCAACCGCGCCGCGGCCCTGGCCAAACGCGATGGACCGCAAGCGGGCTTGCAGCGGATCGACGCGATTCTGGACCGGGGCGAGTTGCTCGATTATCACCTGGCCCACTCGGCGCGGGCAGAACTCTGCCGGCAGTTGGGACGCGTGGAGGAGGCGAGGGCGGCATATCGACGCGCGCTTGAATTGACTCAGCAATTGCCGGAGAGGCGGTTTATCGAGGGGCGGCTTGCGGGGTTGCGGTGATCACCACAAGCGATGAAATCCTGTGGGAGCGGGCGTTGTGGTGTGCATCGTATTTATGAACAGCTGAAACCACTGTGGGAGCGAGCCTGCTCGCGATAGCGTCATGTCAGTCACATTGCTGTTGGCTGAAACATCGCTATCGCGAGCAGGCTCGCTCCCACAGGGTTTTATGGCTTGGCTGACGGGCATAACCCGTCAGTCAACCAGCCTTGATCAGAACTCGTGATCAGCGCTGTCCGGGTTCAGGTCGCTGATGCCCAGTTTGCCCGCGGCCTGTTCGATCGCGCCGGTTTGCTTGACCAGTGCGGCAATGGCGTCGCGCACGACCTGGTTGCCAGCGGTGTTGCCCGCAGCGATCAGTTGGTCGTAGTGCTCACCCTTGTTGGCGTGATCGACCATGACCTGGATCTTGGCTTCGGTGTCGGCCAGGTCGGCCTTGAGGGCGTTGTCAGCGGCCGGGTCAGCCTTGGCCACCAGGGACGACAGGCTGGCGCCGGTCATCTTGGTGCCGTCGACGCGGGTGTATTCGCCCAGGTAAACGTTGCGTACGCCTTTGGCGTCGTAGAAGTGCGAGTTGTGGGTGTTGTCGCTGAAGCAGTCCTGCTCGTCTTCTGGCGAGTTGGCTTCCAGGGACACCTTCATGCGTTCGCCCGCCAGTTCACCCAGGGACAGGCTGCCCATGCCGAACAGCATCTTGCGCAGGCCGGTTTCGGCAGGCTCGGCTTCCAGGGTGGCGCGGTAGTTGTCAGCCACGTTTGGCTTCCAGTTGCCGACCATTTCTTCCAGATCGCTGACCAGCAGTTGGGTCACGGCCTTGAGGTAGGCGCGACGACGGTCGTTGTGACCGCCAGTAGCCCCGGCACCTTCCAGGTAATCGGAGGCCGGACGCTTGCCGGCACCAGGGCCGGTGCCGTTGAGGTCTTGGCCCCACAGCAAAAATTCGATGGCGTGGTAGCCGGTGGCGACGTTGGCCTCGGAACCGCCCAGCTCGTTCAGGCTGGCAAGTTTCTCCGGGGTGATGTCTTTCACGTCGACCTTGTCTTCGCCTACCTGGACCTCGGTATTGGCGATGATATTGGCGGTGGCGCCCGGGTTACCCAATGCGTGCGCGTAGGAGGTGTCGACGTAGTCGATCAGGCCTTCATCCAGCGGCCAGGCGTTCAATTGGCCTTCCCAGTCGTCGATGATGGTGTTGCCGAAGCGGAACACTTCGCTTTGCAGGTAAGGGACGCGCGCAGCGACCCAGGCGGCCTTGGCGGCGTTGAGGGTCTCGTCGTTCGGTTTGGCCAGGAACGCATCGATCGCGGTTTGCAGGGTTTTCGCGGTGGATTCGGCATCGCTGTAGACCGCATGGACGATGTCGGCGTAGTGCGCGACAACGGCCTTGGCAGCGGCTTCGTCGATTTTGCCGGCTGCGGCTGGGGCGGCGGTGCTGGCTGCAGGCGTGGGCGCTTGCGGCGCGGCGGCCTTGTCTTTGCCTTCGCCGCAACCGGCGAGGGAAATAGCGATGGCCAGCAAACTGGCGGTAGCCAGAGGCATACGAATCATGGCGAACATCCTGCTTCGGTGATGGATGGGACAGGCGCGAGGTGCGCAAAGCTGCGACATAATGCGAAAGATTTGCATTATGTGTAAAGGGTTGTAGCTGTAAATATTTCTTATTTGTGATGCGGCGCGGGCAGCCTTCCGTAGGCGCCGCCGAGCTAAGCGAGGCTGCGATCTTCCCCCAGACACTTGAAGCTCAAGTGAACAAACCAAAGAGCGCAGGCTTCGCCAGCGCCTGCAGAAGCATGACCACCCAGGGAGAAAGAATCAGATGATGGAGACTTTGCTGCGCTGCGCCTGCTTGAGATAGATGCCCAACTCCCGTGCCGGCAGCGGTTTGCTGTAGTAGTACCCCTGACCCTCATGGCAGCCCTCGGAGATGATGTAGGCTTCCTGCTCGACCGTCTCCACCCCCTCGGCGATTACCTGCATCCCCAGGCTCTTGCCCAACTGGATGATGGCCCGGACGATGGTCGCGTCATCCTCGTCATCGAGCAGGTCCTGGACGAAGCTCTTGTCGATCTTGATCTTGTCCAGCGGCAGGCTCTTGAGATAACTCAGGGACGAATAACCGGTCCCGAAGTCATCGATGGCAATCAGCGCGCCGGAGCGGCGCAGGCTGAGCAAATGCTGGGCGGCTGTCGTGATGTCTTCCATCAGGCCGGTTTCCGTGACCTCCAGCTCCAGGCTGCGCGGCGGCAGGCGGTACATCTGCAGCAAGTTGTTCACCACCCGCGGCAGTTCGGCATGGTGCAATTGTACGGTGGACAGGTTGACCGCCATGCGCAGGTCAACGAAGCCCTGGTCATGCCATTCGCGCAACTGTTTGCAAGCCTGATCCAGGACCCATTCACCGATGGCGATGATGGTGCCGTTCTGTTCGGCCAAGGGAATGAACAGGTCCGGCGGCACGAGGCCGTGTTCGGGGTGATGCCAGCGAATCAGCGCCTCGGTACCCACCACTCGCAGGTCGCGATAGCTGACCTGCGGCTGGTACACCAGGCTGAACTGCTCGAGGAGCAGAGCCTCGCGCAGGTCTTTTTCCAGTTCGCGCCGGCGGCGCATTTCACTGTCGACGCTGGCGATGTAGAACTGGTAGCGATTGCGCGAGCGGGCCTTGGCCAGGGTCATGGTCTGCTCGGCTTTCTGCAATAGCTTCTCGGTGCTGTCCCCGTCCTCGGGAAAGAGGGTGATGCCAATGGTCGCCCGTAGGCGGATTTGCTGATCATCGAGGATGAACGGCGCCTCCAGGTCATCGAGGATGCTCTGGGCCAACTCGGCGGCTTCGTAAGGTTGTTCGATATCGGCCTGGACCAGGGCGAACTGGTCGCCCCCCAGTCGCGCCAGCGCGCCAAGGCGTCCGCTGTGGGCTCGCAGCCTATCTGCCAGGGCCAGCAGCAACTGGTCACCGGTTTGATAGCTGAACTGTTCGTTGATGCCCTTGAAGTCATCCAGCCCCACACACAGTACGGCCACCCGGCGTTGCAAGCGCCCGGCATCCACCAGGATCTTGTCCAGTTGCTGTTGAAGCTGTTGACGATTGGGCAGGCCGGTGAGGAAGTCATACTGGGCCATGCGCAGCAGGCTGTTTTCCGCCTCGTGGCGCAGGTGTGTATTGCGCTCGATGGAGGCGAGCAATTGGTTGGCGGTGTTGATCCAGAGCCCCAACTCATTTTGTTCGTGGCCGCGTAGCTGCGGGATCTTGTGTTCACTCGGCCGGTCGGGGTTGATTTCGGTCAGGTGTTCGATGATCCGCGACAGTGGTTTGGTCAGCAGCCAGTGATAGACCAGGTACAACACCAGGCCCATCGCCAGGGCTCGCAACATGCCCGATATGAAAATGATTACGGAGTTGACGATGAAACTCTGGCCGTAGGTGGCGGTGTCGAGAGTAATGCTCAGGTCACCGTAATATTCACTGTAAGGCCCGCGACCCACCAGTTGCGTGGTGAATGTGCGTTCCTTGCCAAGGATCAGGTCGGTCAGCCAGCGACTTCCAGAGTGCTGCAAAGGCCGGGTTTTTTCGGCAAGCATGGTCTCTTGAGGGTGACCGATAGAAGCCATGCGCACCGCTTGGTCCTGAAACAGCCCCTCGAGCACTTGCATGCCCATCTCCCGGTCAAGGCTATAGACGGCCTGGGTCGAAGGGTCCCGGAACATATCAAGAATTCGTTGGGCATCGCTGGCGACGGCATGGTCGGTTTTGTAGGCATCGAAAACGATCTGGGCGCAGCTCAATACCACGCCGACGATCAATGCCGAAAGGAGCACGACCCGGAGCAACTTCACAGACAAGCTGTTCTTGAGTTCCAGCTTCAAAGAGGGGGTTCCTTGTTCCGTGCGAGTAGCGTCAAGTTGCCATGAGTATTGGCAATCCTGTGATGTCAGTCAAAGGGACAATCAAACACAAGGGTCTTCGCCTGAAACCTGGCCGTTATACGGTGTTTCCAGAGTTATTGCTCTACGACCATTGTGTCGGATGGAAGGGCCCCCAACTTGAGGCCTGGGTTTGATTTTTGTTGGATTTCAGACACGAGGTAGGGGGCTGGACAAGATCCCGAGACTTTGTGCCAGCTAAAAAAAACCCGGCAAAGCGCCGGGTTCTTTTGTCTGGCATTACGGATCAAGCGGTGAAGGTCTTGCCTTCGAACTGCTCGGCCACAAACTTCCAGTTGACCAGGTTCCAGAACGCTTCGACGTATTTCGGACGAAGGTTGCGGTAGTCGATGTAGTAGGCGTGTTCCCAAACGTCGCAGGTCAGCAGCGGGGTGTCGCCGCTGGTCAGCGGGTTGCCGGCGCCGATGGTGCTGGCCAGGGCCAGGGAACCGTCAGCCTTTTTCACCAGCGAACCGAAGGTGCCGACGGAAGTCTTGGTGAATTCTTCCTTGAACTTGTCGAACGAGCCGAACGCACTGTTGATGGCGTCGGCCAGCGCGCCGGTAGGTTGACCACCGGCGTTTGGCGCCAGGCAGTTCCAGTAGAAGGTGTGGTTCCAGACCTGAGCGGCGTTGTTGAAGATACCGCCCGAGGAAGTCTTGACGATTTCTTCCAGGGTCTTGCCTTCGAACTCGGTGCCAGGTACCAGGTTGTTCAGGTTCACGACGTAGGTGTTGTGGTGCTTGTCGTGGTGGAATTCCAGAGTCTCTTTGGAGATGTGCGGCTGCAGTGCATCGTGTGGATAAGGCAGCGGCGGCAATTCGAAAGCCATGGTGATTCTCCTAATCAGGTCAGTTGCGGTGAGCGCAAGGCCGATCACGGGCGGCCAGACTAGCGCCGGGGAGTTTGTACTCATTGCGGCGCAGGAGTCGGATCATAGCACCGGGGGAACGGCATAACCACGCAACAACTGTGTGGGATAGAGGTTCCAGAGCGGTTTGGAATAATCAGCCAGAGACGATCAACTGTATGGCCACGCTGAACATCATCGTTGCCACCAGCACGTCCAGTATCCGCCAGGTACTCGGCCGGGCCAGCCACGGTGCCAGCCATGCCGCACCGATTGCCAGTGTGAAGAACCACAGCAACGAGGCACTGGCCGCTCCCACGACATAGGCGCCAGGCACGCTTTGCTGGGCCCCGAGGGAACCGATCAGCAACACGGTGTCGAGATAGACGTGGGGGTTGAGCAGGGTCACTGCCAACGCACTGAGCAGCACCGCCCGTAACGAGCGCACTACCTGTTTCTCATCTTGTTGCAGGCTTTGTTTCGAACAGGCCCGACGCAACGCCAGGCTGCCATACCAGAGCAGGAACCCGGCGCCGCCCCAGCGGGCTATTGAAAGCAGCAACGGGCTTTGGGCCAGCAGTGTCGCCAGCCCGAATACCCCGGCGGCCACCAGCAACGCATCGCAAGTTACACACAGGGCGGCGACCGGCAAGTGATGTTCGCGGCGCAGGCTTTGCGCCAGCACGAAGGCGTTCTGAGCGCCGATGGCCATGATCAGCCCGAGGGCCACCAATAGTCCGTTCATGTAGCTTTGCCACATAAATTTCTCCCCGAGTAGGTATGAATGCGGGTGTCATTCTCTGGTGCAAAGCGGTATAAGAAAAACCAATATTGCTGATTGCTCATTAGGAAAACTGATGTTCGATTACAAATTGCTTTCCGCTCTGGCGGCGGTTGTCGAACAGGCCGGATTCGAGCGTGCCGCCCAAGTGCTGGGTTTGTCGCAGTCGGCGATTTCCCAGCGGATCAAACTGCTGGAGGCGCGGGTCGGCCAGCCGGTGCTGGTGCGCGTCACGCCGCCGGCACCGACCGAAATCGGTCGCCGCTTGCTCAACCATGTGCAGCAGGTGCGGCTGTTGGAGCGCGACCTGCAAAGCCTGGTGCCAGCGCTGGATGAGGAGGGGCTGCCTGAGCGCCTGCGGATCGCCTTGAATGCCGACAGCCTGGCCACTTGGTGGGCGGTGGCCGTTGGAGATTTCTGCGCCGAACATCATCTGTTGCTCGACTTGGTGGTGGAAGACCAGACCGTCGGCCTCAAACGCATGCGTGCCGGTGAGGTGGCGGCGTGCGTCTGTGCCAGTGAACGTCCGGTGGCTGGTGCCCGCAGTGTGTTGTTGGGGGCCATGCGCTACCGGGCGTTGGCCAGCCCGGCGTTCATCGCCAGGCATTTCCCCGATGGGGTGCGCGCCGATCAACTGGCGCGTACGCCGGCGCTGGTGTTCGGCCCGGATGATTTCCTGCAGCATCGCTACCTTGCTTCCCTGGGGGTCGAAGGCGGTTTCGAACATCATCTCTGCCCGTCGTCCGAAGGTTTCATTCGGCTCGCCGAAGCGGGGCTTGGCTGGGGACTGGTGCCGGAGTTGCAAATGCGTGAGCAACTGGAGCGGGGCGAGTTGGTGGAATTGCTGGCAGATAAACCGATCGATGTGCCGTTGTACTGGCATCATTGGCGCAATGGTGGGCAGTTACTGGGTTTGTTGACTGAACGATTGATCAAGGCGGCAAGCAGCAAGCTCCAAGCGGTAAGTTGAAAGCGATTGGCTTGAAGCTTGTAGCTTGAAGCTCGAATCTGATTTTAGGAGTCTTCATGAAAATTCTGGTTACCGGCGCAAGTGGCTTCATTGGCGGGCGCTTTGCGCGTTTCGCTCTGGAGCAGGGCCTGGATGTACGGGTCAACGGTCGCCGGGCCGAGAGCGTTGAGCACCTGGTGCGTCGCGGGGCGCAGTTCATCCAGGGGGATCTGAGTGACCCGTTGCTGGCTCGCGACCTGTGCCTTGATGTTGACAGCGTCGTGCATTGCGCCGGTTCCGTGGGGCTTTGGGGTCGCTATCAGGATTTTCACCAGGGCAACGTCCAGGTCACGGAAAACATTGTCGAGGCCTGCCTCAAGCAGAAGGTCCGGCGTCTGGTTCATCTGTCATCGCCGTCTATTTACTTCGACGGCCGGGACCATCTGGACCTGACCGAAGAACAAGTGCCCAAACGCTTCAAACATCCCTACGCTGCCACCAAATACCTGGCTGAACAGAAAGTCTTCGGGGCCCAGGAGTTCGGTCTCGAAGTACTGGCTCTGCGCCCGCGCTTTGTCACCGGCGCCGGCGACATGAGCATTTTTCCCCGGCTGTTGAAAATGCAACGCAAGGGCCGCTTGGCCATTGTCGGCAACGGGTTGAACAAGGTGGATTTCACCAGCGTGCAGAATCTCAACGAAGCGCTGCTCAGCAGTCTTTTGGCCGGCGAATCGGCCCTTGGCAAGGCTTACAACATCAGCAACGGCACGCCGGTGCCGTTGTGGGATGTGGTCAATTATGTGATGCGACAGATGGAAGTCCCACAGGTCCGGCGTTATCGTTCCTACGGGCTGGCCTACAGCGTCGCCGCCCTGAATGAAGGTTTTTGCACGTTATGGCCGGGCCGTCCCGAACCGACGTTGTCGCGCCTGGGCATGCAGGTCATGAACAAGAATTTCACCCTGGACATCAGCCGGGCCCGGCATTATCTGGATTACGATCCACAGGTCAGCCTGTGGACCGCTCTTGATGAGTTCTGCGCCTGGTGGAAAGCCCAGGATGCCCGCTGATCGCCCCGTCATGAACCGAGTGCCAGGTTCGGGGTCAATCGGTGCGGCGGGCGAGGGGGTTATACTCGCTGCATCAAGCCAACACCGGTTTCCCAAAGGTTGAACCCAATGCCCATGCGTAACGATTCCAACGACGACTTCGATGATATACCGAGCTTGCGGATGCGGGCCGACATTCCCGATGACGATGACTTTCTGCCTGAGCGCGAACGCCCGCCCCACGTGCAAGCGCGCCCGGCACCCGTTGCGGCGGCCAAGGTCAAGGGGGCCAGTACCGGGCCACTGTGGGCACTGGTCGGTGCGCTGTTGTGTGCGCTTGCCTTCCTGGCGTGGTGGAGCTTCCAGCAGATTTCCTTGATGGAACAGCAGCTGGTGGCCACCCAGGAAAGTTTCGCCCGTATCAGTGAAGACGCGGCGGGGCGCTTGCAGGACATTTCCGGCAAGGTGGTAGCCGGTCAGTCCAATGTCATGAGCGACAGTGAAGCCTTGAAGTTGCAGATCAAACAGCTGGAAGGCAAGCTCCAGGAGCAGGGCAAGCAATTCGAAAGCAAGCTGCAGGAGCAGTACAAACAACAGATGGTCGCGTTCGGTCCGTCCGCCGACCTGGACAAGGAGCTGGCCCAGATCATTGCCCAGACCACTGAGCAGCAGAACGCCAGCACTCAGTTGCAAGCTTCCAACAAGGAACTCCAGGACCAGGTCAAAGCGCTGGCGGCTGAAGTTTCCGCCCTGAAAAACCAGGGCGAGGATGGTGCTCTCGATGCCCGGCTCAAGAGCATCGGTGCCGACATCACCGCCCTGAAACGCGCCACTTCCAACTCTGCCATCGAGCGTCTGGAGCAGGACGTGATCGTGCTCAAGAGCCAGCAGGACAACGGGGGCAGCAACACCGCCGAGTTCGACGCCTTCCGCGGCCAGGTCACCCGCAATATCAACACGCTGCAAGCGCAGATCCGCAACCTGCAGCAGCAACTTGGCAGCCGGGCTCAGTGACGAGGCTGTAGTCGCGCGCGGTGGGTCAGTCAGTTTGCATCAATGGCTGATGTGCCACCGCCATCGCGAGCAGGCTCGCTCCCACATTGTGAGTCGTGCGCCTGCAAAGTGTTCAGCCGCTGCAAACCGGTGGGCTTGCCGATCCTTGCGCTGATCGGCAAGTAGGACCAGACAAATGCACAAAAAAAGGCCCGCATCGCTGCGGGCCTTTTGTTGAGTAGCGGCGGCAATCAGCCCGCCACCAACACCCGAATGGCTTCCAGGCGCAGCGCCGCTTTCTCAAGCATCGCCAAACCTTGCTCACGCTGTTGGCGCAGAGCCACCAGTTCGCTGTCGCGTACCGTCGGGTTGACCGCTTGCAGGGCAGTCAGGCGCGCCAGTTCTTCGTCGGTATCGGCTGCCAGGCGACGCTGGGCTTCGGCCACGCGTTCGGCGTGACGCGGGGCGATCTTCTCTTCACCGGCGTTGATCCGTGGCGAGAGCTGGTCACGCTGGGCCTGGATGAACTTGTTGGCGCTGGCCCGAGGCACGCTTTCCAATTGATCGTTCAAAGTCTCGAACGAGACTCGGGCGGCGAGGTCGTTGCCATTGGCGTCCAGCAGGCAGCGCAGGGCGGCCGGCGGCAAGTAACGGCCCAGTTGCAGTGAGCGCGGGGCAACCACCTCACTGACATAGAGCAGTTCCAGCAACACGGTGCCGGGCTTGAGAGCCTTGTTCTTGATCAGCGCTACGGCGGTATTGCCCATGGAGCCGGACAGCACCAGGTCCATGCCGCCTTGCACCATCGGGTGCTCCCAGGTAATGAACTGCATGTCTTCGCGAGACAGCGCCTGGTTGCGGTCGTAGGTGATGGTCACGCCTTCGTCGTCGCCCAGCGGGAAGCTGGCGTCGAGCATTTTTTTGAGGATCAGCGCGTTGTCCGAATGGTCCTCGCTGTCGATGCCGAACGCATCGAACAGGGTTTCCATGTAGATCGGCAGGGCGAACTGGTCGTCTTGTTCGAGAATGGCCTCTACCAAGGCATCGCCTTCACCCGCGCCGCCAGAGTTGAGCTCCAGCAGACGGTCGCGACCGGTGTGCAGCTCGGCCTCCAAGCGTTCGCGTTCGGTGCGGGCTTCGTCGATCAATGCTTGCCACTGGCCGTCATCGGCTTCTTCCAGCAATGGCAGCAGGCGCGGGCCGAACTGATGCTGCAAGGCGTTGCCGGTCGGACAGGTATTGAGGAACGCGTTCAGGGCCTCGTGATACCACTGGAACAGCCGCGCTTGCGGGCTGGTTTCCAGGTACGGCGCATGCAGCTCGATGGTGTGCTTCTGGCCGATCCGGTCCAGACGGCCAATACGCTGTTCCAGCAGGTCCGGGTGCGAGGGCAGGTCGAACAGCACCAAATGGTGGGCGAACTGGAAGTTGCGGCCTTCGCTGCCGATTTCCGAGCAGATCAGCACCTGGGCGCCGAACTCTTCGTCGGCGAAATAAGCCGCCGCACGGTCGCGCTCCAGGATGTTCATGCCTTCATGGAACACCGTGGCCGGGATGCCGGAACGTACGCGCAGGGCATCTTCCAGGTCCATGGCGGTTTCGGCGTGGGCGCAGATCACCAGCACTTTGGTGCGCTTGAGCATCTTCAGGGTGTCGATCAGCCACTCGACCCGTGGGTCGAAACGCCACCAGCGCTGTTCTTCGTTGGCGTCCGGCTGAGCCTGGAAGCTGACTTCCGGGTACAGCTCGGCGTGATCACCCAACGGCAGCTCGAGGTATTCGTCCGGGCACGGCAGCGGGTAGGCGTGCAGTTTGCGCTCCGGGAAACCCTGTACGGCGGCGCGCGTATTGCGAAACAGCACGCGGCCGGTGCCGTGGCGGTCCAGCAGTTCGCGGACCAGGCGGGCGCTGGCTTCTACATCGCCATCATTGACGGCGGTCAGCAGCGCTTCGCCCTCGTTACCCAGGAAGCCGTGAATGGTCTTGTGCGCCTCGGGTGAGAGACGGCCCTTGTCCAGCAGCTCCTGCACGGCCTCGGCCACCGGGCGATAATTCTCGCTCTCGGCGCGGAAGGCCTTGAGGTCATGGAAGCGGTTCGGGTCCAGCAGGCGCAGGCGGGCGAAGTGGCTGTCCTGGCCCAGCTGTTCCGGGGTCGCGGTCAGCAGCAGTACGCCGGGAATCGTTTCGGCAAGCTGTTCGACCAGAGCGTAATGCGGGCTGACCTGATCTTCGTGCCAGACCAGGTGATGGGCTTCGTCGACCACCATCAGGTCCCAGCCGGCGGCAAACAGCGCGTCCTGGGCCTTCTCATCGTCCACCAGCCATTCCAGCGCCACCAGGGCCAGCTGGGTGTCTTCGAACGGATTGCTGGCATCGCTTTCGATGAAGCGTTCTTCGTCGAACAAGGCGACCTGCAGGTTGAAGCGCCGACGCATTTCCACCAGCCACTGATGCTGAAGGTTTTCCGGTACCAGGATCAGCACGCGGCTGGCGCGGCCGGAGAGCAGTTGGCGGTGGATGATCAGGCCGGCTTCGATGGTCTTGCCCAGGCCCACTTCGTCTGCCAGCAATACCCGTGGCGCGATGCGGTCGGCCACTTCACGGGCGATGTGCAATTGGTGGGCGATGGGCTGGGCACGTACGCCACCCAGGCCCCAGAGCGGCGACTGCAACTGGCGGCTGGTGTGTTCCAGGGTGTGGTAGCGCAGGGAAAACCATGCCAGTGGGTCGATCTGGCCGGCGAACAGACGGTCACTGGCCAGGCGGAACTGGATAAAGTTCGACAGCTGGGTTTCCGGCAGGGTGACAACCTCGTTCTGCCCATTGAGGCCGTGGTAGACCAGCAGTCCATCGACATCGTCGACTTCGCGCACGGTCATTTTCCAGCCTTCGAAGTGAGTGATCACATCGCCCGGCGAAAACCGCACGCGGGTGAGGGGCGCATTCCGTAGCGCGTACTGGCGAGTGTCGCCAGTGGCCGGATAGAGCACGGTCAACAAGCGGCCGCGGTGCCTAAACCCAGCTCGGCTTCGCTGTCACTGATCCAGCGTTGCCCCGGTTGATACTGCTGCGCCATGCTGCCTGACTCCCGCCTTGAAAAAGCCGGTTATCTTAACGGAATGATCCCTCAGACCAAAGGATTTACGTAGACATCGGGTCGCCATGGGCATTGATTACTTACCGGCGGTGCGGAACTTAAGTGTGCTGGGTGATCAAACAAGCTCGGCCCGGCCTATTGTGATAATGCCAACCGGGTCACAAGTTTCAGACCAGCGGTTCAAGCTGTCCTTCGCTCAGCCGACAACCTGAAGACAGGAGACCTTTATGTTGCCACCCATGCTCCCTTTGAGCGCCGTACCCATCACCGCTCAACAGGATCCGGTCCGCCAGCGGCCGGACATACCGCCCGTGGTCCCGGTGCAGCAAAGCTCCAACGAAAGCACCATCGACCTGAAAAATCGCGACCCTGAGGAGGCTGCTCTGTTGCTGCGCGAGGAGCAACAGCGCCAGCAGGAACGCAACAAGCGCCGCCGCGAAGCCGACGAAGATCCCGAAGCGCACCTGGCCGTACCGGGCACTGAACTGAACGCCGATAACACCGTGCCTGTGGTGCCGTTGGTGGAAGGGGAAGAGCGTCAGGGCTTGTGGGTCGATATCCAGGTCTGATCCAGGCTTTTGTCGACGCATGCAGGCTGGTCAACCCGCTCGACAGCCTTCATCATGAGAGCATCCGCAGTTCACCGTACGATGCCGACACGCCATGAGCCAAGACGACAAACTGATCGACCTCAGTGCTGAGCGCGCCAAGCGCGTTCACGACCTCAACGAAAAACGCCTTAACGAAGTCCGCCAGGCTTTTGAGCAAGCCATGCCATTGGGCAAAGCCCAGAAAAAACCGAAGAAAAAACCCAAAAAGCGCTGACTCCCCCTCTATCCATTGATACAGATCAGTTATTTCCCTTCCTTTTCGCCGCGTCGCGAGCGTTATTGACCCCGGTCAATTTTCATCCAGGCCTGATTGGTTAACTTGCACCCATCGCAACAGGGGCAAGACCAGGAGGCCAGTCATGTTTTTCGATAATGTGGTGTTTGCCGGAGTGTTGACCGTCGGCCTCATGTTCGTGTTTTTCGCCGGCTTCGGATTATTCATCTGGAAAGATGCACACAAGCGCAAAAAGCCGTAGGTCTTTCCAGCTACAACGAGCACGCAAGGCATTTTGGGCGACTTCGGTCGCCCTTTTTTTTTGAGCAGATTTCCCCTGTTCCACACAAGCCCATTGTGGGAGCGAGCTTGCTCGCGATAGCGGTATGTCTGTAGATACATGTGTTGACTGACCCGGCGCCATCGCGAGCAAGCTCGCTCCCACAGTAGTCAGGTGTCCGGGCATAAAAAAAGGTGCGATCCGCCAGGACCGCACCTTTTTTATTAGTCGCTGATATCAGCTGCCGATGGCCTTGGACGCCAGCCAGAACAGCGCGGCCGAGAGGGCCACTGTCGCCGGCAGGGTCAGTACCCAGGCCAGCAGGATGGTCCGTACCGTGCCACCTTGCAGACCGCTCTTGTTGGCGACCATGGTGCCCGCCACGCCGGACGACAGTACGTGGGTGGTGGAAACCGGCAAGCTGAAGATGTTCGCCGCACCGATCATGCACGCCGTGGTGATTTGCGCCGACATACCTTGAGCGTAGGTCATGCCTTGCTTGCCGATCTTCTCACCAATGGTCAGCACCACACGCTTCCAGCCGACCATGGTGCCCAGGCCCAGGGCCAGGGCGACTGCCAGAATCACCCAGAACGGGGCGTATTCGGTGGTGGCGGTCAGGTCCTTGCGCAGCTTGTTCAGGTCGTCTTTTTCCCGAGCTGCCAGGCCTGGCAGTTTGCCAACCTTCTTCGCCGTGTCATCCAGGCAGAGCAGGTAGCGGCGAACCTCGATGCGGCTTTCCGACGGCAGCGATTGGTAATCCGCCACGCCTTTGAGGGTGTCGAGCAGCGCCGCGATGGTGGGCTCGGTCTGCTGCGGGTTGCAGCGGAATTTCTCTGGCAGATCGCCCTTCACGCTTTTGCCCAGCGCCAGGTATTCACCCAGCGATTCGCTGTTGCGCTGGTAGAACTGGCTCAGGTGCAACGTCGCGTCGCGGGTGCGCTCGATCTGGTAGGTGGTGCTGTTCAGGTCAAGCACGAACTGCGCCGGTACGATACCGATCAGCACCAGCATGATCAGGCCGATGCCTTTCTGACCATCGTTGGAGCCGTGGACGAAGCTGACGGCCATGGCTGAAATGACCAGCACCAGGCGATTCCAGAACGGGGGGTGTTTCTTGTCATCGATCTTGCGGCGCTGTTCCGGCGTCTTGTGCATCTTCGACAGCGGACGCCACCACTTCAGACTGATCAATACCAGTGCGGCAATCAGGAAGCCCGCCATGGGCGAGAACACCAGGGAGGCACCGATATCGATTGCCTTTTGCCAGTTCACTCCGTCGGCCAACGGGATATCGTTGATCAGCGCGTTGGCCAGGCCCACGCCGAGGATCGAACCAATCAGCGTGTGGGAGCTGGAGGCTGGGATACCGAAATACCAGGTGCCCAGGTTCCAGGTGATGGCCGCTGCGAGCAGCGAAAACACCATGGCCAGCCCGTGTCCGGTGTTCACATTGATCAGCAGCTCTACCGGCAGCAGGTGAACGATGGCATACGCCACGCCCACACCGCCCAGCAGCACGCCGAGGAAGTTGAACACACCGGAAAAGAACACCGCCAGATGAGGCGGCATGGCTTTGGTGCACCGCGTTTGCGGTGTCATGAAAGCCGTTGATGAACTCGAAGGCGAGGACAAAGGCCAGGGCGAGCAAGAGGCTCACAAGCACCCAAGCATCCAGTCCGCTAAATAAATCGATCATGAAGGTTTTCTGACCCGGTCGTAAGGGGGCGCGATTATGCCAGAAAACCTCGGTAATCGATGCATTGCTTGCTCATCGGTAACATTCTTCAACGAAATAATTTGCAGGCACCCCTGCGAACCCTGGCTTTTAGCGGGTTGCGCAAGCCATTGATTCGGGAGCGGAAAGCGCGCCAGGCAGGGGGCCGCTCGTCGTTGCAAGAGCCTCAAGCGGTTGTGCGAAAAATCCGAAAAGAAGGTAAGCCAAGGCCATTCCTCGACCGTTGTCGGGGAAATGGCGGCCCGCTCATGGCGGGCGTCCGGTACGGGGCCGGCCGGGGTGTCGGCCGGATACCGCTTCACAAGAACATCAAGCGCTGAGCATTACCGCTCTTCCGCTTTGAGTTCCTGTTCCATTTTCTGAAGTTCCTGGGTAAAGGCCTGGTCCTGAACGGTGGCGCGTTTACGCCAGGGTTTGCGTTCCGGTTCAGGTTGCGCGGCGTAGGTGGTGATTTCCCCGCCGTAAACTTCCTTGTAACGTTGTTCCTGGCGCTCAAGTTCCGCGCGCAGTTCGTCTTTCGTCACAGTATTACCTAATGGATTGAATTGGATCTGGTGATACGCACTGCATGTAGACATGCAGACGGCCACGGCACCAGAGCTGACAGCTGACGTAGCATCAGGAGTTTCGTATACCGCCGATACGGGGAAGCGCCATCCGGGTGCTTCGGGCACCGGCTGCCGGCACCACGCAGGATAGAAACCTGCAATGCCTGCGGACGGGAGCGGTCGATTGCCGCACCGTCACTGTGGTGCATTATAGCGGGCTGCCCGAAGAACACTATCGGGAAAAGTTAAAAGAATCTGTTGTTGTGTGAATCAATATTTGTATGTGCAACTTGTGGCAATTAGGTTTCAGGCAATGCCAGACAATGTCGCTATCCACTCTGCTGGCGCGAACTACGTTCAATACTCGTGTCGTCTTACTTATTTATCAACCCTTCACACAGAAGCAAGAGGGGGGTAGGGTGCCTTGATTGCGATTATCGGTTGATGGTTCGATAATCGAACGGTGCTGACAGCCAGCCCTTGTCTGCTCAGCGGGCAGCCGCTTGTAATAGCCGCCATTCCCCGGGAAGGACCAGATATGAACGACCAATTGCGCAACGCCTTTGCTTCTGTAGCGCCACCCATCGTTGCTTCGCCGGCCAAGCGCATCCAGGCCCTGACCGGTGACCCGGACTTCATGACGTCCCTGGCCCGAGGGTTGGCCGTGGTCCAGGCGTTTCAGGAGCGCAAACGGCACCTGACCATCGCTCAGATCAGCCACCGCACGGAAATTCCCCGCGCCGCCGTCAGACGTTGCCTGCATACCTTGATCAAACTCGGCTACGCCACCACCGACGGACGGACCTATTCGCTGCTGCCCAAAGTATTGACCCTGGGCCATGCCTATCTGTCATCGACGCCTCTGGCCGTCTCCGCGCAGCCGTATCTGGATCGCATGAGCGAACAGCTGCATGAGGCCTGTAATATGGCGACGCTTGAAGGCGACGACATTCTTTATATCGCCCGTTCGGCCACCACCCAGCGGCTGATATCCGTGGACCTGTCCGTCGGTGGACGTCTGCCGGCCTATTGCACCTCGATGGGCAGGATTCTTCTGGCGGCACTGGACGACGCTTCCCTGCGTGATTACCTCGACCATGCCGACCTGCAGGCCAAGACCAGCCGGACCCTGCACACTCCCCAGGCTTTGCTGGAGTGTTTGCAAGAGGTGCGGCAGCAGGGATGGTGCATCGTCGATCAGGAACTGGAGCAGGGGCTGCGCTCGATTGCCGTGCCAGTCTACGACGCCTCCGGCCAGGTGGTGGCGGCGCTGAATGTCAGTACCCATGCCGGGCGGGTCAGCCGCAATGAACTGGAACAGCGCTTCCTGCCGGGGCTGTTGGGAGCCAGCCGCGACTTGAGCGCGCAACTGTTCACTTAAGCTGTTCGATAAACGCACAGAGTCGCCTCTGACGAATTGACGGTATTTGCCTCGGATCATTAATGTCGCGGCAGCGTCTTCCGACGTGAGCGAGCCTGGCTCGACCGATGGATGGCGGCCCAATAATAATGAGAGGCACACCTGCCATGTATACCTTGCTCGGCCTTCACCTTGACGATCGACCGACCTGTCTGTCCCGGATCGCCCGCTAACCAACACCTTTTTTGCAGCCTTGCGGTTTATTTGCCGGGCCTCTGTTCGCCTGCGTTTTCTTGCGTGGAATAAAAACAAGATGAACCAACCCCAGACCTCCGTAGGCAATTGCCTCGACGTGCAGTCCTTCATCAACGCTCAACCCATCTCGCGCTATCAATGGCGGGTAGTGATCCTGTGCTTTCTGATTGTTTTTCTCGACGGCCTCGACACTGCGGCCATGGGCTTCATCGCTCCGGCGCTCTCCCAGGACTGGGGCATTGATCGGGCCAGCCTCGGTCCGGTCATGAGTGCGGCGCTGATCGGCATGGTCTTCGGTGCTCTTGGCTCCGGTCCGTTGGCAGACCGTTTCGGCCGAAAAGTTGTGCTGGTAGGCGCGGTCGTGCTGTTCGGCGCGTTCAGCCTGGCATCGGCTTACAGCACCAACATCGATCAATTGCTGGTGCTGCGCTTTCTGACCGGCCTGGGGTTGGGCGCCGGCATGCCGAACGCAACTACCTTGCTGTCGGAATACACCCCGGAGCGTAAAAAGTCGTTGCTGGTGACCAGCATGTTCTGCGGCTTCAACCTGGGAATGGCCGGTGGCGGGTTTATCTCGGCCAAGTTGATACCGGCGTTCGGTTGGCACAGTCTGCTGCTGATCGGCGGGATCCTGCCGTTGATCCTGGCGGTGGTGCTGGTGTTCTGGTTGCCGGAGTCGGCACGTTATCTGGTGGTGCGCAATCGCGGCACAGACAAGGTGCGCAAGACCCTGGCCCCGATCGATCCGCACACCGTCGCCCAGGCGGCGAGTTTCAGTGTGCCGGAACAAAAAACCGTTAAAGCCCGCAACGTGCTGGCGGTGATTTTCTCCGGCACCTACAGCGCCGGGACGCTCTTGTTGTGGCTGACCTATTTCATGGGGCTGGTAATTGTTTACCTGTTGACCAGTTGGTTGCCGACGCTGATGCGCGACAGCGGCGCGAGCATGGAGCAGGCGGCGTTTATCGGGGCGTTGTTCCAGTTCGGCGGCGTATTGAGCGCGGTTGGGGTGGGTTGGGCGATGGATCGGTTCAATCCGCACAAAGTCATCGGCATTTTCTACTTGATGGCCGGGATATTCGCCTACGCGGTAGGGCAGAGTCTGGGCAACATTACCTTGCTTGCCACGTTGGTGCTGGTGGCCGGCATGTGCGTCAACGGCGCGCAATCGGCGATGCCGTCGCTGGCGGCGCGGTTCTATCCGACCCAAGGCCGGGCCACCGGTGTCTCGTGGATGCTGGGTATCGGCCGGTTCGGCGCGATCCTCGGCGCCTGGATGGGCGCGACATTGTTGGGCCTGGGCTGGAACTTCGAACAGGTCCTGACCGCCCTGGTCATTCCAGCGGCCCTGGCGACTGCGGCGGTGGTGATCAAGGGCATGGTCAGTCATGCGGATGCGACGTGAGGCAATGATCTGAACCTTGCGGCAGACCGGTGGGAGCGAGCCTGCTCGCGATAGCGGTGGGTCAACTTGCATAAGTGTTGACTGACCCACCTCAATCGCGAGCAGGCTCGCTCCCACAGGATCAGGGTGTCTGGGAAATCGATAGCCAAACAACAATCTGTTCGATAAACGAACACTCAGTCGATTATCGGATTGTTTGGCTGTCACCCCGAGCTTAATCTTCAGTCACTCCGGCGCTTAACCTCGCGCCTTTTTCTTCATCTTGGTCTACTGAAAAACGGGAGCCTGCCCCATGGCTGAAATCCTTTCGCTGCACGACGCAGTGAAGCAATTCGTCAATGACGGCGATACCGTCGCGCTCGAAGGCTTCACTCACCTGATTCCGACGGCGGCGGGTCATGAAATCATTCGCCAGGGCAAGAAAGACCTGACCCTGGTGCGGATGACGCCCGACCTGATCTACGACCAGTTGATCGGCGCCGGTTGTGCTCGCAAGCTGATTTTCTCCTGGGGCGGCAATCCTGGGGTGGGCTCCCTGCACCGGCTGCGCGATGCCGTGGAAAAACAATGGCCGCAGCCGCTGGAGATCGAAGAGCACAGCCACGCCGACCTGGCCAATGCCTACGTCGCCGGGGCCTCGGGCCTGCCATTCGCGGTGCTGCGGGCCTACGCCGGCTCCGACCTGCCAAAGGTCAATCCGTTGATCAAAACCGTGACCTGCCCCTTCACCGGGGAAGTGCTGGCCGCCGTGCCATCCGTGCGCCCGGACATTACAGTGATCCACGCTCAAAAAGCCGACCGCAAGGGCAACGTCCTGTTGTGGGGCATTCTCGGCGTGCAGAAAGAAGCCGCCCTGGCCGCCAAGCGCTGCATCGTCACCGTGGAAGAAATCGTCGATGACCTCAACGCACCGATGAACGCCTGCGTGCTGCCGACCTGGGCGCTGAGCGCGGTGTGCCATGTACCGGGCGGCGCTCATCCTTCCTACGCGCACGGCTACACCGAACGTGACAACCGTTTCTATCAGGCGTGGGATCCGATCGCCCGGGACCGTGAGACCTTTACCGCATGGATCAATGAATACATCCACGCAACGAAAGATTTCAGTGAATTCCAGGCCCGACTGGCTGCCACTTCGCAGGTGAAATAATGACGTACTCCACCAATGAAATGATGACCGTCGCCGCAGCCCGTCGATTGCAGAACAACGCTGTGTGCTTCGTGGGCATCGGCCTGCCATCGAAGGCAGCCAACCTGGCGCGGCTGACCTCGTCGCCGGATGTCGTTCTGATCTACGAGTCCGGTCCGATCGGGGCCAAACCCAGCGTATTGCCACTGTCTATCGGTGATGGTGAGCTGGCTGAAACCGCGGACACTGTCGTACCCACCGGTGAGATTTTTCGCTACTGGTTGCAGGGCGGACGCATCGACGTCGGCTTTCTCGGTGCAGCTCAGGTCGACCGGTTCGGCAACATCAACACCACGGTGGTGGGCGACTACCATCAACCGAAAGTCCGCTTGCCGGGCGCCGGTGGTGCACCGGAAATCGCCGGTTCGGCCAAGAGCGTGCTGATCATCCTCAAGCAGTCGGCGCGCTCGTTTGTCGACAAGCTGGATTTCATCACCTCGGTCGGTCACGGCGAGGGCGGGGATTCGCGTAAACGCCTGGGCCTGCCGGGCGCAGGTCCGGTCGGTATCATCACCGACTTGTGCATCATGGAGCCGGAAGCCGGCAGCCATGAGTTCGTGGTCACTGCGCTGCACCCCGGCGTGACCCGCGAGCAAGTCGTTGCCGCCACCGGTTGGGCGATTCGTTTTGCCGACCAGGTGCAAACCACCGCCGAGCCGACCGAAACAGAGCTGCGCGCACTGCGCGACCTGGAAGCTCGCACTGCCGCGGCCCACGGCCAGGCACCGGGAGAAGCGTGATGCGCGACGTTTATATCTGTGATGCGATTCGAACCCCCATCGGTCGCTTCGGGGGCGGTTTGGCCGCGGTGCGCGCCGATGACCTGGCCGCGGTGCCGATCAAGGCGCTGATGGAACGCAACCCATCGGTGGACTGGACTGCCGTGGACGAAGTGTTTCTCGGTTGCGCCAACCAGGCCGGGGAAGACAACCGCAACGTGGCGCGCATGGCGCTGCTGCTGGCTGGCCTGCCGCAGAGCATTCCCGGCGTAACCCTCAACCGCCTCTGCGCCTCGGGCATGGACGCCGTCGGCACGGCGTTCCGCGCCATCGCCAGCGGCGAAATGGAATTGGCCATCGCCGGCGGCGTGGAGTCGATGTCCCGCGCACCGTTCGTGATGGGCAAGGCCGATGCCGCGTTCTCCCGCAACATGAAACTGGAAGACACCACCATCGGCTGGCGCTTCATCAACCCGTTGATGAAAACCCAGTACGGTGTGGACGCGATGCCCCAGACCGCCGATAACGTGGCCGATGATTACGCAGTGTCCCGAGCAGACCAGGATGCTTTCGCCTTGCGCAGTCAGCAGCGCACGGCGGCAGCCCAGGCCGCAGGGTATTTCGCCGAGGAAATCGTCCCGGTGCGCGTAGCCCACAAGAAAGGCGAAACCGTGGTCGAGCAGGACGAGCATCCTCGCGCCGACACCACGCTGGAGACCTTGAGCAAACTCAAACCGGTCAACGGTCCAGACAAAACCGTCACGGCCGGCAACGCCTCGGGCGTGAATGATGGCGCGGCGGCTATGATCCTGGCTTCGGCCGAAGCGGTGAAGAAACACGGGCTGACGCCTCGGGGTAAAGTGTTGGGCATGGCCAGTGCCGGCGTGGCCCCACGGGTGATGGGCATCGGCCCGGTGCCCGCGGTGCGCAAACTCACTGAGCGCCTGGGCCTGGCGGTCGCAGACTTTGATGTGATCGAACTCAACGAAGCCTTCGCCAGCCAGGGCCTGGCGGTGCTGCGCGATCTGGGTCTGGCGGACGACGCGCCGCAGGTGAACCCCAATGGCGGCGCCATCGCCCTCGGTCATCCGCTGGGTATGAGCGGAGCACGGCTGGTGCTGACGGCGTTGCATCATCTGGAAAAGACCGGCGGCAAGAAAGGCCTGGCGACCATGTGTGTCGGCGTCGGCCAGGGTCTGGCGTTGGCAATCGAACGCGTCTGACACGTCGTTCCACTAATAAGAAACCGAGGAATGCTTCATGACTGACAAGCCTGGTTATCGTCGCCCCCAAGCGGGCACCCAACCGGAGTACCTGCACCCGCCGTACCAGTCCACCAACCTGCGCTCGCCTTCAAAGCCGTTGGTGTACCTGCCTCATTCGCTGTCGGAAATTACCGGTCCGACCGTAGGTGCCGATCGCCTGCAGGAGAAGGACAACGACCTGACTGCCCAGCATGCCGGCGAGCCACTGGGGGAGCGAATCATCATTCACGGGCGCGTGCTGGATGAGCATGGCCAACCCGTGCCTGGCATCCTGGTGGAGATCTGGCAGGCCAATGCCGCCGGGCGTTACAATCATGACCGCGACCTGCACGACGCACCGCTGGACCCGAACTTCACCGGCACCGGTCGCACCGTCACCGACGCCGATGGCTGGTACCAGTTCCAGACCATCAAGCCCGGCGCCTACCCGTGGGGCAACCATCACAATGCCTGGCGCCCGGCGCACATCCATTTCTCATTGTTCGGCCCGAGCATCCTGACGCGCCTGGTGACGCAGATGTATTTCCCCGGCGACCCACTCCTGGCCTACGATCCGATCTACAACTGCGTGCCGGACACCAGCGCCAAGGAACGTCTGATCGCCCGTTTCGACCTGGAAAAAACCATTCCTCACTACGCCCTCGGTTATCGCTGGGACATCGTATTGCGCGGCCGCGATGCCACGCCGATGGAGAAATAAGATGACGCTCACTGCCACCACCTCCCACACCGTTGGTCCTTACTACCACATCGGCCTGACCTGGCTGAACCGCGAAGACCTGACCGTCGCCCAAACCCTCGGCCAGCGCGTGGCGATCACCGGGCAGGTGATCGACGGCAACGGCGAATTCGTCAATGACGCGATGCTGGAAGTCTGGCAGGCCAACGCCGCCGGCAAATACGCACACCCGGAAGACGACCAGGACAAGCCCCTGGACCCGAATTTCGAAGGCTTTGGCCGGGTGCCGGTGGATGCCGAAGGGCGTTTTCGTTTCACCACCATCAAGCCGGGCTCCGTGCCGGGCCTTGGCGGCACGACCCAGGCGCCGCATCTTGTCGTGCTGGTGTTCGCCCGCGGTCTGGTCAAGCATTTGCTGACGCGAATCTACTTCGATGGCGAGCAGGCCAACGAAACCGACCCGCTGCTGGCCTGCGTGCCCGAGGAACGTCGCGCCACTATCGTGAGCAAGCCCGATGCTTCGGGCGTGTATCAGTGGAACGTGGTTTTGCAGGGGACGGATGCCGAGACGGTGTTCTTCGACTACTGATTGAAACCCGTGTGGCGAAGGCTCTTGGGCCAGCCCCGCAACAACGGAGGGGCGTGGGTCGTACAAAATACTGATGACCCTGTTCCACCCGAAGGCGTAGGGTTGGCCTGCGGGGGTGATGAATAGGATGTGCGACAACCCACGTATTTACGTCGCAGCTTTTGACCCAACCGCGTCAGGCCGGCAGACCTGCACACCCAAGGACTTTTTATGAGCGAACGACCGGGTAATCAGCTCTTTGATGCCTACTTCACCACCCGCCACATGCGCGAGGTGTTTTGTGATGCGGGCCGGGTGCAGGCCATGCTCGATGTCGAGGCGGCGCTGGCCCGGGCTGAAGCGAAGGTGGGCTTGATCCCTGTCAGTGCAGTGGCTCCGATCGAGAAGGCCTGTGACGCGCAGTTGTACGATTTTTCGGCGTTGAGCGAGGCGATTGCCACGGCGGGTAATTCGGCGATTCCACTGGTCAAGGCCCTCGGCAAGCGCATTGCCGCGCAAGACGCCGAGGCTGAGCGCTATGTGCACTTGGGGGCTACCAGTCAGGACGTGATGGACAGTGGGTTGGTGCTGCAACTGCGCCAGGCATTGGCTTTGATTGAAGGCGAACTGGTGCAACTGGCCACGATTCTCGCCCGCCAAGCCGAACGCTACGCCGCCACGCCATTGGCCGGGCGCACTTGGTTGCAACACGCAACACCGGTGACCCTGGGCATGAAAATCGCCGGTTGGCTGGGAGCCATTACCCGTAGCCGCCAGCGCCTGAATGAACTCAAGCCGCGCTTGCTGGTGTTGCAGTTCGGTGGTGCCTCAGGAACGCTCGCCGCACTGGGTGAGCAGGCCTTGCCCATCGCCGAAGCCCTGGCCGCCGAGCTGCAACTGAGCTTGCCGGAGCAGCCGTGGCACACCCAACGCGATCGCCTGGTTGAGTTCGGTTCGGTATTGGGGTTGATCGCCGGCAGCCTGGGCAAACTGGGCCGCGACATCAGCTTGTTGATGCAGACCGAGGCCGGTGAAGCGTTCGAACCCTCGGCGCCGGGCAAGGGCGGTTCGTCCACCATGCCGCACAAACGTAACCCGGTGGGCGCGGCGGTGCTGATCGGTGCGGCGACCCGAGTCCCTGGCCTGTTGTCGACGCTGTTCAGTGCCATGCCCCAGGAGCACGAACGCAGCCTGGGCCTGTGGCACGCCGAATGGGAAACCTTGCCGGAGATCTGCTGCCTGGTGTCCGGCGCCCTGCAACAGGCGCGGCTGCTGGCCGAAGGTCTGGAAGTGGACGCGGCGCGCATGGCTCGCAATCTGGAACTGACCCAAGGGTTGGTGCTGGCCGAGGCGGTGAGCATCGTCCTGGCCCAGCGGGTCGGACGCGACACCGCGCATCATCTGTTGGAGCAATGTTGCAAACGCGCCGTGGCGGAGCAGCGTCATTTGCGGGGCGTGTTGGGGGACGAGCCCCAAGTCACTGCGCAGTTGTCCGCCGCTGAGCTGGATCATTTGCTCGACCCCGCCCACTACCTCGGCCAGGCCCAGACCTGGGTCGCGCGCGCGGTGGCTGAACACCTTGCCTTGAACGCCTGAAAGGAGACTGTTGTGGGATTCGTCAAACTCGCCGAAGGCGAACTGAACTATTGTTTCGATGGACCGCAGGATGGCCCGGTGCTGGTGCTCTCCAACTCCCTGGGCACCGACCTGCACATGTGGGACGAGCAGATCGCCGCCTTCAGTGAACACTTTCGCGTGCTGCGTTTCGACACGCGCGGGCACGGTCAATCATTGGTGACTGAAGGGCCGTACAGCATCGAACAACTGGGCCGCGACGTGCTGGCGATGCTCGATCAGCTGAACATCGACAAGGTGCATTTCTGTGGGTTGTCCATGGGCGGATTGATCGGCCAATGGCTGGGGATCAATGCCGGTGAGCGGCTGCACAAACTGGTGGTGTGCAACACCGCCGCCAAGATCGGCGACCCATCCGTATGGGACCCGCGGATCGAAACCGTACTGCGTGATGGCAAGGCGGCGATGGTCGCGCTGCGGGATGCCTCGATTGCCCGTTGGTTCACACCGGACTTTGCCCAGGCTCATCCAGAGAAGGTCAGGAGAATCACCGACATGCTCGCCGCCACGTCGCCCCAGGGCTACGCGGCTAACTGCGCGGCGGTGCGCGATGCCGATTTCCGCGAGCAGTTGTCGTCGATTCGCGTGCCGCTGTTGGTGGTCGCCGGCACCGAAGATGCCGTGACTCCACCGTCGGGCGGGCACTTTATCCAGGAGCGGGTCAACGGCGCCGAATACGCCGAATTCCATGCCGCGCATCTGTCCAACGTCCAGGCCGGCGCTGCGTTCAGCGAACGGGTGCTGGCTTTCCTGCTGGATTCCAGTCGTTCTTGAGGGAGTATTCTGTGGACGAGAAACAACGTTACGACGAAGGCATGCAAGTACGCCGCGCGGTGCTGGGCGATGCCCACGTCGACCGCAGCCTGAATGCCTTGACCGAGTTCAACAGCGAATTCCAGGAGATGATCACCCGTCATGCCTGGGGCGACATATGGACCCGCCCCGGCCTGCCGCGCCACACCCGCAGCCTGATCACCATCGCCATGCTGATCGGCATGAACCGCAGCGAAGAACTCAAACTGCACTTGCGCGCTGCTGCCAATAATGGTGTGAGCCGCAGCGAGATCAAGGAAGTGATCATGCAGAGTGCTATCTATTGCGGCATCCCTGCGGCCAACGCCACCTTCCACCTGGCCGAGTCGGTGTGGGATGAACTGGGTGTCGAGTCCCGGACTTAAGCATCACCCTAACCCTGTGGGAGCGAGCTTGCTCGCGATAGCGGTGGGTCAGTTTGCATCGATGGTGAATGTGATGACGCCATCGCGAGCAGGCTCGCTCCCACACTGGATCTTCTGTGAACACAAATTTTATGCTCAACGCTGATCCCCCTGTGGGAGCGAGCTTGCTCGCGATAGCGGTGGGTCAGCTTGCATCGATGTTGAATGTGATGACGCCGGTACAGCCTCCACCCATGTTTGGCTTTTACAACAAGCTGATCGGATAGCTGACGATCAGCCGGTTCTCATCGAACTCATTGGTGCTGTAATCCCGACGCATCGTCGAATTACGCCATTTCACATTGAGGCTCTTCAACGCACCGCTTTGTACGGTGTAGGCCAGTTCGCTTTCGCGACCCCATTCCTTACCGTCGGTGATGGTGCCGGTGTGCACGTTGTCACCGCTGATGTAGCGGTTCATCAGGGTCAGGCCCGGTACGCCGACGGCGGCGAAGTTGAAGTCGTGGCGCACTTGCCAGGATTTTTCCTGGGCGTTGTCGTAGCTGGAGTTGTAGCTGTCGTTGGCCAGGGTGCCGCCGCTGGTGCCGTTG